>Ga0209262_10000016_pt1 | contig 223492 bp, 193 predicted proteins | sample Lowcelwee11metaG_FD_187171 | JGI IMG/M metagenome (GOLD analysis project Ga0209262, IMG submission 187171) | Freshwater pond sediment microbial communities from the University of Edinburgh, under environmental carbon perturbations - Low... | ecosystem: Environmental > Aquatic > Freshwater >...
GGAGCGACAGATCTACTTGGCAGGCTGAATGCCTCAGAGCGGCCACGGCCTGCTCCCATTCCTCCCGAGCGTCCCCGGGGACGATACCCAATCGGGCGCCGTCGAGGTACAAGAGCGGCCTTCAGGCTGCTGCTGCTTTTTCGCAACCGTTCCGTTTTCGTGGGCCGTGGGCACGGCCCTGATGTCGTCGTCGGTCGGGTTCTGCCTGGGCCGGCCTGAAGGCCGCTCTACGGCGATTTCCCGAAGTTATTCCTTGCGATACACCTGCGCGCCCTGCGCGCGGAACTCCGCGGCCTTCTCGGCCATGCCCGCTTCCAGCGCCGCGGTTTCGTCGGCGACGCCGTGCTCGGCGGCGTAGTCGCGCACGTCCTGGGTGATCTTCATCGAACAGAAATGCGGGCCGCACATCGAGCAGAAATGCGCGAGCTTGTGCGCGTCCTTCGGCAGGGTTTCGTCGTGGAATTCCTTGGCCTTTTCGGGATCGAGGCCGAGGTGGAACTGGTCTTCCCAGCGGAACTCGAAGCGCGCCTTGCTCAGGGCGTTGTCGCGGATCTGCGCGCCGGGATGGCCCTTCGCCAGGTCGGCCGCGTGCGCGGCGATCTTGTAGGCCATGATGCCGTCGCGCACGTCCTGACGGTTCGGCAGGCCCAGGTGTTCCTTCGGTGTGACGTAGCAGAGCATGGCGCAGCCGTACCAGCCGATCATCGCCGCGCCGATGGCCGACGTGATGTGGTCGTAGCCCGGCGCGATGTCGGTGGTCAGCGGCCCCAGCGTGTAGAACGGCGCTTCGCCGCACTCGACAAGCTGCTTGTCCATGTTTTCCTTGATCAACTGCATCGGCACGTGGCCGGGGCCTTCGACCATGGTCTGCACGTCGTGCTTCCATGCGATCTTCGTCAGCTCGCCCAGCGCTTCGAGCTCGCCGAACTGCGCGGCGTCGTTAGCGTCGGCGATGCAGCCGGGACGCAGGCCGTCGCCCAGCGAGAAGGCCACGTCGTAGGCCTTCATGATCTCGCAGATGTCCTCGAAGTGCGTGTAGAGGAAATTCTCCTTGTGATGCGCGAGGCACCACTTCGCCATGATCGAACCGCCGCGCGACACGATGCCGGTCACCCGCTTGGCGGTGAGCGGTACGTGGCGCAGCAGCACGCCGGCGTGGATGGTGAAGTAGTCGACGCCCTGCTCCGCCTGCTCGACCAGCGTGTCGCGGAACAGCTCCCAGGTCAGCTCTTCGGCGCGGCCGTCCACTTTTTCCAGCGCCTGATAGATCGGCACGGTGCCGATCGGCACCGGCGAATTGCGGATGATCCATTCGCGGGTTTCGTGGATGTGCTTGCCGGTGCTCAGATCCATCACCGTGTCGCCGCCCCAGCGGATCGCCCACACCAGCTTCTCGACTTCTTCTGCAATCCCCGACGACACCGCACTGTTGCCGATGTTCGCGTTGATCTTGGTCAGGAAGTTGCGGCCGATGATCATCGGCTCGCTTTCCGGGTGGTTGATGTTGTTCGGCAGGATCGCGCGACCGCGGGCGATCTCGTCGCGCACGAACTCGGGGGTAATGATCTTCTGGATATTGGCGCCGAAGGTTTCGCCCGGATGCTGCGACAACAGGCGCGCGTCGCGCACCGCCTCCAGCCGCTGGTTCTCGCGGATCGCCACGTATTCCATTTCCGGGGTGACGATGCCGCGCTTCGCGTAGTACATCTGCGACACATTGGCGCCCGCCTTGGCACGACGCGGCAGCGCACGGTTCGGGAAGCGCACCGCGTCGAGTTTAGCGTTGCCTTCGCGGCCGCGGCCGAATTCGGAGCTCAGCGCGAGCAGTTGTTCGGTGTCGCCGCGCTCCTCGATCCAGCGCGCGCGCAGCGGCGCCAGACCGGCCGCGAGATCGATGTTCGCATCGGGATCGGTGTACGGCCCGGACGGATCGTAGATGGTGATCGGCGGGTTCTCTTCGCCGCCGAACAGTGTCGGCGTCTGCGACAGCGAAACTTCGCGCATCGCCACCCGCAGGTCGGGGCGCGAACCCTCGACGAAGATCTTGCGCGAACCGGGAATCGGCCGGGTCACGGATTCGGACAGTTGATCGGTCTGCTGCAGCAGCGTCGCGGGTACGGCATTCATCGGCGTTCGTCCTGGTCTTGTAGAAGCCCTCGCACGGATGCGCGAAGTGTTCGGGACGAAGCGGCGGCGCTGCGACCATGCGCGCGTGCGCAGTGGTGGCTGGCGAAGCTTCCCTACGCCGATATCAATCGGATCAGGTTCGAAGGGACTGTCTCAATCGCCGGCCGGGCCGGCGATACCCCCGCTTCTGGCGACATTGAACCATTCCTCGCCGCCGACCGCCAGCATCCGGGCCTGTTCCGGGTAGATCTGCAGCCCGCAGCACGGAAAACAGCCGATTACGGGATGTCGCGGCGCCGTTTCACCGTAGCGATGCGTTGATCCTGTCCAGCGCCGCGGCGCCCGGATTCAGCTCATCCGCGCCCATGGCGTTCAACGGCTTCGTGGCGGTGTTGAGGTGACCGTGCAGGTCGTCGGCCGCGGCATCCACATACAACAGACCGGTCACCACTTCGCCGCGGCCGTGACGCTGCTGGATCAGGTTCATCGCTGCGATCCGGTCGCGCGGATCGTAGCCCTCGTCGAGTTTGTGCAGCCGCAGCACCGTGCCGTCGTGCTGTTCCACCGCGATGGTGTTTCCGGCCGGGTAATCCACCGCGATCTCCGCGCGCGGCAGGATCACGTCGAGCTGGTTCACCGCATCGTTGTGCTCGCGCACGTAGTCGTAGCTCTTGGTGCTGCCGGCATGATTGTTGAAGGCGACGCAGGGGCTGATCACGTCGAGGAACGCGGCGCCGCGATGCGACAGCGCGCCCTTGATCAACGGCACCAACTGATGCTTGTCGCCGGAGAAGCCGCGCCCGACATAGGTGGCGCCCAGCTGTAGCGCCATCGTCACCAGATCCAATGGGCTGTCGGTGTTGGCCACGCCTTTTTTCGAGACCGAACCCTGGTCGGCGGTCGCCGAGAACTGGCCCTTGGTCAGTCCGTAGACGCCGTTGTTCTCGACGATGTAGACCATGTTGACGCCGCGCCGGATCGCATGCACGAACTGGCCGATGCCGATCGATGCGGAATCGCCGTCGCCGGAAACGCCGAGATAGATCAGCTCGCGGTTCGCGAGGTTGGCGCCGGTGAGCACCGACGGCATGCGTCCGTGCACGGTGTTGAATCCGTGCGACTGGCCGAGGAAGTAATCAGGGGTCTTGCTGCTGCAGCCGATGCCGGAGAGCTTGGCGACCAGATGCGGCTGGATATCCAGTTCCCAGCAAGCCTGGATGATCGCGGCCGAAATCGAATCGTGGCCGCAGCCGGCGCACAGCGTGCTGATCTTGCCTTCGTAATCGCGACGGGTGAAACCGATCGCGTTGCAGGAGAGCGTGGGGTGATGCAGTTTCGGCTTGGTGAGATAGGTCATGCGCTTCGTCCTGCTTGTCGCTTTTGATATTCGGATTTCGGCTGTTGCTCCAGAAGCACAGCGTTTCGACGTCGATTTTGCCTTCTTTCGAAAAGGAAGCCATGAACGGATTCTCGGCACTGCATTCCTGCGTTTCGCCGTCGCTTTTGCCCCCTTTGCAAAAGGGGGCCATGAGGGATTTGCTCTTGATTCTGCTTTGCTCGAACAAAATCAAAAGCAAATCCCCCGTCATCGCTGCGCGATGCCCGCCCCCTTTTGCAAAGGGGGCTATAAAAACAAGCGCGCCACCGCTTTGGCTGTCGATCTGGAATACAAGATTTCCATCGTAGGACTTGAATTTCGGCTTTTCGCCGTCGCTTTTGCCCCCTTTGAAAAAGGGGGCCATGGGGGATTTGCTGTTGATTCTGCCTTGCAAGATCAAGAGCAAATCCCCCGTCATCGCTTCGCGATGCCCGCCCCCTTTTGCAAAGGGGGCTATCAAAGGAAAACGCGCGTAGCTTCATCGGTCAAGCTACCTTGTCGCGCTGCCCAGCCGGCCGGATGCGCTGAACGATCGCATCCGAAATGAAACGCGCGGTGATCGGCGTGCCGTCGTAATGCAGCACCGCGACCAGCCGCGCCGGATCGATGTCGAATTCGTTGATGAGCAGGCTGCGCAGCTGGCCGTCGCGGTTCTGTTCGATCACGAACACCGATTCGTGCGCATCGACGAACTCACGTACCGACGCGGGAAACGGAAACGCGCGCACACGCAGCGTATCCAGCGGAATATCCTGTTCGTGCAGACGCTCGATGGCTTCCTGCATGGCCGGACTGGTCGAGCCGAAATAGATCGCGCCGAACCGCGAGGGCACTTCGGTCTGCGACAGCACCGGCTGCGGCACGAGGGTCTTGGCGGTATCGAATTTCTTCAGCAGGCGCTGCATGTTGTAGATATAGTCGGCGCCGCGTTCGGAATACTGCGCCTGCGGGTTGCGCGACGTGCCGCGGGTGAAATACGCGCCCTTCTCCGGATGCGTTCCGGGATAGGTGCGGTACGGAATGCCGTCGCCGTCGATGTCCTTGTAACGCGCGAACTCCGCGCCCGCCTCCAGCGCTTCGCGATCCAGCACCTTGCCGCGATCGTAGACGCGGGTGTCGTCCCAGACGAACGGCGCGCACAGGCGCTGGTTCATGCCGATGTCCAGATCGGTCATCACGAACACCGGCGTCTGCAGGCGGTCGGCCAGATCCAGCGCATCGGCGCAGAACGCGAAGCATTCGTGCGGGTCTTCCGGAAACAGCAGGATGTGCTTGGTATCGCCGTGCGAGGCGTAGGCAGCGGCGAGGATGTCCGACTGCTGCGTGCGCGTGGGCATGCCCGTGGACGGGCCGCCGCGCTGCACGTCGATGATCGTCGCCGGGATCTCGGCGAAGTACGCGAGGCCGATGAATTCGTTCATCAGCGAAATGCCCGGCCCCGATGTCGCGGTGAACGCGCGCGCGCCGTTCCAGCCGGCGCCGACGACCATACCGATCGAAGCGATCTCGTCCTCGGCCTGGATGATCGCGAAGCGGTTTTCGCCGGTGTCGGCGTCGACGCGGAATTTCTGGCAATACTTCTGGAAGGCTTCGGCCAGCGACGACGACGGTGTGATCGGATACCAGGCGCAGACGGTGGCGCCGCCGTAGACACAGCCGAGCGCAGCGGCGGCATTGCCCTCGACGAAGATGCGATCGCCCACCGCGTCTGCCTTGCGTACGCGCAGACCGATGGGACACGGCAGATGATTCAGCGCCCAATCGCGGCCCAGATGCAACGCCTCGAGATTGGGCTTCAGCAGCTTTTCCTTGCCCTTGTACTGTTCGGCGATCAGGGTCTCGATCACCGGCACGTCCACGTCGAGCAGCGCGCTGAGCGCACCGACGTACATGATGTTCTTGAACAGCTGGCGCTGGCGCGGATCGCTGTAGGTCGCGTTGCAGATTTCGGTCAGCGGCACGCCGAGCACGTGGATGTCGTCGCGGAATTTCGATTTCGGCAGCGGCTTGCTGTTGTCGTAGAACAGATAACCGCCGGTTTCGATCTCGGCGATGTCTCCGTCCCAGGTCTGCGGATTCATCGCCACCATCATGTCGACGCCGCCGCGGCGGCCGAGCCAGCCGCGTTCGCAGACGCGGACCTCGTACCAGGTCGGCAGGCCTTGGATGTTCGACGGAAAGATGTTGCGCGGGCTGACCGGGACACCCATGCGCAGGATCGCCTTGGCGAACAGCTCGTTGGCCGATGCCGAGCCGGAGCCGTTGACGTTGGCGAACTTGACGACGAAATCGTTGACCGCCTGTATCTGCGACTGTTGCACCTGCGGATGCTGCGCTGATGCCTGTTGAAACTGTGTCATGGCGTTTCCTCCCCCTTTGAAAAAGGGGGATCAAGGTGGATTTGCTTTGCTTTTCGGGCGGGAAGATCAAGAGCGAATCCCCCCTGCCCCCCTTTTTCAAAGGGGGGGAAAGCGGAGAGCGATGTCCTTTTGGAGGCTGTGGGGACGATGGCCTTTGGAATGCTCGCCATCAGGCCGCCTCCATCTTCTGCGTACTGCGACAGCCCTGGCCGGCCTGGGTTTCGTTGAACAGGAACTTCTGCATGTCCCAGGCGCCGGTGGGGCAGCGTTCGGCGCAGAGGCCGCAGTGCAGGCAGACGTCTTCGTCCTTCACCATCACCCGCAGCGTTTTCAGCGGCTCGGACACGTACAGGTCCTGCGTCGGGTTCAGGGCGGGCGCGGTCAGGCGCTTGCGCAGATCCTCCTCATCGCCGTTGACGGTGAAGGTGATGCAGTCGGTCGGACAGATGTCCACGCAGGCGTCGCACTCGATGCATTTGTCCTTGACGAACACCGTCTGCACATCGCAGTTCAGGCAACGCTGGGTTTCCTTCCACGCGGTGGCGATGTCGAAGCCCAGTTCGACCTCGGTACTGATGCTGTCCAGCTTCTTGGCGGCTTCCGACCATGGCACCTTGTAGCGTTCGTCGTTCGACACGCCGTTGTCGTAGCTCCACTCGTGGATGCCCATCTTCTGCGAGATCAGCGTCACTTCCGGCCCGGGACGCTCGTGCGTGTCCTCGCCGTTGAGCAGCTTGTCGATGCTGATCGCGGCCGCATGGCCATGGGCCACCGCCCAGATGATGTTCTTCGGCCCGAACGCGGCGTCGCCGCCGAACAGCACATGCGGCAGGCTCGACTGATGGGTGACCTTGTCCACCACCGGCATGCCCCATTCGTCGAAGTCGATGCCGACCTCGCGTTCGATCCAGGGAAACGCGTTTTCCTGACCGACCGCGATCAACACCTCGTCGCAGGGGAAGAATTCGTCTGGCTCGCCGGTCGGCACCAGCCTGCGCCGGCCCTTGGCGTCGTACTCGGCGCGCACCTTCTCGAAGGTCATGCCGGTCAGGCGCCCGCTGGCGTGGACGAAGGTTTTCGGGACGCGGAAATCCAGGATCGGAATGCCCTCGTGCATGGCGTCTTCCTTCTCCCATGCGCTCGCCTTCATTTCGTCGAAGCCAGAACGCACGATCACCTTCACTTCTTCGCCGCCGAGCCGCCGCGCGGAGCGGCAGCAGTCCATCGCGGTATTGCCGCCGCCGAGGACGAGCACGCGCTTGCCGACCTTCGTCACGTGCCCGAAATAGACGCTGGCAAGCCAGTCGAGGCCGACATGGATCTGCGCCGCGGCCTCCTGGCGACCCGGCAGATCAAGATCGCGACCGCGGGGCGCGCCGCTGCCGACGAACACCGCGTCGTAGCCCTCGGCCAGCAGCGCCTTCATCGATTCGATGCGGCGGTTGCCGATGAATTCGACGCCGAGATCGAGGATATAGCCGGTTTCCTCGTCGATCACTTCCTCCGGCAGGCGGAAGCGCGGCACCTGGGTGCGCATGAAGCCACCCGGTTTGGGGTCTGCCTCGAATACGGTCACCCCATAACCCAGCGGGGCGAGATCGCGCGCGACCGTCAGCGACGACGGCCCGGCGCCGACGCAGGCGATGCGCCGGCCGTTGCTGCGGGTCGCGGCCGGCGGCATGCGTGCGCTGACGTCGCCCTTGTTGTCGGCGGCGACGCGCTTGAGCCTGCAAATGGCGACCGGCTCGGGCGGGGCGGGCTCGGGACCGCTGCCGTTGTTTTCCTCCACCCGCCCGCGCCGGCAGGCCGGTTCGCAGGGCCGGTCGCAGGTGCGGCCGAGGATGCCGGGGAAGACGTTGCTGCGCCAGTTGACCATGTAGGCGTCGGCGTAGCGTCCGGCGGCGATCATCCGGATGTATTCGGGGACGGGCGTGTGCGCGGGGCAGGCCCACTGACAGTCGACGACTTTGTGGAAGGTGTCCGGGTTCCGGATGTCCGTAGGCTTCACCGCGATCCTCGCTGGCTGTCGGACCGATGGCGTCGGCCGTCGCTTGCGGCCCGAGTCTAGACCCCGGATCGGCCCGTCGTCACGTGGGGTGTCATCGATAGGGCCATATGCAATCGCCATATCGCCAATCCGATCGCCGATGGCCGTACCGGTGCGTCGCATCCGTCGGCGGGCATGGGCGCGATTCGCGCAATTGTTATCCAACCCCCGCCAGCGACGCTGGCGTTCGCAGCCGGAAAGGACACGGATCGCGGCTGCAGGGCGCACTGTAGCGACGCGCTATCGTATTGATAAAACAGGAATTCACGCCATGACCGAAGCGCATCTTCACGCTTATTCCAATTCGTCAGCAGCCACAGGCTTGACATTCCCGGAAACGGCGTGGTTCTCTTCGGTCATGACGCAGCGCAGCATCCAGCACCCGCAACACGCCCCCGCACATCGTGCGGCGCAGGCACGTGCGGGTATGGCGCAGGCCAAGCGCATCGACACCACCGTCATCAACGTCGCGCTCGCGACGCTCGTCCTTGTCGTCGTCGTCCTTATTACCAACACCACAGGTGCGGGATAGGGTTGAGCGACTGACAACCCGGGTTTAACAGAACCCCCGCCCCTGAAGAAGGTGCGGGGGTTTTCGCGTTTCTGGGCTTCTGATTTTCCAAACGACTTTTCTCGATCACGACTTTTCTCCATCACAACGTTCCCCACCACACGCTCCAAGGATTCCGCGACATGCTCAGCGATGCGATCAAACACGGACCCGCCCGCGCCCCGGCGCGCGCCATGCTGCGCGCCACCGGCCTCGACGATGCGGCCATCGCCAGGCCCTTCGTCGGGGTGATCCACACCTGGTCCGATGTCTCCCCCTGCAACATCACCCTGCGCGACCTGGCCCAGGACGCACGCCGCGGCGTGATCGCCGGCGGCGGCACGCCGATCGAATTCAACACCATCGCCGTCACCGACGGCATTGCGATGGGCAGCGACGGCATGCGCGCCTCGCTGGCATCGCGCGAAACCATCGCCGATTCGATCGAACTCGCGGTGACCGGCCACTGCCTCGACGCGATGGTGCTGCTGGTGGGCTGCGACAAGACCATTCCCGCCGCGGCGATGGCGGCGGCGCGGCTGGATATCCCGACGGTGATCCTCTACGGCGGCACGATCATGCCGGGTCGCTGCACATCCAAGGACGGCGGCGAACGCGCGCTGACCGTGCAGGACGTGTTCGAAGCCGTGGGCGCGCACGCCGCCGGCAGGATCGACGATGCGGAACTCGATGACATCGAACGCAAGGCCTGCCCCGGCGCCGGCGCCTGCGGCGGCCAGTTCACCGCGAACACGATGGCGATGGTGCTGACCTTCCTGGGCCTCTCGCCGCTGGGCGAAAACGATATTCCGGCCACGCACCCCGGGAAATCCAGGTCCGCCGAACGCTGCGGCGAACTGGTGATGAAACTGCTGCGCGACGGCGGCCCCACGCCGCGCCAGTTGCTCAGCCTGACCGCGCTGCGCAACGCCGCGCGCGCGGTGTCGGCGACCGCGGGTTCGACCAACGCCGCGCTGCATCTGCTGGCGATCGCGCACGAAGCCGGCGTGCGTTTCGATCTGGAAGAATTCGAAGCCGCGAGCGCCAATACCCCGGTGATCGCCGACCTGAAACCGGGCGGACGCTACACCGCGGCGGAAATGTTCGAACAAGGCGGCACCGCACTGGTGGTGCAGGCACTGCAGATGGCCGGTCTGATCGAGGATATCCCCACGGTCGCCGGCCAAAGTTTTTTTGCGGACTCGAAAGCCGCGACGACATCGCCGACGCAGGACGTGGTGCGTCCGGTCGGCGATCCGATCAAGCCCCGCGGCGGCTATTCGATCCTCTACGGCGATCTCGCGCCGGACGGCTGCATCGTCAAGCTCGCCGGCCACGGCCGCGAGAAACACGCCGGCCCGGCGCGCGTGTTCGACAGCGAGGAAGCCGCGTTCGCCGCGGTGCAGGCGCGAAATATCGTCGCCGGCGACATCGTGGTGATCCGCTTCGAAGGCCCGGCCGGCGGCCCCGGCATGCGCGAGATGCTGGCGGTGACCGCGGCGCTGGTCGGCCAAGGGCTGGGCAACGATGTCGCGCTGATCACCGACGGCCGTTTCAGCGGCGCCACCCACGGTTTCATGGTAGGCCACGTGTCGCCGGAAGCCGCGCACGGCGGCCCGATCGCGAAGCTGCGCGAAGGCGATGTGGTGACCATCGATGTCGCTTCGCGCCGGCTGGACGTGGCCGCCGATCTGTCCACGCGCAGTGCCGCACGCATCGCGCCGCGCGTGCGCCACGGCGTGCTCGCGAAGTACGCGCGCGACGTGCGCTCGGCGTCGCAGGGCGCGGTGACGTCGCCGGGGCTGCTGGACGACACGCGACGGATCGATGCGGCGTTGATGGCCGATGCGAACAACGAAATCGATCGCGCAGTGCCTGCATGACGAACAACACGCTGTCATCCCGAGCGTAGCGAGGGATCTGCTTTGGCCAACCATGAAAGCTGACAACAGGTCCCCCGCTGCGCTCGGGATGACAGAAAAAACCCAACCTCATATTCCATCCCAGAAAAGCATCGGGGCTGAAGCCCCTCCTACAAGTCCAACTACCAGGATCTCCGTCATGAACGCTTCAACCAACCCCACCATCGCAGTCATCGGTTACGGCAGCCAGGGCCGCGCGCACGCGCTGAATCTCCGCGATTCCGGCTTCGATGTCGTCGTCGGCCTGCGCCCGGGCGGCCCGACCGAAGTCAAGGCGCTCGCCGATGGCTTCACCGTGAAAACGCCCGCGGAAGCGGCGGCCGACGCCGATCTGGTCGCGGTGCTGACCCCGGACATGGTGCAGAAGAAGCTCTACAACGACGTACTGGCCGCGAATCTGAAACCAGGCGCCTGCCTGCTGTTCGCGCACGGCCTGAACGTGCATTTCGGCATGATCTCGCCGCGCGCCGATCTGGACGTGGTGCTGGTCGCGCCCAAAGGCCCGGGCGCGCTGGTGCGTCGCGAATACGAGATCGGCCGCGGCGTGCCCTGCATCTACGCCATGCACCAGAACCGCAGCGGCCGCGCCGAGGAATTCGCGAAACTCTACGCCGCAGGCTTGGGCGGCGCGCGTGCGAACCTCATCAAGACCACCTTCAAGGAAGAAACCGAAACCGACCTGTTCGGCGAACAGGCGGTGCTGTGCGGTGGCGCCAGCGCGCTGGTGCAGGCGGGCTTCGAGACTCTGGTGGAAGCCGGTTACCAGCCGGAAATCGCCTACTACGAAGTCCTGCACGAGCTGAAGCTGATCGTCGATCTGTTCTACGAAGGCGGCATCACCCGCATGCTCGAATTCGTGTCGGAAACCGCGCAGTACGGCGACTTCGTCAGCGGCCCGCGGGTGATCAACGCCGATACCAAGGCGCGGATGAAGGACATCCTGAGCGAGATCCAGGACGGCACCTTCGTGCAGCGCTGGGTGGCCGAATACGACGCCGGTCTGCCGAATTACAAAAAGTACCAGCAGGCCGATCTCGATCACCCGATCGAAAAAGTCGGCAGGGAACTGCGCGCCAAGATGCAGTGGTTGCAGCAGAGCGCGCCGCAAACCACGGCGGCTTCGACGCAGGATGCTGCGCAGGCCGCCGCCAAGCCTTCCACGCATCCGATCGCCGAGACTGCCTGATGAACGGTGCCCGCTGGCTGGTGCAAGCGCTGCTCGCGGAAGGCGTGGATACGCTGTTCGGGTATCCCGGCGGCGCGATCATGCCCTTCTACGATGCCCTGCACGGATCGCCCCTCAAACACGTGCTGGTGCGGCACGAGCAGGGCGCTGCATTCGCGGCGAACGGTTATGCGCGCGCCAGCGGCCGCGTCGGCGTCTGCGTCGCGACCTCCGGCCCGGGCGCCTCGAACCTGGTCACCGGCATCGCCGATGCGATGCTGGATTCGGTGCCGATGGTCTGCATCACCGGCCAAGTGGGCACGCCGCTGATGGGCACCGACGCCTTCCAGGAGTTGGATGTGTTCGGCATGACCATGCCGATCGTGAAGCACAACTTCCTGCCGCGCAGCGTCGACGACCTGCCGAACATCGTCGCCGAGGCTTTCCGTCTCGCGCGCGAAGGACGCCCCGGCCCGGTGTTGATCGATCTGCCGAAAGACGTGCAGAACGCGGATGCCTCGCATCTGCCCGCGCACGTGCCGGCCAAGGTCGATGCCGCACCGGGCGCCACCGACGCCGCGCTGCATGCGGCCTTGGCGCAACTGGCGCTGGCGCAGAAGCCGGTGATCTACGCCGGCGGCGGCATCGCGCTGGGCGATGCGGTGGACGCCTTCCGCGCGTTCGTCGATGCGACCCAGATCCCGACCGTGCTGACGCTCAAGGCATTGGGCGCGCTGCCGCATGCGCATCCGCTGAACATGGGCATGCTCGGCATGCACGGCAACCGCGCCGCGAATCTGGCGGTGCACGAATGCGATCTGCTGTTCGTGGTCGGCGCGCGCTTCGACGATCGCGCCACCGGCAAGCTGGCAGAATTCGCGCCGAACGCGCGCGTGGTCCATCTGGACATCGACGCCTGCGAGATCGGCAAGCTGCGCATCGCCGATGCGCCGGTGCAGGGCGATCTGTCGATCAGCCTGCAGCGGATGCTGGCCGCATCGGCCGCGCATCTGCACGGCCGCCACGGCGTCGCGCGTCACGCCTGGCGCGATGCCTGCCTGCACGCGAAACAGATCGCTGCGCCGCGCTACGACGCGCCCGGCGACAGCGTGTACGCGCCGTCGCTGCTGCGGCGCCTGTCGGAACTGGCGCCGGCCGCGATCGTGAGCTGCGATGTGGGCCAGCACCAGATGTGGGTCGCCCAGCACTGGCGTTTCGATCATCCGCGCAATCACCTGACCAGCGGCGCGCTCGGCGCGATGGGTTTCGGCCTGCCGGCCGCGATCGGCGCGCAGATGGAAAATATGGATGCACAAGTGATCTGCGTCAGCGGCGACGGCTCGTTCCTCATGAATGTGCAGGAATTGGCCACGGTCGCGCGCTATCGGCTGCCGGTGAAGATCGTGCTGCTCGACAACCAGGCGCTGGGCATGGTGCGGCAGTGGCAAGAACTGTTCTTCGAGCGCCGCTATTCCGAGATCGATCTGAGCGACAACCCGGATTTCTGCGCGCTGGCGCTGGCGTTCGGCGTGCAGACGCTGAAGGTCGATCGCGCCGACGATGTCGAAGCCGGGTTGCAGGCATTGATCGCCGCGCCCGGCCCGATGCTGCTGCACGTCGCGATCGACCAGACCGCGAACGTGTGGCCGCTGGTGCCGCCGAACCGCAACAACAGCGAAATGCTGGACGCCGACGAAGCGACCACGCTGGAACGCATCGCGATGCCCGCGATGCCGCAGGTCCCGGCGTCGACCACGCAGACCTCCGCCCTCTCCCTCCCCACCTCGTCGTAGGAGTACCGCCATGCGCTATCGACTCGATCTGACCCTGCGCCAAGCCGAAGGCGCGCTGTCCCGCGTGCTGGGCACCACCGAGCGCCGCGGCTTCCGCCCGCTCGCCGTCGAGGGCGAAACCCGCGCCGACGGCGATCGCTGGCATCTGCAGATGACCGTGGAAGGCGAGCGTTCCGCCGAAGGCCTGCATCAGCAGTTGGCCAAGCTCTACGACTGCCTCGACGTGCAGGTGCAGCCATGTCTCTGAGCGCGTCCGCCACGCTGGAATCGCTGCAGCGCGCGCCTGCGCAGCAACAGGCGCCCGTACCGCGCGCAGACGCCGCCGTCGCACCGAACACGATCTGGTACGACGGCGAACTGATCGAAAGCGGCCGACCGCAGGCGAGCGTGCACACCCACGCCCTGCACTACGGCAGCGGCGTCTTCGAGGGCATCCGCGCCTACGCCACGAAACGCGGCGCCGCGGTGTTCCGCCTGCCCGAGCATCTGGAGCGCATGCGCAAGGGCGCCGAACTGCTGGGCATGACCTTCGATGTCGCCGAAGCGACCGGGGCGGTGCTGGCGACGCTGCGCGCCAATCGCCAGGGCGACGCCTACATCCGCCCGCTCGCGTGGTACGGCGACGGCAGCTTCGGCCTGGACGTGGCCGGTCATCCGCAGCACCTGATGGTCGCGACCTCGGCCACCAACGTGCATCTGGGCGGCAACCGCACCCGCGTGTCGGTGTCGAGCTGGCGACGCAATCCGGCCAGCGCGCTGCCGCCGCTGAAACTCTGCGGCGCGTACGTCAATTCCATCCTCGCGAAGCGCGAAGTGAAAGCGCGCGGCTTCGACGAAGCGATGTTCGCCGACGACGACGGCTTCGTGGTCGAGTGCACCGGCGCCAACCTGTTCATCGTCCGCAACGGCCGGGTGACCGCGGTCGAGCATCGCGACGCCCTGCCCGGCATCACCCGCGACACCCTGATCCGCCTGATCGGCGCGGAATCGCGGCCGGTGAGCATGGAAGAGCTGCGCGACGCCGACGAAGTCTTCGCCTGCGGCACCGCTGCGGAAGTCACCCCGATCCACGAGATCGACGGACGCGAATACGACCCCGACAGCCCGGTCGCCCGCGAGATCGCCGCCGTGTACGCACGCACCGTGCGCGGCGAGAGCGCGTGGTCCAGCGGCTGGCTGACGGAGGTCTGAGCGATGGAGAGCGATGTCGTCGGCGACGTCCGCAGCCCCGCCACGGTCGGAGCGGGCGATATTCTCGCCGCCCAGGCGCGGCTGCGACGCTATCTGCCGCCGACGCCGCTGCATTACGCCGAACGCTTCGGCTGCTGGCTGAAACTCGAAAACCTGCAGCGCACCGGTTCGTACAAGGTGCGCGGCGCGCTGAACGCCCTGCTGGCCGCGCACGAGCGCGGCGATCACCGTCCGGTCATCGCCGCCTCCGCCGGCAATCATGCCCAAGGCCTGGCATGGGCCGCGTATCGCCTCAATGTGCCCGCCATCGCGGTGATGCCGCATGGCGCGCCGCAGACCAAGATCGCCGGTGTCGCGCACTGGGGCGCGAACGTGCGCCTGCACGGCGACACCTTCGACGAAGCCCGCGCGTTCGCGATGCAACTGGCCGAACGCAATGGCTATCGTTTCCTGTCCGCGTTCGACGACCCCGACGTGATCGCCGGCCAAGGCACGGTCGGCATGGAGATCGCATCGCTCGCGCCCGACGTGGTGCTGGTGCCGATCGGCGGCGGCGGCTTGGCCGCGGGCGTCGCGCTGGCGCTGCACGCGCAGGGCGTGCGCATCATCGGCGCGCAGGTCGAACACGTCGATGCGATGCATCGCGCCCTGCGCGGCGAACCCGAAGGCCCGCTGCCGACGGCCACGCTCGCCGACGGCGTGCGCGTGAAAAACCCCGGCCTGCTCACCCGCGACATCCTGTCGCGCCTGCTCGACGACATCGTGATCGTGCGCGAAGCCGAGCTGCGCGAAACCCTGGTGCGGCTGGCGCTGGAAGAACACGTGATCGCAGAAGGCGCCGGCGCGCTGGCGCTGGCTGCCGGGCGTCGCGTCGCCGGCAAACGCAAATGCGCGATCGTGTCGGGCGGCAACATCGATGCCGCGGTGCTGGCCGGACTGCTGGCCGATGTGCGCCCGCGCGCGCCGCGCAAACCGCGGCGTCGCGCCCACGACGATGCCGGCATCAAGCCTGCAGTCGTCAAATCCCCCGTCGTCAAACAGGTTCCCCGCGCCGGCCGGGCGGCGACGCTCTCTCCCGTCGTCGCCCGGCCGGCACTCGCCGCGTCCACAACAGCGGCACCCATCGCTTCCGCAACCGTTTCACCCCCTTCCGCCCTGGAGGCTTTCGCCTGATGGATACCGACGTTACCCGCGAGTCGCCGGCACGGGTCTCGATCTTCGACACCAGCCTGCGCGACGGCGAGCAATCGCCCGGCTGCAGCATGACCGCGAAACAGAAACTGCGGTTCGCGCATGCGCTCACCGAACTCGGCGTGGATACGATCGAGACCGGATTTCCCGCCAGCTCGGAAAGCGAACTCGCGGCCTGCGCCGCAATCGTGCGCGATGTGCGCGGCGCGACGCTCGCCACGCTCGCCCGCTGCCACGTCGGCGACATCGAAGCCTGCGCGCGCGCACTGGAAGGCGCGGAACGGCCGCGCATCCACGTTTTCATTTCCACCAGCCCGCTGCATCGCGAGCACAAACTCGGCCTGAGCAAGGCCGAAGTGCTGGAACGCGCGGTGATGGGCGTGACCCTCGCACGGCGTCATGTCGACGACGTGGAATTCTCGGCCGAGGATGCGCTGCGCACCGAACCGGAATTCCTCGCCGAAATCTGCTCGGCGGCGCTGGCCGCGGGCGCGCGCACGCTCAACATCCCCGACACGGTCGGCTACACCACGCCGGGCGAGATCCGCGCGCTGTTCGAATATCTCCGCGCCAACGTGAAGAACGCGGATCAGGCGGTTTTCAGCGCGCACTGCCATGACGACCTCGGCCTGGCGGTGGCGAACAGCCTGGCGGCGATCGAAGGCGGCGCGCGCCAGGTCGAATGCACGATCAACGGCATCGGCGAACGCGCCGGCAACTGCGCGATGGAAGAACTGGTGATGGCGCTGGAGACGCGCCGCGCCTACTTCGGCGCGACCACCGGCATCCACACCGAACGACTGGTGCCGACCTCGCGCCTGCTCACGCGCATCACCGGCATGAACGTGCAGCGCAACAAGGCGATCGTCGGCGCGAATGCGTTCGCGCACGAATCCGGCATCCATCAGCACGGCATGCTCAAACATCGCGGCACCTACGAAATCCTGCGGCCGGAGGCTGTCGGCTGGGCGAAATCGCAGATGATCATGGGCCGGCACAGCGGCCGCGCCGCACTCGCCGACCGTCTGCGCGAACTCGGCTTCGCGCTGGAAGAAGCGCAGTTGAACCAGGTGTTCGGACGCTTCAAGACCCTGACCGAGAAGAAGCGCGAAGTGTTCGACGCCGATCTGGAAGCGCTGGCGCTGGGCATCGATTGCGGTACCGGTAACAGCATGGTCATCGGCGGCTGGCGCCTGAACCGCCTGCACGTCAGCACCGGCGTCGGCGATGGCACGTTGCCCACGGCCAGCGTCGAACTGTCTTCGCCCGACGGCGAGCGCGTGACCGAAGCGGCGACCGGCGACGGCCCCGTGCATGCGCTGTTCGCCGCATTGGCGCGCGGCACCGGCATTCATCTCGATATCGAAAGCTACCAGGTCTCCAGCGTCACCACGGGCGACGACGCGCAGGGCCAGGCCAGCCTCACCGCACGCGTTCGCGATGAGCTTGGCGGCGTCGATGAGATCACCGGCTCCGGCACCAGCACCGACATCCTCGAAGCCAGCGCGCAGGCTTGGCTGGACATAATCAATCGTTTGCATCGCCGCACTTCGCCAGCGGCCGTTGGCGCCGCTGCGATGTCCAGGACGCCGTCGAAAGAAGTCCTGAGCGCCACCGCGTGACACGCATGCAACCAGTTTCCAGCACAGACCATGCCCGCTTACCCCCTTTGAAAAAGAGCGGCGCCGATTCCCGCTTACCCCCTTTGAAAAAGGGGGTCGTCGATCGCAACGCGATCGGCGGGGGGATTTGCTTTGCGGCGACTCCGCAAATCCCCCGTCCTCGCTACGCGAGGCCCGCCCCCTTTTCCAAAGAGGGCAAACACCAACCGGATTCTTTGCGGATTGCAACGCTCAGGACCAACCAGTTCTCCACCGAGCCTTCTCCATGACTCCCGATCCGCAGATACAACAGCCGAAAACCCTGTTCGAGAAACTCTGGGACGCGCACGTCGTCGTACCCGAAACCGCCGATGCGCCCGCGGTGCTCTACATCGACCTGCATCTGATCCATGAAGTGACCACGCCGCAGGCGTTCGCGGAACTGGATGCGCGCGGCCTGTCTGTGCGCCGACCCGGGCGCACCAAGGGCACGCTCGACCACTCCACGCCGACCACGCCGCCGGACGTCACCGGAAAACTGGATTACTACACGCCCGACGCCGAAAAGCAGGTGCGTACCCTGCGCGAGAACTGCGCGCGGTTCGGCGTGGAACTGTTCGACTTCGGCAGCGACCATCGCGGCATCGTGCACGTGATCGGGCCGGAACTGGGCCTGACCCAGCCGGGCATGACCATCGTCTGCGGCGACAGCCACACCGCGACGCACGGCGCGTTCGGCGCGCTGGCCTTCGGCATCGGCACCAGCGAAGTCGGCCATGTGCTGGCGACCCAGTGCCTGCTGCAGCGCAAAGCGAAGACGTTGGCCATCGAGGTCGAGGGCGAACTCGGCGTCGGCGTGACCGCAAAGGATCTGATCCTGCACATCATCGGCGCGATCGGCGTCGACGGCGGCACCGGCCACGTCATCGAATACCGCGGCAGCGCGATCCGCGCGCTGTCGATGGAAGAACGCATGACCGTCTGCAACATGTCGATCGAAGCCGGCGCCCGCGCCGGACTGATCGCGCCCGACGAAGTCACGTTCGAATACCTCGCGAACACGCCGCGCGCGCCGCAAGGAGACGATTTCGCCCGCGCGGTCGCGCAGTGGCGCACGCTGCGCAGCGACGACGGCGCGCGCTTCGACCGCGTGGTCCGCATCGATGCGCGGGACATCAGGCCCACGGTCACCTGGGGCACGCATCCCGGGCAAGTCACCGGCATCGACGCCAAACTTCCGGTCGCGAACGATGCCGATACCCGGCGCGCGCTCGATTACATGCGTTTCCCGGGCGGCAAGTCGCTGGCCGGGCAGCCGGTCGACGTGGTGTTCGTCGGCAGCTGCACCAACGGCCGGCTGAGCGATCTGCGCCAGGTCGCGGAAATCCTGCGCGACCATCATGTCCACCCGCGCGTACGCATGCTGGTGGTGCCGGGCTCGGTGCAGGTGCAGCGCGCCGCGGAAGCCGAAGGCATCGACCGCATCGTCCGTGCCGCCGGCGCCGAATGGCGCGAGCCGGGCTGTTCGATGTGCATCGCGATGAACGGCGACCTGGTCGCGCCCGGACAGCTCGCGGTGTCCACCAGCAACCGTAATTTCGAAGGCCGGCAGGGCCGCGAGGCGCGCACCGTGCTGGCGTCGCCCTACACCGCCGCCGCATGCGCCGTCGCAGGTCATGTGGTCGACCCGCGCAGCTATCTGCAGGAGGACGCGGCATGAGCACCGTCCCGCCGAACCCTGCACCGCTGACGCACGTCCGCTCGCGCACCGCGTGCCTGCCCGACACCAATATCGATACCGACCGCATCATCCCGGCGCGCTTCCTCACCACCACGTCGCGCGAAGGTCTGGGCAGGTTCGCGTTCAACGACTGGCGCTATCGCGAGGACGGCAGCCCCGATCCGGCGTTCGCACTGAACGCACCCGAAGCGCAGGGCGCGCAGATCCTGGTGACCGGCCGCAATTTCGGCTGCGGCTCCTCGCGCGAACACGCGCCTTGGGCACTGCTCGACTTCGGCCTGCGCGCGGTGATCAGCGCCGAGATCGCGGACATCTTCCGCAGCAACGCGCTGAAGAACGGGCTGCTGCCGGTGGTGCTCGATGCCGCCGTGGTCGACGAATTGCTGGCGAATCCGGGGATCGAACTGGACATCGATGTCGCCGCAAGCAGCGTGACGCTTCCCGATGGCCGCAGTTTCACGTTCCCGATCGACGGCTTCGCGCGCACCTGTCTGCTCGAAGGCGTGGATCAGCTCGGTTATCTGCTGAAAAACAGCACTTCCATTCAAGCTTTCGAGGACCGCACCATGGAGACGCACCATCATGCACGCTGACATCGTGGTTCTGCCGGGCGACGGCATCGGCCCGGAAGTGACCGCGGCCGCGGTCGCCGTGCTGCAGGCCGCCGCGCGCCGTTACGGCCATACCTTCGATTTCCACAGCCGCCTGATCGGCGGCGCCGCGATCGACGCCGAGGGCACGGCGCTGTCCGATGCGACGCTCGCTGCGTGCCGCAACGCCGACGCGATCCTGCTCGGCGCGGTCGGCGGCCCGAAGTGGTCCGATGGCGCAGTGCGTCCGGAGCAGGGCTTGTTGCGCCTGCGCAAGGAACTCGGGCTGTACGCCAACCTGCGTCCGGTGAAGACCCATCCGGTCGCGCTGACCGCATCGCCAATCAAATCGCATCTGCTCACCGGCGTGGACTTGATCGTGGTCCGCGAACTCACCGGCGGCGTCTATTTCGGCCAGCGCACGCGCACCGACACAAGCGCCACCGATCTGTGCGAATACACCGTCGGGGAGATCGAACGCGTCGTGCGCCGCGCCTGTACGCTGGCGCGCGACCGCAGCCGGTATGTGGTGTCGGTCGACAAGGCCAATGTGCTGGAAACCTCGCGGCTGTGGCGCGAGGTCGCCACCCGTGTCGCACGCGACGAGTTCCCCGACGTGCGCCTCGAGCATCAACTGGTCGACAGCATGGCCATGCATCTGATCTCGCGTCCGCGCGAATACGACGTGATCGTCACCGAAAACATGTTCGGAGACATCCTCACCGACGAGGCGTCGATGCTGGCAGGCTCGATGGGCCTGCTGCCGTCCGCATCGCTGGGCGAAGGCCGACTCGGGCTGTACGAACCGATCCATGGTTCGGCGCCGGACATCGCCGGTCGCGACATCGCCAACCCCTGCGGCGCGATCCTCAGCGCGGCGATGCTGCTGCGGCATTCGCTGGGGCTGGAAGCCGAAGCGCGCTGCATCGAGGGCGCGGTCGCGGATGCGATCGACAACGGCGCGTTGACTGCGGATCTGGCGCCCGCCGGCACGGCCATCGGGACCGAAGCGATGGCCGCCGCGATCATTACGCGTCTGGAAGTGGACTGCATCGCCGTGGAACTGCGGGATTGACGTATCCCCGTAGGGCGGGCCCTGGCCCGCCATTGCGGATTGTGCGAAGACGTTGCAACGACCGAATCGGTTTCAACAGTTGCGGTCGCAAGCGGAATCGTCGCAATGGCGGGCCTGGGCCCGCCCTACGGCCCGCCTACGGGATGCTTCTGCGAAGCAGGTCATGTTCGTACCTGGAAAAATCATTTGACGCGCCGCCCACGGATCGTTTACACCTGATGCCATGCACCGCCGCACCGCCATCGCCGCTTCCTTCATCCGCGTTCCGCGCGGAACGACGGCTGTGATCACGATGATTGCGACCACCACCGGTACTGGCACCGGTACTGGTACCACCAGCGGTGCGGGCTGCGGCAGCGAAACGGAATAACCCCTTCGACCTTCGCCCCGCATCCCATCAGGGTCGCGGGGAAACGCCCGCGAACCCAGGGCCGCGGGGCTCCCCAATGGAGCCTCACCATGGATTCGCCCGCACCACACCGCAATGTCGATGACCGTGCCGCGGATCGCGCGGATGCGCCTTACCGCGCGCACAAATTCGGCGGCAGCAGCGTCGCCGATGCCGACCGTTATCTTCACGTCGCCGATCTGCTGCGGACCGCCCCGGAACCGCGCGCAGTCGTGGTTTCGGCGATGCAGGGCGTCACCGATGCGCTGACCACGCTCGCCGAGTCCGCCGCCGCCGGCCGCGACTGGCAGGACGAATGGTCGACACTGCGCGACAAACATCTCGCCGCCGCCCAACGTCTCGACGGCGGCGACAAGCATGCGTTGAGGGCGTGGCTCGATGGCGAGTTCTCCGCACTGTCCGCGCTGCTCGACCGCATCGCCGAGGACTGCGCGCGGACCTCGGAACCGTTGTCCGCGCACCTGCCGTCTACTCACGATACCGCTGCAGTGCAATGCCTGGGCGAAGTGTGGTCGTCGCGCCTGCTGCAGGCCGCGCTCGGCGGCGAGGCGGCGGGCTGGGCGCGGTTGGATGCCCGCGAGGTGCTGGTGGTGCATCCGGGCGAACTCGGCGTCGGCGTCGACTGGGCGCAGTCGCGCGAGCGCTTCGCCGACTGGCGCGCGCGCCATCCGCAGCGCGACGTGGTGATCACCGGTTTCGCCGCGCGCGACGGCGCGGGCCGTATCGCCACGCTCGGCCGCAACGGCAGCGATTATTCCGGCGCGATCTTCGCCGTGCTCTTCGACGCGGAAGATCTGACCATCTGGACCGATGTCGACGGCGTGCTCAGCGCCGATCCGCGGCTGGTGCCCGATGCGGTGTGCCTGCCGTCGATGTCCTACGCCGAAGCCTGCGAACTGGCCTATTTCGGCGCGAAAGTGCTGCATCCGCAGACGATGGCGCCGGCGATGCAGGCCGGCCTGCCGATCCTGATCCGCAATTCGCGCAATCCCGCCGCGCCAGGCACGCGCATCGCCGCCGATAACCTCCCTTCGGTCAGCGATTCGCCGCTCAAGGGCCTCAGCGTGGTGCGCGACATGGCGGTGCTGGAACTCAGCGGCGCCGGCCTGATCGGCGTGCCCGGCACCGCCGAGCGCATGTTCGCCGCGCTGCACGCCGCCGGCGTATCGGTGACCATGATTTCGCAGGGGTCCAGCGAACATTCGATCTGCTGCGTGGTGACCGCCGCGCAGGCCGGACGCGGCCGCGATGCGGTTCGCGAGGCGTTCGCGGACCCCATCGCCAATGGCCAGGTCGAAGGCATCGACGCCACGTCCGGCATCGCCGTACTCGCCGCGGTCGGCGACGGCATGGTCGGCATGCCCGGCGTATCGGCACGGTTGTTCGAAGGACTGGCGCGGGCGCGCGTGAACATCCGCGCGATCGCCCAGGGCGCCAGCGAGCGCAACATCTCGGTCGCGGTCGCCGATGCCGATGCCGTGCGCGCACTGCGCGCCGCGCACAGTGCGTTCTGGCTCTCGCCGGCGACGCTGTCGGTTGGGTTGATCGGCCCCGGCAATGTCGGTCGCGCCCTGCTCGCGCAGTTGGCGGATGCGCTGCCGCGTTTCGCCGATGAGTCGAAGATCGAGCATCGTCTCGACCTGCGCCTGCGCGCGCTGGCGAGCAGCCGCAGCATGGTGCTGAACAACGCGCGTCTCGATCCCGCCACCGCGGTCGATGCGCTGGCTGCAGACAGCGCAGAAGCGCTCGATCTCGACCGCTTCGCCGCGCACGTCCGCGCCGAGCATCTGCCGCACGCGCTGATCGTCGACTGCAGCGGCAGCGATGCGGTCGCCGCGCGCTATCCGGAATGGCTGGCGATGGGCATCCACGTGGTCACCCCGAGCAAACACGCCGGCAGCGGCGACTGGGCGCGCTACCGCGCGATCCGCGATGCCGAGAAGCATGGCGGGCTGTTCCGCTACGAAGCCACCGTAGGCGCCGGCCTGCCGGTCATCCAGACCCTGCGTTCGCTGCTCGATACCGGCGACGCGCTGACCGGCATCGAAGGCGTGCTGTCGGGCACGCTGGCATGGCTGTTCAACCGCTACGACGGCAGCGCGCCGTTCTCGGAACTGGTCGCCGAAGCGCGCGCGCTGGGCTATACCGAACCCGATCCGCGCGACGATCTCAGCGGCACCGATGTCGCGCGCAAGCTGGTGATCCTGGCCCGCGAAGCCGGCGCATCGCTGTCGCTGACCGATGTCGATATCGAAAGTCTGGTGCCCGAAGCCTTGCGCCAGGTGTCGCGCGACGAATTCCTCTCGCGCCTGCACGAACTCGATACGCCGATGCAGGCACGTCTGGACGCGGCGCGCGCGACTGGACGCAGCCTGCGCTATCTGGCGCAACTCGACGCCGACGGCGGCGCGCGCGTGGGCCTGGCGATGCCAGAACCCGGCCACGCCAGTCTCTACAGCCGGCTCACCGACAATCTGATCCAGTTCCGCACCCGGCGCTATGCCGACAACCCGCTGGTGGTGCAGGGCCCGGGCGCCGGCGCCGACGTGACCGCGGCCGGCGTGTTCGGCGATATCCTTGCGATCGCACGCACACTCGGGGCCCGCGCATGAGTTCCTTTCCGGCCGATGCCGAACCGAAGCAGATATCGGACCAACTCACGAACAACCGCCACGAAGCCCGCGCGTTCGCGCCCGCGAGCGTCGGCAACATCGGCGTCGGTTTCGATCTGCTCGGTCACGCCATCGATGGTCCGCGCGATATCGCCATCGTCCGCAGGATCGACGCGCCTGAAGTCCGCATCCGCGCGATCCGCGGCACGGTCGTCGGGGCGGACGCCCTCCCGCTCGATGCCGAACGCAACACCGCCGGTCGCGCGCTGATCGCGCTGCGCGAAGCGCTGGCGTTGCCTTACGGCTTCGAGATCGAACTGGAGAAAGGCATTCCGCTGGGCTCCGGCCTGGGCGGCTCGGCCGCGTCCTGCGTCGCCGCGCTGGTCGCCGCGAATGCGGTCCTCGATGAACCGCTCTCGCGCGACGCGCTGTATCCGTTCGCGCTGCAGGGCGAGGCCGTGGCCAGCGGCAGCCTGCATGGCGACAACGTCGCGCCGATGCTGCTCGGCGGCGTGGTGCTGGCGACGCAGGACCGGATGATCCCGCTGTCCGTGCCCAGTTGGCTGTATGCCGTAGTGACGCATCCGGACCAGGTGTTGGAAACCCGCCGCGCGCGCGCCGCGCTGGCCGATCCGTATCCGCTGTCGCAGTTCGTCGTGCAGTCCACGCATCTGGCGCTGTTCCTCACCGGCCTGCAGCGCGGCGACGCGCGGATGATCCACGAAGGTCTGAACGACGTGCTGGTGGAACCGCGTCGCGCGGCGCTGATTCCGGGCTTCGCCGCAGTGAAACAGGCCGCGCTGGATCACAACGCGCTGGGCGCCAGCATCTCCGGCGCAGGACCCAGCGTGTTCGCCTGGTTCGCATCGAAAGCGAAAGCCGAAGCGGCCGCACCGGCGATGCGCGCTGCGTTCGCCGCGGCCGGCTACGACGCCCGCGCCTACGTGTCGCCGGTGGCCGCACCGCGCGCGGAGGTCATTCCATCATGACGCGGGCCACTGACTTCATTCCTATCGACTTCATCAGCACCCGCGGCGACACGCCGGCGACCGCGATCGACGATGCCTTGATCGCCGGCCTCGCGCCGGACGGCGGGCTGTACGTGCCGGCGCGGATTCCTGCGTTCGAAGGCGAATGGTCGTCTTCGATGACGCTCGCCGACACCGCGACCCGCGTACTGGCGCCCTACTTCGCCGGATCGCGGCTGCGCGATGCGCTCCCGTCGATCTGCGCGCGCGCCTACGATTTCGACGCGCCGCTGGTGGCGATGCGCAGCGACGGCGATTCGCTGCTCGAACTGTTCCACGGCCCGACTGCGGCATTCAAGGATTACGCCGCGCGTTTTCTCGCCGAAGCGCTGGCCGGCCTGCGCGCCGACGACGCGCCGGTCACCACCATCCTGGTCGCGACCTCGGGCGACACCGGCGCCGCAGTCGCTGGCGCATTCCATCGCCGCCCGGGCTTCGAGGTCGTCATTCTCTATCCCGACGGCCGTGTGTCGCCGCGTCAGGCGCATGGACTGGAATGCTGGGGCGACAACGTCCGCACCTTCCGCGTCGACGGCAGTTTCGACGATTGTCAGCGGATGGCGAAGGCGGCCCTGTCCGACCGCGACCTGCGCGAACGGATGGCGCTGACCTCGGCCAACAGCATCAGCCTCGGCCGGCTGCTGCCGCAGGTCGCCTACTACGCGCATACCGCACTGGGATTTCACGCGCGGCACGGCGGGACACTGAACCTCATCGTGCCCACCGGCAATCTCGGCAATGCCGCAGCCGCCTTCGTCGCGAAGCGGATGGGCTTGCCCATCGGCGACATCGTGCTGGCGACCAACGCCAACGACGTGCTGCCGCGCTATTTCGCCGGCGGCGACTATGCGCCGGAAGCGACGAAGGCCACGCTGGCGAACGCGATGGACGTCGGTGCGCCCAGCAATTTCGAGCGCCTGCGTCACTGGCACAGCGACGATGCATCCCTGCGCGCTGCGCTGTCGGCGCATGCGGTGGACGACGCGACCATCCGCGCGACGATCGCGGCCGCGCCGGAACGCCACGGCATCGTGCCCTGCCCACACACCGCCTGCGGCCTGCATGTTCTCGAAACCCTGCGCGCGCAGGGCGATACGCGACCGTGGACCGTGGTGGCGACTGCGCATCCAGCGAAATTCGACAGCATCGTCGAACCGCTGGTGGGGCATCCGGTTGCGTTGCCGCCCGCGCTGGCGGCCTGTCTTGCGCGGCCCGCGCACGGCGAAGCGCTGGCGGCGGACGATGCGGCGCTGCGGGAACGTCTGTTGATCCTGTAGAGAAGACCGCGGCCGCCGCCGCGTAGGCTGGCGCTGAGCGCAGCGATGCCCAGCACAGCAGTTCGTCGTGTCGCGTTTTACCGCGACCGCGCTGGGCATCGCTACGCTCAGCGCCAGCCTACCGCCGGGGTGAACAAGGCCATAGCCGCCAGAAGAAATCGCGATCCGGGCCGCCTGCGGCGGGAGGGGGAGGGAACCGCAAGCGACCCGGATGCGAAAGCGTTGTGTCTCTCAGTCGCCAACGGGCCCGGTGCGCGCCTCGCTGGCGCGCACCCGGAACCACGCCGCGTACAGCGCGGGCAGGAAGAGCAGCGTCAATGCGGTGGCGACGATCAAACCACCCATGATCGCCACCGCCATCGGCCCGAAGAACGCGCTGCGCGACAGCGGCACCATCGCCAGGATCGCGGCGAGCGCGGTGAGCACGATCGGCCGGAAACGGCGCACGGTCGATTCGACGATGGCGGTCCAGCGATCGTGGCCGCTGGCGATGTCCTGTTCGATCTGGTCGATCAGGATCACCGAGTTGCGCATGATCATGCCCGACAGTGCGATCACGCCCAGCATCGCAACGAAACCGAACGGCACCCGGAATACCAGCAGGAACAGCACCACGCCGATCAGGCCGAGCGGCGCGGTCGACATCACCAGCAGCACGCGCGAGACATTGCGCAACTGCAGCATCAACAGCGTCACCACCACGAACAGGAACAGCGACATGCCGGCCTTGATCGAATCCTGGCCGCGCGCGGAATCCTCGACGCTGCCGCCGGTGGCCATGAGATAGCCCGCCGGCAGCGAATCGCGGATCGCATCCAGTGTCGGATCGATCTTCGCCACCACCGTCGCCGGGGTCGGCCCGTTGACGATGTCGGCACGCACGGTGATCGTCGGCAGCCGGTTGCGATGCCAGATCACGCCGTCCTCGAACACCGATTCCAGGCGTGCGATCTGCATCACCGGCACGACCTTGCCGCTGGCGGTCGGCACCGCGAGACTGCCCAGCAATTCCAGGCGCGCGCGCTCGTCCTCGGGGCCGCGCAGCAGGATGTCGATCAGCTCGTTGTCTTCGCGATAGGTACTGACGTGCAGTCCGGACAGCGAGCTGGACAGGAAATTCGCGACCTGCTGCGTGCTCACGCCCAGCGCGCGCGCGCGATCCTGATCGATGACCAGCCGCATGACCTTGCTGGGCTCGTCCCAGTCCAGATTGACGTTGATCACGTCCGGATTGGCGCGGATCTTTTCCATGACGCGATATGCGATCTCGCGCACGCGCTCGACGTGCTCGCCGGAGACGCGGTACTGGATCGGATATCCCACCGGCGGGCCGTTCTCCAGGCGGGTGACCCGCAGTTGCAGTTCCGGGAACTGCTGCCGCACCTCGCCCATCATCCAGTCGCGCAGGATTTCGCGGGCCTCGATGTCCTTCGTCAGCACCACGAACTGACTGAAATGCGTCTGCGGCAGCTGCTGGTCCAGCGGCAGATAGAAGCGCGGCGAACCGGTGCCGATGTAAGCGGTATAGGTTTCCACTTCCTTGCGCGCCGCCAGCAGTTTTTCCAGCTTGCGCGCGGCCTGGTCGGTCGCTTTCAGCGAACTGCCTTCCGCGAGTTCGATGTCGACCATCAGTTCGAGCCGCGTCGAATCGGGGAAGAACTGCTGGGGAATGAAACGGAACAGCGCCAACGACACCACGAACGCGGCCACCGTGCCGCCGATCACCAGCCAGCGTCGCTGGATGCACCAGCGCACCACGGCGCGGAACCGCCGGTAGAACCCGGAATGGTAGGGATCGTGCGCATGCGCGCCTTCGGCCATGATCGGCGCAGGGCCCAGGATGCCCGCGTACTGCGGCCAGCGGTCGGCCAGACGTTCGCGGAATGCGCGTATCCGGCCCTCCAGCGAGCGCGGTTTCGGCACCGCATGCGGGTCGGGCAACATCTTGTCGCCGAGATACGGGATGAACAGCACCGCCGCCACCCACGACACCAGCAACGCGATGGTGACGACCTGGAACAACGAGCGCGTGTATTCGCCGGTGCTCGACGCAGCCGTGGCGATGGGCAGGAAACCGGCGGCGGTGACCAGGGTACCGGTGAGCATCGGGAATGCGGTGGTTTCGTAGGCGAACGCGGCCGCACGCAGGCGCGAGTAGCCCTGCTCCATCTTGATCGCCATCATCTCGACCGCGATGATCGCGTCGTCCACCAGCAGGCCGAGCGCCAGCACCAGCGCGCCCAGCGAAATCTTGTGCAGGCCGATGCCGAAATACTGCATCGCGGCGAAGGTCATCGCCAACACCAGCGGGATGGTCACGGCCACGATCAGCCCGGTCCGCAGGCCCAACGAAAAGAAACTGACCAGCAGCACGATGATCACCGCCTCGGCCAGCACGCGCACGAATTCGCCGACCGAATCGCGTACCGCCGCGGGCTGATCGGCGACGCGGGACAACTGCATGCCCACGGGCAGCGAGCGCTGCAGGCGTTCGGTTTCGGCATCCAGCGCCTTGCCCAGTTGCAGGATGTCGCCGCCGGGTTTCATCGACACCGCGATGCCGATCGCGTCCTCGCCCATGTAACGGATGCGCGGCGCGGCGGGGTCGGCGTAACCGCGGGTGATGTCGGCGATGTCGCCCAGACGTACCGTGCGGTCGCCGGCGCGGATCGGGAACTGGCGGATCTCTTCCACCGACGTGAACGCGCCGCTGACGCGCAGGCGTACCCGATCGGTGGCGGTCTCGAAGAATCCGGCCGAAGTCACCGCGTTCTGCTCGGCCAGCGCCTGCTGCACGACCGGCAGCGGAATGCCCAGGGTGGCCAGCTTGGTGTTGGACAGCTCGATCCAGATCTTTTCGTCCTGCAGGCCCAGCAGTTCGATCTTGGCCACGTCCGGGACGCGCTGCAGTTCCAGTTCGAGGCGCTCGGCGTAATCCTTCAGCAGCGCATAGTCGAAGCCCTTGCCGCTGATCGCGTAGATATTGCCGTAGGTGTCGCCGAATTCGTCGTTGAAGAACGGGCCGACCGCTCCCTGCGGCAATGTCGGGCGGATATCGCCGATCTTCTTGCGCACCTGATACCAGAGCTCGGGCAATTGATCGCTGTGCAACGAATCGCGTGCGATGAAGAACACCTGCGATTCGCCCGGACGCGAATACGAGAGCACCTCCTCGTAATTGCCGGTTTCCATCAGCTTCTTTTCGATGCGGTCGGTGATCTCGCGCGAGACTTCCTCGGCGGTGGCGCCGGGCCATGCGGTCCTCACCACCATCACCTTGAAGGTGAAGGGCGGATCTTCCGATTGACCCAGACTGCGATACGACCAGGCGCCGACGATCGCCAGCACCAGCATCATGTAGAGCACCAGCGAGCGGTTCGCCAGCGCCCATTCGGAGAGGTTGAATCTGCGCATGGTCAGGGGGTTCCGCGCGTCATTGAGCGGGCCTCACCGGTGACGGCCTCTGCCGCGGCGTTTCCCCCATCACATCCTTCCCCCGCACGCGGGGGAAGGGGAGTGATTGCCGTGCGGGAGGTGCTTCGAAGACCGGATGCTGCAACGTTCATTTCGGAAGCTCCGGTCAGTTCGGACTGATGGGGCGGTTGGTGCGATCGACCGGCAGCACCGGCTGGCCGTCGTGCAGCAGATGGCCGCCAGCCATCACCACCCACTCGGTCGGCTTCAGCCCGGACAGCACCGCCACGCCATCCGCGGCGTAAGGACCGATCCGCACCGGTACACGGCGGGCCTTGTTGACCTTGGGATCCACGGTCCAGACCACCGCCTGCCCCTTGTCGCCACGATGCAGGGCGGACAGCGGCAGACGCAGCGCGTCGCCGCTCAGGGCGGCGGGGATGTAGACGCGCGCACTCTGGCCCAGATCGACGCGGGCGGCATCGCCTTCCAACGTGGCGCGTGCGGCATAGGTTCTGGCCTGCGGATCGGCCGCGGGCGCGATTTCGCGGATGCGACCGGGGATCCGCTCGCCCTGCGTACTCCACAGCTCGATCACCACCGCCTGGCCAACCTTGAAGTCGCGGATGCCCGATTCCGGCAGCGCGAACGCAACCTCGCGGCCGCCGTCGGCCGCCAACCCGAACACCGGTTGCCCGGCCGCCACCACCTGCCCGGCTTCGACCTGACGGCTGGCGACGACGCCATCCTGGGGCGCACGCAGTTGGCTGTAGGCGGCCTGATTGCGCGACAGATCGAACTGGGCACGGGCGGCACGGGCCTGGCCTTCGGCCGCGCGCAGCGCAGCGGTCTGCTGATCCAGCGCGGAGCGGCTGACCAGTTGATCCCTGGACAGGCTGGCGGTGCGCGCATGGTCGGCGCGGGCACGGGCAAGTTGGGCATCGGCCGCGGCGAGTTCGGCCTGCAGCGCTTCGACCTGCAGGCGCAGGTCGCCGGGATCGAGTTCGGCCAGCAGGTCGCCTTTGCGCACCCGGTCGCCCACATCCACCAGACGGCGCACCAGCTTGCCGCCGACCCGGAACGAGAGCGCCGCTTCCTCGCGGGCGCGGATCTCGCCGGCATAGGCACTGAGGCCATCCGCACCATGCCCGGTCGCGGCGTCCGCACGCGCCACCAGCACCGGTCTCGGTGGCTGCGATACCTTCTCGCCGTTGCCGCAGGCGGCCAGCAAGGCGGCAAGCACTACCAGAGTTGCCGTTCTGAAGCCTGCCATCCTGATTACTGCTGTACAACGCATTGCCATGGCCGCCTCGAGCGATCCGGGAGATATCTGAAGACCCCCCGGGTGGGGTAGCCCGATACCGGATCTGGATTAGTGAACTGATTGGTATCGTATAAATAACATACCAATTAGTCTAGTATTGCAAGCATGGTTGTTTCGAACCCCAATCCCGCGACTCCCGAACCCGCCAGACCGGCCGGCCCCGGGCGCCCCAAGGACCTCGGCAAACGCGCCGCGATCCTGGATGTAGCCAAGCGCCTGTTCAGTCAGCACGGTTTCGATGGCGTGAGCATGGACCAGATCGCGGCCGAGGCCGGGGTCTCCAAACTCACCGTCTACAGCCACTTCGGCGACAAGGAATCGCTCTTCAGTTCCGCGATCCGCGCCAAATGCGAGGAACAGCTGCCGTCGGCGCTGTTCCTGGCGGGTCTGGAAGGCAGCCTGCGCGAACAGCTCACCGCGATCGGGCGCGCGTTTTTCCTGCTGATCACCAGCGAGGAAGCCATCGCGATGCACCGCATGATGATGATGCCCGGCACCGGCGACACCCCCGTACGCGAGTTGTTCTGGCAGGCCGGGCCGCAGCAGATCAAGGATGTCTTCGCCGATTTCCTGCGCTCCCGGGTCGCGCGCGACGAACTCCGGATCCCGGACATCGCACGCGCCGCTTCGCAGTTCCTGTGTCTGGTCAAGGGCGAATTCCACATGCAGATGCTCTGCGGCATGGGCTGCGAAGCGCCTGCAGACGACATCGAACACCATATCGAAGCCACCGTGGACCTGTTCCTGAGCGCTTACGGCCACGATGCATGCGGCGATGCCGCCGGGACCCCGGGTTGATCCGCCTGCGCCCCCGCCGTGCTCTGTGTCCCGGTGACTTCCGGCACTCAGCGGGCAGCCCCGCTTGCGGCGATCCTGCGTCCCGTGGCGGCGAGGTCGTCGCGGCAGGGCCATCCCGGTAAACTTCACGCCCGATCACGCGTTCCCACCGCAGCCAGTGCCGCAAGAGACCCCGAGATGACGATCGATTACGCCAAAGCCCGCGAAACCATGGTCGAACAGCAGGTTCGCCCGTGGGAAGTGTTCCAGCCCCGGGTGCTTGAGACCCTGGCTCGGCTGCCGCGCGAACGGTTCGTGGTCGAAGCGCACCGCGCCCTCGCCTACTCCGACCTGGCGCTACCGATCGGTCACGGCGAGTCGATGATGAAACCGGTGCTGGAAGGTCGCGCGCTGCAGGCGCTGTCGATCACCGCCGGCGAAGACGTGCTGGAGATCGGCACCGGCAGCGGCTATCTGTCGGCCTGCCTCGGCAGCCTGGCCCGCGACGTGGTCAGTCTCGAACGGCATGCCGATCTTGCCCGGACCGCGCGCGCGCGGCTGCAGGCGCAGAGCATCGGCAACGTCCGCATCGATACCATCGACGCCCTGCAGTGGGACAGCGAACGCCGGTTCGACGCGATCTGCGTTGGCGGCGCGGTCGCCACGATCCCGTCGCGCTTCCTGCAGTGGCTGCGTCCGGGCGGCCGCATGTTCGTGATCCACGGGCTGGCGCCGGCGATGCAGGCCGCACTGGTCCGCCCCGCCGACAACGCTGCCGGCTTCCAGATCGAATCGCTGTTCGAGACCGAACTCCCGTACCTCGTCGGCGCCGCACCCGTCCCCCAATTCCAGCTGTGACCCGCCTGTCCGGCACGTTGCCGATGCGCGGATCGTTCAATACCCAAAGGAAGACCATGACTCGCCGCCCTCTCGCCCTCGCCCTCGCCCTGCTGGTACTGCCGCTCGGCGCACAGGCCGAAGATCTGCTGCAATCCTACGAACTCGCGCGCAACAGCGATCCGCAGTTCGCGGCCGCCGAGGCCGGACGCCTCGCCACCCGCGAAGGCGCGGTGCAGACCCGCGCGACCTTCCTGCCGCAGATCGGCGGTTCGGTCGGCGCGAGTTACTCCGACACCACCTCCGAGCTGGGTAGCGGTCTCGAAGTCTCCGATGGCGGCGGCGGCGGCAGCTACGGTCTGTCGGTGGACCAGTCGGTCCTCAACTTCGGCAACATCGCGCGCCACCGTTCGCAGCTGTCGCTGTCGGAGGCAGCCGACTTCCAGCTCGAGGCCGCCGGCGATTCGCTGATCACGCGCACGTCCGCCGCCTATTTCAACGTGCTGGTCGCGCTGGAGACGCTGTCCGCGGCGGAAGCGCAGGAAACCGCGCTGAAGAAGCAGTTCGACTTCGCCGACAAGCGGCTCGAAGTGGGCCTCGCCCCGATCACCGACGTGCACGAAGCCCGCGCGCAGTACGACCGCGCCCGCGCCAACACCATCGTCACCCGCAATGCGCTGGAAGACGCGTATCGCGCGCTGGAGGAAATCACCGGCAAGGACGTGCGTGCGCTCAAGTCGTTGCCGCAGGATTTCCAGCCCGAGCTGCCGTCGACGCTGGACGTGGACGGCTGGGTGAGGACCGCGATCGACAGCAATCCCGCACTGAAGGCGAAAGAACTCGAACTGCGTTCGGCCGAAGCCGGCGTCGATTCCGCACGTGCCGGCCATCTGCCCAGCATCGGCCTGCGTGCGACCTACGGCAACAGCCGTTCGCTGTTCGACGGCAACCTCGGTCCGACCGGCATAGATTCGTCCGACACCTCCACCGTCGGCCTGACCGTCAGCATTCCGATCTTCGCCGGCGGCGCGACGCAGTCGCAGGTGCGGCAGGCGCTCGCCCAGCGCGACGTCACCGGCGACCAGCTCGACCAGCAGCGCCGGGCGCTGGTGCGCAACACCCGCAACGCCTATCAGACCCTCGTCGCGGGCATCAGCGAAGTGGAAGCGCGCAAGGCCGCGGTGTTCTCCGCGCGCAGCGCCTACGACGCTTCGCAGGTCGGCCTGGAAGTGGGCACCCGCACCGTGCTGGACGTGCTGAACAACCAGCAGACCCTGTTCAACGCCGAGCGCGAATACGCACTTTCGCGCTACAACTTCCTGCAGAACCGCCTGCTGCTGGAACAGGCCGCGGGCACGCTGGATGTCGACGACCTGCAGGACGTCAACCGTCAGCTCACCACCGACGCCATCAGCCCATCCGTGCCCTGATCATCGCGCACGGCGATATCCCACGATGGCCCGCGCAATGCGGGCCATCGTCGTTCCGGATACCCGCGGCCGGACGCGTGTCGCCCGTGCAAAGGTGTTGCGCCTACTCCGGCGTGCAACGCCCTGACAGGTAATAGCAGCGGGAAACGTGGAGCAGACCCCACTCGTTGTTGCTGCAGACGTAGGTCGCGTACTCGACATACAACAGCGAATACTCGGGCGTCATGGCGTACTCGCCCTCGTTGTCTGCGGTGCATGCGCCCGTCGGCGTCGGCCACGCCGATGCGCTGCCGCTGGAGATCATCCCGAACGCGAACACAGCGGCGCACAAGCCGCAGACCAGATGATGCCTGGACATATCGAGACTCCTTGGTCTATCGCGACCGTCGCTCGGGTGCGCGGAACACGAACGTGAGGACGTCGATCGGACACGGCGGTCAATGCCGAAGCGTCGAAGAAACCTCCGCGCACGTCCTGTATATCCATTCGGCAGGCGGCCGAATGCGACTCGAATCACAGCGGCATCGTGCGCGCCGAAATCGTTTGGATCGATAACGCGCGATGGATAGGCGGCATTGAACGCGCAACGCGCGACATCCGATCAGAGCGAATCCTCGATCAGCGCGATGGTCCGGCGCAGCGCGCCGCGTCCTTGTTCGACCAGCGTGCGTCCGGCCGCGAGCATGCGTTCGCGCGACGACGGATCCGCCAGCAGACGTTCCAGTTCCGCCGCCGCCGCCGCCACGTCGGGAACGATCCTCACCGCGTCCGCCTGCCGCAGTTGTTCGGCGATATCGCTGAAGTTGTGCAGATGCGGGCCGGTGACGATCGCAGTCCCCACCGCGGCCGGCTCCAGCAGATTGTGGCCGCCGACCGGCTGCAGGCTGCCGCCGACGAAAGCGACATCGGCGCAGGCGTAGAAACTCATCAGCTCGCCCAGCGTGTCGATCACGAACACCGCATCGTCGGCATCCGGCAACCGGGTGAGCTTGCGCGTCGCCACCTGCAGCCCCGTGTCGATCGCCAGCTGGGTCGCCGGACGGAAGCGCTCCGGATGCCGCGGCGCCCACAGCATCAGCAGATCGGGCCAGCGCGCGCGCAGGTGACGATCGATGGCCAGCACCAGCGCTTCTTCATCGGGATGGGTACTGGCGGCGATCCAGACCTTACGGCCGGCCACGCGCGCGCGGAATTCCTGCGCGAATGCTTCGATGCCCGGGTCGACCCGGGTGTCGAATTTGAGATTGCCGCAGACCACGACCTGCGCGTCCCGCGCGCCCAGGCGCACGAACCGCGCCGCATCCGCCTCCGACTGCGCGGCGACCGCGCGCATCGTGCGCAGCGCGCGCCCGACGAGCGCGCGCAGCGCGCGATAGCCGCGCAGCGAACGTTCCGACAGCCGCGCGTTGACCAGATACACGGGAATGCCGTGATCGCGACAGGCGAACAGCAGGTTCGGCCACAGTTCGGTTTCGACGATCAGCGCGATCCTCGGCCGGAAATGACGCAGGAAGCGCGCGACCGCGCCGGTGAGATCGTAGGGCAGATAGACGTGATCGACGCGCTCGCCCCACAGCGCTTTCACCCGTTCGGAACCCGTCGGGGTGATGGTGGTGACCAGCACGCGCCGCTGCGGATGGTCGCGCAACAGCGCGTGGATCAGCGGCGCGGCGGCGTTGACCTCGCCCACCGACACCGCATGCACCCAGAGATGTCCGTCGCCGGGCGTCGGCGCGGGCGATCGATAGCGCGCATAGCGCTCGTCCCAGCGCAGAAGATAGGCGCGCTGGCGGAAACCGCGCCAGATCAGGTGGTACACGGTGACGGGCAACAGCAGATACAACGCCGCCGAATACAGGCCGCGCAGGATGTGCTCGATCACGCGTTCGAAGCTGTCGGCCCGCATCGCGACAGGATACCGGGTGACGGCGGCCGGCGACGACCGGCCCGGGCCTCTACAATGGCGCATGCCTTTCGAATTCGACGCTCCGCCGCCGCGCGCGGCCCGACATTGGCCAAGCTGGTTCGGCATCGGCACGATGGCGCTGATGGCGCGCCTGCCGTGGCGCCTGCAGCGCGCGCTGGGCAGCGGATTCGGCGCAGTGCTGCGACGCACGCTGGGCAAACGCCGGCGCATCGCCGAACGCAATCTGGCGCTGTGCTTCCCGGAACTGGACGAACGCGCCCGCGATGCGCTGCTGCGTCGGCATTTCGCGGCGCTGGGCACCGCCATCCTCGAATTCGGACGCGCGTGGTGGGGTTCGGTGGAACCGCAGCGCCATGGCTTGATCGTCGAAGGCCTGGAGCACATCGACGCGGCGCGCGCGAACGGACGCGGCGTCATCGTCGTCTCCGGCCACTTCACCACGCTCGAAGTCTGCGGCCGGCTGCTGTGCGATTTCGTTCCGCTGGCGGGCATGTACCGGCCGTATTCGCAGCCGGCGATGGAGTGGGCCGTGCTGCGCGGACGCTCGCGCTACGCCGCGGGCATGTTCACCAAGCAGGACGTGCGCGGCGTGGTGAAACACCTCAAGCGCGGCGGCCTGCTCTGGTACGCACCGGATCAGGACCCGAGCAAGGGCGACAGCGTTTACGTGCCGTTCTTCGGCCAGCCGGCGAAGAGCCTGAGTTCGACGCATCAACTGGCGCGGCTCTCGGGCGCCGCGGTGGTGATGTTCCAACATGTCCGCCGCGACGACGGCGGCTACACCCTGCACCTGTGGCCGGCGCTGGACAACTTCCCTTCCGAGGATGCCGGCACCGACACCGCACGGGTGATCGCGGCGATCGAAACGATGGCGCGCGCCGCGCCCGAGCAGTATCTGTGGATCCATCGCCGCTTCAAACGGCGGCCGGACGGCGCGCGGGTTTACGACTGAAGGTCGTCACGACCTTTCGCATACCAGTCGTCGAACCACCCGTCGGGATCCGGCTCCGGGTCGTCCATGGGAGTTTCGATCCGCCAGCCATCCGCGAAGTCGAACACCACCCGTTGCTGGAAGCGCACGAGCCGCAACGACAGCAGATAACCACCCGGAAAGCCGCGTGCATGGTCGAGCCACTCGCGTTCCCGGGCACGGCTGCCGGGCCGCCCGAATTGCGGATAGGTAGAGGAATGCAGGAAAGCTTCGTTGCCGCGGAGTATCTGCCATGGCGGGTCGAGCCAGAGGTAAGGCACCTGGCGTCCCTTGTTCACGGCGCGGCAGAGCTTGATCGAGTTGGTCGCGAACGTCGGACGCAGCCGATGGAACCGGAATTCGCGGACAATCCCCGCATACGTTTCGAAATCCCGGAGCGACATGCCTGCGCCGTCAGCGTGCCGCCGCCGAAGGATCAGCCTGCTCGCGCGCCAACAGGCTCCCCGCGAACAACGCCGCCAGCAGCAGCGTCAGCCCGCCCCAGAACGTGGAATAGAACGCGAGATGGGTGTTGAACGGGAAGACCGTGACCGCCAGCGCCAGCATCGCCGGGTAGGCCGCGTCGCGCGCGGCGGGCTCGGCATAGCGCCAGGCGCGACGCGCCATCGCCGCGCCGGCCAGCCACAGCAGCAGGCCGATGACGCCGGTTTCGCTGAGGATTTCCAGCACGATCTGATGCGCGTGGAAGGCCGGGCCCTCACCCCAGGCGGCGACCACGCCGGGTTCCGGGTCGCAGGCCGGGAAGGCTTCGCGGAAGCCGCGCGGACCGACGCCGTTGATCGGATGCTGGGTGGTCATGCACCACGCCGCGCTCCAGATGCGGCCGCGGCCCGACAGCGCGCTGTCCACGCCGACGTGATCCCCGCTGAGGGCATGCAGGGTGCGCTCGACCCGTTGCTGCACCTGCGGCGACACGAAAGTCAGCGCGACCAGCAGCGCGCCGCCCAGTGCGAAGACACCGAACAGGCGCTTCCAGCCGAGCAGATGCCAGCCGGACAGCAGCAGCACCAGACCGAAGGTGATCCAGGACGCGCGGGAGCCGGCGAGCAGGATCACGCAGCCGATCGCCAGCGCGGCCAGCAGCCAGCCCCATTGCCCGAAGCGGCGGCCGGCGGCATGCATCGCGAACGGCGACAGGCTGGCCAGCACCAGGCCCAGCTTCAGATTGCACGGCCCCAGCGCGCCGCCGAGGCGATCCAGCAGCAGGTAGTCGTTGGCGTCGCACAGGCGATGGCCGCTGATCGCGAGTTTCGCCGCGTCCATGGCGAAGAACCACGGGCTGGTGCCGCTGGCCGCCTGCACGATCGCATCGAGCGTCCACACGCCGACGATGGCGGCCAGACCGACGAAGGTGATCCGACGCCCGCGCGCATCGGCCACCGCCGAGGCGGCCAGCCACAGGAACGGCAGATAGCGCAGATCCACGGCGGCTTCGCGGAACGCGCGGGCGCGGTCGACCGCATCGATCGCGCCGATCAGCTCCGGCAGCCAGTAAGTGAAGAACAGCACGCTGGTCAGCGCCCAGGCCTGCGCGCTGAGCAGGGCGCCGCCGCCGCGGAAGCGGACGAAGATCAGCCGGCCGATCGCCGCGAGCGCACCCAGCGCCATCACCGCTTCGGCGATGCCTGGCGCCGGCCACAGCGCGACGAACGCCAGCACCCAGAACGGCGCCCAGCGCCAGCCGGCGGCGGGTGACGCCGGAACGGTGTCGCCGGGCATCGCTCGGGTTGTGGCGTGGGTCGTGGCCTGGGTCATTTGGGAGTCGGTTCCCGGATCAGTGCGTCGTCATCAGTTCGTCGTAGCAGGCCAGCGTCGCCGCCTGCATCGCCGCCAGCGAATAACGCTGCAGGGACGCAGGCATCGTAGCGGGCATCCCGTTCGAAAGCGTCATTCCGTCCGCAAGCAGCGCACGGGCGGCGCGATGCAGGGCGTCCGCGTCGAACGGCGCCACCGCGCCGGCCGGCAGCAGTTCGCGCAGCAGTTCGCCCACGCCGCCGTGCGCCCAGCCCAACACCGGACGCCCGACCGACAGCGCTTCGATCACCGTGCGTCCGAACGCCTCCGGCTTGCGCGACACCTGCAGCACCAGATCGCTGGCGGCGTAGGCCTCGGCGATGGCGGCGGTGGGCGGGGTAATCGCCAGCGCCTGCGCGAACCCGCCGCGCCCGGCTTCGGCTTCCAGATCGGCGATGTACTGCTCGCGTCCGGGCTCGCGCGCGCCGGGCATCCACAGCCGCGCGTCGAAGCCGTCCGCACGCAGCGCGCCCAGCAGCGCCAGCGCATCGGCATGGCCCTTGAGCCGCGTGCCGCGCCCCGGCAGCAGCAGCAGCGGGCCGTCGCCGCCCAGCGCGGGATGCAGCGCGGCGATGCGCGCGCGCGTCGCGCGGTCGGGCCTGGGTGCCGGCGGAAAGGCCGCGGGATCGATGCCGCGCGGAATCGTGCGCAGCGTCGCCGGATCGGTCGCGGGATAGTGGCGCAGCACGTACTCGCGCACGGTGTCCGATACGCAGATCACCCGCTCGCCGCGGGTCATGATCGCGCTGTAGCGCGAGGGCGAGTTCAGGCCGTGCACGGTGGTGACGAAGTGCGGACGACGTTGTGCAGGCATGCCGCGCAGCGCGAGTTGGCCGATCCATGCCGGCAGCCGCGAGCGCGCATGCACGATGTCGGCGCCGGTCTGCGCGAACAGCGCGCGCAGCGGGCGGACGTGGCGGAAGGTCAGCAGCGACTTGCGGCCGATATCGAGTGCGACGTGCTCGGCTCCCGCAGCTTCGAGCTGCGGCACCAGCCGGCCGCCGGCGGATACGACGATGGCGCGATGCCCGGCGCACACCAGCGCGTCGGCGATCTCCAGCGTGGAACGTTCGACGCCGCCCGAATGCAGCGCCGGCAGCAGTTGGACGACGGTCAGGCGGCGCCGCATCGGCTCAGCGCCTCGCGTCGATCAGTCAAGCGCGCCGTCGACGAGCCGGCTTTCAACGAGCACGTACACCGCGCCGCAGTACGGGCAGGTCGACGTGCCGCCTTCGGCCTCGATCGGCAGATAGACGCGCGGATGCGAGTTCCATAGCGCCATCGACGGGCTGGGGCAGCTCAGCGGCAGATCGCCACGGTGCACTTCGTAACGTTGCTGGGCGTTGGCTTGGCTGGGCTGGGAAGTGGTCATGGGGGTCGTCCTGCGCGGAAACGGCATTTTAGCCCAGCGCGCGGGTGTGAGGATGTCGGAGAATGCCGCTGGCGGCGATCCGCGCCGTTGCCTCGCCTCACTGCAATCGGAGCGCCACCCATGTCGCATCTCGAGATCATCGGCCGCCAGAGTTCGCACTACACCCGCCAGGTGCGGCTGCTGGCGCACGAACTGGGCATCGAATACACGCTGCAGCCGATCCACGATCTGATGAGCGAAGACCCGGCGGTGTTCGCCGGCAATCCCGCACTGAAGCTGCCTGCGTTACGTCAGGGCGACACCGTGATCTGGGGCAGCCTCAACACCTGCCGATGGCTGGCGCGGCAGGCGGACGACGGCGTCGCGCAGGTATTCTGGCCGGAACAGGCGGCGAGCGCGCTGGCGATGAACGCGCACGAGGTGCTGGCGCACGCGATGGCCGTGCAGGTGGAAGTGGTGTTCCACGAGATCGTGTCGAAGCGGCCGGCGGACCCGGCTTCGCGCAAGCGGCGGACGAGTCTGGTCGAATCCCTTGCGTGGCTCGACCGGCATTGGGACGGGATCCGCGCGGAACTGCCGTCGACCAAGATCGCGATCTTCGATCTCGGACTGTTCTGCCTGCTGGAGCACCTGCCGTTCCGCAACCCGATCGACCTGTCGTCGATGCCGCGGTTGACGGCGTTCGCCGCCGCATTCGCGGCGCGTCCGTCGGCGCAGGCCACGCCCTATCGGTTCGACGCGCCGCCGCCGGAAGCCGCGACGCAGCGCTGAAATCCGGGCCGGAGACACCGCCCGGAAACGCAGACGGGCCGCGATCTGCGGCCCGTCTGCGGGTCAACCCTGGAACTTCGCGGCGGGTTACGAACCGGTCTTCGGCACGTCGGCTTCCGCCTTCGGCACGATGGCTTCGGTGGTGATCGTCAGCTTCACTTCGTCGCTGACATTCGGTGCGTACTTGCCCACGCCGAAATCGCTGCGCTTGATGGTGGTGCTGGCGTTGAAGCCGGCGGCTTCGCGCTTCGCCATCGGCTGCATGCCGACCTTGTTGATGGTCACGTCGAGGGTCACCGGCTTGGTGATGCCCTTGATGGTGAGGTCGCCGACGACCGTCAGCTTGCCCTCGCCCGCGGCCTTCACCGAAGTGCTCTTGAAGGTGATGTTCGGGAATTTTTCGGCGTCGAAGAAATCGTCGCTGCGCAGATGGTCGTCGAAATCGCCGACGTGGGAATTCAGGCCCGACAGCGGCAGGGTGACTTCGACCTTGGAGGCGCTCACTTTGGCCGGATCGTAGGTGATGCTGCCGTCAACCTTGCCGAAATGCGCGATCGGGTTGGAGAAGCCGAAATGGCTCCAGCTGGCGACCACATCGGTGTGGTTGGCGTCGATCTTGTAGGTCAGCGGCGCGGCGAAGGCGACGGTGGACGCCAGTGCGAGGGCGGCAGCGACGAGAACTCGTTTCATCGGAAGACTCCTTGTATGGGTTGCGATACGGGTGGACGCGATCGATTGCGTCGTGGGTTGCGTCGGGGGACACGCCACAGAGGCGCTGGAAGGGTAAAACGTTGCGGGCACGCAACGCGAGTGCGGTCACTCGATGCGGCAGGCCTCATCGAAACCCAGCCGCGGCGAGCGAGGGAACAGCGAGGCCGGGTCGCCCTTGCCCAGGTTGACCAGGAAGTTGGAGCGGATCGACGTCCCGGCGAAGAAGGCCGCGTCCAGCTTGGCGTTGTCGAAACCGGACATCGGACCGGTATCGAGGCCGAGCGAGCGCGCGGCCAGGATCAGGTAGGCGCCCTGCAGGCTGCCGTTGCGCATGGCCACGGTTTCCAGCACCGCCTCGGGCTTGCCGGCGAACCAGGCGCGGGCGTCGACATGCGGGAACAGCACCGGAAGTTTGTCGTAGAACGCCATGTCGTGGCCGACGATCACGGTGACCGGCGCAGCCAGGGTCTTCTCGCGGTTGCCGTCGTCCAGCGCAGGCGCCAGTCGGGCCTTGGCCTCGACCGAACGCACGAACACGAAGCGCGCCGGGCAAGTGTTGGCGGCGGTCGGCCCCCACTTCAGCAGTTCGTACAGGCGCTGCAGGGTGGCATCGTCGATGTCGCCGGAGAACGCGTTGTAGGTGCGCGCGGTGCGGAACAGTTGATCCAGAGCGGAGTCGGTCAGCGGCGAAGACATCGGTCGGAATATCCTTGGTCTGAAGATGGCGAGCCGGCAGTGTAGAGTCCGGGCGGCCGGGCGGCAGCGGCACGGCAGGAACGAATCGAGTCAAATCCGGAACAATGAGCGCAACTCACATCGATTCAACGCAAATTTGTTCAGGACGCATCCGCGCGATCAGCGATGGCCGCGCCGGCAACGCCCGTCAGGCCGACGCGCTCGCGGGCCTGCTCGCCGGCGATGCCGGCTTCGATTCGCTGACCCTGGACCCGCAATCGCCCTGGCGCTGGGCCGCGCCGCGCCGCTGGCCCGGCGCAGAACGCGGCTACGGCGCGGCTTTCGAGTCGCTGCTCGCGGCACCACCCGCTCTGGCCGTGGGCTGCGGCCGTCAGGCCGCGCTCGCTACCCGGCTGCTGCGCGAGCGCGGCAGCAAGGTCGTACAGATCCTCGACCCGCGGCTCGATCCGGGGCATTGGGACCTGGTGGTGGTGCCCGAACACGATCCGCTGCGCGGGCCGAACGTCATCCCGATGCTGGGCAGCCTGCATCCGGTCGACGACGGCTGGCTCGCCAAGGCCCGACGGGATCATGCCGCCTATGCCGATCTGCCTTCGCCGCGCACCGCTTTCCTGCTGGGAGGCAACAGCGCGCATGCGCGCTTCGACCGGATGGCGTTCGAAGTGATGGCGGCGAAATTCGAAGCGGTATTGGCCAGTGAGGGCGGCAGCGTGCTGATCACCACCTCGCGGCGCACCGACCCCGAACTGATCCGGGCCCTCGCCCACCGCTACGACGACACGCCCGGCGTGGTCTGGCGCGGAACGGAGGATGGCGCCAATCCCTACGCCGGCCTGCTGGCTTGGGCGGACCGCATCGTCTGTTCGCCGGACTCGGTGAACATGATGTCCGAAGCCTGCGCGACGCGCGTGCCGGTGTTCGTGTTCGATCCGGGACGCGTACGCGGGCGGCCGCGTGCCTTCGTCGATGCGCTGCTGGCGCGCGGACGGATCCGCGCGATGGATGCGAAGCTTGCGTCGTTCGATGTGGAACCGCTGCGCGAAGGCGCGCGGGTGGCGGCGCTCGTGTCCGAGCGTCTGGATTTCAGGAAGGTTGGCTGAAAAGACTCAGCCGTCCGCGGACTGCGGGGCGGCATTCTTCTTCGCCGCGCGCATGCCGATCGCCGCCGCGCCCATCGCCAATGCCGCCAGCAGCGGCCGTTTCTTCAGGGTGCGCAATGCGCCGAGGGCCAAGGCCGCCAACCACGGACGGCCGGTGACCGAACTGGCGAGCAGCCCCATCCAGCCGCTGCGGCCGGCGACCGCGGCACTGATGCCACCGGCGACGGAGGCCAGACTGCGCATCCTGCCGGTACTGGCGCGCAGCTCGCGCAGTGCTCCGGCCACTTCCGCACGTTCTATCGAGGCGCGCATGCGCAACATTTCCATGCGCAGTTCGCGATTGACGGATTTTTCGCTCATCGCGCCTCCACGTCGGTTTCCTGCATCGTTTGCCGGGCGCGGGCAACGAAAACATCGCGGTCGTTGGACAGTTCCTGCAGCGTCTGCGAAAGCACCGGCGGCGCGGCCGCGACTTCACCCATCAGCTTGCGCAACACCAGCGCGGCGCCCAGCGCGTACACCGCGAGCAGCACCGCCAGCGTGATCCAGCCCAACTGCGGCCACAGCGCAACCGTGAGCAGCGCCGAGCCGATGATCAGGGTCAGCAACAGCAGCACCATGACCAGCAGGGACAGCGTGAACCAGCGCAGCAGCTGCGCGCGTGCCTGGGCGAGTTCCAGCGATGCGAACTCGGCGCGCGACAGCAGCAGATTGGCCGTGGCCGCCGAGAGGCGGCGCACGGCGTCGAGGGGCGAAACCGAAGCCATGGCGGCCTGGATCAGCGACGCGAGACGAGCAGACCGACCAGGAAGCCGACGCCGGCGGCTACACCAATCGCGCCCCACGGATGATCGTGGACGAAGTCGTCGGTGGCGCGGGCAGCGGCGCGGGTGTTGGTGGCGACGGCGCTCTGCGCGTCGTGCAGACGCTGCTTGGCGCGGCCGAGGGCTTCGCTGGCGCGGGCGCGCAGGGCCTGGGCACGTTCGCCGGTGGCGTTGGCGGCTTCGTCGAGCAGCGCTTCGACGTCGTCCAGGACGACCTTGGCGTCGGTGACCAGCTCATCGGTATTCAGGATATTGATCTTCGACATGGTTGACTCCGTGGCTTTGTGTGGGGGATGAGTTCGGGAGATGCGTTCCGGACACTATCCGGAGACATCCGACTTGGCGCCTCGCCCGGCTCGTTTCAAGCCGCTCATGTCGAGCGGTTCGCTTCAAGCTGGTCGTTTGAAGCCTCTCGCTTCAAGCAGTTGCTTCCATCGGGACATTTCCCCGGCGATGAGCATACCCCGCGAAACGCCCGACGCCACCGTCGCCGGCCCGAGCGCCGCCCGCTTCCGTTCATACATGGCGATACCGTCCGGATTCGGTGAAAAAACAGGCGCCCGCGCATGCATCGCGCATGAAATCCAGCGTGGCGTCGTGCAGAACGCGGAGCGCGCAGCAGAGGGCAGCGCTCACCGCGCGAAGCGTACTCATCCTTCGACGACACCCGCAGATGCGAACACCGTCGACGCCGAGGCGATGACGACCCGCGCAGCCGCGACATCGGCGTCTGGCGCGACGATCCGCGCCCGACGGTCCAGCGTGCAGGCCAGGCCGGCGTCCAGCAGCGTCGCGTGCGCAACGTGCAGCCGGGCCGCCGTCGCGGCATCGAACACGCCCGAAGCCTGCAGCGCATCGATCAGCCCCGGCGTGTCGCGCGGAACGAGCAGCGACGGGTCTGCGGCGGATCCGCGCAGCACGCCGTACTGCAGCAGGAATTCGAGATCGACCAGACCGCCCTCGCCCTGTTTCAGATCAAAACGTTGCAGATCGAAGCGTTGCGGATCGGAGCGACCGGCGCCGGAACGGTCCAGCTCGGCGCGCATCCGCGCGCGCATCGACGCCACATCCTGGCGCAATTTGTCGCCGTCGCGCGGCTGCGCCAGGGTCTGCGCGCGCACGCGCTCGAACTCCGCGCACAGTGCGGCATCGCCGGCGACGGCGCGCGCGCGGACCAGCGCCTGATGCTCCCAGGTCCAGGCGCGCTGGCGCTGGTAGTCCTCGAAACTGGCGATCGTGGAAACCAGCAGCCCCTTGGCGCCGTCGGGACGCAGGCGCACGTCGATGTCGTACAGCCGGCCGGCGCCGGTGGGCGCGCCGAGCAATGCGACGATCTTCTGCGCCAGCCGCGCGCTCCAGCGAGGCGCGTCCAGCGGGCGACCGCCGTCCGACATCGCATCCTGCGGCGCGTCGTAGACGAACACGACATCGAGATCGGAGCCGAACCCGAGCTCGCGGCCGCCAAGGCTGCCGTAACCCAGCACCGCAAACCGGAAACCCTCGATACGGCCGTGCTGGGCTTCCAGTTCGCGCACCGCCAGCCGATGCACGGCGTCGAGGATCGCATCGGCCAGCGCGGCGAGGACCCGCGCGGTTTCCACGCCATCGACGCGCCGGTCCAGGGTCGCCAGCGCGATGCGGAAGCCCAGCGCCTGGCGCGCTTCGTTGAGCGCCAGCAGCGCAACTTCGGAATCGTCCTGCTGCAGCGCGGCCGCGCACGCGGCGTGGAACTCGTCCAGGCGAGGCAGCGGCCCAGCGACGCGGACATCCAGCAGTTCGTCGAGCAGCAGCGGATGCGCCGCCAGGCGCTCGCCCAGCAATGCACTGCGCGCGAGCGTATCGATCAGCCGCGACAGCGCCGCCCGCTGTTCGTCGAGCAGGGCGAGATAACTGGCGCGGCGCAGGATCGCGTGCAGCACCGCCAGCAGCCGACGCAGCGCGAGCAACGGCTCGGCCGAAACCGCGACGCTGGCCAGCAGCGCAGGCATCAGCCGGTCGAGCCGGATCCGCGCGGCGTCGGACAGATCGCGCACGCCCGGCGCGCGCGCGAAATCGCGCAGCAGTTGGTCCACCGCCTCGACCTGCTCGAAGCCTTGGTCGCGCAGCGCGTCCGACGCGCCGGTCTCGCGCTCCTCGCCCCCGGCTTCCTCGCGCAGCGCGCGCCAGTACGCCACCAGCGCGTCAGGCTGCGCCGCGCGCCCGCGCGGCGCCAGCAGCAGGTCGAATTCGCGGCTCACGCGCTCGCGATGCATTTGCAGTCGCGCATACAGTGCCGCCCAATCGGATTCGCCCAGACCCTGCGCCAGCCGCGCACGCGCCACCGGATCTTCGGGCAGTTGCTGGGTCTGCGCGTCGCGCAGCATCTGCAGACGATTTTCGAGCAGACGCAGAAAACGATACGCCGCGATCAGTCCGTCGCAGGTGTCGTCGGTGAGGTGTCGGGCGTCGCGCAGCGCGCGCAGGGCCGGCTGCAGGCGACGTTCGCGCAGCGGCGCTTCGCGACCGCCGCGGATCAGCTGCAGCGCCTGCGCCAAGAATTCGATCTCGCGGATCCCGCCCGGACCGCGCTTGATGTCCTCGGCCATGTCCTTGCGCGCGACTTCCGCGGCGATGGTCGCCTTCATCTCGCGCAGGCCGTCGAGCGCGCCGTAATCGAGATAGCGGCGATAGACGAACGGCCGCAGCGTGTCGAGGAACCGCGCGCCGGCATCGAGGTCACCAGCGACCGCGCGCGCCTTCTGCCAGGCGTAACGCTCCCAGTCGCGACCTTCGCGCTGGAAATAATGCTCCATCGCCGGAAACGACATCGCGATGCGGCCGGCGGTGCCGAACGGCCGCAGCCGCAGGTCGACGCGATGGCAGAAGCCCTCGGCGGTGACTTCGTCGAGCAGTTTCGCCAGCTGTTGGCCCAGGCGGGCGAAGTAATCCTCCGCCGCCAGCGCGCGCGGCCCATCGCTGTCGCCGTCCTGTTCGTAGGCGTAGACCAGATCGATGTCGGAGCTGAAATTCAATTCGCCGCCGCCGAGCTTGCCCAGCGCGAACACCACCAGCCGCACCGGCGATCCATCGGCTCCGCGCACCACGCCGGAACGCTGCTCGAACTCGCGCTCCAGCGCCGCCAGCCCGCATTGCAGGCAATCTTCGGCGAGGCGCGTGGTTGCGGCCAGCGTTTCGTCCAGGGTGTCGAGGCCATGCACGTCGCGCCAGATCAGGCGCACGGATTCGGCCAGCCGGAAGCGGCGCAGCAGGGTCGGCCAGTCGGCGCGGTTCTCGTCGGTCAGTGCCGGCAGCGACGGTCGCAGCGCGCCATCGTCGGCGAGCAACCGCGGCAGCAGCCCGGGCTGACGCAGGCAGACGTCGATGGCGAAGTCGCTGACGACCGCCAGCGCGCGGATCCGCACCTGCGCGACCGGATCGTCAGGCAGCTCCGGAAATGAGGCGCGCAGGCGCGCGAGTGCGCGGTCGACGACGGCGGAAAAGGCAGGGTTGGGATGATCCATGCGCGGATTCTGGCATCCGGCGACAGGGACGCGGGCAATAAAAAGCCCGCCCCGGTCGAACCGGTAGCGGGCTTGCTCCCTCCCCCACGTCGGGATGCGCGGGCATCGTGAAGGAAGCGTTATCTCAACGCACGCTGCACTGCAAAAAAGAACTCATGGGTACATGAAAGCCGAGCGGACGACCAGCTGACCGAAGCCCCGGAGAGTTGCGCGACAATCGGGATTTTCCCCGAAAAAAACGCTTTCATCGAACGACAGCGGGCGCAGGGCGGGCTTCGTCTTCGCCGCTAAGCAAGCGGATCGATGACACCCGGCGCGTCATGCCGATCAGAACCATTCTCGTTTGCGGCGGCACGCGATGAGGTGATGCGCGGATCCCGACCACTGCGTCGTCGCGTGCAGGGAGGAACCCCGCCTTCCGGCGGGGTCTTCGCATCAGCGAACGGCCGCGCGCTCCTTCGGCGGATTGTGCTCGTCGAACCATTTGCCGACCTGCTGGTACCAGAACACCGAATTCTGCGGTTTCAGCACCCAGTGATTTTCGTTGGGGTAATAGACGTATCGGCTGGGCACGCCCTTGTTCAACAGCGTGTGGTACAGCTCGAGACCGTGATTCACCGGGACGCGCAGATCCGACTGACCATGGACGACCAGCGTCGGCGTCTTGAACGCTGCGGCGCCCAGATGCGGCGAATTGCGCTCCAGCACGGCGCGGTTGTCGCCTTCCCAGAACCCGCCGAAACGCGGCACATCGGCCGAGAAGTCCGCCGCGTACTGGCCGTAGAGGTTGTAGACCGCCGCGTGCGCGACCAGCGCCTTGAACGGGTGTTCGCGACCGAGGATCAGGGCCGTGAGGTAGCCGCCGTAGCTGCCGCCGCCAGCGACCATGCGCTCGCGATCGATCCACGGCTGCGCAGCGAACCAGTCCGCGGCCTTGATTACGTCCTGGTAGGGCTGCTCCGCCCACTCGGGATTGATCGAGTCGGCGAAGTCCTGACCGAAACCGGAACTGCCGTGGAAGTTCGGCCATGCGGTGACATAGCCCCAACTGCCGAACACCTGGGCGTTCCAGCGGAAGGCCATGCCGTCGGTGATCGCGTTGTGCGGGCCGCCGTGGATCAGCATGAAGAACGGATACTTCTTCGAACGGTCGAAACCCGGCGGATAGTTCACCCACATCTGGATGTCCTTGCCGTTCGCGCCCTTGTAGGTCACCGATTCGTAGGTGCCGATCTCGGTCGCCGCCAGCAGCGCGTCGTTGATCGTCGACAGTCTGGTCGCGGCGCCGCTGCCGGCATCGATCCGCACCAGCGTCGGCGGTTCGACGAAACTCTCGCGCAGACCGACCAGCGTGCCGCTGTCGGACACCGCCAGCGCGGTGAACGATGCGCTGGCGGTCACCTTGCGCGGCGCGCCGTCCAGCGGCAGGTCGTAGACGCGCACGGTACCGGCGTCGTCGATCGCGCCGTACAGGCGGCGGCTGTCGCGCGACCACACCAGACCGCCGGCGCTGCGGTCCCAGTCGGCGAACAGTTCGCGGGTTTTGCCGGCGCGGCGGTCCTGCAGCATCAACCTGCCCTTGTCGGCGTAGAAACCGCGGATGCGCTGCTGCACGAAACTCAGATAGCGCCCGTCCGGGCTGTACTGCGGCCCGCCGTCGCTGGCCTTGTTGCCGGCGGTGAGATTGCGCGCGTCCTTGCCGCCGCTGCCGTCCGCACCGATGGCGACGGTGAAGACGTCGTTGTTGCTGTTGTTGATCGCAGGGTCGGAATCGGCGACGAAGGCCAGCTCCTTGCCGTCGGGCGCGATCGCGAAGTGGCCATCGGTGCCCTGCACCGCGCCGCGCGGCAGTTGCAGCCCGGTCGACTGGGTCAGCGCGCGCACCGCGGGCAACTCGGCGCCGTCGACCGCAGGGTCGAACACCACCGAGAACACGTGGAACTGGCGCTCATCGAGATACTGGTCCCAGGCCGAGATCGGGCCGCCGTCCCAGACCATCGCGGTCATCTTGCGATCCTTGCGTTCGTCCAGGCGCTTGCCCTGATCGGCCAGCGGCAGATCGACGAACACCCGCGACACGAACGCCAGACGCTTGCCGTCGGCGAACCATTTCGGGCTCTGCACGCCGGTGGCGAGTTTCGTCAGCCTCCGCGCTTCGCCGCCGCCGAGCGGCATCACGTACAGCTGCGGCGCCTTGTCGTCGCCGCGCTGGGAGATGAAGGCGACGGATTTTCCGTCGGGGCTGATGGTCGGCGCGCCGTCGTTCGCGGCATCGGTCGTGAGCCGGCGCTGGCCGCTGCCATCCGCGTTCCAGATCCACAGGTCGACGTAGGACTTGTCTTCTTCCATCGCGAACCGCGTCACCGGCGCGATGACGGTACGACCGTCGCGGGACAGCGTAGGCGCGCCGATGCGCTGGATCTTCCAGCTGCGTTCGGCGGTGAACGGTTCTTTCTTCGCCTGCGCGTGCGCGTGCGGCAGCAGGCCTGCGACGCACAGCGCGGCCACGGCGATGATGGTGCCACGGATCATGTGGACTCTCCGGAAAGGATGGCGTCGCCGTGCGGCGAACGCGCACGGACCTGCCCTGGAGCATGCCCGAATCCATCGCGCCGGCATGTGCCAGAGGTCGGAGCGGGCTGCGACATCGCCCACAGAACGACGGCCCCGCGATCGCTCGCGGGGCCGTCGGAGACACCCTCATGCTGTCTGGATAGCGCTTACGGACAGGTCGACGGCACCGACCGCACCAGCATCGCCGCGGGAATCGAGATCAGTCCCGGGATGAAGTTCTGCGCCGTCCAGGTGACCGAACGGTTGGTGCTGGCGGTGCCCAGCACCTTTTCCGCAAGCACCGTCTCGGTGACGCGATTGGCGGGAATGTACGGCGTGACGTTGGCGCTGCCGGTGATGTTGCACTTGAGGTAGGACCGCACCACGAACGGACTGGCCACCCCGGTCTGGGTGATCTTGAAATCGCCGTCGTAGTGGCGTGTCGCCGCACCGGTGTAGGCCGCGCAGGTCTGGCCGCCCGGATAGGCGGTGAAGACCAGCTGCGCTTTCATGCAGGAAGCGCTGTTGTTGGTGACGTTGTAGGCGACGTTGTATTCCGCGCCGTAGTTGGCGGTGGAGAACTTGTCGCTGTCGCGGTCGGCGGGCACACCCGCGGCATAGTTGGACGTGTTGCTGGAGTAGTAGCGCAGCGCAAAAGGACGCTGGGCGTCTCCCGAGGGCGAAGTGGGCGAACCCGCGGGCGGATCGCAGACGCCTGTCGGCATCGAGTTGAAGTTGGTGGACTTCAGCAGATTGGCCGGCGCCGCCAGATAGCGGTAACCGAAGGTCTGTCCGGTAGCGGTGAAGGACACCGGCACCGTGCCGTTCCACTTGTTGTACTGATAAATGCCCGCCGGGCGACCCCATCCAGTCCAGTTGTAGGTGCCGTCGCTGTTCTGCGATTGACGGCTGGTGCAGGGCGTTCCGCCGAACACGTTGGTCGCGCCGGTGGAGGTAAAGGTGGTCGGCACGTTGCCCCAGGCATACAGCGACTTGCCCAGATCGTTGGCCGCAGTGGCGGTGGTGACGGTGGCGGGGGCAGCGACCACACGGGCGCGCAGGCAGCCGGCGGACGCCTTGAAGGTGATCCGCGCGTCCAGCGATGCGCCCTTCGGCGTGCTGCCGCCGCGCAGTTGGAAGATCTCGGTCGGACCGGTGATCGTCCGCGGCGCGGACGTCGGGAAGCTGACGATCTTCGAACCGTTGGTGGTGCCCACCCAGCTCGGCATCGCGCCGGTCACCAGCACGCGGGCGACCGAGTAGCTGGGGCTGCGGCCCGGGTCGAGCGTGTAGGCGGCGCTCACCAGGATGTCGCGCTGCGAGATGGCCGCGCCGTACGCGGTGAAGGTGGCGCTGCCGCCCACCGGCTCGAGCACCAGGAAGATGCGGTCGACGCGGGCGTCGGTGCCGACGGGGTCGCCCAGAATGTGGTGCATGTAGAACGAGAACTCGCGCATGCCGCCGCTGGCGCAGCCGCCGTCGAGCGAAGCCGCGCCGGTCAGGCGGCGGGTCACCTTGCCCGGGTCCACCGAATTCATCGCATCCATGCCCAGCAGCAGGCCGGCGCGATTCACCGATTCGGGATTGTTGCTGACCAGGATCGGCGCGCCCTGCATGCCGCCGGGCAGCGGATTGAGCTGTTGATAGGTCTGGGCATGGGCGATGCCGGCCGACAGCAGCGCCGCGGCGGCGCACAGCCGCAGAGTGGAACGTGTGGGGTCCTTCATGTGTCGCATTCCTTGTTGGGGCCGCAGGCATCGCGCGCATCGGGATACGCATCGCGGCTGCGGCAAGCTCGAATTGACATGCGCGCCGGAGGTCGAGCGGCACCGGTGCGGGCGGCATCGTAGGGACCGGGTCGCGTGCGAAGCGTGATCCTTGTCGAAGACTCCCTGCGCGAGATATCTCTTTGTCGTTCCGAGAGATTTCGGAATCCGCCGACTGCGTTGCCGCCGCGGAGAAACGACATCACGACGCCGTGGACGCCGCCCATTCGCGCCGAACGCGACAACCCGGGTACCCGGAGCGCTCCGCAACCGGCCGCGGGCCAGCTTCGATTCTCCGGCGCGCACATCGCACCGTCGCCGACATCGCCGTGTTGACAGCCCCGGAACCAGCCGCTGTCATTCCGACTCCGCCGCCGCCCCCGCTGCGCCGGAGTCGCTAACGCATCGAGTCATCGGTTGCTCGTCCCAGCGACGCATCATCACTTGTCGGATCAATCTATCCATACGAAGGAATCACCATGCCCTGTTCCTACCTCGCCGGCACCACCGCCGCATTCGCGCTGGCGCTCTCAGCCTCCATCGCGCCGGCAGCGCTCGCCCAATGCGCCGAAGGCGCCACCGGCAACTTCTGGTGGCATGCAGGCACCACCCAACATCAGACCGGCTCGTACTATGGCTCGGACTGGCGGGTACGCCCCGGGATCGATCAGCCCGGCTACATGGTCTACGGACCGTATGACGCGCAGTGGGGGGTCGGCAGTCACCGCGCCGAATATCTTCTCCAGGTCGACGACAACACCACAGCACCCAACAGGATCATCGCATCGCTGAAGGTCTACACCCGCCTGGGCAAGCGCATCCTGGGGCAGCGGGATCTGACGCGTCGCGACTTCCTCGCCGCGAACGACTGGCAGTTCTTCAGGGTGCATTTCGAAAATCCCTGCTTCGAGGAGGTCGAAACCACGATCTACTGGCATGGCAATGCGCAATTGATGTTCGGCCAGCTCTATATCATCAAGAACTGACCGCGCGTCGGACGCGGACGCAGGCAAAGAAAAACCCCGCATCGCTGCGGGGTTTTTTCGACACACATCGCGGGCTGGACGGATCAGAAATCCATACCGCCCATACCGCCCATGCCACCGCCGCCCATACCGCCGCCGGCCGGCTCGTCCTTCTTCGGCGCTTCGGCGACCATCGCTTCGGTCGTGATCATCAGACCGGCGATCGAGGCTGCGTTCTGCAGCGCCGAACGCGTGACCTTGGTCGGATCGAGAATACCGAACGCGATCATGTCGCCGTATTCGCCGGTCGCGGCGTTGTAGCCGTAGTTGCCCTTGCCCTCGGCCACGTTGTTCAGCACCACCGACGGCTCTTCGCCGCAGTTGGCGACGATCTCGCGCAGCGGGGCTTCCATCGCGCGCTTGGCGATGTTGATGCCGTGGTTCTGGTCTTCGTTGGCGCCCTTCAGGCCGGAAATGGCCTGCAGCGCGCGGATCAGCGCAACGCCGCCGCCGGGAACCACGCCTTCTTCCACCGCAGCGCGCGTGGCGTGCAGGGCATCTTCGACGCGGGCCTTCTTTTCCTTCATTTCGATTTCGGTCGACGCGCCGACCTTGATCACCGCAACGCCGCCGGCGAGCTTGGCGACGCGCTCCTGCAGCTTCTCCTTGTCGTAGTCCGAAGAGGTTTCCTCGATCTGCGCCTTGATCTGCTTGATGCGGCCCTGGATGGTTTCGCCCACGCCAGCGCCGTCGATGATCGTGGTGTTCTCTTTCGAGACCTGGATCTTCTTGGCGCGGCCCAGATCCTTGATGGTCGCCTTCTCGAGCGACAGACCGACTTCTTCCGAAATCACGGTGCCGCCGGTGAGGATGGCCATGTCTTCCAGCATCGCCTTGCGACGGTCGCCGAAGCCCGGCGCCTTCACGGCGCAGACCTTGACGATGCCGCGGATGGTGTTGACGACCAGGGTCGCCAGCGCTTCGCCTTCCACTTCCTCGGCCACGATCAGCAGCGGCTTGCCGGACTTGGCGACGGCTTCGAGCACCGGCAGCAGGTCGCGGACGTTGGAGATCTTCTTGTCGTGCAGCAGGATGTACGGGTCATCCAGCTCGGCCGACATCGACTGCTGGTTGTTGATGAAGTACGGCGACAGGTAGCCGCGGTCGAACTGCATGCCCTCGACGACGTCGAGTTCGTTGTCCAGGCCCGAGCCTTCCTCGACGGTGATCACGCCTTCCTTGCCGACCTTCTTCATCGCATCGGCGATGATGTTGCCGATGGACTCATCGGAGTTGGCCGAGATGGTACCGACCTGGGCGATCGCCTTGTCGTCGGCGGTGGGCTTGCTGATCGACTTCAGTTCGGCGACCGCAGCGATGACCGCCTTGTCGATGCCGCGCTTGAGGTCCATCGGGTTCATGCCGGCGGCGACCGCCTTCATGCCTTCGCGGATCAGCGCCTGGGCCAGCACGGTGGCGGTGGTGGTGCCGTCGCCGGCGTTGTCGGAGGTCTTGGACGCGACTTCCTTCACCATCTGCGCGCCCATGTTCTCGAACTTGTCGGCCAGCTCGATCTCCTTCGCGACGGACACGCCGTCCTTGGTGATCGTGGGGGCGCCGAAGCTCTTCTCGAGCACGACGTTGCGGCCCTTCGGGCCGAGGGTGGCCTTGACGGCATTGGCGAGAACGTTGACGCCGCGCACCATGCGTGCGCGGGCATCTTCACCGAAACGGATATCTTTGGCAGCCATTGCGATAACTCCAGAAAATGTTGGGATTTCGTAGGGTGGGCCCTGGCCCACCATTGCGAATTCAATTCATCGGCGCACGTCGGGCGTAACAACCGCCCGCGCAGATCAGCCGAGGATCGCGAGGATGTCGTCTTCTTTCACGATCTTGTATTCGACGCCTTCGTGCTTGTAGGCCGAACCGGCGTACTGGCCGTAGATCACCTTGTCGCCGACCTTGACCTTCGGGGTACGCACGGTGCCGTTGTCCAGCGCCTTGCCGTCGCCCACGGCCAGCACTTCGCCCTTGGTCGGCTTTTCCTTGGCGTTGTCGGGGATGTAGATGCCGCCGGCGGTGACTTCTTCGGCTTCGATGGGCTTGACGACCACACGGTCGTAGAGCGGCTTGAGATTCATGGGAACCCTCGCAAGTGATTGATTGTTGGAAGAAAGGGCGGCGATTTTAGCAGTCCCCCGGGGGGAGTGCCAAAGCCGCGGGCAAAAAACGCCCGGAAGCCCGGGACCCGGGCTATATGGGGCGGCGCTGGCGGGGTTCAAGGGGGCGAGCGGACGGATGGAAGGTCGCGATCTTGAGCGACATCAAAATGGCTGTCCGGAAAGGGGCTATGGTCGATCGGCGCCAGATATCCCGCTGGCCGGCCGTGCAGGACGTCATCCCATGCGCCTCGATACGTGGTCATTCCTCACCGGCCTGGTACTGGTGAGCTTCGTGCTGGTCGCGTTGGAGCTGCCCGCCGACACGCGGCTGACGATGGCGGCGTTCAGCCTGTCTTCCGGCGTCGTCGCGCTTGTGCTGATGGCGGCGGCAGCGCTGCTGGGCGCCCGCTGGCCCGTCGTCGAAAGCGCATTCGGCGGTCTGGACCGGGTTTACGAAACGCACAAATGGCTCGGCGTCTGGGCGCTGGCGTTCGCGTCCGTGCATCTGGTGTTCAAGGCCGGAATGCAGGGTTGGGACACGGCCGCGATCCTCGCGTTGCCGCCGTTCCCTACCAGGCTGGTGCGGCAATTGAGCTTCGTGGCCCTGATGCTGATCGTGTTGCTGGCCTTGAACCGCAGGATCCCCTATCGCACTTGGCGCTGGTGGCACAAATTGTCGGGGCCGCTGTTCCTGATCGTGGTCCTGCACTGGCTCAGCTTCAAGACACCCATCGCACTGGCATCGCCGGCCGGCCTCTGGCTTGCAACCTTCTCGACGCTGGGTGTGGCAGGCGCCCTGTACAAGCTGCTGTTCTATCCCGCGCTGTCCAGGCATGCCGAATATCGGATCGTCGACATCGTACCGGGCCCGGCGGCAGTCGCGCTCTCGCTGGAACCGATCGGGAAAAGCATCGCTTTCGAACCCGGCCAGTTCGCTTTCGTGTCGATCCAATCGCCGGGACTGCGCGAACCGCATCCGTTCACGATCGCCTCCACGAATGCGCCCGGCGAACCCATCCAGTTTCTCGTACGCGCCCTGGGCGACTACACCGGCACATTGGTCGCGGACACCAGGATCGGCATGCACGCCGATGTCTACGCGCCGTTCGGGCGCTTCAAGCGGCCGTCCGCTTCGAAACGCGAAATCTGGGTGGCGGGCGGCATCGGGATTTCACCGTTCATCGCCTGGCTGCGCGATGGTGCGGCGACCGGATTGGAGCGGGTCACGCTGTTCAATTTCCATACGCCCGGCCGCGACTTCCCCAGCACCGAAGCGTTGGACGCACAGACCCGCGAGCGCGGCGTCGAATGCGTGCAGGTGCCGGAAGGCAGCATGTCCCCCGCTTTCCGCGAGCGCTTCGCCGCGATCGCTCAGACCACGGCACCTGCCGATATCGACATCTGTTTCTGCGGCCCGCAAGGCCTGCTGGCGGATCTTCGCGCCGCAATGGCCGAGCACGGCGTACCCGCTTCGAAACTGCGCTTCGAGCGGTTCGATTTCCGCTGAAGGACGAGCCACAGAGAGCACACCGACGACAGAGGCGCCATGATCCGGCCCTGCCGTCACGGTTTGCGGCTTTCATGATCCCCGAGCTGCACAGCCGCCCGTGGACGGCTGTCAGGCGGAGAGAAGCGTCCGACGCAGATGCTCGGCCAGACGCATCGACAGCGCGATGATCGTGAAGGTCGGATTGGAAATCCCGGCGGTCCGGAACACCGACGCGCCGGCGACATACAGATTGTCGATGCTGTGGACCTTGAGATTCGCGTCGACCACACCGTCGGCTGGATCGCTGGACATCCGGGTGGTGCCGATATGGTGGCCGTTGACGGTCATCTGCGCCTTCACGTCGGCCCAGTCCGCGGCCCACGCCTGGCCGCCCAACTTCGCGACCGACGCCTTGAACAGCGATGCCGTCATCTCATAGGTGCGCCGGTCGAGATCCGACAGCTGCCAGTCGATCTTCACCTCCGGCAGCCCGAACACCGCGTCTTTCTTCTCCGACAGGGTGATGCGACTGGCCGGGTTCGGCGCCATTTCGAAGTAGCACGGACCGCCGCCCGCCCAGAACCAGCAGGCGCCGATGCCCTCGCGCCGCAGCGTCGCGCTGTCGGGCACGAAGCGGCCCTGCACGGATAGCTTCGAGTTGGAGCCGGGGGGATGCCAATCCTGCCCATCCGGTGTCTTGCCGTCCATGAGCCGCGACTGCCCGGGTTCCAGATAGCCATTCGCACTGATCACCGCGTTTCTCGACAGCGGATGACACATGAAATACCGGCCGACCTGATCATGCTCGTTGCCGGCATCCGACAGCAGCAACTGGTGCGCATTGGCCACCGCGCCGCAGGCCAATACGTAAACGTCGGCCTTGACGAAGAACTCGTTCGCTTTCGTCGGCGGTCGCGCGAGGTCCATGTCCATGCTGGCGACGCGCAGCCGCTGGACGTGGCCGCCGGTGTGTTCGATCTTCTGCAGGCTGGCGTTGAGGATCACGTCCACGCCGCAGTTCGCCAGCGTGGTGCCGTCGGGAAACGTGCGCGTGGCGACATTGAGGTAAGGCGGATCGATGAACTGGTACATCTCGATATCGAAGCCATCGAGCTTGGGCGCCTGCGCCTTCAGCACGCCCGCCCAGTAATCCGGTCCGAATTCATTCGCGTACAAACGGCAGAAGGCGACCGCCTGCGCGTAGTAGGGATCCAGATCCGCACGCGAAACCGGCCATCCCGGATAGCCGGGACGGTCCTCGAACGTGATCGTCGACAGAGGCCGCGATTGCCCGCCCCAATGGCTGGATGTACCACCGAGAATGCGCTCGCGCTCCAGCGGCGAGTCCCAGTTCGCGAATGGCCGGATGAGGAAATCCGGCTCGCTGTTCGCGAACACGCCGACCGCCTCGCCCGCGTACAACAACGTCTTGTCCGGCCAACTCGCCTCGGGTCGGCCGACATGGCGGCTGCCTTCGATCAACACCACCTTGATGCCCGCCTTCTGCAGATGCCAGGCGGCGGTGACGCCCGCCGGCCCCGACCCGATGATGCAGACCTGCGCGGAAATTTCGCTGCCGCTGGCGATGTCCTGCCCGTTCCTGATCATGCCCCGCTCCCTGTGCTCGCTCCATGCGATGGGAGGACATTACGGCAAACAGGATGAGTCGTCATTTTTTCGAGTCGGGCTTCACGCATCCACCCGGCATCGCTCCGCGATTACTCACCAACTGATAATGGACGAGTTCGCGATTTTTTCCGGAGGGGTCGACTGTAGAGAAACCCTCTAGCCCTTTGCTCGTCGAATAGAGGGAAATGCTTTCTATTCGTCCGTTCTTATCTGGCCCTTCTACGATGTGCTTGGTTGCGCCATTGCTCTCATTCGATCGATCAGCAGTACCGACGACACGGTAAGTACGATCGCGATAATGCCATTTCGCGCCTTCTCCGCACGACTTCGGAACGGCGAATACGAGCGGCATTGCATCCACACACAGGAAGCCGGCAGCGCATTCGACGCTGCCGATCCCATAATCGCCGAAAAGGAGCGTTTTATCTTTTTCGTCTATCTGCATCAAGCTGAAAACAGGGTCATCACGCTGATCATCGAACCCGGAATCAGCGACGTTGACCCTGTAATAGGTGGGTAACGGCTCTTCTCCCGCCCGCACGCTTGAAGAAAACAACAGCACTATCGTAGCGACATACGAAAAAGATCTCATCAAAATCTCCCCGGCTACATAATGTGAACCCGGTCGTCCGCCAGTAGCTGACGACAGGACACCCATGAACCAGCCTGTCATCGGGCAACAAAAAAACGGGCGGCGGAATGCTCCGTCGCCCGTTTGGCATCGCATCACATCCGCCCGACATGACACCGGACGGAAATGGCTTCAAACCAACATCAGAAGCGGTAATCGGCGCTGACGTACCAGAACGAACCCGGCAGGTCGTAGGTACCGGCGTCGTAGCCGTTTAGCGAGCAACTCACGCACACCGGCGGATCTTTGCCGAAGACATTATTGCCGCCGAGCGACAGCTTCAGGCCTTCCAGGGCGAGCGCGTTCTTCCACGAGAATTGCATGTCGTGGTAGACGACCGATCCGAGCTTGTTGACGAAGGTGTATTGGCCTTGGGAATCCAGGGTCAAACAACCGGGGACATCGTTTTCCTTACAATCTTCATCCACCGCATCGATGTAACGCAGACCGTAGGTCAGACCGAAATTGCCTTTGTTCCAACCCAACTGGACGTTGGACTGCCACTCCGGAATCGCGCTGTCGTTGACTTCGATACCCACTTCACGCGGCGAACGTGCGCCATCCTTGTCGACCGCTTCGTACTTGTTGACGAAAGTGGTCTGCAGCGAAGCGTTCAATGTGCCGAAGCCCCACTCAGGACTGAGCCAATTCACCTTCATGTCCGCACCGTCGGTGCGGATGCTGCCGAAGTTCAGAAGGAAGTTGCTGATCGGATTCAGGTTGCCATTGGTCTGGCGGGTGAAGTCGCCGCAGAGCGCCGGATCCAGACCGCCTGCAGCCAAGCAGCGTTCCAACTGGGTCTGGATGTCACGGGCCTGAATGGCGTTGTCGATCTTGTGGTTGTAGTAACCGAATTCGAAGTCGAGTTTGCGCGACCAGGAAGCGTCCTCCGCCCAGCCGGGGCTGTAGACCGCGCCAAGCGTCCAGCTATCGGATTCTTCCGGGTCGAGATTCGGATTGCCGCCGGTGAACGTGGTGATCTGCGTGTTGATCTGCTCGAAAAGATCGGGCACGCCCTGGGCGCGGCAGGCGCCTTCGAACGGCCGGTTGGTGAGTCCGTCGCTGGAATCGACGACGACCGTACCGGTAGGACCGCAAGGGTCGCTGATGGTCGGACCGAACTGGGTCAACCCGTACAGCTCACCGAGGTTCGGCGCACGAAAGCCGCGCGAATAGGTACCGCGGAGCACCAGATCCTCGATCGGTTGGAAGCGGAAACCGACCTTGCCGGTGGTGGCGCTGCCGAAGGTGGAGTAATCCGACCAGCGCACGGCGGCGGTGAGATCGAGGGTCGCGAGCACCGGGAAGTTGAACTCGCCGTAGACTTCGGTCACGTCGTAGGTCGCCGACACCGGTGCGGCGAAGGAGTCCTGCGATTCGCCGGTCTGACGCAGCGGATCCGGATCGAAATCGCCCTTGTAGCGGCGGTATTCAGCGCCAGCGGCGAAACCTGCGCTGCGGTCGCCGATGGCGAAGAGATCACCGGTGATGTTGCCCGAGAAGATATCGAGCACCTGGGTGCTGGCGTCACGTTGGTCGGTGCGGATGTAATTGATCATCGCCTGCGTGAACGGACGCCCCTGACCGCCAAAGATATCGAGCGGCACGCAGCCTGGCGTAGCGGCGCATACGGCCGGGTCGCCGAGGGCGAGTTTTATCTTGGCGATGTTGTAGCCGTTGGTGAAACGCTGGGTGGCGGAGTTGCGGCTATGGACGTAGTTCGCATCCCAGCCGAAGCTGCGATTGCCGACATCGAACAGACCGTCGAGACCCACGTTGAAATACCAGGTGTCGACATTCTGGGTGAACAGACGCGGCCCGACTTCGAGAGGACGGCGGCCAACGAACACGAAGTTGCCACCAGGATTGGCATCCAACGTAAAGCCGAACGGATTGAACGGATGGTTACCGGGGATCGAGATGGTATCCGCGATACCACCAGTACCTGCGCCCGGGCCGACGAAGATCGGTTCCGGTGCGGCCTGGTTGGTCGACTGGCGATTGTTGAACACGCCCTTCAAATGCAGACGGGTGTTTTCGCTCAGATCGATATTGATGCTGGTGAACAGCGATTTGCGCTCACTCGGGGTGAGCAGCAGGTTGAACGGTGCGAAGTTGAAACGGTCGGAGCCGTCAAACTGGTTATAGGTGCCACCGTTCGGATTGCCGGGCACGAACACCGGGGTGGTGGTGCCGGGATTCAGCGTGATGTTGTAGTTGGTGGTCCCGGTCGGATCGGAGAATACGAAACGGCCCTGCGGCGTTCCCGAACTGCACGCGCCTAGGCCAGCACCGGGGACGCATTCGGACGATTGGTCCCAGGATGCGGAACTGATGTTCTGCTGCTCGTAATACGTCGCGCCGAAGATGGCCGACCAGCCGTCGCCGCCGCCGCCGAAGGTGAAGGACGCGTCCTTGGTCTCGCCGCCGCGGCTGTATTCGCCGTAGTACGTGCGGACCTCGGCGCCTTCGAAATTCCTGCGGGTGATGATGTTGATCACGCCGCCGATGGCGTCGGAGCCGTAGATCGCCGAAGCGCCGTCTTCCAGCACTTCGACGCGCTCGACGATGGCCAGCGGGATGGTGTTGAGGTCGGCGCTGCCGCTGACGCCCGAGGCCGAGGATTCGTTGACCCAGCGGATGCCATCGACCAGCACCAGCACGCGCTGCGAGCCGAGGTTGCGCAGGTCGACCTGGGCCGAACCGGCACCGATGCCGCCGCCGTCCGGCGGATAGCCGAAGTTGCCGGAGGAGTTGAACTTGGCGTTCAGCGCCTTGCCGCTGGCGGTGAGCTGCTGGAGGATTTCGCCGACGCTCTTGGCGCCGGTCTGCTCCAGCTTGGCGCGATCCAGCACGAACACCGGCTGCGCGGTGACGGCGTTGGTCTGTTTGATGCGTGAACCCGTCACCTTGACGGTGTCGAGGGTGCCCTGGTCATCCTGGGCATCCTGCGCCGCGGCGATGCCGGGCAGCGCGAGGAGCAGTGTCAGGTGGACGGCGGCCGTCAGGCGATTACGGCGCAACTTGCTCATTATCTATCTCTCCGTGAATTGGATCAGGTGGCTACGAGGACCACCGCGCAGGCCCCCTTGCCCCGGCGGCAGCGGACTTTGTAAACATTTTGTGAAGAAGGGGCAAGAGGGCGCGCGATGCACTGGGACAGTCCTCACCGAATGAGACACGCCCGCGACCGATGCGCAGCCGTACGGCGTCGACGGGATTCATGCCATGAATGTGCGCAATGGCCTTATTCGAGGCAGTGCGTTCCACTGGACATGACTCCGACGCGGAATGGCAGTCGATCGGTCGGCGAAGATGGTTAAGCAGACGTCGCGGCTTTCCCGAATTGGGACACCAATTGGGACACCCACAAATTTGCGCCTGATGGCTTTCCTGATTGGGACACCCACAGATTCAGAAATGACCGACAAAGTATCGAGGCGTTCCCCTACATCCGGGCTCGCGCGCGCCACGCATCATCGCGACGATGACACAAGCCCGCTCCCATCTCATACCGCCCGGAAGCCCCGGCAGTTTCCACTGCGTCCAGCGCTGTGTTCGACGCGCATTCCTCTGCGGCATCGATCAGTACACCGGCCGCTCATTCGAGCACCGCAAGACGTGGATCGAAGACCGGATCCACCTCGTCGCCGAGTGTTTCGCGGTGGCCATCCAGGCGTATGCCGTCATGAGCAATCATCTGCATCTGGTACTGCAGATGGATCCAACCCAGGTCGCCGCGTGGAGCGATGTGGAAATCGCCGAGCGCTGGATTCGACTGTTCCCTCCCCGCGAAGATTCGGATCTTGCGCGGACCCTCAAATGTGGACAACTGCTTGCGGACAAGGATCGTCTGATCCTGATCCGCACACGCCTGGGCAGCCTGTCTTGGCTGATGCGATGCCTCGTGGAGCCCATCGCTCGCCGCGCCAATCGGGAAGACGGCTGTACCGGCAGATTCTGGGAAGGCCGCTTCAAATCCCAGTTGCTGTGCGATGACCGCGCGATACTCGCAGCGATGGCCTATGTCGATCTCAACCCGATCCGGGCCGGCATCGCACGCCGGCTCGATCAATCGCCGCATACAAGCATCCAACACCGGATTGCGACCACGCAGCGCAATCCGGAAACCCTGCACGCACCGTTGACACCACTAGCTGGTCGCATCGCGTCGCACCTGCCCATCAGTACTGCAGACTATCTCGCGCTTCTGGAGTGGACGGGACGCCAACTTCACCCAGGTAAACGCGGCAGCATTCCGAAAGACGCACCATCGTGTCTCCGCGCCATGGAACAAGAGCCGCAGCGCTGGGCGGTCCGCGTGAAATCCGTGGGCTCAGGCTACTGGCGCGTGATCGGGGGACTCGAAGACATGATCTCGATTGCGGAACGTTTACGCCAACGCTGGGTGAAAGGCATCAGGCTGGCGGCAAGCTTGGCCTGACATGGCATGAATCCCATCACGCCCGCTAGGGAGGCAGGCGTGTGGGTGCCCGATCACAGGACCTGCAAAGTTGACTCTGTCGTTCCAGAACTCCAAATCTCTACATTCCCTACCTCGTTTGGATGGGCGTGAAAACCCAAGCGTTTGAACTCGGTGGGAGTCCTAGTTTTCGGCCATAACGCACAAGCCCCGCGCGGGGCGGGGGCATGGCAAATAGTGGGTGTCCCGGTCTTCCCCGAGTCTTCAGCTTCTGGTCTTACATCAGCCCAGCATCAGCGGGCCTTGGCGGCGAATAATGGGTGTCCTGGTCTTACAGCCTTCACTCTGACCCCTGTTTTCGGATTTTCTCTGCTTCGCTTTTTTCCTCAAGAAAAAACGATCCAGATTCTTTGTTTAAAGCGATCTTTCCGGCTTTCAAAAGCTCATCAAGCGCTACCCGAACATCAGCATGACTCATAAATACCTTGGACAAATTAGGCTCCGCTTTAATCATCTGCCACAAGCGCCACGAGTCAAACCCGTCAATACTTCCGCCCGGTCGAAAATTAACTTCGATGCCAAAGTTCTCCTCTTCAATGTACACACCAGAACCATGAAATTCATAGCGGATACCTTCAACACTACCCATCCTATCTAACGATCCATTTCTCCATGCCGCCATCAAGTCGTAATGCTTTGTCGCCTCACGCAAACGAAGAAGCGCATTAGCACTGCGCCGAAGATATTCATCAATAATCTCAAAAATGTTCATATCATCATCTTCTTCTATTAGGTCCAAGCCTATCCATACCAACAGATTCTGCAGATTTCAGGACATCGTCTGCTGAATTAAATGAGCTTGGATGACTTTGAATATCTTTAATCACTCTTATCTCTACGAGCGTACCCGTCCTAACGCCTGCAGACCTTCGATGATGGCCGTCTAAGACATATTTAGCGCCATTAATTTCAGCGACATCAATAGGTGGTCCGTTATATCCATTTTCAGTCATATCAGCGGCAATTTCGTCAACGCGCTCGGCCGAACGCTTCCCTTCGATGGAATGCGTTCTATTTAGCGAACGAGGATCAACCCTCTCACTTGCCACCTCTGCCGCACCTCGCCCAGCCTCCGGCTGCCGCATAGACGGAGCACCAGCTTCTGCTACATCGCCACCAACTTTCCCGGTCTTCCCCATCTTCCCAGCAAGGCTAGCTCCGCCTTTAGCCAAACCGCCCAACAAAGAAGCACCTTGAAGCACCGCCGGCGTTTTCAATCCCTCATCACTGTACTCAAAACGCGGGATACCAGTGTCGAGCATGGGATTCCCACTCTTCGCTTTGGCCGCAGCATCCAAAACGTCTAACAGAGTGTTGCCCACCCACTTGGCACCATTCAGCGCGTGGTCTCCTACATCTCCAGGCTTTCCGCGCTCACCGTAATCAATGATCGGGCCAAAGAAACCACGCTTTGCAGCACTACCAAGGTGTGAAATAACTTCGGAAGCTGTCGATTTTGACTCATCACGCTTATCAGACGTAGTACCAGAACCCTCCTTCGCCCCATTCTTCGCTCCATTACTCCCAAGCGCAAACCTGCACTCTGATGTGCTGCAGGGCTGATTGCCTTTACCCCCAAACGGTCCGCCTCCGGCACCATCGATACATACGTTTTGACCAATACATGCCAAATACCCCGTCGGATCGGTGCCCGACAGCGGATTATTGAGGATGTAACTATAAGGATTCAACGACTGCGAGTTCAACGGAAACTGGATGAACGGATCCACGCCCATGAACCGGCCGACGTTGTAGTCGTACATACGCCCGTTCATGTGGATCAGCTCCAGCTCGTTCAGGTGCTCGTGCTGGGTGAAGCCCTTGGGTGTGACCGCCGTACTCGCGATCTTCGCCGGACTCAGATCATTCCACGTCCCCGACCTCGGCTTGCCGAACGCATCGTACCCACGCGTCTCGGTCACCGCCCCGCTGCTGTTCGCCACAGCATCCACGCTGCCCAGCCTATCCTTCAACAGGTACTCGACCTTTCTGGTCGCACCGGTTCTGCTGATCACCGCATAGTCGCCGATGTAGACCTTGGTCTCGCCGGTGTCGGTGCGGTGCTCGTAACCCGGCAGGTACACCCGCGCGCCGTCGCTGCCCCAGCTTCTTGTCCGCATGCCGTCGGGGCCATAGCGGAAGTCGTCCCGCAGCGCGCCTCGCTGCGCAACGACCGGCAGGTTCTGGTGGTCGTACTTCAGGCTCAGGCCCGCGTTGTCGCTGGTCAGATTGCCGTTGGCGTCGTAGCAGTAGGTCCTTGTGCCGCCCGCCGCCAGTTGCACCGACTTCACCGCGTTCGCGCCGCCACCGCAGGTCGCACCGGTGTAGCTGTATGCATTGCTGGTGTTGGCGCTGAAGTCGCTCTTCTTGGTCAGGTTGCCCACCGCGTCGAAGCCGTAGTTCACCGTGCCGCTGGCCGCGCCGCTGCGGATCGACTGCACCAACCGGTGCAACTGGTCGTAGCTGTAGTCCTCGCGGCTCGCGCCGCCGCCCAGGCTCTGGCGCTTGAGGTTGCCGAACACGTCGTAGCCGTAGCCCAACTGGCGCAGCGTGCCGCCGCCGTTGCTGTAGGTCAGCCCGGTGAGCTGGCCGGTCTGCACCTGGTACGTCGGCGTGAGCGTCACGCCGTTACCGAAGGTCTCCTGCGTGGCCTGGCCGCGTGCGTTCACTGCATTCGTGCGACGGTATTCCACGCCGCTGACCGGCTCCTTCTCGGCGATGGCATCGCCGTAGCTGGAGTACAGCACCTGCACCGACTCGCCGTTGGGGAACTCCTGGCCTACCGGCCTACCGTAATAGCTGTCGTATCTCGTGCGGGTGACATAGTTCTGGGTGCCGCTGGCGAGCGCCTGCACCACCGTCGTCTGGAGCGGCCGTGCCAGCGCGTCGTAGGCCGTGCCCGTCCAGCGCTCGGTCGCACCGTTGATCTGGCGCAGGCTTGCATCCGGCGCGCCCTTGGCGTTGAGCGGGTCGTAGGTCCAACTGTCGCTGACGGTGTCGGCTACGTTGTCGCCGGTCACATCCACCGTTGCGGAGCGCCCGCGCGGACGCCCCAGCTTGTCGTACACCACCTCCGTGGACACGCCCCGCGCATCCACCTGCACCAGCACCTCACCCAGCGCGTTGTACACGAAGTTCCACGCGCCCTGATTCGGATCGTTAACCCCCGTGCGCTGGCCGATGCTGTTGTAGCCCGCCTTCGTCACGATGTTGTTCGCATCTTCAATGGCCGCAACGTTCCCGTTCGCCTCGTACCAGAACCGCGTCCGGCCGTTCAGCGCGTCGCGCGTCTCGACGTAGCGACCCAGGCTGTCGGTGGTGCGACTGAGGTTCAAGCAGTTGCCGGTCCCGCTGTCCGCGCTGCCGCACACCTGGATGTTCGTCGTGCGCCCGGCATAGGCGTACGTGGTCACCATGTCGCCGCGGCCGTCCTCGCCCTGCTTGGGCACGATCTTCTTCGTCATCCGGCCCAGGATGTCGTCGTACCAGAACGACGTACTCACGATCGCGTCGCCGCCGCGGAACGGTTCTGTCTGCCAGTTAAGCGGACCGCGCGCGGTGTACTCCATCATCACGTGCGTCCACGCCGCATCCTGCTGACGCTGCGCCTGCATCCACACCCGACCCAGCGCATCGTAGCGCTGCACCTGCGTGGGGCTGCCGTCCTGCACCGTCGTCAGCTGGTACTGCTCGATCGGGCGCCAGCAGAAACTCGCGTCGCAACGCACGAGCGAGCTGAGCTGGTCCGGCGCCAGATACACCGCATCGGTCGCACCCCGGAATTTCTTCCGCACCGCGAACCCGAATGCGTCGTACTCGATCAGCGTGCGCAGGCCGTTGGCGTCGGTGACGCTGGTGGGCTGGCCATCGCGGGGCCGCACTGTCGTGGTCGCACTGTGGTTCAGCGCGTTGACCACCGCCAGCGGGAAGTAGCCGTCGGCCGTGTAGCTGGTGCCGGTGGACCGCGTGCCGTTGGCGTCTCCGTCCGCACTGACCGCCACGCCCGTAGGCAGGCCGTAGTTGTTCGACGACGGATACGTGTACGCCGTCACCCGCTGCTGCAGCGCCACGCCCGCCTGCACCGTCTCCGTCGACAGCGTGCGGTCGGCGTTCCAGGTGTAGCTGCTGCTCACGGTGCGCATCGGGTTGGCGGTGCCCGACGGTAGGGCATGCTGTGCGGCATCCCAGCTCACCGAGGTGGTCGCGGACTTGGCGGTCAGCTTGTCCAGCCACCAGGTCGCGGTGTCCACGGTGTAGGTGTTGCTCTCGCTCACGCACTGCCAGTCCAGCCGCGCGCGGGTGCCGCTGGCCGTACCGGTGCCCACATCGCTGCTGTAGACGGTGCGTGCGGTCAGGTTGCCGTGGGCGTCGTAGCCCGAGGTCGAGGCCAGCGCCGCGGTACAGCCCGCGCTGCTCGCCGCCGACTCCTGCGTATACCCCAGCGTCGCGGGCGTACCGCCGGCCGCGGCGGTGGTGGCGTCGTAGCTCCAGCTCTCCTTCACGTCGAGGAACGGGAAGTAGCGCGTCGGCGTACCCAGCGCCGGCACGCAGGCGGCCGCGTTTGCCCGGTTGCTGCGGTCGCAGCGCCAGGTGTAGAGCTGCTTGTTGATCGGGCCTTCCTCACCCGCGCGCACGATCGGATTGGTGACCACACGCTCAGGCTGGCTGGTGAGCGGAAATTTCTGGTGGAAGGTCGTAGTGGTGCGCAGGCCTGCCAGCAGGTCTTCTTCGATGATCGTGCGGAACCCCTGGAACCCGCGGCCCTGGGTGTTGTACATCGCCTCGCCGTAGCCGTAGCGCCAGGTGCGGAACCCGCCGATACCGTCGCTCTGGATCATCGAATCCACCACCTGCATCGAGGAAGTGAAATAGATGTGCCGCTCGTCGATATAACGCTGCGACGCGACCATCGGCACCGTGTACAGGGGCGTCATCCCCGCGGTGCGCCCGGCCTCGCCCGCCAGCGGCGAATAGTTCCAGACCACCTGCTGGCCAAAGCCATCGGTGACCATCTTCAGCATGTCCTGGGTTTGCGGGGTGATGCCGTCCTGGTTGGTCAGTGCGCCCGGGCCGAGGTTTTCGTTGATCAGCACCTTGTTGGTCAGAATGGGAAATCCACCAGGCAGAGTGCGGGGCGAATCGGTCTCGCTTACCACAGTACCGTTTCCGCGTCCTACCAGAATACCGGCACCCACATAACCAGCATCCGTCTTGATCATTGAATCATTATGTCCATCACCATAAAGATCGTCGGATCCAAAACTCTGCGCACCCGAGATCAACGACGTAGGTACGACCGTCAACACAGGGCTGCCATCGGATGCTTCGGCAAAACGCAATGCGCTGAGCTTGTAGCTGCTTGCATCCAACCAGCCGTCGGCGTGCGTTTGCATGGTTTGCGCAGCAGTCCAATTGCTATCGTCACCGACGCGAGCGATCCCCGAGACGATGGGCTGCGCAGTGACCGGATCTTCCGGACATACCCAGTACTGTCTACAGTCCGGAGTGTTGCCGTCGCCGCCGGGGCAAGTACCGGTATCGATTTCCTTGATCTGACATACGTTGGCAGCGAACGCCGCAGGAAACATCAGTTCCCCCCGACCATCGCCGTCGTAGTCCTGCACGCCGAGATGTTGAGCCTGCCACGGCTGCCAGACTTCCACGCAACGTTCATCTCCGCCCGCGGATTCGCCGCACCCCGCAAGCCCGACCGAGGTATTGAGCGGATATATCCTGCCAAGCACACCACCCATGTTGTATCGCAGGAACCAGCGTGGAACGCCTGCGCTACTCTCGTAACGAGCGTACAGCCAATCGTTCAAACCATCGCCGTTGACATCCGCCCACAGCGCATACAAGCCGGTTTCCCCCTCCTGAGACGTGCGCGCATGGCCGCTTTGGAACAGGGTAGAGAACGCCTTGTTGACCAGAGAGTAGGTTCCGGCAGTCTTGTTGCCGAATAGCACACGGTCCAGACGGCGGCCTTTCTCCATGCCACCGCTCCAATAACTCAACGACGATTCGATCAATATGTCCGCAAGTCCATCTCCGTCGAAATCGCTGACCGACTGCACCGTCTCACCTTCGAAAAAAGGATTGGCAGTGTTCGGCTCTGCGAGACAGTGCGTCGCAACTTCCGGAAAGGTGGGCGCGGCGGCACCATTGTATTGATTGCGATAGATATGGATCCGGCGCGCACAGCTGCCGGTGGAGCCGGTGCCTGGCTTGATCAGCACTACATCGGCGCGTCCGTCCCCATCCACATCTCCGATGTGTTCCAGACCATAAATTCCGTCACCGAGACCGTCGACCTGAATCCCGGTATCCAGGGTCGTGCCGAACGCAGCGGCGAACGTAGTCTCGGTAGGCGAACCGTTCCATGCACGTACGACAAGCGTGCCGCTCGTGCTGTCGCGGGCGACGAAATCTACGCGCCCGTCCTGATTGAAGTCGGCGAGCTGTGTGCTGCCGTAAATCGGATAAGGCGCCTGCATCGACCAGCGCACAGTGCGCTCAGGGGTCAAAGACACGATGGTGCTGAGATTGACAACGATTTCGGTCGCGCCATCACCATCCATATCGCCCACGGGCATCATCGCGGTGACTGCAGTTCCGGCGACTTCGCTGGGAAGATCGGCCATCTTCAGCGCGTATGTCGGCGCTCCCTGTTGCCACGCGAACGCAGTCGGCGGCTTGCAGACCCAGTTGGCGCCGTCGTGTGCACAGTCGGCCACCGACTGCAGCAGGCTTCGGCCGGTGGTGGTGCTTACGCCGGTGCCGTAGTTCAACACATAGCTGCGCACCGGCGTGCTGTCGACGAAGGTGACGATCGAGGTGAGACGTTTGGTCTGCCGGGTCAGGCCGCCGGCGAGATAGGACGAGGAACGATCGTTGGTGCCGGCGCCCACCGGGCGGTCTTCGTAGTTGAATGCAATATGCCTGTTGCCCAGTGCGCTGGCTGTGCCGGTATACCAGATGCCGCTCACCAAAGTCTCACCATCGCCATAACTGGTATAGCCGTAGTGCATCGCGTTACCGACACGGTCCAGCACCACCGATATCATCCAGGTCAGCGGCACGCTAACGCCGCCGGGCACCACGCGTGCGGGCGACGCCCCGGTACCGGTGTTGCCGTAGTAAGCGATCTCGCCGGACTTGCGCTCGACCTTGAAGTAGGTGGCGACCGATGTCAGATCGCCGCCGAGTTGGGTCACGCGCGCGAACGATTCCATCTCGGTGCCATAGGTGGTACCCGATGCACCGTAACTGCCGCCGGTGGCGACCAGACGCTGGCCGTCGAGGCACAGGCGATCGTTGGCATCCAACTGGACCGCGCGGATCTGGCCGTCCTGTTCCAGGGTCTGCGGGCAACGGTGCAGCGACGACAGGCCCGACAGCGACCAACCCATGCCGGCGATGCCGTTGCCGGCGCGACTGCTGTAGTTCAGCGATACCGACGGCTGCATGCCGCGACGCCCGGGCGGCACGGCGATGGGAATCTCGTAGCTCGCCGAACCGCCGGAGACCCCGGCCGAACCCGCGAGCCGGCCGACGGTGGGATCGTGGGCCGGCAACTCGCCGGCCAGACTCACCGCAGCCTGGTCGCCAATCAGATCGAAAGGAATCGGCGACGATTGCGCATAACTGCTGGGGATAGCGCCGGGATGGCAGAGACCCACCACAAAGGTGAGCAGCAGCATCGCGAACCCGACCCGCATCCGCGCACCGAAACCACCGCCCACCGCCGCCATTGAATCACTGCGCCGTGCGGCGCCCCCCTGCCGATGCTGCATCTGAAATCCCCGTCCCTTGTTCGGGCGGATCATAACTTGCCGCGATCTCATTTTTTGATATTCATCACAATTTTTTCGAGACCGAGCGGGTCGGATTTTGACAATCGCACTCCGCGCGCCGACCACGAAAAAAACCGCGCGACTTTCACCACGCGGTTCATCGTCGAGCCTTCAGCCCGGCCATCTATCGAGCAGAGGATCGGCCCGAAGCGCGACGCCGATAGCTGCCCCTGAGTCGGTGACTCAGGCGATCTGGGCAGGCGTCCATTGCGGAATGTTCCCGGCAGTCCAGACACTGGCGGCATCGGTCAGCAGGTTGGTCATGCTCCAGATGCCGTTGACGTTCGTGGTGCCTGCCCAGATGCCGTTGAGCGTCGTGATCAGCGCGGCGAAATCCGCCTGCAGCTTCAGATTTTCCGTGCTGCCCGGGGCGAAGCTCGCCGTGCTTGCATAGACCAGATCGGCACTGGTAAGGCCCAACGCCTGCACATTGAGGAAGCGGCCGAAATGGCTGAACTGCGCCTGCGTCGCCGGATCGGAGCCCGTGCCGGTGAGCTGATCGCCGGATGCGACCGTGAACTCGCTGGCGGTATACGGCGCCGTCGGCGGTGGCGACTGCGCCTGGCCTTCGCCCTGTTCGCAGATGACGTCGATCGCAGCGGAAAGATCGGCGAAACTTCCGATCGTCTGCGTGAACGGTTGACCCGATGCGAAGACGCTCTGCTGGTTCGTCATCGTCCATGGCACTTCCTTGCCCGCAAGCCGCGTCAACGCGCGCAGCGCCGCGTACATCTGGCCGATGGATCGATAGGGCGGCGTCAGGCGCGCGGCTTCGAATTCGGTCGGAACCTCGATATCCAGCATCGTCGGCAACGCCTGCAGGATGTTGCCGATGGTCGCGTTGAGGATGCCGCTGTCGCCGGTCGCCGGATCGGTGGGATCGAGAATCGGCGTGCCGTCCGGGAACGTCGGTACGCTGCCGTAGATCGGCGCGGTGTAATCGGGCGTGGTGCCCAGTGCGATGCACATGTTGGCCGCGAGTTGCAGGTGCAACATCTCTTCGGTGCAGACGCTCAGCACGGACGCATAGGCGGCCTTGGACTTGTCGGTCGCGTTGGGCGCACCGGGCGGAATGATCGAAGCCAGCGCGCTGAGATAGAACGGAATGGTGTAAAGCTCGACGGCGACGGCGACCTGCGCATGCGCCTGCGCAGCCGCGAGTGCGATCTTGGCATTGTTCGCCGCACGCGGCGCGGTCGCGAGGATGGTGGTGCTTGTGGACATCAGTGAACTCCTTTCATGATGGACGACATTCCAGTGGATGACGCACTGGTGGATGACAGGATTGATGGATGGAACGCGGATGGATCCGATATCAGCGGAAGCGCGCATACGCCCGGCATCGGACATGCAGGCTGTGCGCAGGAATCGTGCTCCCTTGATCGAGCCCCCTTGAATGCGGCGATGCGGAACCGCCGCAGCGGCATCCTACGTGATGGAAACGACGTGCGTACAGCGAACGAAAATTCCCGCAGGTGCGCTTTGAAGCGTAGCCGGCGGACGGGCCGCATGCGGGTCGTCTCCGGGTTGCATGCGGGTCGTTTTCAGTAGGCGCAGCGCATCCGCGCGACATCGTCTCCAGCAGATTCCATCGCTGCTATTTTTCCCGTACAGTGCCGGCACAGCAGGATGCGCCGCTGCCATGGTCTTCAGGGAGGGAACCTATGAAAACAGCCTGTTCGACGATCGCCGCACTGCTCTTGCTGACCTCGGCCTGCACCCGTTACGACAGTGCGCTCGACCGCCAATCCATGCCTCCCGCCAGCGATGCGAACCCGCGGTGCAGCATCGCCGGCGTGGACGGAAAACGCCTGTGGACCGATGTGCCCGCGCAGGCGGACAACTGCGAGATGCAGCGCTTCGTCCTCAACAACTTCCTGTATCTGGCGCACGACGACAGCGACGGACACCCGCGCTTCATGTCGATGGCGCCGTGGTACGACGCGATCCCGCAGGACGGCTCTTCGCCGCGGTGGCGCGATGGCTTCAAGCCGCTGTCGACGCGCGCATTGCGCAAGACCTCGCGCGAAGGCCAGCCCGGCGACAGCTTCGAATTGATCGACAGCGCGCATCGCCGCGTCGGTTACGACGTACGCGTCAACGAGGTGTTCGTCGATTACCTCACGACATCGCGCACCTATCGCGCCGACGTGCTGTCCGCGGCGGAAGCCGCATTCCAGCGCGACCCATCCAGCGGCGGCGTGTGGTTGCCGTCGGGTTCGGAGAACACGCCCGGCGTGATCAGCATCAAGACGTCCTGGCGTTCGTACCCCGCGGGAAAACCCTGTCCCGCCGCGACGATGCACTGCGAGCGCGACGCGCGCGGCCACTGGTGGGGATTGATCGGTCTGCATCTGGTGCAGAAGACGCCGACGCTGGGCGAGATGACCTGGGCGACGTTCGAGCATGTCGCGAACGCACCCGACTGCTCGCCCGGCGGCACCGCGCCGATCGCACCGGCGCCGGCCGACCCGCTGCGCCCCGGCAAGACACTGCCGGAATGGAATCTGTTCGACTGGACGAGTTATCGCGCACAGGGCGGCGACGGCGCGCGCTGCGCGGTGCCGGATGGCGCATACCGGTACACCGTCGCCGCCGATGGGCAGACGCTGCAGAACCAGACCTGCGGCACGCCCTCGGCGACACCGCTGTGCAACATCGACCCGCGTCTGGCATCGGTCAACGGCGTGCAGGTCGACAGCGACGCGAACACTCGATTCCATCGCATCAACGTATGCCGAACGGTGGCGCAGCCGCGCTGCAGCGGTTCCGGCGCGGAAGGCGAACAGGTCGCGTGCCTCAATCAGGCGTTGGCGAACGACTTCCCCGCAGCGCTCGCCGATAAATGGCGCTATTACGCGTTGATCGGTTCCGTGTACATGGCAGGCCACGCGCCCGGCGTGGGCTGTTTCCGCTACGACGACGGTCCGATGCTGACCACGCAACCGCCGCGTTCGCGGTTCCCCAGCACCTGCGCCGGCTCCACCACCGCGCCGCAGCGCGCACGCGCCGGCGATCTGCGCCTGGCCAATACCTCGATGGAAACCTGGATGCAGGACGGCACCTGTCTGGTGAGCTCACCCGGTTCGACGCCATTGATGGGACGCGACTGTTTCGCCTGCCATGCGCCCGCCACCAACGAACCCGGCTGGCCGTTCGGCATGGGCGACATGAGCTTCCTGTTCGACCGGATCCCGGTCAGCGGCACGACGCAGTGATCACGCCATGACATCGACACCGCTCTGTCTGCTGACGATCTCCGACGATGGCTTCGTCGCCGGCACGGAAATGCTGATCTTCAGCTTCCTGCGCAACAACCCGTGGTTCGGCGGTCGCATCCTCGTGCTCTGCAATGGATCATTGAGCGAGGCGTCGCGGGCGCGGCTTGCGGCGCTGGGTCCTGTGGCATTCATCAGCCCCGGCAACGATCTGGAACAGCGCGTCGCCGCGCTGGCCGCCGCCATTCCGGAACTGCGCGCCGCCGGCCCGCGCTTCGCGTCGCTGGAGGCGTTCGGACTGGACGACTTCGAACGGGTCGTTTACATCGACAGCGACGCATTCGTCACCGGCGACCTGTCCGCACTGTTCTTCGATACGCGTCCGCTGCTGGCCTGCGCCGACGGCAGTCACTACGACGAACTCCTCGGCGATGCCGATGCGGCGCGCGCCGCCAACCAGCGCCGTTACGGCGCCGGATTGCGTCATTGTTTCAACACCGGTGTGCTGTCGATCGGACCGGAGATGCTGGACCGATCGTTACGCGGCCGCCTGGTCGCGGATATCGATCCCGCGACGTGGGCGGATGTGGAAACGCTGGGGTGGACCGATCAGCTGATCCTCAACCGGCGCTTCGCCGGGCGCGCGGCCCTGCTCGATGGCCGCTACAACTACATACCCGTGCTGGAAGCGAAGATCCGCCGGGCGTATCGCCTGCATTTCCACGATGCGCGCATCGTGCACATGGCCGGCCGCTACAAACCCTGGGAGCCGCGTCCGCCGGCGCTGTTCGAGCAGGCGCCCAGCCTCGCCAAGTTCTACGAGCTGTGGCAGCAGTTGGAAGACCTCATGCCGCGAACCGCGTCCAGCGACGCGGCGGCCGCCGGCCTCGCCTTCGAAACGGCGCGGATGCAGACCGTGATGCAACCGCGCACCGAACTGGAGTCCGCACCATGAACAAACATGCGACGACCACACTGGCGACGACCGACCACGCTGCGACCGGGCACGCCTCGATCGAGCATGGCCCGATCGAATCCACCGCGAACGGAAGCGCAATCACCCGACTCGACGTGGCCTGCGCGCGCATGCCGATCGATGTCGGCGATTTCCAGACCGCGGTGTTCGACGGTTTCGACGGCAAGGAGCATGTGGCGCTGTACATGGGCGACTTGCACGAGGGCCCGCCGCTGCTGGTCCGCCTGCATTCGGAGTGCTTCACCGGCGACGTGCTGGGCTCGCGCCGCTGCGATTGCGGCGAACAACTCGCCGAATCGATGCGTCGCGTCGCGTCCGCCGGACGCGGCGTGATCCTGTACCTGCGCCAAGAAGGCCGCGGCATCGGCCTGGCCGAAAAACTGCGCGCCTACAATCTGCAGGATCAGGGCTTGGACACCGTCGATGCGAACATCCGTCTCGGTCATCTGCCCGATGCCCGCGACTACGGCGTCGCCGCGCAGATCCTGCGCGAGCTGGGCATCGATACGGTGCAGTTGCTCACCAACAATCCGACCAAGGTCGCCGGCCTCACCGGCTACGGCATCAAGGTCGCCGCGCGCGTGCCGCTGGTGATTCCGCCGCGGCCGCAGAACCGCGATTACCTGCACACCAAGGCCGAACGCATGGGGCACCTGCTGGATGCGCCGGCAGGCGAGGACGTCGGCGTTCGGCCGCCGGCGATGGATGCGCTGTTCGAACTCCTCGAACACACCCGCACGCAGCCGATGACCGCGCGTCCGTTCGTGACCCTGAGCTACGCGCAGAGCCTGGATGGCTGCGCAGCCGGCGTCGAGGACCGGCCGCTGGCGATCAGCGGCGGCGCGGCGCGATGTTTCACCCATCGGCTGCGCGCCGCGCACGACGGCATCCTGGTGGGCATCGGCACCGTGCTGTCCGACGACCCCAGCCTCACCGTCCGCGAGGCCGAGGGCCATCATCCGCAGCCGATCGTCGTCGACAGTCGCCTGCGTTTTCCCATCGACGCCAAGCTGTTGTCGCATCCGGACCGGCGCGTGTGGATCGCCACGACCCATCGCGCCGATCCGCAGCGCGTGCAGCGTCTGGAAGCGCTGGGCGCCGAAGTGCTGATCGTTCCCGCCGACAGCGCCGACCGCGTCGATCTGGTCGCGTTGATGGCGCAGCTGCGCCAGCGCGGCGTGCGCAATCTGATGATCGAAGGCGGCGGCCGCATCCTCACCCAGATCGTCAATCGGCAATTGTTCGATCTGCTGGTGCTGACGGTGGCGCCGATGATGGTGGGCGGCGTGCCTGCGTTCGCGCCGCGCCAGAGTCTGCTGCGCCACCAGCACACGCGAATCGCCCAGCCGCACTACCTGCCGGTCGGCGACGATCTGGTGGTGTGGGGGCGGCCGCAACGCGCGGATGCCGCGCCGGGAGCGACCGCATGACGACGTCGCCTACCTTCGTTTATGGCGTGCTCGACGTACGCGACCGCCTGCACGATGCGGCGCTGGGCGAGCGCTGCCGCGAGCTGACGTTCGCCTGGTCGCGCTGGTCGTATGCCGGATCGATGATCGAACACAGCGACCCCGACCAACTGCTCGCACTCGCGGCGGAGCGCGGCGTGCGCTATTGCCTGGTCCAGGCCTGCGGCCATCTGGTGATCGAAACTCTGCGGCCGAAAGGCGCCGCGGCGCCCGAACTGGTCGAACTGCTGATCGCCGCGCTGGGCGACGACGCCTGGCTGGTGGGGCGCAAGGTATCGGAGAACGCGATCCACGACGCCTGCTGGCTGGTCGATCTGCAGCGCTGGCACGCGCGCGGCCGCCCGCATCTGCAACGCGACGCGCAGCAGCCGTGGCTGTCGCTCGCGGCCGGCGAGAGTATCCGCGAGGGCATCGCCGACAGCCCGTCGCAAGCGCTGCAGCACGGACGCGATCTGGAGCCGCAGCGCGAAGCGCACGCGCTGGCGCTGTCGCAGTCGCCCGCGCAGGTCGACACCACGCAGTTGCAGCCGCCGCTGGGCGAATTCGTCGCCTCGCTGGCGCGCACGCTCGACCAGTGCCAGCGCGGCGTCTTCATCTGGAATCTCGAACCCTACGACGACATCCTCGTCGAGGGCATGCACGTGGAGAATGCAGAACCGCTGCGTTCGCTGTACTGCGTCGCCGCCGGCTTCAAACCCAATGCGATCCTGCGCAGCCACGGCTACACGCCCGACACAGAAGTCGTGTTCTTCGACTACAGCGGCGAGGCGCTGGCGTTCCGTCGACTGCTGATCGAACACTGGGATGGCTACGACCTGCCGTCGTTCCTGTTGCCGCGCTTGAATCCTGCCGAAACCCACTACTGGCTGCGTTCGACCGCGCGCGGGCAGATGCCGGAGCGCGACGAGCTGGATCAACTGTGGGCACGCGAACTGCAGGACTGGGGCGGCGCCGACGCCTTCGCCGAACAGTGGAACGCCACGCGGCGATTGCGCCACCGTTTCGTGGAGGTCGATCTGCTGCAGGCGCCGGAAACCGCGCTGGGCACGCCGCCTGAAGGCCCGGCGCTGGTGTGGTGGAGCAACGCATTTTCGTCGGTGCATGCGCTGTGGCACCTGCGCCATGCCGAACGCCTGCACGCGTTCTCGCGCTGGATCGACGTCATCGCCGAGCGCTGCCCGCAGGCCTGGCTGCTCGGCGCTGACGCCAACAACTGCCCGGTCGGCGGCATCCAGGCGGCCGCGTATGCCGGCCTGCTGTCTGCGTGGCAGGGCGGGATGCACGAGCCCCTGCCCGGCAGCGCCACGGCGACGATTCGCTTTTGAAGTGCGCGGTTTTTGAAGTGCCGGGCTTTTGAAGTGCCGGCTTCCGACTCCACAACACAGGTGACGCATGGCGACCATCGATAATCTCGCAGCTTCGCCCGCATCCGCCGATGCGTCGGCGATGTCGGCGGCCCGCACGGGCGCTGCGCAAACCGCCGCGCCAGCCTTCGATTTCCGACGCCATCGCGGACCGGTCACCACCGCCGCGTGGGTCCCGAACACGCGGCAGATCGTCACGTCGGCCTACGACGGCGCGGTGGCGCGCTTCGATCTGGACAGCGGCGCGGTGACACTGCTCGGCCATCACGATCATCTGGTCAACCGGATCGTAGTCTCCGCGGACGGATTGCGCGCCGCCTCGGTGTCGTCCGACTACAGCATCCTGCTCTGGGATCTGCGCAGCGGCGCACGCCTGCAACGATTGCTCGGCCACAGCGACGACGTCGAGGATTTCTGCTTCATCGGCGAGCGCCGCGGCGCGTCGGTATCGCGCGATCGGCGCATCCTGCTGTGGGATCTCGACACCGGCGCCATCACCCGCTGCATCGAGGGCCACGAGCGCGACGTGCTGAGCATCTGCGCCGACGACCGGCATCTGTACACGTCGGGCGACGACAAGACCCTGCGCGTCTGGGATATCGACAGCGGTGCGCCGCTGCGGATGTGGGGCCCGTTCGAGACCGAGACCGATACCTGCGCGATCGACACGCACCACGGCCGCGTGGTGCTGGGCTGCGACGACGGCTGCATCCGGGTGTTTTCGATCCTCGGCGGCGATCTCCTCGCGACGATTCCCGCGCACCGCTCCGGCATCAAGAAAGTGGCGTGCTCGCCGCGCGACGGCGCGATCCTCAGCGCCGCCTACGATCAGGCGATCCACGTCTGGGACGGCAACGATTTCAGCCATCGGCTGAGTCTCGAAGCGCGCGCGCGGCAGTGGGAGCGTTCCTTCAACTGGTCGCCGGACGGGCAGCACATCGTGGCCGGCACCTTCGACGGCACCGTGCTGGTCTGGCAGGCGCACGACGGACGTTTCCTGATCGAACTCGGTACCGTCGACGACGACAACGACGCAATCGGCAACGATTGTTTCAACGATATCGCCAGCGCCGGCAACGGCGACATCGCGGTGGTCAACGACGCCGGGCATGTGCGTTTGGGACACCTGACCGACACCGATGCGCGCTGGCTGACCCAGGCCGCGCCGCGCACCGGCAGGATGCTGATGAACGCCGTTACCATGCTCGACGACGGACAGCGCATCATCGGCGGCGCGCACGACCAGCATCTGCATGTATTCACGCGCACCGGCGACAGCCTGCATGCCGACACCGCCACCCATCTCGGCGAGGGCCCGATCAACTGCATCCGCGCCAGCACGCAGGACGGATGGCAAGATTCGCTGTTCGTCGCCTGCTATTCCGGCGCGGTCGTGCGCACCGATCGCGATGGTCGCGTGCAGGATCGCTTCGCGCACCATGAGAACGCGGTGAAGGCGCTGCGCCTGCATCCCACGCGTCCGGTCGGCGTGAGCTGCAGCGCCGACGGCGTGCTCACCTCGTGGCGTTTTTCCGGCGAACTGCTGCATCGCTTCGCCGGCCACACCGCGATCATCGACGACATCGATCTCGATCCCAGCGGCGAGTTCCTCGCCAGCACCGGCCGCGATTTCCATCTGCTGATCTATCGGCTCGACGACGGCGTGCTGCTGCAGGCCTTCGATCTGGGCCGGCGCTCGCCCAAAGCGGTGTGCTTCGTCGATCGAGAGACGGTCGTCGTGACCAACTACTGGGGCGAGTTGCTGCGCGTCGACCTGACCACGGGCGCGATCCTGCGCAGGCAGATCGCGGCCAACGGCATCAGCGCCATTGCCCGGGTGTCCGACCGCGAAGACCGACTGCTGGCCTCGTCCTACGACGGCAGCAACTATCTCGTGCGCAGCAGCGATCTGCAGGTGATCAACCGCCTGCAGGCCATGCAGCAGCGGCCGGAGCCGGTCCGTGTCTGAAGCGGCGCGGCGCTTCGTGATCCTGTCGGCGCGGCGCAGCGGCAGCAATCTGCTGTGCACGTTGATCGACAGCCACCCGGACGCGCTGTGCCATCACGAACTGTTCAACCCGCACTGCATCTTCACCGCGCTGGACCTGCGCGACACCGCGACGCCGCTGCACGATATGGCCGCACGCGAACGCGACCCCATCGCGTATCTGGCGCAGGTGTGGCGATACGCGCGCGGCCATGCCTGCATCGGTTTCAAGATGACGCCGGAGCAGCATCCGGAAATTCTGCACGCGGTACTCGAAGACAGCGGCATCGCCAAGATCGTGCTGCGCCGGGACAACCCGCTGCGCGCGCTGGTGTCCGAGCGCATCGCGGACATCACCGGCCGCTGGGAAGCATATGCCGGCGAAGCCGGCGGGCAGGACATCGATTCAGCCGCACGGCCGCGCGTGCATGTCGAGCGCGACGAGTTGGATCGGCATGTGCAACAGGTGCAAGCCTTCTACGACGGCCTGATCGACGCGATGCAGCGCAGCGGCCAGCGCTGGCTCGAACTGCGCTACGAATCGCTGTTCGATCCCGGCGAACAACGGCGGCTCTGCGACTTCCTCGGCCTGTCGCCGCGCGCGCTGCAGGCGCGCAGCATCCGCCAGAACCCGGAACCGCTGGAATACCTGCTGGACAACGCCGATGCGCTGCGCCGGTCGCTGGCCTCCACGCCGCTGGCACGCCTGCTCGACTGATGCGTTCACGACTGATCCTGTAACGATTGATCCCGACCGAGACCGACGATGCGCGTGCTTTTCCATCCCGAATTCCCGACCATGGACGGCTACACGCTGGTCGCGATGTTGCATGAACTCGACTATCAGGGCGTGAGCGACATCGACGCTGAGTACGACATCGCGGTCGCCTGGGCAGACCGCACATGGATGGACCCGGATCCGGCATTGGAAAAACTCGCCGAGCGGATGCCGGTCTGGAACATCGACTGTCGCGACATCAGCAAACGCCGCGTCGACGAGGTGATGCGCGCGGTGTTCGGCTACGGCGCGGAAGTCGATCCGCGCACCTGGCACGGCACCTGCGCGGTGAAGACCGACGAGAACGCGCGTGGCCGCGGTGGCGTGGTCACTACGCCGATCAGCGACCCGAACCCGCGCATGGTCTATCAGCGCCTGATCGAATGCCGCGAACAAGGCCGCACCGTCAACTATCGGGTGCCGGTGATCGCCGGCACCCTGCCGCTATGCTACGTGCTGGAGCGGGCGCCGATCGTCGAACACCTGAAGACCGACGCGACCGCCTGCCGCCTGGTGGACACCGACGACCTGTTCAGCGCAGCGGAACAGCAGCGGATCCTCGCCTTCTGCCACGAAATGCGTCTGGATTTCGGCGAACTGGACGTGCTGCGCGACGACAACGACGGCCGCATCTACATCATCGATGCGAACAAGACCCCGGCCGGCATGGGCATCGCCTATCGCCACCGCTGGACGCCGGCCCAGCGCCGCACCGCGCTGCAGCGCCTGTCGGCCGCGTTCGCGCAGGCGGTCGCTGAAGGGCGGCCGCAGCGCGCCGCCCTGTAGCAGCGACGACTCTTGTAGGAGCGACCGCTTTTGTGGGAGCGACGGCTTGTGGGAGCGACGGAAGTCGCGATGGGCGCAGGCAGCGTCTTCCGGAATCCATCGCGACTTGCGTCGCTCCCACAAAAGCGGTCGCTTTCACGAAGCTGCAGTTCGCACGAACCTGTCGCTTCCACAACGCTGTCGCTCAACCATGCGCCGGCTTCGCTATAGTCGCGGGCATGCGAACCCCACTTCTCCCCGCCATCATCGGTCTGCTCGCCGCCGGGCTCTCCGCCGCCTGCCACGCCCAGAACGACACCGCCACCCTCGTTCAGATACGCGCCGCACTGGACGCCGCCGAGCGCGGCACCGAGCCCGACAGCCCTCTGCCTGCCGGTCACGCGCTGGCCGGCTGGGTCGAATACGCCGATCTGCGCAAGCGGATCGACACCCTGCCGCCGGCCAGCGGTCAGGCCTTCCTGAATCGCTATCGCGGCCAGGCCGCGGCCGAAACCTTCCGTGAACAGTGGCTGGCGGCACTGGCCAAACGCGAGGACTGGCCGGCGTTCCGCGCCGCCTGGTCGGATTCGGTGAAGAGCACCGCGCTGCGTTGCGCCGAGCTCAACGCCCGTCAGGCGCTGGGCGCGACCGACGCCGACTGGAGCGCCGATGCCCAGGCGCTGTGGCGCAGCACCGGCAAGTCGCTGCCGGGCGACTGCGATGCGCCGATGGCCATTCTCGCCGCCAAGGGCGGGTTGCCGCCCGCCCTGCGCTGGGAGCGGATCGAGAAAGCCGCCGCCGAATGGCAGCCCGGGGTCATGCGCTCCGCCGCGCGCGGCCTCCCGGCCGAGGAGTTCGCGCTGGCCAACGACTACGCCGCCTTCGTCGAATCCCCGCACGACCGCGCCCTGGACTGGCCGAAGACCCCACGCAGCCGCCTCATCGCCTCGCACGGGCTCGCCCGCCAGGCCAAGGCGATGCCGGTGGTGGCCGAAACCCGCATGCCGAAGTTCGCCGAAGCGCTGGGCATGAACGATGTCGAGCGCGGCCGCGTGCTGTATCAGTCCGCGCTGTGGACAGTGGCCTCGTACGGACCCGAATCGGCGCGACGCCTGAACGCGGTGCCCGATGTCGCCTACGACGAAAAACTGCACGAGTGGCGGGTACGCGAAGCGCTGGCGCGCTCCGACTGGAAGGCCGCACTGGCCGGCATCCGCAAAATGGGCGACACCGAATCCGGTCAGAAACTGCGCCGCGATTCGCGCTGGCGCTACTTCGAGGCGCGCCTGCTCGAAATGAGCGGCGACAAGACCAACGCTGCGATCCTCTACCGCGACGCCGCCAACAAGCCGGAGTTCCACGGCTTCCTCGCCGCCGACCGCATCGGTTCGCCGTATGCGCTGTGTCCGTGGACGCTGAAGACCGATGCCGCCGCGAAGGCCGCGATCGCGCGCGACCCGGCGATGGCGCGCGCGATGCTGCTGTATCGGATCGAACGCGGCGCCTGGGCCGAACGCGAATGGAAAGACGCGCTCTCGCGCTTCACCCCGGAACAGCGCCGGATCGCGGTGGACATCGCCCAGGACAACGGCTGGTTCGACCGCGGCGTGTTCGGTCTGGTCAACGTCGGCGGCAAGTCGTATCCGGAAGAATTGCGCCTGTATGAACTGCGCTTCCCGCTGCATCACGACACCATCATCCGTCGCGAAGCCGCCAGGCACCGCATCGACCCGACGTGGGTCGCCGCCGAGATCCGCGCCGAAAGCGTATTCAACCCGAAGGCGCGCTCGCACGCCGACGCGCGCGGCCTGATGCAGGTGCTGCCCGGCACCGGCGCCGACACCGCCAGGCGCCTGGGCCTGCCGTGGCGCGGCGGCGAAAGCCTGTACGAGCCCGAGTTCAACATCCAGCTGGGCACTGCCTATCTGCGGGAGATGGAAGACAAGTACGGCATGACCTATATCGCCATCGCGGCCTACAACGCCGGTCCGGCGCCGGTGGCGCGCTGGCGGTCGCAGCGTCCGGACATGGACGCGGATTTCTGGATCGAAACCATCAGCTATAAGGAAACCCGCGATTATGTCGCGCGCATCCTCGCCTTCAGCGTGATCTACGACTGGCGGCTCAACCGGAGCGCGATGCCGATCACCGACCGCCTCGCCGGGCGCATCGTCGACACCCGCAAGACCTTCGTCTGCCCGTCGCCGGAATTGCCGGCGCCGCCGGCTGAGGCGCCCGCGCCCGCGCGCAAGGCACAGCGATGAACCGCAGCATCGTCGTCCTCGGCGGCAGCGGCTTCGTCGGCCGCGCGCTGGTCGAAGGGCTGCTCGCGCAGGGCGACCGCGTGCGCGTGCTCTCGCGCAGCGCCGACACCCGCGCACGCATTCCTGCGGGCGCGGACATCCAGATCGGCGACGTATTCGAAGCTGCATTCCTGCGCGACGCCTTTCGCGGCACCGATGTCGTGATCAATCTCGTCGGCATCCTCAACGAACGCGGCGACGACGGCAGCGGATTCCGCAAGGTCTATGTCGAACTCGCCGAAACCATGCTCGCGGCGATGAAGAACGTCGGCGTGCGCCGACTGCTGCAGATGAGCGCGCTGCACGCGGGCGACGGCGAGAGCCATTACCTCAAGGCGCGCGGCGAAGCCGAAGCGCGGGTGCGCGGATCGGAACTCGACTGGACGCTGTTGCGTCCTTCGGTGATCGCCGGGCCCGGAGACGGCCTGTTCTGCCGCTTCGCGCAGTTGCTGCGGTTTTCGCCGGGGCTGCCGCTGGGCGGCGCCGATGCGCGCTTCCAGCCGGTGTGGATCGGCGATGTCGTCGACGCATTCGTGCGTGCGCTCGACGACGCCGCGACCATCGGCCACAGTTACGACCTGGTCGGCCCCGAGGTGATGACGCTCGGCGACATCGTCAAACTCACCGCGAAAACCAGGGGCTGGACGCGGTTCGTACTGCCGCTGCCGGCCGCGCTGGGCCGGGTGCAGGCGGAAGTCGGCGAACATCTGCCGGGCAAACCGATCAGCCGCGACAACTGGCGGTCGCTGCAGCGCGATTCGATCAGCGACGACAACGGGCTGCCGAAACTCGGCATCGCACCGACCGATGTGCGCGGAAAACTGCCGGAGATTCTCGGCGTCGCCGCGTGATCGCTGCATAATGCAGCGCACTCCACCGAATCAAGACAACGAGGACATCGCCATGGGACTGCTCGACGGCCTGCTGGGCCACGCTGGCGAAAAGCCGCTGGACAAGATCGAAGAGGAATTCGCGCCGCTGCTCGCGCCGGGCGAAACCCTGCAGCGCGCGTTCGCGCTGATCCGCGACCTGATCGTGTTCACCGATCGCCGCGTGATCCTGGTCAACAAGCAGGGCGTAACCGCGAAGAAGACCGAATACCGCAGCATTCCGTACCGCGCGATCACCATGTTCTCGCTGGAAACCGCCGGCCATTTCGATCTGGAAGCCGAGCTACGGATCTGGCTGTCGGGGCAGGTCGCGCCGATCGAACTGCACCTTGGCCGCAACTCCGGCGCGCAGCAGATCATCGGCCTGCTCGCACAACACGCACCGAAATAATGCTCTTGTAGGAGGGCCTTCAGGCCCGAGCTCTTTGCATCACCCGCCTCAGGCAAACAAACAACGTTTCGCAGCATAGCCTTCAGGCCCGGTGAAATCCCACAAGCTCGGGCCTGAAGGCCCTCCTACAGACGATGTCAACGAACCACACATGCACACCTATCTCGTCGGCGGCGCGGTCCGCGACAAACTCCTCGGCCTGCCCTGCGGCGACCGCGATTACGTGGTGGTCGGCGAAACGCCGGAAGCGATGCTGGCCGCCGGCTTCAAGACCGTGGGCAAGGATTTCCCGGTGTTCCTGCATCCGCAGACCGGCGAGGAATACGCGCTGGCGCGCACCGAACGCAAATCCGGCCGCGGCTATCGCGGCTTCGTCGTCCACGCCGAGCCGACGGTGACGCTGGAAGACGACCTGATCCGCCGCGATTTCACCATCAATGCGATCGCCGAAGCCGCCGACGGCACGCTGGTCGATCCTTACGGCGGCGCGCGCGATCTCCAGGATCGCGTGTTGCGCCACGTCGGCGAGGCCTTCGTCGAGGATCCGCTGCGGGTGCTGCGCGCGGCGCGGTTCATGGCCCGCTTCGCCGCGCACGGATTCACGGTGGCGCCGGAAACGATGGCGCTGATGCGCGAGATGACCGCCGCGGGCGAACTGGCCGACCTCACGCCCGAACGCGTCTGGCAGGAGCTGTCGCGCGCGCTGGGCTGCGCCACGCCGTCGGCGTTCCTGCGCACGCTGCACGACTGCGGCGCGCTGGCGGTGGTATTGCCGGAAGTCGACGCGCTGTACGGCGTGCCGCAGCGCGCCGAGTATCACCCCGAAATCGATACCGGCGTGCATACCGAAATGGTCTGCGACATGGCCGCGCGGCTCGCGCCGGGCGACGACCTGGTCGGCTTCGCCGCGCTCACCCACGATCTGGGCAAGGCACTGACGCCCAGCGAAGAACTGCCCAAACACATCCTGCACGAACAGCGTGGTCTCGACCCGCTGCAGGCGCTGTGCGCACGGCTGAAAGTGCCGACGGCACACCGCGATCTGGCGCTGTCCGCCTGTCGCGAACACCTCAACGTGCATCGCCTGTTCGAGCTGCGCAGCGGCAGCATCCACGATCTGTTCGCGCGCAACGACGGCTTCCGCCAGCCGCAGCGGATCGCGCTGCTCGCCACCGTATGTGAAGCCGACAAGCGCGGCCGCGGCGGCATGCGCGACTCCGAGTATCCGCAGGCGGCGGAATTGCTGAAGCTGCACGAGGCGGCGCTGTCGGTGCGCGGCGCCGATGTGATGAAGGAAGGTCTGGCAGGCCCGGCGCTGGGCGAAGCGCTGCGGCTGGCAAGGATCGATGCGATCCGGCGGGCGCGAAAAACCTCGTAGGCCGGGCCCAGGCCCGCCGTCCCGTCCTCACCGCGACGGGCGCAATGATCGGAACCGTTCCATCATCGTCCGGAAAATGAGAAACGCGAACGGCGGGTTGGAGCCCGCCCTACCGGTTATCGAGCCTCAACAACAGATCCCGCCACGGCGTGAGCTTCGTACCGAGACCGGCGATCACGCCCAGGGTATTCGCCAGCGCGTCCGCGCGATCCATCATCCGGTACTCGGTCAGCGCGCCCTGCGCGTATTCCAGGCCGATGCCCATCAGCACCAGCGCCACGCCCACGCTGAGCAGCGAACGCCAGCGCGGATAGAGCTGCACCGCACCCGCGGCCAACGCGGCATAGGTGAGGAAATGCTCGATTTTGTCGGTGCCGGAAGGCAGTTGGCCGAGATCCGGCACGGGGATCAGCGACAGCACCACCACCAGCGACACCGCGACGCACCACAGCGCTGACCACAGCAGCGGCCGGCGGAAGGGCTTCAGCGAACGCCCGATGCGCGGCGCACGTGTGTTGTCGTTGATATTCACAGGCGACGGCTCACAGACGAAAACTCAGGTCGCCGACCAGGAAGGCATGGTCGAGGCTGGCATTGCGCGCGAACCCGATCGCCTGGAAGCGCTCGCCCATCTCGCCGGGCAGCGTGAGTTTCTTCGCCTGCTGGCGGAACGCGTAGCGCGCGACCTCGTCGGCGGCCTGGCTTTCGTAATCGCCGAGGCGCTGGTCGAGACCGTTGCCGATCAGGAAACTCGCCTGCGAGCAGTATCCGGAGAAATCCAGGCCCGCGTTGGTGCCGGCTTCCGCCAGCGCGGTGAAATCGACAGACACGGTGACGTCCTGCAGGCCCACGCGGGCGAAGACGTTGTCGGTCATGCGGTGGCGATGGAAGGCGCGCAGGGTGCCGTCCTCGCGGCGCGGGTCGTAATACTCGCGGCGCGGATAACCGTAATCGATCAGCAGCAGCGCGCCGGCATCCAGCCCGCCGATCACCGCCTGCAGCCAGTACGGCAGCTGCGGCAGCACCTCCGAGCGATAGCCATCGCGGAACGGGTGTTCGCACCGGCGTTCGACATGACGCACCGCCGCGCTCAGCAGCGCGTCCGCGGGACGATCCACGCGGACGAACGCGTCGTGGGCATCGAGCGCGACGTGTTCCTCGTAGATTTCGCCTTCGATCACCGCGAAGCGCGAGGTCGGCAGCGCGTCGATCACTTCGTTAGCGAACACCACCCCGTTCCAGGGTTCGTCGATCGGGGCCTGCAGCCATTCCACGCGCGCGAAGATCTCCGGCGCCAGCCGCGCCTGCAGCCGCTCGCGCTGGCGTTCGCGCAGATCGGCGCTGGGTTCGAGAATCGCGTAGCGCGCCGGCATCGCGCCGGTAGCGAGCAGGCGATCGATCGCGGCTTCGGCGAACGCGCCGGTGCCGCCGCCGATCTCCATGAACACCGCATCGTCGCCGAGCGGCCGCAGCACCGGCGCCAGCGCATCGGCCACGCATTCGGCGAACAGCGGGCCGAGTTCCGGCGCGGTGACGAAATCGCCGCCCGGCCCCAGCTTGGTGGCGCCGGCGCTGTAGTAACCCAGCCCCGGCGCGTACAGCGCCAGCTCCATGAACCGCCAGAACGGGAGCGCGCCGCCGTTGGTCGCGATCTGATTCCGGATCAGCGCTGCCAGACGCTCGCTGTGCGCCCTGGCATCGGAGTCGGGATCGTCGTCGTACTGCATGCGGCAGCTCTGGTGCGATGGGCCCACAGGATAACGAATCCCGATGCCCGCAGCGCTTCGGCAGCAGCGCGACGATGGACGCCGGAAGCCGGATTCACTCGTCGCGCGTTTCCTTGCGGATCTCCCTGCGCGCGAACCACCACAGGTAGAAGCCGAGGCCGATCATGAAGGCGATACCGCCGAGGGTCATCCAGCCGACCGGCTTGGTGAACAGTTCGGAGATGATGGGGTGCATGGCGGTACTCCAGTCTGGATTGGCGCGAGCTTGCGCCGGCGACGGGCCCGGGCTTTTGACTATGATCAAATGGCCTCCGAATCGATCGCCGGAAGCCCCGAATGCCCTCACCCCGCCCCGTCGCCCTGGTCACCGGCGCCGCACGTCGCCTCGGCGCGGCCATCGCACGCCGCCTGCACGCGGCCGGTTACGACCTGGCCCTGCATTACCGCCATTCCGCCGCTGACATGGATGCGCTGGTCGCCGAATTGGAAGCCGCACGCCCCGGCAGCGCGTTCTGCCTGCAGGCCGATCTGGCCGAATACGACCGCCTGCCCGAGCTGGTGGCGCACACGCTGGGGCGCTACGGCCGGCTGGATGCGCTGGTCAACAACGCCTCGGCGTTCTCGCCGACGCCGCTGGGCACCATCACCCCGGCCGATTGGGACGCGCAGTTCCTGATCAATGCCCGCGCGCCGCTGATCCTCGCCCAGGCCGCCGCGCCGCACCTGAAGGCCGCGCGAGGCGCCATCGTCAATCTGGTCGATATCTACGCCGAGCGCCCGCTGCGCGATCACGTCGTGTACTGCATGAGCAAGGCCGCGCTGGTGGCGGCCACGCGCGCGCTGGCGCTGGAACTGGCGCCGGACGTGCGGGTCAACGCGATCGCGCCCGGAGCGATCCTGTGGCCGGAGGAAGGCAAGGCCGAAGCCGCGAAGTCGGCGTTGCTGGCGCGCACGCCGCTGGCACGCACGGGCAGCGAAGGCGACATCGCCGACGCGGTGCTGTGGCTGCTGCAGGGCGCCAGCTACACCACCGGCCATGTGCTGCCGGTGGAGGGCGGCCGGCTGCTGCAGAGCTGAGCCGGCTTATCGATCCGGCGCAGGGCGGGCTTCAGCCCTTGTAGGAGGGGCTTCAGCCCCGAGCTTCTGACCTTCGCAACCCCGACCACACTCTCAATGGCCGGCCATAAAGCTCGGGCCTGAAGGCCCTCCTACGAATGGATGAAGCGCTCAGCGCTTTGGCGCGAACGCGGTGTCCAGCGACAGGCCGCGGAATTCGGCCGGGGTTTCGTGCGACACCGCATACCGGTACAGCGCGGCGGAATAGATGCCGCTCAGCGCCGCCTGGGTCACGCCCAGCACCAGCACGCCGATCACGAGCACCACCGCCACGCCGATCGCCAGGCCCACCGACGCCTGCCAGGCGAGGAACGTCGCGCCAGCGCCGACCAGGATGACCAGCGTGGTGATCAGGCCGAATGCGGCGCCGATGCCGACGTTGCCGATCGCATTCTCGCCCCAGGTTTTCTTCAGCAGGGCGACGCTTTCCTTCAGCGCGTCGATCGGGCCGACGTTGCGGTTGACCAGCACCGGCACCACCAGGAAGGTCGCCAGCGTCCAGGCCATGCCCAAGCCGCTGCCGATCAGGCGCACGATGACGTTGTTGTCGCGGTTCTTGAGCGACTGCAGCAGCACGCCGACGGTCGCGGCGATCGCGGCATAGCCGAGGATCGCCGGCAGCCGGGCCTTCGCGGCGCGGATGCCATCGGAGAAGGTCGGATCTCCACCTTCCAGCCGGATCGTCGCCGCGGCGACCAGCGCGCTGTTGAAGAAGATGATCACGCTGTACTGGCAGAAATAGAACACGAAGCCGATGATCGCGCCGAAGACATTGAAGCCGTCGGCGAACAGTTTCAGCGCGAAGACCGGCAGCGCGAAGGTCGCCAGCACCAGCAGCGTGGCCAGCGAGGACAGGATCGGAAACAGCATCAGTTCCTTGTCGGCGCGCAGCACCGACGCACTGGCCTTGACCAGCCCCCAACTGCGCGAAAATTTCTCGAACATCGCCTGCGTCCTCCCCGGACAGGTGTGTGGAGGCGTCATCGTGGGGCGGATGCCTGCGCCCCGCAAGCGCTGGAAGTCACCTCCGGCAGGTGCGATCCGTCACGTTCCGACGTTCGGATCGAACACCGCCGCGAACGGCACGCTGCGCTCGGACGAATCGGCCCAGAGGTCGCCGAGCGTCCGCCCGCTGCGAGGATCGACGAAGTCCGGCGCGATCTCCGCCAGCGGCATCAGCACGAACGCGTGCTTCAGCTCGTCGCGCGGCAGTTGCAAATGGTCGGGTCCGTCCAGCACCAGGTCGTCGTAGAACACGATATCGATGTCCAGCGTGCGGTCGCCGAAACGCGGGCCACTGCGGTCGCGGCCGTGCGCGTCTTCCAGCGCGTGCAGCCAGTCGTTGAGCGCGACCGGATCGAGATCGCTGTCGATCGCCGCACCGGCGTTGAGGAAATCCGGGCCGCTGAAACCGACCGCCGGGAAACGATAGACCGCCGACGCGGCGATCGCGCCGAAACGCTCGCGCAACGCGTCGAAGGCCGAGCGCAGATTGTCTTCCGGCTGCTGGTTGCTGCCGAGACTCAGGAGGGCCATGCCCATGGGTGCGTTCCTCAGGGGCTGCTGCGTTCGATGATCACGCCGACCGCGCGCGCGCCGCGCACCGCGCCGGGCTTGCTCAGTTTCAGGCGCACGTGCGACACCGCGAATTCTGTGAGGATGATCTCGGCGCAGCGTTCGGCCAGGGTTTCGACCAGACCGAACGACGATGCCGAGACGTATTCGATCAGACGCTTGCTCACCGCCTTGTAATTCAGCGTATCGGCGATGTCGTCGCTCGCCGCCGGCTTGCGGTTGTCGAACGCCATTTCGATATCGAACAGTAGCGACTGGCGGATGCGGCGCTCCCAGTCGTAGATGCCGATCAGCGTCTCGATTTCGAGCGCTTCGATGAAGACCTTGTCCATGAGCAGGGCGTCGGGATCGGAGGGATGGGCATGTTAACCGCTCCATGCATTCCCGTAGGGCGGGCTCCAGCCCGCCGCTTCCCCCTCCCATTCGCACTACGCGCGAATCCCCCTCCCCCGCATGCGGGGGAGGGCTGGGGTGGGGTGGAGGCAGGAGCAGCGGGCTCCAGCCCGCTCTACATGTCTCGGATCCGGCTCAACCGACCCGCGTGAGGGTCGCCATGTCCCACCGCGGCACGACACGCACCGACGCATCGCTGCGCTGGCCGGCTTCGAGCCGCAGCGCGCCGGCGAAGGCGATCATCGCGCCGTTGTCGGTGCACAGCTCCGGGCGCGGGAAGCAGACCCGGCCGCCGCACTTGGCCGCCATCGCCTGCAGTCGCGCGCGCAGGCGTTTGTTCGCGCCGACGCCGCCGGCGACCACCAGCACATCGCAATCGGCGGCCTGCAGCGCGCGTTCGCACTTGATCGCCAAGGTATCGACCACCGCATCCTCGAAGCCGCGGGCGATGTCGGCGCGGGTCGCATCGGTCTGGTCGCTACCGCGCCAGGCCAGCAACACCTGGGTCTTGAGCCCGCTGAAACTGAAATCCAGCCCAGGCCGATCGGTCATCGGCCGCGAGAACTTGAAGCGACCCGGCGTGCCCTGCTCGGCCAGCGCCGCCAGCTGCGGGCCGCCGGGATACGGCAGCCCCATGAGCTTGGCGGTCTTGTCGAAGGCCTCGCCCGCGGCGTCGTCCAGAGTGTCGCCCAGCAGCCGGTAGCTGCCGATGGCGTCGACGGCCACCAACTGGCTGTGGCCGCCGGAGACCAGCAAGGCCACGAACGGCGGTTGCGGTCGGCCATGGACCGGATCGGGGTCTTCCATCAGCGGCGCCAACAGGTGACCTTCCATGTGGTGGACCCCGATCGCCGGCAGATCCAGCGCCCAGGCCAGAGACCGCGCCACGCCGGCGCCGACCAGCAGCGCCCCCACCAGCCCGGGGCCGGCGGTGTAGGCCACCCCGTCCAGGTCATCGATATCGATGTCGGCCTCGGCCAGGGTCTGGCGGATCAGGGGCAGCAGCTTGCGCACGTGGTCGCGGCTGGCCAGCTCCGGCACCACCCCGCCGTACTCGGCGTGCAGGGCGATCTGGCTGTAGACGGCGTGCGCCAGCAGCCCCGCAGCGCCGGGCCGGGCGGTGTCGTAGACGGCCACGCCGGTCTCGTCGCAGCTGGATTCGATACCGAGGACTTTCACGGGAAGGGTTGGGCTCGGGCGGGAACGGGGCGGTAGTTTATCCCCGCCCCGGACGGATGATCGCTTTCGACTTGCCCGGCGGGGCCGACGCCGTTATGATGCGCGGCTCGCCCGGACGGACCGGGTGGTGCAGATGTCATCGCACGCGTTCCTTTCGCAAGAGCCCGGCCGGCTGGCCGGCTTCCCAAAAAGCCCGAGATTCCTATGCCCAGCGTCAAAGTCCGCGAAAACGAGCCCTTCGAGTTTGCCCTGCGTCGCTTCAAGCGCACCTGCGAGAAAGCCGGCGTCCTCGCCGAAGTCCGCAAGCGCGAGTTCTACGAAAAGCCGACCCAGGAGCGTAAGCGCAAGGCGGCTGCCGCGGTGAAGCGCCAGGCTCGCCGCAGCTCGCGCGACGCCACCAAGCGTCAGCGTCTGTACTGAGCCAAGTACGACTGATTCCTGCGCGACCCAGCGGTCGCGATCTCCAGTGAATCCCGAAGCCGGCCGCGCTCTGCGTCGCCGGCTTTTTGTGTTTCCGGTCTTTGCCGGCCAGCCCATCCCTTCGGCCCGATCCCTGCGGGCCGCGTCACACGGAGTTCCGCCATGAGCCTCAAGCAACGCCTCACCGACGACATGAAAGCCGCCATGAAGGCCGGCGAAAAAGAGCGTCTGGGCACCATCCGCCTGATGAACGCCGCGATCAAGCAGAAGGAAGTGGACGAGCGCATCGAGGTGGACGACACCCAAGTGCTGGCGATCCTCGAAAAGATGATGAAGCAGCGCAAGGACTCGGTCAGCCAGTACGAAGCCGCAAATCGCGAGGATCTGGCCGTGATCGAGCGCGCCGAGATGGCGATCATCAAGCAGTACCTGCCGGCCAAGCTCGGCGAGGCCGAAGTGCTGGCGGTGATCGATGCCGTGATCGCGGAGACCGGAGCCAGCAGCCCGGCCGACATGGGCAAGGTCATGGGCGCGGTCAAGCCGAAGCTCGCCGGCCAGGCCGACATGGGCGAGGTCTCGAAGCTGATCAAGCAGCGTCTGGCCGGCTGACCGGACGGCGTTCGCCCTCATGACCGCGCAGCCCGTCATCGCCATCCGCCCGGCCGTCCCCGCCGACGCCGGGCTGATCCTCGCCTTCATCCGCGAGCTGGGCGAATACGAACGGCTGTCGCACGAGGTCGTCGCCGACGAAGCCGTGCTCGCCGCGCAGTTGTTCGGCGAGCGCCCGCGCGCCGAGGTGCTGATCGCCGAAGTCGACGGCGCTGCGGCCGGTTTCGCGCTGTTCTTCCACAATTTCTCGACCTTCGTCGGCAAGCCGGGCCTGTATCTCGAAGACCTGTTCGTGCGCCCGGCCTTCCGCGGCCATGGCGTGGGCAAGCGGCTGATGGTGCGGCTGGCGCGGATCGCGGTCGAACGCGACTGCGGCCGCTTCGAATGGTCGGTGCTGGACTGGAATACCCCGGCCATCGACTTCTACCGCAGCCTCGGCGCTGCCGGCATGGACGAATGGACCGTGCAGCGCGTGAGCGGCGATGCGCTGCATGCCTTGGCGGAAGGCGATTCCCGCGACGACTGATCCGTGTCGGGCAAGCATCCGTGGGGCATTCCGCTGTCGTCGACGATATTAGCGCCCGGTATTTCAACCGGTGTTCCAACCGATGTTTCACCCCAGGTTGGCATGCGGACTGCTAGAAACGGCGGGGTCCTCCCCTCCCAGGCCCCGAGCCCCATGATGTCCGCATCTTCATTTTCCACGCGCTTCCGCAGGTACCAGCTCCGCCTTCAGCGCAGCTTGCCGGCAGCCTTGGCGAACCGCTTCGTGGAGATCGACGTGCTGGCGCAGTCGGCGGCGCTGTCGTTCTACGGTCTGCTTTCGATGGCACCCTTGCTGGTGCTGCTGCTCTGGCTCACCGCCTCGCTGTATCCCAGCGCGCAGGACGCGCTGGTGGTCCAGGTCGGCCAGCTCGCCGGCGACGGCGGCGTCATCGTTGCCCGCACCGTGCTGGAGAACGCGACCGCGCAACCGGGTGTGGGCTCGATGGCCGGCCTGTGGAGCACGCTGCTGCTGTTCGTCGGTGCCACTGCGGTGTTCGCCCAGCTGCAGAATGCCCTGAACATGATCTTCCGCACCGACCGCCAACGCCTGGCCGGCATCGTCGCGTGGATGAGGAAGCGGGTGTTTTCGTTCGGGGTGGTGCTGGCGCTGGGCTTCCTGCTGATCGTGTCGATGATCGCCACTACCGTGCTGCAGGTGGCGTTCGCGCGGCTGCCATCGCTGCTGCCGGCGGTGAGCTACGCCACCATGCTGGTGCTGTACGCGCTGGCATTCGCCTTCCTCTACCGTTATCTGCCCGACCGCCCGGTGGCGTGGCGCCAGAGCCTGCTGGGCGGGCTGATCACGTCGGGCCTGTTCGCCTTGGGACGCTACGCGATCGGCCTGTACATCGCCACCGCCGCGCCCGGCAGCGCCTATGGATCGATGGGCGCGCTGGTGATCATGGTGGTGTGGATCTACTACGCGACGGTGGTGTTTCTGGTCGGCGCACTGATCACCGCGGTGATCGACGAGCGCCTGCGCGCGCGCAGGACGCTGCGCAATGCCGGCATGCCGACAGAGGCCGTGGCTGCCGGCAACGTCGATTCCGCGAGGCCGGCATCACCCGCAACCCATGCAAGCGGGGCACAGGCATAGCGCCACAGGCGCAGCATGGTTCGCGAGCCGTGGCGGGTCCGGCCCTTCATTCCGACGTTTCCAGCGACGCCCGCTCGCGCGCACCCACGCCCTTTCGCTCGCGCGCGCTACCCGGTCACGTCGCCGGCTTGCACAGCGACACCTTGCTATACTCGGACCGAATTCAGTCCGCAGGGCGATCTCATGAGCGACCCCATCATCAGTCTCAGCGATTTCAAATCCGACGCCAGCCAATGGCTCAAGCGGCTGCAGGAAGAATCCGATGCCGTGGTGCTGACCCAGAACGGCCGCGCCAGCGCCGTGGTGCAGAGTTACGAAACCTTCCAGCGCCAGCAGCAGGCACTGTTGATGCTGAAACTTCTCGCGCAGGGCGAGGCGGATATCGCCGCGGGGCGCACCATTCCTCAGGAAGAGGTGTTCGAACGCATGGAGAAACGCCTGAAGCAGGGACATGAATGAGCTTGAGGTCCGCTGGGCCTCGAATGCGGAAAACGACCTGATTGCGATCACCGCATACATCGCATCCACGGATCCAGCGGCAGCCCTCGCCATCTTTCACCGGATCCGGGATCGTGCACGCGGGCTCGGAACTCAACCTTCGTGCGGCCGTCTTGTGCCGGAGCTGCGCGATGCGGGCGTGCAATATCGTGAACTGATCGAGCGCCCTTGGCGCGTGGTGTACCGCATCGAGCCGGAAAGGATTTTCATCGTTGCGGTCCTCGACGCACGCCGCGATCTGCAGACCCTCCTCCTCGAACGCCTGATCCGCAGCTGACATGGCCCGCATCCCCGACGCCTTCATCGACGACCTGCTCGCTCGCACAGACATTGTCGAGCTGGTCGGGTCGCGCGTGCCGCTGAAGCGCCAAGGCAAGGAATATGCGTCGCGGTGTCCGTTCCACGACGAGCGCTCGGCATCGTTCACGGTGTCGCCGACCAAACAGTTCTATCACTGCTTCGGCTGCGGCGCGCACGGCACCGCGATCAGCTTCCTGATGAATTACGACCGCCTCGAATTCCTCGACGCGGTGGACGAACTGGCCAAGCGCGTCGGCATGGAAGTGCCGCGCGACACCCAGCAGCGCAACGCCACGCCGGACAGCGTCGATCAATACGCGGCGCTGGAGGCGGCGAGCAAGTTCTTCCAGAAGCAGCTGACGATCAGCGACAAGGCGCGCGGCTATTTCGACCGCCGCGGCGTCGACGATGCGATCCGTGCGCAGTTCGGTCTGGGCTATGCGCCGGACGGTTTTTCGGCACTGCGCGACGCGCTGGGCACCGACCCGCGGCGAATGGCGCTGCTGGAGCGCGTCGGCCTGTTCTCGAAGAACGACAAGGGTCACGTCTACGACAAATTCCGCGACCGGGTGATGTTCCCGATCCACGACCGCCGCGGACGCACCATCGCGTTCGGCGGCCGCGTGCTGGATCCGGAAGATTCGCCGAAATACCTCAATTCGCCGGAAACTCCGTTGTTCCACAAGGGCCGCGAGCTGTACGGCCTGTGGCAGGTGCGGCAGGCGAATTCCAAGATCGAACGGCTGATCGTGGTCGAAGGCTACATGGATGTGATCGCGCTGTTCCAGCACGGCGTCGCCCAGGCGGTGGCGACGCTGGGCACCGCGACCACGCCCGATCACGCCGAGTTGCTGTTCCGCAATGCGCCCGATGTGTATTTCTGTTTCGACGGCGACGCCGCCGGCCGCCGCGCCGCGGGCAAGGCGATGGAGTCGGTGCTGCCGCGGATGAAGGACGGACGCCAGGCGTTCTTCCTGTTCCTGCCCGACGGCGAGGATCCGGACACGTTGGTGCGCAGCGAGGGCCAAGCCGGTTTCGACGTGCGCCTGCGCGACGCGACGCCGCTTTCGCAGTTCTTCTTCGACGAACTGGCGAAGGACGTGAACCTCGGCACGCTCGACGGCAAGGCGCGGCTGGCCGAACGCGCGAAGCCGCTGCTGGCGCAGATTCCAGACGGCGCTTTCGGCGATCTCATGCGTCAGCGCCTGACCGAACTCACCGGCGTCGGCTCGCGCGCAAGCGCATCCGCGACGACACAGCCGGCCCGCCCGCGCGCGCAACCTGCGCACACCCAGAAGCGTAGCCTCGTGCGCAGCGCGATCGCGCTGCTGCTGCAGCAGCCGTCGCTGGCGCTGGCGCTGGAGCCGCCCCACACCTTCCGGATCCTGCGACAGCCCGGCGTGCCGCTGCTGACCGAATTGGTGACACTGGTGCGCGAGCGCCCGGACATCACCACCGGCGGCGTACTCGAACACTTCGCGGAACGTGAAGAAGTCGCGGCATTGCAGAAACTTGCGTCGCAGGAGATGCCCGGCGAAGAAGCGCTGTGGCGCGACGAATTCCTCGACGCGATGGGACAGCTCGAAAAGCAGACCCGGCAGCAACGCGCCGATGAGTTGCAGACAAAATGGCGCGAAATCGGCACACCGTCAGCATTGACGCCAGAAGAGCACGCCGAATTGAAACAGTTGCAGATGTTGATCGTAAAGCGTTAGTACCGTCAGCAAGCATTGAGCCGTAAGCACATCGGCAGGGACCGTACACAAGAGAGTTGTGCTGTCTCGAACAGCCATGCTCTACTCCCGCATTCAAGGAGGTCCCATGTACAAGATGTCGACACGGATCCTGCGGGCAAGGCGACAGGCGAACCTCACCCAGACCCTGTTGGCCACGAAGGTCGGCGTGCACCGCAGCGCGGTCGCACAGTGGGAACAGCCGAACGGCACCTCGCCCAGCGTCCATCACCTCGAACAGATCGCCACGCTGACCGGCGTGTATTTCGAATGGCTGGCGACGGGCCGCGGATCGATGCGCCCTACCGGCGGCGAGTTCGACCCGACGATCGACATGCTCGATTTCGCGCAGACAGAATACGAATGCAGGATCCTGGAATGCGCGCGGCGCTTGTCCACCAAGAACCAGAAGATCGCCTGCGGGATTCTCGAATTGCTGGCGGGTTGAGCCGCCGGACGCCGACGGCGATGCCCGCGACAGCCTCGCCCGCAACCGTCACCCCCACACGTCCCGCATCACCCGCGCGAAATTGCCGCCCAGGATCTTGTCGATGCGCGCATCGGAATGGCCGCGCGCGGACAGCATGCCGGCCAGCAGCTCGAAGCGATCGGCGGTGTTGAGATCCGGCGGGAACAGCAGCAGGTTCGGATCGCGGTCCTTCTCGAAGATGCCGTCCTCGATCATGCTCCGCATGTAATCGGTGTTGTCCTTCACGAATGCCGGCGTGAGCTCGACCGGCGAGATGCCGAGATCGGTGCCGATGCCGACGTGGTCTTCGCCGCAGAGATTCACCGCGTATTCGATATGGCGGATCACGTCGGCGGCCATCTGCTGGCCCTGCTTGCGGATGTAGGGCCAGAAGATGATGCCGAGCACGCCACCGCGGTCGGCCAACCGCTTCAGTTCCTCGTCGTAGGACAGGCGCGGCACATCGACCAGGGCGCGGCAGCCGCTGTGACCGATGAACACCGGCGCCTTCGACGCGAGGATGGCCTCGCGCATGGTCCGCTGCGAAGCGTGGGCGAGATCGATCACGATCTTTTCGGCATTCAGCCGCTCGACGACCTGATGGCCGAGATTGCTCAGCCCGGCGTTGCCCGGCTCCATGCAGCCGTCTCCGATCAGATTGCGGCGGTTGTGGGTGAGCTGCAGCACGCGCAGGCCCATCTCGCGAAACATCGGGATGCGGTCGGGATCCTCGCCCAGCGGCTCGGTGCCCTGGAAGGTGAAGATCATGCCGACCTTGCGTTCCCGGCGCGCGCGCTCCAGGTCGGCATAGGTCCGCACGATCAGCATCGCATCGGGATAGCGTTCGATGACCGCCTTCCACTCGTTCATGGTGCGCCTGGTGCGCTCGAATGCCGCGTCGTCGTACCAGAAGCGACCCTGCGGGGCGGGCGCGATCATCGCGCCGCTGAGCCCGCAGTCGCGCAATGCCTGCAGCGCGGCCGGGATGGCCGGGTCGCCTTCCTTCAGATAGAACAGATCGGTGCCGGTGAGCGCGTCGATGGCCATCGTGCCGCGGAAGGGCGGCCAAGCAGGTCTTGCGGCGGCAACGCGACCTGCAGCCAATGCCAGCGCACCGCAGCCGAGGGTCTTGAGCGCATCGCGACGGGTACCCATGGCTATTCTCCGGAGGGGATGGACAGAGTCTAGTGGAGCGCCTGGAAATCGACCAACCCTTTCATTCCAGCATGGTCATGGCCGGCACAGCCTCTTCCCAGGAATGACGATGAAACAGCGTCTCATCCTTCAGGCTCATGTGGATGCACTGCACGAATCACGCCTCTGCGACACGGATCGGACAAGCTGTGCCATTCCGATGCCAAACGCACATTCCGGAATCGCCCAACAGACTTCGCCGATGCCGGCGACATCGAAGCCGTGCCAACGGCGACTTCCCTCGAATGCTTGAAAACAAGCATCGACATGGATACTTTGGCGAGTGCATCAGTCGAAACGAATGGAACCACCGCTCGCCGCTGCGCCTCGACACCACCTCGACATTCGACATTCGATCTCCGTTCTGTGCCACATCCATCCGACCTGATGATTCTTGATGACAGCCTTCAGCTATTCGATCGCTTCACGCAATAAATCCACCTCGCTCGCGACCGCTTCGATGCGCGATTTCGAGCTTGAAGACGAACGCACGGTCGCTGCTGACGAAGTCCTGAATACCGAAACAATAACCCCTTATTGCGTAGATGCGGAAACGGGCCGCGTGGTCCTGGTCGAGACGCCTTCGACCCTCGATCTGTCCGCGCAGCCCTTTTTCTATTCGGCCCAATATCAATACGCGACACGGGTCTTCTCGATCGGCCTGGATCTGTTCAATGCGGCCTGCGACCGAATGACCGACCCGCAGCGCTTGCTGTTGATCCATTCGACCGGCCGATGCGGTTCGACGCTGCTCATAAACGCTTTGAACGAAGTTCCCGAGGTATCGGCGATTTCCGAGCCCGATGTCTTCACCCAGCTTTCGATGGCCGGCGGACACACCGATCGGGAACTTCGTGCCGCGCTGGAGCGAACCTATAGAAGCTGCATAAGACTGTTATGCAGGTCTCCGCACGCATTGCATGCGATAAAATTCAGGAGCATCGTCTGCGAACACTCGGACCTGTTGTCCGAAGCGATGCCTGCCGCATTGCAGCTGTTCGTCTATCGCAATGCGGTCGACGTTGCGGCGTCGACCGCCCGCATCATCGGCCACGACCCATCGATCTGGATTCTCGACCAGACGCAGCGAAACGGCTGGCTATCGCTTGCACCACTGCTCGCATCCATCGACGCTCCGCTGAACGCATACGATGTGTATGCCGCTTTGTGGGCCGGCCCCGTGCTGCGATATGTCGAACGTCGTAAGGAGTCTGCGTGGATCGGCGCGCTGCGTTACGAAGATCTGGCTACGAATCGCGGGCGGACGATCGAAGAACTGCTGGTTCGTTGCGGATTCGAGCGCAACGGGCCCATCGCTTGTTTCGATGCTTTCCTTCGCGATTCCCAGGCAGGCACGCATCTCGCGCTGGACACGATCAATCCGCATTCCGCGCTGTCGGACAAGATCGCATCGCCGGAATTCGGCCGTCGGCTTCGCGACAGCCTGCAGCGGATCGACCGCGCACTGGTTCCGGACATGCTTCTCCCGGGCACTTTCGGCATGAAGGCCGAGGCCTGGTGAATCGTTCAGGATCCGTGAAGACGCTATCCGGACAGACGATCCGCTCGCCTTCGGCAAGTTTCATGCGTTAGTCTGTCCGCATGCGGAATGCACACACAACCATGGTATCGACATGAACCGGAATGGAAAATCCAACGTCGGCTGCAGCACCTCGCGCCGATCAGCCTCATGCACAATGCTCGCAATCCTCGCTTTCCTGCTGTGCGTGATGTCGTCGCCGGCATGGGCTCAGGCATTCGCCTTGAGTTTCGACGACGGCTTCGACACCCGCAAGCAACCGGATGCAGCGAAGTGGAACCGACAACTGCTCGACGCGTTGTCCGATGCGAAAGCGAAATCGATATTCTTTCCTGCCGCCGGCAGGATCGACAATGCCGAAGGTCTGGCACTGGTCCGGGCATGGGGCGATGCGGGAAATGTCATCAGCAACCATACCTATACGCATCCCAATCTGAATGCAGAGTCGATCAGCGCAAAGGATTTCATCGCCGACATCGAGAGGGCCGATGCCTTGTTACGACAGATGCCGGGATGGTCGCCCAAACTCCGCTTCCCGTATCTCAAGGAAGGCGCGACCGCCGCCGAGCGCGATGCGGTGCGTGATTGGATGCGGCAACGCGGCTACCGCCCCGCACCGCCCAGCATCGATACCAGCGACTGGTACTACAACCAGCGGTACCTGGATCTCTTGTCGAAGTGCATGCAGTGCGAATTGACGCCCATCAAGCAGGCGTATCTCGATCATCTCTGGGACCGCGCGCAGTACTACGACGGTCTGGCGCGAAAGCTCCTCGGCCGGAGTCCCAGGCATGTGGTGCTGTTGCACACCAATGCGATCAATGCGCAGTTTCTTCCGGACATCATCGAGATGTTCCGGTCCCGCGGATGGCGCCTCATCGACCCGAAACGCGCCTATCGCGATCCGCTCTATCGGATGAAGCCGAACGCGCTTCCCGCAGGAGAAAGCATCGTCTGGGCACTGGCGAAAGAGCGCGGATACCCGGACTTGCGTTATCCGGCGGAAGATTCCGTCTATGAAAAACCGGAACTCGAACGGCTTGGGTTGTGATTCCGGAAGCGAGCAGCGACCACACGCCTCATAGTCGTTGACGTGAAGCGACGCGAAAGCTCTCGTGTTGTATCTGTCAAATAGCCTTGCTAGTATCGGCCGCGGCCTGTTTTCTGCGCTTCTTCGGCGCGGCGGTGCCGCCGCCCGATGGATCAGATCGAAGAAGCGGATCGTAGTTCCAGTCTCGTCGGCCGCTAGTGCCGCCATGACATGTCGATCCTCAGCTCGTGAGACATCGGGATGAAATCGGTGTTCCATCAACCCAGGAGAGTCTCAATGTCGGATAACAACAAGCTCATTCAGGACCTGACCCAGGAACAGATCGACGAAGTGGCCGGCGGTCAAGGTGAAATCCTCGCCCGTTACTTGCGCCTCAGCCCGGAAAACACCAAGGGCGCAGGTCAGTACCACTGAGCAATCGATCCATGCGGCAATGTTGAAGGCGACACCCATCATCCGGTGTCGTCGCGGCACATGGATGTGACGTTCCCGAATCGAGCATGCAACCGCACCGCTGGATTCGGCGGCAGCAAGTCCGGACGAGCGCCGGACTTGCGTTTCAGAGCGAACCTTGAAGAGATATCGGCCGGATGCTGCAATGGCGGCTTTGAAGTGCATCTGATCTCCCGGCCCACGCAGGCATCCAGCTGTCGGAAGTCCAGGCATTCTCCGGCGAGCGGTTATCATGGGGAAACGGCATGCGCGCCATGCGATTGATCGGATGTGCGTCGATGGCTTCTGGTAAGACTCCCCTCTCCGTAAATGATCTGCCGGATACTCTCGCTCGGCGTTGAATCCGGCCTTGCCGCATCGATTCGCTCCCCGGCGATGCCCTCGATCCTTATTTAACCTTTCTCCAATCAAGTATGCCGAACGGAAGCAGTATTCTGATCGTGGGCGCAGGAGATCTCGGTCTACGCATCGCGCTGCGCTGCGCCGCTGCGACGGGTATCCATCGAGTTTGGCTGGCCGGGCGCAATCCGGCGCGTGGGCATATCGACGCGCGTCTGATCGACGCCTGCAGCGTTGGCGCCATGGTGGCCTTCCGCCATGTCGATGCCTTGGATGAAGAGGACATGAGCGCGCTGCTGTGCGAACTGCAGCCGGATGCGCTCATTCAATGCGCTTCGATGCACTCGCCGTGGTTGTTGCGCGAATCGTCCGGCCCAGCGACAGAAGCATTGTTGCGAGCCGGCTTCGCGAGCGAGTTATCGGCCCAGTTGCCGATCGCTGCCTCGGTCCTCTCGGCGGCCCACCGCATTGGATTCGATGGCCCGATCGTCAATTGCTCCTATCCGGATGTCGTCAATGCGGTCCTGCATCGAATCGGCATCGCCCCGACTTTCGGCATCGGCAATGCAGGCATGATCCATATGCTCGCGCGGAGCGCTTTGCGCGCTCGCGGCGACCACCGCAAACTGCATACACTGGCCCATCATGCGCACGTTACGATGACGGCGACCTCGCGTTTTCCTGTCGATCCGAGCATGTCCACGCCTCGATTCTTCCTCGACGGCGAAGAGCATGCCCCGACATCCGTTTTTGCGAACGCATGCGCGATCGCAACCGATCGCCGCTTGAACGAAATCACCGCAGCGCATGCTGTCTCGATGATTCAAAGCTATCTGGGCCTCGCTCCAGAGCTTTCCACTTCCGCGCCAGGCGTTTTCGGCATGCCTGGCGGGTGGCCGGTCGCGGTTTCGCGCGGCGCGATCGATCTGGATTTCCCAAGCGGCATCACCAGACAGGACGTCCTGGATTTCAATCAGGAAGCGGCGCGAATGGACGGGGTGGCCGATATCGACGACGACGGCACGGTACATTTCACAGACAGACTCTGCGCAGAACTGCAGCCGCGATGGCCGCAACTCGCTGCCCCGCTCGCCGCTCGCGATGGCATGCTCCGCTATCGAACGCTTCATGCGGCGATGCGTTCGGAGGCGATGTGACCGTCCTTTATGGACTGTTCGCGAAATCCGCGAAGGGCCGCCAGCGTTTCCAGGGCGAACTGCAGGCCCTGCTCCCGCCCGGGTTCCCGCAGAACAGAGAAGCGTGGTGGGCCGATACGGATGAGGGCGTCGCCCTGCATTCTCCACGGACCTTGAACGACGCGTCGGGCAACGTCGCTTTTGCACTCGCGCTGTCGGGCATCTCTTCGCAGGCATCCAACCCGGCTGAACCGCGATATCCCAACGCTGCTACGTTGGAGGCTGTGTGCCAGCGAGGGCTGGATGCGATAGGCGAATTGCGCGGCGAATTCGTATTCGCGCACTGGGACGGACCGCGCCGTACGCTTGCGCTGGCGAGAGATCCCGTCGGGCAGCGCAACATGTTCATCCGCGACGACGGCGATATTGTCCTGGTGTGCTCGGAGTTCGCCCCGTTGATCGAAGACCCGGGGTTCGATCGTCGTCTGGACGCCGAATCGGCATTCAATTTCCTCTGCTTCGGCATGCCGCCGACGGGGCGCACCCTGGCCGCTCGCATCGCCTGCGTACCTGCCGCGCATGCATTGCTCTGGTCGCCGGGGCGCCCGTTGTTTCTGCGGCGTTACTACTCTCCGATCGGATTCGACGATCGCAAGGTCTCCGACGCGGCGTGGCGACAGCGAATCGTCGATACGCTCGACGACGCCATCGGATCGTGCGACGGCGGCGGGCAAGGTGCGCTGCTGCTTTCCGGCGGCGTCGATTCGTCGTATATCGCGATGACCTGCGCCGCGCGCCGCGGCGCAGAGGGTTACGAAGCGTATACCGTCGAATTCGAAGACGCCGATATCGAAAGCGAAGCGGAGTATGCGGCGCTGGTCGCACGCACGGCAGGCATCAGGCATCGCGTGGTGCCCATGTCGATCAGCGACGCCGGAAGAAGTCTCGATGCGGTACTGGCGCTCCCGCAACCATGCAGCGCCTGGGCCGCGGCGACGCATCATCACCTGGCCGCGCATATCGGCGCCGATGGGCATCGACAGCTGTTGTCCGGGCTCGGCGCCGACGAGGTGTTCGGCGGCTACTCCCAGTACCTGAGGTCCTATCGCACCCTGCGCAGACAGGCGGACGCATGGCCGCAGGCATGCGCCATCGACGCTTTCGACGGCCTGTTGCTGCAACCGGCGCAGGCACGGGACAAACTTTTTCACGGCGTACCGCGCTTCTTCGACCGGGCCGCTCAGGTCGAAGGCATGCATCGACCCTTCGACCGTTTCGATCATGCATCCCGTTCCATGGAATTCTATCGCGAGTGCCGGCGCATGAAACCGGATGCGCATTTGTTCGAACTGATGGTTGCGCACGAATGCCAGCACAGGATTCCCGATCTTCTGCTTGCAGGCTTCGAACAGATCACCCGCGGCGTCGGTGTGGCGGTTCGCTATCCTTTCCTCGACCCGCGCGTCGTCTCGATCGCTTGCGCGCTGGGCGCGAGCGAGCGCTTCTGGCTGTCGGGACGTCGCTGGCAGAACAAGAAACTGCTTCGGCGTATTGCGCTCGATCGCCTTCCTGTCGAGATCATCACTCGCAAGCCGGTGTCGTACAACGCACCGATCAAGCGCTGGTTGTCCGATCCATCGATCGGCAGGAAATTGATCCGGGCGACGCGGGAAAGCGGCTTCTGGGAGCTTGGCATCGTAAAGCGGGAGTGGCTGGAGCGGCTGCTCGCGACCGCTCCGGAATCGACAGCCCAAGCCAAACCCGGTTTCCACTCCGAACAACTCTGGATCCTGATCGTGATCTGCGCATGGTACGACCGCTGGATAAGTACCGGACATCGGATAAGCGCGACCACACCATGAATACATCCTCCGCAACATTCCTTTCGCCGCAGATTCCTTCCGTCCACGTGCAATCTTCGACGATGTCCCTGGCCGATGAAGCCTTCGAGCTCAGGCGGGATATCGTGCAGGCGCTCTATGCCACGGGCGGCGGACACTACGGTGGATGCCTGAGCGTCATCGATCTGCTGCTGACGCTCTATCGGCGCACGCTGCGCATATCGCCCCAGCGACCGCATGCGCCGGAACGGGATCGACTGATCCTCTCCAAAGGACACGCCGCTCTGGCGCTGTACGCTGTGCTGCGCAGGCTCGGATTCTTCGAGGCTTCGCTGTCGGGCTACGCGGATTTCGATTCGCCGCTGGAAGGACACCCCGATATGCTGGCGCTGCCGGGCATCGACTTTTCCACGGGGTCCCTCGGGCAGGGCCTTTCGGTCGGCGTGGGCATGGCGCATGCCCTCCGCCAGACCGATCAACGCGTCTGGGTGGTGCTGGGCGATGGCGAATGCCAGGAGGGACAGGTCTGGGAGGCGGCGATGCTGGCGGGTATGTGCGGCCTGGGCAAGCTGCATGCGATCGTCGATTGCAACCGCTTCCAGGAATGGGGGTGGAATGCCGATGCCAACGGCACCCCTCCTCCCATGCCGCATCTGGCCCGGAAATGGCAGGCATTCGGCTGGCGGGTCATCGAATGCGATGGACACGATTTCGCAAGCATCGAATCCGCCATTTCGCAAGCGACGACGCCGTCTTCGCAGCCATGCGTCATCATCGCCAGCACCGTTAAGGGCCGTGGCGTTCCTTTGTGCGAATCCGACCCCAGACGCTTCCACTGCGATGCCGCCACCGCCGAGGAACATGCTGCGATCCTGGAGAGCCTTCGATGCAAATGAAGCTTGCGGACACCGTCGGCCGCGCGCTCGCGGATGTCGCCGAACGGGAGCCGCGCGTGTTCGTGCTCGATGGGGATCTGGCCGATTCCGACGGCGCGATCCATTTCGCGCAGCAGCATCCGCAGCGGTTTCTGATGGCCGGAATCGCCGAACAGGGCATGGTGTCGACCGCAGCGGGAATGGCCGAGGCCGGACTGCGCCCATGGGTGTTTTCGTTCGCGGCCTTCCTCTGTTATCGCGCCTTCGACCAGGTACGCATCTGCCTCAGCCAATCGAAACAGCCCGTGACGCTGGTGGGATCGCATGCAGGCGGCCTGGCTGGCCGGAACGGCAAGACCCATGCCGCTCCCAACGATCTCGCATTGATGCTGTCGCTGCCCAACATCGCGATCTGGGCACCCGTCGATCATCACGATGTGCGCCTGGCGATCGCCGCCATTCTGGCGGGCGACACGCCCGCCTATATCCGCACGCCGCGCGCGCGCTTCGACGACAACGACAACCTGCCGGGCGAACCTTCGCCGATGCGCTGGATCGCGCCGAAACGGCCGACGACGATCGTGGCGACGGGTCTGGCCACACGCTGGGCGTTCGATGCGGTCAAGGCGCTGGCTGCGGACGGCGTCCAGGTCGGCTTGCTGCATGTGCCCTGTCTGCGGCCGTTGCCGGCCGTCGAGCGCGCGCTGGACGGCGTCGAGACCATCATCGTCGTCGAGGACCACAGCCGTTTCGGCGGATTGGCATCGTTGCTGTCGATGCGCCTGCCCCAGCGGCCGCTGTACAATTTCGGCTGGCCTGTCGATTTTTGCGGGAAATCCGGCCCCGACGAAACCCTGCTCCTGCACTACGGGCTCGATGGGGCATCGCTCGCCACGGCCATCGGGACGCTTGAATCGCGCCGGACAGTGCCAGAACCAGAACAGGAGAATGTGTGATGTTGTCGATGGTGGTGACCTGGCGCGACCGCGTCGAACTCTCGCAGGCATTGCCTTCGATGCTTTCGGCGCTCGATGCGGTCGGCGGAAAACTGCATATCGTCAATTACTCCGGCAACCGCGAGATGCTCGATGCACAGATCGGCGATCACGCGAAATCGGTGCGGGTCATCGAAGTGGCGGACGAACGGTATTTCAACAAAGCCGCTGCCCAGAATATCGGCGCCGCGCACAGCAATGGCGATCATCTCTTCTTCTGCGACTGCGACATCGTGCTCGACAGCGAAGCGATCGGATCCATGCTCGAACGCATGTCCTGCGACGAGAGGAGCTTCGGCACGTTGGCAGGCGTGCGCGAATCGGAGCTCAACTCGCGCGGCGCGCATCATGTCGTTTCCTTCGGGTACGAGTTGAATATCCGCACCGCCGATGGACGTCATCTCAAAATCGTCGATAACGAAGAAGATGCCGCTGATGGAACGCGTCAGGCGCCAGGCTTGTTGTTCGTCCGACGCCATCACTTCGAAGCGATCAACGGCTACAACGGACGACTGCACGGCTGGGGTTGGGAAGACCAGGACATGATCTCGCGGCTGACCCTGGGTCTGGGATTGACGCGGATCAATCATGGGAAGGCCATCCACCTTTCGCACGACGATCAGGCCCGGATCGGGTTTTATCCGCCCGTATCGTCGCGTTGGGAGAGCCGCGACCGGATGTTCCGCACCGCTCTGGACAATTACGACCGTCGCGATTTTTCCGGCACATGGCGCGAAGACGCGAACAGATTGGCCGAGCGCGTACGCGCCTATCACGCAGCCGGCTGATGGCTTCACAGCCCGGACCCAGGCCGAGTCTTGCCGTCTGCATGATCGTGCGCGATGAGGCGACGCTGCTCCCACGCTGCCTCGAAAGTCTCGACGGTCTCTACGATCAGCTCTGCGTGATCGATACCGGATCGGCCGACGGTACGGTCGAATATCTTCGCGGACGCGGTGCCGACGTCCGGGTGGACACCGGCTGCAACGGCGAGGACGGCGCCATCAAGGACTTTGCGATGGCGCGCAACGCCGCGTTGGCGATGGCGCGATGCGACTGGGTGCTGCAGATCGATGCGGATGAAGTGCTGGAATCCGGCGCGGACACGATTCGCGAACGCATCGTATCCGCGCGCGGTTGTATCGGGGTGACGCTTCGTTCCGAAGGATCGGAATGGGTATCGGGACGACTGTTCAGGCGCCTCGACGCGATAGCCTATCGAAGTCCGATCCACGAATATCTTCACCACGACGGCGGATTCACCATCGCGCGTGACATCGTGGTGGTCAATCTGCCGGACAAACGCGGAAAGGAGTCCGCAGACGAGCGTAATACGCGCATCCTGCTCGACGAACTGGCTAGGGATCCGGCGAATGGAAGACTCTGGCATTTCCTGGGGAACGAACATCGGCGGGCGCGCCGCGACGACGAGGCCTCCAGATGTTATCGACGCGCCGTGGAGCTCGGCAATTTTCCGATCGGGCTCTACCACAGTGCTTATTATCTCGGCTGCTGTCGTCTCATCTGCGGCGATCCCGACGGCGCCATGGACGCTGCGCGCAAAGCGATCGCGATCGATCCGCGCTATGCGGAAGCGCATTGCCTGCTCGCCGATGCCTGTCATCTGGCCGGCGATCTTCGCTCGGCGCTACACGCCTACCAGGCCGCCGCGCTTTGCGCTTCGCCGCCGGAAGGTGCAGTGATGGCCGTTCAGGCATGGGCGTATGGCGAATATCCTCGCCGACAGATCGCAGCGATCGAAAGACGCCTCGAGAGATCGGACGCATGACACCCGCCGCACGCAGCGAACCACTCTTCGCGAAGCGGGCCGGCATTCGCCATGCATGCGATTACGCTCAGGTTCTCGTGGTCGACACCTTCGATCCGGAGCTGTCGGGTTTGTCGTTGTTCAGTGCCGATCTTGCTCCCGCGCACGCATTCGCATACAAACCGATAGCCAACGATCGCGCCGTGTCGCATCGGACGGCTGGATACGTGCCGCATCCGCTTCGAGACCGGTCGGTAGCGGTGTCGGATTCTGGAAAAGCCGTGCAGATGTCGAACGGACAGGCGCTTGGCCCGCTTTCCGCCGGGCGGGCCGAAGCGCCGACGGCTCCGGCCGTCCACGCTTCCCTCGAAGATCCCCGATGAACAAGCCGTTGTTCCGTCGCGAAGTCATCGACGAGCATCGTAGCGGCTGGCTCGGCAATATCGCGCTTGCGCAGCCGCTGAAGCTGCGTGTTTTCAGCTATGCGGCAGCGCTGATCGTAGCGGCGGTGATCCTCTTCCTGGTGCTGGGTAGCTATACCAGGCGAACGCGCGTGTCCGGACAGCTGACCTCGGTGCAGGGCGCCGCCATCGTCATTGCGCCCGTCACCGGCGTGGTCGGAAAGATCGATTCGAAAGAAGGTGGTCGTGTGATGTCCGGGCAGCGGATCGCGTTGCTGTCGGTACCACGCGCAACTCCGGTCGGAGGCGATGTGTCGGCCGCGTTGGCACGCGGCATCCAGCAACGCGAGGACAGCTTGCGTACGCTGGAACAAGCCGAAGACGACGAGAACGCGACGATGCGCAGCGGCCTGCAGCAACAGATCATGGACGCGCGACAGGAACGGTCGCAGATCGATGCCGAGATCGCGACGCGACAGGAACAGATCGCGATCGCCCGGGATACCCTCGAGCGGATGGAGCGGCTGCGGACCTTGTCGTTGGTGAGCGATCTTCAGACCAAGCAACAGCAGAGCATCATCCTGGATGGAGAAGCCGCAGTGCTGGGTCTGCATCGCGAGCAGACGCGGCTGTCGCGAAGCATGGCCGATCTCGATCAGCAATTGCAGAGTCTCCTGCCCAGACGCACTGCGCGCTTCGCCGAGAATGCGCGCAAGCTGTCGGAACTCGAGCGCGAACGGCTTCAAACCGCCGCGCAGGCCGAGTATCTGGTGACGGCGCCGATCAGCGGCGTGATTTCCAGTCTTTCGGTGAAATCCGGACAAACCGTCGTCGCGGGACAACCGATGATGACGTTATTACCGGGAACAGGTTCGCTCGAAGCCGAATTGCTGGTGCCCAGTCGCGCGATCGGATTCATCGATCCCGGAGATCGCGTCCTGCTGCGCTACGATTCCTACCCTTATCAGAAGTTCGGCCATCATCGTGGGCGCGTCGCCCGCATCAGCCGCAGTGCGCTGACGCCGGGAGAACTCGACACAGGCGAATCCCGATCGTCGAAGGCCGAGTCTTACTATCGGGTGGTCGTCCGTCTGGATCGACAGACGGTCACCGTCTACGGTCGCGAGGAGGCATTGAGGCCGGGCATGCGGATGGAGGCCGACATCCTCGGCGAGCGCAGGCGTCTGATCGAATGGGTGTTCGAGCCATTGTTCGCGGTGCGCGGCCGGGTCGCCGCCCCATGAGCAGGATGCGCATACAGCTGCAGAGCGAAGTGGCCGAATGCGGATTGGCGTGCGTGGCGATGATCGCTTCCCACCACGGATTCGATATCGGGCTGCTCGAACTGCGGCGCAGGTTCCCGTTGTCGCTGAAAGGCGCACGGCTGGCGCAATTGATCCAGATCGCGAGCGAACTCGGCTTCCAGAGCCGCGCAGTGCGTCTGGATATGGAAGGCCTGTCGCAATTGAGTCTTCCCTGCGTTCTGCACTGGGATCTGAATCACTTCGTGGTGCTGCGGAAGATCGGTTCGGACAGGGCGACCGTGATCGATCCCGCGATCGGCGAACGGGAACTGTCTTTCGCCGAAGTTTCGAAGCATTTCACCGGAGTCGCGCTGGAGGTTTCCCCATCGGCGGGTTTTGCGCCGAGAAAATCGAAATCCGCCGTGTCTTTACGTCAGCTTGCAGGCAATATTTCCGGCCTGCGATCCGCACTGGGGCAATTGTTGTTGCTTTCGATCACGTTGCAGGCCCTGCTGCTGCTGGGACCGTTTTTCATGCAATGGGTGATCGATCAGGTACTGGTGGCGGCGGATCGAGGTCTGCTTCTGGTCCTCGCCGGAGGGTTCGGGCTGTTGTTGCTGATGCAGGTCGCAGTCGCGCAGGCACGCGGCTGGGCGGTCATTTATCTTTCCGCAAGAATGAACCAGCAATGGACCAGCAACGTCTTCACGCATCTGTTGCGTCTGCCTCTGGATTATTTCGAGAAGCGGAACATCGGCGATGTGACATCGCGACTGTCCTCGGTGCAGGCGATTCAACGCACGCTCTCGACGAGTTTCGTCGAAGCGATCATCGATGGAATGATGGCGCTCACCACCTTGTGCGTGATGCTGTTCTACAGCACAAGCCTGGCGCTGGTGACGATGATCGCCGTGGCCGTATATCTCGGTTTGCGCGCCCTGCTCTACCGGCGCCTGCGCGATACGACCGAACGGCATCTGATTTCCGCCGCACGACAGCAGACCCATCTGCTCGAATCGATTCGCGGCATCCAGAGCATCAAACTTGCCGTTATCGGGCCTTTGCGGCGGTCGGTGTACGAAAACCTGACCGTCGATGCCGTGAACCAGGAGTTCGGCATCTCGCGGATCACGCTCAATTTCGCGGGTATCAATCAGCTGATTTTCGGAATCGAGCGCATCCTGGTCATCTGCATCGGCGCATCGCTGGCGATGGAAAGCGTTTTTTCGGTAGGCATGCTCATCGCGTATCTGGCGTACAAGGATCAGTTCGTATTGCGCACCGCCGCGTTGATCGATAAATGGGTCGATCTCCGCATGCTGAAATTGCATGCGGAACGGCTGGCCGATGTGGTCCTGACCGCACCGGAAGAGGTCGAATCCAGAACCGACGACGTTCCGACAGGCATGCTCGGCATCGAAGTGGAGGGCCTTTCTTTTCGCTATGCGGACGGCGAACCATGGATCCTGCGCGATTGCAGCTTTACGGTCGAGCCCGGTTCGACCGTCGCGGTGGTCGGCCCTTCCGGCTGCGGAAAAACGACGCTGATCAAACTCATGCTCGGCCTGTTCACGCCCACGGAGGGGCGGATTCTGGTCAACGGGCAGGATATCCGTCGCCTGGGTCTGGAGCGCTATCGACGGATGGTCGCTGCGGTGATGCAGGAGGACCAGTTGTTCGCCGGCAGCGTGGCCGACAATATCGCTTTCTTCGACCCGGACCTGGACCAGAGTCGTATCGAATCGGCTGCGCGCATGGCGGCCGTTCACGACGACATCGTCGCGATGCCCATGTCGTACCACAGCCTGGTCGGGGATATGGGAAGTTCGTTGTCAGGCGGACAGCGGCAGCGGTTGATTCTCGCCCGGGCGCTCTATCGTCAACCTCAATTGATCTTCCTTGACGAGGCGACCAGTCATCTGGACGTGCAGCGCGAACGTCTGGTCAACGACGCCATACGCGAACTGCAGATCACCAAGATCGTGGTAGCGCATCGTCCGGAGACGATCGCGACCGCGGATCGCGTTTTGTCGTTGACGGCTGGGCGGGTGGCGGAGGCAGCCACAGAACGCCACGGTACGCAGCCCGCCTGATCGATTCGGCGGATCGTTTCAATTCGAGTACACGGCATCCAGAAGCGTCGCGTAAGCGGGTATCCGCTGGATCGCCGCCCGGGCCTGCGGATACGCATCGCAAACCGCCTTGACCGTATCGGCGGTTCGCGTTTCGCGCAGCAATCGTTCGGGTGTCTGATAATGGAAGAAGATCGGCGTTGGCCCATCGCCCAGCGCGAGATTCCAGCTCGGAAAATTCCATTGCAACGTCAACGGATATATATCGGCACCCAGACGGGCCGCCGCGATCGGCAGAGCGACCTGATCCAGGAACCGATCGCGGATCTCGGCCCGGATACCCGGCAGGGCGCGTAATCGGCGACAGCACTCGGCCCACGATTCCGCCAATGCCGGCATACCGCGAACCGCGATCAGGCCGCCGTTGAAATAAGGCGGCGTGGATTGTCGCGAGATCAGGGCGGAGAGGCGTCGCACCGGCAAATCCAGCTGGAATTGCGCGTAGAAGCGCTCCCATTCGCTCTCATCGGCGATGCCGAAGCTGGCGGGCACGGCGCAGACCGGACGCGTCGGCAAGGCATCCTGCCCGAAGTCCCGCATCATCAGGATGTCGCTGTCGATGTAGGCCTGAACGGAGCACCGCATCGGCAGGGACAGACACTGCATTTTATTGCCATAGGGAAAATCGGGCGCGACTGCATTTTCGACCCTTTCCGCGCGGACGTTCAGGGATTCCAGCGCCGCCAACGTCGCGGAATCCGGTTGCGGCCAGAGATCTGCGGGGCCGGGAATCGCCGCGGTCAATTCATGCGTATCGCCGGTGAAATAGCGGATCGATGCGGCAAGCAGGAGCGACTTCGCTTCGAGCACACCACCCTGGCAAATGAATACGAAGCGCATCGGCTCCATGCTGGGCAGCGCGTTCATCGTTCGTGCGCGACGCATCGCGTTACCGAAACGTCGCACCGAAAGCGATGAATCAAATGGGACATCGGAATCATCTCCTCGATTTGTCGCCCGATCATAACGCAGCACGCGTGCCCGACAGCGATCGACGCCCTGTCGAATGTCTTGCCGGCGCTCGCGCATGGTGATCGAAGCATCCGTCGCAACCGTTGGCATGGACTGCGGCATGGTCGGCAGCACGAGCGTTCTTATGCGGAGGATGCTCGCGCTGCGGCCCGGCTGCAGACACCACGCGGATGCCGTCATCGGCGAGCGCCCGAAACGCCGAAGGAAGAAGTGACGCATTCGATCCGCGAGCGCCGAGCACAGGCAACCGCGGGTCAGAGCCCGGCCGAAAAGTCCGGCTGAAGAAGCACTCGCATTTCCACAGGTACTTCGCGTCAACGTGGGCTCATGGCCCAACATGGCCGAGCCGTTCTTCCGCAGCATGGGCGAACGCCAATGCCGTTCTGCGGAAGCGATGCACGGGCGGGGCGCGCTGAAGTGGTTCAAGGACTACGGTGGCGCGATGGACCGTGACTTTCGGCTACGTCGCGGGTCGCCGCCAGCGGCTATGCTCAAAGGCTGTCCTCCGCGAGAGACTTGCCCATGCTGCGCCGCCACATGCTCACTGCCGCCCTGATCGGCTTCGCCTGCACCCTGCCCGCCTTCGCCCAGACCGCCGAGCTCCCACGCGGAGGAGTTGTCCGCGAGGAACAGGGCAACCGCATCAGCGAAAACATTCCCGCGATCCCGCAGGCGCTGATCGACCGTCTCAACCGCTACCAGAACACCCGCGGCGCCGGTGTCGCCGGCTGGACGAAGAACGGCTGCCTGCTGATCAGCACCCGATTCGCCGAAACCAGCCAGGCCCACCGCATCTGCCAGCCGCTGGGCATGCGCGAACAGCTGACGTTCTATCCCGAACCGCTGGGCGGCATCTCCCCCGCCCCGGCCATCGCGGCACAGGACGGCTTCGTGTTCTCGAAGGACAAGGGCGGCGACGAATTCTCGCAGCTGTACTGGTTCGACAACGCCGACCGCAACGTCACCCTGCTGACCGACGGCAAGCGCACGCAGAATTCGGGCGGCCTGTTCTCGCGCGACGGCAAGCTGCTGGCGTATCGCAGCACCGCCCGCAACGGCACCGACACCGACGTGTGGGTCCGCGACATCGCCAGCGGCCAGGCCAGGCCCGTGGTCACCGCCGGCGGCAGCTGGCGCGCGCTGGATTTCTCGCCCGACGGCAAGAAGCTGCTGGTGATGAAAGGCGTGTCCGCCGCCGAGTCGTATCCGGGCGAAGTCGATCTCGCCACCGGCACGGTGAAGATGTTCCCGGTCGATGGCGGCAAGGCCGCGTTCGGCGATTTCGCCTACGCGCACGACGGCAAGTCGGTGTATTACGTCTCCGACGAACCGCTGGATGGCGTGACCCAGGAATTCCAGACCCTGCGTCATCACGATCCGGCCAGCGGCAAGCTCACCGTGCTCAGCGCGAAGATTCCGTGGGACGTCGTCGGCTTCAGCGTGTCCGACGACGGCAGGCATCTGGCGTACGCCACCAACGAAGACGGCATCAGCCGGCTGCGCGTGCTGTCGCTGCCGTCGCATCGCGAGATCAAGCTGCCGGCGCTGCCGATCGGCGTGTTCGGCTCAGGCGCGTTCTCGCCGGACGGCACGCGCCTCGCGCTCACGCTGAACAGCGCGACCTCGCCCAGCGACGTGTTCGTGATCGATCTGGCGAAGACCACGCTGACGCGCTGGACGCAGAGCGAAGTCGGCGGACTGGATGCGTCGAAGTTCGTCGCGCCGACGCTGGTGCGTTATCCCACCTTCGACAGCGTCGACGGCAAGCGACGCACCATCCCTGCATTCTATTACCGTCCGGCGAACGTACCGGCCGGGCGCAAGCTGCCGGTCGTCATCAACATCCACGGCGGTCCGGAAGGCCAGTCGCTGCCGACCTTCAATCCCACCGCGCAGTTCATGGCCAACGAGATGGGCGTGGCGATGCTGGTGCCGAACGTGCGCGGCTCCACCGGCTACGGCAAGACCTATCTGTCGCTGGACAACGCCGAAAAGCGCGAGGATTCGGTGAAGGACATCGGCGCCCTGCTCGACTGGATCGCGCAACAGCCGGAGCTGGACAGTTCGCGCATCGGCGTGGTCGGCGGCAGCTACGGCGGCTACATGGTGCTGGCGTCGCTGGTGCATTACAGCGACCGCATCCGCGCCGGCATCGACGTGGTCGGCATCTCGCATTTCGGCACGTTCCTGAAGAACACCGAAAGCTACCGCCGCGACCTGCGCCGCGTGGAATACGGCGATGAGCGCGATCCGAAGATGGCGGAAATCTTCGAGCGGATCTCGCCGTTGAACAACGCCGGCAGGATCAAGGCGAAATTGTTCGTCGCCCAGGGCAAGAACGATCCGCGCGTGCCGTGGACCGAAGCCGAGCAGATCGTCAAAGCGGTGCGCGCCAACGGCCAACCGGTGTGGTACCTGCTGTACACCGACGAAGGCCACGGCTTCCGCAAGAAGAGCAACAACGATTATTTCGGCGCGGCGAGCATTCTGTTCTGGGAACAGAACCTGTTGAACGAATGATCCGGGCGTAGGAAGCATTGATCGGAAACCCGCGGAAACGCGGGTTTCTTTTTGCCTCGCCGATGGCTATTCCGGCGTGTTCCAGAGATCGCGGATCGCCGCGACCCCTTGCGCGCCGTGGCTGCGCGCGAGCTCGACATCGCCGCGGGTCATGCCGCCGATGGCGTAGATGGGAATCGCGACGCGTTCGCGCATCTCGACGAATCGTTCCCAGCCGATGCCCGGCTGGCCCGGATGCGAGGGCGTCGCCAGCACCGGACCGAGCACTGCGGCATCGCAATCGAGCGCCTGTGCGCGCGCAAGTTCTTCGTGCGAATGGCAGGACGCGATCACCGGCAACAGCTGCGGCAGCGGGCGCGCGGACAGCGCGTTCAACTGCGAAGCGCGCAGATGCACGCCGATGTCGAGCGCGGTCGCGAGTTCGATATCGCCATTGACCAGCACGTCGGCGCCGGCATCGCGCGCGTGCATCGCGGCGCGTTCGACGAGTCGTCGCCAGCGCAGGAGTTCCGTTCCGTACGCGCGCAACTGCACGCGCCTCACGCCCGCATCCAGCGCCTTGCGCAGCGTCGACAGCCAGCGCGCATCGTCGTCGCCGGGTTCGGGTGTGATGAGATAGTGGGCCGGGGCACGCAGCGCGGCCACCACCGGACGATCCGCATCCGGCATCGCATAGCTCGCGAGCTTGTGTTCCGGCACCCAGGCCAGCGCCTGGCCGTCGAGCCCCTTGAGCGTGCCGCTCCACGCAGCGATGCGGCGCACGTCGAGGCGCAGACGCTTGTGCGGATACTGCTGCGGCACCGCGATCACCGGCTCGCCGACGCGGGCGTCGATATCCAGTTCTTCGCGCAGCTCGCGGACCAATGCCTGCTCCGGCGTTTCGCCCGGATCGACCTTGCCGCCGGGAAATTCCCACAGACCGGCGAGATCGCGCCCTTCGGTGCGACGCGCCAGCAGGATGCGCCCGCGCGCGTCGCTGATCACGCCTGCGACCACGTGGACGCAGGCGCGTGTCCCAATGTTCCCGCTTGGACTTCGATCGCTGTCGCTCATCCCGGGGCGCGGCTCCGTTCCGCAGACGAAGTGGTGTTCATGCGTGCAGTTTTACCGGCACGCCGGGCGGTGGGCAAGCAAGCGGCCTAGCGCAGCCCGAAATGAAAAGAGCCTGCGCGAAGGCAGGCTCTTTCGTGAAGCATAGGCGGGATTACGCCAGTTGCCCGTGGCAATGCTTGAACTTCTTTCCCGACCCACACGGACACGGATCGTTGCGGCCGACCTTGGGCATCGAGGACGGATCCTGGTCCACGTCCGCGGCTTCTTCGTCCGCGCCGTAACCGCCCATGTCGGGATGCTGGAACTGCATCTGCCGCGCGACCGCTTCGGCACGGGCACGCTCGGCGGCCTCGGCCTGCGCGATCTCTTCTTCGCTGCGGATGCGTACCCGCGCCAACAGCGAGATCACTTCGCGCTTGACCTTCTCCAGCATTTCGCTGAACAGTTCGAACGCTTCCTTCTTGTATTCCTGCTTCGGCTGCTTCTGCGCATAACCGCGCAGATGGATGCCCTGGCGCAGGTAGTCCATGCGGCCGAGGTGTTCTTTCCAGCTCTGGTCGAGCACGGTCAGCATGAGATGCTTTTCGAGCATGCGCATGGTGTCGCCGCCGACCGCGGCTTCCTTGTCCTCGAACAGTTTGCGCGCCGCGGCCTGCACGTAATTGGCGATGCCCTCAGCGTCGATCTCGCTCTGTTCGCGCACGTGATCGGCCACCGGCAACTGCAGGTTGAATTCCTTGGCCAGTTCGGATTCCAGGCCCTGGAGGTCCCACTGTTCGTCGATCGAATTCGGCGGCACGAAGCGGTCGACCACATCGGCGACCACGTCGTTGCGGATACCGTCGATGTTGTCCTTGATGCTCTCGGCTTCCAACAGCTCGTCGCGCTGGCGGTAGATCACCTTGCGCTGGTCGTTGTTGACGTCGTCGAAATCGAGCAGGTTCTTGCGGATGTCGAAGTTGTGCGCTTCGACCTTGCGCTGCGCGCCGGCGATCTGCTTGCTGACCAGCGGGCTCTCGATGATGTCGTCTTCCTTCAGACCCATACGCGCCATCATCCGCTGCACCCAGTCGGCGGCGAAGATGCGCATCAGATTGTCTTCGAGCGACAGATAGAAACGCGACGACCCCGGGTCGCCCTGACGGCCGGAACGGCCGCGCAGCTGGTTGTCGATACGGCGCGATTCGTGGCGTTCGGTGCCGACGATGTGCAGACCGCCGCTCGCCTTCACGGCGTCGTGACGCTGCTGCCATTCGGCCTTGACGCGCTGGCGCTCGGCATCGCTCAACTCGGCGCCGGCTTCGGCTTCGAGCGCGGCGATCTCGGCTTCCAGCGAACCGCCGAGCACGATGTCGGTACCGCGGCCGGCCATGTTGGTGGCGATGGTCACCGCATGCGGGCGACCGGCCTGGGCGATGATGTGCGCTTCGCGCTCGTGCTGTTTCGCGTTGAGCACTTCATGGACGATGCCGGCTTCCTTGAGCTGCTCGGACAGCATTTCCGAGACTTCGATGGAGGTCGTGCCGACCAACACCGGCTGGCCGCGGCCGTTCGCCTCCCTGATTTCGTTGGCCACCGCGCGGAATTTGCCGGCCTTGTTGAGGAAGACCGCATCCGGATGATCCTTGCGCACCATGTCCCGATGGGTCGGGATCACCACGACTTCCAGCGCGTAGATGTTCTGGAATTCGTAGGCTTCGGTATCCGCGGTGCCGGTCATGCCCGCCAGCTTGCCGTACATGCGGAACAGATTCTGGAAGGTGATGCTGGCGAGCGTCTGGTTCTCGCGCTGCACCGGCACGCCTTCCTTCGCTTCGACCGCCTGGTGCAGGCCGTCGGACCAGCGACGGCCGGTCAGCGTGCGGCCGGTGAATTCGTCGACGATCACCACCTCGCCGTCGCGGACGATGTAATCGACGTCGCGCTGGAACAGCGCGTGCGCGCGCATCGCGGCGTTGAGGTGATGGACCACGTGGATGTTGTGCGCGGCGTAGAGACCGTCTTCGGCCTCGATGATGCCGGCGCGACGCAGCAGATCCTCGGCGTGCTCCTGCCCGGCTTCGGACAGATGCACCTGCTTGCTCTTCTCGTCGATCCAGTAGTCGCCGACGCCGTCTTCCACTTCCTGGCGCTTGAGCTGCGGCACGATGCGGTTGACCTTCACGTACAGCTCCGGCGATTCGTCGGCCGGACCGGAAATGATGAGCGGGGTGCGCGCTTCGTCGATCAGGATCGAGTCGACTTCGTCGACGATCGCGTAATGCAGGCCGCGCTGGTGGCGGTCTTCCTTCGACAGCGCCATGTTGTCGCGCAGATAGTCGAAGCCGAATTCGTTGTTGGTGCCGTAGGTGATGTCGGAACCATAGGCGGTGGCCTTGTCGCCGTGGTTCATGCCCGGGTAGACCACGCCCACCGACAGGCCCAGCCAGTTGTAGAGCTTGCCCATCCACGCCGAGTCGCGCTTGGCGAGATAGTCGTTGACGGTGACCACGTGGACGCCCTTGCCTTCGAGCGCGTTGAGGTAGACCGGCAGCGTGCCGACCAGGGTCTTGCCTTCGCCGGTGCGCATTTCCGCGATCTTGCCCAGGTGCAGCACCATGCCGCCGATCAGCTGCACGTCGTAATGGCGCATGCCGAGGACGCGCTTCGACGCCTCGCGGCACACCGCGAACGCTTCGGGCAGGATCTTGTCGAGGGATTCGCCGTTGGCGACGCGCTGCTTGAACTCGGGCGTCTTGGCCTGGAGTTCGGCGTCGGACAGCGCCTCCATCTGCGGTTCGAGTGCGTTGATCTTCTTGACGATGCCGCCGAGTTGCTTGACGAAACGATCGTTGCGGCTACCGAAGATGCTGGTCAACAGGCGATTGAGCATGGGCTGGGAAATAATCGAAAGAGGGATGGGCGGCGGCCGACGGCAGTCCGCAACAAAAAGGGGCGCAGCGCGCCCCCCGCAACACTCGATTGTACTTGGAGCCGGCGCCCCGGGGTATCAAGCCCCGGAGGATCAGGCGGATGGAGCAGCTTTCAGCCCTTGCCGGCCGGCTTTACGGTTCCGGCGGTGCCGAGGAACTGGAGAGGATTGACCACCACCCCGTTTTCCCAGACCTCGAAATGCACGTGTGCGCCGGTGGAACGACCGGTGGAACCGGCCTTGGCGATCTCCTGGCCACCGCGGACCAGATCGCCGGCCTGCCCGAGCAGGCGCGAGTTGTGCGCGTAACGGGTGACGTAGCCGTTGCCGTGATCGACCTCGATCACGTTGCCGTAGCCGGAACGCACACCGGAGAAGGTCACCACGCCGTCGCCGACCGCCAGCACCGGGTCGCCGGTATTCGCCTCGAAATCGACGCCCTTGTGGAGTTGGCTGCCGCCGCCGAACGGATCGGCGCGATAGCCGAAGCCGGAGGTGATGTAGCTGTCGGCGATCGGATAGCGGGTGGGCATCGCGTTCTTGTCGAGTTCGCGATTGAACAGCAACGCTTCAAGCACCGAAAGCTGACCGCCGGCGTGTTCGAACTGGGCGCCGAGACTGGCCAGGCCGTTGCGCAGACCGGTCGCCGGCATGTCGCGGACCGGGCCGGCGCCGCCGACGCCGATCGGCTTGTCGAAATCGAATTCGCCGTCTCCGAGCTGGGCGACGCGGGTCAGGCGCTCGCCGAGCGCATTGAGGCGATTGGCTTCGGCTTGCAGCTCGCCGAGGCGGGCGGCCAGCGCATTCACTTCGCGCTGCGCTTCGCGGCGGGTATTTTCCAGACCGTCGCGCTGCGCGGCTACCTCGGTCTTCAAACGGTTGTATTCGGCGCCGCGTAGGATGCCCTGGCCGGTCGTGCCGAACAGTGCGCCCACCGTGAGCAGCGCGACGGCGGCATAACCCGGCTTCTCGCGCATCGTCTGCCGGCCCAACTCTGCGGCGCGAACCACGTGCGGACCGATCTTTTCGAAGGCATGGACCGCGGTGCCGTGAACAGCATGCGCGGCGGTCGTCATATGACGGTGCGCAAGCTCGATGAAGCTGTGTAAAGTCATGGGTTCAATGTCTCGTTCGCGACCCAGCGCTCCATCCGATCGACCCGCGGCACCGCCGCGGACGGCCATCGATGCCCTGCTGGGCGGCGATGCCAGCGACCCGATCCGCAGGGCGCTGTGGCTTGAAGCTCTGGATCATCAACTCCATCCCTGCCTCCCACCCGGGCTCGCGGCGCATGCGCGCCTTGCGAACTTCGATCGTGGAAGACTCGTTTACCTGGTGGATGCACCGGTCTGGCATGCCCGACTGCGGCTTGCGGCAACCGACATCCTCGACGCGGCCCGTTCCATCGGACTGGAAGCGACGGATCTTGTCGTCAAGACCGCGAGCGGGCCGCAGGCGATGCGGCCTCGAAACGTCGGTAGCGAAACGACCGTCACTGCCATTCCCCTCTCCGCGGCCGCACTTGAAGCCATTGCGACCGCACTCGCTTCCGGCGGCGATACTCTGCCGCGAAAGGACTCTCCCTGACGTCCCCCTAGCCTGCCGTATCCCGTTTCGGGCCGGCCGGAAAGGCGCGAAGGGGCAATCCTACCGGCCGAAGACCGGAGGCAGGTTAAGAACCCGGGGCTTTTTCGTTAATTTTTGGTAAAACGCACGACCGCCAGTCACGGATCGGGCAATTCGCCGATCCTGTTCAGACGGCACCAAGGCCGCCGCATGCGTTCAGGCCGGTCGATTCAGGCCAGTTGGGGAACGCCGAAGACGACCGGCACCGGCTCGTGGCTTTCGAAGACCACCTCGTCCCAGGACGACCGCTCGGCGAGCAGGGCGCGGACGAGCTTGTTGTTGAGGGCGTGGCCGGATTTGAAACCCTCGTAGGCACCCAGGATCGGGCCGCCCGCGAGATACAGGTCGCCGACCGCGTCGAGGATCTTGTGGCGGACGAATTCGTCGGCATAGCGCAGGCCGTCGTCGTTCAGCACGCGGAATTCGTCGAGCACGATGGCGTTGTCCATCGACCCGCCCAGACCGAGATTGCGCTCGCGCATGAACTCCAGATCGTGCATGAAGCCGAAGGTGCGTGCGCGGCTGACTTCCTTGATGTAGTTCTCGGTGGAGAACTCCACGACCGCGCGCGAACGCGAGGCCGGAATCGCCGGATGATTGAATTCGACGGTGAAACCGAGGCGGAAACCGTTGTAGGGCTCGAACCGGGCGATCTTGTCGCCGTCGCGGACTTCCACGGTTTTCAGGATGCGGATGAAGCGTTTCGGCGCGTTCTGTTCGACGATGCCCGCGGACTGCAGCAGGAACACGAACGGGCCCGAGGAGCCATCCATGATCGGCACTTCGGGCGCGGAAAGCTCGATATAGGCGTTGTCGACGCCCAGACCCGCGAGCGCGGACATCAGGTGTTCGACGGTCATCGCCTTGCCGCCGTCGTGGGTCAGGCCGGTGCAGAGCATGGTTTCGGTGACGTAACCGGCGCGGGCGGGGATCTCGACCACCGGATCCAGGTCGACGCGACGGAACACGATACCGGTGTCGATCGGCGCCGGACGCATGGTCAGATAGACCTTCTCGCCGCTGTGCAGCCCCACGCCGGTAGCGCGGATCATGTTCTGCAGGGTGCGTTGCTGGGCCATGGTCGGTCGTGCGCCGGAAGGAATTTCGGTGTGCCGGAGGGCGGAAACGCGGCGATCTCAGCGTTTGCGGAGGGCGAGGTTAGCACGCGGAACGCTGAACCTGAACGGAAGCGACAGACTGTTCCTGCACTGCAACATCGCGCTGCCGGGCCGTTGCGGCAAAAGCCCGCCGGACCTTGCGGGCCCGGCGGGAAAGGACACGTTGCCGACACCCCGGCGGACAACCGGAGTGTCGTTGTATCGCATCGCCCTGCCCGGCCGGATGGCCGGGGGACGAGGGTTGGACCCGATCAGTCCGCCTGGCGACGCAGGAACGCCGGAATGTCCAGATAGCTGCTGTCGCTGCCGAAATCGGCCGCAGCCGGCGTCGAGGTGTCGGCCTGGCCGCGGCCGCGCAGGTTGGCGGCGATGCCGGCGCCCGGCGAGAAGCTCTCGGTTTCGTCGATCATCATCCCGGTGGTGCCGTCGCGACGACCCTGGGTGTTGATCAACTGCACCTGCGGACGACGCACCGGGGCGAACGCTTCGTCGCGCTCGTTGCCGCGGACGGCCTGACGCGCCACCGAGCGGTTGAGGCCGGTCGCGACCACGGTCACGCGCACCTCGTCCTGCATGTCGGGGTCGAGCACGGTGCCGATGACCACGGTCGCGTCTTCGGAAGCGAAGTTCTCGATGGTGCGGCCGACTTCGTCGAACTCGGCCATGGTGAAGTCCGGACCGGCGGTGATGTTGACCAGGATGCCGTTGGCGCCGGCGAGATTCACGTCGTCGAGCAGCGGATTGTTGATCGCGCCCTCGGCGGCGGCCTGCGCGCGATCGTCGCCGCGGGCGGTGCCGGTGCCCATCATCGCCAGGCCCATCTCGCTCATCACGGTGCGCACGTCGGCGAAGTCGACGTTGATCAGGCCCGGGCGCACGATCAGATCGGCGATGCCCTGCACCGCGCCCTGCAGCACGTCGTTGGCGGCGCGGAACGCCTGGATCATGGTCGCGTTGCGGCCGAGCACGGTGATCAACTTCTCGTTCGGGATCGTGATGAGCGAATCGCAGTGCTGCGACAGCTCTTCGATGCCCTTCAGCGCCACCTGCATGCGGCGGCGGCCTTCGAACGGGAATGGCTTGGTGACGACGGCGACCGTGAGGATGCCCATCTCCTTCGCCAGCTGCGCGACGACCGGCGCGGCGCCGGTGCCGGTGCCGCCGCCCATGCCGGCGGTGATGAACACCATGTCCGCGCCCTGCAGCGCGTCCATGATGCGTTCGCGATCTTCCAGCGCTGCTTGACGACCAACCTCCGGGTTGGCGCCCGCGCCAAGACCCTTGGTGACGTTGGTGCCGAGCTGCAGCTGCAGCTTGGCGCCGCAGTTCTTGATCGCCTGCGAATCGGTGTTGGCGGTGATGAACTCAACGCCCTCGATGCTGCCGTTGACCATGTGCGCGACCGCGTTACCGCCGCCGCCGCCCACGCCGACGACCTTGATGACCGCATTCGGCGCCATCTTTTCTACCAGTTCGAAATATGCCATGTCCGTGTCCTCGTCTAGTTATAAGTGTTGCTGTTGTTGTCTGATCGTGTGTCGCCTTGAAACTTGTCTATCTCTACTCGCCTGATCTCTTTCGTCCCGCAAACCGATGTCGCCGAAGATCCGATGCATCGGCACAAGGATGTGCCGACGGTTCGAGCGAATCGCTCGAACCGGCCAACGATCCGGGCTTAGCCTGGATCGTTTGCGCGGAAGTCGGGCAGGAAGCCCGATCTTTCGCTACAGACTCAAAACTCACCGCGATACCAATTCTTCAATTTGTTGAACAGACCGACCGCGCGGCCGGCCGGGATCACCGGGCGGCGCGGATGCTCGATCTGGCTGCCCATCAGCAGCAGACCCACGCCCGATGCATGCACCGGGTTGCCGACCACTTCGCCCAGCCCGGTGACGTGCTGCGGAATGCCCACGCGCACCGGCATCTGCAGCATTTCTTCCGCGAGTTCGATCACGCCTTCCATCTTCGACGCGCCGCCGGTCAGCACCATGCCGGCGCGGACCAGTTCCTCGAAACCGGAACGGCGCAGTTCGGCCTGCACCATTTCGAAGATTTCCTCGTAGCGCCCCTGCACCGCCTGCGCCAGCGCATGGCGCGGCAGGCGACGCGGCGGGCGGTCGCCGACGCTCGGCACCTGGATGCTTTCTTCCGCCGTCGCCAACTGCGCCAGCGCGCAGGCGTAGCGGACCTTGATCTGTTCGGCTTCCGGCGTGGGCGTGCGCAGCATGTGCGCGATGTCGTTGGTGACGTGATCGCCGGCGATCGGCAGCGACGCGGTGTGGCAGATCGCGCCGTGCACGAACACCGCGATGTCGGTGGTGCCGGCGCCGATGTCGACCAGCACCACCCCGAGCTCGCGCTCGTCGCTGGTCAGCACCGCGGTGCTGGAGGCCAGCGCGGAGAAGATCAGATCGTCCACCTGCAGGCCGCAGCGCTGCACGCACTTGCTGATGTTGGCGGCGGCCGACTGCGCGCAGACCACGAGATGCGCGTGCACTTCGAGGCGCACGCCGGTCATGCCGACCGGGTTGCGGATGCCTTCCTGCGAATCGTCCAGCACGTAGTCGCGCGGGATGGCATGCAGGATCTTCTGGTCGGCCGGGATCGCCACCGCTTTGGCGGCTTCGAGCACGCGGTCGAGATCGGCGTAGCTGACCTCGCCATCGCGGATCGGCACGATGCCCGGCGAATTGCGGCACTGCACGTGATTGCCGGAAATCGATGCGTAGACCGAACGGATCTCGCAGCCGGCCATCAGCTCGGCTTCCTCGATCGCGCGCTGGATCGACTGCACGGTGGATTCGATGTCGACCACGACGCCGCGCTTCAGCCCGCGCGATTCGTGCGTGCCGATGCCGATGACTTCGATGGGATTGCCCGGCGAATACTCGCCGACCAGCGCCACCACCTTCGATGTGCCGATGTCGAGGCCGACGATCAGCGATTTGTCGCCCTTGCGGTTCATGTCTTGTCCTGCACTTGCGTCGCGCCGACAGGCGCGGGAACGATGCCCTGCCAGCTCAACGCGAAACCATTGGTGTAACGGAGATCGGCGCGATCCAGCCGCTGCCCGTCCCGCGTCGAAATCTGCGGCAGCAGACGCGCGAAACGCGCGAGCCGGAGCCTGGCGTCGTCGCGTCCGATCAGCAGTTCGGCGCCGTTGGACAACGTCAGCGACCAGCTGCCGCGGCGATCGATGCGCAGCGTCTGCACGTCGAGGCCGCCCGGCGCGAACATCGCCCGCGATTCGTTGTAGAGCGCGACGATGTCGGCGCTGCGCGATTCCGGCCCGTCGAAACGCGGCAGGCCCTTGGGTACCGCCACGCCCTTGCTGGCGAAGATGCGGCCGCGCTCCGAGAGCAGGCGGTCGTTGCCCCACCATGCGAACGGGCGATGTTCGACCACATGCACCACCAGCACGTCCGGCCACTGCTTGCGGACTTCCGCGCGTTCGACCCACGGCAGCCTGGCCACGGACGCCTGCGCATCCGACAGGCGCACGGCGAAGAACCCGCGCTGCGCGTGCGGCACCAGCGCCGCCTGCAGTTGGCGGTCGTCGACGCGCTCAAGATCGCCGACCACGCGCAGCGTGCGCAGCGGCCAACGCTCGGCGCCGGCCCAGCCCTGGATGACCGCCACCACCGGCAGGATCACCAGCGCCAGCGCCAGCAGCCACGCGACGAGTCGCAGGAAGGCATTCATCGGCCGCCCACCTCCGCCATCGTGGTTTCGAGGATCAACCAGCACAGCGTCTCGAAATCGATACCGATCTGACGCGCGGCCTTCGGCACCAGCGAGTGACTGGTCATGCCCGGCGCGGTGTTGATCTCGATCAGCTGAAAGCCCGACTGGGTTTCCAGGTGATCCCCGCTGCGGCGATCGCGCATCACGTCGACGCGGCCCCAGCTGCTGCACGCGGCGGCGCGGAACGCGCGCAGCGCGAGGTCGCGGATGGCGATCTCGTCGTCGCCGTCGAGGCCCGGGCACAGGTACTGGGTGTCGTCGGCGATGTATTTGGCGTGATAGTCGTACCACTCGCCGGCCGGCACGATGCGGATCGACGGCAGCGCGAGATCGCCGAAGATGCCGACGGTGAATTCGTCGCCGACCACCATCTGTTCCATCAGCAGTTCGCCCGCATAACCCGCGGCGAAGGCTTCGGCGGCGTCGAGATCAGCTTCGGCAAGAATGCGGAACACGCCGACGCTGGAGCCTTCGCAGGACGGTTTCACGAACACCGGCAGACCGAGTGCGCGCGCGGCGGCCCGCATGTCGTCGCCGTGGCGCAGACGCGTGAACTTCGGCGTCGGCAAACCCTCGCTGGCCCACACCTGCTTGGTGCGAATCTTGTCCATGCTCAACGCGGAACCGAGTACGCCGGAGCCGGTGTAGGGCACGCCGAGCGCTTCCAGCGCGCCCTGCAGCACGCCGTCTTCGCCGCCACCCCTGTTGCCGTGGAGGATGTTGAACACACGATCGAACCCGCCGGCGCGCAGCGCATCGATCAACGCCGGAATACCGTCGACCGCATGCGCATCCACGCCGCGCGCGCGCAGCGCATCCAGCACGTTACGGCCGGATTCGAGCGACACTTCGCGCTCGGCGCTGGTGCCGCCCATCAGCACGGCGACCCGGCCGAATGCGGCGGCGTGCGCGATACGCGGCACGGGAATTGCGGTGATCACGATTTCGCGTCCTCTGCAGCGTTGTGGGTGAATCCCTGGGTGGAGATCTGCTGCGCGGCGGCGCCGATGTCGCCAGCGCCCATCATCAGCAGCAGATCGCCGTCGCGCAGCACGTCGGGCAGCAAGGTCGCGAGATCCGCGGCGCTGCCGACCACCACCGGATCGATGCGGCCGCGCGCGCGGATGCTGCGCGCCAGCGACTTGGCGTCGGCGCCGGCGATCGGCGCTTCGCCGGCCGGATAGACTTCGGTGAGCACCAGCGCATCGACGTTCGACAGCACCGCCGCGAAATCGTCGAACAGATCGCGCGTGCGGCTGTAACGATGCGGCTGGAACGCGACGACGAGGCGGCGCTCCGGCCAGCCGCCGCGCGCGGCTTCGAACACCGCTTCGAGTTCCTTCGGATGATGGCCGTAGTCGTCGACCAGTTGCACTTTCGCGCCCTGCGCGGTCGTCAACTCGCCGAGCAGATTGAAGCGGCGGCCGATGCCGGCGAACTTCTCCAGCGCGCGGGCGATGGCTTCGGGTGTCACGCCGAGCTGCCAGCCGATGGTCGCCGCGGCCAGCGCGTTCTGCACGTTGTGGCGGCCGGGCAGCGCCAGCGTCGTCGGCGTGCGCGTGCCGTCGGGCAGACACAGCGTGAAACGCATCGCGCCGCCGGACTGTTCGACCTCTTCCGCACGCACGTCGGCGTGCGCGGCGAATCCATACGTGATGACGTGCCTCGGCATGTCGACGGCGAGCGCCGCGACTTCCGGATCGTCGATGCACAGCACCGCCAGACCGTAGAACGGCAGACGGTGCAGGAATTCGGAGAACGCGGCCTGCACGCGCGCGAAGTCGCCGCCGTAGTTTTCCAGATGATCGGCGTCGATATTGGTGACGACCGCGATCTGCGGATTCAGGCGCAGGAAGCTGCCGTCGCTCTCGTCGGCTTCGGCCGCGAGCCAGTCGCCGCTGCCGAGCCGCGCATTGGCGCCGGCCGCGAGCAGCTGTCCGCCGATGACGAAGGTCGGATCCAGCCCGCCCTCGCCCAGCACGCTGGCGGTGAGCGAGGTGGTGGTGGTCTTGCCGTGGGTGCCGGCGATGGCGATGCCGCGACGGAAGCGCATCAGTTCGGCCAGCATCTCGGCGCGCGGCACCACCGGAATGCGCTGCGCGCGCGCTTCCATCCATTCGGGGTTGTCGCGCTTGATCGCGCTGGACACGACCACGCAGTCGGTGCCGAGCACGTTGGCCGCGGCGTGGCCTCGACAGACGGTGACGCCCAGCGACGCGAGGCGGCGGGTCACCGCATTCTCGGCATTGTCTGAACCGGACACCTGGTAGCCAAGCGTGCACAGGACTTCGGCGATGCCGCTCATGCCGGCGCCGCCGATGCCGACGAAATGCACGCGCGGAAAGGCTTTCGACAGATCCTTGGTGTCGAGCAGGCGGCGGATCATGCGTGTGGCTCCAGTTTCTTTACCGAATGTTGCGTGCCCACCTGCAGCACCGCATCGGCGACGCGGTCGGCCGCATCGGGTTTGGCGAGCGAACGCGCGGCTTCCGCCATCGCGAGGCGCTTCGCGGCGTCGTCGGCGAGTTCGCTCAGCGTCGTCGCGAGGCGTTCGGCGAGGGTCGCATCCTGTTTCAGCAGCGTCGCCGCACCGCGCTCGACGAGATACAACCCGTTCTTGGTCTGATGGTCGTCGACCGCGGTCGGCAGCGGAATCAACACGCTGGCGACGCCCGCCGCGCAGACTTCCGCGAGGGTGAGCGCACCGGCGCGGCAGACGACGACGTCGGCCCAGGCATAGGCCGCGGCCATGTCCGCGATGAAGGGCTCGATCGACGCATCGACGCCGGCAGCGGCATACGCGCGCGCTGCGTCCTCGCGCATCTTTTCGCCGCACTGATGGCGCACTTCGATCTCCGCGCCCTTCAGCTGAAGCAGCGCCTGCGGCAGCGCATCGTTGAGCGCGCGCGCCCCTTGGCTGCCGCCGAGCACCAGCAGATGCAAGGCGCCGCCGCGGCCTTCGAACCGTTCGCGCGGCGTTGCGATATCGCTGATCACGCTGCGCACCGGATTGCCGACCACGGTTTCCTTGCCCGGAAACGCATCCGGAAAGCCGGTCAGCACGCGTCGCGCGAATTTCACCAGGACGCGATTGGTCATGCCCGGCGCGCGGTTCTGTTCGTGCACGAACAGAGGAATGCCGGCCAACGCCGCAGCGATACCGCCCGGCCCGGCCGCGAAACCGCCGAAGCTGATCACCGCGCGCGGACGATGCTTGCGCAGCACGCGCGCAGCGGCGCGGATCGCGGACAGCACACGCAGCGGCGCACGCAGCAGCGTGCCGATGCCCTTGCCGCGCAGGCCGGAGATGGCGATGGTCTCGATCGCGATGCCATGCTGCGGGACCAGTCGCGTTTCCATGCCGCCGTCGGCGCCGAGCCACACTACCGGCACGTCGCGCGCGCGCAGCGCGGCCGCGACCGCGAGCCCCGGGAAGATATGGCCGCCGGTGCCGCCGGCGAAAATCATCACCGGCGCATGGGAAGAGGTCGCGCTCATGCGCTCCTCCCGAACGTCGGTTCGACGCGATCGCGCAGGCGGCTGGTGCCGCGCGCGGTGCGCAGCGGCTGGCCGGACATGCCGACAACCGACGGCGCCATCGGAATGCCCGTGGGCGCCGCACCCGGTGGCTGCGGCTGCCTTGGCGGCTGCGCCGCTTCGCCACGCAGGCGTGCGACCTGGCGCTCGGCGCGATCGAGTTCGTAGGAAATCCGCAGCAGCAGACCCAGCGCCGCGCAGGTCCCCAACACACTGGAACCGCCGTAGGAAATCAGCGGCAGGGTCAGGCCCTTGGTCGGCAGCATGCCGAGATTCACGCCGATCGACACGAAGCTCTGCAGCCCGATCAATAGCGCCACACCGAACGCGCAATAGCCGGCGAAATGGCGGCGCATCTCGACGCACTTCAGACCGACCCAGAATGCGCGGCCGACCAGCACTGCGTACAGGCCGATCACCAGGCATACGCCGACGAAGCCGAGCTCTTCGGCGATCACCGCGAGGATGAAATCGGTATGCGCTTCCGGCAGGTACGCCAGTTTCTGCACCGAGCCGCCGAGACCGACGCCGAACCATTCGCCGCGGCCCACCGCCATCAACGCGTTGGTGAGCTGGTAACCGGTGTTGAACGGATCCTTCCACGGGTCAAGGAACGAGGTCAGTCGACTCACGCGGTAAGGCTCGGCGATCGCGACGATCGCCAGCAGCGGCAGACCGAACAGCACCGGGCCGAACATCCGCGGCATGTGCACGCCGCCCAGCACCAGCATGCCCGCGGTGATCGCGAGGATCAGCGACAGCGAACCGAAGTCCGGCTGCAGGACCAACAGCGCGACCAGCACCACCGCGACGCCGAGCGGCTTGAGCATCGCGCCCCAGGTCGCGTTGACTTCATCGCGGAAGCGCACGAGATAGCTGGCGAGCCAGACGATGTACATCAGCTTCACCGCTTCCACCGCCTGGAACCCCATGATGCCGAAGTTGAGCCAGCGCTTGGCGCCGTTGACGGTCTTGCCGATGCCAGGAACGAACACGAGGAGCAGCAGCAGGAAGCACAGCACCAGCATCAGCCGGTCCTGCTGCTCGATGCTCTTGAGTTCGGTGCGCATCAGCAGCCCGGCCACGCCGGCGCCGAGCACCAGGAACATCAGGTGTTTGATGAGGAAATAGTAGGGACCGACATCGAGGCCTTCGCCGATCGCGATCGAACTGGACGCGACCATCACCACGCCGAGGCAGGCCAGCGCGATCGACGCGCCGAGCAGCCACGGGTCGTAGCGGCCCGGCAACGCGTCGAGACGCGTCGCCTGCTGGCCGAGACCGAAACGCGGAAGTGAAAGCCAATTGAGCATCAGCGGATCTTCAACGTGGCGAGACCGACGAGGACCAGAATCACCGAGATGATCCAGAAGCGAACGATCACGCGCGGCTCCGGCCAACCCTTGAGTTCGAAGTGATGGTGGATCGGCGCCATCCGGAACACGCGCTTGCCGGTGAGCTTGAACGACGCGACCTGGATCATGACCGACAGCGTTTCGATCACGAAGATGCCGCCCATCAGCACCAGCACCAGCTCTTGGCGCACGATCACCGCGATGCAGCCGAGCACCGCGCCGAGCGCGAGCGCACCGATGTCGCCCATGAACACCATCGCCGGGTAGGTGTTGAACCACAGGAAGCCCAGACCGGCGCCGGCGATGGCCGCGCAGATGATCACCAGTTCGCCGGCGCCGGGCACCGGCGGGATCTGCAGATAGCTGGAGAACACCGCATTGCCGGAGGCGTAGGCGAACACGCCCAGCGCGCAGGCGACCAGCACCGTCGGCATGATCGCGAGGCCGTCGAGGCCGTCGGTGAGGTTCACCGCGTTCGAGAAACCGACGATCCAGAAATACGCGATGAACACGAAGAAGATCGTGCCGCCGACGCCGACCAGCGGCAGCGCGACTTCCTTGAAGAACGGAATATAGAGCGTGGTCGCCGCGGGCGCGTCGGCGGTGAAATACAGGAACAGGCCGGCGGCGAGGCCGCAGATCGACTGCAGCGCATACTTGGTGCGCGAACGCATGCCGTTGGGATCGCGCTTGACGATCTTGATCCAGTCGTCCCACCAGCCGATGCAGCCGTACGCCACCATCACCGCCATCACCAGCCAGACGTAGCGGTTGCGCAGGTCGCCCCACAGCAGCACCGATGCGATCACCGTCAGCAGGATCAGCGCGCCGCCCATCGTCGGCGTGCCGGCCTTGGAGAAATGCGATTGCGGGCCGTCCTTGCGGATCGGCTGGCCGCCCTTGAGCTGGGCAAGGCGCGCGATCACCGCCGGCCCCCACCACAGCGAGAGCGCGAGCGAGGTCAGCGCCGCGAGAATGCCGCGGAAGGTCAGGTAGCCGAACAGGCCGAACAGACTTTGCAGTTGCTCCAGCCAGCGGGTCAGTTCAAGCAACATTCGCATCTCCCCCGCCCGCGTCGTCCGCGCGCGCCTTGTTCAAAAGCGTGTCGTTCATGGATGTTCCGTTCGCGAGCAGCGCATTCACGATCCGGTCCATCGCGCTGCCGCGCGAGCCCTTGACCAGCACCCGCAATGTGTCCGCGCCCGCATGCGCCGCGATATCCGCGCCCAGCGTATCCGTGAGCGCGGCATGGCTTTCGAAGCCGCGACCATGGTCGCCGAACGCGTCCGCCGCCGATGCGCTGAATTCGCCCAGCGCGTACAGCCGCGCGATGCCGGACGCCTTCGCACGGCGCCCGACTTCGGCGTGCAGCGAGGCCGCGTCGTCGCCGAGTTCGCGCATGTCGCCCAGCACCAGCCAGCGTTCGCCGCCGCCGGTCGCCAGCGTGTCGATCGCCGCGTTGAGCGAACCGGGATTGGCGTTGTAGCTGTCGTCGATCAGCATCGCGCCGCTGGCGAGGCGATGGATGTTGAGGCGACCGGCGACCGGGCGCGCGGCGTTGAGGCCGGTCGCGATGACCGCCAGTCCGATGCCGGCGCCCAGCGCCAGCGATGCCGCCGCCAAAGCGTTGAGGACGTTGTGACGCCCCGGCATCGCCAGCGCGATCGGCGCTTCGCCCTGCGGCGCGACCAGTACGAAGCGCGCGCCTTCCGCATCCAGCACGACGTCGCGCGCGGTCACGTCGGCATTCGCGTCCAGCGCGAAGCGGATCAGGCGATGGCCGTGGGCGCGTTCCGCGAAATACGGCGCGAACGCGTCATCGGCATTGATCGCCGCCACGCCGTCGGCCGGCAGCGCGTCGTAGATCGCGGCCTTGGTGTCGGCGATGCCGAGCAGGCTGCCCATGCGCTCGATGTGCGCCGGGGCGATGTTGTTCACCAGCGCCACGTCCGGACGGACGATGTCGGTGAGGTAGGCGATGTCGCCCGGTTTGCCGGCGCCCATTTCGTAGATGGCGTACAGCGCGTCTTCCGGCGCATCCAGCACCGCCAGCGGCAGGCCGATCTCGTTGTTGCGGTTGCCGGGCGTGGTGTAGGCGCGACCGGGGGTGCCCTGTGCCGCGACGGCCGCTTCCAGGATCGCGAACGTCAGCGCTTTCACGCTGGTCTTGCCGTTGCTGCCGGTCACCGCCAGCACTTTGGCGGCGCGCGTGCGCTGCACCGATGCGGCCAGCATCGCCAGCGCGCGCTCGGTGTCCGCGACCACGATCTGCGGAATCGACACATCCGCCTGCCGCGAGACCAGCGCGGCGCATGCGCCGTGTGCCGCCGCCTGCACGACATAGTCGTTGCCGTCGAAATGCTCGCCCTTCAGCGCGACGAACAGCGACGCTGGGGATGCATCGGCATCGAGCCTGCGGGTGTCGGTCGCCCACGCATCGACAGTCAGATCCGCGCCGACGAGACGTCCGTTCACGGCCTGTGCGATGCGCGAGAGCAGCATCGGCGTCATGCGCGCGCCTCCAGCGCCGCGCGCGCGGTCGCGGTGTCGTCGAACGGATACTGCACGCCGTCGACCTCCTGATACGGTTCGTGTCCCTTGCCCGCGATCAGAACGATATCGTTCGCAGTCGCGGTAGCGATCGCATGCGCGATGGCGGCGGCGCGATCGCGACGGATGACGATCGCGGCGGGCTTCGCGAAGCCGGCGACGATATCGGCGACGATCGCGTCACCGTTCTCGGTGCGCGGATTGTCGTCGGTGACGATCACCGCATCGGCGCGCGCTTCGGCAATGGCCGCCATCTGCGGACGCTTCCCGGTGTCGCGGTCGCCGCCGCAGCCGAACACGCACACCAGCCGGCCGGCGGCATGCGCGCGCAGGCTGGTCAGCGCCTGTTCCAGCGCGTCGGGCGTATGCGCGTAATCGATCACCACCAGCGGCAGCCGTCCGTCGCCGCCGAGACGATTCATGCGCCCGTGCACCGGCTGCAGCACCGACAATACGGCCGCGATCTCCGCCGGGGTTTCGCCCAGCGCATGCAGCGCACCGGCGACCGCCAGCAGATTGTCGACGTTGAAGCGGCCCAGCAGCGGCGAGCGCACGGCATAGGTGTCGCCATCGATGCCCAGCGAGAACGAAAGTCCGGCGAGGTCGAGCACGATATCGTCGGCGCGCAGGCTCGCCGTTTCCGCGCCGCGCGAGCTCACCCCTATCGCGCGGATCGGCGCGCGGATGCCGGCGAGCAGTTCGCGACCGAACGCATCGTCGAGATTCAACACCGCGGCTTCCAGATCCGGCCACGCGAACAGCTTCGCTTTGGCGGCGCCGTAAGCGTCCATGGTGCCGTGATAGTCGAGATGGTCGCGGGTCAGATTGGTGAACATGCCGACCTTGAAATGCACGCCGTCGACGCGGCCCTGGTCGAGCGCATGCGAACTGACTTCCATCGCCACCGCATCGGCGCCGGCATCGCGCAGTTGTGAGAGCAGCGCATGCAACTGCAGCACCAGGGGCGTGGTGAAACCGGTCGGCACCGCTTCGCCGTAGAAGCCGGCGCCGAGGGTGCCGATGGTGCCGGCGCGGCGACCGCGGAGCGTCCACGCCTGGGCCAGCAGTTGCACGACCGATGTCTTGCCGTTGGTACCGGTGACGCCGACGGCGGTCATCGTCCGCGAGGGTTCGCCGTGGAAACGATCGGCCATCGCGCCAAGTCGCGCACGCAGGCCGCGCACGGCGATCATCGGCATGTCGCCGACAGTCACCGGGAACGCCGCAGCCTTGAATTCTTCAGGCATGGGAGGCTCGAACAGTGTCGCGACCGCCCCGGCCGCTTTCGCCTGCGCGATGAAATTCAGGCCATGCGCGCCGAAGCCGGCGATCGCGACGAAGGCATCGCCCGGCCTGATCGCACGGCTGTCCTGCACGATGCCGCCGATGTCCAGCGCGTGCGGAATGTCCGCGACATCGGGCAGCAGTTCGGCGAGGCGCATGCGACGACTCATCGCGCACCTCCGGCTGCGGGCAGCGCGTCGATCGCCTCGACCAGCGCGGCGGGCATCGGCGCAACGGGCAGCGCTGCGGCAGGTTTCAGCGCAACGGGCACCGGGGCCGGCACGATGCCGGCCTGACGATTGCGTTTGGCGTCGGCCGTGGCCTGCGCCGCAAGCCATGTGTCGATATCGTCCGGCGGCACATCCATCAATCGCAGCGCGCCTTCCATCACATTCTTGAACACCGGCGCGGACACCACGCCGCCGTAGTAGCCGCGCGCCGGATCGGGGTCGTCGATCACCACCGCCATCGAGAAGCGCGGATTGTCCACCGGCACCAGGCCGGCGAAGAACGCGAAATAACGCCGCGAATAGCCGCCGTTGCTGGCCTTGCGCGCGGTACCGGTCTTGCCGGCGACGTGATAGCCCAGAATCGCGGCCTGGGTGGCCGTGCCGCCCGGCTCGGTCACCGTCTGCATCATCCGCACCACTTCGCGCGCGATACGCTCGTCGAGCACCTGTACCGGTTCGCCCACTTCGCCCTTGACGAAGGTCGGCACGATCGCGCGGCCGCCGTTGCCCAGCGTCGCGTACGCATGCGCGATCTGCAGCGGCGTGGCGCTCAGGCCGTAGCCGTAGGACATGGTCTGCTTGCTGGTGCCGCTCCAACGCGCGGGTTTCGGCAACAGCCCGGGGTTCTCGCCCGGAAAACCGCTGCCGGTGCTGCGGCCATAGCCGAAGCGCGACAGGAAGTCGTAGAAACCCGCGTTGGGCAGCATGTGCACGATCTTCGCCGCGCCCACGTTGGAGCTCTTGGTGATCACACCGGTGGTGTCGAGCACGCCGTAGTTGTGGGTATCGGTCGTGCGGTATCGGCCGTTCGGCATCCAGCCCGGGTTGGTGTTGAACATCGTCTTCGGCGTGATCACGCCGGCTTCCAGCGCGGCGGCCACGGTGAGCGGCTTCATCGTCGAACCCGGCTCGATCAGATCGGTCACCGCGCGATTGCGGTGCGCGTCGCGATTGCCCAGGCTGACCGCGTTCGGATTGAACGACGGCAGATTCGCCATCGCCAGCACTTCGCCGGTGGCGACATCGATCACCACGGCCGAACCGCTGGTCGCGCCGCTTTCCAGCAGCGCGCGCTTGAGTTCGCGATAGGCCAGGAACTGGATCCGACGATCGATGGTGAGGGTCAGGTTCTTGCCCGGCTCGGCGGCACGGACCAGGTCGACCTCTTCGACCGTGCGGCCGCGGCGGTCACGGATCACCCGCTTCATGCCCGCGGTGCCGCGCAGCCATTCGTCGAACGCCAGCTCCAGGCCTTCCTGGCCGCTGTCGTCGATGTTGGTGAAGCCGAGTACGTGCGCGATCGCCTCGCCCTGCGGGTAATAACGGCGGTATTCGCGCTGCGAAAACACGCCCGGAATATTCAGCGCGAGGATCCGGCGCGCTTCGGCCGGGTTCATGCGGCGCTTGAGATACACGAACTCCTTGTCCGAACGCTGGGTCAACTTGCGGGTGAGCTGATCGGCGTCGATACCGAGCGCCGCCGCGAGTCCCGGCAGCCTCCGCGGCGATTTCAGCACTTCCTGCGGGTTCGCCCAGATCGATTCGACCGGCGTCGACACCGCCAGCGGTTCGCCGTTGCGGTCGGTGATCATGCCGCGGCTGGTCGGGATCTCGACGTCGCGCAGGAAGCGTTCGTCGCCCTGCTGCTGATAGAACGCGCTGCGCACCAGTTGCACGTCGACCGCGCGCGCGACCAGCGCCAGCGCGCACACGCCCAGCGCGCCGGTGACCAGCATCAGCCGGCCGCGCAGATCGAACCGGGCGCGACCGCGCTGCGTCGGACCGCGGCGATCGTTGCGGCGCTGCCAGCGATCGCGCAGGGACGTCATCCAACTCATGGGCGCACCACCACGATGTCGGCCGGCTCCGGCGTCTTCATGCCCAGGCGTCCGCGTGCGATCTGGTCGATGCGGTTGCTTTCGGCCCAGGTCGCCTGCTCCAGCTGCAGACGGCTGAATTCGATGTTGAGCTCGTCGCGCGCCTTCTCGTGCCGCGACAGTTCCACGAACCGCTGGCGATGGCTGTAGCGCGCGTGGACGACGCCGATCGCCGAGATCAGATTGGCGAGGATCAGCACGGCGATGATCAGGCGCAGACTCATGCGGCGGCACCCAGCTTTTCGGCGACGCGCAGTACGGCGCTGCGGGCGCGCGGATTGATCGCGAGCTCGGCATCGGTCGCTTTCTGCGAACCGCCGACCAGCGCCAAGGTCGGCGTGAATGCGATCTCCACCGGCATCCGGCGGTTGGCCGGCGGCGCCTTGGCGTGCTTGAGCATGAAGCGTTTGACGATGCGGTCTTCCAGCGAATGGAAACTGATCACCGCGAGCCGGCCGCCGGGCTTCAGCGTCGCGAGCGCGGCGTCGAGGCCGCGCTCGAGATCCTCGAGTTCGCGGTTGATGAAGATGCGGATGGCCTGGAAGCTGCGCGTCGCCGGATGGATCTTCTGCGCGCCGCGCGGAACGACCGACGCAATGAGATCGGCCAACTGCGCGGTGCGCGTCAGCGGGGTTTCCTGGCGACGCGCGACGATCGCCCGGGCGATGCGCCGGCTCTGCTTCTCTTCGCCGTAGGTCCACAGCACATCGGCGATCTCGCGGTCGTCGGCATGCGCCAGCCACTGCGCCGCGCTTTCGCCGCTGTCGGGATCCATGCGCATGTCCAGCGGACCGTCCTTGCCGAAGCTGAAACCGCGTTCGGCGACATCCAGCTGCGGCGAGGAGACGCCCAGATCGAACAGCACGCCGTCGAGTCCCTGCTGGGCAAGCGCCCAATGCGCGAGGTCGGTGAAGCTGCCGCGATGGATCGACACGCGCGGATCCGCGCCGAACTCGCGTTCGGCGACGAGGATCGCTTCGGGGTCCTTGTCCATCAGCAGCAACCGACCTCCGGCATTCAATTGTTGCAGCACGCCGCGCGCATGACCGCCGCGTCCGAACGTGCCGTCCAGATAGGTTCCGTCCTCCCGAATCCGCAGTCCTTCCATGACCTGCGCGTACATGACAGGCAAGTGCGGCACCGGAAGGTGGGCGGGCACTGCACCCGCGCCACCCGCGATCACAGTTGCAGGTCGAGCAGCGCCTCGCCGAGATCCGCATCGCTGAGCGTCATGCGGATCTGCGCGTGGTGCGCCTGCTCGCTCCATAGTTCGAACTTGTCGCCCATCCCGAGCAACACCGCACGTTTTTCGATGCCGACCGCGCTGCGGTGGCTCGCCGGCACGCCGATGCGGCCGTTGCCGTCGGGTTCGACGAAGGTCGCCGCACCTACCAGCTTCAGCTGCAACGTGCGGCTGACGTTCTTCGTTCTGGGCAACGCGTTGACCTGGTCGCGAACCCGCTCCCAGATCGGCTGCGGATAGAGGTACAGCGAACCGGCTTCGAACGGGTTGTAGGTGATGACCAGACGGCTGTCGCACGCGCGCGCGATCAAGTCCCGGTAGCTGGTCGGAATCGCCAGCCGGCCCTTGTCGTCGATCGTGATGGCGGTCTCACCCTGGAACACGTTGCCTGCCTGGTTGTGCCCGTCTCTGGCGGGCTTGGTCAACTCGGAAAAACCACTAAAGACCCGGTTTTCCCACGAGTCGCCACATTAGGAGTCGTACACAGGGTTGTCAACAACTTTCTGAGACCAAATTCACTAAGTCCGTCAATGACTTGCAGCGATGTTCACAGACTGGTTCAAGGTTTATCCACAACCCCCTGTTTAGTCTCAAATTTTGAGATTGAGCGACTTCGGTCGCTGGCCTGAACGGTCGCCTGGATCGGCATCAGAACCCGGATTCCGTCACAGACCGTACGATATTCAACCACAGGGTTGACAATCCGCTGGCGCCGGTCGATATTCAACCCCATGATTGAATATCAGACCTCTCCGCTTTCGCTCGATCGCGTCTTCCAGGCGCTCGCCGACCCGACCCGCCGGGCGATGCTCGCCGATCTCCGCAACCGCGAGCGCAGCGTCGGCGAGCTGGCGTCACCGCATCGGATCAGCCTCGCCGCCGCCTCCAAACACATCAAGACGCTCGAACGCGCCGGCCTGGTCAAACGCACCATCCACGGCCGCACGCATCTGTGCGCCCTCGAAGCGGCCCCGCTGGCCGACGTGGACGGGTGGCTGCGCGAATACGCGCAGTTCTGGAACAAGCGGCTGGACGCACTTGAAGCCCTGCTGGTCGCCGCAGACGCGGCAGCCCCGAACCAACCACCCAAGGAACCTGCCCCATGAATGCATATGGCCACCTGATCGCCGACGATACCCTCCGTTTCGAGCGCCTGCTGCCCGGCCCCATCGAACGCGTGTGGGCGTATCTGGTCGAACCCGACAAACGCAGACTGTGGCTTGCGGGCGGGCCGATGACGCTCGCCCCCGGCGGCGAAGTGGCGCTGCGGTTCCGCAACGCCGAACTGTCGCGCGACGACGACCGGGCGCCAGAGCATTACCGCGCGCAGGAGAACAGCGGCGAGGTGCACGGCCGCATCATTCTCTGCGAGCCGCCGCACCGGCTGGTCTTCACTTGGGGCGACGACCCTTCGGGCTCCCGGGACGCGCAGTCCGAAGTCGAGATCGAACTGACTGCGGAAGGCGAACGCGTCGGACTCGTCCTGACCCATCGGCGCCTGTCGACTCGCGAACAGACCAGCGTCGCCGGCGGCTGGCATACGCATCTGGGCATTCTCGAAGACCACCTGTCGGGGCAGCCACCGCGCCCGTTCTGGCGCACGCACACCCGGCTGGAGGCCGAATACGTCGAGCGACTTCATCGCGAAGCCTGATATCGGTTCACCAATTTGCGCGCAAGTGGATAGCGGATGCGGCATTCGATTCATCGCATCGCCGCCATCCATGGCGCAACGAACAGGCTTCGGATCGCCCTGCCCGACCATCCTTGGTCGTGCGCTCAACCCCGCGCGAGCCAGTGGCTCGCAAACGCGGTGTTTCGCCCCCTGAGTCAGGGGGCGGCTCGCGCGCAGCGCGAGCGGGGGTATGGAAGTGCGCAGCGGGGCCCAAGGTTTGCGCAGCAAACTTTGGGATTTTTCTGGGCACAGCCCAGAAAAATGTGACGGAGCCGGCCGATAAGCCGGGTTTTGTCGTGGACAGTCATTCCTCTAGGCGCATCGTCACCGATACGCTCAAGCAACCTACCCGGAGACACCGCGGGTCGCGGCATCGTCTCCCTATTTGGTCTTGCTCCCGGTGGGGTTTGCCGTGCCGGTCCGTTGCCGGACTCGCGGTGCGCTCTTACCGCACCATTTCACCCTTGCCACGCGCCCTGCCACCCCTTTGCCGTCTCCGGAACCACTTGGCCGGCTTCGCCGGCAAATGCGCCGCTTCGATATGAAGGCGGCAAAGGGGTGACAGGGCCGTTCGGCGGTATCTTTCTGTTGCACTTTCCGTCGGCTCGCGCCGCCCAGGCGTTACCTGGCACCGTACCCTGTGGAGCCCGGACTTTCCTCGGCATCGGCATTCCGGAGAATGCGATGACGCGACTGCCTGGCCGACTCCGTCGCGGGCATTGTCGCACGGGAAACGCGCGCGCATGGCCGGGCGCATTTCGGCCATCGCACGGGACACCGCGAAAAAACGGCGGCTGTCGTCATCAAACGCCTCCGGGTGCGCTAGGCTGGCCGCGCCGCTGGTCGCATGGTTCGATCCGGGGCGGGGCGACAACGACAGGAGGTTTCGACGACCTCTCTCCGGACATCCTCCGGGACAGGGGTTCCACCACAACGCATTCTCGTCGCAAGGGATATCCGGGTGCCCACTCTGGATGGCCGACTGAACCTTTTCGAATCCGCTTTCACCGCACGCCGCAGGGCGAACGTCCGCCCGTTTGCTGCCTGCGTCCTGGCCGCATGCCTGCTGCTGGCCAGCCTCCCGTTCGTATGCCTGGCGGCTCCGGGAGGCGACCAGCGCCATCCGCTGGAAGTGGAAGCATTGACCCGGCCGCGACAGGTACTGGACAAGCTTCCCGCGGCGCGCGCCGCGCTCGCCAGGGACGATCACGTCGGCGTGGCCAAACTGGCGCTGGCCGAAGCCAATGCCTGCCGGGTGATCGCGAACTGGCGCTGCCAGCGCCGCGCCGGTTCGGCCGCGATTACCGCAGCCGACCGCAGCGGAAGCGTATACCTGCAGGTCCGCGCGCGGATCGCGCTCGGCCGAGCGCTCTCGCGGCTGGGCGACTTCAACAGCGCCGCCCGCGTCCTGGCCGAAGCGCAGCAGAAGCTGGGCGATACGCCGCAGAACGTGCTGATGGCCGACATCCTGCTGGCCTACTCCTCGATCAGCGAGCGGCTGGGGAAACTCGACGAATCGTATCGCTATGCCAAGGAAGGACTTGCGCACGCCCCCGCCGACACCGACCCGGAAATGCGCCTGCGCCTGCTGCGCAACATGGCGCACATCGCGTCCGCCAGAGGGCGGCCGCTGGAGGCGCGCGAACTGCTGAAGGAAACCCGCGGCCTGTTGCCGGCCAACCACGATCCCAAGCTGACCGCTGAGATCCTGCTGGAAGAAGCCCGCAGCGCCCGCGCGCTGGGCGATGCCGACACCGTGGAAGAGATGGGCAGGCGCATCGGCGCGATCGGCGACGATCTGAAGAACACGCAACTGCATGGCCTGGGCTACGAAACCGGCGCCCAGGCGCTGGAACTCCGCGGCGACGATGCCGGAGCGTTCGCGCTGTACCAGAAAGCCCGCGGCGAATTCGCAGCGCTGAAACTGCAGCAGGACGAGTTGCGCACCCTGCGCGCCATCGTCGATCTGCAGCTGAAGGGCACGCAGGCCGACAGCCTTCCGCAGTCGATCGCGCGGCTGATCCAGCTGACCGACCAGGTCACCCGCACCGAGCGCGAGTCCGCGGCCGCCGATTTCGAGGAACGCCTGCGCTACGCCGAAAGCGACGCCGCCCTGGCCACCGCCAACGCCAAGACCGAGAACGAACGCCTGCGCGCGATCGTCAGCGAAAACCGGCTCCGCTACACCCTGATCGCGGGCATCCTCGCGCTGTGCATGTTCGGCGTGGTGGCCGCGCTGTATCTGCAGCAGCGCAGGCACGGCGCACTGATGCAGGCGCGCGGCCGCGAACTCGAGATCGCCGTTTCCACCGACTTCCTGACCTCGGTCCACAGCCGGCGCTACATCACCGACGCCGGCAACGTCGCGGTGCAGCGCGCCATCGACAGCGGCATGAATCTCGCCGTCGCGGTGGTGGACATCGATTCGTTCAAGCAGATCAACGACCGCTTCGGGCACGACATCGGCGACCAGGTGCTGAAGGCCGTGGCCGACGCCATGCGCCACGCCTGTCGCGATTCCGACACGCTGGGGCGCTACGGCGGCGAGGAATTCGCGGTACTGCTGGAAGGCGTCGGCCGCGATCACGCGCTGGCCGCCGCGGAGCGCCTGCGCCAAGCCATCGCGGACGTGAAGGTGGCGTGCGGCGACGAGATCATCGCGCCCACCGCATCGGTCGGTGTCGCCCGGCTGTCGCCCGGCGACACCCGCTTCGACCAGTTGCTGATCCGCGCGGACCGCGCGCTGTATCAGGCCAAGGCGCAGGGGCGCAATCGCGTGGTGATCGCCGACCAGGATGCGGAGCCGATCGGGTTGCCCGCCTCTGCCGGCGCGCTTTGACGCCGGATCAGTCGGACGCGCTTCCGTACAACGTCTTCCTCGACGCCCCGGTGATCTCCGCCGCCAGCTTCGCGGCGGTCGACGGCGGCAGGTGCTCGATCAACTTCGCGTAGACGCGGCGGCCCTGGACGAGTTTCGCTTCGGCGTCGTCGCCCACCCCCTGGATCAGCAGCACGAATTCGCCCTTGCGCTGGTCGGGGTCGGCGGCGACGCGGGCGTGGAGTTCGCCGAGGGTGCCGTCGAGCACGGTCTCGAACAGTTTGGTCAGCTCGCGGGCGATGGCGGCCGGACGCTCGGCGCCGATCACCGCCGCCGCGTCGGCGAGGGTGTCCTCGATGCGGTGCGAGGACTCATAGAAAAGGAGTGTGCGCGGCTCGCTGGCGAGTTCGGCGAAGCGTTCGCGGCGGGCGCCGGCCTTGGCGGGGAGGAAACCCTCGAAGGCGAAACGGTCGCTGGGCAGGCCGGCGACGCTCAGCGCGGCGATCAGCGCGCTGGGGCCGGGGATCGGGCTGACCCGGATGCCGGCGGCGCGGGCGGCGGCGACCAGCCGGAAACCGGGATCGCTGACCAGCGGGGTGCCGGCGTCGGACACCAGCGCCAGCGATTCGCCGGCCAGCAGGCGAGCGACGATGCGCTCGGCCAGGCCGGCCTCGTTGTGCTCGTGCAGGGCGATCAGGGTCTGTTCGACGCCGTAGTGCGACAGCAGCTGGCGGGTGTGGCGGGTGTCCTCGGCGCAGATCGCAGCGACCGCGCGCAGGGTGTCGAGGGCGCGCGGCGAGAGGTCGCCGAGGTTGCCGATTGGCGTCGCGACGACGTGGAGGATGCCTGCGGCGCTGGCGGTGGACATCGGATCTGGCTCGCTCGGGGTGTGGCAGGCGGTTAGAATCGTAACGGTTCACTCAAGGGTTGCGGCGATGTCGATGAAGTTCAGAAGAATGGCGTGGCTGTGCACCGGCCTGTTGGCGCTGGGATTGACGGCCTGCGTGCCGACCAAGCCCGGCGGCACCAAGCCATCGACCTACCGGGTCAACCCGCTGATCGCGCAGGCCTCGGCCCTCGCCGCCAATCACGACATGCTGATCGGCCCGGCCAAGACCCAGAACGGACTCGAGATCGAACGCATCGTGGCCAGCCTCGACAACGCGGCGCTCAGCAGCGAGGCGGCGATGCTGCGCGAAGGGGACCCGCTCTACAACTTCATCGGCCGGGAACTGCTGCGCCGCGACCTGCCGCTGCCGCGCCCGTTCGACCGCGAGGGCAGCTGGCGCTTCAATGCCGGCAATCGCGCCGTGGCCGAGCGCGACGGCTACCGTCCGCCGACCCGGCTGGCGGTGCTGCTGCCGCTGACCGGCGCAATGGCGGCCGCCTCTTCTCCGGTGCGCGACGGCCTGCTCGCCGGCTATTACGGCGAACATCGGGCGCGCCCCGAGATCGTCTTCTACGACACCGCCGGCACCCCGGCCGGTGCCGTGGCCGCCTATCAGAAAGCCTCGGGCGAAGGCGCAGACTACGTGCTCGGCCCGCTCGGTCGCGACGAGGTGGGCGAACTGTTCAAGACGCCGGATCTGAACGTCCCGATGCTGGCGCTGAACCGCGGCCCCACGCCACCGCCCAACGGTCACGCCAGTTTCGCGCTGGCGCCCGAGGACGACGGCATCGCCGCGGCCGAATACCTGCTCTCGCGCAACGCCCGCCGGGTCCTGGTGCTGACCGGCAACGAAGACGGCATGCGCCGCAGTGTCGCCGCGTTCCGCGAACACCTGCTGAGCCGTGGCGGCACCGTGGTCGACACCCTGACCATCGCCGAAAAGCCGCTCGACAGCACCGCCGCCCTGCTGGCTTCCGCGCAGAAGGAAGGCGGCCTGGACGCGGTGTTCCTCGCGCTGAAGGGCGGACAGGCGCGCGCGCTGGCGCCGCAGCTCGGAAGCGCCGGCCTCACCGCGAAGCTGCGCGTGTCCACCCCGCAGCTGCTGTCGGGCACCGGCAAGCCGGAGCAGGACATGCTGCTCGACGGCATCGCCTTCCCCACCGAGACCTGGAGCGTGCAGGGCGTGCGCGGGCTCCCCTCGGCCGACACCGCCGGCAGCCTGCTGTCGACCGCGCGCGGCCCGGCCGCCAAACTGTTCGCCTTCGGTTACGACGCCTGGCTGCTGACCGGCTATCTGGACAAGATCGCCGCCAACGCCAATACCGCAGTGCCCGGCGCGACCGGCACCCTGCGCGTCGACGGCTTCGGCAACATCATGCGCAGCCCGGCGTGGTCCACCTTCAGCAACGGTCAGGTCATCGCCCTCGCCCGCAGTGACGACTGAGGGCCACGGCCTGAACCGGAGAACGCAGGGCGCGCATGTCGAAGCCCTCGCCCGCGAGTTCCTGCTGCGACAGGGGTTGACGCCCGTCGCCGCCAACGCGAACTATCGCGGCGGCGAGCTGGATCTGGTGATGCGCGACGGCGACACCCTCGTCTTCGTCGAAGTGCGCTATCGCCGCGGCGGCGGTGTCGGCGGTGGATTCGGGGGCGGCGCGGCCTCGGTCGACGCCAACAAGCGCCGCAAACTGGTGCATGCGGCCGGACTGTTCCTCGCCGCGCATCGCGAACATGCCCGCGCGCCCTGCCGCTTCGACGTGATCGACGCCAGCGGCGACCCGGAAACGCCGGCATTCGACTGGCTGCGCGATGCGTTCCGCGCAGACGACTGCTGAAGGCCGAATCATGCACCACGCCATCGACCCGGCCCCGATCGCGCCGATCCAGATCGTGCAAGCGCAGCTCGACGCCTACAACGCGCACGACCTCGATCGCTTCGTGGCGTGTTTCAGCGACGACGTGTGCCTGTACCGCATGCCCGCGCAGGCGCCCGGCACCATCGGAAAAGCGGCGCTGCGGGCGTTCTATGCCGAACATCGTTTTTCGATCGCGACCCTGCGGGCCGAACTGCTCAATCGCATGACGCTGGGCGACAAAGTGATCGATCACGAGCGCATTCACGGCCTGGGCGAACACCCCACGGAAGTGGTGGCGGTGTATCAGGTCAGCGATGGCGCGATCGCCAACGTCTGGTTCTTCTATCCCTGATCGTCCACGATGCCGACCATCTTCACCCACGCCGTGGTGCCGCTCGCGCTGGGCCTCGCGCTAGGACGCAAGACCATCTCGCCGCGATTGATCGCCGCCGGGATGTTCGCGGCGATCGCGCCGGATTTCGACACCGTCGCGTTCAAGCTCGGCATCGCCTACGCCGATCAGTTCGGGCATCGCGGCGCGAGTCATTCGCTGCTGTTCGCGCTGGCGGTCGGCATGTTCGGCGCGGTCATGGCCCCGTGGCTGCGCACCACGCGATGGCGGGCGCTGCTGTTTCTTGCGTTCTGCACCGCATCGCATCCGCTGCTGGATGCGCTGACCAACGGCGGCCTGGGCGTGGCGCTGCTGTGGCCGTGGTCGCATGAACGCGTCTTCGCGCCGTGGCGGCCGATCGCGGTCTCGCCGATCGGCGCCGGATTTTTCAGCCTGCGCGGCGTGGCGGTGCTGTGGTCGGAACTGCAGTGGGTGTGGTTTCCGTGCCTGATCCTGGCGCTGCAGTGGGCCGCAGTCCGGAAACATGTCGTCGAACGACGCGCCTGGCGGCAGCGGCCGTAGACATCGCGCATACAATCCGGCCATGACCGCCCTGCCCGCCGATCTGGTCCGCACCCTCGCCGCCCTGCTCGGCGACGGCTTTCTGATCGACGCCAGCGAGCGGCTGACCTACGGTTACGACAACTCGCGGCGGCAGGCGATGCCCGATGCGGTGACGCTGCCGACCACGCGCGAACAGGTCGTCGCGCTGGTGCGCGCCTGCCGCGCGCATCGCGTGCCGGTGATCGCGCGCGGACGCGGCACCAACACCACCGGCGCCGCGGTGCCGATCGCCGGCGGCGTGGTGGTGTCGTTCGAGCGCATGCAACGCATCCTCGACATCCGCCCGGGCGACCGCTGCGCGGTGGTCGAACCCGGCGTGTTGAATGGCGACCTGCAACGCGCGCTGCAACCGCATGGGCTGTTCTGGCCGCCGGATCCGACCAGCGCGGACTATTCGAGCATCGGCGGCAATCTCGCCTGCAACGCCGGCGGTCCGCGCGCGGTGAAATACGGCGCCAGCCGCGACAACGTGCTCGCGCTGACCGCGGTGACCGGCAGCGGCGAACTGATCCACTGCGGCAGCGCCACCACCAAGGGCGCGACCGGCTACGACCTGCAGCGACTGCTGGTCGGCAGCGAAGGCACGCTGGCGCTGATCGTGGAAGCGACGCTGCGCCTTACGCCGCTGCCGGCCGCGCGCCGCGCGCTGCGGGCGACCTATCGCGATGTCGATGCCGCAGCCACCGCGGTCGCGCGGCTGATGGCGCAGCCGGTCGCGCCGTCGATGCTGGAATTCATGGATGGCGACGCGGTGCGGCTGGCGCGCGATCACATGCACTCGAACAGCGGACACTGTGACATTCCGGACGATGTCGGCGCGTTGTTGATGATCGAAGCCGACGGCGACGCGCACACGCTGCCGCATGCACTCGATGCACTGACAGCAGCGGCGTACGGCGACGGCTGCCTGAGTATCGAACCCGCCGCCGACGATGCCGCGCGCGAACGTCTGTGGGCCGCGCGCAAGGCGCTGTCGCCCGCGCTGCGGAATCTCGCGCCCGGCAAGATCAACGAGGACGTGGTGGTGCCGGTGTCGCGGATTCCCGCGCTGGTGGCCGGGGTGCAGAAGCTCTCGCAGGAATACGCGCTGCCGATCGTGTGTTTCGGCCACGCCGGTAACGGCAATCTGCACGTCAATCTGATGTACGACCCGGCCGATGCCGCGCAGAACGCGCGCGCGCAGGCGGCGATGACAGCGGTGTTCGCGCTGACGCTGTCGCTCGGCGGCACGCTGTCCGGCGAACACGGCATCGGCATGGCGAAGCGCGACTTCATGACCCTGGCCATCGATGCGCCGACGCTGGCGACGATGCGCGCGATCAAGGCGGCGTTCGATCCCGACGGGATCCTCAATCCGGGCAAGCTGCTGCCGCCGTAAGCGCGAATGAATTTGTCATCCCGAGCGCAGCGAGGGACCTGCTTCGGATCTAAAACGTGAAACAGCAGGTCCCTCGCTGCGCTCGGGATGACGGAACGCTGCATCACCCCTCGAAATGCACATATCCCGCGCGCGGCGGCGACCACGGTGCGCCCTCGACATCGTGCAACACGATGTTGCCGGCATCGGCGGTGATCCGCCCGATGCGCGTCGCCGCCACATCGCAGGCGCTCATCGCATCCTCCACCGCAAGACGCGCGGTCTTCGGCGCGGTGAAACAGAGTTCGTAATCGTCGCCGCCCGTGGCCTGCAGCTCGCGGCGTGCAGCGATAGGGAACGCCGCGAGCAGCGTTTCCGACGACGGCAGCGCGTCGACGTCGAGCTCGGCGCCGACGCAGCTGGCGCGGCAGACGTGGCCGAGATCCGCGAGTAGTCCATCGGAGACATCGATGCAGGCATGCGCGATGCCCGCAAGCGCGAGCCCCGCCGCGACGCGCGGCGTGGGCCGGTCGAGGCGCGCGCGCAGCGCGGGCGTCATCGACTCGCCCGCCTGCCATTGGCGCAGCGCCGCAGCGGCATCGCCGAGCGTGCCGGTGATCCACACGTCGTCGCCGACGCACGCGCCGCTGCGCAACAGCGCGCCGCGCGGTTCGACGAAGCCGTGCGCGGTCACGCACACCGACAGCGGCCCGCGGGTGGTATCGCCGCCGACCAGGGCCACGTCGTGCTGCGCGGCGAGTTCGAGAAAACCATCCAGAAACCCATCGACCCACGTCGCATCCGGTTGCGGCAACGACAGCGACAGCGTGCACCACGCGGGCGTCGCCGCCATGGCCGCGAGATCGGAAAGATTCACCGCCAGCGCCTTCCAGCCGATATCGGCGGGCGCAGTGTCGGCCGGAAAATGCACGCCCACGTTGAGCGTGTCCATCGCGACGACCAATGGTCGTCCCGACGGCACCGACAGCAGCGCGGCATCGTCGCCGATCCCCAGGATCACGTCGTCGCGCCCGGCGACGCGGGCGCGGATACGGGCGATGAGGTCGAATTCGGAAGCGCGGGCGGCCATGCGGTCTCTGCGTGTTGGGTCCGCACGAGCGGAGTCGGCGCGTTATGGTGACACAGCGCTGTAGGCGATTCTGCGGGGCATGCCCGCCGGTTGGCGACTACGGCGCTTTCTGGAACCATACCGGCACGCCTCCCGACCGCCGTCCCCTGCGACGGCGGCTCGCGACGCATGGAGAACGCGTGGATGGAGAGCGTGCATGACTGACAACCTGTTCAGGCCCGAGGTGAGCCAGGCGCGCGCCGACGCGTGGCTGGGCACCACGCGGCTGCCGTCGCCGCGGATCGCCTGGCCGATGACGTGGCTGGCGCTGGCGCTGATCGTCTGCGTGGCCGCGTTCCTGTTCTTCGGCCAGCACGTGCGCAAGGTCCGCGTCCAAGGGCTGCTGGTGCCGTCGCAGGGATTGCTGGCCGCGGTGTCGCCGAATACCGGCGTGGTGACCGGCGTGAAGATCGCGGAAGGCGAGATCGTTGACGCGCGCCAGCCGCTGATCGAAATCGCGTCGTCGGTCGAAAGCCCGCGCTGGTCGACCGGCGATGCCGGCGCCACCGTCGCCGGTCAATTGCAGCGCCAGCGCGCGTTGATCGAAGCCGATATCGATGTGCTCGACGCCAGCCGCAGCGATGACGCAAACACGCAGCGCGAACGCCTCACGGCGCTGCGCGGCGAACTCGCCACCGCGGAGCGCACGCTGCAACTTCGCGAGCGCCAGGCGACGCAGGCGCGCGAACTGCTGGCGCGCATCCGCCCGCTGCAGCGCGAGAAGATCGTCAGCGACGTGCAGATCGCGCAGTACGAAACCGACGCCACCGAAGCCGATACCGCCGCCGAGGATGCGCGCCAGTCGCGCTCGCAGGCGCAGCGCCGGCTGGCCGACGCCGAAGCCGCGGTGGCGACGCTGGATGCGACCTCGACGCTGCGCCGCCACGATCTGCAGCGCCGGCTCGCCGATCTGTCGCAGATGGCCGCGCGCAACGCAGCCGACGGCGGCGCGCTGGTCCGCGCGCCGAAGCGCGGCGTGGTCTCGGGCCTCGCAGTGGAAGCCGGGCAATCGGTGACCCGCGGCCAGCGGCTGCTGTCGCTGATTCCGGAAGGCTCGGTGCTGCACGCCGAACTGTGGGCGCCGAGCGATGCGATCGGCGAACTCGAGCCGGGCACGCGCGTGGCGCTGCGCTACCGCGCGTTCCCGTTCCGCCGCTACGGCGTGCAGTCGGGACGCGTGCTGTCGGTCTCGCGCTCGGCGCTGTCGCCCGAGGAAATCCTGCGCCGCAACGGCATGAAGACCAGCGCGCCCGCCTATCGCGTGCTGGTGGCGCTGGATCCGCAGACCGACCGCAGCAGCGGCCGCGCGCTGCCGCTGCGCGCCAGCATGACCCTGGACGCGGATCTGCTGCTGGAGCGCCGCCGGCTGTACGAATACGTGTTCTTTCCCACCGCCAGCGGGCGCGGCGCATGAGCGGTTTTTCGCGACACGCGCGCAGCGGCGAGCTGCCGGTGATCCACCAGAACGAGATCGCCGAGTGCGGCCTGGCCTGCCTCGCGATGGTCGCGGCGTATCACGGTCACGATGTCGACATGGCCGGCATGCGCCGACGTTTCGCGGTATCGATCCGCGGCGCCACGCTGTCGCGGCTGATCGCCATCGCCGACCGCCTGGATCTGGCCGCGCGTCCATTGCGCGCGGAACCCGAGCATCTGGCCGACCTGCGCACGCCCTGCATCCTGCACTGGGACATGAATCATTTCGTGGTGCTCAAACGCATCGCCCGCGGCATCGCCGAGATCCACGACCCGGCGCGCGGCGCGGTGACCATGCCGCTGGCCGAATTGGGCCGCCACTTCACCGGCATCGTGCTGGAACTCACGCCGCAGGCCGATTTCCAACCGGTGCGCGCGCGCGAACCGATCCGCCTGCGCGCGCTGATCGGCGATGTGACCGGCTGGCGGCGCGCGCTGGTGCAGGTGTTCTCGCTCGCCATCGCGCTGGAGCTGTTCACGCTGCTGCTGCCGATGTCGATGCAGTGGGTGATCGACCGCGTCCTGGTGTCGGCGGACACCGAACTGCTGACCCTGCTCGCGCTGGGTTTCCTCGCCGCGGTGGCCTTCCAGAGCGTCATCGCCGCGGTGCGCGGCTGGGTGGTGGCCGATATCGCCGCCGCATTCGAGGCGCAATGGTCGACGCATCTCGCCGGCCATCTGCTGCGGCTGCCGCTGACCTTCTTCGCCAAGCGCAGCGTCGGCGAGGTGCTGTCGCGGTTCCTGTCGGTGCAGAGCGTGCAGCAGACGCTGAGCACCAGCTTCGTCGAAGCGCTGCTCGACGGGCTGACGGTGGTGCTGGTACTGGCGCTGCTGCTGGTGTATTCGCCGACGCTCACGGTCTGGGTGGTGGCGGGTTTCGCGGTGTATGCGCTGCTGCGCGCGTGGAGTTACAGGCGGCTGTGGCGATTGAAGGAAGGCCACCTGGCCAGCCTCGCGCGGCAGCAGTCGTTGCTGATCGAATCGGTGCACGGCGTACAGGCGATCAAACTCGCCAACCGTCACGCCGAACGCGGCGCGCGGCTGGCGAACGCGGCCAACGACGCCGCGCGGCAGGATGCGGCGGTGCGCCGCGCGACCGCCACGTTCTCGGCGCTGTCGAAGCTGGTGTTCGGCGCGCAGCGGGTGCTGCTGATCTGGCTGGGCGCGCGCATGGCGATGGACGGCGCAATGACCGCGGGCACGCTGGTGCTGTGCATCGCCTATGCGGACATGTTCGCCACGCGCGCGGGCGGGCTGATCGACAAATTCATCGACCTGCGCCTGCTCGGCGTGCATGCGCGGCGCATCGCCGACATCGCGCAGCAGCCGCCGGAACGGGATCATGCGGGAGATCGCGCCGGAGAGTACGCCGGCCCGCCGCCCGAGGCATCGCTGGACATCGAGGGCCTGAGTTTCCGCTACGGCGAAGACGAACCATGGGTGGTGCGCGACTGCAGCTTCCGCATCGGCGCCGGCGAGTCGGTCGCCATCGTCGGCCCATCCGGCGCGGGCAAGACCACGCTCGCGAAGCTGCTGCTGGGCCTGCTGCCGCCGGACGCGGGTACGATCCGGATCGGCGGTATCGATATCGCCCGTTACGGCCTGTCGAACTATCGCGCGCGGGTCGGCGCGGTGATGCAGGACGACGCGCTGTTCGCCGGATCGGTCGCCGACAACATCGCGTTCTTCGATCCCGATGCGCAGCCCGGGGCGGTGACCGAAGCCGCGCGCCGCGCCGGCATCCACGACGAGATCGCGGCGATGTCGATGGGCTACGAAACCCTGGTCGGCGACATGGGCTCGGCGCTGTCCGGCGGGCAGAAACAGCGCGTGCTGTTGGCGCGCGCGCTGTTCCGCACCCCCGACATCCTGGTGCTGGACGAAGCGACCAGTCACCTCGATGTCGAGCGCGAGCGCAGGATCAACGCGGAGATCGCCGCGTTGCGCATCACCCGCCTGATCATCGCCCACCGCCCCGAGACCATCCGCAGCGCGGATCGCATCCTGATGGTCGCCGACGGCCGCGTGGAAGACTGGACGCAAGCGCAGTTCCATGCGCGTTTTCATGAGGCTGCGGCGACGTAATGCGACGGCGTCCACAATGGCCGCCGATCGACTCACGGGAAGTTAACACCCGGCCAAAGGCCGCCGAATAGACTCGAAGCGTTCCCGCACAACCGCCATGCGGATGCTGCGGGAACCGGATCGGGCCTTCGACCCCTGTGTCGTTCGAGGCCGGATACCGCAGCACCGCACCGGGAATGTTTCCCGGCTGCCGTTTCTTCCTCAGGATGATTGAAGGAGTGCACTGATGTCCCAGTTCGAAGACAAGTCCCAGGATTCCACCGTTCGCCCCATCGCCCGCAACGTGGCGCGCGAGCTGTCGCAGCAGGAGATCGAAAAGATTTCCGGCGGCCGGCCCAGCACCACCCACGCCACGGGCCCCAACGGCGACGACCCGGCGGATCCGGGCAGCGCGATCTGAGAACGCCTTACGATCCGCAGCGGATCGATCCGTCGCGGACGCCAGCGTATCGGCGCCGCCTGATCCTTCCCGCCACGCCGCGCTCCCTCCGGGGGCGCGGCGTTTTCGTTGCCACCGCCGCGACGGAGCGCGCATGAACGTCCCACGCACCACGAAACAGCCTCTGATCCTCTCCGGCTACGCGCACGATGTGCACGCCGCATCGGTGTGCTGGGCGCTGCGCCGCAGCGGCTATCGCCCGACGTGGGCGCGGACCCTGGCCGATAGCGCGATGGCGCCGCTGTCGCTGCACGCCGACGATCGCGCGGGCCTGCGTTTCAGCGGCGGCATCGATCCCGAACGCACCTCCAGCGTCTGGTTCCGCCGGCCGCGCCTGCCCGACGCCTTCGACGGCGCGGCGGCCTCGGATCTGGCCTTCCTGCAGGACGAATGGAAACGCTTCGCCGGCAACGTCCACGCCGTGCCCGCGACCGCGGGCGACGTGTTCTGGGTCAACCGGCCCGACCGCGCGCTGGCCGCCGAGAACAAGCTCCTGCAGATGCAGGCCGCGCACCGCTGCGGTCTGCGCTTCCCGGCGACGCTGATGTCGTCGGACCCCGATGAGATCCGGCGCTTCTGCACGGCGCACGAACGCATCGTCTACAAACCCTTCGCCACCCACAGCTGGCGCGACGGCGACGGCAGGATCTTCAGCACCTACACGCGCATCCTCAACGCCGATGCGCTGCAGGACGATGCCGCCCTGCGCCTGTGTCCCGGCATCTACCAAGCCTGCGTGAACAAACGCTACGACCTGCGCGTCACCGTCATCGGCCGGCGCGTGTTCGCCGTGCGCCTCGACGCCCCGCCCACCGACGACGGCGTGGTCGACTGGCGCGCCGCCTCGATCGGCGACAACACCACTTCGCGCCCGTTCGCGCTGTCCGGCACGTGGGAAGCCGCTCTGCGGCGGCTGATGGAATCGCTGGGGCTCGTGTTCGGCTGCATCGACCTGGTGGCAGACGAGCACGACGAACTGCATTTCCTGGAGATCAACCAGGCCGGGCAGTTCCTGTTCGTCGAACACGACACGCCCGAACTGCCGCTGCTGCGCGCGACCGCGGCGATGCTGGCGGAAGGCCGGCCGGATTATTCGCTCGACACCATCGCCGACGACGTGTCCTACGCCGCGTATCTGGAAGATCCCGAGCAGATCGCGTGGTGGGAAACGGTGGCGCCGGGCATGCGCGGGAAGAACGGCGCGATTGCGGGCGTGAGCGAGGAATAGCGGCAGGGAAAACGGCCGCGGCCGTCATTCCCTACATCGACTCAACGCTGCTTCGACGCCTGCACTTCGATCGCGCGCAGCGCGCCGGCAGCCTGGTCGAGCACACCGTTGACGTAGGTATGGCCGTGTTCCGAGCCGAAGCGCTTCACCGATTCCACCGCTTCGTTCAGCACCACGCGGTACGGCACGTCGATGCGGTGCTGCAGTTCGTAGGCGGCGATGCGCAGCGCGGCGCGCTCGATGGGGTCGACCTCTTCCATCGTGCGGTCGAGGAACGGCGACAGCGCGGCGTCGAGTTCGGCGCAGTGCGCGTCGACGCCGTGGACGAGTTCCTGGAAATACACCAGATCGGCGATTTCGCGCGCCTGCTCGTGCGCGAACTGGGTGACGATATCGCGGGCGTCGGCGCCCGACATCTGCCACGCATACACCGCCTGCAGCGCGCGACGGCGGGCGCGGGTGCGCAATACGGGGTCCACGCCATCGGCGCGACGGTGAAATTTGCTCATGGCAGTTTTTCCAGCAGGTTGGCCATCTCGATGGCGACCAGCGCCGCCTCTTCGCCCTTGTTGCCGTGGTTGCCGCCGGCACGGGCTTCGGCGTGTTCGTAGTGATCCACCGCCAGCACGCCGTTGACCACCGGCAGCGCGTGGTCCAGCGCCACCCGCATCAGCCCGTCGGAACAACCGTCGGCGACCTGCTCGTAATGGCGGGTATCGCCGCGGATCACGCAGCCCAGGGCAACGATGGCGGCGTGACTGCGGGCAGCGGCCAGACGCGCAGCGGTGGCCGGGATCTCCCAGGCGCCGGGCACGCGGATCACGTCGACCGCATCCTCTGCCACGCCGTGGGCGACGAACGCAGTGCGGGCTCCGGCGACCAACTGTTCGGTGATGCGCGGGTTCCAGCGGCTGGCGATGATCGCGAAGCGCGCGCCTTCGGGGGCGCGCAGATCGCCTTCGTAGTGAGGCATGCGGGGCGGCTCGGAACGGGGGCGGGCATTGTAGCCCGTCGCCTCCTTTTTCCGGGCACCGGCACTCCGCGTGCAGGCGGCTCACCTTCCCCGCGTGCGGCCGTTCTCCTTCCCCCGCATGCGGGGGGTGAGGAGGCATGTTCGCGGACCACTGGTCCGCATGCCTCCGAACGCCAGCAGGCACTGCCTGCTGGCCGGACAGGCCGGGATGGGGGCACTTTGGATGGACGGGCGCCGGAAGCCACCCCCACCTCGATCCTCCCCCGCTCGCGGGGGAGGAAGACAATCAACAGCCGGTCAAAGACCGACGTATTCGACGACTTCCAGCCCGAACCCCGCCAACCCCACCTGTTTGCGCGGCGTGCCCAGCACCTTCAGCTTGCCCAGGCCCAGGTCGGCCAGGATCTGGCTGCCGCTGCCGTTGCGGCGCCATTCGGCCATCGAGCCGCCGCGTGCGGCCGGCTCGGGCTGCTCGCGGATGCGGGCCAGCAGGCTTTCGGGGGTCTGCGCCTCGCCCAGCAGGACCAGCGCGCCGCGGCCTTCGGCGGCGATCTTGGCCAGCACGTCGCCCACCGCCGGGCCGAAATCGGCGCGGCGCCAGTGCAGCGCATCGGCCAGCGGGTTCTGCATGTGCACGCGCACCAGCGTCGGCGTGTCCGCGTCGGCCTCGCCGCGCAGCAGCGCGTAATGCAGGCCATGGCCGATCCGGTCGCGATAGGTGTGCAGCCGGAAGGGGCCGTGTTCGGTCTCGATCTCGCGCACGTCCAGCCGCTCGACGGTGTGCTCGTTGTGCAGCCGGTAGCGGATCAGGTCTTCGATCGATCCGATCTTCAGGCCGTGCTCGCGCGCGAACACTTCCAGCTGCGGCCGACGCGCCATGCTGCCGTCTGCGTTGAGGATCTCGACCAGCACGCCTGACGGCTCGAATCCCGCCAGCAGCGCCAGATCGCTCGCCGCCTCGGTGTGACCGGCGCGGTTGAGCACGCCGCCGGGCTGCGCCATCAGCGGGAAGATGTGGCCCGGCTGCGACAGGTCGTCGGGCCTGGCGTCCGGGCGCACCGCGGTGCGGATGGTATGCGCGCGGTCGTAGGCGCTGATGCCGGTGGTCACGCCCTCGGCGGCCTCGATGCTGACCGTGAAATTGGTGCCGTGCGGCGAGGTGTTGTCGCGCACCATCGGCGGCAGGCCGAGCTGGCGGCAGCGTTCGCGGATGAGCGACAGGCACACCAGCCCGCGTGCGTGCGTGACCATGAAATTGATGTCCTGCGGCCGCACCAGCTCCGCGGCCATGATCAGGTCGCCCTCGTTCTCGCGGTCCTCGTCGTCGACGATCACCACCATCCGCCCGGCGCGGATTTCTTCGAGCAACTCCGGGATGCTTGCGAAACTCATGGGTGTTCCCTTGCCGACAGCAGCCGCTCGACGTAGCGGGCGACCAGATCGATTTCGAGGTTGACCGGATCGCCGACGCGCGTGGACGCGAACGCGGTATGCGAGACGGTGTGTGGAATCAGCGCGACGTCGAAGCCTTCGCCGTCGACGGCATTGACGGTGAGGCTCACGCCATCGACGCAGATCGAGCCCTTGGTCGCGATGTATTTCGACAGCGAGGCCGGCGCGGCGAACCGCCAGCGCTGCGCGCGGGCGTCGTCGTGGACCGACAGCACCCGGCCGACGCCGTCGACGTGGCCGCTGACCAGATGCCCGCCGAGACGGTCGGTCGGGCGCATCGCGCGCTCCAGGTTCACGGCCTGTCCCACGACCATGCCGCCGAGCGTGGTCAGGCCGAGGGTTTCGGTGGAGGCGTCGGCCGCGAACGAGTCGGCGTCGAATTCGATCACGGTCAGGCAGACGCCGCTGACCGCGATGCTTTCGCCCAACCCGACATCGGCGAACGGCAGACTGCCGACGTCGATGCGCAGGCGCACGTCGCCGCCGCGCGGTTCGAGCGCGGCCACCCGGCCGACGCCTTCGATCAATCCCGTGAACATGCTGCGACCCCGTCGATACCGTTGATGGCTTGCGTCAAAGTGCGCGCTCCGGCCGCAGCAGCAGGCGCATGTCGTCGCCGAGCCGGCGCGTTTCCACCGTGCGCAAGCGCAGGCGCTGCTGCATCTCGTCGATGCGCAGGCCGTCGAACAGCGGGCGCGCGGCGGCGCCCAGCAGCACCGGCGCCACGTACAGCAGCACTTCGTCGACCAGCTCCGCACGCATCAGCGCACCGGCCAGCGTGGCGCCGGCTTCGACCTGTACTTCGTTGATTTCGCGCGCGGCCAGCACCTGCAGCACGGCGGCCAGATCCAGCATGCCCTCGCGGATCGGCACCGACACGTGCGCGGTGTCGAAATTGCGCGGCGGCTTGGCTTCGGGCGCGTGGATGTAGAGCGTCGGCGCATCGCCGGCGCGGATGTGGCCGCGGCCGACCGTGGCCAGCCCGGGATCCAGCACCACCCGCAGCGGCGGCAGGAATGCGGTGTCGTCGCCGTCTTCGAAACGGACGGTCAACTGCGGGTCGTCGGCCAGCACCGTGCCGGCGCCGGTGAGCAGCGCACCGGCGCGCGCGCGCCAGCGCATCACGTCGCGACGCGAGGCCTCGCCGCTGATCCATTTCGAATCGCCGTTGGCCAGCGCGGTGCGGCCGTCGAGGCTGGTCGCCAGTTTGACCCGCACCCACGGCCGTTTGCGCTCGATCCGCGACAGGAACCCCTGATTCAAACGCCGCGCCGCATCGGCCATCAGCCCGTACTGCACCGCGACGCCGGCCGTTTCCAGCGTATCGAAACCCGCGCCGTCGACCTGCGGAAACGGGTCGCGCATCGCCGCGACCACGCGGGCAATGCCGGCCGCGGCCAGCGCGTCGGCGCAGGGCCCGGTCTTGCCGGTGTGCGCGCAGGGTTCCAGGGTCACATAAGCGGTGGCGCCGCGCGCCCGATCGCCCGCGGCCTGCAGCGCGACGACTTCGGCGTGCGGACCGCCGGCCTGCGCATGCCAGCCTTCCGCGATCACCTCGCCGCCGTGCGCGATCACGCAGCCGACCATCGGATTCGGCCGCGTGGTGTAGGCACCGCGTTCGGCCAGGCACAGGGCGCGCGCCATCATCGCGTGGTCGGTGGAGGTGAATCCGTTTGTTGCGGCGTCGGCAGAATCCATGTCGCTCAACGCTTCTTCTTGTCTTTGTCGGCGTGCCGGTCGAAGGGCACTACTTCACCGCCGAGCAGCGGAAGCTGGGTCTCGGACGGCAGCTCGCGTTCGAGACGATCGAGTTCCTCGCGGAAATCGGCGACATCCTCGAACGAGCGATAGACCGACGCGAAGCGCACGAACGCGACGTGATCGAGCTTGCGCAGCTCGGCCATCACGAACTCGCCGACGCGGCGCGACGCCAGTTCGCGCTCGGTGGTCATCCGCAGCTGATGCACCACCGCGCGCACCGACGCCTCGATCTGTTCTTCCGACACCGGGCGCTTGTGCAGCGCGCGGTCGAAACCGTGGCGCAGCTTGCGCGCGTCGAAATGCTCGCGGCGGCCATCGCCCTTGATGATCGCCGGCAGCTTAAGTTCCACCGTTTCCAGGGTGCTGAAGCGCTCGCCGCAGGCCTCGCACTCGCGCCGACGCCGGATCGTCGCACCGTCTTCGCTGACGCGCGAATCGATGACCCGGGTGTTCTCGTGCTGGCAGAAGGGGCAATGCATGGTGGCTGGCGCAGGGCGGGCCTTGGCCCACCAATCTCCTTTCGATATCGCGATGTCTATCGCCGCGACGGTGGGCCGGGGCCCACCTTACGGACGCTGTGCAATCAACCGTAAACCGGAAACTTCCGGCACTGCGCGGTCACCGCGTCGCGAACGCGGGCGATCACGGCTTCGTCGGTCGGGTTGTCCAGCACGTCGCAGATCCAGCCCGCCAGCGCCACGCAGTCCGCTTCCTGATAGCCGCGGGTGGTGACGGCCGGGGTGCCGATGCGCAGGCCGGAGGTGTAGACCGGTTTCTGCGGATCGTTCGGCACCGCGTTCTTGTTGACGGTGATGTGGGCGCGGCCGAGGGCTTCTTCAGCGTCCTTGCCGGTGATGCCCTTGCCGATCATGTCGACCAGCATCAGATGATTCTGCGTGCCGCCGGACACGATCTTGTAGCCGCGGGCGATGATGGTGTCGGCCATCGCCTGCGCGTTCTTCACCACCTGCTGCTGGTAGGTCTTGAACTCCGGCTCCAGCGCTTCCTTGAACGCGACCGCCTTGGCCGCAATCACGTGCATCAGCGGACCGCCCTGCAGGCCGGGGAACACCAGCGACTGGAATTTCTTCTCGAGTTCTTCGTTGGCCTTGCAGATGATGAAGCCGCCGCGCGGGCCGCGCAGGGTCTTGTGGGTGGTGGAGGTGACGACGTGCGCGTGCGGCACGGGGTTCGGATAGACACCGGCGGCGACGAGACCGGCGACGTGCGCCATGTCCACGAACAGGTATGCACCTACTTTGTCGGCGATGGCGCGGAAGCGAGCCCAGTCGACGATCTGCGAATACGCGGAAAAGCCGCCGATGATCATTTTCGGCTTGCTTTCCAAGGCGATGCGTTCGACTTCGTCGTAATCGATCATGCCCGCGTCGTTCACGCCGTAGGACACGATATTGAAGAGTTTGCCGGAGATGTTGGCCTTGGCGCCGTGGGTGAGATGGCCGCCGTGCGCCAGCGACATCCCCAGCACGGTGTCGCCGGGCTTCAGTAGCGCGAAATACACCGCCTGGTTGGCCTGCGAGCCGGAATGCGGCTGCACGTTGGCGTAGTCGGCGCCATAAAGCTGCTTCAGGCGTTCGATCGCCAGCGTTTCGGCCACATCGACATGTTCGCAGCCGCCGTAATAACGCTTGCCGACATAACCCTCGGCGTATTTGTTGGTGAGCTGGCTGCCCTGCGCTTCCATCACCCGCGGGCTGGCGTAGTTTTCGGAGGCAATCAGCTCGACGTGATCTTCCTGACGACGGTTTTCCGCGGAGATCGCGGCGGCCAATTCGGGGTCGAAATCTTCAATACGGCTGTCGCGCGGGAACATCGGGACTCCGGGGGCAGGATGACCCAGCCATTGTAGCCCACGGCCGGGGGCGGCCCGGCCCAAAAAAAAGCGCGCCCCGAAGGACGCGCCGTTGCATTGCGTGGCGTATGGCGCAATGGCTCAGCGGAAGATCACGCTGGCGATCAGACCGGTGGCCACGGCGACCAGAATGAAATCGCCCCGGTCGTCGCGACGCCAGTGATGGCCACGGGGCGGTTCGCGCAGGCCGTAGTAGCCATAGTCCCGGACCACGTAGGTCGGCGCGTAGCCGCGGGTGTCGTAACGCGCGCCGCGCGACCAGCGGGGATAGGCATGCGCCGGCGGGCCGTGGCGATAGACCACCCGCGGCGGCGGCGCGTAGCGCGGGGCCACGTAGACCACGCGGTCGCGACCATGACGGCGATTGTCGTAATAACGGTCGTCCCGGCGATCGTCCCGGCGATCGTCCCGGCGATCGTCGCGACGGTCGTAGCGGTGATCGTTGCGATATTCGCTGCGGCGGTCGTCGTGATCGCGGCGTCCGTGGTCGCGGGCCATCGCCGGCATGGAGACGGCCGCTGCGATCGCCAGGGCCAGGACCGGAAGGATGCGATTGGTGCGTTTCATGCGATGCCTCGTGTGGATGGCGGTTGGGACGGGCCGAGAATGGCGCGGCGAACCTGAACGCGTTCCGTCCCGTTCCGGGCGCCGTGAACCGGTATTCAGCGCCCGGATCCGCCCGGACCAGCCCTCGGTGCCAAGCAGGCCTGCCGTGCGTCGGGCGCGGGCCGGTATAATCGTCGCCAACCCCAGATTCCTCTTCGCGGCTCCTGCCCTGCGCAGGTGGCCGCTGCCCGCCACTGCGACGTCCCGCCCCCATTGGAGCGGCGTCGCGTCACACCGGAAGCCCCCATGTCGCAATACATCTACACCATGAACGGCGTCAGCAAAGTCGTGCCGCCGAAGCGCCAGATCATCAAGGACATCTCGCTGTCGTTCTTCCCGGGCGCCAAGATCGGCCTGCTGGGCCTCAACGGCGCCGGCAAATCCACGGTCCTGAAGATCATGGCCGGCATCGACAAGGACTTCCAGGGCGAAGCCCGCCCCCAGGCCGGGATCAAGGTCGGCTATCTGGCCCAGGAACCGGAGCTGGACCCGACCAAGACCGTGCGCGAAGCGGTGGAAGAAGGCGTCGGCGAGGTGCTGCAGGCCCAGGCCGCGCTGGATCGCGTCTACGAGGCCTACGCCGAGGAAGGCGCGGACTTCGACAAACTCGCCGCCGAACAGCAGCGGCTTGAGGCGATCCTCGCCACCAACGACGCCCACCTGCTGGAGCAGCAGTTGGAAGTCGCCGCCGACGCGCTGCGCATCCCGCCGTGGGATGCGATCGTCGGCAAACTCTCCGGCGGCGAGAAGCGCCGCGTCGCGCTGTGCCGCCTGCTGCTGCAGAAGCCGGACATGCTGCTGCTCGACGAACCCACCAACCATCTCGACGCCGAATCGGTGGAATGGCTGGAACAGTTCCTCGCCCGCTACACCGGCACCGTGGTCGCCGTCACCCATGACCGCTACTTCCTCGACAACGCCGCCGAGTGGATCCTCGAACTCGACCGCGGCCGGGGCATTCCGTGGAAGGGCAACTACACCGACTGGCTGGTGCAGAAGGACGAGCGCCTGAAGCAGGAAGACAACCAGGAGAAGTCGCGCCAGAAAGCGATCCAGCGCGAACTCGAGTGGTCGCGTCAGAACGCCAAGGGCGGCCGCACCAAGGGCAAGGCCCGTCTGGCCCGCCTGGAAGAGCTGCAGTCGGTCGACTACCAGCGCCGTAACGAGACCAACGAAATCTTCATCCCGCCGGGCGAGCGCCTGGGCAACTCGGTGGTGGAGTTCAAGAACGTGTCGAAGAGCTTCGGCGACCGCCTGCTGATCGACAACTTCAGCATGCTGGTGCCGTCGGGCGCCATCGTCGGCATCATCGGCCCCAACGGCGCCGGCAAGTCCACGCTGTTCAAGATGCTGATGGGCATGGAGAAGCCGGACAAGGGCGAGATCATCACCGGCCAGACCGTGAAGCTGGCGTACGTCGATCAGAGCCGCGACAAGCTCGAAGGCGACCACAACGTCTTCCAGGAAGTCTCCGGCGGGCTCGACATCCTCAACATCAACGGCATCGAGATCCAGTCGCGCGCCTACATCGGCCGCTTCAACTTCAAGGGCCAGGACCAGCAGAAGAAGGTCGGCACCCTGTCGGGCGGCGAACGCGGCCGCCTGCATCTGGCGAAGACGCTGCTGCAGGGCGGCAACGTGCTGCTGCTGGACGAACCGTCGAACGATCTGGACATCGAAACCCTGCGCGCGCTGGAAGACGCGCTGCTGGAGTTCCCGGGCAACACCTTCGTGATCTCCCATGATCGCTGGTTCCTGGACCGCATCGCGACCCACATCATCGCGTTCGAAGGCGATTCGCACGTCGAGTTCTTCCAGGGCAACTACCGCGAGTACGAGGAAGACAAGAAGCGTCGCCTCGGCGAAGAAGGCGCCAAGCCGCACCGCCTGCGGTTCAAGGCGCTGAAGTGAGACCTGCGCCCGCCTTCATGGCGGGCGTTTCGCATGCGGCGGCGCCGGGTTTCCCGAACTGAGGCACAGTTCACCGGATCGGGCAGCGGACATCCTTACGAACACCGGGCTTCTTTGAAATCATGACCGACTCACAGACCCTGAAGACGCCCGAACCGATGCGAGGCTTCATCGACCGACTCCGCGACCGCTGGGACCATGCCGATTCGCTGGTCTGCGTCGGCCTCGATCCCGAGCCGGCGAAATTCCCGGCGCGGTTCGTCAACGACCCCGACGCGATCTTCGATTTCTGCCGCGACATCGTCGACGCCACCGCCGAGTACGCCTGCGCCTTCAAGCCGCAGATCGCGCACTTCGCCGCCGCGCACGCCGAGGAGGCGCTGCGCATGCTGATCATGCATATGCGTTTCCGCTACCCGCACATCCCGGTCATCCTGGACAGCAAGCGCGGCGACATCGGCAGCACCGCCCAGCACTACGCCAGCGAAGCCTTCGACCGCTACGGCGCCGACGCGGTGACCGTGAATCCCTATCTGGGCCGCGATTCGGTGCAGCCGTTCCTCGACCGCACCGACAAGGGCGTGGTGATCCTGTGCCGCACCTCGAATGCGGGCGCAGGCGATCTGCAGGACATGGTCATCGGTGGCCGTCCGCTGTACCAGCACGTCGCCGAGAAGATCGCGCGCGACTGGAACGGCAACCGCAACTGCGCGCTGGTGGTCGGCGCGACGTGGCCCGAACAGTTGCGCGAAGTCCGCGCCATCGTCGGCGACATGCCGTTCCTGGTGCCGGGCATCGGCGCGCAGGGCGGCGATGTCCAGGCGGTGGTGACCAATGCGCGCAGCGCCGACGGCACCGGCCTGATCGTCAGCTCGTCGCGGGCGATCCTGTACGCCTCCAAGGGCGACGACTACGCCGAAGCCGCCGCGCATGCGGCCCGCGACCTGCGCGACGAGATCAACCGCTACCGCTGAACCGCGCGTCGCCGGTCAATGCTGCGTCGGCAGCGCAAGCAGCACGGCCGCCAGAACGAGGCCGACCGCGAAGTTGATCAGCATGAAGAGCCCGAAACCGAGCAGACTGCGCAACACCGCTTTCCAGCGCGGGTACGGCCTGAAGAACTGGGTCAGCGAAAACACGCTGTAGGCGACGGCCAGCGATAACGCCCAGCTGCGGACCTCCGGAAACCAGTGCTCCACCGGAGTCGCGAACGCCATGACGACGAAGGTCTGCGCGGTCAGGAAGGCCGTGATCACCAGCCACTCGGGGTAATTCAGATTCCCGACGCGGCGGAACGCCAGCTTGAACGCCATCGCTTCGAACGGCAGCAACAGCAGGGTGGCCGCTGCGTAGTTGCGGTTCATCCAACCGGCCACGGCCTCGAACGCGTTGAAGAGCCGCGTTGGATCGAACTGTCCATCCGCGCTTGCGCGGGCGCCGGCGGCACCGCCCATCGCGACGGACGAGCCGACCACATCGCCTTCCAGAAAATACCGGGCGAGGAACACCAGCGCGGCCGCCAGGATCATGATCAGCATCAGCGGCTTCACGTGACGCGCGCGGCGTCCTTCGATGTAGTCGCGGATGAAGTGCCCGGGCCGCAGCATCAGGTTCCTGAGCGAATACAGGATGCCGCGATCCATGTGCAGCACGCTGTGCTCGAGTTCGTGCCCGAGGAAATGCCAGTCGATGCGATGAGCCGGCGTGGGTTGTCCGCAGGCCGGGCAGTACTTCTGCTCCACGCCATCGATGGCGCGGCCGCAGTCGGCGCAACGGCCAGGAGCGAGCATCTTCGACATCCCCTACGAGCGATCGCTCGATCAATCTGCTTCATGAGCGCGAACCAACCGCGCGCCCCAGTATCGTCCACGCCGCAGCGCGCGTCGACAGTCCGGGATGCCGCGAGGCCTGCGATGCGTGCGCCCGCCGCATGCGCGGCACGACCGGATCAACCGCGACGATGACCGAACCGCATCGCGAAACTCAATCACAGTGCGTATTTCCGCCGATCGTTTTTTGCTGCAATGCCATCTTTCGACAAGGACAGCCGACATGCGGACCTTCAATGCCTTCAATCTCGGTGCGATCGCGACGGCCATCCTCCTGCTGTCCGGTGTCATCGTGCAGCGCCACAGCCCGCCAACGACGGATCTGCCGCGCACGGCGACACAGCGAACCGGCGACTCCGTCCGCGCTGCGGCCAAGCCCGGCCCGAGACCCAGCCGTCCGTTCACGCCGGAAGTCGGCGTCGTACGACCCAACCGCTGCGCCACTGCGCCATCGGCGGGCATGATCTCGGCCACGAAGCTGGACTCGCAGGCCGCGACGTATTTCGGCACGGGCAACACCGACACCGTCACCGCCGTCGAGATCGCGGCCGACTGCAGCGTTCTGGTCGCCGGCCGCATCGGCGCCCTCGATGGTGCGACGGCGCCGCAGCCGCTGGTGCAGGGCGTGACATCGAGCACCGGCATATTCGCCGAACTGATCTACGACGGCCGCGCCCTGCGCCGGCAGCGCAGCTTCGGTTCCATCATCAACGACCTCGCGACCAATGCGACCGGCGATATCCTGATCGGCGGCGATGCAGGCCTGGTGCGGCTCAGCGCGAATCTGCACAGCGTGGCGTGGAGCAAGACGGCCCTGGGCAACGCTTCGCGCGTCGCGCTGGGCAGCGATGGCACCGCAGCGGCGCTGTTCGGCAAGACCCTGCGGATCTTCGACGCGCAGGGCAACGAACTGGCGAACCGCACGTTCGGAGACTCGGCCGTGAACGATGTGGCGGTCGACAGCGCCGGCGTCTACGTCACCGGATTCGCCCAGCGCGATGGCGGCCCCTGTTCGCAACTGCAGGTCGCCTGGATCCGCGCCTATTCGAAAACCGGCGCCGAGCGCTGGAAAGCATGGGACTGGACCCACGCCCAGGCCGCAGCCACCGACTCTTCCTGTGCGGATACGCGCGGCATGCGGATCGCGGTCGGGCAGGGCGGCGGACTCTACTTCGCGGGCGAATCCGCGGGCGGCAACACCATCTATCGCCGCCAGAGCACAGCGCTCGCCGAAACGGCGCCCAACGTCGCCACCGACCCCTACAACACCGGTTACAACACCGCATCCAACCACATCACCTATATCGCGAAAATCGATCCGGCCGATGGTCGCGTCCAGAAAGGGCAGTTGCTGCTGGCGCGACTGGCGGACACCAAGGGCAACACCATTCGTCCGCGCGCGATCACCGCCGACGAGCAGGGCCGCGTTTACGTCGCCGGCGTCTCCGCGTGCTGCACGGCGAACCGCAGCGCGCTCAGCCTGAATGGCTCGCTGATGGCGCCTTATGCTGGCGGCGATCCGTTCATCCTGGTGCTGTCGGCGGATCTGCGCACGCGTCACCTGTGGTTTTCGGCCGCCAATGGGGGCAAGGGCGAAGCGCTTGGCGTAGCGGCATCGCGCGGACTCGCAGCCTTGGGCTCGCGTGCCGATGCCGCGCCGATGACGCTGGATCGGGCGGTACAGTCCACGAGGCCTGCCGCCGCCACCACGGGCGGGCACGTGCTGACGTGGTCGACGCCGACGCCGTAGATCCGCGCCATGCGTACTCGGCGCCAATAAGGCCCTTCGGCCCACGTCGCTAGCGGGCGCGCTCGGTCGCCCGCTCCTCGCGCAGCACGATCAGGCCATCCAGCACATCTGCCCACAGCGCCGCGTGCTGCTTCCGGTAATTGATCGGACGCGACACGATCGTGCCCAGGCGACGGAGCCGTTTGCCGTCGACATAACGCAGACCCGCATCGCTGCCCGCGAGCACGACCGATTCCAGCGAGCCCGCTTCCGCCGATCTCAGAACATTCGGCGCTCCGCCGGCGCCGGGATTGCCGAATCGCCCCGACAGCGCAGTGAACCCGATCGCCGCCGCGCGTTTGCCGTAGGCGGCATGCACATGCCGGCCCATCGGCGTCATGTCGGTCGCCAGTCCATCCAGCGCCTTCGCCGCATGCACGGTCGCGCACCAGACGATGAACTTCGTGCCTTTCGGCCAGCGCCCGCGATGCCACTGGATGTTTTCGTACATGCCGAGATCGCGCCGGTTGCCGTCGCCGTTCATCGCCATGTCGAGATAGCGCGAATACGCCGCCGCCATCGCCGCGGTTTCGGATGTCGGATCGACGCCCTGCGCGACCAGCGCGGCGCGGATGTCGTCGATGCAGCCACGCAGTCGCTGCTTGGCCGCGTCGTCGAGCGGATGCGCGTCGTCATAGCGCCAGGCGTTGTGGGTGTCGATCTCGCGCCTGCACGCATCGCGCCGATCATCGGCGAGCGGGCCGGTCAGCGCGGCGCCGAGCCGGTGCTTCGAGTACTCGCCCATCACGCCGCCGACCTGCGGATCGATACCGGCGATGCGGATGCGCCCAGCCATGGTTTCGCGATACAGGAACTCGATCAGCGGCTTCGACTCCTCCGCACGCGCCCACAGCGCGCCGATGGCGCCGGCCAGCTGCGCCGGCGTTGCGGTCTTCTCTGCGACCGCATGTTCGACATCGAGCATGTCGTAAAGCTGGCTTTCGAACAGCACCGCGTCGAAGCCGCAGCGCGACACCAGCCGCTTCACGATTTCGGTCTTGACCTCGAACGTGCGACCGCCGCCGTGACTCGCGTCCTCGCCCAGCAGCACGATCCGCTTGCGGCAGACGTCGCGCACGAGGCGGTCGATTTCGGCGCTTTCGAGATTGTCGAATGGGCCATGCTCCGGCGCGGCCCCCGAACACGCGAACGCTGCGGACAGCAGCGTCGACAGCCACGCCAAGGCCGCCGGACGACGACGCATCACCGGACCGCCGCCCGCAGCGCCGCCAGCGGAAACCGCGCCCAGATCATCGCGTACACGGACAGCCGGACCAGCGCACCGCGGCTTGGCGCTTCGAATCTGCGGAAATAGCGCGCCAGCCCGCGATGCTTGTGCCATTCCACGAAGACCGGCCGCGAGCGGCTGGACACGCCGCGCACATGAACGACGCGCACATCGTTGGCGACCGCGACGAATGCGCCGGCCTCGCGCGCGCGGCGGCACAGGTCGAGATCTTCCGCGTGCAGGCGATAGCCCTGATCGAAGCCCTCGATGCGTTGCATCAGCGTGCGCGGCAGCAACATCAGCGCGCCGGAGATCGCCTGCACCGGCTGCAGGGTTTGCGCATCGTCGACGGCGACATCCAGCCTGCGCGCGTCGGCGTTGCGCAGCATCGCCGCGAAATCCGGATCGCGACGACGCGCGGCGGCATCGCGCACGCCGGCTTCGTCGACCAGATCGGCGCCCAGCAACGCCTCACGCGCGACGCCGTGCGCATGCGCACGCAGCCGCGCGAGGGTGTCGTGCTCGACCAGACAATCCGGATTCACGAAGGCCAGCCACGGCGCATCGCTGTCGTCGGTGCCCTGATTGCAGCCGGTGCCGAAGCCGGGGTTGTCGGGATTGGCGATGAAACGCACGCGCGCATCGGCCAGCGCATGGCGCTGCACGATTTCCAGGGTGCCGTCGGTGGAAGCGTTGTCGACGACCCGGATCTGCGCCACGCCTTCGGCTGCGCGCAATCGCGTCAGGCAATCGGCGATGGTTTCGGCGCTCTGGTAGGTCACGACGATGGCGGCGATGTCGGAAGCGGACGTCTGCGGGTCGGTGGACATGCGTCAGCGCCTGCCGATGTTCTGCGCAGCATGGGTCATGCATGGCTTCGCGGGTGAGCGATGTCCGAAGAGCAAATCCCCCCGGCCCCCCTTTTCCAAAGGGGGGAACTCACCGTTAATTCTCTTTTCGTCGGCTGTTTGTGAGTTGATGACGCTTCCTGACTTGGCGACGATTCCTGCCTGAGCGAGGCTTACTGGCTTGTACGCGCTTTCTGGCTTGCTTGCTTTTTCTGACATGGTCAATTTTTTCGACTCGCCAAGCCTTTCTGAATTGCCCGCAGTTTCCGGCATGCCGACGCTGTCCTGCTCACCTGCTGTATTCGAATCTTTGCCCATATTTGAATGACAGGTGTTTTCTGAGGCACGGCGCTCTGCTTGCCCCCTTTGAAAAAGGGGGTCGGCGTCCGCATCGCGGACGACGGGGGGATTTGCTTTTGCGGTCGGCGACTTCACGGACTGCTCCCATCGACGGTCCCGACACTCACCACATCCGCTTCCTGCTCCGACTCAGGCCGTCCAAACAGATCCGGCTGCGTACGCAACTCGGCGTTGTCGACCGGTGCGCGTTCGTACGCATGGGTCAAGGCCACGCGCAGCGCGTGCAGCGGGTCGTGCATCAGGAACTGCGCCAACCGCGCGTGCCAGGCGGGCCAGCGCACGCCGAGGGTTTCGACGTCGTCGCCCTGCGGCACGCCCTCGCCGCAGCGGGCGACGAACGCGGTTTCGCACAGGGCGTTCCGCCAGCCCAGTCCGGCCATGCGCAACGACAGATCGACCAGCGCGGCGTACGACGAGGCATAACTCGCGGTATCGAGGCCGCCTGCCTTGCGCCGCGCGCTGCCGCGCAGGAACAGCGCGTGGTTCACCGCCGCCGGCAGTTCGGGATGATGCGGCGGCAGCGACGCCGCGGCCCGCGCCAGCCGCGCGGGCTCGTCGGGCACCGGCATCACCTCGCCCACGCGCGGCCACGACGCGGTCTCGCCGGCGTTGCACCAGGGCGTGGCGGTGGCGATGGCGGGATCGCGCGCGGCGCAGGCCGCGAGTTGCGTGGCCCAGCCCGGAAACGGCACCGCGTCGCTGGCGAGCAGCAGTACGTCGGCGTCGGCGCAGGCCTTCAGCATGTCGTCGAGATGCGCAGCTTCGCCGATGGAACGCGGGCGTCGCGTGTAATCGGCCTGCAGCGCGGTGCGCGCGAGCCAGCGTTCGATGATGGCCAGACCGCGCGGACCGGCCTGGGCATCGTCTGCCAGCCACACGCGGGTGGCCGCAGGCGTACCGGCGTCGAGCGCGGCGAGGCAGGCGTCGAGGGCGTCGTCGTCGACGCCCACCGGCACCAGAACGACGGGCAGCGCGGTCACTGCCCGTGCATTCAGCGGTGCGGCTGCGCCGGCACCGCCCGAAGCTTGCCCGGCGGCGGCAGCGGATCCATCGCGCGGAAACGGCGCGAATAATCGTCGGTGTAATCGCGCAGGCCCTGCTGGTCGCGCACCACGGTCGGGGTGATCAGGATGATGATTTCAGTGCGGCGCTTGTTGTTGGTCTGGGTACCGAACAGCGCGCCGATCACCGGCAACCGGGTGAGGCCCGGCAGTCCGCGCGAGCCTTTGGTGTCATTGTCGGTGATCAGGCCCGCCAGCAGCACGGTGTCGCCGCTCTGGGACACCGCGCTGGTCTTCAACCGGCTGGTGCTGATGGTGCGGTTGCCGTTGGCATCGGGCGCACCCGACGGCGAGCTGATTTCCTGCACCACTTCGATGAACACCACACCGTCCTGGGTCACGCGCGGGCGGACCTTCAGGATCGTACCGGTGTCGAGGTACTGCACCTGGCTGATGCTGTTGCTGTTGCCGAGGATCGGGTTGACCGAGGTCGACACCACCGGGATCCGGTCGCCGACGTTGAGGGTGGCCTCCTGGTTGTTGCGGACCAGGATCGACGGCGTCTGCAGCAGCTTCACGTCGGTGACGCTGTCGAGCGCACGGATCACCGCTGCGGCGTCATTCTTGAGCAGGGTCCAGGCCAGGCCGGGGCCGCTGACGCCGCCGATGCTGGCGCCCAGCGTGCTCCAGTTGCCGGGCGTGCCCAGGCCCGGGGTGGTCACGTCCGGCAGGCCGTTCTCGGTCGCCGCGTTTTCCAGGAACCAGCTCACGCCGTATTCCAGTTCGCCCGACAGGGTGACCTGGGCGACCTGCGCTTCGATGTGCACCTGCAGCGGCAGCACATCGAGTTTCTCGATCACGTCGAGGATCGAGCGCCAGGCGGAGGCGGTGGAGCGCACCAGCAGGGTGTTGTTTTCTTCGATCGCCGACACCGCGACCTTGTCGCCGCCGACTTCCAGCACCACGCTGCCGCTGCCGCCGCTCTGGTTCTGGCTGAGCGAAAGCGAGCCGCCGCCCAGGCCGCCGGCGCTGTTGCCGGAACCGCCGCCCAGATCGCCGCCATCCTTGCCGCCGTCCGAACCGCCGCCGATGGTATTCATCTGGCCGCCCGGGATCAGCGAATAGTTGCCGCCGTCGTTGCCGCCGCCGCGATTGCCGCCGCTGCCGCCGAAGACTTCGCTGAGGCGCGCGCCGATTTCCTTGGCGGTGATGTATTTCAACTGGTACGAATACAGTTTCATGCCTTCGCCGGCGCCGTCGATGCGCTCGATCCACTCCTCGATGTCGTCGAGGTAGTCGGCCTGCGAAGTGATCGCCAGCACCGCGTTGGCGCCGTCCAGCGGCATGAAGCGGAACATGCCAGCGACCGGCGATTTGCTCTGTTCGCCGAAGACCTTTTCCAGATCCTGCACGACCTTGTTGGCCTTGCTGGACTGCAGCGGGTAGACGCCGACCGACATGCTGGACATCCAGTCGACGTCGAAGATCTCGATGGTGCGCAGATAGCTTTCCAGTTCGGCGCGGGTGCCGGCGATGGTCAGCAGATTGCGTCCGGCGTCGACGGTGACGATGGCGTTGGGGCGCGCGTAGGGCTTGAGCAGTTTCTCCATCTCGGTGGCCGAGACGTAGCGCAGCGGCACGACCCGCGATTCGAACCCGCGGGCGCTCTGCGGCGAGCCGCTGCGCGGCGTGACCACGCCGGTGCCCAGCGCCTGATCGGCCGGCACGATGCTGTAGCGGCCGTCGCTGTAGATCATGCGCGCGTTGTTCCAGCCGAGGATCATCTCCAGCACCGAGAGCGCCTGCGCCGAACCGACCGGCTGCGGCGTGGAATAGGTGACGGTGCCCTGCACGTTCGGGGCGATGGTGTAGTTCTGGCCCAGCATGTCGCCGAGGATCGCCTTGACCACCGCATGCAGCGATTCGCCTTCGAAGTTGAAGCGCGCTTCACCGCTGGTCGCGCCGATGTCGGGCAGCGGCGCATTGGCGGCGGCGGCGTTGATCACCTGACCGTTGCCGCGACGGATCCGCGGGCGCGGGCGGCCGTCTTCGACATCGTCCACGCCGGGCAGCGGTTCGGTGGTCACGGCCCCGCCGGCCTGGGTCGGGCTGCCCTGCGTCTGGCTGCTTCCGGGCTTGCCCTCGGCGCGCTTGATCTGCGGCTGGGAACCGGTGGCGCAGGCCACCAGCATCGTGCTGAGCGCGGCGGCGAAGAAAACGTAGGCGGTGGATCGCAGATTCATCATCGAATTCTCAAAGGGTGTGTCCCGGCACGGGGCCGGCGTTCTGCGCTGCATGGACGGGCCGCTGCACGAGTCGCTCGCGGCGTGCGTGGGCTCGCGCGCAGGCCGCCGCGACGGTCGCGGCGCAAAGGGTGGCGCCGGAGGGCCTGTTCATGACCGGATCCTCATGGCGTTTGTCCCGGGTTCTGTCCCGGCGTGCCGGGGTTCTGCGCTTCCTGCGCGGTCTGCTGGCGGATCTGGGCGCGACGCGCTTCGATGCGCTTGCGGATCGCGTCCAATTGCGCCTCGGTCGATACGTTGCCGCCGGTGCCGTCGGCATTGGCCACGGGCTGCGGTATCGGCGGAGGGGCAACGGGCGGCGGCTGCGGTACCACGCCGCCGGGGCCCGGCAGGGTTTCGTTGATCACCGCGGTCGGCGCGGGCGCGGTCGGCGCGGCGCCGCCGACGCCGTTGAACACCCGCAGTTCCAGGGTCTTTTCGCCTTCCGGGCCACGAAATACCGCACTGCGCGGCTGCAGCGAGGCGAGGCTCCACTGCGGCGCGGTCTCGACCGCATCGCCGACCTTCACCCGCACCGACTGTGCGCCGTCCGCAGGCGGCTTGAGGATCGCCAGTTGCACGGTGGACGAGATCAGGATGCTGGTGAGGACGTAATCGAAGGTATTGACCGGCGCGGCTTCGCCGTTGCCCTCGATGGTGAACGGCTGCGGCTTGCGGTCTTCGGAGAAGATCGGGCGCTGGCCGATCTCGACGTACTGCGCCTGCAAGCCGGGGCGATCGGCGCGCGGAATGGTGGTCGGCGGCAGGCGCTGCTGCTGGGTGTCGTCGGACGCGTCGCCCAGGCGCGAGCCCAGGCCCAGCAGCGAGAACGTCCACAGGCAGACCGCCCAGCCGGCGACGCCGGCCAGCAGCCAGGTCTTGGGGCTGAGACTATCGACGCGCATCGGGCGTGCCTCCTGCGGGGGGAGCGACATAGCCGTACAGGTCGAAACTCACGTCCAGGCCGCCGCTGGTGGGCGCCTGTTCGGGCGTGAAATAGAAGCGCTGCGCGGTGATGTTGAGGTTGTCCACGAACAACCGCGGCGAGCCGCTTTCCAGCGAATGCAGCACGGCCGCGAGTTCCGGCGTGCCGCAGCGCAGGCGCACCTGTACCACCGCGCGCGGGAAGCGCTCCTTGCGGGGCTCGGTGATCGGCGAGCGGGTCTGGATCGCGCAGCTGCGGTTCTTCGGGCTGGCCTCCAGCACCGCGGTATCCAGACGCTGGATCAGGCCGGCCGTCGCTTGCTCGGTCGTGCTTTCGGCCATGAAGCCCGGCACCCGCGCCGCCTGTTCGCGCACCGCGGCGAGGCGTTTGCGGATCTCCGGCGCCTGCGCCAGCGTGGCGCGGGCGCGGGCGTCGCGCTCCTGCAGGCCTTCGATGCGGTCCTGCAGTTCCAGCATCGGCACCGTCCACCAGGCATGGATCAGCACGAAATAGGCGACCAGCAGCACACCGGCCAGCAGGCCGAGAGCGATCCAGCGTTCACGGGCGGTCACCGCGTTCATGCCGGGGCTCATGGTTCGCGCGCCGGGTTGGTGGCGCGCGGCCGCGCCGGCTTCTCGGCCGAGGACGGGGCGATCGTGAGTTCGCCCGCCATGTTGAAGCGGTCCTTGTTCTTGGTGACCTCGGGCAGGAGCGAACCGGTGAGGTTCATCGAATGCCACAGTTTGGATCCCTGCAGCCGTTCGACCAGACGCGGCGCCTCGGAGCTCAGCCCGACGATCAGGATCCGCTCTCCTTCGATGCTCACCCGTTCGATATAGGTGCTGTCGGGCAGCCGCCGGCTGAGTTCGTCCAGCACTTCGACCGTGCTGGGGCGGCCGCTGCGGGTCTGCTGCAGGAAGCGCAGACCTTCGACCTGATCCACCAGTTGCTTGCGCTCGGCCGAGACCTTCGCCGCCTGCTGGCCGAGACGCTTGGCTTCGATCTCGAGCGCGTCCGCCGCGGCCTCCCGGTTGTGCAGGATCTGCCACAGTCCGGCGCCGAGCGCGACCAGCGCGATCACCGCCAGACCGAAGTTCCAGATCGCGCGCGGATCGCGGCGGCGGCGGCGCTGGGCGCCGGGCAGCAGGTTGACGCCGAGCGGCAGGCCGCTGGCATCGGCCATGTCGACGCCGGCCAGGGTGGCGACCAGCGGCTCGCCCAGCGCGGCCAGCGCGCGTTCGAGACTGGCGCGCGGCACCACGATCAGTTCGGCGTCGATCTGGCCATCGCCGCGACGGCCGAGCACGCGGGCGTCGTAATAGACATCGGCGAGAGTGAAGGGCGTCTGCCGGTCGATCTCGAAACCCAGCACTTCGCGCAGGCGGTCGGCGGCGGCGGCGGGCAGCGAAAGCCGGCGGCGAAGGCCGTCGCGCTCGGGCAGCAGCAGCCAGCGCGGGAGGCTGTTGATCCGCGGCGACAGCAACTGCGACAGCGGCTCTTCGCCCGCGGCAACGGCGGCGTCCCAGGGCAGTTCGGTCAGTTCGCGGATCGGGGATTCGCCGGGCTGGGCCGGCAGGGTCAGGGCGAGCGACAGGCTGTCGTCGTGGCGGCGCAGCAGCAGCCGCTGCTGGGCCAGTCCGAACACGGCGCGCAGCCGCGGCGGCAGGCCGCTGGCCAGCGCGGTCGTCCACCAGGCCCAGAAGCCGCGCAGACCCGGCCAGGCACGGGCGAAGCCTGCCTGCGGCAGCTTCGACGAGGCTTTGACGGGCGTCGCGTTGTCGGCGGTAGTGCTCAGATGCAGTCCTCGATCGATCGCACGACGCGCCGCCGGAGCGGCGCGCCACAGGTGAAAGCACCCCGAATCATTCGGGGTCCGGCATTGGAAACGAACCGGTCGGGGAAACAGGCCGTCGCGCGGTTCATCGCACGATCGCCCCTTCTTCCCAGCGCAGCGGAGTGTAGGCCGAGCCCGGCAGTCCGCTGTTTCCGGCGCGCACGACGGCGCGCAGAACCGACACGCGTCCGTCACGCAACCGCGCCCGGCTGTCGATACTATACGTGCCTGTGCCGGCACCGACGAGCGACCCGGACTCGCCCGGTTGGCGCGGGCGCCGCCGTTCGGCCAGCGTACGCTCCGGATCGACCCCCAGCGCCCGCAGCACTTCGGCGCTGGCGTACTGCTCGGAAGGACGACCCTGCCCGCTGTAGACCGTCAGATGCGGCGCGAGTTTCGCGAACAGTTCCGGGGTCATGCCCAGCACCAGTTGCAGTTCGGCCACGGTCTCGAACGGCGCATCCTTGGCGCCGTACGGCAGCTCCTGGCTGCTGTAGTCGCCATCTTCGGCGCCGCCTTCCACCTGGGTCAGGGTGTCGGCATCGCGCCAGTCCAGGATCGCGGCGGCGATCCTGCGCGCCGATTCGCGCTCGGCGCCCACCGCCACCATCAGGCCGGCGAGCAGATCCAGATCGGAGGCGTTGATGTCGACCTTGCCTGACTCGTCGACGAGGGTGATCACCACCTCCGCTTCACCGAAAAGCCAGTTGTATTCGCGGCCGTCGGGCAGCCATTGCCGCGCCGGGTCCAGATCGACCACCCGGGTCATCGCATATTCCAGGCCGGCGCGCGCGGCCTGATCGGCCACCACGCCGTGGCTGAGCACCCGGCCCTGCAGATATTCGACCCGTGCGATCAGCGCGAACGCGCCGACCACCGCGGTCAGCATCAGGATCAGCCACAGGACCAGCAGCAATGCCGCGCCCCGAGAGGAACGCCGCGGGGCCGGCCGCCGCAGGCGCGTGGGAGACAGGCGGGCCATCATCAGATCGGCGCCTGCGAGTACCCGCCGAAGCTGGCGGCCTGCGGCAGCGACACCACCAGCGGCGGCCAGCGGTCGCCGTAGCCGTCGACGATGTCGATCCGCACCTGCAGCGGCATGCGGTCGTTCTGTTCCCAGGTGTCTTCCCAGTCGCCGATCCGGTTCTGCGCATCCAGCGCGCGGTAGCGGATCTTCACCTCGCGCAGCCCGCCGGCCAGCAGTTCGGGCGGACGCGGGCTGCGTTCGGCGTTGACCTCGTTGGCCAGCACCACCGCGAATTCGATCTGCAGGCGCAGGCCGTCGTCGTCCTCGACCACGGTGATGTCGTGCAGATGCGGGCCACCGCGGCCGAGGTAGGCCGGCAGATCGGCCACGAAACGGATGCGGTCGGGGCCGCCGGTGAAGCGCACCGGCGAGCCGTTGCCTTCCACCACGTCGTAGGAAATCGGCAGCGCCGAGGCGATGCGCCGACGCAGGAAGCCTTCGACCGCGCGCATGCGCTCGTTGCGCTGCGACTGCTGCTCGCCGCGCGTCGCCGCTGCGGACGCGGCGCGCAGGGTCGCGAATCCGAGCGTCATCGCCGCCGCCAGCAGCACGGTGGCGACCAGGATTTCGATCAGGGTGAAACCCGCCGCGCCGCGACGCGCGATGCGCGAGCTTCGACTCCGCAGGGTCATGCCCGATGGCGTCATGCCCGATGAAGTCATGGCACCACCCCGGCGGCATTGATGTCGGTCGGCGTGACCAGCCGCAGCGATTGCAGGCGCAGGCGCTTGCGCGGGCCGCCTTCGCCCCAGGTCATCACCAGATCCAGTTGCAGCAGCTGCGGCGCGCCCAGCACCTGGCCCTGCGGCCGCGTCACCGACGGGTCGCGGAACGGACTGACGCTCATTTCCCAGCGGTAGCGACCCTCTTCGAGCTCGCCGTCGCGTTGGCCCACGACCAGCGCTTCGCCGACCCCGGCCTGATCCAGCAGCGTCTGCGCGTGCAGCGCGGCGCGGCCATAGTCGGTCGAGGTCCGCACCTGTTTGGTCGCATTGGTCAGCGAACCCAGCAGCAGCGTGAGACCGAAGGCGAGCAGCGCGAACGCCACCACCACTTCGATCAGCGTATAGCCGCGCTGCGCGGCTTTGCGCCCGATGAGACCTGCGCGGCTCATCGTTCGGCCTCGCCGCGGTGAACACCGATCTCGCCGGTCAACCAGGCGACATCGACATTCCAGACCGCGTTTTTATGGCTGAGCTGGATGCGCCCGCCGGTGGACGCGCCGTCCTCGAAGAACATCACCACGCCCTCGCCTTCGCGGGTCTGCACCTGGCGCACGCCGATGAACTTCACTTCGAGCGTCTTCGGCACCTCGCCACGACGGTTCTTGGCGCCGGTCCAACTGCGCTTGTCGGGCACGATGGAGAAACGCTGCACGCTGCCGGTGGCGATGGCCTGCGCGCGCGCGAAGCGCAGTTCGGTGGCGAGTTCCTTGGCGGCGGAGCGCATGCGCAGGCCGTCGATGCCGCCGCTCATCGCCCCGAGCATGATCAGACTGAGCGCGGCGATCAGGGTCACCACGATCAGGATTTCCAGCAGGGTGAAGCCCTGCGCTGCACGGCGCATGGTGCGGTGCGGCGAGGCGTCGCGCCGGGCGCGGTCGGAGAGCATGGTGCGGGGACCGGATCGGCGGCGACGAGACGAAGCGCTTACTGCTGGCCGTAGCGGATATCGGCGTCGATGCTGCTGCCGCCCGGCTGCTTGTCCTTGCCGTAGCTGATCAGATCGAAATCGCCGTCCTGGCCCGGCACCGCGTACTGCAACTGGTTGTTGAACGGGTCTTTCAGATCCTTCGCGTCGCCATAGGGACCAAGCCAGCCGTTGAGCTGCGGATCGGTGGTCAGATCTTCCAGCGTGCGCGGGTATTCGCCGACATCGGAGTTGTATTGTTCGATGCTGGCGGCGACTTTCTGGATCTGGATACCGGCCAATCGATAATTGGCGGTGTCTCTGTTCTTGAACACCTGATTGCCGACCACCGCCAACACGCCGCCGATCAGCACGATCACGATGATGATCTCGATCAGGGTCATGCCGGCCTGCGAACGGCGCGGTGCGGGACGGCGGAACGGGCGGGAATTGCGCATGTCGGTCAGTCCATTCAGTAGTGGGAACGCTCAAAAAACGAAGAACATGGAATTTCGATGGCGGGCGGCCCGGAGACGCCGGGCCTTGGGCGGCTTCGATCGGATCGATTCGATCAGATCGAACCGCTGAGCTGGTACATCGGCAGCAGCACGGCCATGATCACGAAGCCGATCACCACCGCCAGGATCACCGTGATCGCCGGCACCAGCGCCGCGAGCATCCGGTCCAGCGCCAGCCCGGTTTCGGATTCGAAGGTGTCTGCGGTCTTCAGCAGCATGGTATCGAGTGCACCTGACTCTTCGCCGACCTGGATCATCTGCAGCGCCAGTCGCGGGAACCGCTTGCCCTTGCCCAGCGCGACGGACAGACCGACGCCGTTCTTCACCTCGGCCGCCGCAGCTTCGACATCGCGGATCAGGGCTTGGTTCCCGATGATCCGGCCGCCGATGCCCATCGCGGTGAGCAGGGGCACGCCGTTCCTGAGCAATGTGCCGACCGTACGCGCCAGCCGCGCGGTTTCCATCTTGGCGACGATCGGGCCGACGAGGCGCTGACGCAGCAGCCATTCGTCGAAACGGGCGCGGAATTCCGGGGTGCGCCACTTGCGCGCGAACAGCCATGCGCCCACGGCGGGAATCGCGATGAACAGCCACCACCAGTCGCGCACGAACAGGCCCAACGCCAGCACGAAGCGCGAGAACAGCGGCAGCTCGGTGTCGAGGTTCTCGTACATCGCGGCGAACTGCGGCACCACGTAGCCGAGCAGGAACAGCAGCGAGAAGCCGACCATCGTCATCAGGATCGCCGGGTAGATCAGGGCGTTGATCACCCGTCCACGCAGCGCGCGGCTGCGTTCGAGGTAATCGGCCAGGCGCTGCAGGGTGTCGTGCAGGCTGCCGCCGGTCTCGCCGGCGCGGATCATGTTCACGTACAGGCGCGAGAACGCGCCGTGCTGGCGTTCCAGCGCCACCGACAGCGAAGTGCCGCCGCGCACCGCGTCGCGGATGTCCTGGATGGTGCGGCGCGCGACTTCATCCTCGGGCAGTTCCAGCAGGATCGACAGCGCGCGATCCAGAGGCTGGCCGGCGCCGAGCAGGGTCGCCAGTTGCTGGGTGAACTGCACCAGCCGCGCGCCCGCGAAGGGCCTGGGCTTGAACAGGCTGCGCCACGCCAGCTCGCCGCCCGCGGAGGCGAGCATCGCCTCGACCGGCAGATGCCCCTGTTCCTGCAGGCGCAGCACCACTTCGGCGTCGCTGGCGGCCTCCATCTGACCGTCCAACACTTCGCCGCGGCTGTTCAGGGCTTTGTAGCGGTACAGGGGCATGGGAACCGGACAGTCGGATCGGCGGAAAGGAAACGATGGCCGGCGGCCATCGCGGTCGAGCGCGGGAGCATATCGGCCACCGCACCGGATTGGGAACCTCCTTCAGCGCGAAGGTTCCCCGGACGGCGCCATGCGGCCCTCACTTCGCTTTCGGGGTGAGGATGCTGCGCTCGATCAGCGTCAACAGTTGCTGGCGCTTCGCATGCTGTGCCGGGGTGCCGGCCGAGGCGACGTGACGCTGGTAATCCGGCTGGCCGCAGGCGAACGCATTGAGGCAGATCAGGTTCATCAGCCGCGAACCGCGCGCGCAGTCGTATCCTGCGCGACAGGCCGCTACGATCCAGGCCTCTTCGGCGGACGGGCCTTCGAAGGCGGGCGCCTGCACCGGATCGTGCCAGCGGCCGTCGAGTTTGGGCAACAGCATCGAAAACTCGAAGATCGCATCGGGATCGCCGCTCTCACGGGCCTTGTCGATGAAGTACCGGTATTGGGCAGGACTGAGCCTGGGAACGGTACGGCTGAAGTAACGCATTTCGGAGACGAGATCACCGCTCTTGGCGCTTTTGTGAAGCCAGAGCTCGGCAGCCGTCGGGTTCTTGAGCAGATCGGCACTCGCCTGCACGCACAGTCGCGCCTTGTCGCGGTTGATTCCCGCGAGCGCCTGCGCCGTGGCGGGATCGGAGATGGCCAGTTTCGCAAGCAATTGCAGGCCGGTCCGCAGCCCCCCGTCGAGGGCGCGACAGTCTTCATACACTTCCGACAGCCTGCGCTGGGCGACCAGGTCGCCGTCCGTCGCCGCCTGCCGGATCTCGATGTAACTGGCTTCGCGCCACAAATACCGGCGACGGGCGATGCCCTGCTTGATGCGCTCGCTGCGTTCGGCGCGCTGCGCCTCGGTCAGCGGCCTGGCGGGCTGCTCGCCCGCAGCGGACGCATCGGGCGCATCGGCCGCGGGTCCACGATCGCGCGCCATCCACCACCAGCCTCCGGCCACGACCACCGCCACGACGGCCGCGCACACCGCGACCACGACACCTTTCTTCATCCCCGAATCCCCATGCAGACCCTTGCCCCGCGCCGGATCGCGCGCGCCCGAAGCCACTTTCCTCTGGACACCATCATGCGTCCTCGGTGACGCGCAGGACTTCTTCGATGGTGGTCACCCCGGCCAGCGCCTTGACGATCCCGTCCTCGTACATCGTGCGCATGCCGGCCTGCCGGGCCAACTGCTCCAGTTCGCCCATGCCGGCGTGACGCATCACCGCCCGGCGGATCTCGTCGTTCATCACCAGGAATTCCATGATGGTGGTGCGGCCGAGATAGCCGGTGGGCGCCGCCGCCGAGCCGCGCGGACGATACAGATAGATCGTGCCTTCGGGCTGGTAGCGGCGGAAATTGAATTTCTCGATTTCCTCGGGCGAGGCCTCGTAGGGCTCGGCATGGGTCGGCTCCAGCCGGCGGACGAGGCGCTGGGCCAGGATGCCGTTGATGGTCGAGGTCAGCAGGTAATCCTCGACGCCCATGTCCAGAAGGCGCGTGATGCCGCCGGCGGCGTTGTTGGTGTGCAGGGTGCTGAGCACCAGATGGCCGGTGAGCGCCGACTGGATCGCGATCTTGCAGGTCTCCAGATCGCGCATTTCGCCGATCATGATGATGTCCGGATCCTGGCGCACGATGCTGCGCAGGGCGTGGGCGAAATCCAGCCCGATCTGCGGCTTGGCCTGGATCTGGTTGATGCCCTCGATCTGGTATTCGACCGGGTCCTCGACGGTGATGATCTTGACGTCGGGAGTGTTGAGCTTCGCCAGCGCGGTGTAGAGCGTGGTGGTCTTGCCCGAACCGGTGGGGCCGGTGACCAGCATGATCCCGTGCGGCTGCTGCAGCACGTGCTGGAACTGCGGCAGGAATTCGTCGGTGAAGCCCAGCTTGTGGAAATCGAAGACCACGGTTTCGCGGTCGAGCAGACGCATTACCACCGATTCGCCGTGCGCGGTCGGCACCGTGCTGACGCGCAGGTCGAGTTCCTTGCCCTGCACGCGCAGCATGATCCGGCCGTCTTGCGGCAGGCGGCGCTCGGCGATGTTGAGCTTGGCCATGATCTTCACGCGCGAGATGACCGCGGCGGTGAGGTTGGCCGGCGGACTTTCGCCCTCTTCCAGCACGCCGTCGATGCGATAGCGCACCTTCAGCCGGTTCTCGAACGGCTCGATGTGGATGTCCGATGCGCGCAGCTCGACCGCGCGCTGGATGATCAGATTCACGAGGCGGATGACCGGGGCTTCCGATGCCAGATCGCGCAGATGCTCGACATCGTCGACATCGCCGGTCTCGCCCTCGGCGGTTTCGACGATCGCGCCCATCGCGCTGCGGCCCTGGCCGTGCCAGCGTTCGATCAGATCGCCGATCTCCGAGCGAAGTCCGACCAGCGGCCGGACCTCGCGCTGGCTGGCCAGCCGGATCGCGCCGAGGGTGTAGACATCCTGCGGGTCGGCCATGAGGACGGCGACGTGGGCTTCGCTCTCGCCAACCGGTACCGCCGCGAACTGTTTCATGAATTTGAGGGTCAGCTCGACCCCTTCCGGCGGCATGTCCGGCAATTCCTTCACCGCCAGCAGCGGCAGGCCCAGCACGTCGGCGCAGGCTTCGGCATGGTCGCGCTCGGAGACCAGCCCCAGTCGCGCGATCAGCGCCAACAGCTCGCCGCCGGTTTCTTCCTGCAGGCGCTGGGCGCGCACCAGATCGGCTTCCTTCAGCCGCCCTTTCTCGAGCAGTGCGGCGACGATGCGGTCGCCGTCGCTCGCGAGCGGCGGTACGACCTGTTCTTCCGGTGACGACTCTGCCGCTGTCTGGACCACTGCATTCACGGGTGTTGCCCTTGCTGCCGCTGCCGCGGCCGATGGTGGATGAAGGTCATACTCTAACGCGTCGAACCGGAACGGGCCGAGTTGCGCACCCTTTCGCCTTCAACGGCGGGTCGCAAGCGGACGGGCTTGAGACAGGTCGCCGGTGCCGGACTACTCATGGCAGCGTCGACCGGGATATGACCAGCAGGCGCCAGGGTGGTTCCGCAAAGCGGTCCACTCTGGCGCGCGAGCCCTTCCCATGAATAAGGGAAGGGCCGGAAGCGGCTCAGCGCACCTCGGCCACTTCCACCCCGTCCATACCCGCCGCGAGCGTGCGCGCGTCGCCGCCCTGGGCGAGCTTGATCTTCAGGCGCACCTCGTTCTGCGAGTCGGCGAAGCGCAGCGCGTCCTCGTAGCTGATCTCGCCGGCCTGGTACAGCTCGAACAGGGCCTGATCGAAGGTCTTCATGCCGAGATTGGTCGACTCCTTCATCACTTCCTTGAGCTTGTGGACTTCGCCCTCGCGGATGTAGTCCTGTACCAGCGGCGTGCCGAGCAGGATTTCCATCGCGACCTTGCGGCCCTTGCCGTCGGGGGTCGGAATCAGCTGCTGCGCGACCACGCCCTTGATGTTCAGCGACAGATCCATCAACAACTGGTTGCGGCGGTCTTCCGGGAAGAAGTTGATGATGCGGTCCATCGCCTGGTTGGCGTTGTTGGCGTGCAGCGTGCACAGCACCAGATGCCCGGTTTCGGCGAAGGCGATGGCGTGGTCCATGCCTTCGCGGGTGCGCACTTCGCCGATCATGATCACGTCCGGCGCCTGGCGCAGGGTGTTCTTCAGCGCCGCTTCCCAGCTGTCGGTGTCGATGCCGACCTCGCGCTGGGTGACGATGCAACCTTCGTGCTTGTGCACGAATTCGATCGGGTCCTCGATGGTGATGATGTGGCCCGAGGAATTCTGGTTACGGAAGCCGATCATCGCCGCCAGCGACGTCGATTTGCCGGTGCCGGTGGCGCCGACGAAGATGATGATGCCGCGCTTGGTCATCGCCAGGGTCTTGATGATCGGCGGCAGCGCGAGTTCCTCGATCGTGGGAATCTTCGACTCGATCCGGCGCAGCACCATCCCGACCTGATTGCGCTGATAGAAACAGCTCACGCGGAAGCGGCCGACGCCCGAGACGCCGATCGCGAAGTTGCACTCGTGGGTCTTTTCGAACTCCTCGCGCTGCGCCGGGGTCATCACGTTCAGCACCAGGTCGCGGCTCTGCTGCGGCGTCAGCGCGTTCTGGGTGATCGGCGATATCTTGCCGTGGACCTTCATCGCCGGCGGCATGCCCGCGGTGATGAACAGGTCCGACGCTTTCTGGTGCGCCATCAGCTTGAGGAAAGAGGTGAAGTCGATGGTGCTCATTGGAAACTCCGGATCTTGAATGGCTACGCCCTGATGCCTGTCATCCCGACCCCGGACGCGATCCGGGGGAGGGACCTGCTTTCATGGATGTGGAGACGACAGCAGGTAGCTCGCTGCGCTCGGAACGACAACGATCATTCGAACAAACGCTTGTCCTTGGCGTAACCCTTCGCCTGCTGGCGTGTGATCAGGCTGCGCTTGACCAGATCCTGCAGATGCTGGTCGAGCGTCATCATGCCGTAGGCCTGACCGGTCTGGATGGACGAATACATCTGCGCGACCTTGTCCTCGCGGATCAGGTTGCGGATCGCCGGAGTGCCGACCATGATTTCCCAGGCCGCGGTGCGGCCGCCGCCGACCTTCTTCAGCAGCGCCTGCGAAATCACCGCGCGCAGCGATTCGGAGAGCATCGAGCGCACCATCGGCTTTTCGCCGGCGGGGAACACGTCGATGATGCGGTCGATGGTTTTCGCGGCGCTGGAGGTGTGCAGGGTGCCGAACACCAGATGCCCGGTTTCCGCGGCGGTCAGCGCCAGGCGGATGGTTTCCAGATCGCGCAACTCGCCGACCAGGATGTAGTCGGGGTCTTCGCGCAGCGCCGAGCGCAACGCCTCGTTGAAGCCGTGGGTGTCGCGGTGGACCTCGCGCTGGTTGATCAGGCACTTCTGCGAGGTGTGGACGAATTCGATAGGATCCTCGACGGTGAGGATGTGCGCATATTCGTTCTTGTTGACGTGGTCGACCATCGCCGCCAGCGTGGTGGACTTGCCCGAACCGGTCGGACCGGTGACCAGGATCAGACCCTGCGGCTGATCGATCAGCTCGCGGAAGATCGGCGGCGTCGCCAGATCTTCCAGGGTCAGCACTTCGGAGGGAATGGTCCGGAACACGGCGCCGGCGCCGCGGTTCTGGTTGAAGGCGTTGACGCGGAAGCGGGCCAGACCGGGGATCTCGAACGAGAAGTCGGTTTCGAGGAATTCCTCGTAATCGCGACGCTGCTTGTCCGACATGATGTCGTAGACCAGCGCGTGGACCTGCTTGTGGTCGAGCGCGGGAATGTTGATGCGGCGCACGTCGCCGTCGACCCGGATCATCGGCGGCAGGCCAGCCGACAGGTGCAGGTCAGAAGCCTTGTTCTTGACCGAGAATGCCAAAAGTTCGGCGATATCCATGCAAGCTCCCCGCGTTGCGATGTCGTGTTGACAGGTGAAAGACGGCTGACCGCCGGAGTATAGCCCCGGACCCGACGCTGTCACCCGGCGCATCCGCGTGCCGGGCTCGACTTCCGGTGCCGATTCCGCGACGCTCGTCGCATCCACGACATCGAACCGCCGCGCCGCCATGTCCGCACCCTCGCCCCACTCCGCACTCGACGTCATCCTCGAACGCATGGCGGCCGCCGCCGGCGACCGGCCGATGCCGCGCCTGCTCGTCGTCGCCAAGACCCAGCCCGCGGACGCGATCGCGCGGGTGGCCGAGGCCCTGCGCGAGCGCGCCGGCAACGAGACCGGCAACGAGGGCCGCGTCGCCATCGGCGAGAACTACGTGCAGGAAGCGCTGGCCAAGCAGCCGGCGCTGGGCGGGCTGGGGCTGGAGTGGCATCTGATCGGCCACCTGCAGTCCAACAAGGCACGCGACGCCGCCGCCGCGTTCGACTGGGTGCAGACCGTCGACCGGCCGAAGCTGGTCGACGCGCTCGCCCGGCACCGCGCATCCGGACAGACGCCGCTGAACGTACTGATCCAGGTGAATATCGACGACGAAGCCAGCAAACACGGCTGCCGCCCGGAAGTGATCGACACGCTCGCCGCCGACATCGCCGGACGCCCGGAACTCCGGCTGCGCGGGCTGATGGCCATCCCGGCGCCAGATCCGGACATGGATCGCCGCCGCACCGCGTTCCAGCGGATGCGCGGGCTGTTCGACGCCCTCGCCGCCCGCCACGCCGGCGTCGACACCCTGTCGATGGGCATGAGCGAGGACTACGCGCTGGCCATCGCCGAGGGTGCGACGATGGTCCGGATCGGCAGCGCGCTGTTCGGGGCGCGCAAGCCGCGGGCGGCCGACCAGCCATGACGGACGGCCGCATCCATTTCGCCGGCAATCCCTGGCCGGAAGGCCATGCCATAAAGACTTTCGAATGGACCGCGCGTCAGGTCGACGACAGGGTGTGGTTCGACCTGCATCTGGTGACGCAGGATTACTACGCCGAGCGCGAGATCGAGGACGACGAGGACGTGGAATACGCCTCGGACTGGAAGGCGCCGATCGTCTGGGGCAACTATCACGCCTGCATCCTGTCTTCGACCTATTGGGACGAGGATCGCGGCTTCGACGCGTGCGATCTCGTCGACTTCTCGCCCGCGTGGCTCGACGGCAGGCGCTTCGAAGTGGATCCCGTCGAAGGCGAGATCGACGATGTCGAAGCACTGGCCTTCCACATCTATCTGCTGGGTCACGACAGCGCGGTCGATCACCGGATCGAGTTCTCGCGGATCGGCGACTCGGACCGTTTCGATATCGTCTGGTCGGGGCGGATCGCGCTCACCTACGCCGGCAATTACCATCCGGAACATCGTTTCGAAGCGCGGATACGGGGCGTTCCCTTCCCGCGGATCGCGGTATCCGCCGATTGATTCAATACCCGACTCAAGACTCGACTTTCCCCTCTGCTCCCTTTCCCACGGCACGCCCATGACGCATCCCGGTCCACCCAGCCCGAATCCGCACACCATCGCTTTCATCGGCGGCGGCAACATGGCCCGCAGCCTGATCGGCGGCCTGATCGCCCGCGGCACAACAGCCGCCGACATCCGCGTCTCCGAACCGGTCGAAGCGCTGCGCGAGGCGCTGTCCGGCGACTTCGGCGTGAACGTCGGTGCCGACAACGCCGCGGCCGCCAGCGGCGCCGGGCTGTGGCTGCTGGCGGTGAAGCCGCAGGTGATGCGCGCAGTCTGCGAGGCACTGGCGCCCCTGGCGCAGGCGGAACGGCCGCTGGTGGTGTCGATCGCCGCCGGTATCACCGCCGCGCAGTTGCAGCGCTGGCTGGGCGGCGGCGTCGCCGTGGTCCGGGCGATGCCCAACACCCCGGCGCTGCTGGGCGCCGGCGTGACCGGGCTGTTCGGCAGCGCGGAAGTGGACGCCAACGGCCGCGAACGTGCGGCCAACCTGTTGGCCAGCGCCGGCAAAACCGTGTGGATCGACGACGAGGCGCAGATGGACGCAGTGACCGCCGTGTCCGGCAGCGGCCCGGCCTACATCTTCCTATTGGCCGAGGCGATGGAGGCCGCGGCCCTGGCCGAAGGCCTGCCGGCCGAGGCCGCGCGCACGCTGGTGCTGGAAACTGTGCTGGGCGCCGCGCGCATGCTGACCGAATCCGGCGAAGACCCGGCCGAACTCCGCCGCCGGGTGACCTCGCCGGGCGGCACCACCCAGGCCGCGGTCGAGACCTTCGAAACCGGCGGCTTCCCCGCGCTGGTCGCCGCCGCCATCCGCAACGCCACCGAGCGCGGCAGGCAATTGTCCGCGGCGAACGACTGAGGCCACCACGATGATTCCGATGATCCGTTCATTGAAATTCGCGACGCTTTGCACCGCGCTTCTGCTGTCGGCCTGCGGCGACGACGCCCCGAAACAGGCCAAGCGCATCGACACCCCTCAGGAAGCCATCACGCGGGTCGGCGACGTCACTATCCGCGCCAACGTGATGCGCACCGCCAACCTCAACGAAGCCGTGGCCCGCGGCTACGGTATCCAGCGCAGCGACAACACGCTGATGCTGCTGGTGTCGGTACGCCAGGGCCCGGACGGCCAGGACATCGCGCTGCCGGCGACGGTCCAGGCATCCGTCGCGAACCTGCACGGCCAGCGTCGCGACATCGTGATGCGCGAACTGCGTACCGGCGACCCCGGCGCGGGTCCGGTGCAGGCGCTGATCGACTACGTCGGCACCGTGGACGTGTCGCCGCCGGATACGCTGAGCTTCGATCTGAAGATCGTGCGCGAGGGCGCGGCGCCCGCATCGATGCAGTTCAATCGCGAGTTCACGCCCGAATGAATGCCGGCGGCGCATTCGACGGCAGCGCGTTCGCCGTGCCCGATCCGGCCTTCGCCGAACGCGTCCACGCCATCTTCGAAGCGCAGGCGCTGATGCGCACGCTCGGCGCGACCCTGCTGCGCGTCGCACCGGGCGGCGTCGAGATCGGCTTCGATTTCAACGCGGATTTCACCCAGCAGAACGGCTTCCTGCACGCGGGCGTCACCGCGACGCTGGTCGACACCGCCTGCGGCATGGCCGCGACCACGCTGATGCCGGCCGGCGCCGATGTGCTGAGCGTCGAGTTCAAGGTCAATCTGCTGCGCCCCGCGGCCGGTGCGCGCTTCGTCGCCAGCGGCCGGGTGATCAAACCGGGGCAGACGTTGATGGTGACCCACGGCGACCTCTGGGCATTCCCGCAGGCGACGTCCACCGATAGCGATCGCGTCCACGTCGCGACGATGCAGGCGACGATGATCCGGCGTTGATCCGGGGTTGATTCCCGTCGGGTCGCGGTCCCGATCCGCAGCGCATGAGGCCACCCGCACCATCCGGAACCGCATGGACGATCCGCACACATAACCCTTTCTTATGGGCGAAACGCGCCGCCCGTCCCGAAGCTGCACGGCAGATGCCGTAACATCCGTTCAGCTTCGCCAGCGGCTGTCCTGCGGCGTGGACTTGCTGCGTGATCTCGCAAAGCGCAGGCAAACCGATCCACACGCAGTTGCCGTACCCCACACGCACGACAGACGACTCCGGCCGCGCCGGCGACGCGTGTCGATGCATCGATGCTGTCACCACTACCTACCGCAATGGAGCCAGGACAATGGGTTCGAAATCGATCGGCATGACGTTATTGATCCTGGCAGGAGCGCTCGGCGCGGGCTTCGTCGCCGCGCAGCAGACGCCGCCGCAGGCGCGCGGTAGCAAGGCCACCGGCAACGAGAGTTGGCAGATCGAACAGCGTCGCCGCTGGTGGATCGAATCGCGCGGCCTGGACAAGGTCCGCGGCGCCGGGGACATGCGCCGCAACGCGGTGCGCACCCTGCGCATCCAGATGGCCCGGGAAGCCAGTGCGGGCCGCGCCCCGGACGCGATCTGGCGCGAGCTCGGCCCCTCGTCGATGCGCATGGGCAACTGGACGATGGGCCGCGTGTCGGGCCGCATCAACGCCATCGCCCCGCATCCGACCAACGACAGCACGCTCTACGTCGGCTCGGCCAACGGCGGCGTGTGGAAAAGCACCGATGCCGGCGTGTCGTGGACGCCGACCTTCGCCGATGTCGGTTCGCAGTCGATCGGCGCGCTGTTCGTCGAACCTGGCAACCCGCAGAACGTCTGGGCCGGCACCGGCGACCGCAACGACGGCGACTGCGCCGGCTACCTCAGCGAAGGCGTGTTCCTCAGCAGCGACGGCGGCAACACGTGGTCTGCGCGCAACACCGGCATGGCGCTGTCGGTGGTCACCTCGATGGTCACCCTGCCGACCAATCCCGATGTCGTGCTCACCGCCGGTTTCGGCGACCGCTGCAACGGCGGCGGCGATCCGAACGGCGGCATCTACCGTTCGACCGATCACGGCGCCACCTGGACCCAGGTCATGGACCGCAAGGTCGAGGACATCGTGGCGGTGCCGGGCACCAGCACCGTTTATGCCAGCGCACCGGGAAGCGGCGTCTATCGCTCGTCCGACGGCGGCGCCACCTGGACACTGCTCGGCGTCGCCAACACCTCGTCGCGCCTGCGCCTGGCGCTGTCGCCAAGCAGCCCCGGCGTGCTCTATGCGCTCAGTTCGAGCACCCTGTACCGCTCGGAAGACGCCGGCGGCACCTGGGCCACGGTCAATACCGCAGCCTGCGACGGCCAGTGCACCTACAACCTCACGCTCGCAGTGCATCCGACCAACCCGATGACGGTCATGGTCGGCGCGATCCGCCCGCGGCGTTCCACCGACGGCGGCGTCACCTTCACCACGCTGACCTCGACCTGGGGCACCTCGCAGCAGGTGCATCAGGACACCCACGTCATCCGCTATTCGCTCAACGATCCGAACCGGATCTGGATCGGCAGCGACGGCGGTGTCTGGCGCTCGGACAACGGCGCGTCGACCTGGGTGAACATGAACGCCAATCTCAACATCACCCAGTACTACGACATCGTGGTCCATCCGACCGATCCGAACATCGTCTTCGGCGGCGCGCAGGACAATTCGTCCTCCAAGCGCACGACCTCGAACGTCTGGGATCTGACCGTCGTCAACGGCGATGGCTTCATGAACGCCATCGACGATCTGAATGCGGCGATCGTGTTCCAGAACGGCTACCCCAGCGGCAGCGCGCCAAGAATCTACCGCTCGACGCAATCCGGCGCACCCGGCACCTTCGCCAGCGCCGGCAGCAGCGGCCTGACCGGCGGCGGTTTCCCCTGGGTCACGCCGACCGATGTCGCCGGCGGCTATCACTTCGTCGGCGGTTATTACGTCTCGCGCGCGCCCACCAGCGCCAGCTCGATGACCTGGACCACCATCAGTCCGCGTGTCAACGGCACCGTGCGGGTCATCACCGCGAAACGGATCGGCAGCAATGTCGCGGTCTACGCGGGCACCACCGGCGGTTCGATCTATTACAGCGCCAACGCCGCCAGCGCCGATGTGGCCGATGTCACCGGCAATTACCCCGGCGGCAGCGTTGCCGATATCGCGATCGACCCCACCAACCCCAGCCGCGTCTTCATCGCCCGCGCGGCGTTCGGCGGCGCCAAGCTCTACGTCTCCACGGCCGGCGGCGTCAGCTGGACCGCGATCGGCGGCGGCCTGCCGAACGTGCCGGCGAACACCGTGGCCATCGATCCGCTGAACCTGCAGCGCATCTTCGTCGGCACCGACATCGGCGTGTACGAAAGCACCGACGGCGGCGCCAGTTTCGTGCCGATGTCCACCGGCCTGCCCAGCGGCCTGGTGGTGAGCGATCTGGAAGTGGACGACAGCCCGCACATCCTCACCGCAGGCACCTACGGCCGCGGCGCGTGGCAGATCGACCTGTCGGGCGCCGCCGTCAACGTCCCGCCGGTCGCGAACTTCACGTTCAGCACCAGCACGCTGACGGCCAATTTCACCGACACCTCCACCGACAGCGACGGCACCATCGCCTCGCGCAGCTGGAATTTCGGCGACAGCACCACCTCCACCGCCACCAACCCCAGCAAGACCTACACCGCGGCCGGCACCTACACGGTCACGCTCACCGTCACCGACAACGGTGGCGCCACGCACTCGAAGTCCAGTTCGGTGACGGTCGTCGCGGGCGGCAGCACGGTGCTGAGCAATGGCGTTCCGGTCACCGGCCTCAGCGCGGCCCTCGGCACTTCGCTCAACTACACGATGGTGGTCCCCACGGGTGCGAGCAATCTGGTGTTCACCACCTCGGGCGGCACCGGCGACGTCGACATGTACGTGAAGCTGGGCAGCGCGCCGACCGATACGGTGTACGACTGCCGTCCGTACACCGGAGGCAACGCGGAAACCTGCACCTTCGCGGCGCCGACCGCCGGCACGTATCACGTTCGGCTGAAGGCTTATGCCGCCTTCTCGGGCCTCAGCCTGGTCGGCAGCTACACGGTGGGCAACGGCGGCGCGCAGACCTATACCAACGCCACCGACTACGCGATCGCCGACAACGCCACCGTGAACAGCCCTATCACCGTCGCCGGCCGCACCGGCAACGGCTCATCCACCACGCCGGTGGCGGTCAGCATCATCCACACCTACAAGGGCGACCTGAAGGTCGATCTGGTGGCGCCGGACGGTACGGTCTACGTGCTGCACAACCGCACCGGAGGCAGCGCCGACAACATCGCGCAGACCTTCAGCGTGAACCTGTCGTCCGAAGCCTTGAACGGCACATGGAATCTGCGGGTGAACGACAACGCGAGCGGCGACACCGGCCGCATCGACAGCTGGAGCATCACGTTCTGATCGACATGCATCGATCGGAAGCATTTGATGCAACAGGCTGATGAATATAAGGTGGAAGTCGCAGGACTTCCGCCTTTTTCATGGGCTTTCGGCCTATGCCGTGCGGTCGGACCATGTGCGGATATGTTTCGCGATCTCGCGCACGCCGTCGGTCAGGGCCGCCGGGCCGGGCTGCAGGATGATCGGCGACTTGATCTCATGCAAAGCGCCGTCGCGCACCGCGGGAATCGCATCCCAGCCGCGGCGCGCGGCGACCTTCTCCGGTCGGAATTTCTTGCCGCACCACGAACCGAAGATGATGTCCGGCGCGCGGCGGATCACCTCATCGGGATCTTCGAGAATGCGCGCTTTCGCCAGCGACTCGGCCGCGCGCTCGGGAAAGATGTCGTCGCCGCCGGCGATCCGCACAAGCTCCGCGACCCAGCGGATGCCGCTGATCAACGGTTCGTCCCATTCCTCGAAATACACCTTCGGTCGCCGCGGCAGCGTCGCCGCCCGCATGGCGATCTCGTCGAGCCCGCGTCGCAGCTCATCGGCATAGGCATTCGCCTTGTCCGGCACGCCGACCAGTGCGCCGAGCCGGCGGACATAATCGAGAATGCTCTCGACGCTGCGGTGATTGCTGATCCAGACCTCCACGCCCTGCTTGATCAGCGCCGACGCGATCTCGGCCTGGATATCGGAAAAGCCGACCACGAAATCCGGCTCCAGTTTCAGGATCTCGCCGATCTTCGCCGAGGTGAACGCGCTGACCTTCGGCTTTTCCTTTCGCGCGATGGCCGGCCGCACCGTGAATCCGCTGATACCTACGATGCGGTGCTGCTCACCGAGCGCGTACAGCACTTCGGTCGGTTCTTCGGTAAGGCATACGATGCGTTGGGGGCCGTACTTGGCGACGGCACTCACGGATACAACATCCGCTTCGTCCACGCGCCATCCGCGCCGCGTTCGTACAGATACCGCTCGTGCAGTCGGAACTGCGCGCCGTACCAGAATTCGATATTGCGCGGCACCACGCGGAAGCCGCCCCAACGCGGCGGGCGCGGCACATCGCGGCCTTCGAATGTGCGCTCGGCATCGGCGAACCGCTGCTCGAAAGTTTCGCGCGCGTCGAGCGTATCCGACTGGTGCGAGGCCCAGGCGCCGAGCTGGCTGGCGCGCGGACGCATCGCGAAATAGGCCTCGGCTTCGGCATCGCCGACGATCTCGACCTCGCCTTCGATCCGCACCTGCACGCCGTCGTCGCCGAGGGCTTTCCAGAAGAACAGCAGCGCGGCCTGCGGATTGGCCTGCAGTTCGCGGCCCTTGCGGCCGTCGAGATGGGTGTAGAACACGAAGCCGCGTTCGTCGTGCGCTTTCAACAGCACCATCCGCGCCGAGGGCCGGCCGTCGGGCGAGACCGTAGCGACGGTCATCGCGGTGGGTTCGGGAATGCCGGCCGCCCTGGCCTGCGCGAACAGCGAATCGAATGTGGCGAGTGCTTCGGCGTAGAGGGTCATGGCGGACATCGGAATGTGGGGTTGCGGTATTGTCGCGCGATGCCGTCGCCGACGCCCATGATCCGGATCAAATCGACCCGACCGCGCTTCGGGCCGTCCGGTTTCAGAGCCGCGGTCGTCGCCGATGTCCTCAACGATGCGCTGCATGGCGGCGCGCGGATCTACGCCATCGCCGGTCTGCAGGGCGCCGGCAAATCCACGCTCGCCGCGCAGGTGGCGGCGCTGGCGCGAGAACGCGGTCTGCGCGTGGCGACGCTGTCGATCGACGATGTCTATCTCGGCCGGCGCGAACGCCAGCGGTTGGCACGCGACGTGCACCCGCTGCTGGCCACCCGCGGCCCGCCGGGCACGCACGATCTCGCACTGGCCTGCGACACGCTGGACGCCCTGCGCGCGGGCAGCGCGGTGCGGCTGCCGCGTTTCGACAAACCCGGCGATCGGCGCTGGCCGACGGCACGCTGGCCGACGGCACGGGCGGTCGATCTGGTCCTGTTCGACGGCTGGTGCCTGAAGGTGCCGCCGGAAACGTCGGCGCAACTGCGCGATCCGGTCAATCCGCTGGAGCGCGATGAAGACCCGGACGGCATCTGGCGCCGCTGGTGCAACGAACGACTCGGCGAAGACTATCCGGCGCTGTGGACGCAACTCGACCGTCTGCTGTGGCTGCAGCCGCCGGATTTCGCGCCGGTCGCGCATTGGCGCTGGCAGCAGGAGCAGGCGATGCGCGCGAGGCACCCCGGGCAGGTCGGCATGACCCGGGCCGAAGTGGGACGCTTCGTCCAGCATTTCGAGCGCGTCAGCCGGCAGGCGCTGCGCACGCTGCCCGCGATCGCCGACCGCACCCTGGCGCTGGATGCGCGGCGACGCGTGCGTCCGGAACGGTTCGTCGACGCAGCGGGATGATGCCTACTCGACGACAAAGCTCACCCGCAGGTTCACCCGCCACTCGGTGACGTTGCCGGCATCGTCGGTGACGACCTTGGTTTCGTTGATCCAGGCGCCCTTGATGTTCTTGACCGACTCGGCGCACTTCTTCAGCCCGCTGCGGACGGCATCCTCGACGCTGGTGTTGGACGAGGCATTGATTTCGATGATCTTGGCGATGGACATGAGCTTGCTCCGCGATGGTCCGGCGATGCGCCGGAACCTCAGGCTACGCCCCGGCTGTTAAAATCCCGGCATGACCCCTTCCACGCATCTTGTCCTGGTCGGCCCGATGGGCGCCGGCAAGAGTTCGCTGGGCCGCCGCCTGGCGCAGCGCTGGGGGCTGGCCTTTATCGACCTCGACCGGGAGATCGAAGCGCGGGCCGGCACGGACATCCCGGCGATCTTCGCCACCGAAGGAGAAGCCGGTTTCCGCCGTCGCGAAAGCGCGGTGCTGGCGGATGTGCTGGCCCGCGACGCCTGCGTGATCGCGACCGGCGGCGGCGCCGTGCTGGACGCGGACAACCGCGTGCTGCTGCGCCAGCGCGGGTTCGTGGCGTATCTGCAGATCGATGTCGAAGAACAACTGGCGCGGCTGGCCGCCGACCGCAGCCGGCCGCTGCTGGCCGGCGTCGACCGCACCGAGGTGTTGACGCGACTGGCGGCCGCGCGCGCACCGCTGTACGCCGAGGTCGCCGACCTGACGTTTTCGCCCGCCGGCATGGACAAACGCAAAGCGGCGGACCGTCTGGCCGAGCGCCTCGAACATCACTGGCAGCGTCCTGCTGCCCCCTCACGCGCAGCGGATCCGACATGACTACTCCCGCACTTCGCACCGTGAACGTCGGCGGCGCGCATCCCTACAGCATCGCGATCGACGAAGGTCTGCTCGACGAAGGCACCGCACTGACGACCCGCATCCACGGCCGCCACGTGCTGCTGGTCAGCGACGACAACGTGGCTCCGCTTTACGCGAAACGGGTCGAGGCCGCGCTGCACAAGGCCCGCCCCGAACTGCGGGTGACGCGGTTCACCATGCCGGCCGGCGAACAGTCCAAGACCCTGGCCCACTTCGGCGCCGCCATCGACGCGCTGGCGCAGGCCGGCGCGACCCGCGACGCCTGCGTGCTGGCGCTGGGCGGCGGCGTGGTCGGCGATCTGGCGGGGTTCGCCGCGGCATGCTGGATGCGCGGCATCGACTGTATCCAACTGCCCACTACGCTGCTGGCGATGGTCGATTCCTCGGTCGGCGGCAAGACCGCCGTGGATCTGCCGCAGGGCAAGAATCTGGTCGGCGCCTTCCATCCGCCGCGCGGGGTGTTCGCCGATATCGGCACGCTGGACACGCTGCCGGAGCGCGAATTGCGCGCCGGTCTGGCCGAAGTCGTCAAATACGGGGCCATCGTCGATGCGCCCTTCCTCGACTGGCTGGAAGCGCATGCCGCGGCGCTGCTGGCGCGCGAACGCGGACCGCTGGTGGAGGCTATCGCCCGTAGTTGCCGGCACAAGGCGAGCATCGTCGAACGCGACCCGCTGGAACACGGCGAACGCGCGCTGCTGAATTTCGGCCATACCTTCGGCCACGCGATCGAAGCCGAACAGGGCTATAGCGGCGATGGCGGCGATGCGCTCAATCACGGCGAGGCGGTAGCGGTGGGCATGGTGTTGGCGGCACGGCTGTCGGCGCACCTGGGCATGGCGCCGGCTGCCGACGTGGCACGCATCCGCAGCCTGTTGACCGCGTTCGGGCTGCCCACGGCGCTGCCGGCCGGGCTGGACGCGCACCTGTTGCTCGAGCGCATGCGTCTGGACAAGAAGGCCAACGCCGGCGGTCTGCGTTTCGTGCTGTGGGAAACGCCGGGCACGGCGCGGATCGTCTCCAACGTGCCGGAAGACGCCGTACTCGAAACCCTGCTGGAAGGCTGACTGCGGGCGCGACCCGGCGCCAGCCCTTACAATCCGCGCATGCGCCTTTTCCTGCAGCAACGACCCGACGACCGCGAAGCCCCGCGCTTCGTGCAACTGCAGTTGGAGGCCGATCTGATCGGCGGCTGGACGCTGACCCGCGAATCCGGCCAGGTCGGCGGCCGTAGCACCCTTAAGCGCGAACAGTATCTCGACCAGGCCAGCGCGCTCGCCGCGTTCGAGCGCGCACGCGACCAGACGCTCAAGAAAGGTTTTCAGTTGATGTTCGCCCAAGGCGTCGACGCGCCGAATTGAGCGCGCCGAGCACCACGTGCTCTCCATTCCATGATGTTCGACAATCACTTTCCCGGGATCTCCGCTTGACCACCGACACCGCTCCGAGCAACGACCGTTTCCTTCGCGCCCTGCGCCGCGAGCCCGTCGACCGCACGCCCGTCTGGCTGATGCGCCAGGCCGGACGCTATCTGCCGGAGTACCGCGCCACCCGCCAGCAGGCCGGCAGCTTCCTGGCGCTGGCGAAAAATCCGGAACTGGCGTGCGAAGTCACCCTGCAGCCGCTGCGCCGTTTCCCGCTGGATGCCGCGATCCTGTTCTCCGACATCCTCACCGTGCCGGATGCGATGGGCTTGGGCCTGTATTTCGCGGACGGCGAAGGCCCGAAATTCGAACGCCCGGTGCGCACCGCCGACGACGTGGCGAGGCTCGCTGTGCCGGACATGGAAACCGAGTTGCGCTACGTGATGGACGCGGTGCGGGTGATCCGCCGCGAATTGAACGACACCGTGCCGCTGATCGGTTTTTCCGGCAGCCCGTGGACGCTGGCCTGCTACATGATCGAAGGCGGCGGCAGCGACAATTTCTCGAAGATCAAGGCGATGGCGCTGAACGCGCCCGAGCTGCTGCATCGCGTGCTGTCGGTGAACACCGACGCGGTCATCGCCTATCTCGCCGCACAGCGCGCCGCCGGCGCGCAGGCGCTGCAGGTCTTCGACACCTGGGGCGGCGTGCTCAGCCCGGCGATGTATCGCGAATTCTCGCTGCCCTACCTCGTCCGCATCTCGCGCGAGCTGCAGCGCGGCGAAGGCGCGGCGCGCACGCCGCTGATCCTGTTCGGCAAGGGCAACAATGCCTACCTGGAAGAACTCGCCGCGTCCGGCACCGAAGGCGTGGGCGTGGACTGGACCATCGAACTCGCCGACGCCGCGCGCCGTACCGGCGGCCAGGTCGCGCTGCAGGGCAATCTCGACCCGGCGACGCTGTACGGCTCACCCGAGGCGATCCGGGAACAGGTGCGCCGCGCGCTGGACAGCTATGCCGAAGGCAACGGCGGCTCGCGCGATGGCCACGTCTTCAACCTCGGCCACGGCATGTCGCCGGACATGAATCCCGATCATGTCGCTGCGCTGGTGCAGGCGGTGCATGAGATTAGTGCGAGATAAACATCGCATCCCTGGAATGAAAACGATCAGGCTCGGCCATGAAGCACCGTCGCATGGCTGGCTTACGCTGCGGCTTGTGGCGAATGGACACAGCGTCGAGATCGATACTTCGGATGTGCCCAACAATCCGGTGCAGGAGCTGATATCGGCGATCCATTCCGCGGCAGGCGGCGTCATGGCATGCGTCTGGTTTCATCTGGAGCCCGACGGGTACTACCTGCATCTGGAACCGATCGGCGAGTGCATTCGCCTCAGACTCGACTACGCGCCGGAAAGCCAACGAAGCCGCTCGCGCAAGATCATGGAACTCGAAGGCGACCGCCGGGATATCCTGCTTCCGTTCTGGCGCTTCATCCGCGATTTCCAATCCCGCGGTTATGCCGAGCCGCATTGGCCCGAGGTGGACTACAGGGACATGGATGCGATCAAAGCGCGTATCGACAAGGGTCGCGCATTAGCAACGTATATTTGTTGAATCAACGCTGGAAAGAGTGACATCTCTCAAACAGGTCACTTCTCGCCATGCGAGTTCTGGATGACGGTCGAAAGCATCGCGGCTTCCGCCGCTCCCACAGCGGGCTTGCAGCGGTTCGGGCATCACGCGCGCGCCATCATCGCGTCGATCACCTCCGCCAGCATGTCTCCGGTCAGCGGCTTGCGCAGGAACGCGTCGAAGCCGGCCTCGCGCGATTGCGATTCGGCCTGGGCATCGGCGCGGGCGGTGACCGCCACCATCGGCCGGGCGAATGCCTGCATGCGCAGATGCCGCGCCAGCGCCAGGCCATCCATGCCCGGCAGGTCCAGATCGATCAGGGCGAGATCGAAGCGCCGGGTCGCGACTTCGGCCAGCGCGGCGAGCGCGTGAGCGACATGGATCACGCGATGCCCCTGTGTCTGCAGCATGCCGATCAGCACATCCGCGACGATGACATCGTCTTCGATCAACAGCACCTGCAGGCTCATCCTCGGCGTCGACACCGCGGCATGACTCGGCATCGCTGCCGTCACGGCGGATCCGTCCGCACGCAACAGCGGCAAGTGCACGATGAAAGCGGCGCCTTCGCCCGGGGCGCTGCGCAACTCGATGTCGCCGCCCATGGCGACCGCCAGCTCGCGGCAGATCGCGAGCCCCAGTCCGCTGCCGCCATAGCGGCTGGCGGTACGCGCGCCCTCCGCCTGTTCGAAGCGGCGAAACAGACGACTCTGCTGTTCCTCATCGAGGCCCGGCCCGGTATCGCGCACCGTGAAGCGCAGACCGTGCGACGCCGATCCCTCGACGGAAAGGCCCACTTCGCCGCGCGCGGTGAACCGGATCGCGTTGCCCAGCAGATTCAGCAGGATCTGGCTGAGACGCGTGACATCGCCCCGCCAGCCGCCGCGCACGTCATCGGCGATGTCGACGACCAACGCAAGACCCTTGCGCTCGGCCAGCGGCCGCATCAATGCGGCGGTATCGCCGATCAACACGTCGAGTTCGAAGTCCGCGATATCCAGTTCGAAGCGCCCGGCTTCGATCCGCGCGAGATCGAGCGCATCGTTGACCAGCCGCAGCAGATGTCCGCCGGCACGCCGGATCGCATGCACTTGCCCCTGCTGCTTGCTGTCCAGCGCGGTCGACAGCAACAACTCGCTCATGCCCAGTACGCCGGTCATCGGCGTGCGCACCTCATGACCGAGATTGGCGAGGAAACGGCTCTTGGCCAGAGACGCTTCTTCGGCCAGCGCGCGCTTCTGCTGGATCAACTGGTAATCGTGACGGCGCTTGAGCCGCATGCGGTCCAGATACGACAGCCACCACAGCAAGGCCACCGCTGCTGCGGCATACAGCATCCACGCCCAGCCGCTTCGCCACCAGGGCGCCTGGACCCAGAGCTCGATATGCCGCGTCGGCGACCAGATGCCGTCGACATTGGCGCCCTGCACCTCCAGCAGGTAGTGCCCCGGCGGCAGCGTGGAGAACACGCGTTCTCCTCGGGAATCCAGTACCCAGTCGGGGTCGTACCCGCGCAATCTGAAGCGATAACGATGCGCCGACGGGTCGACGAACGACATCACCCGCGCGGTCACGCGCAGATCGCGGTCGCGCGGCCGCATCACCGCGCGCAGCGCGCCGCCGTCGCGACCGGAGAAGGTCACTGTGTCTTCGCCCCGACGCAGATCGACCGTCTCGATCGCCAGAGCCGATGCACGCGGCGCCGACAGGGGACGGTCGGGATCGAACAGCGCCAGGCCCTGCTTGGACAATGCGAGCGCCGGCCCCCGATTCCCACGGGCGGGTGCGGCCAGCATGAAATCGATATCGGGCAAGCCATCGCTCATGCCGAAATTGCGGAGCCGGCGATTGCGCCCATCGTATTGCAGGAGGCCGCGCGCGGTACTCAACCAGAGCCGATCGTTGCCTGCGGCGAGGATGCCGGCGACTTGCGTCATGGGCAATCCATCCTCGCTGCCGATGCGCTCCCGCAGTCGAAGCGCATCGTTGCGCCATTCGTAGCGCTCGAGATTGCCGAAACGCGCTACCCACAGCGTGTGCGGGTCAGCGAAGACGAAGGACTGTATCGCTTCGCCGGCGGCGATTTCGATCGTTTCGAATCGTCCGCCGTTCCAGCGCCTGAGCTGTCGGCCATCGGACAGCCATGGCTGCCCATCGGGACCGGGGAGAAGTTTCGCGTAATCCTGACCCGACGCGCCGAGCACGGCCTCGGGCGCCAGTTCGTGTAGCAACCGGCCATCGGTTGCATGAATCCGCAAACCTCCGCCATACAGGGAGACCCAAAGCCGACCATCGTCGGTGCACAGGAGCGTCTGTGGCGTGCGCACGCCATCATCCGGGAAACGCAGGCTGCGTCCGCGCCTGCCGAGCGAGGGATCGTACTCGACCACACCATGGAAACTGGCGAGCCACAGTCGGCCGTCGGGGCAGCGCGCCACCGTCTGCAGCCATTCCTCGCCCAACGACTCGGCGCTAACGACCGGGCGCAAGGACGCCTCTCCCGCTCGCAATGCATACAACATGCTGCTGCCCAAGACCCAGAAACCGCCATCTCCGTCAGACGCGACCGCGACCGGGTCCGTGCGCTCGATCGCCATGCCTTCGGCTTCGTCGATTACCGTGAAGCGCTCGTACCCCGGCGGTAGATACGACAACCCTTGAGAGTAAGACGCGAACCAGAGCCCACCTTCGCGATCTATCACTTGCGCGAAAACACCACTGCTCAGTCCGTCGTCGCGACGATCACCATGCGCCATCACGACGGGTGCATGGGTCGAAGGCGCTCGAAACAGCCCTGCTGCTGTTCCTATCCAATATGTGCTGCGTCCGTCACGCATGACCATCGCGTTGGTAGCCAACGCAGGTAACGCCCAAAGCGCTGGCTGCACGCTGCCATCCGCTGCATATTTATAAAGTCCGCGATCAGTACCTATCCAGACCTCACCGTTGCGATCACTATCAAGGCCGAAAACCTGTGCGCCGCGCAGGATATTTGGTGCAATATCCTCTATAGCCCCACCGTGATATCGATGCAGCCCGACATCAGTACCGACTAGCAAATCATCTGTACCCAAAACCAGCAACATCGAAGGGACACCACCTAGCAAAGCGGTCGTAGCAGGCAACTCTTGACGGATGCTGCCATCGCGCATTGCATGGCAAAGCTTGCCAGTGTAAGTCGTGAACCACACCCCACCTCCCGCAGCCGCAGAAATAGCCGTGATATCACGGCCACACGCCGCGGCCTCGCCCTCGAAACGTATCGGCATGAATCCCCGACGGGTTCGGTCCATCACACTGAGATGGCCCGAAGAGGCGACCCACACACGATCATCCTGGTCCAGCGCCAACGCGACCAGATCGTTGTCGGGCAGCGCACTGTCCACGCCGGGCTCGCGGCGCCAGAACCGGAAACGCGTACCGTCGTACCTCGCCAGTCCGTCGCCGGTCGCCGCCCAGACGTAGCCCTGGCGGTCCACGGCAAGATCGTTGATGACCGAAGACAGGCCGTGCTCGGGACCGAAACGGACAAACCGGTGTTTCAGGGGAAGCAGCGACGACCCGGCCTCAACGGAACCGGTCGTTGACCATGCAAACGCGAAGCAGAGCCAGCCGGCAATGGCGAGTCCATATCGACGATTCATCGGCCGGGCGTCTCCGCCCATGCGTCGCCTGCCCATGTGTCTGTACCGTCGTGGCGCATGCCGCTCCTGTACCTGGTCATCCTGAATATCGTTCCTTGCCCGTGTGTGGCCGCCGGTCAAGCGATGCATCGTTGCAGTCCCGTGGGGACATATGCTGCGGCATCCGCCTAGAATCCGGCAAACGCTCTGCGAGGTTCCCCGAATGCCATTCGCCCATCGCCACCGGATCGCCGCACTCGTCGCATTCGTGATCCCGCTTCCGTTCACGGCGGCGGCGGGCGAAGCCGTTCGCTACAGCCTCGACCCGGTGCACACCCGGGTGATGTTCGCGATCGAGCATGCCGGGTTCTCCAAAGCCATCGGAACGGTGTCCGGCAGTACCGGTCAGCTGGCATTCGATGCCGAAGACTGGACCGTCGCCACGCTGCGGGCCAGCGTGCCGATGGCGCGCGTGGACATGGGCGACGCAGGCTGGAACAAGGCGACCCTGGCCGGCAATCTGCTGGATGTCGACGACCACCCCGAAGCCGTGTTCGTCTCCACGCGCGTCGAGCCGACCGCCCCGAACCGCGCGTCGGTGTACGGCACCCTGACCCTGCGCGGCGTGTCGCGCGAGATCGTGCTGGACGTGACCCTCAACGCGGTCAAGCGTCATCCGCTGCCTCCGTTCCGGCGCACGGTCGGGTTTTCGGCCACCACCGCACTCAGCCGCAAGGACTTCGGCATCTATGCCTGGCCGAGCGTCATCGGCGATGCAGTCGAGCTGCGGATCGAAGCCGAAGCCGTCCGCAGCCGTGGCGATGAAGGCGACGATGACGGCATCGACGCACCCGATGCCCCGATCGATGCCTCTTCCTCCCCGGGAGCCGCAAAGACCGGCGCGCTTCCCCAGCCCACCACGGAACCCGCACCATGACCCTGAAGAACACGTTCGACCGCTGGGGCGGCGTCAGCCAGCTACTGCACTGGCTGGTCGTCGTCCTGATCCTGACCATGGCCTGGCTCGGCCTGACCATGGGCGACCTGCCCAACGGCCCGGACAAGATCCAGACCTATGCCCTGCACAAATCGATCGGCATCACCATTCTCGCGCTGGTCGCCCTGCGTCTGCTTTGGCGCCTGTATGCCGGCACGCCGCAGCCGGTGCCCGGCTCACCGCATTGGCAGGAACGCATCGCCGGCCTGACCCACTTCGCCATCTACGCGCTGCTGTTCGCGATCCCGCTCAGCGGCTGGGTGCTGAACTCGGCCGCGGGCTTCCCGCTGCAGTGGTTCCATCTGGTCAATCTGCCGTACATCGTCGGCAAGAATCACGACCTGCACGAACTGGCCGAGGACGCGCACGAAATCATGTTCTGGCTGCTCGTCCTGCTGGTCGTGGTGCATGCGGGCGCCGCGTTCTATCACCACCTGTTCCAGCGCGACGCCACGCTCGCGCGCATGCTGCCGCGCGGCTGGCTGCGCGTCGACGACACCGCCACAGCGCCTGCAACCGCACCCGCAGCGACTTCCACCGACACCCCACGCCCCCAGGATCCAGACCATGTCGCATGACTCCACCCGACCGCTTTCATCCGGCGCGCGCCTGACCGCTGCGCTGTTCCTTGGCCTGCTGCTGGCCGGTCCCGCCTCCGCCGCCGATTACGTCCAGACCACGGGCTCCACGCTCGGCTTCTCCGGCCAGTACCAGGGCGAAGCCTTCAACGGCCGTTTTCCGGGCTTCGCCACCGTCCTCTCGTTCGACCCGGCCAAACCCGAGCTGGGAAGGCTCACCGTCGTCATCCCGCTGGCCACCGCCACCGCAGGCAACCCCGATTACGACAGCGAACTGCGCGGCGCGGCGTTCTTCAACAGCCCGAAGTTTCCGCAGGCGCGCTACACGGCGACGAAGTTCCGCTCGCTGGGCGGCGGCCGATACGCCGCCGACGGCACCCTGACCCTGCGCGGCGTGAGCAAGCCAGTCACGCTCAATTTCACCTGGACCGCAGGCGCGAAACCGGTGCTGGCCGGCACCGCTGTCGTCAAACGCCTCGACTTCGGCGTCGGCGACGGCGACTGGGCCGACACCAAGGTCATCCCGAACGACATCAGGATCACCACCAAGGTCGTCCTGCAGGCGAAATAGATCGGCCACTGGCCGGCCTATCGACAGCGACCCGCCGCAGATGCCTACAATCGCCCCACATTCATCGGATGGGGGCTCCATGAAACAGAAAGCACGGCAGATGCGGCTGGTGGCGACGTACTGGATCAAGGATCCGATCGTCTGGGCTCGGGATTTCACCCCGCGACTCGAGCCACAGCAGCAGTCCGGAATCCGGATCACGCGGATGAAAGTGAAAGCGCATCCCCGCCGCAATCCGGGATATCCCTATCGCGTCACGCTGACGGCACAGGTCCAGGACCGCGCGCAGGCCATGCGCTGCATGCGCCAGAACGATCCGATCGGCGTAAAGGCGGGCGTCGAAATGTCGTCGATCACCAATACCTGGTACAGCTGAGTCCCGGGCCAGCCGCTCAGCGCGCCGGCGACTCTTCCGGTAGCGGGCGGAGCGTGTAGACAAACGCGCCGAGCAGATCGCCGGCGCGTTTGTCCTTGTGGCAGCCAAGACATTCGTCGCCAGCGCTGATCGGCCCGACCACCCGCAGCGCATCGCCCTGCGGCTGCACCACCAGTCGCTCCCCTTCTGCCAGCATGCGTACGTCGGCGCGCTCCAGATCCGACAGCGGCCTTCCCTCCCGACGCGGCGCCAGCGCCATGCCTTCCTCGCTGTGCTGGAATCCCTGGAACGCCGAGGAGAACACCACCGGCGGATCGTGTCTGGCGATGCCGATGAGCTGCAGATCCTGGACCCACAGCGGCGTTTCACCCCTGGTTCGATAGCTGCTCATGACCCGCATCATCGGCGTGACGCGCATCCTTCCGAACCCTTCGCTCTGCACGAACGCCAGCACGAAGTCGTCGTGCATCCGCAGCAGTTCGTCGTGAGCGGGCGTATCGCGGCCCACGGCCGACGCCCAGCCCGCGACGGCCAGCGCCGAAGCCATCGCAACCAGCCCCCAGCGCATCCCTGTGGCCTTGCGCATGATCATTGCTTTCATCCCGGTTTTCCTCGTGGTTTTGATCGCGGCTTTCGTCCGTAGCCGCTTCCGATGACATCGCGAGCGCACGCTGGCACACGTCATCCATGACATCGCTCCGGCTGCACACTGCGTTCAATCGGCCGCCAGCGCTGCCGCCGCGCCGGCATCGAACGGCCAATCCAGTTCGACGGCCAGGGCATCGTCGCGCAACACCGGCACACGAAGGCCATACGCGGTTTCCAGCGCCTCGTCGTCGTCGATGAACACGCTCTCGAATGCCGGGAAACGCGCATCGGCCAACACCGTCAGCGCCAGATCGCACAGATGGCAATCGTCGCGCTGGTAGAGAATGAAGCGGGAGGAGAGTCTATGGACCATACGCTGGCGTCAGTGCGGCATGCGCGATGCGGCATAGAATACGGCCCTCACGCGCCGGCCACACGTCCGCGCGCATCGCATCGACCCGGGATACGCGCATGGCCGTCAGTACGTTCGACCTGTTCAAGATCGGCATCGGGCCGAGTTCCTCGCATACGGTCGGGCCGATGCGCGCCGCCTGCCGCTTCGTCCACCGCTGGCTTGAAGAAAGCGACGGCGGCGATCTCGCCCGCACCGCGCGGGTGCGCGCCGAAGTGTTCGGTTCGCTCGCGATGACCGGCCGCGGCCACGGCACCGACAAGGCGTTGCTGATGGGGCTGGAAGGTCATTGGCCGAACGAGATCGATCCCGACGTCATTCCCGAAGCGCTGGCCCGCATCCGCGGCGAAAAGAAGATCCGTCTGCTCGGCCGACACGAGATCGGCTTCGACGAGAAGCAGGATCTGATCATGAACAAGCGCCAGAAACTGCCGTTCCACACCAACGGCATGCGCTTCACCGCCTACGACGCCGCCGGCGACGTCATCGCCACCCGCGATTACTATTCGGTCGGCGGCGGTTTCGTGGTCAATCAGGACGAAGCGGCCGAAGACCGCATCGTCGCCGATACCACCGAGCTGCCCTATCCGTTCCACAGCGGTGCCGATCTGCTGGATCAGTGCGAACGCAACGGCCTGACCATCGCCGGCCTGATGTTCGCCAACGAACACGCATGGCGCCCGGGCGCCGAAATCCGCCAGAACCTGCGCGACCTCTGGACCGCGATGCAGGCCTGCGTGCAGCGCGGCATCCGCGAAGTCGGCGTGCTGCCCGGCGGCCTGCACATCACCCGTCGCGCGCCGGCGCTGCATGCCGAACTGTCGTCGAAGCCGGAAGCGGCGATGCGCGACCCGCTCACGGTGCTGGACTGGGTGAATCTGTACGCGCTGGCGGTGAACGAGGAAAACGCCGCCGGCGGACGCGTCGTCACCGCGCCCACCAACGGCGCCGCCGGCATCATTCCGTCGGTGCTGCACTACTACGACCGCTTCTGCCCGGGCGCCAATGAGCAGGGCGTGTTCGACTTCATGCTCACCGCCTCGGCCATCGGCATCCTCTACAAGGAAAACGCGTCGATCAGCGGCGCCGAAGTCGGCTGCCAGGGCGAAGTGGGCGTGGCCTGCTCGATGGCCGCCGCCGGTCTGACCGCTGCGCTCGGCGGCACGCCCGGACAGGTCGAGAACGCCGCCGAGATCGGCATGGAGCACAACCTGGGCCTGACCTGCGACCCGATCGGCGGTCTGGTGCAGATTCCCTGCATCGAACGCAATGCGATGGGCGCGGTGAAAGCCATCAACGCCTCGCGCATGGCGCTGCGCGGCGACGGCAAGCACAAGGTCTCGCTCGACAAGGTCATCAAGACCATGCGCGACACCGGCCGCGACATGCAGGACAAGTACAAGGAAACCTCGCGCGGCGGCCTGGCGGTCAATGTCATTGAGTGTTGACGCGACCGCACTCCCCGGATTCGCAGGACCCGTCTAGCGCGTTGTCTCGGATCGCGGCGTCCTTGCCCATTTTGTAGCCAAAGATTGCCATCAGCAGCACTATGATCGCGATCCCGACAACCAGGGTCGGCATGGTTCTGTCGGCCGGCGGCGAAGTAGGTGGCGTGAGATGAGGGTTGACCGGCATGGGCACGCCCGTTGGAACAATCCCATCTTCACTCACGAGCGCCGCAGCATCGACGCCGAACGCGGCGGCCACCGCCATCCGTGATTCTGGAGAAGCCCGTCCCTCAGCTTCCAGCCGCTGGATGGTACGCGCACTCAAACCCGACACTGCGGCGAGGTGCTCCTGCGACCAGCCACGCACTTCGCGTAGTGCCCGCATCCGGCTGGCGTCGATCATCATGTCGCGGATGTCCATCGGTCTGTCCTCGGAAAGCATAGTGAAGGTACGCAGCGTCATCCACCACGCCAGCGAGCACCACGACACCTATACGACAGTTGCCCGCCATGCTGCTGGCTTGCTGATCGTGGAGGCCGCGCGCAAAGGACCCCGCCACTAGCCACCCCGGGCGGACCGGACGGCGCCCGGCCGACAAAATTCGTCGGACGTCGGTCACAGAAGCGAATACGCGTTTAGACTCGGGGCACGACAACCGCCCGGAGGGAAAGACTGGATGCTTCGCCTCGTGTGGCTGACAGCCCTGTATCTACTGGGTGCATGGTATGCAGGGGCCTTCATTCTGGCGCCGGGCGAAGTCAGTCTGTTCTGGCCGGCTTCCGGCGTGGCCTACGCCGCCGTGCTTCGCTACGGCCCGCGCTGGTCGCTGTTCGTGCCGATCCCGGTCCTGCTGAACCACTGGCTGTTCAATCCCGTTCCGCCCGAATTCCTGCCCTACTCGGTCGCCAGCAATCTGCTCAGCGCGCTGGCCGGCTATTACGTCTGCACGTCGATCACCGGCACCCGCGCCAGACTCAGCGTCCGCAGCGGGTTCGGGCTGATGTGCGGCGCACTGACGATGTCCGTCAGCTCCGGGATGATCGGCACCGCCGGACTGGTGGCATCGGGCATGGGCGCCGGCGAGGAACACTGGCTGGCGTTCGCGCGATGGACCATGGGCGACCTGCTCGGCATCATCTGTCTCACGCCTTCGTTGCTCTATCTGACCCATCGGCCGTCGGGCGGCGCCAGCCCCACCGTGAACGGCAGATACTCGTCCGCGCGCGAGAAGTGGATCTGGGTGCTGTGCAGCGCGCTCACCGTGCCGATCTTCTATTACGCCGGCACCAAGAGCGGCCTGTATTCGCTGGGACTGGTGTCGTTGCCGCTCGGCCTGCTGCTCTGGAGCGCGGCGCGCTTCGAACCGCTCTGGTCGGTGCTGGGCACCGGCGTTGCGGTGCTCATCATCACTTCGCTGACCGCGCTGGGCCTGGGGGGATTCCAGGCGCCCAAGGATCCGCTCGACACCGCGCTGCTGCTCGGCTTCATGTGCCTGTTCGCGAACATCCCGCTGATGCTGATGGCGGCGATCTCCGAGCAGCGCGCGGCCACCCGCCAGGCGCTGACCCGGGCGGTGACCGACGCCGCCACCGGCCTGCCCAACCGCAGCGCCTTCGAGCAGGCGGTGCAGAAGGCGATCTCGCGACAGGGCGAAGAGCACGGCCTGATCTATCTCGACCTCGACCATCTGAGCCTGATCAACGACACCACCGGCCACGCCGCCGGCGATACGGTGATCCAGGCGATCGGCGCACTGCTGCGCTCCCGGGCGGGGCAGGACGACCAGGTGTTCCGCATCGGCGGCGACGAGTTCGCGCTCCTGCTGCGCGGCCCGCCGAATGCGTCGCTGCGCACCGCCGAGATCGTGCTGCACGCGATCGAACGCTACCGTATCGGCTGGCAGGACCAGACACTGAACGTCACCGCCAGCATCGGCCTGGCGACGTTCCGGGCCGGCGAAGCAGACTCCACGCGCCTGTTGTCGCTGGCCGACAGCGCGTGTTTCACCGCCAAGGAACTGGGCGGCAACCGCATCTGCGTCGCCAATCACGAGTCCGGCGAACTGCAGGAGCGGACCGCGGCGATGCGCTGGGCGGTGCGCATCCGCGAAGCGCTCGAACGCGGGCTGTTCGAACTCGACTGCCAGTCCATCCTGCCGCTGGGCGGCGCGGCTCCGCCGGGGCGTCACTTCGAACTGCTGCTGCGCATGCGCGACCCGGAGACCGGCCAGCGCCTCGCGCCCGGCCATTTCATTCCCGCGGCCGAACGCTTCCATCTGGGCGTCCAGCTCGACCGGCACGTGATCGAACTGGCGCTGGGCTGGCTGGAGGCGCGCCCGGATGCCGCCGCGCAGGTGCACCAGTGCGCGATCAATCTCACCGCCGCGTCGATGGTCGACGAAACCTTCCAGCAATTCCTGGTGGAGCGCGTGCTGCGCAGTCCGCTGCCGTCGAGCATCCTGTGTTTCGAGATCACCGAAACCAGCGCCGTCCGCGATCTGGCCCGCGCGCAGAGGCTGATCTACCAGCTGCGCTCGCTGGGCTGTTCCTTCGCGCTGGACGATTTCGGCACCGGTTTCTGCTCGTTCAATTACCTGCGCTCGCTGGATGTCGACTATTTCAAGATCGACGGCAACTTCATCCGCGACCTGCGCGACTCGCAGCTGTCGACGGCGATCGTGCGTTCGATCACCGACATCGCCCACGTCCTCGACAAGAAGACCGTCGCCGAACAGGTCGAAAGCGAAGACGATTGCGATCTGCTGCGCTCGCTGGGCGTCGATTTCGCGCAGGGATTCGGGCTGCACAGGCCCGAGCCGCTGGAGCAATATTTCGGTCTGCACGCAACGCCGGACCTGTCTTTGCACGGATAGAGGCAGGAAACCGAGTGCCCAGCGGCGCCGGCATCACGCGTTCGCGGCGATCTCCAGCGCATCGTCCAGCAGACCGGCGGCGGTGACGTCCGCGCCCGCGCCCGGCCCCTGGATGACCAGCGGCTGTTGGCGGTAACGGTCGCTCCAGATCGCCACTTTGTTGTCGGTGCCCGCGCCGCCGGCCAGCGGGTGATCCGCCGGCAGCGATTCCAGGCCGACGCGCGCCCTGCCGTTTTCCAGCCGCGCGATGAAGCGCAGTTTCTCGCCGCGCTTGTAGGCATCGGCATAACGCTCGCGCATCGCGGCATCGAGATGCGGCAACGCCGCGTCGACATCGGCGGCGGTCAGCGCAGCGAGTTCGGGCGATACCAGCGAATCGACTTCGATGTCATCGCTGTCCAGCGCCACGCCTGCGGCGCGCGCGAGGATCAGCAGTTTGCGGCGCACGTCTTCGCCGCTGAGATCGTCGCGCGGGTCGGGCTCGGTATAGCCGGCGCCGCGGGCCTGGCGCACGAAGCCCGAGAACGGACGCAGGCCGTCGTAGTGATCGAACAGCCATGCCAGCGAGCCGGACAGCACCCCGGCAATGGCGTGGATGCGATCGCCGCCGGCCTGCAGCGCGCGGATGGACCGCAGCAGCGGCAAGCCTGCGCCGACAGTGGCGCTGTCGCCGTAATGGCTGTTGCCGCTGCGCTGCGCATTGCGGATCGCCTGCCAGCGCGCGAGCGACGTGCCCTGCCCCAGCTTGCAGGCGGTGACCACGTGGATGCCCTGCGCCAGCCATACGGCGTGGCGTTCGGCCACGGCTTCGCTGGCGGTGGCGTCGATCACGATGCGTGCGCCGAAGTCGCCGAGCATCTGCGGCACGGCGTCCGGCGACGGCGGCGGCGGCGGCGGGGGTGCGACTGCACGCGGATGATCGCGACGCGACGCGCGCTCCACCGCATCGGCGAGCGATGCCGGCTGGAACGCGAACCGCGAATTCGCGGCGTAACGCAGCGACAGCCGTTCGCCCAGCGCGGTGCCCTGCCAGCCCGCCAGTCGCGTCAGCACCGCGCTGCCCACGGTACCGGTGCCGAGCAGGGCGATGCGCGCCGGTCGCGCGGCCGACGGCGTGCGCGTCGCGACGACCGCTGCGCTCATACCGCGACCTGTTGCGACAGGGGTTTTCGCGCGTCGGCGACCGCGAGCGCGCGCTCCAGTGCCGCTGCGATGTCTTCGACCAGATCGTCGGCATGTTCGATGCCCACCGACAGCCGCAGCAGACCGTCGCCGATGCCCGCAGCCTGCCGCGCTTCGGCCGTCATCGCGGCATGGGTCATCGTGGCCGGATGCGCGATCAGGCTTTCCACGCCGCCCAGCGATTCGGCCAGGGTGAAGTAATCCAGACCATCGACGAAGGCGCGCACCGCCGCCTCGCCGCCTTCCAGCTCCAGACTCAGCATCGCGCCGTAACCGCGCTGCTGGCGCGCGGCCAGCGCATGCCCTGGATGCGTGACCAGGCCCGGATAGTGCAGCTTGCGCACCGCCGGATGATCCTGCAGCAATGCGATCAGCGCGTGGGTGTTTTCCTGATGCACGCGCAGGCGCGCGTCCAGCGTGCGCAGTCCGCGCAATGTAAGGAAGCTGTCGAACGGCGAACCGGTGATGCCCAGCGCATTCGCCCACCAGGTCAGCGCCTGGTGCTGTTCGGCGGTCTTCGCCACCACCGCGCCGCCGACCACGTCGCTGTGGCCGTTGATGTACTTGGTGGTGGAATGGACGACGAAATCGGCGCCGAATTCGATCGGCGTCTGCAGCGCGGGCGACAGGAAGGTGTTGTCGACCACGGTCAGCGCGCCGGCGGCGTGCGCGGCGTCGATCACGAAACGCAGGTCGGTAATGCGCAGCAGCGGGTTCGACGGGGTTTCGATCCACAACACCGCCGGCTGCGTCGCCAATGTCTCGGCCAGCGCGCGCGGGTCGGTGAAATCGATGGTCGTCAGCTCGAACGCACCCTTGTTCGCCAGCGCGTTGAACAGGCGCCAGCTGCCGCCGTACGCATCATGCGGCACCACCAACCGCTGGCCCGGCTTCAGCAGCGCGTGCAGCAGCAGGGTGATCGCGGACATGCCGGTGGAGGTCACCACCGCGCCGGCGCCACCTTCCAGTTCCGCCAGCGCCTCGCCCAGCAGGTCGCGGGTCGGGTTGCCGCTGCGGGTGTAGTCGTACTGCCGCTTCTCGCCGAAGCCGGCGAAGCTGAAGTTCGACGACAGCACCAGCGGCGGCGTCACCGCGCCGAATGCGGTATCGCGGTCGATGCCGGCGCGGACCGCGTTGGTGGCGGCGCGCGCGGCGCTGCGGCGCGGCAGGCCGTTGATGTTGTCGGCGCTCATGCGGCACCTCCGCACACGTCACGCAAGGATCGTTCGAGGATGCGACCGATCTCCCGTGGTTCGGTGAGGAAGGCGTCGTGACCGAATTTCGAGCTCAACAGGCGCAGTTCGCCCTGTGGCAGTGCATTGGACAGCGCGAACAGATCGTCCTGCGGTACCAGCCGGTCCTCGGCGATGGCGACCACCGTCGTCGGCACCGGCACGCGGCGCGGATCGATGGCGTGCAGATCGATGGATTCCGACAGGCGCAGGAACGCGGTCGGGGTGGTCCGCGCGATCCAGGTCGCGGCGCAATGCTCCAGATAATCCTCCGCGGCCACGCGCAGGCGGCCGTGGACCAGGGTCGGCGGCGCATCGAAGCGCTCGGCGAATTCGTCCGGGGTGCGATAGGTCAGCATCGCCAACTGCCGCGCCAGCGCCAGCCCCTGGGCTTCGTCGCACTGCAGTTGACCCAGCGCCACCGCCTGACGCTGCAGCGCGCGCGAAGCACTGGCGAACGGGTGCGAACGATGCGCGCCGCTGATCGCGACCAGCCTGCCGACGCGCTGCGGATGACGCGCCGCGAACTGCAGGCCGACCATCGCGCCGTAGGAACAACCGAAGAACGCGGCCAGCCGGTCGATGCCCAGCGCATCGAGCACGGTCGCGATCGCGTCGGCCTGGTCGGCGCTGTCGATCGGCGCATCCAGCGTGCCGTCGGCGCCGATCCAGTCGATCGCCAGCACCTGCACGCGGGTGGCGTCGAGACCGACGCCGCTCTGGCTCTGCCACCAGCCCGACTCGGGGAACGCATCGCTGGCGACGACGTGCCGGTGCGCGGAGATGCCGCCGGCCGCCAGCACCACCGGCGCGCCCGCCGGACCGACCAGTTCGTAGCCGATGTGCAGATCGCGCGTGCCGGCATGCGCCAGCGTCAGCTGCGCATGCACGCGGCCGCGGATCGCGCCGACGGGCGCGGCCACGGCGAAGGGTCGACAGTCGTAAAGCGTTGAATCCGCGAGCTGCGGTTCGGCGAAAGCGGCGAGGGTCATGGCGGTCTCCGGGGCGATGGGGCCATCGAAGCCGCGGGGAGACCGGAGGGAAGCTGCTGCGCACGGACGAACGACACGACCGGAGCGCGCAACCATCTTCACGGCGGACACAGGGTCCCCGCAGGAGTTGGCACCTTGTGGAGCCATCGCGGTTGCGATGCCTCCATCAGGTTGCCCCGGCGTCTTCGGGCCTGTCCCTCAGCCGGTCTTGATGGATGTCCGCAGATTGCCGGAGGGTCCCGGGCTTGTCAATCGCTTCATCCGCATAGAACGATAAATCATAAGCGCCACCCCGGCCGCGTCGATTCCGCGATAATTCGTGCATGCGTACTCTTTCCTTCCGCCGCGCCCGCGCGGCCAGCAGCGTCTTCTTCCTGCTCGTTTCCGCCGTATCGGCCCTGCCACACGCCGCCGCCAAGCCTCCTCGCCCATCGCCGGTGGTGGTCGCCGAGGCCTTCGTTTCGGCCGAAAGCCCGACAAAGGACGAGCTCGACTCGCTCGCCACCTGGCGCCACCCCGACGGCACCGCCTGGCTGATCGCGACCGCCAAATCCAGCCACCGCCTGGTCGTCTTCGATGCCGATACCGGCGCACGCCTTCGCGAATTCGGCGAAAAAGGCAGCCAGCCCGGACAGTTCAAGCGTCCGAACGGCATCGCCGTCCACGGCGACCGTCTGTTCGTGGTCGAACGCGACAACCGCCGCGTGCAGGTGCTGTCGTTGCCGGATTTCCGCCCGCTCGGCAGCTTCGGCGAAACCGGGCTGCGCGCGCCGTATGGCCTCTGGCTGAATCCGCCGCAGAACGGCGACGACGGCGACGCCATGGATGTCTACGTCACCGACAGCTTCATGCTGGGCGAGCGCTTCGACGTCATGCCGCCGCTGGAACAACTCGATCAGCGCGTCCGCCGCTACCGCCTGCGCTTCGATGCCGAAGGCGGATTCGCCGCGGAATCGCAGGGCCACTTCGGCGATACCGGCGAGGCCGATGCGCTGCGCATCGTCGAATCGATTGCCGGCGACGCGGCCCACGACCGTCTGCTGATCGCCGACGAATACCGTCCGCAGTCGACCCTGCGCGAGTACACCCTCGCCGGCCGCCCCACCGGCCGACAGATCCCGGACGATACCTTCGCCTTCGAAGCCGAAGGCGTGTCGTTGTGGACCTGCAAGCGGGACAAGGGCTACTGGGTGTCGGTCGACCAGCTTTCGCCGCTGACCGTGTTCCACGTGTTCGACCGCGAGACCCTGACCCGCGTCGGCAGCATCACCGGCCGCACCGTCGCCGCGACCGACGGCATCACCCTGCGCACCGCGGCGAGCAAGCGGTTTCCGAAGGGCGCCCTGTTCGCGGTGCATCAGGACAAAGCGATCGCCGCCTTCGACCTGCGCGACATCGTGGCGGCGCTGAAGCTCGACCGCGACTGTCTGTAGGACGACGATGCGTGCGGCACGCCTCGCGCTGCTGGCCGTCTGCACGCTGTGCGCCAGCGCGCAGGCGTCGTGGACGGCGTCGCGCATGCAGCAGGATCCGCGGGTCGCGGTGAGTTTCGTCGAAGCGACAAGCGGCGACAGCGTCGGCACGGTCGAAGTCTGGGCCGAGAACAGGCTCGGAGGCCCGGTGGAAGTGTCGCTTGCTCCCCATAGCGACAGCGGCATCGCCGGCGTTCCGTCGTTGCCTGCGCGCACGGTGCTGCGCGGATTCGAACGAAGACTCATCACGCGGCTCAAGGCACAGCCCGACCGCGGACTGAAGCTGCAGGTCGTGCCGGGCACGCCCGATGCGATGCCGCGCGATGTCGAATACGCCTATCCGCTGCAGACCTCGGAACTGCGGATCGAACAGGGCTGGGGCGGCGGCTACAGCCATCACGACGCCCAGAGCCGGCATGCGGTGGATTTCGCCGCCGCGATCGGCACCCCGGTGATCGCCGCGCGCACCGGCACGGTGATGGAAGTCGAAGCCGATTTCGCCCGCGCTGGCCTGGATGCGGAAACATTCGCCGGTCGCGCCAATTTCGTGCGCATCGTCCACGACGACGGCACGATGGCGCTATACGCGCATCTCGATGTGAATGGCGTGGTGGTGCGCGTGGGTCAGCGCGTGCGCAAGGGCGAGGCCATCGGGTTTTCCGGCAACACCGGTTTCACCGCCGGCCCGCACCTGCACTTCACGGTGCAGGCGAACCGCGGCATGCGCCTCGAATCGATCCCGTTCCGCATGTTCGGCCCGCAGGGCATTTTGCGGTTCACCGAATCCAGATGATTCTTCTGTAGAGCGGGCTGTAGAGCGGGCTGTAGAGCGGCCTTCAGGCCGCTGGAAGATCGCGGCGAACGATCCAGCGGCCTGAAGGCCGCTCTAAGGGGCATGCCGCATCCACACCGGATCGAGTTTCGCGACGCGCCCGAACGCGGGGCAATCCTCGCGATGCGCGCCCGGCAGATAGCCGAGGCTCATCAGGAACTCGCCGACGATCTCACCGCCGGTGAAACGGAACTGCGTCTTGAACAATTTCACCCACGCCGGCTTGTCGCGCAGCGCGCCGTCCAGCCGCGCGTGCGCATCCAACCATGCGGCGAAACCGCCATGGGACGCGCGCAGGCTGCGGATGACCCCGGCGTTGTGGATCGCGGCCTCCACCTTGAGGCGATTGCGGATGATCCCGGGGTCGGCGAGCAGCCGGGCGCGTTCGTCGTCGCCATAGGCCGCCACGGTATCCACATCGAAGCCATCGTAGGCGCGGCGAAAGCCCTCGCGCTTCTTCAGGATGGTTTCCCAGCTCAGCCCGGCCTGGTTGATCTCCAGGATCAGCCGCTCGAACAGCGCCGACTCGTCGCGGGTCGGAACGCCGTATTCGTGATCGTGGTATGGCCCGTGAACCGGGTGCCCGGGGGCGAAATCGCAGTAAGTGCTCATGACGCGAGCATAGCGCCGACCGCCGACAGGACATGTCAGCAGGGCCGGCCGGCTTTGTGGGAGCGGCGGGAGCCGCGATGCTTTACTGGAAAGCTTGACCAGCCGTTCGGCTGTTGAAAACCCGGTGCCTATCGCGGCTCCCGCCGCTCCCACAGGAAACTTCTGGCCCCAGGCGTTTCGGGCTTGAGGCAAGCCGGGCCCGTATAATTCGCCCCTTCCTTCGATCCCGGGCGCTCTGGCGCCACTCCCCATGTCCGATGTCTCCACCGAAGCCGCCCGTCGGCGCACCTTCGCGATCATTTCGCACCCCGACGCCGGCAAGACCACGCTGACCGAAAAGCTGCTGCTGTTCGGGGGCGCGATCCAGATGGCCGGCTCGGTCAAGGGCCGCAAGGCCGCGCGCCACGCGACCTCCGACTGGATGGCGCTGGAAAAGGAGCGCGGCATTTCGGTAACCTCGTCGGTGATGCAGTTCCCCTACGAGGACTGCATCGTCAATCTGCTCGACACCCCCGGCCATGCGGACTTCGGCGAGGACACCTACCGCGTGCTGACCGCGGTGGACTCGGCGCTGATGGTGATCGACGTGGCCAAGGGCGTCGAAGAACGCACGATCAAACTGATGGAAGTGTGCCGGCTGCGCGACACGCCGATCATGACCTTCATCAACAAGCTCGACCGCGAAGGCAAACCGCCGATCGATCTGCTGGACGAAGTGGAATCGGTGCTGGGCATCCAGTGCGCGCCGATCACCTGGCCCATCGGCATGGGCTCGCGCCTGAAGGGCGTGGTGCATCTGCTCACCGGCGAAGTGCATCTGTACGAAGCCGGGCGCAACTTCACGCGCCAGGATTCGACCATTTTCGCGTCGATCGACGACCCCGCGCTGGAAGCGAAGATCGGCAGCGCGATGCTGGCCGAACTGCGCGACGAACTGGAACTGGTGGAAGGCGCCTCGCATCCGTTCGACAAGGACGCGTATCTGTCGGGCAAGCAGACGCCGGTGTTCTTCGGCTCGGCGGTGAACAACTTCGGCGTGCAGCTGCTGCTGGATTTCTTCGTCGAACACGCGCCGTCGCCCAAGGCGCGCGCCACCACCGGCCGCGTCGTGCAACCGGGCGAAGACAAGCTCACCGGCTTCGTATTCAAGATCCAAGCGAACATGGACCCGCAGCATCGCGACCGCGTCGCGTTCATGCGCATCTGCTCCGGCCAGTTCAGCGCCGGCATGAAGACCCTGCACACGCGCACCGGCAAGGACATGAAGCTCGCCAACGCGCTGACCTTCATGGCCAGCGACCGCGAGATCGCCGAGACCGCATGGCCGGGCGACGTGATCGGCATCCACAACCACGGCACCATCTCCATCGGCGACAGCTTCACCGAGGGCGAGAATCTCAGCTTCACCGGCATCCCGAACTTCGCGCCCGAACTGTTCCGCCGCGCGCGCCTGCGCGACCCGCTGAAACTCAAGCAGTTGCAGAAAGGCCTCGCGCAGCTGTCGGAAGAAGGCGCGACCCAGTTCTTCCGCCCGCTGATGAGCAACGACCTGATCCTCGGCGCGGTCGGCGTGCTGCAGTTCGACGTGGTCGCGTACCGGTTGAAGGACGAATACGGCGTCGACGCCTCGTTCGAGCAGGTCCAAGTCGCCACCGCGCGCTGGATCCGCTGCGACGACGCGAAGAAGCTGGAAGAGTTCCGCGACAAGAACGCGATGAACCTCGCGGTCGACGCTGCGGGCCAGCTGGTCTACCTCGCACCGACGCGCGTGAACCTGCAGCTCGCCCAGGAACGCGCACCCGCGGTCACCTTCATGGCCACTCGCGAACATGCGCATGCGGTGGCGATCGACTGAGGTCGGCGCTATCCGATCAGCGCCCGTTTGCCGACGCGCGAGGCAGTGGCTCGCAAGCGCGTCGGCTCATCCGGCCCGCGCTAACTCGCGCGGGCGTTCGCCGATGCACGAGGAGTGCCTCGCAAGCGCGTCGCCCCATCCGGCCCGCGCTACTCGCGCGGGCGTTCGCCGACGCGCGAGGCAGTGCCTCGCAAGCGCGTCGGCTCACCCCCTTTGAAAAAGGGGGTCGGCATCGCGCAGCGATGACGGGGGGATTTGCTCTTGGCGCGACCATGGCGATCCGCTTTCGATCAGAATGCAGCACCACAGACAGCCATCCGCGCCCATGATCCACACGATCCGAACCTGGTGGCACTACCTCCTCGGCAAGCGCGGCGAGCTCGCGCACATGGACCACAAGGATGCGTACATGGCCAAAGTGGTCATGGACATCCACCGCAAACGCACCGGCAAAACCCTGGTGCGGGTGCCGCTTGCGCAACTGGAACCGATCCACCGCATCGATCGCGAGTCCGCGCTGCGCAGCGCCCGCGAGCGCGCCGATGCGCTACGCGCGCATCGCGACGCATTGCTGACGACGAAGCTGCTCGACAGCGAAGCGCTGCAGACCATCATTCCGTCGGTATCGCAGATCAAGGTCGTGCGCGACGGCGACCGCTGGCTGGCCTTCGAAGGCAACGGCCGGCTGTACGCGATGCGCGAGGTCTTCGACGCCGACGACGGCATGCAGGTGGAAGTCGAGGAATACCTGTTCGACGACCCGCGCAGCCTGCAGCGCCGGCTGCGTCGGGTGCGCAGACTCAATCGGTTGGAATGACCGGGATCGCCATCGAAATGGCGCTCAAACGCCCGCAGCGACCCGCGCCAACCACTCCGGCTCCGGCTGCTCCGAATCGAAATACTCGAAGATCAGATGGATGCGGTCGCCATCGCCGGCGTTCTTCACCGCATGCACACCCATGTTGTTGACCTCGGCCGCCTCGCCTTCGGGCAAGTGGTAGCCGATGCCGTCGACGAAGAAGGTCACCTTCTCGTTCGTCAACAGCGGCACATGGATCTTGTGCGGCCACTTCGCGGCGGCGTTGGCGTCGCGATGCGGCTTGATCTCGCCGCCCGCGCCCATCCGCGCCAGCATCACCCGCGGAAACTGTCCGCCGGCATAGCCGTAGGGCAGCACCGCGGCATGCAGCACCGGTTCCAGCAGCGCGCGCCACTCGGCCCATGCCGGGCGATCGTGCGAGCTGCGCCAATCGCGGGTGCTGTCGACGAAACGGAAGACGATATGGCGGGTCTTGTCCAGGGCCTCGAACCGGTTCGGCTTGTCCGCGTTCTCGGCATCCCACACCGCTTCCGGGATGGCCAGCACCGCGGCTTTCAACGCAGCGATATCGACCGCACCGAGACGACGGATCGTGGTGGTCTTGCGCGGATTGGCGTAAGGGTCGTGACTCATCGCGGGCCTCGCATGGAAATCTTTCGTTTCGTTGATCTCGATCAGAAGCTGTAGTCGAACAGTTCCAGATCGCGGCGGTACAGCCCGGTCACGCCGTCGATCAGCGCCTGATCGTAATACTGGCGGTAATCGCCGCGCTTCGAACTGTTGACCTTGTCCAGCGCGCGGCTTGGGATACCGATCTTCGCGCAGATGGCGTCGTAGTCGTCCTGCATGCGTTCGACCCGGCCGATGACATCCATCTCCAGCGCGCCGGCATCGTCGGTCAGCAGCGTGTACTGCGGCTGGAAGTGGACGTGGTCCATCGGTCGCAGGTCGAACAGGATCCTGCGCATCGTGCCCTGCGGGTCGCGTTCGAACTCGCCGTGCTGACGGGTCATGAAAGCGCAGTACGAGACGAATCGGTCGAACGGGTTGCGCACGAAGGTGAATTTGAAATACCCGTCGCAGACCGCGTCGCCGAGATACGGCCGCATCTGGCGCACGCTCAGATGGCCATGCCTGATCCGCGCAACCTCATCGAAGGGAAACCGCTTGTTCACGAACAAACCGACCTGCTCGATGTCGTCCGGGCCCAGATGTTCGCGCAGCGCCTGGCGCACCGAATGGGTGCCGGTCTTGGGCATCGCGACGAAAATGTAACGGTGCAGATGGGAAACGATCATGGGCAAACCGGTGGCCGATCCCTCATGATCTCACAGCCGGCCTCCCCCCCGCCGGCATCCGTCCCGCAGGTATTCGAGGTGTCTGCAGGGCTTGAACCGGAGATCGTCGACGCATGAGCGCACCGCATACCGCCCACGAACCCGCGAATCGCGAAGCCCACATGCGTGAGGAGCTCGCCAGCGCCCTCACCCACGGCGTCGGCGCCACCGCCGCGCTGGCCGGGGGCGCAGTGCTGGTCACCCTCGCCGCGCTCTACGGCGACGGCTGGCAGCTCAGCGCCGCCATCGTCTTCGGCATCACCCTGCTGCTGCTGTACGTGGCCTCGACCCTGTACCACGCGATCCAGCATCCCGTGATGAAGGGCCGGCTCAAGGTCTTCGACCACTGCGCGATCTATCTGCTGATCGCCGGCACCTACACGCCGTTCACCCTGATCGGCCTGCGCGGCCCGCTGGGCTGGTGGCTGTTCGGCACCATCTGGGCGCTGGCGGTGTTCGGAGTGATCTTCAAACTCTTCTACACCGGCCGCTTCAAGCTGGTGTCCACGCTCGTCTACATCGCGATGGGCTGGCTGGTGATCCTCGCCGCGAAACCGGTGATGCGCGCACTGGATCCCTGGACCTTCGGCTGGCTGCTCGGCGGCGGCGTCGCCTACACCCTGGGCACGTTCTTCTACCATCGGCCGAAGCTCGCGTACTCCCACGCCGTCTGGCATCTGTTCGTGATCGCCGGCAGCGTCTGCCACTACATCGCAGTGATGGCGCAGGTGGTATCGGGGCGCTGATGCACGCTTGAGCCCGCCGGATTCACTTCGCCGGGCGGTCGGCGATCCACCGGCTCCAATACGAAAGCACCAGCGCCAGCGGTTCGGGGCGTTGCATGGTCGTCCGCGTCAACGGCATCGCACCGACCCAGTCGTCGTTGGCGATCGCCTGGAACTCGTTCACGGGCGGTTCGCAGAAGCCCATGTGCCAGCCCGCGAAATGCCGCTCCGTCAAAGGCGTATCCAGCAATATCCGCAGCGAATGATGACGCGGCGATACGAGGATGCGCGCATGCACCTGGCGCACGGCATCCTCGCTGCCTTCGAAATACTGGAAGAAGCGGCCGGCATGATGGAACAGCACGCCGGTCACGCCGATACGCGCATTGAAGCGCCGCGCGCCTTCCAGAAGCTCGGTCAGCTCCTCCGTCGTCATCGGATAGGCTTCGCTGGTATAGGCGATGCCGTGCAGCTTCATGCGTGCCTCCGCATGGCGGCACGGGCGAAAACCGAAGACAGCGCGGCGATGACGGCATGGGGATGACGCATGATGTCGTTGATATCCGGGGTACCGCTGCGTGGGGTGGCACACGGTAAGCGTCGCCGTCGCCGACCGCATTAATCCGGATTAACGACCGTTACGCTTCACGCATCGCACCCGGCCGGACAACGGGTGCGCTCGCCTCAGGATTTCGGAAACCAAGTGGTATCGATGCGGAAATGCCGATCCTCGAAATCCACGCTCTGCTTCATGCGCGGCTCGTCCAGCAGGTCGATGCCGCGACCATCGCGGCGAATGAAGCCCTCTGCCTGCATCTGCTTCAGCGCGCGGCTGACATAGACATTCGTGAGCCCGACTGCGTCGCCGATCATGGTCTGACTGAGCGGCAGATCGAACTGCGTCTTCATGTCGCGACGGGTCACGCGCAGCCGCGACACCACTTCCAGCAGGAAATGCACCACGCGCTCCTTCGCGCCCAGGCGGCTGATGATGCGGATGCGATCGGCCAGTACCGCATGTTCGACCATGCCGATGCTGAAGAGCAGCGCCGACAGGCGCGGCGAGCGTTCGAACACTTCGTACAGTCCGGACTTGGGGAACGGACACAGCAGTCCATCGGTCGCCGCGGCCAGCGCGGAAGCGGTCTTCATGAACGCGACGTCCGGGATGCCGACGATATCGCCAGGGTAGTGGATATGCAGGATCTGCCGGCTGCCGTTGGGCAGGGTCATGTAGGTGTAGAACCAGCCCGATTTGACCACGTACAGATGTTCGGCGGGCACACCGATGTCGCGAACCATCGCCTTGATGCGGACCGGCTCTTCCGCCTCCTCCAGCTTGGCCAACAGCGCCGCATCCTGCGGACTGAGCGGGATGTGGTAGCCGATTTTTTCGACGAGGCAGCTATCGCTCATGGGGATAGCATAGCGCCTGCCGGTTCGCGTGCGAATGGCCTGCGATCGTCGCCCTCGGGGCCTGGCGCGCCTGCCTCAGGCGGTTTCAGGCCCGGTCCCGAGTCCCCCGAAAGCGATGGGTACACCGGACAGGAATCTGTGCGGCAATCAGTGCGACCGGGATGAAGCCCGCGCTCACATGGCGCGGCCGTTGAACTCGTGTACCGGTATGGCCGAAAGGTCGATTCCCTCGATGCAGCGCAGGTTGATCGCGGCCATGCGGTTGCCCTTCGGGTCCGTGCCTTCGCCGTACGGGTGGATGCCGCAGGTGGGGCAGAAGCGATGCTGGATCGCATGCTTGTTGAAGGTGTAGGTGCTGGCGGCGTCTTCCGGGGTGAGCAGGGTGAGTCTATCGCGGGGAACGAACCAGAGCAGCGAGCCCTTGCGGGAGCAGATCGAGCAGTTGCATGACAGGGCGCTGTCGATGTCGCCTTCGACCTCGAAGGCGATGTTTCCGCAGTGGCAGCTTCCTTTGTGTTTCATGACTTGGGTCTCCTGGTCAATGTTTTTCGAAATTTCTTGCGATATTAAAGGCAACAGCAGAGCTTCCGCGCTTTGCGCGGGTAACTTTCTTTGTCGCAAAGAGGGTGTTGCCAAATCATTTCTCTGTGAGGCCACGTAAAAGTCTGCGAGCCTCGGAAAGCCATACCCAACTTTCGGAGACCTCCACCAATCGGTCGTGATGCATCACCAAGCGCCGTGCGCGTTCC
>Ga0209262_10000017_pt1 | contig 220798 bp, 194 predicted proteins | sample Lowcelwee11metaG_FD_187171 | JGI IMG/M metagenome (GOLD analysis project Ga0209262, IMG submission 187171) | Freshwater pond sediment microbial communities from the University of Edinburgh, under environmental carbon perturbations - Low... | ecosystem: Environmental > Aquatic > Freshwater >...
GGAGCGACAGATCTACTTGGCAGGCTGAATGCCTCAGAGCGGCCACGGCCTGCTCCCATTCCTCCCGAGCGTCCCCGGGGACGATACCCAATCGGGCGCCGTCGAGGTACAAGAGCGGCCTTCAGGCCGGCCCAGGACGTAACAGAACCGCGACGACATGGAAGCCGCGCCTGCGGCTGATGGCAATGAATCGGCCGTTCGAAAAGGCCTTGGCGATGGAGAAAGCAGCGGCCTGAAGGCCGCTCTACGGCACGCCGCGACTCAGCGGCAACGCCAGGCGATGAACCGCTGTTCGCCCGATACCGGCGGCCCGGCCGGCTGCACGGTGTCGGCGCCCAGGCCCGGGGCTTCGTTGCGCGCCAGCGTTTCAAGCTCGTCGCGCACCTTGAGCTGGTTGCGGTCGTAGAAGGCGATGCTGTCCTTGACCGACACCTCGACTTCGCCGCGTTTGTCGCAGCCGGACGGTGCCTGTTCGACCACCCGCACTCTCGATGCGCCCGGCGCCATGTGGACCCAGGTGCAGGCGCTGGCGGAGAGCGTCAGCACGAAGACGGCGGCGATGCGCAAGGATGAAACCCGCGAAGACATGATTCGATACTCCAGAAAAACGATGCCCGCCATCATGGCGGGCATCGACTGAGCCGGGCAACAACCCCGACTTACTTCTTCACGGGCTTGCCATCCGCATCGACGATGAACACTTCGCCGACCTTCAGCGCGCGCACCGGCTTTTCGATCTGCTTCAGGTCGCCGACCACGACCCAGGTCAGCGCGTTCGGATCGATGGTCGCCGCGGCCGCCTTGACCTGCTCCGGGGTGAGGCCTTCGATCTCGGCCTTGCGCTGGAACACGTAATCGTCGGGACGGCCGTAGCGGACGATGCCGCCGAGGGTGCCCAGCACGGCGCCTGCGGTTTCGTAGGAACCCGGCAGGCCGCGGATTTCGGTGGACTGGATCTTGGCCACTTCTTCCGGCTTCGGCGGCGCCTTGCCGCTGGCGTATTCGCCGATCTCGCGGCGCATCTCGGCCAGCGATTCGGCGGTCTTGTCGATCTGCACCGCGGCGAAGGCCATCCACGGACGCTGACCCATCGCACCGGAGGCGCTGCTGTAGGAACCGTAGGCCCAATGCTTGTCTTCACGCAGGTTCATGTTCAGACGCGAGGAGAACTCGCCGCCCAGCACCGCGTTGGCGATATCGAACTTCACCGCACCGGCATCCCTGGTGGAGGGCACCAGTTGGCCGACGTAGATGTTCGCCTGCACCGCGCCCGGCTGGTCGATCAGATACACGCGCGGCTTGCGCGGGGTCGCGACGGCAGGAATCGCGACCGCGGGAGCCGCACCGCCGCCTTCGCTCTTCCAGTCGCCGAAGTGCTTTTCCAGCACCGGGACGATCTCTTTGAGCGTGGTATCGCCCACCACCAGCAGGGTCGCGTTGTCCGGACGCAGCCACTTCGCGTGATAGGCCTGCAGGTCGTCGCGGTTGAGCGCGGCGATCGACGTCTCGGTGCCCGAGCCGCTGAACGGGATGGAGTAAGGATGACCTTCGCCGTAGAGCAGCGGCGGCAGCACGCGCATCGCCGCGCCGTTGGGGCGGGCCTTTTCCTGGGCGATGCCGGCGATCCAGTTGGCCTTGACGCGATCGATTTCGGCCTGGTCGAAACGCGGGCGACGCAGCATGTCGGCGAACAGCGCCACCGACGGATCGAGGTTCTGCTTCAGCGCGGACAGGCCGGCGCTGGTGCCGTCCAGGCTGGCGCCGGCGCTGAGATTCGCGCCCAGCGATTCGGCGCGGTTGCCGAAGGCGATGGCGTCGTAATCGCCGGCGCCTTCGTCCAGCATGCCCATCGCGAAGCTCGACGTGCCGAGCTTGGCGCCCTTGTCCGCTGCGAAGCCGCCGCCGAACAGATAGCTCATCTGCACCACCGGCACGCCCTTGCGTTCGGCGAGGACGATGGTGGTGCCGTTCTTGAGGGTGGCGCGCTGCAGCGACGGGAACTTCAGTTCCGGGAAGACCGTCGTGACCGGCGCGCCGGTGCTGCGGTCCACCGTGCTGGCCGTGGTGCGGTACTTCTTGTCCACCGGGGGCAGGGTCAGCGCCGCCGGCGTGACCGCAGCGTCTTCGGGCAGCGGTTTGCGCTCGCCCGGGGTCACCACCAGGGTGTGGCTGCCCTTGCCGGCGCCGAGCCAATTGGCGCCGACGGTCTTGATCTGGGCGATGGTGGCGGTGTTGATGGTCTTCAGGCTGTTGCGGAAGCAGCCGGGGTTGCCGGTGTAGACGGCGCATTCGGCCAGCACGTCGGCCTTGCCGCCGAAACCGCCGATGCGCTCCACGCCGCGGATGAAGCCGGCCTTGATCACGGCGCGGGCCTGGTCCAGTTCGACCTGGGTCGGGCCGTCTCGCAGCAGGGCCTTCAGCTCCTCATCGATGGCGGCTTCGACCTTGGCCGGGTCCACGCCCTGCTTCACGGTGGCGCTGATCATGAAGTTCGAGCTGAGCTGCGAATAGTCGGCGCTGGCGCTGACGTTGTCGACCAGCTTGTCGCGGAAGAACAGGCGCTGATCGAGGCGCGAGGCGCGGCTGCCGCCCAGCACCTGGGCGAACAGCTGCAGGCGCTCGATGTCGACGGTACCGGCCTGGGCCACGTTCCACACGCGGAAGATCCGCGCCTGCGGCACCTTGTCGGTGAGGGTGGAGCGGGAATCCGTCGCCAGCGGCGAGACATCCACCTTCGGCTGCGCCATGGTCGGCGTGGCCGGGATGTGGCCGAAGTACTTGGTCGCTTTCGCTTTGGCGGTGGCCAGGTCGATGTCGCCGGCCAGCACCAGCACTGCGTTGTTCGGGCCGTACCAGGTGCGGAACCAGTTCTTCACGTCGTCCAGCGACGCCGCGTTGAGGTCCGCCATCGAGCCGATCACGCTGTGGTTGTAGGGATGGCCCTTCGGATACAGGGACTTGCCCAGCAGCTCCCAGACCTGACCGTAGGGCTGGTTCTCGCCCTGGCGCTTCTCGTTCTGGACCACGCCGCGCTGTTCGTCCAGCGTCGCCTGGTCGATCGCGCCGAGCAGGTGGCCCATGCGGTCGGATTCCATCCACAGCGCCATGTCCAGCGCGGTGGTGGGCACGTTCTGGAAGTAGTTGGTGCGGTCCTGATTGGTGGTGCCGTTCTGGTCGGTGGCGCCGACCAGCTCGAACGGGTCGAAGAATTCGCCCGGGTGATTCTCGGAGCCGTTGAACATCAGATGCTCGAACAGATGCGCGAAACCGCTGCGTCCGGCCGGCTCGTCCTTGCTGCCCACGTGGTACCAGATGTTCACCGCCACGATCGGCGCCTTGCGGTCGGTGTGCACGATCACGCGCAGGCCGTTGGGCAGGGTGAACTGCTGGTACGGGATGTCGACATCCGCGCTGCGTGCGGACCGGGCCTGGGCCTGCGCATCGACCGGCAGCAGGGACAGGCCGCCGCCGAGGGCGACCGACAACGAAAGCGCGAGCAGGCCATGCTTGAGCAGGGGCAGACGCGGACTGGCGATGGACATGCGGAACTCCTTGAAGCGTGAAGAGGGTGCGGGGGAACCGGGCACAGGGCCGCTTGAAACGCTCCGCCGGGAAAGCCATCCCCGTATGCGCGACCACGCCGGACAGCGCTGCTTGGACAAGGATTGGCAGGCGTTGCATGCTAGCGGTCCGGCCCGGGCATGGCACTAGGCCACAAGTCCCGGCCGGCTCCGCCCGCATGTCCGCCCCGCACGCCCGCCCCCGCATGGAGCTGCCCGCATGGCCAAACACTGTCTCGTCACCGGCGCCAATCGCGGTATCGGCCTGGAATTCGTCCGCCAGTTGCTGGCCCGCGGCGACCGGGTGATCGCCACCTGCCGTCATCCGGGCAAGGCCACCGCCCTCAACACCCTGACCGGCGAGTACCCGGGCCACCTGCACGTGCTGCCGCTGGACGTGGCCAACGAGAAATCCCGGGCCGAACTGGTCCGCGAACTGCCGCTGGTGGCCGGGCACGTCGACCTGCTGATCAACAACGCCGGCGTGCTGCACTCGGGCGAACGCTTCGGCCAGCTGTCCGCCGCGCATCTGGACGACAGCTTCCGCACCAACGCCAGCGGCCCGCTGCTGCTGACCGAGGCGCTGGCGCCCGCGCTGTCCGACGGCGCCACGGTGGCGAATCTGTCGTCGACCCTCGGCTCCATCGCCAGCACCAGCCGCTTCGGCACGCCCAGCTACAACATCAGCAAGGCGGCGCAGAACATGGCCACCGTGCTGCTGGCCCACGCGCTGCGCGACCGCGGCATCCGCGTCGTCGCCCTGCACCCGGGCTGGGTGCAGACCGAAATGGGCGGCGACGGCGCGCAGATCGCGGCCACGGCATCGGTCGCCGGCCTGCTGAAGGTGATCGACGGTCTGACCCTGGACGGCAGCGGGCGCTTCCTCGACTGGCAGGGCCAGCCGCAGCCCTGGTAGACGCGCCGCGACGATGACACCCTGCCATTCCACTGCTGTTGGAGATCCCGCATGCGCATTCTGGCTCCGCTCCTGCTCGCACTCGCCGCCACCGCCTGCGGCTCGGTCGAATACCGCGACACCAACGCCGCGGTCGACGCCGACCCGCTGTGTACCAGCCAGCCCGATCGCCCCAACGAACCGGTCGCAGAACGCTGCAAGCGCCAGACCAGCACCTCGTACACCATCGGCAAGCCGAAGGAAGAACCGCTGGACCTGAGCGGCAAATCGCGCCGGGAAGAAGACCCGCGTTGAATCGCGGACCGGCTGCAGGCTGCGCATCCGCGGGCAAGCTGCGTCCGTATCCTTGCGCATGACCTCGACACCGACCGTCTTTCTGCTGTGCTTGCTCATCGCAGCGCCCGCCAGGGCCGCCCTGCATTCGGTCGAGGGCCACGCCCGCGATCCGAAGAACGACCGTCTGCTCTATCGCGAGGAACATCTGTTCCGACGCGACGGCGAACGGCCGGTCGAACGGCTGGTGCTGTACCGCTGCCCGGACGGCGTGGCGTTCGCGCGCAAACGCATCGATTACCGCAGTTCGGCGATCGCGCCGGAGTTCGAGCTGATCGATGCCCGCGGCTATCGGGAAGGCCTGCGCCGCGAAGGCGGCCGGACCATGATCTGGGCCGGCGCCAAACCGCCGCGACCGCTGCGCGCATCCGACGGCACGCTGGTGGCCGACGCCGGCTTCGACGAATTCCTGCGCCAGTCGTGGTCGCAGCTGGGCGCCGGGAAAACCCGGCCGCTGGCGTTCGTGGTGCCTGCGTTCGGCCGCAGCCTGGCGTTCGAGGTCCACGGCCTCGGCCGCCACGGCAGCGGCGATGCCGCGGTGCAGCGTTTCGAGCTGCGTCTCGAGGGCATGCTCGGCAAGGTGACCTCGCCGATTTCGGTCGAATACACCACCACCGACCGGCGCCTGCGCCGCTTCGCGGGACTCACCAATGTCCGCGACGGCCGCGGCGACCAGATCGAAGCGCGGATCGATTTCCCGGACGCGCCGCGGCCGGCCGAAGCGCAGCGCTGGCATACGGCGGCGGCGCTGCCATTGGCGGCGTGCAAGGTGGGACGTTGATACGGACGACCCGCCGGCCGCTGGCACAATGACGCGCATGTTCGACGTCATTCTCTACCAGCCCGAAATCCCGCCGAATACCGGCAACGCCATCCGCCTGTGCGCGAACACCGGCGCGCGACTGCATCTGATCCGTCCGCTCGGCTTCACGCTGGAAGACGCGCAACTGCGGCGTGCCGGACTGGATTACCACGAGTACGCCGAACTGCGGGTGCACGATTCGCTGGACGCAGCCGTTGCGGCGATCGCCGAAGCCAACGGGGCGACGCCGCGGCTGTTCGCGCTGAGCACGCGCAACGCCACGCGCTACGACCGGGTCGCGTTCGCGCCCGGCGACGCCTTCCTGTTCGGCCCGGAAACCCGCGGCCTGCCCGAAGACGTGCTGACCGCCCTTCCCGACGGGCAACGCCTGCGCCTGCCGATGCGCCCCGGCAACCGCAGCCTGAATCTGTCGAATGCGGTGGCGGTGGTCGTGTTCGAAGCCTGGCGACAACAGGGTTTCGCAGGCGCCTCGTCCTAGGATCTTTCCATTCGCCATTTTTCCATTCGCCACGTTCACCGGAGGCTATACCGATGTCGAAGATTCCCGATCGCAGCGCCAAGGATTTCGACCCCGAAGTCCTGCGCCTGTTCGACCAGTACGTCCACGGCGCGATCGACCGTCGCGGCTTCCTCATCGGCGCGGCGCGCTTCGCGGTCGGCGCCAGCACCGCAGCGGGGCTGCTCGCCGCGCTCAGCCCGCAGTTCGCCGCGGCGCAGGAAGTCGCCGGCGACGATCCGCGACTGGCGACGGAGTACATCGAATTCCCGTCGCCGCAGGGTTACGGCACCGCGCGCGGTTATCTGGCGAAGCCGGCGAAAATCCGCAAGCCGCTGCCGGTGGTGCTGGTGGTGCACGAGAACCGCGGGCTGAATCCGCATATCGAAGACATCGCGCGCCGTCTGGCGCTGGAAGACTTCATTGCGTTCGCGCCGGATGCGCTGTTTCCGCTGGGCGGCTATCCCGGCAACGAAGACGACGCGCGCACGCTGTTCGGCAAGCTCGATCAGGCGAAGACGCGCGAGGATTTCATCGCCGCGGCCGGCATGCTGCGCGGCATCGAGCACGGCAACGGACGACTGGGCGTGGTCGGATTCTGCTACGGCGGCGGGATGGCCAACTTCCTCGCCACGCGCCTGCCCTGGCTGGATGCGGCCGTACCGTTCTACGGCAGCGCCGCCCCCCTGGAAGATGTGCCGAAGATCGAGGCCGAACTGCTGGTGGTGCTGGCCGACAACGACGAACGCATCAATGCCGCATGGCCGGCCTACGAAACCGCGCTGAAGGCCGCCGATGTGCGCTACACGCTGCTGCGTCCGCCCGGCACCCAGCACGGCTTCAACAACAACACCACGCCGCGCTACGACGCCGATGCCGCGCGCGATGCGTGGGGCCGCACGCTGAAGCTGTTCGAAAGGACGCTGCGCAAAGCGCGCAAGGATTGAATCAGCAGCGCTCGCGGAAACGTAACTCGCACAAACGGAAGGGACGGCCTGCAGCCGCCCCTTCCGCGCAATGAACCCCTGCATTCACGCATGTCGCGAACGATCGCGGCATGCCGGCGCGTTACTTCTTCGGCTTGACCTTGCCGTCGCCGTTCATCGCCAGATAGTTCTTGTACTCTTCGCCGGTCAGCGCACCGTCGGCATTGGTGTCGGCGGTATCGAACACCGCTTGCAGCGTCGGGATCGGCGCGGCTTCGGTCTTGTCGAGATTGCCGTCCTTGTTCACGTCGAGGTCGGCCCACGTCTTCTTGCCGGGTTCGGCCGGCGTGGCGGGGGTGGCCGGTGTCGCCGGCTGCGACTGTGCGGCCTGCGCCTGGTCGGTGGGAGGGGTGCTGTCCTGGGCGAAGGCAGCGGGAGCGGCGATCGCGGCGGCGAGGGCCAGCAGGCCGGTCAGACGGAACTGGGAAGTCTTGTTCATAGCGTGATTCTCCGGGGTGCATGAAGGAAAGAGGATCGATGGGTCATTCACTTCGACCGGGGCCTACGTTGCAATCGACGCAATGAATCGAAACCATGCGGGAAACGCGCACGCAACACCGTGTTAACCACTCGCGCGGAAGATCACGCTAGGCCGGCCCGCCCATCCTCGATAGCGCAAGGCATTCGCGGATCAGTCTGAACATCCACGTGCGAAAAATTCGCTGAACGCAACACAACCTTTACGTATCCGTCGTGCGACGGAAACAGTGCGGCACGCATCGCGGCGCGTTCGACGGCATCGATACGGCGCCGCGATGCCGTCGAATGCGACGCAGATCACACGCATCACAGCAGCGACAGCGCGCGCTCGATCTCTTCCTGCGATGTCGGCCGCACCACCCGCGCCAGTTCTTCGCCATCGCGCAGCACCAGCACGCTCGGCCACAGTTTGATCCGGAACGAACGCCCCAGCGGCTTTCCGGGGCCATCCTCGATCTTCAGATGCCGCACGTCGTCGCGCGACGACAGCGCCGCTTCCAGCAGCGGTTGCGCGCCGATGCAGTGCGGGCACCAGGGCGTGCCGAATTCCAGCACGGTGGCGCCGGACAGCGCGTCGACATCGGCGCGGGCGGGTTCTTGCGCGGCATGGGCGGCGGTGTATGGCATGGCGATTCTCCGGTTCGTCGCGCGCGGCGCGTCAACTGAGGCTGTGCGCAGTGGCGCGTGTCGCCGTCTGCGTCGGATCCTGTGGCGTCGGCGGATTGTCCGCCATCAGTTTCGCGGTCACTTCCATCGGCTGGTTCTTGAAGATCTCGACCGGGAACCAGACCTTGCCGGTATCCGCATTCAACGGGCCCTGCACGCCGAACACCTTCGCGCCTTGGCCGTCGTTGGTGGCCACCACATGGTCGATGTCGGCGAGACGCGCCTCGCGCGCGAAAGCGACCATGGTCATGGCGACATTCTCGCGCTGGCCCTCGGACAGCGGACCGACCACCGCCGGATCGAGCTTGCCGACCTCGTCCTTGAGCTTGCCGAACAACGCCAGATCCTGCGACGGCATCGAGAGGATCGCGGCATCGCGGGCACTCAAGAGTCCGGCATCGTTCTCCACGGACTTCATGCGCTTGGGCTGCGATTCCAGCGCGGCATCGTCGTTCTGGGGCACGAAGACCGGCGCATCTTCGTCGTCTCGTCCACGTTTTTTGAGAACGCCCGCATTCTCGTCGTCGCGGACAGGCGCCACGAAAGCATCGTCGTCGTCCAGCGCCAGCGCTGCGTCCCGCGGCAGGGTCATCGTGACTTCGTCATCGTGCGCGATCGCGCCATCGGTTGGTTCGAACACCGGCGCATCGTCGTAATAGACGATCGGCTCGTCGTCCCCAACCACCATCGTCGTGGGTTCCGGAGTGGCGTATTCGACGTCGTCCAGCTCAGGATCGTAGAGCTGGCCGTCCACGCCGATCTCCCATTCGTGCCCGCTGTTCGCGCTGCGCGACATCAGGCGCAGATTCTCGGGGTTGTTGTACAGATCGAGCACATCCGCCTTGGAGATGCCGGGCACGGGTTCGTCGCCGTTGATCGCTGCCTGCAGGCGCTCGGCCTCGTTCTGCTTGAGCATGTGATCCAGCGCGACGGTGAACGGAATCTCATGGTCGATGTCGATACCGCCCCGGGTGAGATACTGCTTGGTCACCGGGCACTGGAACAGCTGTACGGCATGATCCCTGGACCGGTCGTCGGGATGATCCGGATCCGGCACTTTCACTTCGCCCGCGTAAGCTTCCTTCAGCGCGTGATTGAGCCAAGTGGTCTTGATGCTGTCGTCGAACGCGAGGCCTTCGCGCTTGACGCCCGAGGTCCATGACGCGTCGGCCGTCCTGGAGGTGCGGTTCGCCGAATCCACTTCCGGATCGTATGCGGGGTAGTCGACGGTGACGTCGAAGCGCATCTTCTTGTCCACCCACGCCGCCCATTGCGGCGAATCGACGCCGTGCTCGTCGAGGATCCTGTCGGCGCTGTCGCGCGCGCGATTGTAGGTGGCGGGAATCGTGCGCAGATTGCCGACATCGTTGTACGCCAGCATGGCATCGGCCTTGGACCAGACTTCGAGCGTGTCGAAGTGTTCCTTCCAGGGCGTCTTGTGATCGACGTCCAGCGCCTCCGCGGAATTCCAGGTGCGGGTCCGCTCGTCGAAGAACAACAGCAACGTCTGGCCCTGATGCGTCACCTCGGCGCTACGCGCGTTGCCGGGTTCCTCGGTCCATTCGTTGCGCATGTAGTCCACGGTCGAATCGTAGAACTTGAGCCCCTTCCGGCTGTTCTCTCCCTTCCACTGGTTGTCGTACCCCTCGCCATGCGCAGGCGGCGTTTCCTCGTCGGTGTATGCGATCTCGACGTACTCTCCGCTCAACAGTTGTTCGCGCTTGCGTGGCATGTTCGTTCCCTCGTCCGGTGTCGTGTTCTGGTGTCGCCATACCCGCCGCACCCGATCGGCGGGCTGGAGCGGATCGCCTCAGCGGCGTTCGCGGGCTGGGCGTAATTTACATCCATGCCGCCCCCTTGCGCATGCCGCATCGTTGCGGCGAGCGCCGGCATCGATGGCGGGAACAGCCGGCACCCCGGTCGATGCCGGCGGCGTCGCTGTCGGTCGCGGGCGCACGAGCGGCGCCGAGCCCGGCAGCTCGAACGGTCCGATCAGGCTGTCGATATCGACCTCTTCCAGCGCGCCGACATCGACGGTGAAATAACCCTGCGGGATCCGCGCGCGCTGGTCGCCCGGCGCGAGCTTCGTGCGCAGCGGTGGGTCGTACAGATGCGTCGGCAACGCCCACAGCATCGGGAACGACGGCGGCGACGGCGGCCGGTTCGCGCCGGCATTGCGCAACGGGCTGGTCGCCAGCGGACGGAAATCGCGCTGCGCGATGTCGCGGAAGCCGGGATCGCTTCCGCGCAGGGTGCCGGTCCATTCCGGCGGCACCAGGGTCGCACTGGTCTGCACCCAGTTGCGGGTGCCGAACACCCTGCGCCCGTCGCTCCAAGGCTGGGTGACGAACGGCGCGCAGACCGGCGTATCGGCGGTGGTGTTCTCGCGCAGGATCGCTGGCGCCGCGCCGTTCGTCTGATAGATCGCGTTGTTGTGCATCTCCACGCTGCCCACGCCCAACTGCACGTAGACCGCGGTCCGCGTGCCCGCGGTGGGAAACACGATGGTGTTGCCGACCATCCGCACGCGGCCATCGCTGGCGCCGTTGAGGTCGCCGCCGATGCGGATCGCATTCGGCCATGACGTCGACGTGTGGAGGATGACGTTGCCGATCAGCTCCGCATCCTCGCGCTTCGTCGCGCGCGTCCAGCCGCTCGCCTGGGTTTCGCAGTCGGGGCCGATCAGTTCGATTTCCTGATAGACCGAACCTTCGAACCAGTTGAAATGGATCTCGCTGCGCTCGTGCCGGCTCTTCAGCAGATTGCCGCCGTTGCCGTTGTGGATGTAGTTGAAACGCATGCGGAATATCGAACCCGGATACGCGATCTCGTCGGACTGCATATAGATCGGGTGACGCGTCGACCCCGAACCGGCTTCGTAGATCTCGCTGTATTCCAGCGTGAACGAGCCCGAATTGAGATCGGCGCCGAGAATGCCGTGTCCCGGGCAGCCGTGGATCACCGCATCGCGCACGGTCACGTCGTGGGCTTCGCTGAACACGCAGCTGTTGCTGCCGCCGCGCACCTCGAAGCCCTCGAACACGACGTGATTGGAGCGCTGGAACTTGATGGTGTGCGTGCCGCCCTGGAGCAGCGGCCGGGTCGCGCCGGCTGCGCGGTTCCAGCGGATGATCACCGGGTTGCCGGCCGCGCCGCCGTCGTCGTCACCGACCACCACGCTGCCGTAGGTCGCGTTGCCGTCGACTTCGACGATATCGCCGGGCGCCAGGTTGTTGGCGGTGAACAGGGTCGACAGTTGGGTGTAGTCGCGGCCCGCGGGGCCGACGGTATAGGTGCGTGCGGCGGCAACGGTGGACATCGACAGCGCGATCGCTGCGATCGTCAGGGCAAGGGGATGTTTCGACATGGCGCGGCTCTCCTGCAGGGGGACGTCGATCGGTGTCGCCCCCCAACGCCACCGCCCGGCCAAGGATCGCACATGCGCCGCGCCGGTCCGTGAATGCGGTCACGCCGGCGCCGTAGCCTCCGACCCCGACGACGAACGGGGCGCCCCCCTTCATCGCGGCGCATGCGGCATCATGCGCATCCATTCCGAACGGAGCCGCGCATGACCGACTGGACCCGCCTGATCCGCGATGTCGCGGATTTCCCGAAGCCGGGCATCGTGTTCAAGGACATCACGCCGGTGCTGGCCGATGCCGCGGGCTTCGCGGCTGCGATCGACGCGATGGCCGCACCCTGGCGCGGGCAGGCCATCGACGCGGTGATCGCCATCGAAGCGCGCGGTTTCATCCTCGGCGCCGCGCTGGCGCAGATGCTCGGCGTCGGCTTCGTGCCCGTGCGCAAGCCCGGGAAACTGCCGGGCCGCCGGCTGTCGCAGAGCTACGCGCTGGAGTACGGAGAGGACACGCTGGAAGTGCACGCCGACGCCGTGCACGCCGGTGCGTGCGTGCTGCTGGTGGACGACGTGCTGGCTACCGGCGGAACCCTGGACGCCACGCGCGCCCTCGTCGAGCGACTGGATGCGCGCATCGTCGGCGCGGCGGTGCTGATCGAACTGACCACACTGGGCGGCCGCGGCCGCTGGCACGGCACCGCGCCGCTGGAGGCCGCGCTGGTGGTGTGAGGCGCCAGCGCATCGCTCTGCTGGAATGCGGTCAATAACAATCCCACGAATACATCACCCGGCCGAAATCCCCGCGCGCGAGATCTTCCGGCGCGATGAAGAAACCGCCGACGCCCGAATCGCCCCACATCATCTGCTCGTCGGTATCGAGCTGGAACAACAGTTCGAAGCGATCGTCCGTGCGCGGATCCTGCTGGGTGAAGAACGGATAGCCGCCGATCTTGTGGCCGCCGCGGCCGTTGCGTTCGTACACCGCATCGAACAGTGCATCGGCATCGAGATGGTGCGCTTTGGCGTATGTCTCGATCGTTACGTGGGCGTCGCCGCCCAGCAACCGGTCGAAGCGGTGATCGTGCACGCCCAGCGTTTCGCTCGCGGCGGTGAAACGCATGCGCCGCGGCCGCGCCGGATCGTGCGGCAGGGATTCCGCGGCCGGAACGTCGACGTCGCGCGGCTCGGCGCCCGTGTCCGGCCAATACACCACCCGGAAATTCCGCTGCGCGCTCATGGCGTCGGCGGTCATGCCCGAGTCGAAGTCGGCGCCATAGTGATCGTCGGAGGCGATGAAGAACTGCAGCAGGCCGGCCTTCGGATAGCCATCGAGCGACGGCGGCAGTTCCCCGAAATCGATCTGCGCCAGCAGATGCAGCGGCGCACCGTTCGCGCCCACGGGATAGTCGCGGCCTTCGGCCCAGTACGGACGCCCGCCGACCTTGCTCGCCCGCGGATCGTCGTCGGTCATGGTCTCGAGCCGGATATCGACGCTCGGGCGCCGCGTGGCCTGCAGTGCGGTTGCGTATTTCGCGAGAAAGGCATCGACATCGGCATCGGTGATGGCGGGCTTCGATGACGGAAGCTGCGCCTGCGCGGCCGCTGCCGGCGTACGCGCGCGGCCGCGCTGCAGGATCACGCCCACCAAGACAACGAACGCAAGCAGCACAAGCCAGATCACATAGCGCATGGCGTCCGGAATCCAGAGGATGGCAGGACTCCGATATTGACAGAACATCGCCGCGATCAGCAGGCCGCGCGTCGCATCCGATCATTGATCGATGGCAAGGACGCGCCGCCCGCACGACCGGCGGCGGCCGGCGTCAGTCGATCCCGTGCCGTTCGCGGATCGCTTGCAGGCGGTCGCGGAAGTACAGCGCATCGGCAGCATCCAGCGACGCGTTCGCCACCAGCCATTCCTGCGCCTCGGCCATCAGCACGGCCTTGTCGGCATCGGATGCTTCCAGTGCGCTGTCGATCCTGTCGAGCTGGATCAGCACGTCGTCGCGGGTCGGCTTGGTCATGGCGCATCCTCCGTAGTGGGGCGCCAGTATTGCCCCGAAGATCCCGATGCGGCGTGATCGAAACATGGTCAGACAGTTGCCGGCAAGAAATGAACTTTCCCGCCGAATTGCACGATCGCGTCGTGCAATTTCCGAGGTTCGATCCGTGCGATATCACGCGCCGCCGCGCATCGGATCGCGTGTGCTAGCGTCCGCGGGAACAGCCATGCCGGCCGCCGCGCAATGCCATCGAATCCCCGCAATCGAAAGCCCGATGCGATCGGCAAGCGCAGCGCCCGCGCGGCCGGTCTGCGCTACGTCAACGACAGCGAGCCGGGCATCCGCCGCAAACGCGCCGGGAAAGGATTCGCGTATCTGAGCTCGGCCGGCAAGCGCGTCGTCCAGCCGGCCACGCTGCGACGCATCCGCATGCTGGCGATTCCTCCGGCCTATTCGGACGTGTGGATCTGTCGCGATGCGCGCGGGCATCTGCAGGCCACCGGCCGGGATGCGCGCGGGCGCAAGCAGTATCGTTATCACCCCGACTGGCAGTCGACCCGCGATGCCGACAAGTTCGCGCATCTGGTCGATTTCGGCAAAGCGCTGCCGCGATTGCGCAGGCGCCTGGGCGCGGACCTGCGCCTGCCGGGCCTGCCCGCGGACAAGGTCCTGGCGATCGTGGTGTCGCTGCTGATGGACACCTATATCCGCATCGGCAACGACGCGTATCAGCGCAGCAACGGCTCGTTCGGCCTGACCACGCTGCACAACCGGCACGTGCGTTTCCTCGGCACCGGCAAGGCGCGCCTGAGTTTCAAGGGCAAGGCCGGTCTGCGTCACGATCTGCTGCTGGACGATCCGCGCATGGTCAAACTGGTGCGCGCCTGCCAGAACCTGCCGGGGCAGCATCTGTTCCAGTATCGCGGCGACGACGGCCGCATTCGTCCGGTCGATTCCGGCGCCGTGAACGGGTATCTGTCGCAGGCGATGGGCGCGCCGTTCACCGCCAAGGAATTCCGCACCTGGGGCGGCACCATGAAAGCCTTCCAGTGCCTGGCCGCGATTCCCGTACCGGAAGACATCTCCGAGCGCGCACTCGCGACGATCCGCAACGATGTGATCCGCGAGGTCGCCGCGATGCTGCGCAACACGCCCGCGATCAGCCGCAAGGCCTACATCGATCCCGCGCTGTTTCCCGGCTGGCAGGACGGCAGCCTGGAGCGCGCCTCAGCATCGGCGCGCGGCGCGCGTCAGTGGGAAACGGCGCTGGTGCGCTTCCTCTCGCGGGCGCGGCGCAAGCGCGCCTGATCGACGCGCCGACCGCACGGACGCTTACGGCGCCTGCAGCACCGCGGCGTCGGCGAGGATGCGGTATTCCACCGGCGACACCGCCAGTCCCTTGCCGTCTTCCTGCAGATGCTTCACCTGCGCCGGCGTGAGTTCCTTGCGCGACAGCACGCCGTGGACTTCGGCGCGGCCCGCGCTGTCCTTGGGCACAAGGAACGCGTGATCGGCGAACATCACCCGCGCGGTCTTGCCATTGTCCTCCAGCACCATCCAGCAGCCCTCGGCCTGACACACCTCGGCGATGCGACCGCTGAAACGCGCGGGCTTGCCGGCGTGGGCATCGAAATCGGCGACCGCCTGCGAAATCGGCGTGGACGCGCCGTCCGGCAGCGGCTTGCCGTAGGGCCTGGCGTCGCCGGCATGGGCGATGGCGGCGAGCGTGAACAGGGCGAAGGCAGCGTACAGGCGCATGATGGACGTCCGGTCGAAAGGAAAGTGCGGGCAACGATAGCGCGACCGGTTGGACGTGGCGACACCCGGCGCGATTCCGTCGTCCGGGCGCCCTGCCGCTTACGCCGCCACGGCCGCACGCAGCCGCTGGATCAGCGCCTCCAGCGGCTCGGGCCTTGCCATGAGGAAACCCTGCGCCTGATCGCAGCCGTTGTCGCGAAGCCATTGCAACTGCGCGGCCTCCTCCACGCCTTCGGCGATGACTTCCAGGCCCAGCCCGTGCGCCAGGGAGATCGTCGCCAGGCAGATCGCTGCGTTGCGCTCGTCGCGGTGCACATCGTGTACGAAACCGCGGTCGAGCTTGAGGAAATCCACCGCCAGATCGCGCAGATAGACCATGCTCGAAAAGCCGGTGCCGAAGTCGTCGATGGCGATGCACACGCCATCGCGGTGCAGATCGTCGATCGCCGCGCGCACTTCCTCGGGCCTGCGCATCATCGCGCTTTCGGTCAACTCCACCTGCAGCGCATCGCGGGTCAGACCATAGGTCCGGCGGACATGCCGCAATATCCGCGGGAAGGAGCCGCCCACGAATTGTTCGGCGGACGCGTTGACCGCGATCGGGATGTCGCCGAAACCGGCGTCGGCCAGCGCGACATGCGCGCGCGCGGCTTCGGTCAGCACCCACTCTCCGATCGGAATGATCAGGCCGGATTCCTCGCTGAGCGGGATGAACTGCGACGGCGGAATGAAATTCCCGAAAGCGTCCTGCCACCGCAGCAGCGCCTCCACCGAGACGATGACGCCGTCGGAGAGGCGCAGGATCGGCTGGAAATGCAGGGCGAACTTGTTCGCCGACAGCGCCCGCCGCAGATTCGCGATGGTCGCCAGACGTCCGCTGGCCTGCTCGGCCATGCGGGGCTCGTAGTTCATCATCGGCGTGTTCTCGGCGCGCGCCTGCAGCGCCGCCAGCGTGGCGTAACCGACGATGTGCTCGGCCGAGTCGGTGTCGTGGGTCTTGTGCGCGATACCGATCCACGCTTCGACGCGATGGCTGCCGTTGTCGGAGTCCACCGGCTCGGCGATGGCGGCCTGCAGGCTGGCCACCATCGCCCGGACGCGCCGGTCGTCCAGCGCCGCGACCACGAACACGCCTTCGGGCACGTAGCCGATCTCGCCGTATGCGCCGCCCACTTCGGCCAGTCGTCGCGCGATCTCGCGCACGATGGCCTCGCCGGTGCGCTGGCCCAGCGTGGGCGAAAGCAGCTCCAGGTCGCGCAATTGCACGTAGGCGACCGCATACCCCGTACTCCCTTCCACGGCGAGCGCCCCATCGAGCTTTTCCAGCAGCGGCCGCAGCTTGAGCAGGCCCGTGCCTTCGTCGTGCCCGGCGCGCCACGCAAGATCCTCCTCGTAGGCCACGTGCTCGCTCACGTCCTCCGCAAGCACCAGCCGCGCAGGCCGACCGTCGAAGCGGATGCTGCTGCTGTGGACGCGCACATGCAGACGCGTGCCATAGCGCGTCTCGTGGATCCATACCTGCGACGAATCGCGGTTGTAGACCTCTTCCTGCACCACCTCATCCACCGACGCCCGCACCGCCGGTTCAGCATCGCGGGGGCGGATCTGCAGAATGGTCATCGTCAGGAATTCCTCACGCAGATACCCGTATGTGCGTATCGCCGCGGCGTTCACGGCAAGGAATGCAAGGGTTTCGGTGTCGAACACCCAGAACGGCAGCGGATTGAGATCGAACAGCTCGCGGAACTGCTGCTCGGCCTGCTCCAGGCGGGCGGTCGCGGCGCGACGCTCGCTGACGTCCACGATGGTGCCGACCATCTGCGGCCGATCGCTGCCGTCGTCCACCAGCGCCCCGCGTGCGTTGATCCAGCGCTCGCCGCCGCCGGGCAGATGGATCCTGTATTCGGACTGGAACGGCGTGCGGTGCTCGCTCGCCCACTGGAATTCGCGGCGAACGCGCTCGCGGTCCTCGTCGTGCATGCGCAGGAAAAAGTCCTCCACCGGCAGCGAACCGGCGACGCGGGGAAACCCGAACAGTTCCGCCGCCTCCGCAGAGGCCTGCACCTCCGTCCCGCCTTCGCCCATCGCCCAGACGCCGGCGCGGGAGGCCTGCTGCGCGCGCGTCAGCAGATCGGCGTGGCGCAGCAGTTCCCCCTGTGTTTTCACGCGCTGCGTTTCTGCGGCCATCAGTCGCCGCATCAGATAGGCCATGGCCAGCCAGTACAGCAGCACCACGAATCCGGCGATCACCGCGTAGTTGCGCCACGGCGCCAGGATATCGCTGCGCGCCAATCCTGCGGCCACGACAAAAGGATAATCGCTCGCGGCGCTGTAGCTGACGAAGCGGGTCACGCCGTCCAGTTCGCTGACGACGTCGCGCTGCAGGGTCGCACCGGGCGTCAGTGTCCTGGGCAAGCCTATGGTCCGCCCGATGCGCTCCGTCCGGTCCGCGCCGGTGCCATGGAGGGCCAGAATCACGCCGTTGGGATCCAGGATGGACGCACCGCCGGAAACACCGACATCCAGGCCCATCAACATCCTCTGCAACTCGGAAGTCCGCAGGCGCGCGACGAGCCAGTTGCCACCCGGCGTGCGCAGCGCCAGCGGCACCACCGGCTCGCCACGGCCGGTGTGCTGCAGGCTGCCGACCCTCAGGGTGCCCGCTGCGTCCCGGCCCAGATCCTGCAGCGTGACGCCGCCGAACATCTCGCCCGGGAAGACCATCGATGCTCCGGGCGCGCGCACCCCTTCGTCGTACATGAGCCGGCCAGCGGCATCGTGGAACGCGATACCCTGCAATTCGCCCTGGCGGGACAGCACGCCGCGGATGACCTCGGAAACATTCCATCCGCTGTCGGCCGGCGATCGCGCAGATGCATCGACCTCCTGCGTCATCCCCTTCAACGCGCGCTCGAGGTTGCGGATTTCGAAATGCATCAGCCGATCCACGCCCGTGGCGACCGCCATGCTCTGGCGTCGCGCGGCGTCGATGCGCGCACTGCGATCGAAGATGACCGCCGCCAACAGGCCCAGCGTGATCAGGACCCCCAGCAGCATGGCCACCGAACGCACGACGGCGATCGGTCGATCGGCTGTGAGGATCGAGGCGGGCATGTTGATTTTCATGTCGATATTCCTTTGCTTCGATGCATCCACCGAACGACCATAAGCCCCTGTATCGCGCATATACGAGCGAATGGGCGTTCTCGACGCGATCGACGCGATCGATGGGCTTTCCGGCCGTTCCGCACGACACGGGACATCCCGGCCGCTGCGTGCGGGCCTTGCGCCGGGATGCGGGTGCGCTGGGTATTCATGCGGTCGCCGCCGCAGGACCGGCCTGGTCCATGAGTCGAAGACGGTACGTGTTCCGGCCCGCCTGCTTGGCTTCGTACAACGCGGCATCGGCCACCGCCAGCAATGCGGCGGCATCGACCGGTCGGCGCGTATAGCCGCCGCCCAGACTGGTGGTGATGCCCTGCGGCAGGCCCGGGATGACCAGGCTGCCGATCGTCGTCACCAGTTTGCGCGCGACCAATTCGGCATCTTCGACGGAGCGCGCGTCTTCCAGCAGGACGGCGAACTCGTCGCCTCCGTAACGGGCGACCAGATCGGTCTTGCGCACGAGGCGCTGGAGCTGCCGCGCGAACGTGCGCAGGACCAGGTCGCCGATGCCGTGCCCCTGGCTGTCGTTGATCTGTTTGAAATAATCCACATCGAGGTAGAGCAGGGCCAATGGCGGCGTGCCGCGCCGCGCCAGACGGGACAGCGCCTGGTCGAGCCGCTCTTCGAAACAGCGCCGATTGGCCACCCCGGTCAGGGGATCGGTACGTGCCAGGCGTTCCAGTTCGCGGCGACTCTCTTCCAGGGCGCGTTCGGCCTCGATGCGACGCGTCACGTCCCGGCCGGCGACGATGATGTCGACCCGCCCCGGTTCGTTGTCCCGCACGATCGGGCGAGCCACCGCCTCCAGCCAGACGTAATGTCCCGCCTTGTGGCGGAAGCGATAGAGCGCGGTTCGCGGCGCCTGGGCGTTCATGACCTCGCCCAATTGTCCGGCGAGCTGTTCCCGGTCGTCGGCGTGCAGGTGCGTCCAGTTGCGTCCGAGCAGTTCGTCCGGCTCCCAGCCCAGGATGTCCTTGGCCGACGGCGAGATGTACAGCCGCTCTCCGTCCGCGCGCATGTGCAGGATGATGTCGTGGCTGTAATCCGCCAGCAGCCGGTAGCGATGCTCGCTTTGCCGGAGGCGGGCGGTGAGCCGGCGACGTTCGGCCACGGCCAGGGCGACGGGAATGGTCATCAGGCAGCCGCCCGCCACATACAGCTGCAGCAGCGCGATGCGGCCGAACGGCCCGATGTCGGGCGGAAGCCAGATCGGCCCATGGCCCAGAGCGGTCGCGATCGAACCGATCAGCGCCAACGACACCACTCCGGCGCCGACCCCCAGGAAGCGGTGCCGGAAAGCCAGCAGCAACAGCGGGGGATACGCCATGAACAGCACCGGATACTCCGACAGGAACACCGCGACGGCCACCACGCACAGCAACAGCACGCAGGCCGCGAAGCTCCATCGCCGCCTGACGCCGGAGAAGAAAACCCCGATGCGCTCCCGCAGCAACACCAGCGTGAACGTGGCCATGGTGACCATGCCCACGACGTGGGCGGCGTACCAGTTCAACAGCGGCTGGAAATAGAAGCCGGACTGCCGCGCGGCGATCCAGGCGGGCACGAGGCCGGAAATCAGGCAGGCCACCAGCGTGCTGAACGTGGCGAAGCCGCCGAGGGTCAGCCAATGCTTGGGATCGCTGATGTTCGGCACCCAATGCCGCACGGTACCGGCGACGATCAGCACTTCGGCGAGATTGCTCAGACCGATCGCCCCGGCGTGGGGAAGCGTGAAACCGGAGAATAGGTGCGCGGCAAGATCGGCGGCGAATCCCAATGCGACATAGCGCCACCACAGGGCGGTCGGCCGCGACAACAGCAAACCGGTCAGTAGGCCGTTGCCTATCCAGATCGCCGCCAGTTCGCCCGGCCCTCGCGCCAAGGCCAGCGAGGCCGATGCCGTCAGCCCCACCAGCGCGCCCACGGTCAGGAGTTCCGCCCAGAGCCTTTTCGGCTGGAAGGACGCATCATCCATGGCATCTCCGATCGCGATGGCGCGTTGCGCCATCGGCGCCGCATGCGTTCCGTACACGTCTGGATTCTGGTTGCATCGTGCACCCCCGTCGTTCGGTCAGGTGAATCCACATCCCGGGGGATGTGGTGCGATCGACGCGGCAGGTTCGAATATGCAGATACCTGCAGGAAACGGCGAGCGATAAGCCGTAGTCGACGTCGCGCCTTCATCATGCGCGTGATCCGACCCATTTCGACAACTGTATTCAGCTGTGAGCCATCCGGAATCGATGGAACCGGAGTTCGTGCATTCCAGATGCGCGGTCGCGGCACGTTCTCCGGGCGACGTTGCGCGAGGCTGCCGGCCCCACGATGGCGTTACGTCGAATACCTTTTTCGCAGCGGTTTTTCGCGATTTACCGACGTCATCCCCATGCCGGGCGGACTTCGAATGCCATCCGATTTCCGGCACGCCCTGTCGTGATCCGATCGTCATCCTGATCGTGATCGTGCACAAACGCCGACACGGACGCGCATTGCAGATTGCCCGGCCGCCTACGCTTATCGCTCCGGCAGGCACGATCCGCGCGCTCGATGGACGGCGCAACGGGTCAATACGGCGGTCCGGGTTCGACTGCACCGGTTCCACCGTGAGCTGTATTTTTCCCGGGGACCCGATGAAAATACGCCCTGCCCTCGACGGACCCGACGACACCGTGCTCGAACGCGACCAGCTCCATCGCGACGGTTATGCGCTGCTGCGCGGAGCGATTCCGTCGGAGTGGCTGGACGATCTTCGCGATGCGTTCGATGCGGGCGTGACACCGTCGGCGCAGTGGCCGGTACCGCGCGGCGCGGACTGGCGCCATTCGATGCTGGATCTCGATCCGAAGGTGCAGGCCGTCTGCCGATTGCCGCCGCTGCTGGCCGCCGTGGGCGCGTTGATCGGCGAGCGGTTTTTCCTCGCGCAGGTGGAGGGCCGCGAACCCCTGGCGGGCGGCGGCCAGCAGGGCCTGCATCGCGACCTGTCTGCACACCGGCCCGGCGATACGGTGAACGTGCTGGCGTTTTTCGACGACTTCGGCCCCGCGAACGGCGCGACGCGTCTCGTCCCCGGCACGCATCGCCCCACACCGCACGAACCGCCGCCCGGCGTCGACGATGAACTGCGATGCGTGCAGCTGGAAGGCAACGCAGGCGACATCTTCGTGTTCGATGCCGATCTGCTGCACGCGGGCAGCCTGAACCCGACCGGCGCGCGCCGGCGCAGCATCCTCATCGGTTATTTCGCCGAGCCCCGCTACGCCGCGCATCTCGCAACGGCGCACCTGCGCAACGTGCGGATGGACACCCGCGAACGATTCGATCCGTAGGACGGGTCTCGCACCCGCCGCTTTTCACCGTATCCCAAAAACATCGATGCTGCGTTCGACCGCCGCGCGCAAGCCCCGCCTTACGGGCCTTCCGCGCGCGTCGCGGTCCAGTTGAACAGGAAGTCGCGGTGTTCGGCCCAGGTCTGGCCGACCGCCTTGCCGTCGATCAGGCACACCGCGGTGTGGTACGGGCCCTTGCCGTCGCTGGTGCGGAAGCTGGCGCACAAGCGCCCACGGTCCTGCTTCCAGCGTCCGGCCTCGATATCGCTCTGGTAGAAACTGCCCTTCACGCTGCGATCCGGCGCCAGGGTCAGCGTCATGGGCTGGGTATAGGGTTTGTCCGGCTCGGTCGATAGGTCCACGACCCAGGCGCCATCGAGCGATGGCTCGGCCGCGGATACGCATGTCGCACAGGACATCAGGACAAGACAAACGATGGCGCGCATCCGAAGCTCCAGTCAGGCGGAAATGCCGCACGGCATTCTGCACCGGATCCGACGCCCTGCGCGCGGACCCGACGCCCGTCCCGGCGCGGGCCGAAGGATGGCAGTGCGCCGCATTCGATTCACACGGCCCGCTGCTACCATCCCCCGGCCGTCGGCCATCGATCCCACGGCATCAACCACATCAAGGAGGATTCACATGCGACATCATCATCGCGCGCTGGTCATCGGCACGCTCGCGTTCTGCTCGCTTCAGGCGCTGGCCGCCGACTATCCGCGGCTGGATCAGGCGCTGCCCGCCAACGTCGACGTTTCGGCAATCCATCCGGTCTTCGATTTCGATGGTGATGGCTGTCTGCCCAGCGCGGGCATCAGCCGTTATGGCGAACAGAACGGCGGCCTGAATCCATCCGGCAGCATCACCGGCGGCTGCCGCCGGGTCGACTTCATGAACTACAGCAACACCCTGCACCGCTACGCCTGCATCGACAGCGGCGGCAGCCGCTATTGCGGGCATTTCTTCGCGCTGTACATGCTCAAGGACCAGGCCACCGTCTTCGGCGGCGGACATCGCCACGATTGGGAACATGCGGCGGTGTGGACGCGCGACGGCGCGATCACGCATGCGGGCTACAGCGCGCACGGCACCCTGTACAACACCGCGGCGGCATCGCTGCCGATGCAGAACGGCCACGTGAAGATCGTGTACCACAAGGACGGCATCCTCACGCACGCGCTGCGCTTCGCATCGGCGAGCGAAGCGGCGGAAAATCCGTACGGCCAGTTCGTGCTGCCCGCGCTCACCAGCTGGTACACGCTGCGCGGCGCAAGCCTCGACAACGCTGCGATGCGCAGCCGCCTCAATAGCTTCAATTACGGTTCGGCCACCATCCCGATGAAGGACAGCAACTTCCTCGGCAATCTCAATACGTCCAAACCGGCGGGGTACCCGGCGTTTACCCAAGCTGCGATCGACGCCTCGCAATAACAGGACGCACCGGGCGACCGGATCCGCTGCCTTACCGCAGCGGATCCGCTGAGCCCGCCCAGTCCGCAGGCAGAACGCCCTCCCGCACGAAACGATGGAATGACGAATGCGGCCAGTCGCGCGGCCGCTGCGCCCAGCCGTGCTTGACCGGATTGAAATGGATGTAGTCGATGTGGTTCCGCAGATCGCGCTCGTCGCGGATCAGGTGCTCCCAGTAGCGGCGTTGCCAGATTGCACGTTCGTGTTTTGAAATCCGCGATGGCGATCTATATCCGCGATCATCGACGCATCGGGAAAACGCACCCTTGATCCGGTTCCATCGGGCAGGAAAATCCACATCGCCTTCCGGCAACGACCAGATACAGTGCAGGTGATCGGGCAACACCACGAACGCCGGCATCGAGAACGGACGCCATGCCCGTACCAGCCGAAACGCATGCGACACCGCATCGATGCGCTCGGTCAATATCGCACTCCGTCGATCGGCAACGGCGACCGTGAAGAAATAGGTCCCGCCCGGGACGAATGCGCGGCGATAGTTCGGCATCGCCCATCATCGCCATCCAGCACGCATCGCCCCATCAGAAACGCCCTCGCACCACCATCAGAAAAGCCCGTGATCGTAGGGTGGGCCCCTGGCCCACCGTCTCGCCGATCGCGATAAAACCAGGCATCAAGCGGATGCATATGCGGGATTGCTTGCGATGCAGTTGGCTTGGTTCAAGAGCGGTGGGCCAGGGGCCCACCCTACGAGTCCATCTTACGCGTGACGCGCTGGATCAATAAGCCCGCGAGCGGCAGCAACGCGCGGACGCACTCATCGGTCGACCGATGCCGCTGTTGTTGCGTATATAACAAGTGCCCGATTGCAGGTTGCTTGTGATCACCGATCCCACCGTCGCCAACTGGAAGTCGCCGCCGGTGTTGCAATCTATCGACGTGATCGAATAATTCTCGGGACAGGAAGCCGTGATCGGCGAAGACAATGCGTTGCCGTCGATGCTCGCAGTGGCGGCGGCATTGGTGCAATCCATCGGCACGAAGTTGACCTTCGCTTCGTCGAAGTACCCCACCACATCGATGACCACATGCGTGGTGGCATAGGAATACAGCGAGAAGCCGCTGTTCTGACCGCCGAAATTCATCAGATTCGCGATCATCTGGTTGTTGACGATCTGCCCGGTGGCGTAATTCAAACTCGCCGCGAGCGGCCTGGGGCGTCCGGTCACGAACACCGTGAGGTACCCGGGCGCGAGCGGGTCGACCACCGTCGTATTCATCACCAGCGCGGCCGGAGCGGCGGGCAGATCGCAGTCGCTGTCGCTACCGCCCTGCGACAGGAAGGATGCGCCGCTGCCGAGAAAGTCGCGGGTTTGATTCGCCAGGACGGCGCCGCCCGCAAGCCGCGTGTCCGCGATGCGACAGGGTGTGATCGGCGTGAAGATATAGTCCTTGTCGAGCTCGCCGAGGAAGCGCGACGCCGCACGCGGCCCCTTCGCGTCCGCCAACGGCACGCCGAGCAGCGCATCGTTCATTTCTTCGAACGTCCGCGCACGCGCCGCATTCCGCAAATGGCCGATCGGGGCGCGCGCGAACCGCGGCACCATCTCGTTCGCCCACACGCGCACGTCGCGCCCATATTGCCCGCGCACCACACCCGACCAGTTCATCACGATCTGGTAGGTCAAGCGCCCGCGCTCGGAGCGCGCCTTGGTATCCGCAGCGGACAACATCGCGGCGGCGCCGAAAAAAACCATTGCCGCGGCGATCAATATCAGTCTGCGCATGTGTATTCCTGATTCATCGGTTGGATGAAAATTCTAACCCGATCAGGGCGTCCGGGATGCATTGAACTTTCGAACGTGGTCCGCCCGGACATCACCGCGACCTTCACGCAGCCGTAGGGTGGGCCCCTGGCCCACCGCCCCACCGATCACGATAAAACCAGGCATCAAGCGGATGCATGTGCGGGATTGTTTGCGATGCCGTTGGCTTGGTTCAAGAGCGGTGGGCCAGGGGCCCACCCTACGCGCTATTTCTCGCGACGCTCAATCGCTTCCGCCAACACCACTTCGTAAAGATGCATCCGGACCCGCGTGAACGATGCGCGCAAGCCGATGAGGTAGCCGATCGCGAAGAACAGCCCCGGAACCACCTGCCAGAGTGGAAGGTCCAGCGAGTCGGCGGTAAACGCCTTCATCTGCACCGAAATCGCCAGGACCAAGGGCAGAATCCCGAAGCGTTCGAAGCCGCCGCCGATGAGCGAGAGCTTGGCGAGCAGACGTGCCTGCATCGTCTGGATGAAGCGAAGATGCTGCTCGATCGTCTGCTTCGGAAACTTCGCCAGCCAAGCTTGCAGACGATCGAATTCGGCAAAATCGTGATCCGCCTGGGCGTTGTCCTCCGATCTTCCGCGCCAGATCGACAACGCTATAACGGAAGCACTGCGCACAAAACCGGGCGTAAACAGGATGACCATCATCCAGAACCCGACGTTCGTCATCGTGATCATCCACGATTCAAGCGCCAGGAATTGACTCAGCAGCGAGGGAAGCAACCCGACGATGACGCCGATCCCTCCGCCGATATCGAGCCAGTATTGCCAGCGCGGCCGATTGAGCGCAGCGACCGGCCCCTCCGGCATCGCAGCGATCTTTTTTTCGAGTTCGGAGAAGGAAAAGTGTTTGGCGTCCATGCGTCATCGTCCGTTGGAAATAGCAGCCTCGTAGGGCGGGCTCAAGCCCGCCGCTTTTGTCACCGATACAAATCGAATCTGTCTGCAAGCAGGTCCGCAACAGACCGCTCACCATTTGGCGCGGTGCGGTGCTTCGTTCAATCGGGGGTTACGAGACCCGCCTTAAGGGTTAAGAGTTTACGGGCGGCAGGCACGCAGAGTACCTCCTCTGCAGGTCGGGCAGTTGTGGCGATCGGGTGCCTCGCGACATGCGCAGGAGGTTCGTCGCGCATAGCACCATGCCGTTGGCATTGATCACGACGCCTGCAACCTCATGCTCCTGGAACCCAACCAATGCCTGCATGAAAGGCCGGATACCGCCGTGCACATAAGAATGCATGGCACGCCAAGTGCTCCTCTTCAACTCGACAAGCATCTGATGAATGTGGGCCGGGTGATGCTCGCTGATGTCATCAAGCATCTTCTGTACAGGCGGCCCCATCGCCGTTTCGGCATCCGAGGCCAGCGCCTCCGAATTCGCGCTCAGGAATTTCTGGATCCACTCCTCGCTGGCGCCGCCCATGCACCATGTCGCACGCACCAGCGCCTCGAAAGCAGGGCGAACCAGCGTGGTCGCGGTCACGTCGATCTCGGCGTCCGCCAGAATCACCTGACTCAGCGCATGCTGACGGACGATCTCGCAGAATCCAGCGACGAGCAGAGACCTCTGGGAGTCGGGGGCGGGCAGGTCATCCCACAAGTCAGACAACGCTTCGTGCAACAGCAAGGTCTGCTCAAGAATGGGTTGAAGGGACCGTTTCGACATATCGCATCCTTGCCGTTTCCAGTTTCCATGTTATCCCTCACGCTCAACCGGATCCGCAGCTCCGTAGGGCGAGTGCCAACCCGCCTTCTGCAATGGGAGCACCGTACACGAGCAGATCGTGCAGTCTCATGATTCGTCGTAAGTCGCGGTACGGCCGCTTCGATGCGGCGGGCTTCTTCCGCCTTTACGACTTATCCCGGCCTGAATGGAGTTGTTGATCGGCGAATTCGTTCTGCAAGACTTTCGTGCCCATGCTTCAGAAGCATGCTCCGAAGCGCAGTAGTAGCAAGTATTGATCCATGAGCTGGACCAAGTATGAGCTCAGAAACAAGATCAGATAATTCCACCATCCACGGTATTTCAGGAGTCAACGGGAGCTTCATTTTTGGCTGAAATCCTGTAGGACCAACAACGTAATCAACGTATTGAGAGTACACACCGCCCTCATCACGTTCTGGAAGATAAATCAGTCTCCACTCCTTCTCTTCCTCGAAGCCGATATGCTTGGTCGTCAAAGCTGTAAATTTTAGCTTCTCAAGAAAATAACTCGCAGCGATAGAAAGATTTTCTTCACTTGCTTCTGGTTGGCGCCTCAGGGCTTCCGCTAACTTGTTTAGATCCGCTTGGATCCAAGCCTCTCGCTGACTTGGAGTTCCATACTTTACAGGCGCCAATATAAAGGGGGTGTCATCTTGTGCTTTGATTTTGCTCGTATCAAAGACTATGGCAGCCCCACCGCCATTTTCGCCATACGCCCTCCACATCGACAAAAGCCCATCGTGGTCCGTTTGGTCATGCTCGGAAAAGCATGCAACGAATATCGAGTGAGCACTTTTTCCTTCATAAAAATTCCAATGCTGATCAAGCAAATCGCTTAACTGCGAAAATTTCTTTTCAGACTTACAAGCTTCAGCTATTCCAGAATCCCTCCAAAGCAACCGCATTCCAGCGTTGATTCCCCACTGCAACTCTTCGAAATCATTCATCAGCAAAGGATGTGATAGCCATATCTTTTTATAGCTGAAAATCGCATCAACTACTGAAGCAGACGTATAGTGAGCTAGAAAAGGTCTTTTGTTTGGGAAGTCGTCCTCTCCACCCACATCTTTCCAGAGGGAATCCCACAACTCATCGCCAAAGGCATCCATCACGGCCGCATCATCTGGGACAAGATCACCCACACTTCGAATACCCACAATTCAAACAAGTAGCGCACCCATCCATGATCACGATGGCCTTCGTGCTGCACTTGTGACACATCGTCGCCGAAGGCGGAAATGACACGCCTTCGCCGGTCACCTCGATATCCTCCTCCCGCGCCACTGCAGCAACCGCCGTGGCGACTACATCAGACTTTTTTTTTGCGCGATTCTCTTCGTAGGCCCGACGCTTCTCGGCGATCAACGCGCGCTGCGCATCGCTCATGTCCGGGTCGTGCATCAGGCCGATGGTCTTGAGGTGGTCTTCGACGATCATGCCCAGTTCGGCGACCAGCGACGGCATGTACACGCCGCCGGCCTTGAAGTAGCCGCCCTTGGGGTCGAACACGGCCTTCATTTCCTCGACCAGGAAGGTCACGTCGCCGCCCTTGCGGAACACGGCGGACATGATGCGGGTGAGGGCGACGATCCACTGGAAGTGTTCCATCGACTTGGAGTTGATGAAGATCTCGAAGGGGCGGCGCTGTTCGTGCTCGTTGCCGGCGTTGAGCACGATGTCGTTGATCGTCACGTACATGGCGTGTTCGACCAGCGGGGATTTGATCTTGTAGGTGCTGCCGATCAGCACTTCGGGGCGCTCGATGCGCTCGTGCATCTGGATGACGTCGGCGACGGGCAGCGCGGTTTCGGCCTCGACGGTCTCGCGCGGGACGGAGGCGCCGGGGGCGGCCTTGTCTTCGGGTTTGACGACGGCGTAACCCTTGATTTTCTTGTCGATCTTGACGGCCATTGAGCGTATTCCAGATGCGGTGTTGGTGTGGTTGGTGTGCGGGCGGCCCCTCATCCGGCCCTGCGGGCCACCTTCTCCCCGCGTGCGGGGAGAAGGTGTGGAGCCTGATTACTTCTTCTTTGCGGTTTTCTTCGCGGCTTTCTTCGGTGCGGCCTTCTTGGCGGCCTTCTTCACGGTTTTCCTGGCCGACGCTTTGCGGGCGGGCGCTTTCCTGGCGACGGCTTTCCTGGCGCCCTTCTTCGCAGGGGCTTTCTTGGCGACGGACTTCCTGGCGCCTTTCTTCGCAGGAGCCTTCTTGGCGGCGGCCTTCTTCGCGACCTTCTTCACCGCTTTCTTCGCCGCGGTCTTCTTGGCGGCGACTTTCTTCGCAGCTTTCTTGGCGGTCTTCTTGGCAGCGACTTTCTTGGTGGCTTTCTTGGTGGCTTTCTTGGCGGTCTTTTTCGCGGGCTTCTTGTCGCCGGAGACCTTGGCCTTCACCGTTTCCACGGCGGAGGCGGCCTTGGCCTTGGCGTCGTCGACGGCCTTGCCGGCGGCCTTGCGGGCCTTGCTGGCAGTCTTTCTGGCTTTCTTCACCGCCTCGCCCACGGCCTGGCCGGCCTTGGTGTTGGCGACGGCATCGCCCACTTCCTTCGCTTTGTCAGCCACCGCTTCGGCGGCGTCGGAAATCGCTTCCGTGATCACATTGCCATTGCTCATGGTGGTTCCTCGTCAGGGGTTCTACAGGGGTCACTTCATCGTGCATCCACGGGCGGTTGCCCGTGTGCGGAATGTAGCGCGAACCGTGGTGGTGCGGTGAAAAACAGGAGTGGAGTTCCGGCGACTCTTTCACCCCTCCCCAACCCTCCCCTTCGCTATGCGAAAGGGAGGGAGCAGAGCGAGGTCAGAACTTGCCGTAGTAGCCTTCTTTCAGGGCGTCGAAGAGGTTGGCGGCGGTGTGCATTTCGCCGTCATATTCGATCTCTTCGTTGCCCTTGACCTCGACGAAGCTGCCGTCTTCCAGCTCGAAGCGGTAGAGCGTGCTTTCGAGGTCGGCTTCCTTCACCAGCACGCCCTGGAAGGCGGCGGGGTTGAAGCGGAAGGTGGTGCAGCCCTTGAGGCCCTGTTCGTAGGCGTAGCGGTAGATGTCCTTGAAGTCTTCGTAGGGGTAGTCGGTGGGGACGTTGGCGGTCTTGGAGATGGAGCTGTCGACCCAGCGCTGGGCGGCGGCCTGGACGTCGACGTGTTCCTTGGGGCTGACGTCGTCGGCGGCGATGAAGTAGTCGGGCAATCTGGCCGACGGGTCTTCGCTGAAGGGCATGGCCTTGGCGTTGATCAGTTCGCGGTAGGCCAGCAGCTCGAAGCTGAAGACGTCGACCTTTTCCTTGGACTTCTTGCCTTCGCGGATGATGTTGCGGCTGTAGTGGTGCGCGAACGAGGGCTCGATGCCGTTGGAGGCGTTGTTGGCCAGCGACAGGCTGATGGTGCCGGTGGGCGCGATCGAGCTGTGGTGGGTGAAGCGCGCGCCGACGTCGGCCAGTTCGTCCACCAGCTCGGGGGCGACCGCGGCGATGCGCTGCATGTAGCGGCTGTACTTGGCGTGCAGCACCTTGCCGGGGATCTCCTGGCCCAGCTTCCAGCCGTCCTTCGCCATTTCCGGGCGCTTGCGCAGCATCTCGGCGGTGACGGCGAAGCGTTCTTCCATGATCGGGGCGGGGCCCTTTTCGCGGGCCAGCTGCAGGGCGACTTCCCAGCCGGCGACGGCCATGTCGCGGGCGATGCGGTCGGTGAACTCCAGCGACGGGGCGCTGCCGTATTTCATGCCGAGCATGGTCATGGTGCTGCCCAGGCCGAGGAAGCCCATGCCGTGGCGGCGCTTGCGCAGGATCTCGGCGCGCTGCTGCTCCAGCGGCAGGCCGTTCACTTCGACCACGTTGTCGAGCATGCGGGTGAACACGCGCACGACTTCCTTGTATTCCTCCCAGTCGAACGTGGCCTGGTCGGTGAAGGCGTTGCGCACGAAGTTGGTGAGGTTGACCGAGCCCAGCAGGCAGGCGCCGTACGGCGGCAGCGGCTGCTCGCCGCAGGGGTTGGTGGCGCGGATGCTCTCGCACCACCAGTTGTTGTTCATCTCGTTGACCTTGTCGATCAGGATGAAGCCCGGCTCGGCGAAGTCGTAGGTGGAGACCATGATCATGTCCCACAGATGCCGGGCGCGGATGTGCCCGTAGATCTTGCAGGCCACCAGGCCGTCGTCGCGGCTGATGTAGTTGGCGCGGGTGGGCCATTCGCGCCAGACCACCTGCTCGGCGTTGTCGATCTCGATATCGCCGACTTCCTTCTCGTTGATCGGGAACACCAGCGGCCAGTCGGCGTCGGTCTCGACCGCCTGCATGAAGCCGTCGGTGATCAGCAACGACAGATTGAACTGGCGCAGGCGCCCGTCCTCGCGCTTGGCGCGGATGAAGTCGCGCACGTCGGGATGGGCGATGTCGAAGGTGCCCATCTGCGCGCCGCGACGGCCGCCGGCCGAGGACACGGTGAAGCACATCTTGTCGTAGATATCCATGAAGGACATCGGGCCGGAGGTGTAGGCGCCGGCGCCGGCGACGAACGCGCCGCGCGGACGCAGGGTGCTGAATTCGTAGCCGATGCCGCAGCCCGCCTTCAGGGTGAGGCCGGCTTCGTGGACTTTTTCGAGGATGCCGTCCATCGAGTCGGTGATGGTGCCCGACACGGTGCAGTTGATGGTGGACGTGGCCGGCTTGTGTTCCAGCGCGCCCGCATTCGAGGTGATGCGGCCGGCGGGAATCGCGCCGCGGCGCAGCGCCCAGAGGAAGCGTTCGTACCAGTACTTCTGCTTCTCGCCGTTGGGCTCGGCGTCGGACAGCGCGCGGGCGACGCGCTGATAGGTGCCGTCGATATCGGCATCGACGTCTTCGCCCTGCTTGGTCTTGAGCCGGTATTTCTTGTCCCAGATATCCCAGGACGCCGGCTGCATGGGAATTTCCGCAGCGACGCCCGCTTTCGCGACCGCTTCAAGACGCACAGTGCTCATCAATGGTTCTTCCTCGAAATTGTTGCGGACGCGACATCGCCGCGACCTGCTGTTCTGATTGCCGGCAGCGGAGCCCCTGCTCCACGCTACCAACGGATTCTGTGATGCGGTTCCGGGTCAAGCCGCGAATTACTACTCCTTTTACGACCCGGTATTGCTCGCCTATCTCCTGTGTTTCCTGATGCGGCGACGCTTTCAGCCCCGATCTTCCGTGGAACAAATGTTTCCGTGAAACACCATCGGTAGGGCTGCGGGCCACTCATACCCCAAGATATAGTGGCGCTGCGGGGGGCCAAGCTACGCCCCGGAACGGTCCAAGTCAACGGCTTGACGGCTCGGAAATCATGTCTTCCGCCCAGCGGCATGGCCCCGCACCCCCGTTCGGCGGGACGGGGCCGATTCGTGACCGGTTTCATGTTCGGTTTCATGTCCGGTTTAGGCCGTATCCGGGAGACTCCGGACCCCTTGGCGGGCCATCGGACACGACCTCCGGGACTTGATTCCGAGGGCGGCGGCCGCGATCTTCAGGCCACGCCGCAAACGCCCGCACGCCACCCCGCGAGCCCACCCGGACCCGCCCATCGACACCGCCCAGACGCCCATGACCGCCTCCGCCGAACGCACCCGCGTCAAGAAGACTTCCCTGCTGCTCGCCCTGACCGCCGCCGCCGCGTTCGGGGGATTCGCCGCCACCTGGATCCGCGAGGGCCTGCAGCCGCCGGTCATGGCCGCGCCGGCCGTGCCGACGACGATGCCGGCGGTGGCGGCGCTGCCGACCGCCACCGCCGACGGCCAGGCCCTGCCCTCGCTGGCGCCGATGCTGCAGAAGGTGATGCCGGCGGTGGTGAGCGTGCGCACCAAGCAGCGGATCCGGGTCAGCCCGTTCGCCGACCCGATCTTCCGGCGCATGTTCCCGGACATGAGCCAGGAGCGGATCAACGAATCGCTGGGCTCGGGCGTGATCGTGGATGCCCAGCGCGGGCTGGTGCTGACCAACCATCACGTGATCGAGGGCGCGGACGACGTCTCGGTGACGCTGGCCGACGGCCGCGAGCTGACGGCCGAATTCCTGGGCTCCGACGCCGATACCGACGTGGCGCTGATGAAGATCCCGGCGGAGAAACTCACCGCGCTGTCGCTGGCGAATTCCGACCAGCTGCGGGTCGGCGATTTCGTGGTCGCGGTGGGCAACCCGTTTGGCGTCGGCCAGACCGTGACATCGGGCATCGTCTCGGCGGTGGGCCGCAGCAATCTGCCGGGGCTGGGCTTCCAGAACTTCATCCAGACCGACGCGTCGATCAACCCCGGCAACTCCGGCGGCGCGCTGGTCAATCTGCGCGGCGAGCTGATCGGCATCAACACCGCCAGCTTCAATCCGCGCGGCAGCCAGGCCGGCAACATCGGTCTGGGTTTCGCGATTCCGATCAGCCTCGCCCGCAACATCATGGAGCAGCTGCTGACCGGCGGCACCGTGCGGCGCGGCACGCTGGGCATCGACAGCCAGGACGTGGACGCGCGGATCGCGGACGCGCTGGGCCTCGATCAGGCGCGCGGCGCGGTGGTGACCCGGCTGCATCCGGATTCGACCGCTGCGGGCGCGGGGCTGAAGGTGGGCGACGTGATCGTGGCCGCCAACGGCCAGCGCGTGGACGACAGCGCGTCGCTGCGCAATATCCAGGGTCTGCAGCCGGTGAATTCGAAGATCGCGCTGGACGTGCGTCGCGACGGCAAGCCGCTGAAGATCACCGCGACCCTGCGCGAGCAGCCGCGCGAGATCGACGGCGCCAGTCTCGACCCGCGCCTGGCCGGCGCCAGCTTCGCTGAACTGCCCGAATCGCTGCGTCGCCAGGGCGCCTCAGGCGTGCTGGTCGATGCGGTGGCGGCGGGCAGCCGCGCCGCCCGCAACGGCCTGCGCAAGGGCGACGTGGTGCAGGCGGCCAGCGTCGGCCAGTTCAGCGACCTCGGCGGCTTCCGCGCCGGTTTCGGCGAGCGCCCCGCCGCGCTGGTGCTGCGCATCTGGCGCAACGGCGGCCAGGGCGATCTGCAGATGCGATAAGCACGGTTTCCGCCGAAAACCCGTGCAATTCGCCCGCCGCCCGCATCCGCAACGGGCGGCGGCCGTCGGCCCGGCGCCAAAGGATTAAGCTCGCCGTCTTTCCCGCGCGAACACCGCCACCGCCATGGTCGACAGCATCGACACACCTCCGGATTCCGGCAGCGGTCAGCAGGACAGCGACGGCTCTGCAACGATAGAGGCGACGCCCACGTCCGCGACGCCGCGCCCGCGCTCGTCCACGGCCGCCATCGTGCTGGCGACGCTGGCGGTTGCCTACACGCTGTGGGCGACCCAGGAACTGCTGCTGCCGGTGCTGCTGGCGATGTTCTTCGCGCTGATCGGCAACCCGATCATCCGCACGCTGGAAAAAATCCATATCCCGCGCTTCGTCGGCGCGCTGGCGGTGCTGTCCACGGGCCTGGCCTGCGCGGTGCTGCTGGGCAGCCTGATGGCGGAACCCGCGGGCAAGCTGATGCGGGAGGTGCCGCAGGAACTGCGCGAGATCGCGCCCAAGCTGCGCGCGGTGGTCAAGCCGGTGCAGGATGCCAAGAAAGGCGCGGAGAGCATCGCCCGCGTCGCCGGCGGCGAAGACGTCAATGCGGTGCGGCTGGTGCGCACCGAGGTCAACGATCCGTTCCGCTCGCTCACCACGACCCCGAGGATGATCGCGTCGGTGCTGGCGGTGGTGCTGCTGACCCTGTTCTTCATGATCTACGGCGCGAATCTGCAGCGCAGGGTGCTGGCGCTGCTGCCCGGCCGGCAGCAGAAGAAGCTGACCATGGATATCCTGCAGTCGATCGAGCGCGAGATGTCGCGCTACGTGCTGACCATCACCATCATCAACACCCTGCTGGGACTGGCCTTCGCCGGGGTGCTGGTGTGGCTGGGGCTGGCGGTCCCCGAAGCGCTGATGTGGGGCACGCTGGCGGCGCTGCTGAATTATGCGCCGTACGTGGGGCCGCTGATCGGGATCATGGCCATGCTGCTGATGGGCTTCGTGCATTTCGACACGCCGCTGGAAGCGCTGCTGCCGTCCGGCATCTATCTGCTGCTGCACACCCTCGAAGGCCAGTTCGTCACCCCGATCCTGCTCGGCCGGCGCATGGCGCTGTCGCCGCTGGTGCTGATCCTGGGGTTGATGGTGTTCGGCTGGCTGTGGGGGATCATCGGCCTGCTGCTGGCGGTACCGCTGCTGGCCTGTACGAAAGTGATACTGGAACGGGTCGACGGCCTCGGGCCCTGGGCGCGGCTGCTGGAGTGATCCGGCGGCGCATGGCCGACAGCACCGGGCGGCGGCGGGACCCACGCGCTAAACTCGCGGCGTGAACTTCACCATCCGCGCCATCACCCTCGACCTGGACGACACCCTCTGGCCGTTCCCGCCCATCGGCGCGCGGATCGAACGGGTGCTCGAAGACTGGCTACGCATCCACAGCCCGCGCACCGCCGAACGCTTTCCCATCGCGGAAATGCGCGCCCTGCGCGAGCGGGTGTTCGACGCGCATCCGCATCTGCTGCACGACATGAGCGCGCTGCGCCTGCTCACGCTGGAGCACGCGTTCCGCGAGTCCGGCGACGATCCGGCGCTCGCGGGCCCGGCCTACGATGTGTTCTACGCCGAGCGCAACCGCGTGGAGTGCTATCCCGATGCGATCGACGCACTGGCGCGGATCAGCGCCAGGCTGCCGGTGGCGGCGCTGAGCAACGGCAATGCCGATCTGGCCGTGATCGGGCTGGATCATCATTTCGCGTTCCAGCTGGGCGCGCGCGAACACGGCGCCGCCAAGCCCGACCCCGGCATTTTCCTCGCCGCCTGCGAACGCCTCGGCTGCGCGCCGGGCGAGGTGCTGCACGTCGGCGATCACATCGAGATGGACGTGCTGGGCGCCGCGCGCGCCGGCCTCCGTACCGCGTGGGTGCATCGCGACGACGCCCGCGCGCAGCATCCGCGCTGGCCGCACGACGACATCGCGCCCGACCTGATCGTCGCCGACATGGCCGCGCTGGCCGATCTGCTCGACGGCATGGCTGAGCGCATGGCCGATGTCGCAAGCGATCCGCACCCCGCAACGACTTCCCACGGGACCCGAACATGACCGCTCTGCCCGGCCTCATCGCCACCGCCGACCACGCGGATACGCCTGCCCTGCCGCTGCACGTCGTGACCGCAGCCGCGTTCGCGGACTGGTCCGCGCAGCAATCGTCGACGTTGCAGGCGTGGCTGAAGGCGCAGCAGTTCACCGCCGCCGCCGGCAGCCATGCGCTGCTGCCCGGCAGCGACGGTCTGGCGGGCGCGGTGCTGGGCATCGGCGACGCCCACGATCCCTTCGCCTATGCGCATGCGCCCTACGCGCTGCCCGCCGGCGACTGGCGGCTGGCCGATCCGCTCGACAGCGACGCGACCGCGGCGCTGCAACTGGGCTGGGGCCTGGGCAGCTACCGCTTCACCCGCTATCGCGATGCGACCCGCGCACCGGCGCGGCTGGTCTGCGACCTCGATGCCGACACCGCCGCGCAGCTCGCGGCCTGCCTCCGCGCCCGCGACCTGATCAACACCCCGACCGAACACATGGGCCCGGACGAGATGGAAGCGGTGGCGCGCGGGATCGCGCAGACCCACGGCGCCGATATCGACGTGCTGGTCGGCGACGATCTGCTGACCCACAACTTCCCCGCGATCCACGCGGTCGGCCGCGCCTCGCACCGCGCGCCGCGGCTGATCGTGCTGCGCTGGGGCGACGCTGCGCATCCGCATGTCGCCATCGTCGGCAAGGGCGTGTGCTTCGACACCGGCGGCCTCGACATCAAGGCCGCCGCCGGCATGCGCAACATGAAGAAGGACATGGGCGGCGCCGCGCACGCGATCGCGCTGGCCGAGCTGATCATGGCGCGCAAACTGCCGGTGCGGATCACCCTGCTGGTGCCGGCGGTCGAGAACGCGATCGGTCCGAACGCCTACCGCCCCGGCGAAGTCATCGCCACCCGCAAGGGCATCAGCGTCGAGATCGACAATACCGACGCCGAAGGCCGCATCGTGCTGTGCGACGCGCTGACCTACGCCGCCGAGCAGTCGCCGCGGCTGATCCTCGATTTCGCCACGCTGACCGGCGCGGCGCGGGTCGCGCTGGGCCCGGATCTGCCGGTGCTGTTCAGCAACGACGACGCGCTCGCCGACGATTGGCTGGCCGCCGGCATCCGCGGTTTCGACCCGCTGTGGCGGATGCCGCTGCATCGCCCGTACCTGCGCTATCTCACCAGCGGCATCGCCGATCTCGCCAACAGCGGCGCGACGACCATGGCCGGCTGCATCACCGCCGCGCTGTATCTCGAACGCTTCGTGCCGTCGGACTCGCCGTGGGCGCATCTGGATGTCTACAGCTGGAACGACAGCGACCGTCCGGGCCGTCCCGCGGGCGGCGAAGCGCAGGCGCTGCGCAGCTGTTACGCGATGTTGAAGACGCGCTTCGGCTGAACGCGGCTCCGGGCCGAAGCCGGCGTCCGCTTGCGTTGCATCGCCGCCGGCCACACTTCGTTCCATTCGACACGAACACAGGATTTCCATGAAGACGACCTTCCCCCGTCGCACCTTCATCGCCGCCGTCGCGCTGGTCGCCGCGTGCCTCGCGTTCGCCGCCGGTGCGCAGCCTGCGCGCAAACCTGCGACGGCTGCGAGCGCCGGGGCCGCGGCCGTCGCCACCCCGGCGGCGCAGCGCGCCGTGCTGGTGATGGGCGATTCGCTGTCGGCCTCGTACGGACTCACCGCGGCGCAGGGCTGGGTGTCGCTGACCGCGCAGAAGATCGCCAAGGAGAAACCCGGCTGGCGCGTGGTCAACGCCAGCATCAGCGGCGAAACCACCGCCGGCGGCGCGGCGCGCATCGCGGCCGAACTCAAGCGCCACAAGCCGGCCGTGGTGGTGATCGAACTCGGCGCCAACGACGGCCTGCGCGGATTGCCGCTGGCGCAGACCCGCGCCAACCTCACGAAGATGATCGCCGCAGCCAAAGCGGCGAACGCGAAGGTGCTTTTGATCGGCATGCGCCTGCCGCCGAATTACGGCCCCGATTACACCCAGGGTTTCGAACGCGCGTTCCGCGAACTCTCGCAGCAGCACAAGACCGCATTCCTGCCGTTCCTGCTGGAACCGGTCGCGATGGACGACCGCGCCTTCCAGGCCGACCGCCTGCACCCGACCGCCGCGGCGCAGCCGAAACTGCGCGACCACGTCTGGCCCGCGCTGGCGCCGCTGCTGAAGTAAACATTCCGTTGTCCCGTGTCGCTGGTTCCATGCGGCGGGATGGCGCGTGCGCGGCGGCTTGCGCAGGCCTCCGGACTGGGCTTCGCACCGCAACCTGAATCCTTTCGCTCGCGTTGCATCCGCGGCGCACGGGCCCGCGTAACTGTCCTCGTTCCGGTCTTTCGCGCTACCTCCGTGCCGCCCTCCCCGGCGCGGAAGACCGGCCTTTCCCCACAACGAGAGACACTCACCATGAAAATGAAACTGCTGACCGCCGCACTTGCCACTTCTGTCGCATTCGCCGGTATCGCCCTTGCGGGCCATCACGAAGGCGGCATGCACGCCGACAATCCCATGGTCGGCGGCGCACCGATGCTGGTGACCAAGGACATCGTCGACAACGCGGTGAACTCGAAGGATCACACCACGCTCGTCGCCGCGGTGAAAGCCGCCGGTCTGGTCGACACGCTGAAGAGCGCAGGCCCGTTCACCGTGTTCGCGCCGACCAACGCCGCATTCGCCGCGCTGCCGGCCGGCACCGTCGACACGCTGCTCAAGCCCGAGAACAAGGCCACGCTTTCCGGCATCCTCACCTATCACGTGGTCCCGGGCCGCATCGACAGCAAGGCGATCGCCGCGAAGATCAAGGCCGGCAAGGGCACCGCCACCTACACCACCGTGCAGGGCGAGCCGCTGACGTTCAAGGCGATGGGCAACAACGTCACCGTGACCGATGCGAAGGGCAACAGCGCCAAGGTCACCATCGCCAACGTGTACCAGAGCAACGGCGTGATCCACGTGATCGACAAGGTGCTGCTGCCGAAGTAATCGGCAACGATCCAACATTCCATTGCGATGCGATTCGCGGGCGGCTTCGGCCGCCCGCTTTCATTTGTACGGCATCGTTTGCGCACAGGCATCGTTCGCACGCCGCACGACTGCACTGCGCCGATCCATTCGTCGAACCGCCCGTCGATTCGTGTAAAAAATGTTTGCAATCGAAAAAATACGGGTGTAACGTGCGCGCCCATCGCAGCAGCGCTTTGTTTCAGCGCTGCCGGAACACCACGAATTCCAGCCGAGCCCTCCCATGAAACCCGCCTTCCGCACCGCCAACCCGTTCGACACGTCGCGCTTCCATCGCGACGCGGACGCATGCGCGCTGTCGAAGGATGACGGCAATCGGCGCATGCGGCGCGACAACGGCACACACCACGGCTGATCCCTTTCCGGAGATCGGTCGCCCCGATCTCCGAGGCACGCGAACGCCCTCGGATACCCATCCGGGGGTTTTTCTTTTTCGCGTCCGCAAAAACCGTCCGACAACACGATTTCCCGAACGATTCTTTTGAATCGTCGCGTCGAAACGCGCGCGAGTCCTTCGCGACGCGAAAGGCTTCGCGCTGCTTTTTTTCGGGCATGCGAGCCGATTCGAAGCGAGCCGATTCGAAGCGACACGATCCAAGCCAGCAGGTTCCGAAGCATCCTGCCGCGAACGTCCGGACAATGAAGTCCGCGCACGGGTCGCGCAGTCGCGGAATCCACCATGAGGCACGCAAGTGCTGCGTCGCGATGCTCGACGCGGGTGGCGGCAGCGATCCAGACGACACGGATACGTACGCGCACGGGTCGCAGGATCCGAAGCATCGAGCGGGACACACACGAATATCCGTGCGGCTGAACATATCAGCGCACGAAACCCAACGAAGAGACACGCATCATGCGCCAGGACATGTACAAAGTGATCGTCGAGCGACCGCGTCGCGGCGGCGGCAGCAAGAGCGAAATGCCCGCGCCGGACGACCTGGAGGATTCTCCGCGCCAGGAAGGCCTGCGCAAGCGACATCGGAGCCGCAAATGGTTGAACGAAAATCTGCGCCCGCTCGAGCGGTTCCTCGCATCGCAGGTCGGCCGTCCGTGGAACACGGTGTATTCGGAACTCTGCGCCGGCATCGATCGTCGCAACACCGTGCAGCAGCACATCCATCAGCATCTGGAGGATTTCGTGGCGATCAAGGTGGTCGAGATCGATGGCGATCTGTGCGCGAACCGTGGTTGGCGCGTGCACGAACCGCTGTCGTCGTCATGGTCGGCGAAATACTACGTTCACCCCGAACACGGCATTCTCCTGATCAACCACTTCCGCATCGACACGCGCAGGAAACAGCGCAGGCAACGCCAGATCGCGCATGCGGAACGCAACGGTGGCGTGAGGCCGGATCTTCGCGTCGTCGATCCCGAGAACCAGTTGCATCGGATCGGCGGCGTCTGGTATCGGATCGAAGTCGCGCCGCTACCCGGCGCAGGCATCGGGGACGAAGTTCCGATCGACGCGCTGCGCAGGATCCCCGTCGATCAATGTCCGGTCCGGGACGACAGCAGGAAGGTCGCCAGCAACCTCACCCTGTTCGGACGCCACGATCTGTACGCCCGCAGCAAGCGCCAGCTCAATGCACGCGAACTGAAGCACTATCGCCTCTCGAACGACAGTGCATGACATCAATCACCGCGCCGCGGAATTTTCCGGCGCACTGGATATCGACATGAACACATCATTCCAACTTCTGCACGCCGACGAGAGCGCCACGCCGATCAAGGGCTGGGTGCGGGGCGTGCCGCTCGAACCGGAAGCGCACCAGCAGTTGCGCAACATCGCATCCATTCCGTTCGTCGGGCCGTGGGTCGCGGTGATGCCCGACGTGCATCTGGGCAAGGGCGCCACCGTGGGTTCGGTGATCCCGACCCGCGGCGCGATCATCCCGGCGGCGGTCGGCGTGGACATCGGCTGCGGCATGGCCGCGGTGCGCACCACGTTGCGCGCCAAGGATCTTCCCGACTCGCTGGCGCAGTTGCGCAATTCCATCGAGCGCAGCGTGCCCGTTGGCAACGGCAAGGGCGGCGACCACCGCAAGCTGCCGGACAGCATCGAGACGCGCGTCGCCCAGTCGGGACTGGTCGAACGGCTGGATGCGATCAAGGCCAGGCATCGCAGGATCCGCACCGACAAGCTCGACAAGCAGATCGGCACGCTCGGCGGCGGCAACCACTTCATCGAAATCTGTCTCGACGAGGAAGATGCGGTGTGGGCGATGCTGCACTCGGGTTCGCGCGGCACCGGCAACCTGATCGGCAGCTACTTCATCGAGCGAGCGCGCGAGCAACTGGCGCATCGCGTCCTAGGCTTCCATGTGCCCGACCGCGATCTCGCGTTCTTCATGGAAGGTGAGCCGCTGTTCGACGACTACGTCGAAGCGGTGTCGTGGGCGCAGGACTACGCGCGCGCCAACCGCGAGGCGATGATGGCGCGGGTGCTGCACGAGATGCATCACCGCCTGCCGAAGTTCCAGCTGGAGAAGACCGCGGTGAACTGCCATCACAACTACGTGCAGCGCGAGGAACATTTCGGCCAGTCGCTGCTGGTCACCCGCAAGGGCGCGGTCAGCGCACGCGCGGGCGAGCTGGGCATCATCCCGGGCAGCATGGGCGCGAAGAGTTTCATCGTGCGCGGCAAGGGCAATCCGGACAGCTTCTGCAGCTGCAGCCACGGCGCCGGCCGGAAAATGAGCCGAACGGCCGCACGCCAAAGGATCACGCTGAAGGAGCACCGCGAGGCCACGGCGCACGTCGAATGCCGCAAGGACGAAGGCGTGATCGACGAATCGCCCGCCGCCTACAAGGACATCGACGCGGTGATGGCCGCGCAGAGCGATCTGGTGGAAGTGGTGCACACCCTGCGTCAGGTGGTGTGTATCAAGGGGTGAGGGGCAACAAGCTCGCGCGGCACTGCCGCGCGGTTGCCCCGAACACCCGCACATGGATGTGCGGGCCGGGCGCTCAGAAGTCGCAGGTGTTTCGCCATGGATGGCATCGCATCACCCATCGAAGCCATGTTCATCGCGCGGCACTGCTGGGTACTGCACAACCAAAGACGCCGTGCATCAAGCACGGCGTCTTTTTTCATGCGGAACGAACCATCACCCGCAGCAATAGCACTGCAACGGCTTGCCCGGACCACCCGGGCCGAGACTCCCGCCGAAACCCGGGCATTCGGTCCTGCATGCCCAGGAATTGCAGCTTTCGTACTGCGTGCCGGCAGTACCGGTCTCGGTGGCGACGGCCTGGGCTGCACCGAAGCCCATCGCCGCAACGAACGCGGCCCCGAGGATCAGCGAACGGAACGACACTCTGCGCATCTTCATATCGACACTCCATCGTCGACGCTGCACGACGCCTTCCTGGCGAAGTGCGCGACGGAACGGGCGCACCATCCATGGTGCGGTATCGCGATGGCTGCGCTTATTCCGGCGCGCAGCAATCGCACAAGGGACCACCGTTGGGCATGATCCCGTAATAGGTGCCGCCGGCTTCGCCGCAGGCGGACATGCACGGCCACACGTCGTCGCAGTAGCCGCGCTGCTCCTTGCCCGGCCGGTCGGTGGCGCTGGCGAACGCCTGCATCGCGCCGAAGCCCATCGCACCGACGAACACCGCGACCAGCAGACCCTTGCGCCAGAACTTTGCTGTCGTCTTCATCATCAACTCCCTGTGGGTGGCCGCGGCGGCGCATCCTTGCGTCGCAGTTCGGCGAGAAGATCGTCGACCTGTTCCCTGGTATCGAAAACGCCCTGTATGGCGTGGCGGACGCGGCCGTCGCGATCGATCGCGAGCAACAGCGGCACGCCGCGCGCACGGTAGAGCATCAGTTCGCGCGGCGCGTTCAACAGCGCGACCGGAAAATCGAAGCCATGCGCGCGGACGAAGGCCTCGGCCTGCGCGGCATCGCACTGGCAGACGCCGATCACCGCGACACGATCGCCGAACTCCTTTTGGATCGAACGCGCGGTCTCGGCCACCGTGGGCGCGGATGCGCGACAGTATTTGCAGGTGTGATTGAAGAAGAAGAGGATCTGGCGTTCGCCGGCGGGCTCACCAAGCGCGAGCTTCGCGCCGTCGAGCGCGGTGGTTTCGACCACCGGCACATACATGCCGGGATAGGCGTACGCGGCGCGATCGGTCAGCCAGTCGCGATCCGCGCGCAGGCCGCGATTCTGCCAACCGAGCAGGGCGACGAGCACGCTCGCCGCCAACAATGCGATCCATACGAAAATCGAGCGCCACATCCTGGTGACCCCGCAAAACACGATGTCCGCATACTGCGAGCGCCATCCGCGCGCGTCAAGCGCCGCATCCGCGTTCAGGCTGCGGTGTGCGCTTGCTCACGTTCCTGCTGCTGCAGCGTCCACATCTGGGCGTAATGCCCGCCCCGCGCCAGCAGTTCGCCGTGGCGACCGCGCTCGACGATCCGGCCCTGATCCATCACCAGGATCTCGTCCGCGTTCATCACCGTCGACAGCCGGTGCGCGATGACGAAGGTCGTACGCCCCTGCGCGATGCGGTCGAGTTCGGCCTGGATCGCCTTCTCGGATTTCGAATCCAGTGCGGACGTCGCTTCGTCGAAGATCAGGATCGCGGGATTCTTCAGCAGTGCGCGGGCGATGGCGACGCGCTGTTTCTCGCCGCCGGAAAGCTTCAGGCCGCGTTCGCCGACCTGGGTATCGTAGCCGTCGGGAAGACCGACGATGGATGCGTGGATATGCGCGGCCCGCGCCGCCTGCTCGACTTCTTCCCGCGTCGCGTCGGGGCGTCCGTAGAGAATGTTGTAGTAGATGGTGTCGTTGAACAGCACCGTATCCTGCGGCACGATCGCGATCGCCTTGCGCAGCGAGGCCTGGGTGTAGTCGCGGATATCGCGCAGCGCGCCGTCGTCGCCTTCGATCGCGATGCGGCCGTCGTCGACATCGTAGAAGCGGTACAGCAACCGGGCGAGCGTGGACTTGCCGGAACCGGAGTGACCGACCACCGCGAGCGTGCCGCCGCGCGGCACTTCGAAACTGACCTCGCGCAGGATCTCGCGGCGCGGGTCGTAGCCGAAGCGGACGCGGTCGAACACCACTTTCGGCTGGGTCGCACGCAGCGGCACCGCGTCGTCGCGGTCGCGCACGTCCATGCTTTCGTCCAGCAGCCCGAACAGGCGTTCGAGATTGGTGAACGCCTGCTTGACCTCGCGATACATCATGCCCAGCAGATTCAGCGGCGCCGACAGCTGCAGCAGCACCGCATTGACGAAGACCAGGCCGCCGATGGTCATGGTGCCGTCGACCACGCCGGCGGCCGCGCGCCACATCATCGCGGTGACGCCGAGCGCGACGATGGTGACCTGGCCCAGATTCAACAGACCGAGGGTCTTGCGGCTCATCACCTGCGCTTCCTCGCGATGCTGCAGGCTCTGGTCGTAACGCTTGGCTTCGTGTTCTTCGTTGCCGAAGTACTTCACCGTTTCGTAGTTCAGCAGCGAATCGACCGCGCGCTCGTTGGCGCGGGTGTCTGCTTCGACCGCGGCGCGGTAATAGCGCGTGCGCCATTCGGTGATCATGAAGGTGAAGACCATGTAGGCGATCAGCGTTGCGATGACGATCGCCGCGAAGCCCCAGTCGTACATCCATACCAGCACGCCGGTGACCAGCACGATCTCGAAGAGCGTCGGCAGGATGGTGTAGATCATCCAGTCGAGAAGATCGGAGATCGCGGAACCGCCGCGTTCGATGTCGCGGGCGACGCCGCCGGTGCGGCGAGCCAGATGGAAACGCAGCGACAGCGCATGCAGATGCCGGAACACCTGCAATGTGATCCGGCGCGAGACCCGCGCCATCACCCGCGCGAACACGATCTGGCGCACTTCCGCGAACAGGGTCATGCCGACGCGCGAGGCGCCGTAGGCCAGCAGCAGCGCCACCGGCATCACCAGCACGGCCGCGGCGTCGCCCTTGTCGAGCGCGCCGATATCCAGCGCATCCACCAGTTTCTTCAACACCAGCGGCACCGCGAGACCGGCGACCTTGCCGGCGACCACCAGCGCCAGAGCGAGCAGGATGCGGGTCATGAACGGGCGCAGATACGGCACCAGCTCGCGCAGGATCTGGCTCTCGCTGCGGGCATTGGCCACTTTGGCCGCGGTCAGCGGCATCTGTTCGGGAGAGTCGGGAGAATCGGGTTCGACGGATGCGGCTGGCGGCGTGTTCATCGCGGCATAATGGGGCCGCTGCGCGTGGAATCAAAGCTGCAATCCCCGTCTGTCGATGCCTTTTGCTTCGCGCGGTGCCGCCATGCTTCACTGTCGCGCATGGCCGTGTATGTCGACAACGCAGTGTTCCAGTGGCGCGGGCGTCGCTGGGCGCATCTGCTGGCCGACGATCTGGACGAACTGCACGCCTTCGCCGCGCGCCTAGGCATGCCGCGGCGCGCGTTCCAGGACAAGCGCAGCGGCGCGCATTACGACATCGACAGTACGATGCGCGAAACGGCATTGCGCCTCGGCGCCGAACCGGTGTCGCGGCTGCAGGATCGCGAACGCATGCGTGCGATCATCGCCAACGCGCGGCGGCAGTGGAGCGGTCATGTCGCCGACGCGACCGATCAAACCGCAGCCCCCTCCTGACCGACCGATCATTCGATGATCCTTTTTATTTGAGGTAGTTATGAAGTGTCCCAAAGCGATAGTCGGACTGCTGTGTCTCTTGGCTTCTTTGGGCGCTACAGCTTCGGAGACTTCGGAGTCGAAGGCGGATTGGCTCGTCGGCACCTGGGTCCTGTGCGAGGATCCGGACAACAGCCCTAGAGACTCTTTGCAGTTCAATGCGGACGGCACCGGTCTCGTCATCCGCTCCAAGGGCAACATTGAGTTCCGGCACAAACATTCCGGGCAATCCGTATCACTGCTCGCCAATGCAAATGGTTACGCCATTCCCATCGAGCTTTCTTCCTCGCCTGCTTTCGATCGGCTGCTCCTGCATAGCGATAAGACTGGAAACAGCGCCAGTTACGTCAAGTCCAACAGCCATCAAATCAGTAACTGCGCCATCAAGTGACCACTTTTCCCCATTCATTCAGGCCGACGCTGCAGCACGACGCGGCCTGATCAGGCGATATTCCGCCCCCCGCACTCTGGAGAATCCGATGTCCGCTTTCGATCTGTCGCCGCCCAGCGACGCCCAGCGCGAAACCCTGGCGGCCGCACTGTCGCCGGAAGAACGTCGCGTGCTGCTGACCCACGGCACCGAGGCGCCGTTCTGCGGCGTGTTCCTGGACAACAAGCGCGAGGGCGTCTACGTCTGCCGTTTCTGCGGGCTGCCGCTGTTCCGCTCGAATGCGAAATTCGATTCCGGCACCGGCTGGCCGAGTTTTTTCGCACCCTATGACGAAGCCCATATCGGCCGCATTCGCGACGCCAGCTACGGCATGGTGCGGGTCGAGATCGTCTGCAAGCGCTGCAGCAGCCATCTCGGCCACGTGTTCCCGGACGGCCCGCCGCCCACCGGGGAACGGCATTGCCTGAATTCGGTGTCGCTGGGCTTCGTCGGCGCCGGCGACGCCCTGCCCGACCCGCTGGCGCGCGGCGAAGGCGTCGCCTGAAGCCCGCCGGGTAGGCCGGCGCCGGGCGATTGCGTATCCTTTGGCGTCTTTCGCAGCCCCGGCTCCATCGCCATGACCGATACGCTTCCCGACCGCCTCTGCAACGATCCGCGCAGCCCGTTCTACGACGCCGACCTGCTGGAACGCGGCATCGGCATCCGCTTCAACGGCGTGGACCGCAACAACGTCGAGGAATACTGCGTCAGCGAAGGCTGGGTGCGGGTGATCGCCGGCAAGGCGCTGGACCGTCGCGGCCAGCCGATGACGATGAAATTGAAAGGTACGGTCGAGCCGTATCTGCGCGGCGCCGAGGCGGAATAACTCCCGCGGCGCAATTCGCGCCGCGGGCCGCAGCCTTCACTTCGCGGCCGCGCCGCCGAGGTGGCGCGACAGGAATCCAAGCAGTTTCGTGTAGAACTCGCGCTGGTGGGGCTCGGTATAGAAGCCGTGCCCTTCGTTCGGGAAGTACAGGCTTTCCACCGGCACGCCGGCCTTCTGCAGCGCCTTCTCCATCTGCTCGGTGTGCTCCACCGGCGCGCGCAGGTCCTTGCCGCCCGCGGCGAGGAACACCGGCACCTTGATCCGGTGCGCCAGCGCGGTCGGCGAGATCGCGGCCATGTCGTCGCGATCGCCCAGCCAGTCGTTCATCCAGTGGCGCATCGCGCGCGCCGAACGGGCATCGTCCTTGTGCATCTTCTCCAGGTTGTAGACGCCGACGTAGCCGGCGGCGCAGCGGTAGAGATCGGGTTCCTTCGCCACGCCCATCAGTGCCGCATAGCCGCCGTAGCTCGCGCCGTAGATGCAGATGCGCTGCGGATCGGCGATGCGCTGGGCGATGGCCCAGCGGGTGGCGTCGGTGAGGTCGTCCTGCAGCTGGCCGCCCCATTCGCCCGCGCCCGCCTGATGGAAACGGCGGCCATAATTGCCCGAGCCGCGGTAATTGACGCGCAGCACCGCATAACCGGCGGCGGCGAGCATCTGGGTTTCGTTGTCGTAGCCCCACTCGTCGAACACGCCGAACGGGCCGCCGTGCGGCAGCAGCACCATCGGCTGCGGCGTGGCCGCGTCCTTGCCCTTCGGCAGGGTGAGATAGCCGTACAACTTCAGACCATCGCGTGCCGCGATCTCGACGCTGCGGGTGGGCGGAAGATCGGCGGGCTTGAACCAGCTCTTGCGGCTGAACACCAGGTCGACCTGCTTCCTGGCGGTGTCGAACAGGTAGAAATCGCCGGGATTGCGGTCGCTCCAGACCTGCACCAGCAGCAGCTTGCCGTCCTTCGTCGCGGAGGTGATCGCGACCGCGCTGTCGGGGAAGGCCTTCTCCAACTGGCGATAGAGCTTCGCAGTGGTCGACTGCGGATCGAAGAAGCGCGTGCGCACGCGGTCGTGCACGAAATACGCACCGACGGGGATATCGCTGTCGGCGGCGCGCACGGCCGAGTACGGATCGACGACGGAATCCGCGAGCACTTCCTTGCGCTCGCCGGTCGCCGGATTCCAGGCCACGATCGCATCGGGCCCGGTCCTGCGCTCGGTCTGCAGGTACGCGGTCAGGCCATCGGCGGAGAATCCGAGCGCGTGCTCGACGACGCCGCTGACCGATTCGTCGTTGATCAGCACCCAGGGCGCGCCCTGTTTCTCGCGGTGGTAGAGCTTGCTGACGTTGTCGTTGCCCGCGCCGCGCGCGAACCGGGCCGCGCCGGCTCGGTCGGTCGTGAAACGCGCGTTGCGCACCGGCGCCGACGACACCGCCCGGCGGCGGCCGTCGTAGACATCCATCCTTTCCAGCACCGTTTCCGGGTTCTCGCCCCAGGCGACCGCGGTGATGAGCACGTAGCGGTCGTCGTCCGGCAGGTCGTCGTGCATCAGCGTGTAGGTGTCGGCATAGCGATGGGTGAGCCATTTGCCGCGCTGGCCGTCGACGTTGACCGCGACCAGTTCGCCGGTGGGGCTGGGCACGTCGTTGCGGCCGATCTTCTCGGCGACGCTGGCCATCACCCGCTCGTCGTTCACCCACCAGAACTGGTCGACGATCGCGTTTTCGCCGATCTGCAGCTTGGCGGTGACCGCCTTGTCGCTGCGCCGCAGCACCGCGAGGATGGTGCGGTCCTCCAGCGGCACCGTCGCGGCGTAGTACTCGCCGGTCGGCGAAATCTTGATGTCCTGGTAGCCGTCCCTGCGCAGGAACGGGGTCAGGTCGACCGGTGTTTGCTCGATCTGCTGTCCGGTTGGCGCAGGAACGACCGTCTCCTGCGCCCACGCCGGAAACGACGCACACAGCATCGCCGCACAACTCAACACCCGCCATCCGCCCACATGCATGCCCTGTCCGCCCCCTGCGCGGAACCCGTATCGGGTCAGGATACGCGAGCCATGCGGCGGGCGGATGCCGCGGTCAGACCTCGTCCGGCAGCAGGCAGCGGCCCATGTGCTCGACCGTCGGGGTCTCGAAGAACATCTTGAGCGGCAGGCTGATGCCGAAGGTTTCGCGGATCGCCGCGATCAGGCGCATCGCCATCAGCGAGTGGCCGCCGAGGTCGAAGAAGTTGTCGTGGACGCCGACCTGTTCCACGCCCAGCAGTTCGGCCCACATCGCCGCCAGCACTTCTTCGATGGGCGTGCGCGGCGCGACGAACGGACGACCGGCCAGCACCGTCGCGCCGTCCGGCGCCGGCAGCGCCTTGCGGTCCAGTTTGCCGTTGCCGGTCAACGGCCAGACGTCCAGCGGCACGAACGCGGTCGGCACCATGTAATCCGGCAGCAGCGACTGCAACTGCGCGCGCAGGCGCTCGGGATCTGCATGGGTGTCCGCCTGGGTGCCCGGGTCCGCGCCCGCGTCGACGGCGTCGTGCCGCAGGTAATACGCCACCAGCTGCTTGTGCCCCGGCACGTCCTCGCGCGCCAGCACCACCGCTTCCTTCACGCCCGGCAGCGCCGCCAGCTTCGATTCGATCTCGCCCAGCTCGATCCGGTAACCGCGGATCTTCACCTGGAAGTCGTTGCGGCCCAGGTAGTCGATCAGCCCATCGGCGCGCCAGCGGCCGACGTCGCCGGTGCGGTACAGGCGATCGCCCGCGACGAACGGGCTGTCGATGAAGCGTTCGGCGGTGAGCTCGGGCCGGCGCAGATAGCCGCGCGCCACGCCCGCGCCGCCGATGTACAGCTCGCCGCTCACGCCCACCGGCACCGGCTGCAGATGGGCATCGAGGATGTAGACGCGGTCGTTGGTCACCGGCCGGCCGATCGGCAGGTCGTCCATCGCGTCGAATTCCGCGGGCACCTCATAGGTCACGCTGACCACGGTGGTCTCGGTCGGGCCGTAGCCGTTGATGAAGCGGCGGCCGTGATTCCAGCGCCGCAGCAGCGAGGGCGGCACCGCTTCGCCGCCGCAGACCAGCGTGTGCAGCGAGGCCAGCCGCACGGTCTCCGGCAGCGAGGACAGCAGCGAAGGGGTCAGGAACATGTGCGTGATCCGCCGCTGCGCGACCATCGCCTCCAGCGCTTCGCCGAGCAGCAGCTCGCCCGGTTCGGCCAGATGCAGCGCGCCGCCGCCGGCGAAGGCCATCACCCATTCCAGCACGAACGCGTCGAAGCTGAAGGAGGCGAACTGCAGCACCCGCGTCTGCGCCGACAGTCCCAGCGACTCGCGCAGCGCATGCATCAGCGCCGTCGGACCGCCATGCCGCGCCATCACGCCCTTCGGCGTACCGGTCGAACCGGAGGTGTAGATCACGTACGCCAGGTGTTCGGCGGTCAGCCCGATCTCCTGCGGCGACAGGTTCGCGGCCGAGGCTTGCGACCACTGCGACCGGTCGCCGTCGATCTCGAACACCGCCGGCGGCGCGTCGATGCCCGACAGCGCCGCTTCCAATGCCGTGCGGCTGGCCGCGTCGGTGAGGATCAGCGCCGGGCGCGCATCGCCCAGCATTTCCGCGACCCGCTCCTGCGGGTAGACCGTATCCACCGGCACGTAGGCGCCGCCGGATTTCATGATCCCCAGCACCGCCTCGATCGCGAACACCGAACGCTGCACGTACAGCCCCACCAGCGCGTCCGCGCCCACGCCCCGGTCGCGCAGCCAGTGCGCGAGACGGTTGGCGCCGGCATTCAGCGTCGCGTAGTCCAGGGTCCGGTCGCCGCAGCTTACCGCCTCGGCGTCGGGCGACGACGCGGCATGGTCTTCCACGGACGCATGCACCGGGCGCCACGGGCCGAAATCGCGCTCGTTGGCGCTCCAGGTCCGCACGACCTGCCGGTATTCGTCTTCGCCCAGCATCGGCAGCCGGCCGACCGGCCGCGTCGCGTCCGCGGCCATGCCGCGCAGCACCTGCGCCAGATAGCCGAAATAGCGCTCGACCGTGGCCTTGTCGAACAGCGACGTCGAATACTCCACCACACCGATGATGCCGCCGGCTTCGCCTTCGCCCAAGCTGAGGGTGAGGTCGAACTTCGACACCGCGTGCGGCATGCGCAGGTGGCGCGCTTCAAGACCGCCGAAGCGCAGGTCGCCGGATTCGTTGTTCTGCCAGGCCAGCATGGTCTGGAAGATCGGCGCGTACGCCAGGCTGCGCGCCGGATTGACGACTTCCACCACCTGCTCGAACGGCAGGTCCTGGTATTCCTGCGCCGACAGCACCTGCGCCTTCATGCGCTCGATCAGCGCCGATGCCGTCGGGTCGTCGTCCAGCTGCGCGCGCACCGACAGCGTGTTGACGAAGAAGCCGATCAAGCCCTGGGTTTCGCTGCGGGCGCGGTTGGCCACCGGCGTGCCCATCACCACGTCGTCCTGCCCCGACAGCCGCGAGATGACCACCGCCCACGCCGCCAGCAGCGTCATGTACAGGGTGGCGCCGTGCTTGAGGCTCAGCGCTTTCAGCTCCTGGGTCAGCGACGGCTCCAGATTGATTTCGATCAACGCGCCGCGGTAATCCAGCTCCAGCGGTCGCTTGCGGTCGATCGGCAGGGTCAGCAGGGCAGGGGCGCCGCGGAGCGCTTCACGCCAGTAATCGCTTTCGCGCTGCAGGCGCTCGCCCTGCAGCCGTTGCCGCTGCCACACCGCGTAGTCGGCGTACTGCACGGGCAGTGCCGGCAGCGGGTCGGCTTCACCCTTCACGCGTGCCGAATACAGGGCCTCGAGTTCGCGCGACAGCACGCCCATGGACCAGCCGTCGGACACGATGTGATGCATGGTCAGCAGCAGCACATGGCGCAGGCCGTCCAGCGCGATCAGACGGCCGCGCAGCAGCGGGCCCTGCTCCAGATCGAACGGCGCGTCGGCTTCCAGCACCTGCAGCGACCGCAGTTCGGCCTGCTGCGCGGCGGCGTCGAGGCCGCCCAGGTCGTGATGCACCAGCACGAACGGCGTCGGCGCGGCGATCCGCTGGTAAGGCACGCCGTCCACCGCGGCGAAGGTGGTGCGAAGGCTTTCGTGACGCACCACCAGCTGGTCCAGCGACCACTGCAGCGCTTCGCGATCCAGCGCACCGGTCAGTTCCACGCCCAGCGGGATGTGGTACGCGTCGCTGGACGCGCCCACCTGCGAGAGGAACCACAGCCGCTGCTGCGCATAGGAAGCGGGGAAGTCCTGGCCATCGCGCGGCTGCACCGGAATGGCCTGCGCCTTGCGGCGCAAGGCCCGGAACTGCTCCGGGGTCATCTGGCTCAAGGCTTCTTTCGACAACATCTTCCACTCCTTCAATGGCTTCGATTCCGGATCCTCGGATCCGTTCTCTGTTCTGCTTCGATGCGCGACCGGCGCGCATGGCGGATCCCGCTCCCTTCCGGGAGCAGGATGGCATGGGCCCGGCCACGCGGGTCGTGCCGCGCGCGTCCGGGCCGGACGAGGACCGACCCGGAAGGATCCGGCTCAAGCCGGATCGAACGCGTCTTCCTCGCTCTGCGCGAAGATCGCCGCGAGCATCTGTTCGATGGTCGGGCCTTCGAACAGGTCGCGCAACGACACGTCGACGCCCAGCATGTCCTGGACGGCCATTATCAACCGCATCGCCATCAGCGAGTGGCCGCCGAGGTCGAAGAAGTTGTCGTGGACGCCCACCCGCTCGACGCCCAGCACCTGCGACCAGATCTCCGCCATCGCCTGTTCCATCGGCGTGCGCGGCGCTTCGTAGGCCGTGCGGCCGACGCAGGCCTGCGCGTCAGGCGCCGGCAGCGCCTTGCGGTCCAGCTTGCCGTTGCTGGTCAGCGGCCAGGCCGCCAGCGGCACATAGGCCGTCGGCACCATGTAGTCCGGCAACTGCGCCTTGAGCTGCGTGCGCAGAGCTTCGGCATCGACCGCCGCGGCGGCGTCCGCAATGCAGTAGGCCACCAGCCGCTTCGCACCGGTCGCGCCCTGATCGGCAATGCCCGGATCGGATGCGTCCTGCGCCGGCCCGTCGTCGCGCGCCAGCACCACCGCGTCCTTCACCCCCGGCAGGGCGATCAGCTTCGATTCGATCTCGCCCAGCTCGATCCGGTAACCGCGGATCTTCACCTGGAAGTCGTTGCGGCCTTCGTAGGTCAGCACGCCGTCGGCGCGACGCCGCGCCAGGTCGCCGGTGCGGTACAGGCGTTCGCCGGCGACGAACGGGTTGTCGATGAAGCGCTCCGCGGTGAGGTCCGGACGACCGAGATAGCCGCGCGCCAGCCCCGCGCCGCCGAGGTACAGCTCGCCCACGACGCCCGGCGGCACCGGTCGGGCGTGTTCGTCCAGCACATAGGCGCGGACGTTGGCGATGGGATGGCCGAGGAACGGCGCATCGCCGACGATCAGCGCCAGGGTGCTGTCCACGGTGCATTCGGTCGGGCCGTAGGCGTTGTAGAGGCGCACGCCCTCCCAGGCCGCCCATGCGCGCCATTGCGCGGGATTGATCGCCTCGCCGCCCACCAGCACCGCTTCGGTGCGCGCGGTGTCTTCCGCATCCATCCGCGGCTGCAGCCATTCCAACTGCATCGGCGTGCAATCGAAGACCTCCACGCGATGGGCGCGCAGGTAGGACGCCAGCAGCGACGGATCCTTGCGCACGTGCTGCGGGATCACCACCACGCAGTGGCCGGACAGCAGTTGCAGCCACGACTGCACCGAAGCGTCGAACGACAGCGATGCGTTCAGGCCCACCCGCCGCGGGTGCCCGCCCGGCAGCACCTGCCGGCGCGATTCGTGCCACAGGTTGGCGGCGCTGCGGTGTTCGATCATCACGCCCTTGGGCCGGCCCGTGGAGCCGGAGGTGTAGATCACGTAGGCCAGATGCTGCGGGGTGACGCCGTTCGATTCGGGATTCTCCGCCGGCAGCGATCGCCAATCCGCCGCATCGGTCTGCAGGTCGATGATCCGCGGCCGCGCATCGACCGGCATCGCCGCCAGGATCCGCTCCAGCAGCGGGCGGCCGGCGCCGTCGGTCAACACCACCGCGGGTTTCGCGTCCTGCAGCATGTAGTCGATGCGGTCCGCCGGGTACTCCGGATCCAGGGGCACGTAGGCGCCGCCGGATTTCAGTACCGCCAGCACCGACAGGATCGCCCCGCATCCGTTCGCCATGCAGATGCCGACCAGCCCGTCCGGCGCCACGCCTGCCGCCCGGAGCGCGCGGGCCAGCCGGTTGGCGTCCGCGTTGAGCTCGCCGAAGGACAACTGCTCGGCCTCGCAGACCAGCGCCGGCGCGTCCGGCGCCTGCGCCGCGCGGTCCTCGAACCATGCGTGCAGCGTGCGGCCCAGATCGTGCGGTTCGGGATGCAGACCGCCGTCCACCAGCGCGGCGGCCTCTTCCGGCGGCAGCAGGTCCAACTGCGACAGCGGCGTCCGGCCATCGGCCAGCCCGGCGGTCATGCCGATCAGCACCTGGCGCAGATAGGCCGCGTGGCGCGCGATCGTGGCCTCGTCGAACAGCGCGGTCGCATATTCGATCTCGCCGACGATGCCGCCGTCCTCGCTCTCGCCCAGACCCAGCGTCAGGTCGAATTTCGAGACCGCATGCGGCAGACGCAGCGGCCGCGCCTCCAGGCCTTCGAAACGCAGCGCGTCCGACGCATTGTTCTGCCACGCGAACATCGCCTGGAAGATCGGCGAGTGCCCCAGGCTGCGGGTCGGATTCACCAGTTCCACCACCTGCTCGAACGGCAGATCCTGGTGCGCCTGCGCCTGCAGCACGCGATCCTTCGCCTGCGCGATCAGATCCGCTACGGTCACATCAGCCACCGTCGGCGCGTCGTCCAGCGTCAGCCGCACCGGCAGCGTGTTCACGAAGAATCCGATCAGATCCTCCACTTCGCTGCGGTCGCGGTTCGCCACCGGCGTGCCTACCACCACATCGGTCTGCCCGGACAGCCGCGACAGCACCACCGACCACGCCGCCAGCAGCGTCATGTACAGGGTCGCGCCGTGGCGCAGCCCCAGCGCTTTCAGGCGCCGGGCCAGCGCGGCATCCAGCCTCACGTCCAGCAGCGCACCTCGATAGTCCTGCTCCGGCGGATGCCTGCGGTCGGTGGGCAGCGTCAGCAGCGACGGCGCGCCGCGCAGCGCTTCGCGCCAGTAGTCGCCTTCGCGCGCCAGACGCTCGCCCTGCAGGCGCGCGCGCTGCCACGCCGCGTAGTCGGCGTACTGCACCGGCAGCGCCGGCAGCGGATCCTCGCCGCCCGCGCGACGCGACGCATACAGCGCCTCCAGTTCGCGCGAGAAGATCGCCATCGACCAGCCGTCGGAGACGATGTGATGCATCGTCAGCAACAGCACGCGACGCGATGCGTCGAGACGGATCAGGCATCCGCGCAGCAGCGGGCCGCGCTCCAGATCGAACGGCGCCGTGGTTTCGTCCTGCTGCAGCGACTGCAGCGCCGCGTCCTGCGCCGGGGCGTCAAGACCGGACAGATCACGCATCTCCAGCGCGAACGCCGTCGGCGGCCCGATCCGCTGGTACAGCGCGCTGTCCACCATCGCGAAGGTCGTGCGCAGGCTTTCGTGGCGCGCGATCAGCCGGTCCAGCGACCATCGCAATGCAGCTTCGTCCAGATCGCCGCGCAGTTCCACGGCGCGGGCGATGTGGTAGGCGTCGATCGCGCCGCCCATCCGCGACAGGAACCACAGCCGCTGCTGCGCATGCGACGCCAGCGTCTCGCCGCGCGGCACGCGCGGAATCGCTTCGCTCACCAGCGCCTGCCGTCCCGCCGCGTGCGCCGAGAACCCGGCCAGCGTCGGCGACGCGAACAGCGCATTGGGCGCGATGTCGAATCCCAACTGCCTGCGCACGCGCATGACCAGACGCACGCCGAGCAGCGAATGCCCGCCCAGTGCGAAGAAATTGTCGCGACGGCCGACGCGCTCGACGCCCAGCAGTTCCGCCCAGAGGTCCGCCATCGCGTTTTCCATCTGCGTGGCCGGCGCCTCGTACGTGGCGCGGCCGGCATACGCATCCGCGTCCGGCGCCGGGAGCGCCTTGCGGTCCAGCTTGCCGTTCGCGGTCAGCGGCCATTCGGCCAGCTCCACGTACGCGGCCGGCACCATGTACTCCGGCAGGCCCGCCTGCAGCGCCGCGCGCAGGGTATCCGCCGTCGCCTCGCCGTGCCGCACGCACCGGTAATACGCCACCAGCCGCGCCGGTTGCCCGGCCGCATCCAGCCGCGCCAGCACCACCGCTTCCTGCACCGCCGGCAGGGCGGCCAGCCGCGCTTCGATCTCGCCAAGCTCGATCCGGTAACCGCGGATCTTTACCTGGAAATCGTTGCGGCCGAGATATTCCAGCGCGCCGTCCGCGCGGCGACGCACCACGTCGCCGGTGCGGTACAGGCGCTCGCCGGCGATGAACGGACTGTCGATGAAGCGTTCGGCGGTGAGTTCGGGGCGATTGAGGTAACCCAGCGCCACGCCGACGCCGCCGACGTACAACTCGCCGGGCACGCCGGCCGGCACCGCACGGCGATGCGCGTCCAGCACGTACGTCCGGTGATTCGGCAGGCCGCGGCCGATCGGCACGCTCGCGCCGGTGTCGGTCGCCGGATAGCAGCGGTGCACGGTGGAGACCACCGAATCCTCGGTCGGCCCGTACGCGTTGAACAGCGCGCGCCCGGGCGCCCAGCGCTGCACCAGCGCCGGCGGCATCGCTTCGCCGCCGGAAATCAGCACCCGCAGGCCGGGCAGCGTCGCGGTCTCGGGCAGCGCCGACAGCACCACCGGCGGCAGCAGCGCGTGGGTGATGCCGGACTCGGCGACGAAACTTTCCAGCGCATCGCCGATCAGCACCACGCCCGGCGCCGGCATGTGCAGCGACGCGCCGTGCGACAGCGCCATCAGCCACTCGAATACACAGGCGTCGAAACTGAAGGACGCGAACTGCAGCACGCGACTGTCGGGCGACACCGCGAACAGATCCGCCTGCGCCTGCAGCAGGTTCGCGGCGCCGCGGTGCGGTACCAGCACGCCCTTCGGCCGGCCGGTGGAGCCCGAGGTGTAGATCACGTAGGCCGGATGCGATGCGGCGAGGCCGATTTCCGTCGGCGCGATGTCGTGCGCCGGCCGGTCCGCCCACTGCGCGCCGTCGGCATCGATCGCGACCAGTCGTTCCAGCATCGCTGCGGCCGCATCGGCGGATATCGCATCGCCATGCATCGTCATCGCAGCGGTCAGCACATCGGCGCCATGCGCATCGACCAGCACCACGGCGGGTTCGGCATCGACCAGCATGTCGCGCAGGCGGTCGCAGGGATAACCGGGATCCATCGGCACGTAGGCGCCGCCGGCCTTCAGCACCGCAAGCACCGAGGCGATCCAGGCGATCGAACGCTGCATGCAGATGCCGACCAGCGCGCCGGGGCCGATGCCGCGTTCCCTCAAGGCATGCGCGAGGCGGTTGGCGCGGGCGTTGAGCGCGCCGTAGTCGATGGCGTCGCCTTCGCAGCGCGCGGCCAGCGCATGCGGCGCGCGCGCGGCGTGGGCTTCGAACCACGCGTGCGCCGGCCGGTCGAGGTCGTAATCGGCGACCGTGCAGTCGCCCGCCGTCGCCGACGCGCGTTCTTCCGGCGACAGCGCGTCGAGCGCGCTCAGCGGCGCGTCGGGCGCGGCGAGGCACTGGTCGAGCACGCGCAGATAGCTGTCGCGCAGGCGTTCGATGGTCTCGCGCCGGTACAGGTCCTGCGCGTAGGTCCACAGCAGGGTCACGCTGTCGGCGTGATCGAAGCCGCGCGGAATCATCACCACGTCGAAGTCGAACTTCGAGGTGCGGTTGCTGTACGCCTCGTAGAGATTCAGCGCGAAACCCGGGCCGCACAGCGTCGGCACGTCGGAGTTGTGGGCGCTGAAGGCCACCTGGAACAGCGGGTTGCGGCCGACCTCGCGCTCCGGCTGCATGGCGCGCACCACCCGTTCGATCGGCACTTCCTCGTGTTCGTAGCCGGCCGACAGCGTGTCCATCGTGCGCGCCAGCAGGGTGCGGTAGCTGGGATCGCCGGACACGCAGGCGCGCACCGCGATGGTGTTCACGAACATGCCGAGCATGCCTTCGGAGCGGTGCGCGCGGCGGTTGGCCACCGCGGAGCCGATCAGGAAATCGTCGCTGCCGGTATAGGTCTTCAGCACGATCTGGAACACCGCCTGCATCGCGGCGTACAGGGTCACGCCCTCGGCTTCGCAGAACCGCCGCAGCTTCGACGACAGTTCGGGCGAGCATTCGAAACGCAGCTGCTCGCCGCGATAGGTCGGCACCGCCGGCCGCGGGAAATCGGTCTGCATCGGCAGGCTGAGCGGCGCGCCGTCCAACTGCCGGCGCCAGTAGGCGACGTGCGCGGCGTTGCGGCGTTCGGCGTCGTCGCTGCGCTGCCAGCGCGCGTAGTCGCGGTACTGCGCCACCACCGGCGGCAACGCGGGCTCACGACCCTCGGCGAAAGCGACGTAGGCGGCCAGCAGTTCGCGCAGGAACAGATTGGCGCTCCAGCCGTCGTGCACGTAATGTTGCTCGATGTGGATGAGTACCGAGTCGAGCGGCGCCGATTCGTCGGCGCTGCGCTCCAGCAGGGTCAGATGCACCAGCGGCAGGCGCGCCAGATCGAAGCGGTGGGCGACGTGCGCGTCGATCCGCGCCGACAGCTCCGCATCGGTCGTATCCGGCGGCAGCACTTCATGGATCAGCACGCCGTCGGCGCGCGGATGCACCACCTGGTACGGTTCGCCATCGCCATCGCTGTCGGCGTGGAAGCTGGTGCGGAAGATCTCGTGCCGCGCGATCACCGCATCCACCGCGCGCTGCAACAGCGCCGGGTCGAGGCGGCCGCGCACCCGGATCACGTTCTGCGCGTTGTACGCCAGCGACGTGTCGGTGAGCTGTTCCAGCAGCCACAGCCCGTGCTGCTGATACGACAGCGGGCAGCGTTCCGGCATCGCCTCCTGCGCGCGCCACTCGTCGAACGACGCGCCGGCGGCATCGGCATCGTCGTCGCGCGCGGCGGCGTCGCAGGCCTCGGCTTCGGATGCGTTCACCAGCGCCGCCATCGCGCGCAGCGTCGGCGCGCGGAACAGGTCCGGCACCGCCACCCGGCGGCCCAGGCGTTCGCGGATGCGCGGCGCCAGCTGGATGGTCTTCAGCGAATCGCCGCCCAGCGACAGGAAGGCATCGTCGCGGCCGATGCGCGCGATGCCCAGCAGTTCCGACCAGATCGCGGCCAGCGCGGTTTCGACATCGCCCTGCGGCGCGACGAAAGCACTGGCGGCGAATGCGTCCGCTTCCGGCTCGGGCAACGCCCGGCGATCGAGCTTGCCGTTGGGCGTGAGCGGCCACGCGGTCATCCGCACGTACGCGGCGGGCACCATGAATGCCGGCAGCGTGTCCGCCAGCTGCGCCCGTAGCGCATCGACCGGATACCCCCCGACGCCGTCGCGATGCGTGCCGTCGTGAAGCGCGCCGTCCTGAAGCTCGTAGTAGGCGACCAGCTGCTTGCGGCCCTGGTCGTCGTCGCGCGCCACCACCACCACTTCGCGGATGTCCGCGCGCGCGGCCAGCGCCGCCTCGATCTCGCCCAGCTCGATGCGGTGGCCGCGCACCTTCACCTGGAAGTCGTTGCGGCCCAGATATTCCAGGGTGCCGTCCGCGAGTTCGCGGGCGAGGTCGCCGGTGCGGTACAGGCGGTCGCCGGGAACGAAGGGGCTGTCGATGAAGCGTTCCGCGGTCAGCTCGGGGCGATGCAGGTAACCGCGCGCCACGCCGATGCCGCCGATATGGATTTCGCCGGTGTCGCCGGCGGCCACCGGCCGGCCGTCGGTGTCGAGCAGATGGATGCGGTGACCGTCGATCGCGCGCCCGATCGGGACCGTCGATGCCGACGACTGCGGAGCGCAGGCGTGCACGCTGGACCAGATCGTGGTTTCGGTGGGGCCGTAGGCATTGAACATGCGCCGGCCCGGGGTTCCGCCCGCCCAGCGCTTCACCTGCGCCGGCGGCAGCGCCTCGCCGGCGCAGATCAGCACCTGTACCGGCGCCAATGCATCGTCGGCCAGGCCGGACAGCACGATCGGCGGCAGGGTCGCGTGGGTGATGCCCTCGCGGGCGACCAGCGCCGCCAGGGTCTCGCCGGCCAGCACTTCGCCGGGCGCACCCAGATGCAGCGAGGCGCCGTGGCTCAGCGCCATCGACCACTCGAACACGCAGGCATCGAAGCTGAAGGACGCGAACTGCAGCACCCGGCTGTCGGGCGACACCCCGAACAGCTCGCCCTGCACGCGCTGCAGGTTGGGCAGCCCGCGATGGGTCACCATCACGCCCTTGGGACGACCGGTGGAGCCGGACGTATAGATGACGTAGGCCAGATGCTCCGGGCGCAGGCCGGTGTCTTCCGGCGGCCGGGCATCATGATCGCCCGGCGATGTCGCCCAGGCGTCGCAGTCGATCACGACGGGCGCCTCGTCGTCCGCCGTCGCTCCGTATTCGACCAGCAGGTGCTCGAGCAAGGGCCGACAGGTCGCATCGGTCAGGATCACGGCCGGACGCGCGTCCACCAGCATGAAGGCCAACCGATCCGGCGGATACGCCGGGTCCAGCGGTACGTAGGCTCCGCCGGCCTTCAACACCGCCAGTACCGATTCGATCAGCCGCGGCGAACGCGACATGCAGATCGCCACCAGCGCGTCCGGCCCGACTCCGTGCGCGCGCAGATGGCGCGCCAACCGGTTCGCGCCCTGATCCAGCGCGCCATAAGTCGTGCGCGCATCGCCGCACGCCACTGCAAGTGCATCCGGGCGCCTCAGCGCCTCCCGCTCGAAAGCCGAATGCGCACACTCCCGCGAAACCTCCATCCCGACTCTCCGTGCGTCTGTCTGACGCCGCTGTTGAAATCGCTCCTGCAAGACAGTTCCCCTGCCTGCCGCACCCCTTGGACCCCCATCCCGGTCGGTGCGTGACGATCATCGCATAGTCCCCAGCCACCCTGTCGACTATGACAGGGGGCTCTGCCGTACCGCGCCGCATCGCGTGCTGGTCCACGGATCGCGCGTGATCGCGGTCGCGGCCCGTATGTACGCTTTTCCGCCATGCCCGGCCCTTGTCGAGAACGCATATCCGCCGCACGCTGGCGCATCGCCGCGGGAATCGCCCGATGCGCACGGAGACAGGACCACCGATGCATACCGATACGCCACGAAACGCACGCGCCGGGCGCGGGCCGACACGACTCGCGGGGCTCGCGCTCCTGCTCTGCGCGGCGCTCGCGGCGCATGCCGACGACGGCGCGGCGACCGGCCGCGACGATGCCGCCTTCCGCGCGCTGTACGAGGAACTGGTGGAAATCGACACCACCCGCTCGGCCGGCAGTTGCACCCGCGCCGCCGAAGCGATGCGCGCGCGGCTGCGCGCGGCCGGTTTCCCCGAACAGGACCTGCGCGTGCTCGCGCCGGCCGAACGGCCGCAGGACGGCGCACTGATCGCGACGCTGCACGGCCGCGACCGCAGCCTCAAGCCGATCCTGCTGCTGGCCCACATCGACGTGGTCGAAGCCCGCCGCGAGGACTGGCAGCGCGATCCGTTCACGCTGGTCGAGGAGGACGGCTGGTTCTACGCCCGCGGCGCCAGCGACGACAAGGCGATGGCGGCGATCTTCACCGACAGCCTGATCCGCTGGCGCCACGAAGGCTTTGCGCCGCGCCGCGGCCTGACACTGGCGCTGACCTGCGGCGAGGAGACGCCCGAGGTGTTCAACAGCGTCGAGTGGCTGCTGAAGACCCACCCGGACGCACTCGACGCAGCATTCGCCCTGAACGAGGGCGCCAGCGGCGAACTCGACGCGTCCGGCCGCCACGTCGCCCTGCAGATCCAGGCCGGCGAGAAGGTCTATCAGAACTTCGAACTGACATCGACCGACGGCGGCGGCCACAGCTCGCGCCCGACCCGCAACAACCCCATCGCGCGGCTGTCGACCGGTCTGGCGAAGCTCGGCGCGCATCGTTTCCCGGTGCAGATCAACCCGGTCACCCGCGCCTATTTCGAGCAGCAGCTGCGACTCTCGCCGGCCGCCGCGGACGATCTGCGCGCGGTGCTGGATGGTCGCGACACAGAGACCGCCGCCGACCGGCTGTGGGCGGCGAACCCGGGCTGGAACAGCATGCTGCGCACCACCTGCGTCGTGACCCGCATCGACGGCGGCCACGCCGACAACGCCCTGCCGCAGCAGGCCCGCGCCAACATCAATTGCAGGATCCTCCCCGGCGTGCCGGTCGAGCGGATCCAGGCGGAACTCGTCCAGGTGCTGGACGACCCGGCCATCGCCATCGCCGCCACAGGTCCGATCGCGATCACCGCGCCGGTGCCGTCGCTGTCGGCGGCGATCCTCGATCCCGTGCGCGCGCTCGCGGCGGAGATGTGGCCCGGCGTGGCGGTGGTGCCGACCCTCGCCACCGGCGCCACCGACGGCCGCTTCCTCAATGCGGCCGGCATCCCGACCTACGGCCTGTCCGGCATCTTCCACGACGCCGAGGGCCCGCGCGCGCATGGCCTGAACGAGCGCATCCGCGTGAAATCGCTGCTCGACAGCCGCCGCTTCCTACACGCCATCGTCCGGGTCTACGCAGACGCGCCCTGACGCGCTTATCCGGAACGACCCGCGACGCCAACGGAAACGGGCCGGCGCAAGCCGACCCGTCGTTGGAACCCGCCGCGAAGGAATCAGTAGCGGCCGGGAGGATCCGCGGCGAAACCGTTCGGGAATGCCTGCGGCTGGCCCGGGCGATACCCGTCGTACCGGTGGGGGCGCCGCATCACACCCATCGCGACCAGATTCGGGATGTCGTCGTAGCGCAACTGCAGCACCTGCGCCGGCGTGCGCGAGGCGCGGACGAAGTCGGTGCGGCTGACCGGCGACCACTCGCGCGCGCCGTGGCCGGTGCCGAGACTCTGGCCGACGCCGCCGGCCGAATCCGCGACCGCTTCCGAAGCGCGACGCGAGGCCTGCGGCGAAGCCGGCGCGGCCTTGCTCTCGGCGCGCCCGGCCTGGCCGCGGTAACGATCGCTGCGCTCGTAGTCGCGATCGTCGCGGGAGATCGGCGCAGGCTCGTAGTACGGCTGCGGCTGCACGCGTTCGCGGAACACCGCCACGCCGATCACGCCGACGTTGTCCGGCCGGCCGGTGCGCGCGGCGTAGCTGTCGGGCAGGTCGGTGAAGTAGAACTGGGCCACGTCCTGCCAGGATTTGCGCCAGCCGGTGATCTCGGTGCTCTGCCACGGGCCCAGCACGTAACCGGTCTGGCCGGCGGCGGCGGTGTCGCCGCTGATCGCGTTCACGCCGTCCACCGACAGCACCACCAGCACGCGCTCGCCGGTGGTGTTGGTCATGCGCACGCTGTAGCGGTGGCCGGGGATGCCGGGCACCCAGTCCTGGCCGCGATGGCGGTATTCGGGCAGGCGCTCGCCGGTATCGCGATCGACGATATCGACATCGACCAGCGGCTGCGCCGACAGCGGGCTGCAGGCGGTGGCGGCGATCAGGGCGGCGGACAGCAGCAGGACGGTAGGGCGCAACATGACAGGCTCCGTGGTGGTGGTCCGGTGTGGACACTGACCTTCAACGCGCCGTGTCGGTGAAAGGGGTTCCGCATCGGCACCGCGGCACCGGCGCGGGATTCAGCCGCGGGTAAACTAGCCGGCCGTTTGCCAAGTATTCCCCCGCGCCCATGACCGTCACCCGCGTCCTTACCGGCATCACCACCTCGGGCATCCCGCACCTGGGCAACTACGTCGGCGCGATCCGCCCCACGGTGGCCGCCAGCCGCACCGCCGGCACCCAGAACTTCTACTTCCTGGCCGACCTGCACGCGCTGATCAAGGTGCAGGATCCCGCCAGGGTCCAGCGCTCCACGCTGGAGATCGCCGCCAGCTGGCTGGCCTGCGGTCTGGAGCCGGACAACGACCGCGTCTGGTTCTATCGCCAGAGCGAGATCGTCGAGATCCCGGAGTTGACCTGGTTCCTCACCTGCGTCGCCGGCAAGGGCATCCTCAACCGCGCCCACGCCTACAAGGCCAGCGTCGACAAGAACCGCGCAGAGGGCGAGGACGACGACAACGGCATCACCGCCGGCCTCTTCATGTACCCGGTGCTGATGGCCGCGGACATCCTCGTGTTCAACGCGCACAAGGTGCCGGTGGGCCGCGACCAGATCCAGCACATCGAGATGGCGCGCGATTTCGCGCAGCGCTTCAACCATCTGTACGGCGATCACCTGGTGCTGCCCGAAGCGATGATCGAGGAGCACGTCGCCACCCTGCCCGGCCTGGACGGCCGCAAGATGTCGAAGAGCTACGACAACACCATCCCGCTGTTCTGCACGCGCGAAGAACTGAAGAAACTGATCTTCTCGATCGTCACCGATTCGCGCGCGCCAGGCGAAGCCAAGGACACCGAAGGCTCCGCGCTGTTCCAGCTCTACCAGGCCTTCGCCAGCGCCGACGAAACCGCGGCGATGCGCGACGCCTTCGCGCAGGGCATCGGCTGGGGCGATGCGAAGCAGAAACTGTTCGAGCGCATCGACGCCGAACTCTCGCCGATGCGCGAACGCTACAACGCCTTGATGCAGCAGCCGCAGCGGATCGAGGAGATGTTGCGCGAAGGCGCCCGCGTTGCGCGCGAACGCCATGGCCTGCCGCTGATGCGGCGGCTGCGGGAGGCGGTGGGGTTGCGGGATTTGTCGAAGTTGGCGGAGACGGCATCGGAGCATACCGAAAAGCCGAAAACCGCATTGCCGCAACTCAAGCAGTATCGCGAGCAGGACGGGAAGTTCTATTTCAAGTTGATCTCGGATTCGGGCGAAACGCTGCTGCAGAGTCTGGGGTTCGGCAATCCGAAAGATGCCGGCGCTTGGGTGGCGCGATTCAAGCGCGAGGGTGGTGAGGCGCTGGGCGCAGCGGAGGCATCGATGGAGGCATTTGCTGCCGATACCCGCGTTGTTGCCGTTGCCGCACTCGATGCGCTGAAGCATGCCGAGGATGAGCGCGAACGCGCGAAAAGCGCTTGAATCGTTGATGCGGGAAGGACGATCGAAACCAAGCGCGCGGTCTTCGGTGAGCATTGCCGCAGATCATCGCGACTTCCGTCGCTCCCACAACATCGGGTTGCCGGGTGCACGCGAAGCGCGCCGATCCGCCCCTCCCCTTGCGCGCAGCGCGGGGGGAGGTTGGGAGGGGGGCGGGGCCGCGGCCGGAAAAGCACCCCACCCCGACCCTCCCCTTCGCCGAAGGCGAAAGGGAGGGAGCAAAGCCCGCGAACGCTTGAATCAGTGATGCGGGAATGACGATCGGAACGAAGCGTGCGTCTTCGGTTGATGCATGCCGCAGATCGTCGCGACTTGCGTCGCTCCCACAAGAGCGATGCTGTAGATCATCGCGACTTCCGTCGCTCCCACAAAATCGGGTTACCGGGTGCACGCGAAGCGCGCCGATCCGCCCCTCCCCTTGCGCGCAGCGCGGGGGGAGGTTGGGAGGGGGGCGGGGCCGCTGGCCGGAAAAGCACCCCACCCCGACCCTCCCCTTCGCCGATGGCGAAAGGGAGGGAGCAAAACAATCCAGGAACGCGCGAGGTTGCTTTGGTCAACGTAGGCACGTTGCGAGGAACGCTATCGCTCGGGGCTGAAGCCCGTCCTACAAAAGAAGCCCCTCCTACAAAAGCGGTTAAAATCGCCGGATGAATTCTGCCGTCGAACTCAACCTCGCCCTGATCCTGTTCCTGCCGTGGTTCCTGATCCTCGGCGTGCTGTATTGGGTGTATCCGCGCCAGCCGCGTCATGCCGCGCGGGTGCTGTTCGATATCGCGGCGCTGGCGCTGTCGGTGATGGCGTTCGTGTGGAGCATCCACTGGTCGCACGCAAACGCCGATATGCAGTACGGCCGGATGTGGCCGCAGGTGCTGGCCACCGCGCTGGGTTACGGCGTGTTCCTCGCCGCGATGACCGTCGCGTTCTTCGTCCGCCGCGGCTGGCTGCGCCGTCGCGCACAGGGCTGACTCGATCGCGGCCAAGGCGGCCGCCCACTCACCACGCGTTCGGCTTGGCCCCGCGCTCCGGGTGTTTCATCCGCACCACGCAGAAACGCTGGCCGGTAGGGGCTTCCATCACGCACCAGGTGTGGACGTATTGCACGCGCTTCGCGCCGAGGGCTTCGAGGCGCGCGACTTCCGCTTCGATGTCGTCGGTCTCGATGTCCAGATGCACGCGCGACGGGTGGGTCACTTTCTGCACTTCGATATGCAGACCGCCGGGAGCGTCGTCGAGTTTGGCGTAGGTCGCGGATTCCTCCGGCGACAGCTCGCCGACGGGCAGGCCGAGGGCGTCGCTCCAGAAGCGCGCGGCGGTGTCGAGGTCGTCGGTATTGCAGTCGATGATGAATCCGGCGAGGCGGCTGCGGTGGGTCATGCGCGTCACTCCGAGGTCAGCGGTTGGAATGGATGACGGCGATCGCTGTCTGCCGGCGGAGCGATCGCCGCGCCGCGCTCAGCGGCTACGTTTGCGGGACGGCGCCGGCTTGGTGGCGTCGATCCGGGCTTCGTCTTCCAGCTTGCGATGCTGCGCCTGCTCGCGCTCCAGCTGTTCGATCATGCGTCGGTGCAGCGCCTGCACGACCAGCGCCTGGTAGATCGGATGGATGCCGCCGTTGCCCAGCGCGGCCCACAGCACATCCTTGTCGACGCTGTTGGCGAACACGGTCACGCGCTCGAAATCGGTGAGCTCCGGCGTTTTCTTCGCGCCGATGACGGCGACGAACTCGCTGTAATCCATGCGTGTCTCCCGAGAAGGGCAATACCGGCGCGTCCCACGCTGTCACAGAGCACGATGTCACAGAGCACGATCTCGCGGGCACGAATGTCCCAGGGCGCGGCACGACCTGGAGTCTCAAACGTGGATCAGGAATCCCACCACATCAGGAAATCGTGCCACAGACGCTTGAAGAAGCCGGCCTCGGCCACGCCTTCCAGCGCCACCAACGGCGCTTCCATCACCACCTTGCCGTCCAGCATCACCCGCACGGTGCCGATCTTCTGTCCGCCCTTGATCGGCGCCACCAGGGTCTTGGGCACGTCCATGAGCGGCTTGAGCTCCGCATAGCGGCCGCGCGCGGTGCTGACCAGCAGCGGTTGATCCAGGCCGAGCTTGACGACGTCGGTGGTGCCTTTCCAGACCTTGTGGCTGGCGATGGCCGCATCGGCCTGGTACAGGCGGTGGGTTTCGTGGAAGCGGAAGCCCCAGTTGAGCAGGGCCAGCGAATCGACCGCGCGCTCTTCCTCGCTCTTGGCCTGCATGACCACGCTGATCAGGCGCTGGTCGCCGCGCTTGGCCGAGGACATCAGGCAATAGCCGGCGCCGGAGTGGTGGCCGGTCTTGATGCCGTCCACCGAATCGTCGCGCCACAGCAGCAGATTGCGGTTGCGCTGGGTGATCGGGCCGACGGTGAATTCGCGGACCTTGTTGAACGCGTACTGGCCGGGGAAATCGCGGATCAGCGCGCGGCCCAGCAGGGCCAGATCTCGGGCGGTGGAGTAATGGCCCTCGGCAGAGAGGCCAGTGGCGTTGACGAAGTTGGTGTTCTGCAGGCCCAGGCGCTTGGCGTAGTCGTTCATCAGCGTGGCGAAGGCGGCCTCGCTGCCTGCGACGTGTTCGGCCAGCGCGATCGCAGCATCGTTGCCGGACTGGATCACCATACCCATTTCCATCTGCTCCAGCGGCGCGGTCTTGTTGACCTCGAACCCGCTGTAGCTGCCGTCGGTGCCGGCGCCGCCGGTGCGCCAGGCGTTCTCGCTCATCATCACCTGGTCGGTGGATTTGATGCGCTTGGCCTGCAGCTCCGCGGCGATGACATAGGAGGTCATGACCTTGGTGATGCTGGCCGGTTCCAGGCGCAGGTCGATGTTCTCGCCGGCCAGCACCTTGCCGGTGGCGTCGTCCATCACCAGCCAGGCCTTGGCGGTGGCGGGTTTGGGCGCATCGGGAATGGCCAGCGGCGGCGGCGCGGGCTTCGCTGCCGCGGGCGCGGCGGCGGGCGTCTGCGCCAACACCAGACCCGTCATCCCCACTGCGCACGCGGTCGCCAACCACACACGCACCGCCCCCTGTCGCAACGCACCCAACGTCTTCATCGAATCCTGTACTCCGGGAAAAACGGCCGCGTGGGGCCGTCGAAAAAACAATATTGAAAGACCTGCCAGCCGGTCATCTTGAAGCAAGCGGCGAAAGATTCCGATAAGCGGGGCAAGTTCCGGCGAATCGCCGCGGACCGCACTGTCCGCTCCGGTCATCGATGCATCTATCGATGCCTTATTCCCGCACGACCTGCGCCGACCCGAAGCCCAGATCCGCCGCGCGCGCGGAAAGTTCCTGCACCCGCGATGCCGGCACCGGGCCGATGCGCAGGCGCCACACCAGCTGACCGTTTACCGATGCCTCGTCGATCCGCAGCGCGTCGACGCCGCCGGCCTGCAGCGTGTCGCGGGCGCGCTCGGCGTTGTCGCGGGCCGTGAACGAAGCCAGCTGCAGCAGCACGTCGCCTGTTTGGTCGCTCGTCCCGGCGCGCGCCACCTGGGTGGATGCCGGCGAAGCGACGGGCAGAACGGCGCTGACCGGCAGGGCGCCGATTGCCTGCCCGGCGGCGGCGGCGGGCTGGCTGGTGTCGGGCTTGCTGGTATCGGACTGGCCGGCGTCCGGCTTACCGGCGAAACGGATGCCCTGCGCCTGCATCCAGCGTTCGAATTCATCGGCCGACACCGAGTTGTCCGCCACCGTCGCCGGCGTCGGCCTGACCGGCGGCTCGGTGCGCGCGGTGCGCTCGTCGGGGCGTCCGCCGCGGCCATCGGCCGGGGTCAGGGCGCGGACTTCGACCTTGGCCGTGCCCTGCTTGGTGAACCCGAGTTTGGTCGCGGCGGCAAAGCTGAGATCGATGACGCGGCCGGCGTGGAAGGGGCCGCGGTCGTTCACCCGCACCACCACCGACTTGCCGTTGGCCAGGTTGGTCACCCGCACGTAGCTCGGCAGCGGCAGCGACTTGTGGGCGGCGCTGAAGGCGTACATGTCGTACACCTCCTGGTTGGAGGTGAGGCGGCCATGGAATTTCTTGCCGTAGTACGACGCCATGCCTTCCTCGACATAGCCTTCGGCGCTGTCGCGGACCTGGTAGCGCTTGCCCAGCACCGCGTAGTTGCGGTTGCCGGCGCGCGAACGCGGCTCGTCCTTCACTTCGGGTTCGGGGATGGCGTCGACATCGACGATCTCGTCCGGCGCGCTGTCCTGTATGTGCGGCGCGTACAGGCCGCCAGCCACGTAATCGCCGCGTTTGGTGGGATCTTCCACCGCGGGTGCGTACGGCGAGCGCTTCGGCCCGTGGGCGCTGCGGTTGCGATGGTCGTGCTCGCGCTCCCCGGCCGGCGCGGCCGTGCGCTCGGCCTGCGGCGGCGCGGATTTCTTCGGCGCGGTGCCGCAGGCGGTGAGGGCCGACAGGGCGATCGCCAGCGCGACGATGCGCGGCGCGGCAGTCACGGCTGCGCCCCGGCGCGAATCTCCTGCGCCAGCTGATGCACCGCCAGCGCGTACATCGGTGAGCGGTTGTAGCGGGTAATCACGTAGTAGTTGCGATAGCCCAGCCAGTGCTCGCGGCCGGCGGCGCCGTCCAAGTTCACCACCGTGGCGCCCTCGCTCGCGATGTTGCGAGGCGTGGGCTCGCCGGCCATGGGCCGGTAGCCGCGCGCGGCCAGCGTCGTCAGCGGATACGCCGGCTCCAGGTTTTCGGGTACGAATTCGGACTGCTGCGCGTCGAACTGCGCGCGCGCCACCACCGGGCCGTCGGCCTGCCAGCCGTGGACGACGAAATAATTGGCGATCGACGCGAACACGTCGGGCTTGTGGGTGAGCAGATCGCGGCGGCCGTCGCGGTCGCCGTCCTTCGCCCACAGGCGGTAGCTGGACGGCATGAACTGGCCCATGCCCATGGCGCCGGCGTAGCTGCCCTTCAGCGCCGGCAGATCCAACTGCGGCTCCTGCGCGGTCAGCGCGAACAGCTGCGCCAGTTCCCCGGCGAAGAACGGCGCGCGCTTGGGATGATCGAACGCCAGCGTGTACAGCGCGTCCAGCACGCGGTAGCTGCCGGTGTTGCGGCCGTAGGAGGTTTCGACGCCGATGATCGCGACGATATATTCGGCCGGCACCCCGGTCTGCGCGGAAACGCGATCCAGCGCCTCGCGGTTCTCGGCGTAGAACGCCCGGCCGCCATTGATGCGCGCGGGGGTGAGGAAAATGGTGCGGTAGTCGCGCCAGGGTTTCACCGCCTCGGCCGGGCGGGTGATGGCATCGATGATGCTCTGCTTGTATTCGGCCTGCGCCAGCGTGTCGCGGATGCGCTGCGGTTCGACGCCATAGGTCGTCGCGGTGTAATCGACGAAGGCGGCGATGCGCTGTTCGCGGGGAATCGCCGCGTCGGTGACCGCCGGCGGCGCCACCGGGCGTTCGGGCGGCTGCGGCACTTTCGGCAACAGCACCTGGGCGGGTGCGGCCGGTGCTGCGGCGGGCGTTGCCGCAAGGTCCGGGGCGGCGACGACGGCCGCGGGCTTCGGAGGCGGGGACTGGGTGGCGCAGGCCGCGAGCGCAAGGCTCAGAACGGCAACGGAAGCGCGGGGGAAGGCACTATGAATCAAGGGCTTACGCCTCGTTTTATCGATCAACGGCGAGAGGTTAGCACGCGAAGCCGGCGCCGACTGTCCTGCGGTTCAGGTTGAACGGCCTGCGTATCCGCCATCTCGGCCGCTATGCTTGCCGGCCTTGCCCGGACGCGATGCGCACGCCGCCCATGACCCACACCATCACCACCACCGAAATCTTCCTGATCGCGATGGCCATCATCTTCGCGGTGCCGTATCTGATCTGGAGGCTCGGGCGCACCGAATACTTCGCGCCGCTGGTGGTGGTGCAGATCATCACCGGCATCCTGCTGGGGCCGGGCGTGCTGGGCGCGGCGTTTCCGGATTACTACACCTTCGTGTTCAACAAGGACGTGGTGAACGCGCTCAACGGCCTGGCCTGGTGGGCGGTGATGCTGTTCGTGTGCATCGCCGGGATCGAGCTGGACCTGCGCAAGGCCTGGGAACACCGCCGCGAAAGCAGCATCACCGCCGGCCTGGCGCTGGGCATGCCGCTGCTGTTCGGCTGCGTGGTGGCGGTGGGCATGCTGGGCTTCGACGGCTGGATCGGGCCCAAGGGCATGACCTGGCAGTTCGTGGTCGGCGTGGGCATGTCCTGCGCGGTGACCGCGCTGCCGATCCTGATCCTGCTGATGGAGAAGCTGCAGATCCTGCGCCAGCCCATCGGCCAGCGGATCCTGCGCTACGCCAGCATCGACGACATCGCGATCTGGGGCGTGCTGGCGCTGGTGCTGATGGACTGGGTGCGGATCGGCCGGCAGGCCGGCTTCCTGATCGCGTTCGCGGTGGCCTGCGTGCTGTTCCGCAAGCTCATGCGCAGGCTGGAAGAACGCGACCGCTGGTACGTCATGCTGATCTGGCTGTCGATCTGCGCGTTCGGCGCCGACTGGGCGGGCCTGCATTTCATGGTCGGCGCGTTCCTGGCCGGCGTAGTGATCGACACCGACTGGTTCGAGCAGGAACACATGGACAAGCTGCGCCATCACGTGCTGCTGGTGATGATGCCGGTGTTCTTCCTCAGCACCGGCCTGAAGACCGGATGGAGCGTCGGCGGCGCGACCGTGTTCATCGCCGCGGGCGCGCTGCTGCTCGCGCAGCTGGTCGGCAAACTCGCCGGCGTGCATCTGGCCGGAGGCATCCTGAAGTGGCAGCCGGGCGAGGCCTCGATCATCGGCTGGCTGCTGCAGACCAAGGCGCTGATCATGATCATCTTCGCCAACGTGCTGCTTGACAAGGACATCATCACCAGCGCCACCTTCACCGCGCTGCTGCTGATGGCGATCGGCAGCACCATGCTCACGGTGCCGGTGGTGGCGCCCAAGCTCAAGCGCATCCAGGCGCTGCTGTCGCGGAGCGCATGAGCATGCCGATCCCTGTCTCGAACACGCCCCGCCATACCCGAGGAACGCGCATGACCTTCTCTCTCCGTCTCCCGCTGGTTGCTGCGCTGATCTTCGCCACGGCGATGACGCCCGCCATCGCCGATGCCGCCGAACGGGTGCGCTGGCCCATCGCGTGGAAGGCCGGCGAAGTCGCCAGTTACGACAGCGAATCGGTGGTCCGCGAGACCGAAGACGGCGCGACCAGCGTACGCCGCGTCACCGACCGCACCGCAATCCGCACCCTGGAAGCCGACGACAAGGGTTACGCGCTGGTCTGGACCACGCAGGACAGCCGGGTGGAGGCGGTGGAGGGCGACCGCAGCATGATCGACATGCTCGCGCCGATGCTGGACGAACTGGACGGCGTCGAGGTGGTGGTGGAACTGGACCGCGACGGGCATTACCGCCGCGTGCGCAACCTCGATGCGGTGGTGACCAGGGTCCGCGCCGCGATGCTGCCGGTCTTCGCCGCCAATCTGCAGAAGATGTTCGACGTCGCCGACCCGAAGCTGGCGAAGGCCGACCATGAGGCGCTGCTGACGCTGGCCCGGAACAATCTGGAAACGTCGATCGAGGGCATCGTGACCACGGACAGCGTCCAGGCGATGTCCAGCGCGCAGGCGAAAACGATCACCGCGTTCGTCGGCAAACCGCTGGTCGTCGGCAAGCGCTATCGCGACGACGCGACGATGGAATCGCCGCGCGAAGGCCTGCCGCTGCAGGCCAGCCGCGAATACGTGCTGAGTCTGGTCGACGGCGATCCGACGCTGGCGCGCATCCGCTGGACCCGCACGCTGGATCCGCGCGGCGACGCGAAGATGCTGTGGATGCTGGTGGACGAACTCGCCGGCGACGACGCGCCGGCCGCCCGCGAAGGCCGCCCCGCCGGCCTGGAACTGAGCGAGGAAGGCATGGTGGTGTTCCATCGCGACACCGGCGCGGTCGAGATGCTGGAAACGATCGAGATCAGCCGCTATGGCACGGCGCACGACGAGCACGAACGCTACCGCATGCGCCGCGTCGGCAGCGCGCGCACCTGGGCGCAGGAAGAAGCCGCGGCGAAGCGCTGACGCAGTCGTAATGCCAGTCGGTTAACGGTGCTGAGCATGTCTGGAGGCGATGTGATTTGGCCTCCTCCCCCGCGTGCGGGGGAGGATTGAGGTGGGGGGGCGCGCGACACAAGAGCGCACAGCGCCTCCATCCCAGCCTTCCCCCGCGCGCGGGGGAAGGAGAAAACAGCCGCATTCGAAGGACAATTTGCTTTAACTGACCAGCATTGGACGCAGCCGCGGCTTTTCAGCGCCGATATCGCAACAAGCGGCCGCGATACGGCGCAAGTTCATCCTCGCTGAATGCGCAACGCGTCGCGTCGACGCTGTAATCCTGGTCGTGCAGCGCATGGCTCAGCAGGTTGCCGAACCCGCGTCCCGGGTCGGTGATCATGATCTCCGCGCCCGCGCGCGCATGCCGGTGCAGCAGTGCGGCCAACTGCCCCACGTGCTGGCGTTCGTACAGCACGTCGCTGCCGATGATCAGATCGAAGCGGCCCAGCGGGGCGTCGTCGATGGGCCACGGCAGGTCGCGATAGGCGACGACCGGCAGGCCGTTGCGCGCGGCGTTGTCGCGCAGGAAGGGTTCGGCCAGCGGGTGATGGTCGCTGGCGGTGATGTCCGCGCGCCGGCGCTGCAATACCAGACTCGCCAGCCCCAGGCCGCAGCCGACTTCGAGAATGCGCTTGCCGGCGATGTCGAGCACCGCCATCGCCCCGGCCAGCACCCGTCCGGCCGGCCAGAGCTGTCCGAACAGACACCACTGCGCCGAACCGATGCCGGCGCGTTCGGCCAGACCGTCCGGGTCGGCGTATTGCTGGCGGTCGGCCAGCGCGCGGATGCGGTAGTCGTGGCCGCCGAGCTGGAGATCGATGATCCGGGTGCGGTAACCCGCACCGCTGCCGTCATCGGGGATGCTGTCGCCGGGCATGCGCGCTCCATCGGCCGTCCGCGTGGTGGCGGCGACCCTGCGAGAGGGGAGCGGAACGGGCGACAGTGGGAACGGGCCGGGCGTGACGCGGGGGTGCCCGGAACATACGCCGGACTTCGCCATCGTACGGCGTTACAAAGGCTTCAGGGGCGCGGCCCGTAGAATGCCGTTCATGCGCCGCCTGCCCGCCCTGTTTTGCCTGCTGCTGTGCCTGCCGATCTGCGTGCAGGCGCGCACCGTCTACCGCTGCGTGCGCGACGGCACCGTCAGCCTGTCCACCGCGCCGGAGCCCGGCTCGAAGTGCGAGCCGAAGCAGATCGACGACAACGCCGTGCAGACCCCGAACCTCTGGGGCGAGATGGGCGTGTTCAGCGGCACGCTCTACGAACGCGACCAGGACGGCAAACCGGTGTACGGCACCCGCAACCTGCCCGGGTCGCGGGTCTATCTGCGCTTCACCGTGGACACGCCGCCCGGCGAACCGGCGCACGAAGGCCTGGGCAAGGTCGACACGCCCAAGCTCGACCGCCATGCGCGACTCTTCAAGGCCGCCGCAAAGAAGACCGGCGTGGACGACGCCTGGCTGCGCGCCATCGCGCACGTCGAAAGCGGTTTCGACGAGAAGGCGCTGTCGCCCAAGGGCGCGCAGGGCGTGATGCAGCTGATGCCGGCTACCGCCGAGGAATACGGGGTGAAGGACGCGTTCTCGCCGGCCGAATCCATCGACGGCGGCGCCCGCTATTTCAAGATGCTGCTGAAGCGTTTCAAGAACGATCACGTCCTCGCCATCGCCGCCTACAACGCCGGCATGGGCGCGGTCGCGCGCTACAACGGCGTGCCGCCGTACAAGGAAACGCAGGTCTATCTGGAAAAAGTGCAGTTGCTGTACCGCGCCTACAGGGCCGCGCTGTCGCCGCCCCCGCTGCGCCCTGCCGACGCGGTGCCGATGACCGATAAACTGCGCACCACCCTGCCATAAGCGATCCAGGCCCATGACCCGCGACCTGCACATGATCGGCTTCGACGCCGACGACACCCTCTGGCGCAGCGAGGACTATTACCGCGACGCGCAATCGGAATTCGAACGCATCGTCGGCACCTACGTCGACCTGGACGACGCCCACGACCGGCTGTACGCGGTCGAGAAGCGCAACATCGCCCTGTTCGGCTATGGCGCCAAGGGCATGACCCTGTCGATGATCGAAGCCGCGGTGGAGATCACCGATGCGAGGATCAGCGCGAAGGATGTGCACCGCATCGTCGAAATCGGCAAGGCCGTGCTGCAGCATCCGGTGGAACTGCTGCCGGGCATCGGGGATGCAGTGGACGCCATCGCCCGCGACCATCAGGTGGTGCTGATCACCAAGGGCGACCTGTTCCATCAGGAAGCGAAGGTCCGCCAATCCGGGCTGTCCGACCTGTTCCGGCGGATCGAGATCGTCAGCGAGAAGGATGCGTCCACCTACGCCCGGCTGCTGGAAGAATTCGAACTGGCGCCGTCGCAGTTCGCGATGATCGGCAACTCGCTGCGCTCGGATATCGTGCCGGTGCTGGAACTCGGCGGCTGCGGCGTGCATATGCCGTACCACGTGACCTGGGCGCACGAGGCCGAAGCCGTCCCGCCGTCGGCGCAGGACGCGCTCGACCGGCTGCGCAGCGTCGGCGGGCCCGCGGAACTGCCTGCCGCGGTGCGGTCGCTGGTCGCGGGCTGAGCATCCCGGGCTGAGCATCCAATGAATCTTTTCCGCACCGCCGGAAAGGTTAAATCGATGTTCACCGGGCGCGCGGCATCGTCGCACCCGACCGCACCGTCGCGGTCTGCCGGAGATCCCACCATGTCGTCCCTCGCCCGTTGGCTCGCCCCCGCTGCCCTCGCCGCCGCGCTCGGCGCCGGCGCCCTGCTTCCCGCCCCGGCCCGCGCCGACGACAGACGCTCGGACGACATGATCCGGGTGATCGTGGATGTCGCCGATATCGCCTTCCGCAGCGGCCAGCCTTATTACCGCCACGGCCGCTACGGCTACGACGACCGCCTGATCGTCGAACGCGACCATCGCGGCCGCCCCGTGTACTACCGCTACGTTCCGCGCGACCGTTATCGCAACGGTTATTACGGTGACGATTACAGCCGCAACGGTTTCGTCCGCGACCCGTACGGCCGCTACAGCCGCCAGCGCTGCGACAGCCGCGGACGCTGCCGGGTCGAGTACTACGATCCGCGCTACGACCGCAACGGCCGCGATTACGGCTACGACGACCGCGGTTATCGCGATCGCTATTGGGACGGGCGCCGCTGGCGCGATCATTGATTGAACGCCGTGATTGAACGCCGCGACTGAGCGACGTTCTTCCTGCCATTCCACAGCGCGCCGCGGCTTTCCGCGGCGCGCTGCATTCCGGGATCCCGGCCCACCCAACGCGCGTACCGGTCCGACCTACTTCCACGCGGCCCGGCTTCGCCGCATGATGCCCACTTTCCAGGCAGGACCTCTGACCATGCGCAAGCTCATCGCCACATCGTTGCTCGCGTTCGGCTTGGCCGCCGGCAGCGCGCAGGCCCAGGACTTCACCTTCGGCTGGAACCCGCGCAGCGGCGATGTCTGGGTGGATACCTGGCTGGGCGACATGAACCGCTACGGCGGCCGGTACCGCGATCCGTTCGTCGACGAACTCGTCCGCTACCACGGCGCCCCGCGCGATCTGGTGGTCGAATTGCTGACCCGTCGCCGCTGGGCGCCCGGCGATGTCTACTTCGCCTGCGCCCTGGCCAAACTCGCGGGCAGGCCATGCCGCTACGTGGTGGATCTGTGGGAACGCGACCATGGCCAGGGCTGGGGCGCGATGGCCAAACGACTTGGTATCAAGCCCGGCTCGGCCGAATTCCACCGCCTGAAGCGCGGCATGGTGCCGACCTACGACCGTTGGGGCCGGCAGATCGAGATCGACCGCGACCTCGAACGCGATTTCCCCGGCCGCGGCAAGGGACCGAAACACGGCGGCGGGGACCATCGCGACCATGGCCCCGGACATGGCGGCAAAGGCGAAGGCCACCCCGGCAACGGCGGCGGAAAGGGAAAAGACAAAGGCAAGGGCAAAGGCAAAGGCAAGGACTGACGCCATGGCCGCAGCCGATACGATCCACCGCGGCGGCTGTCATTGCCGCCGCGTCCGCTTCGAAGTCGACGCGCCGGCGATGATCGAAGCGCTCGACTGCAACTGCTCGATCTGCCGGATGACCGGCTTCCTGCATCTGATCGTGCCGGCCGCGCGCTTCCGGCTGCTGGACGGCGAGGACGCGCTGGTCGAATACCGCTTCAACACCGGCGCCGCGCGGCATCTGTTCTGCGGTCACTGCGGCGTGAAGGCGTTCTACGTGCCGCGCAGTCATCCCGATGGCTACAGCGTCAATGTGCGCTGCATCGATGCGGGCACCATCGAAGACATCGCCATCTCGACATTCGACGACAACGACCGCGATGCGGCGACGGCGGCGGTTGCGCATCTGTCGAAAACGTAACGGTCACCGCGCGCCGGTGCGGCACTCCGAAATCGTCATCCGGTAAGGGATGTACAGCAGCAGTTCCGCTGCCGAAGCGCGCTCCCATTGCACCCGGCTGTTCAAACCGTCGATCTGGACCTTGCAGTCCAGCGCCATCGCATCCATCAGCCGCTTCGAGTCCTTGGCGATCGCATCGATCAGTTCGTAGCGGAAACGCTCCGGTTTGTTCATCACCAGCGCGGTGTCGCCCTTGATGTCGATCACGGTACGGCCCACCTTGTCGGCGCTGCGGACGAAACGGCGCATCTCGGCGATGATCGTCTCGGCCTTGCCAGGGTCGCCGCCGATGCCGACACGGATCTGCAAGGAAACCTGATTGGTGTCGGGACGCTTGCCGTCCTGCTCCAGATCGACACGGTAGTTGTCCCGATTCAGCGCGATGCGGTATTCGTCGACGTAGAACACGACGTACCGGCCGCCCGCGGACGCGATCAACTTCGCGATGGTCTCGTGGATCTCGCGCTTGCGCATCTCAGCATCGCGGCTGTCGTTGCCGAGCACGATGGTCTGTAGCAGATAATCGCCGGGCTTGGTCAGCGACACCGCCGGCGTGTCGAGTAGATCGTCGTAGCCGATCCTCGACCCGGTCACTACCACGGTATCCAGTTGGTCGGAGGAATCGTTGTCTTGGGCGGCCAAGGGTAACGCCAGGGCGCAGAGGACGAGCAACAGCATCGATTTGCGAAACATGGTTATGCCCCAGGAATGGTTTACGGTCGATTTTGTGCTGAGGTTGGAGTTGGGGCAAGGACCTCGAGCGAAGCGTCATCCACCTCATTCTTTCGTCGCTCCTGTGCCATACATGCCTTCGGTTTCGTGACGCCTTCGACTTGCGCGCCATCTAAAGCTGGATGACGCATCGCCTGATAGGGGAACCTTGCTACGGGATTGGCGTCGCCCACCGGGCTCCGCGAAGCCTCGCCTACGCAATCCAGACCTTTGACGGTAGCGCAGCCATCGCCGCTTTGATTGAGCGTCGAAACGAAAATCGCATAAAGGAATGTTGGACCGACTGAAATCCGTCGTGAATTTCATTGCCTGTCCCATGACGTGCGAATCGCACGATGAACAGATCAGGACGATTATGGTCAACGGCGTATCAAGTGCGCAGTACTTGGAGGAGACTGGGCCGAGAACGCACGACGTAAAATCTCGAAATCACCCAGCAAGGCACTGCGCGCTGCCGCCTCGCAACGAGGCCAAGGTCAAGGACCTCAACAGCACAGTCGGCACTGAATCAACGCAGCGAGAAGGCAATCAATCGTTGCCATCCACATCTATGTTCAAGTCTCCAATCGAGTGAACTGGACCGGCGGGATCACCTACTTGAGAGGTTGAATATGGCCTGTCGGGTCTCAGCAATATCCGTATTCATGTTCGCGACGCTGTTCGCCTTGCCCGTATGTGCCCAGAACCTGGTATCGAACCCCGGGCTGGAAAACAATCCGCCACCGGGATTCGGAGACCATGTCGGCTACTCCATCGCGCCATGGGTGATTACCACCGGCATACGCACGAACGTGATATCCGTGGATGGCGGCGCCACATTCAATTACGGCATTGCTGGTCCTGCACTCGACGCCGATCCTGCTACTGGCGTTGGCGTTAGCCAGCACTACCTGGACATCTATACCGCTTCGGCCGATATCTATCAGGCTGTCACCGTTCCCCTGTGCGGCGCCCCCGCGGGCACCATGCGTGAAGTGACTTATTCCGGCTGGTTCTCCACGCGCGGCAATCAGCCCGGCACAGGCAGCGTGACGCTCCGCGCGGGCATCGGCACCACCGGGGCCCTCCTGTCCACCTCCAGCGCATCGCTGCCTGCGCCGGTACCACCCGCAACGTCCAGCAATGCGCCTTGGGTGCAAGTGACGGGCACAACGACGGTAGCGGCAGGTTCCACGATCTCCTACGTGGCCGCGATCGCCAACAACCTCAACTTCGATGAGGCTTCCATCGTCTTCAGCGCTGGAGGCTGCGTGTCGTCCTCCTTTACCCTGCAGAAAAGCTGGGTCGCAGCCGCAATCAACGACACCGCCGTAGTGAGCGTCACACGCGGCGGCACCATTCTCGACAGCTTCACGTCTGTCGCCAACACCGCCACGGAGGTGGATGCCGATCCAACACCGTCGCCCGTATTCCCTGGCGATCAGCTGATCATTGCCGAAACGCTGCCTGGTACCAACGCGGGCGTGTATGCCCAGGCCGCGACCTGCTCCGGTGGCGCCACCCTGAGTGGCGGCATTGTGACGGTCGATTCCTCGGGCACTCCGATCCTATGTCGCTATACCAACAGCCGGGGAACCGCGGACCTCAGCCTCACCAAGACCAACACGCCCGGCACGAACGGCGAAATCGATTTGCCGGACGATTCACTGGTGAGCGGCGCCACGACCCAATACACGCTATCGCTGCGCAACGCGGGGCCAAGCAGCGGGAATGGTGCCGTGATCAAGGATCCGCCGCAGCCGAACCTGGCCTGCACCTCCGTCACGTGCGGCAATGTCACCGGCGGGGCCGTCTGTCCCGTGGTATCGATAACGGCTCTCCAGTCCGCAGCGGGCGTCACGATCGCGACGCTTCCCGCCAGCAGCTCGCTTGAATTGAGGATTACTTGCACCGTGTTGTAAGTGTGAGGGCGTTGGATTCAGCGGAAACGACGCATCTCGGCGATGAGCGTCTCGGCCTTGCCCGGGTCGCCGCAAATGCCGACGCGGACCTGCAGGGAAACCTGATTGGTGTCGGGACGCTTGCCGTTCTGCTCCAGATCGGTCCGGGAGTGACGATTCAGGGCGATCCGGTATTCGTCGAGGTGGAACACCACATACCGGCCGCGCGCGGATGCGATCAACTTCGCAATGGTCTGTGGCAGATAATCGCTGGTCTTGGTCAGCGATACCGCCGGCGTGTCGAGCAGATCGTCGTAACCGATACTTGATCCGGTCACCACTACGGTATCCAATTGGTCGGAGGAATCGCTGTCCTCGGCGGCCAAGGGTAGTGCCAGGGCGTATAAGCCAAGTAGCAGCATCGATTTTCGGAATATGGTGTGCCCCTTAGGATGGTCGAGGGTTGATTTTGTGCTGATGTTGGGGGTTGGGCAAGGCCGGCACTTGCCGGTTGTTACATGCATCGAGTCGCGTCGGGCGGCACCATTGAAAGCGATTCCGCTCTTACCTATCTGCACCGTTTCGATTGATGACGTAAAAATTCGTACGTGGTCTCCACGCTATGAATTTCGCTTTGCTGCCTTGAACAGCAGGTTGAGGCGTGCAAAAAAATGGTGTAACTCGGCAAAATGGCTGACCTGTCACTTATTACAGGATGGGTGTTTTGTGCTGATCGCATAGTCTTTGCCATGGTTACTTTCGACCCAAAGCCGTCAATCAAGAAAGGGACAGAGATTCGGTCAAGCAAGGCCCGAGAATATCCCTCGGATGGGTGACTAGCGCCGCGCAATCCTGAGTGCGACGTTGCGATAGGGCAACACCTCAAGCGGCGACCATCGGCGTGAATGCGCTGCGCTAGGCATTGTTTGAGGTTTTTTTGCATCAACACCGCACCACTTCCAGGCACTCGTGACCACCATCAATCCAACACTGCCGCAATACCTCTCCGGCCTTTCAAAGCGCGCAGAAACGCTGTCGACGTCCGACGGGCGCCGCATTGATGTTTGGGAGCTTACAGTTGCACCCACGGCGAGCTACCTGAGCGAGTGGGCATCGAAGTTTCGACAGCACTACTGCTCCGATGACGAGATTGACGCCCTCAAGGCTGGCACAGGACTGACTCGCAGCGAGTACCTGACCCAGCTTGTGTTCCCGGACAATAGCGTTGCGCCCGGCCCGGGTATCCGAGCCGGCGACTTCGCCGAGTTGCTGATCTCCGACTACGTTGAGCACCTGCTCGGCTACTGGGTGCCCCGAGGCAAGTACGCCGAAAAAGCAAGTCGCGACGAGTCGGTTAAGGGCGTGGATATTCTTGGGTTTCAGCTGACTAACCCGTCAGGCTCAACTCCGACCGACGTGCTTTTAGCGTTCGAGGTCAAGGCACAGTTTTCCGGACGCAAGTACAACGGGCGCCTGCAAACAGCCATCGACGACTCCTCCAAGGACTACCTTCGCCGAGCCATGACGCTAAACGCAACGAAGCGACGATTGCACCGATCTGGCGAATATGACAAGGCGCTGCTGGTTCAACGCTTCCAGAACCAATCGGACCATCCATACATCTACCGCTCTGGCGCAGCCGCCATCTTGTCCGACACAGCATACGACGAATCACTTCTGCAGAGCGCAACGAAGACTGTCGAGCATCAGAACGCCGCGAACCTCGAGCTTATCGTGATCCGAGGCAACGAGCTGATGAAGCTTGTTCATGCGCTCTACGAGCGAGCCACGCATGAGGCCTGAGTTCAATAGTCGACGCCTGTTCGGTATCACCCGATCGAAGGGGAAGATGTACGAACTTGGGCTACCCGAGGGCTTGCACATCGCCGTGCCGGCCAACAGCGACCCGCAAGAAGTCTTCATCCTCACTGTAGGCACGCTCGGAGACGCGGCAGCAACTCTCAACGATGCCGAGAGTATCACCGTGCCACTGCCCCCAGCCACGGTGGAAGACCTCGGTTTTTCCGCGAGCTTCTTCGACGCGTTCCTCGAGTCCAGGTTCGAGGATGCCCTTGCGCGCGACATGACCCTGCTGGCTGCGTCCGCGTACTACTTGGCCCGCCGCCCCGGAAGCAGCCTAGTGCTCGCGAGAAGGCTCACAGAAGCTGCGACAGACCCGGCTGTCGACAAGCTCTTGCGCTGGACGCTTCAGTCTAGATGGGCCAATGGTCCAAGCGATACTCACGTTTTGTTCGGCTCAGCCTTGGGCGACGTGGCGCGATTGCTCGCCTCCCACTTCTTGGACGGCTCCAATGTGGATGAGCTGAGGATCTCGCTGATTGCGTTACGGCGCCGAGCTTACGCTGGCGCATCCGCTCGCGACCTCCTGTTCATTGACATCATTTCAGCAATCATCCGGATGAGGGTGGCGGCCTCTGCTTGGATGACACTGCCCGGATTCACAGGTGTCACCGCCGACCGGTGGGCAACGGCCATACGCAGGCCCGAGTTCCCAAAGGAGCTGTGGCCGTCCCAGATGCTTTTGGGGCAGGCAGGGCTCTTTTCCGGTACGTCAGGGATCGTCCAGATGCCGACCAGCGCGGGCAAGACCCGGTCCGTTGAGATCGTGCTGCGGAGCGCCTTTCTTTCCGGACGCACGAAGCTTGCCGTCGTGGTTGCTCCGTTCAGAGCCTTGTGCCACGAGATTGGCACGTCGTTGCGGCATGCGTTTAGGGATGACGATGTCAAGGTCAACGAGCTTTCCGACGCGATGCAGCTCGACTTCCTGCAGCAGGTTGCCGAGCTGTTTGGTTTCGAGGCTCCCACCTCGCAGTACATCCTGGCGCTGACTCCAGAAAAGCTGCTCTACGTTCTGCGGCAGACACCCACGCTGGTAGCCGATATCGGCTTGGTCGTGTACGACGAAGGACATCAGTTCGACTCAGGTAGCAGGGGTATTACTTATGAACTTCTCCTGACCGAAATCAAGGCACTCCTACCGACAGGCGCACAGACAATTCTCGTTTCTGCGGTCATCCAAAATGCCCAAGCGATCGGCGACTGGCTGATCGGCGCAGGTGCTCAGGTAGTCAACGGCAGAGGTCTGCTCCCTACCGCACGATCTGTGGCGTTTGCGAGCTGGCTTGAACGTCTTGGCCAGTTGATGTTCTTCGAGTCTGAAGACTACGGTCATCCGGACTACTTTGTTCCTCGCGTCATTGAACAGCAAACGCTCGCACGGCGTCGTGGCGAGCGCATCGACCGCTTCTTTCCCGTCAAGGACGACTCGACCGATGTCGCGTTATACCTCGGCATTCGGTTGGCACCGCAAGGATCCGTCGCCATCTTCTGCGGGCGAAAAGACACCGCATCTAGGATGGCTGCTCGGGCTGTCGAGGTTTATGAGTGTGGCTTCTCTGTAGTCGCGCCTGCAGCCTCTGCAAACGAAGATGAGTTGCGAAGAATGAAGAACCTCATCGACGGACACTTTGGCGGACAAGCGATCATGAGCCGGGCTGCATCACTCGGCATCTTTGTGCACCACGGGACAACGCCGCACGGACTGCGGCTCTCCATTGAGTATTCGATGCAGCAAGGACGGATCAACTTCGTAGCATGCACCTCAACATTGGCGCAGGGCGTCAACCTTCCGATTAGGTATCTAATCGTGTCCAGCATTTATCAGGGTGCCGAACGGATCAAGGTTCGTGACTTCCAGAATCTGATCGGCCGGGCCGGTCGCTCCGGCATGCATACCGAGGGGCTTGTGATCTTCTCCGATCCGTCTGCCTTCGACAATCGGCGTCAGCGAACGGAGTCTTGGAAGTTCAATTCTTCGGTAGAACTACTGTCTCCATCTCGCTCCGAAGATACAACGAGCTCGCTCCTCGGACTACTGGCGCCAATTCGCAGCAGCGACAACAAGGGCGAGTTGCGTCTGGCTGTATACGAACTTGGCCGACTCATTCTGTCCGATGAAGATGACTGGCTTGTCTGGGCGAATGGAATCGTAGGGGCGAATCCGCGGTTCAAGTTCAAGGCTAAGGCGCTGGTCGGTGAACTCCGCAGGAGACGTCACCTGATTTTCGCCATTGAGAGCTATCTGATGGCCAACCGGGCCAACAGCCCCTTTGTTGAGTTTAAGGCCTCATCGGAGAGCTTAGCGGCATCTACCCTCGCGTACCACTTGGCATCTGACGATTTGAAGCCAGCTATCATGGCCCTGTTTTCTTTGATAGCCGATTATGTGGAGGCGCAGGAACCTACCGCGACCAAACAGGCGGCGTACTCGAAGACATTGCTCGGCGTGAAGAGTGCCAAGGCCGTCGAGCAATGGGTTAATGAAAATCGAGCATTTCTGCTGACACTGGAATCAAATACCGAATGGCTCACAATGGCTTGGCCGTTGTTTTCTCAACAGTCCGGTGACAAGTTTTTTCATGCCGTCGAGCCAGCCCCGCTCGCGATGCAGCTAGCGATGCGATGGATTCAAGGCGAACCATACATGGCGCTCTTCTCTCACTCGGGTACTGAGAAGGGAAGCAAACCATGGGGAGCAGAAAAGCGAAGACGTCTGACTGACGATGAAATCGTTGACTTCTGCGAGAGCACGCTCGGGTTCGAGTGCTCGCTTGTCCTTGCGGCAGTGGCGCAATTTCTCTTCGGCGAGAACGGCGAAAACGATGATAATTCTGCTGCACTCACCCTCTTCCAGAAGTCGCTGAAGTACGGGCTTCCCGATTGGCTGTCAATATCATGCTACGAATTCGGCTTCTCTGATCGCGTGCTCGCACAGCACCTCTGCGCCGCGGTTCGAGCAGAGGGTTTTGAGGGCAACTTCTTTGCACCAGCATTGGTCTCGCACCGAGATCGAATCGAGGCTGTACTCGCTGACTACCCTTCTTACTTTGAGTCGGTTCTTGCGGGTCGGTCAAAAAGATAAGGCCTATGGCGTATATGAGCAGGGCGCATAAGCGAAGCGTCGTGCGCCTTCTTTAAAGCGCCGGCATCAGTGGATGGGTTCAAGGCGCATGGCGCCTTCGGCTTATGCGCCCTACGAAAGTCTGCTTTTGGCCGAACGCCACCGACATGGTGCTGTTTCGATCCGTGTGCCATAAAAGCGCCCCTCATCCCGCGCTTCGCGCCACCTTCTCCCCGCTGCGCGGGGAGAAGGGAAAGCATCGTGGGCTGGTTCGCCAAGTCCGTGAGACATGAGCGGTGTGTCGTGGCGGCGGCGTGTCGATGGTCGCTGTCGCATCCGGAAGGGTTCGTCGCCCGGATGTGCGGGCGCTTGCTCGGGTGATGTGCTCCGCAATTCGGCGAAAAGCCCCGGCTCTCGCCTGTGGCGAGAACCGGGCTACGACGGTGGCGGCGGCCCGGCCGGTTCGCGTGCGCCGACCATGCCTTTCGACCCATGTGCTTAGGTGTGGTAGTTAACTATAGTACCTATGCAGCTGGAGCCGGGGATCCGTCGCCGATGGGAGGCACAGCGCAGAGGGCGGGTCGATGTCGCAGTGCGCGTTGTCATTGAAATCAGTCGGTTACCGGTATTCCGGCGGCCATCAGGCGGTCAGCGGGATCGATCTGGAGCTGGGCCCGGGCATTCTGGGCCTGCTGGGGCCGAACGGCGCGGGCAAGTCCACGCTGATGCGGATCCTGGCGACGATGACCCGCGCGACCAGCGGCCGGGCGACCTGGAACGGCGAGGATCTGGCGGTGTCGCCGAACGCCCTGCGCCACACCCTGGGCTATCTGCCGCAGGATTTCGGGGTATATCCGGCGCTGAGCGCCCGCGAATTCCTCGCCTTCCTGGCCGCGGTGAAAGGGCTGGCAGGGCCGAAGGCACGGGAGCGGGTCGACACCTGTCTGTCGCTGGTCGGTCTGAACGACGCCGCCGACCGCCGCCTCGGCGAGTACTCCGGCGGCATGCGCCAGCGGGTCGGGATCGCCCAGGCGCTGCTCAACGACCCGATGCTGTTGATCGTGGACGAACCCACGGTGGGTCTGGATCCGGAGGAGCGCATGCGTTTCCGGCATCTGCTCACCGATCTGGCCGGCGAACGGCTGGTGATCCTGTCCACCCATATCGTCTCCGACGTGGAGGCCAGCGCGACCGCGCTGGCGGTGATGAGCGGGGGCGAGCTGCGCTTCCACGGCACGCCGGATCAGCTGATCGCGCGCGCCGATGGCCACGTCTGGGACTGGACCATCGCGCCGGAGCGGCTGGCCGAGGTGCGCAAGCAGTTCACGATGTGCGGCTCGCTACGCCGGCCGGAGGGCATCCGCGTGCGGGTGATCGCCAGCGAGCGCCCGCACGCCGACGCGCAGCCGGCCATGCCGGAGCTGGAAGACGCTTACACCTGGCTGACCGGCAAGTCCGCGGGCGACGCCATCGCCGGGAGCCACTGACATGGTGGCCGCGTGGCAGCGGTTCTTCGCGATCCTGCAGGCCGACGTGCGCGAGCGCATGCGCACGCCGCGGTTCTGGGTCGTGCTCGCGCTGATGGCCTGGGGCACCTGGTGGTGCTTCCCGCCCATGGAGTCGGGCTACAGCACGCTATCGCTGGGCGACGGCTCGCGCGGCCGCTATTCCAGCGCATGGGCGGGCATGGGGCTGGGGCTGATCTACAGCACCTTCCTCAATCTCTTCGGCTTCTATCTGGTGCGCGGCACGCTCACCCGCGACATCGAAACCCGCGTCTGGCAGTTGCTGGTGACCACGCCGATGACCCGCGGCGGCTATCTGCTGGCGAAATGGGCCAGCCACATGGTGGTGTTCGGGATGATCGCGGCGGTCGGGATCGTCATCGCCCTGGCCGCGCAGTGGGTGCGCGCCGAAGACCGGCATATCGATGTGATCGAACTGCTCAAGCCGCTGCTGCTGCTCAGCCTGCCCAGCCTCGCGCTGACCGCGATGTTCGCGATCTGGTTCGATCTGGTGCCGTGGCTGCGCCGCACCGCGGGCAACGTCCTGTTCTTCATTGTGTGGACGGTGATGCTGACCGTCCCGGTGGCGAACCATGACGACGCCAGGGCCGATCCGCAGGGCTGGACCAGCGATCCCAGCGGCATGATGGTGGCGGCGCGCGAGTTCAAGCGCGTGCGCGAAGCGCAGACCGGCAAGCCCCTGCCGATGGGCTTCAATCTGGGCGGCGACGCGATGACCGCCGATTCCGTGCGCTTCGACTGGCCGGCATGGCAGCCCGGCGGCAAGGTCGTGGGCAGCCGTGCGCTGTGGCTGGCGCTGGCGATGCTGCTCACGCTGGCGGCAGCGCCGCTGCTGGACTGGGCCGCGGCGCGCGGCCTGTCGACGGCGAAGGCGCGGTCCGGCGCCGGCCGCTCGATGCGCTGGGTCGATTGGCTGCTGGATCCGTTCGCACGCGGATCGCTGGGGATCCTGGCGGTGGCCGAACTGAAACTCGCGCTGCGCCAGCGCCGGATCTGGTGGTGGCTCGCCGCGCTCGGGGCCTTGGGTGCGCAGGCGTTCGCGCCCGACGAAGGCATGCGCATGGCGCTGCTGCTGGCGTGGGTGCTGCCGCTGGATGTGCTGTCGCGCGGTGTGCTGCGCGAACGCGACCACGGCACGGGCGGGCTGGTGTTCACCGCGCCGCACGTGTTGTCGCGCCTGCTGGCGGCGCGGTTCCTGGTCGGGTTCACGATGCTGTTCGCGCTGAGCCTGCCGGCGATGCTGCGGCTGCTGGGCAGCGAACCGCTGGCGGCGCTGGCGGCGCTGACCGCGCTCGTATCGATCACCAGCTGGGGCCTGTGCCTGGGCGCGCTGTGCCGCAACGCGCGGCCGTTCGAGCTGATCATGATCGGTGCGACCTACGCCTGCCTGCAGGGCGCGATGTTGTTCGCCGTCGCCACCCATCCCGTGTGGACCCTGACCGTTCACGGCATCGGCCTGCTGCCGGCGTGGCTGCTGCTGATGTGGGCGTGGCCGCGACTGGCGCGGCGCTGAGCCGCGGCGTTTTCGCGACCGGCCTCAGCCTTGCTCCGGGGTGGCGTGGTCGTCGGCAGCCAGATCGTCGAGGATCGGACAGTCAGGGCGATCGTTCCCATGGCAACGCTCGGCGAGTTCATCGAGCGTGCGCTGCATCGCGCGCATCTCGGCGATTTTGACGGCGAGCGCCGCCGAGTGGCTGCGCGCAAGCGCCTTCACCTCGGCGCTGGCGCGATTGCGGTCGTCCCACAGTCCGAGCAGGGCTTCGATCTGCTTCATCGAAAAGCCGAGTCCGCGCGCGCGTTTGATGAAGCGGATGCGGTGCAGGTCGGCCTCGCTGTAGATGCGGTAACCGGCGAACGTGCGGCTGGCCTTCGGCAGCAGGCCGAGCGCTTCGTAGTGGCGGATCATCTTGGCGCTGGCGCCGGTCAGCGCCGCGACCTCACCGATGTTGTGCATACCCTGGCCGCGCGCTTCGGCCAGTTCGGGGCGGATGCCGCGTGTGGGCATGACGGACTCCTGGACCTGTGATTCAGCGCTGCGGCGGCGACCAGCGCCGCAGCAGCAGGGTGTTGGCGACCACGCTCACCGACGAGAACGCCATCGCCGCGCCCGCGACCACCGGATCGAGCAGGCCGAAGGCGGCCAGCGGAATGCCGACGACGTTGTAGGCGAACGCCCAGAACAGATTCTGGCGGATCTTGCGCACCGTGCGACGCGAGACGTCGAGCGCGGCGGCGATGAGATCCAGGTCGCCGCGCATCAGGGTGATGCCGGCGGCATGCATCGCGACATCGGTACCGCTGCCCATGGCGATGCCCACGTCCGCCGCGGCCAGCGCCGGCGCGTCGTTGATGCCGTCGCCGACCATCGCGACGCGACCTTCCGCGGCCAGTGCGCGCACCGCGTCGGCCTTCTGTTCCGGCAGCACGTTCGCGCGCACATCGTCGATGCCGAGCGCCGCGGCCACCGCACCCGCGGCGCCGGCGTTGTCGCCGGAGATCATCACCGTGCGCACGCCAAGCGCACGCAGCCGCGCGATCGCCTCCGCGGCGCCGGGGCGCGGGCGGTCGCGGAACGCGAGCAGGCCGAGCAACGCGGCGCCTTCGACGCCCGCTTCCGCAAGCCACGACACCGTGCAGCCGGCGCCGGCCAGCGCATCCGCGCGCGCCGACAGCGGCGACAGATCGACACCGGCTTCGACCATCATCCGGCCACTGCCCAGCAGCAGCGTGCGCCCCTCCACCACGCCACGCACGCCGCGACCGGGGACCGCACGCACCTCGGCGGCCGGCGACAGCGGCGCGTCGCCGTGCGCGGCCAGCACCGCCTTCGCCAGCGGATGTTCGCTGCCGCTCTGCAGCGATGCGGCCAGCGCGACCATGCGCGCCTGCCGGCCGTCGACGGCCACCGCCTCGTCCAGCGCGGGTTTGCCTTCGGTGAGCGTGCCGGTCTTGTCGAAGGCGACGATCGACACCTCGTGGGCGAGTTCCAGCGCTTCGGCATCCTTGATCAGAATGCCGGCGCGCGCAGCGACGCCGGTGCCGGCCATCACCGCGGTGGGCGTGGCCAGACCCAAGGCGCAGGGGCAGGCGATGACCAGCACCGCCACCGCGTTGAGGATCGCCGCGCTCCATTCGCCGGTGACGAAGCCCCACCCAAGCAGCGCGATCAGCGCGATCACCATTACGACCGGCACGAATACCGAGCTCACCCGATCGACCAGCTTCTGGATCGGCGCCTTGCCGGCCTGCGCGTCCTCGACCATCCGCACGATCCGCGCCAGCGCGCTCTCCGCGCCCACCGCCGCGGTGCGCACCGCCACCACTCCCTCGCCGTTCACCGCGCCGCCGGTGACGCGATCGCCTTCGCCCTTGCTCACCGGCAGCGATTCGCCGGTGATCAGCGACTCGTCGGCGTGGGTCAGGCCTTCGACGACTTCGCCATCGACCGGGAAGCGCTCGCCGGGACGCACCACCACGACATCGCCGACCACGACATCGCTCACCGGCACGTCGACTTCGCGCCCGTCGCTACGCAGCCGCGCCCGGGTCGGTCGCAGCGCCTGCAGCGCGCGGATCGCCTCGGTGGTCTGGCGCTTCGCGCGCGCCTCCAGCCATTTGCCCATCAGGATCAGGGTGATGACCACCGCCGAAGCTTCGAAATACAGCGCAGGTTCGCCGTGGTGGCCGGCACCGCCGGACAGGTAACCCACCGCGAGGTGATACGCGCTGAGCCCGTATCCGGCGGTGGTGCCCAGCGCGACCAGCAGATCCATGTTGCCGCTGCGCGCCTTCAGCGCGCCCCATGCGGCGCGATAGAACCGCGCGCCCAGCCAGAACTGCACCGGCGTCGCCAGCAGCAGTTGCAGCCAGCCCGGCAACATCCAGTGTTCGCCGAACGGCAGCGCCAGCATCGGCGCGACCAGCGGCAGCGACAGCGCGGCGGCGAGCAGCAGATGCACGGTTTCCTTCGCGACGCGCGGCGCGGCGACGGCGGCCGATTCCTGCGGCAACGTCGCGGTGTAGCCGGCGTCGACCACCGCAGCGATGAGACGTGCGGTCAGTTCGGCCTCGTCGTCGGCGATCGCCTTCACCCGGGCGCGTTCGGTTGCGAGATTCACGCTGGCCTCGATCACGCCGGGCACGCCGCGCAGGGCGCGCTCGATCCGGTTGACGCACGAAGCGCAGGTCATGCCGCCGATGACCAGCGCGATCTCGCGAGTGGGCAGCGAATAACCGGCGTCGCTGACCGCCGCGCTCATCGCCTCGGCGAGCGCCTGCGGATCGGTGCCGGCATCGGCGCGCACATCGGCGAGCTCGGTCGCGGGATTGACGCTGACGTCGGCCACGCCCGGCACGGCGCGCAGCGCGCGCTCGACCCGGCCCACGCACGAGGCACACGTCATGCCGAGGACGGGAAAGCGGAGGGACGCGGGCGGCATCGCGCTCGACACGGGCGCGGACGGGACATGGGTGGGATTCATCGCACTCGCCTCAGTGTGGAGTGCCGGAAGATTGCAGCTTCCCACGTTGGCAAGGTCAAGGGCCGATCATCGGGACATCGCGCGGTCGCATCCATCTCCGCATTCAGTCGGCGCGACGGTTGACCTTGCCCCCGTGGCAAGGCCCAGGCTGGCCGCGTCGGTACTCCCGCCGACGCCCAATGAGGACTGCACCATGAAATTCACCGTTGAAGGCATGACGTGCGGACACTGCATCCGCGCCGTCACCCGTGGGATCCACGCGCTGGATCCCGAGGCGCGGGTCGATATCGATCTGAGCGCCGGCATCGTGACCGTGATCGGCGATGTCGCCGCGGAGCAAGCCGCTGAGGCCATCGCGGCGGAAGGCTATCCGGTGACCGCGATCGACCCGGCCTGAAGCCTGTTCGGCCCATCCGGACATCCGGAGTACACTTCCGCCATGCGCCCGCTCCCGCTCCTGCTGCATGTCCTGCTGAGCCTCGCCCTGCTGGCGAACGGCATCGGCGCGGCCATGGCGTCTGCGCATGCGGGCTGCGTTCACTCGACAAGCGTCGTTGCGGCCGTTGCCGAGCCGCCGGTCGCCGATCCGCCCTGTCACGGCGACATGGCGCCGCCATCGGTGCCGTCGGAAGGCGATGGCGCGCATCACGGTGGACACGGTGATGCATCATCCGCCGATGCGCATGGCGACGGCGGCGATTGCGGCAGCGCCTGCGAAAACGCCTGCGACTGCGACTGCACGGCCCATTACCAAGCTGCGCTGATGCCGCCGACGCTGCTGCTTCACGCCTCCACGCGCATCGCGCATGCGCAGGCTTTCGCGTATGCCTATGCGGCACCCGCGTTGCCGCACCCGGTCCGACCTCCCATCGGCTGACCGCTCCCCGCGCCCGTCCGGGCGCCGTCGCCGTGCGCGCATCGCGCGCGCTCATCCCGATCCGTAGACCCGACCCTGCTCCGCCGCTGCGGAGAGCGGTCGTGTGGAGTGTGTCCATGTCTTCCTCTTCGTTTCCCGGCGACGTTTCGCGTCGTCGTTTCGTGCAGGGGCTCGCCGCGGGCGGCGCCCTCGCCGCCTTCGGCTGGCCGCGCTTCGGCAACGCCGCCGCGCCGGTGCTGACCGGCACCGATTTCGATCTGAGCATCGGCGAACTGCCGGTGAATTTCACCGGCCGCACCCGCATCGGCGTGGCGGTCAACGGCTCGGTGCCGGCGCCGACGCTGCGTTGGCGCGAAGGCACCACGGTCGAGCTGCGCGTGAGCAACCGATTACCGCCGAATTCGATCCACGGCCGCCAGACCTCGATCCACTGGCACGGCATCCTGCTGCCGGCGAACATGGACGGCGTGCCGGGCATGAGTTTCGACGGCATCGGCCTGAACGAAACCTATCGCTACCGTTTCGACCTGCGTCAATCGGGCACGTACTGGTATCACAGCCATTCCGGTTTCCAGGAACAGGCCGGCCTGTACGGCGCGCTGATCGTCGACGCCGCCGAACCCGAGCCATTCGACTACCAGCGCGATCATGTGGTGCTGCTCAGCGACTGGACCGATCTGGCGCCCGCCGACCTGTACGCGCGGCTGAAGAAAATGCCCGGCCACGACAACTACAGCAAACGCACGGTGGGCGATTTCCTGCGCGATGCCAAACGCGACGGATTGGGCGCGACGCTCGCGGACCGCAGGATGTGGGGCGAGATGCGGATGACGCCGACCGATCTGTCCGACGTCAACGCGCACACCTACACCTATCTGATCAACGGCACCACGTCGCTGGGCAACTGGACCGGTCTGTTCGCGCCCGGCGACAAGGTGCGGCTGCGGGTCATCAACGGTTCGGCGATGACCCACTTCGACGTGCGCATCCCCGGACTGACGCTGACCGTGGTCGCGGTGGATGGGCAGAACGTACATCCGGTATCGATCGAGGAATTCCGCATCGCGCCGGCGGAAACCTTCGACGTCATCGTCACGCCCAGCGGCCAGGACGCATTCACGATCTTCGCCCAGGATATCGGCCGCACCGGTTACGTGAGCGGCACGCTGGCGGTACGCGAAGGCCTGCGCGCGCCGGTGCCGCCGGTGGATCCGCGACCGATCCTGAGCATGGCGGACATGGGACATGGCGGCACGGGGCACGGCGGGATGGATCACGGCAGCATGGATCATTCCGGCATGGAGCATGGAAGCATGGACCACAGCGGCCACGACATGTCGGCGATGAAGGGCGCGCCGATGAAGGGCATGGAAGGCGGCTGCGGCGCGAACATGTCGGGCTCGATGTCGGGCGGCATGCAATCGCATCCCGTCAGCGAAGCCGGCAATCCGCTGGTCGACATGCAGACCATGACGCCGACGCCGAAACTCGACGACCCCGGCATCGGCCTGCGCGGCAACGGCCGCAGGACGCTGAGTTACTCGATGCTGCGCAGCCTGTTCGACGATCCCGACGGCCGCGATCCCGGCCGCGATGTCGAACTGCATCTCACCGGGCACATGGAGCGCTTCGCGTGGTCGTTCGACGGCGAACCGTTCGCCAGCGCGGAACCGCTGCGGCTCAACTACGGCGAGCGCATGCGCATCGTGCTGGTGAACGACACGATGATGACCCATCCGATCCATCTGCACGGGTTGTGGAGCGATCTGGAAGACGCGAACGGCGAGTTCATGGTCCGCAAACACACCGTCGACATGCCGCCGGGCACGAAGCGCTCGTATCGCGTGCGCGCCGACGCGCTGGGGCGCTGGGCCTATCACTGCCATCTGCTGTATCACATGGAAGCGGGCATGATGCGCGAAGTGCGGGTGGAGGCATGAACATCATGCATCCCAGACTTGCCGCACTGTCCATCGCGCTCGCGTGCGCAACGGGCGTCGCGCAGGCCCAGCAGCACGATCACGCTGCGATGCAGGCCAAGCCCGCGCAGGTCGTTGCCGACGACGAAGATCATTCGAAGATGGACCACGGCAAGGTGGATCATTCGTCGATGGACCATTCCACGATGAACCATGCGCAGCAGGGGAAAGATGCGCCGCAGGCGCCGCGCACGCCCATTCCGCCGATCACCGATGCGGACCGCGAGGCGGCCGAACCGCCCGCGCACGGCCACCATCACGGCGACGGGGTGTTCTCGTATCTGCTGTTCGACCGTCTGGAAGCTTGGGACGCCGATCCCGGCGCCGGCCAGGCCTGGGAAGCCCAGGGCTGGATAGGTACCGACATGCACCGGCTGTGGCTGCGCAGCGAAGGCGAACGCGAAGCCGGCCACACCGAGAGCGCCGATGTCGAAGTGCTGTACGGACGACCGGTCGCGCGCTGGTGGGATCTGGTCGCCGGGCTGCGCCACGACATCGCGCCGGGCAATGGCCAGAGCTTCGCGGCCATCGGCGTGATGGGCATGGCGCCGCAGAAATTCGAGATCGAAGCCACCGCCTACATCGGCGCCTCCGGCCAGACCGCGGCGCGCATCGAAGCCGAATACGAACTGCTGCTCACCAATCGCCTGATCCTGCAGCCGGTCGTCGAAGCGGAATGGCACGGCAAGCGCGACGCCGCGCGCGGCATCGGCAGCGGACTGGGCACGGTCGAAGCCGGCCTGCGCCTGCGCTACGAATTCACCCGCCGGTTCGCACCGTACGTCGGCCTGGTCCACGAACGCAGCTTTGGCGGAACTGCAGATTTCATGCGCGACGACGGCGAAGCGACGCGCGATACGCGCGTGGTCGCGGGGGTGCGGTTCTGGTTCTGAAAGATCGGGGCTAAGGCGGATGCCGGTCGATCAAGACAGATCGCATCGGCGATGACATCGACTGGCATCCTGCCGGCATCGGCACGATCCGCCAATGCTCCGATGCCTTCAGCGGATCAACCCGGCCGGAACGTCCAGATCGATCGACAGCGCCAGATGGTCCGACCACGCCGCGGCCATGGCCTGCATGCCGCTGCAGGTGAGTCCATCGCTGACCAGGATGTGGTCGATCGCCCGTTGCGGGCGCCAGCTCGGGAAGGTGTGCACGGTGCAGGCCGGCGGCTGCAGGCGGGTGCGCTGGAACAGCAGCGACATCTCGGGCTGTTCGGCGGTGCAGTTGAAATCGCCCATCAGCACGCTGTGCGGATGGTCCTGAAGCAGTTCGCCGATGAAGGCCAGCTGCGAACGGCGCGAACCGGCGCCCAGCGAGAGATGGGCCACGGCGATGGTCAGGCTGTCGGCGTCGCGCCCGAAACGCGCGACCAGCACGCCGCGGCCGGAGATCCGGCCCGGCAGCGGATGGTCGCTGACATCGACCGGCTCCATCCGCGACAGCAGCGCATTGGCGCTGGACGCGACCATGCCGACCCGGCGGTTGGGCTGGTGGCTCCAGTAGTCGAAACCGGCGCGCTCGGCGAGGTAATGGGTCTGATTGGTGAAACCCGAGCGCCAGCTCCCCGGGTCGCTTTCCTGCAGCCCGACGATATCGTGCCGGGCGGCGAGATCGGCGATGGTGTCCAGCGAAGCGCGCTTGTTGCCCGCGGGCAGCACGTGCGACCAGCTGCGGGTCGCGTAATCGCTGTAGCGACGGGTGCTGGTGCCCGCCTGGATATTGGCGCTGAGCAGCCGCAACCGGCGCGTCGCCGGCGCGTCGGCGACCACGGTGCTGGCGTGCGGATCCATTGTTTCGATGCCGGATTCCTGCAACTCAGGGGGCCGCAGCGGCGGGCGCGGCGGCCTGCGCACGCTCATGGGCGATCAGGGCGTCGGCGATCTGCAGGCGCTGTTCCCAACTGCGGCCGCCGAGCACGCGGTACTTGCCGTTGACCATGAGGGTCGGCGTACCGGTGATCTGCTGGGTCTGGATGTACTGCCGCGCCTTGTTGAACTTGCCGGTCACCGCGAAGCTCTTCATGTTGGCGGCGAACTGCTTGGCTTCCACGCCGAACTGGGCGTAGAACGCGGCAAGATCGGCATCGCTGTCTTCGCCGCGCTCGCCCTTGAGCTTGCCTTCCAGATGGATGGCGTCGTAGGTGCGGGCGTGCGCCTTTTCGGCGATGCCCATGGTCTGGGCGGTGTAGAAGCTGCGCACATACTGGTCCCAGTTGCCGCCGAAGGCCGCCGGCACATAGGTGAAACGCACGTCCGGCCCGAGGGTCTTCTTCCAGTTCGCCACCAGCGGCTCGAATGCCGCGCAGGCCGGGCAGACGAAGTTGAACACTTCCACGACCTCGATCTTGCCGTTCAGCGGCTCGAACGGCTGACCGTTCTTGATGATCTCGTAGTCCGTCCCGAGTTTCAGGCCCGGAATCGCGCCGTTGGCCGGCGCAGCCGGTGCGGGCGCGGCGGCGGCATCGACGGCAGGCGTAGCCTCGACCGCGGCGGGCGCGTTCGGGTCGGCCGAAGCCTTCGCCAGCGCTTCGGCCGCGGCCATCACCTCGGCATCGTTCGGCGCGGTTTCGGTCGTGGCGGCCGGAGCGGCGGCGGTCTCTTCTTCCTTGGCGGTGCAGGCGGTCAGCGCAAAGCCGGCCAGCAGCGCGAAAATCAGGTGTCGCTTCATCGTGTATGTCTCCTGTCGTGTTGCGGATACTGCGCCCGAGGCTGTCCGGCATCGGCGCATCGGCGTGGTTTGCTCTGCGCCGGATCGACGCAGGGTTCGCGCGACTCAGCGTTTCCTGGCGGCGGCGCGTTCTATCGCGATCAGTCCATCCACGACCCGCATGCGCTCTTCGAGCGAGCGTGCGCGGACCACATATTTGCCGTTGACGATCAGCGTCGGCGTACCGCCGACGCGGTTGGCGACCGCGAAGGCCTGGGCCCGCGCCATGCGCCCGGCGACTTCCTTGGACTGCATCGAAGCCACCATCCTGGCGCGGTTCAGACCGTGCTTGGCGAGCCAGGTTCCAAGCTCCTCCACCGTGACGTTGCTGCGCGGCAGCGCGCCTTCCTCATGGATGGCGTCGAACATCGGCTGGTGGATCTTCGGCACCGCCTTGGCGGCATCGGCGGCGAAGAACGCCTTGGCGTAGGCGTCTTCCAGATCGAATGCGGCGGGGATGTACACGAAACTCACGTCGGCCGGGATCTTCTTCTTCCAGGCATCCACCATCGGCTGGAAATCCGCGCAGTGCGAGCACCAGTAGGCGAACACTTCGGCCACTTCGATCTTGCCGTTCGGCGCCTGCCAGCGCTGCCCCTTTTCAAGCACTTCGTAATCGACGCCGGGTTGCGGCGGACCGGACGGCGCCTGCGCGCAGGCGGTCAGCGGGAGGACGAGCAACAGCGACAGGAAAAGAGAACGCAACATGGACGGCATCCTGCAGGGGGAATGAAAAAACGCCAGCGCAGAGGATGTCCGGGCCGGCGTCGCGATTCAAGCGGAAGAACAGACGGGAGGACCTGAAGCGACGGATGCGTTCATGGGAACAGCCCCCACATGAACGACAGCGCTCGGAAGCGATCCCTCCGCGCCCGCCCAGCGGGCACGGAGGGCAGACATCAGCCCTGCTCGCCGCGCAAGTGCAGGCCCTGCATGTAGCTGGACAGCGACTGGATTTCCTCATCGGTCAGCGGCTTGGCGACCGACGACATGATGTGGAACAGCGCCGCATCGCGCTCGGTGGTGGTGCCGGTGCGGTATTCCTGCAGGCGACGGGCGGTGTACCACGCCTGCTGGCCGCCGACGTGCGGATACGCCGGACCCGGGTTGCCGGCGCCGGCAGGGCCATGGCAAGCCATGCAGGCGGGGATGCCGCGGCTGGTGTCGCCGCTGCGGTAGAGCTTCTGGCCGACTTCGTAGAACTTCATGCCCTTGTTCGGGCCTTCGGCGATGGCGGTGTCGTCGGCGATGCCGGCGCCCGACTTCTGGGTGGCGTAATAGGCGCCGATGTCGCGCATGTCCTCGGCGCTGAGGGCCGCGGCGAAGGGCTGCATGATCGCGTTGACGCGCTCGCCGCCCTTGAACAGCGCCAGCTGGCGGGCGATGTAGCGCTCGCTCTGGCCGGCGATGCGCGGATACAGCGACGGGTCGGTGGCGTTGCCGTCCAGACCGTGGCAAGCGGTACAGGTCGCGGCCTTGGTGGCGCCGGCCTTGGGGTCGCCGTTCTTGGCCTTGGCCAGCTCGGCCACGAACGACGCATCCAGCGGCACGGCCTGGACCGGCGCGGCTTCGGGCACGGGCGTGACCGTGGTCTGGGCGATGGCGGCAGCCGCCGCGATCGCGAGAACCGCGAGACCGGCGAAACCGTAGGCACGGGCGTGACGCATGCTCAACACTCCAAATGACGAGGCGGGACCGGCGAAATGCCGGCCACAGACCGAAACCGTGGAATTATCGTCGTCGCATCGGAGCGGGTCAAACGGCAATCGTCCCGTGCCGTGCGATCCTATGCCCATGGCTACCCCTTCGAACCCGTTTCATCGCTCCGGCTACCTGCTGGCCGCCCACACCCCGCGCCAGCTGCCGCCCGACGGCGGCTGGGAGGTCGCGTTCGCGGGCCGCTCCAACGCCGGAAAGTCCAGCGCGCTCAATGCCTTGTGTCAGCAGAACGCCCTCGCCCGCGTCTCCAAGACCCCCGGCCGCACCCAGCAACTGGTGTTCTTCGACATCCCCCCGCACGAAAACAAATTCCTGGTCGACCTGCCCGGCTACGGCTACGCCAAGGTGCCCAAGGACCTGCAGGCGCACTGGCAGGCCTTCCTGGCCGACTATTTCCGCAGCCGCGAAGCCCTCAAGGGCTTGGTAGTGGTGATGGACATCCGCCATCCGCTGAAGGATTACGACCGCCAGATCCTCGGTTACGCCATCGAGAACGGCCTGCCCGTCCACGCGGTGCTGACCAAGGCCGACAAGCTCGGCCGCGGCGCCGGGCTGAACGTGCTGCAGGCCGTGCGCAAGGACCTGCAGGCGGCCTACGGCGACAGCGTCAGCGTACAGACGCTGTCGTCGGAGTCGAAAGCCGGCGTGGAGGAATTGCGGCAGGTGGTGGCGCGGTGGTTGGGCATCAAATAAGGCACATACGCAATATGTGAAGCCCCTTACATCCGGCCGCGGGGCGCACCAGACATCAAAAAATCACGCACAACTCGTAGGCTGGGCTGCCAAGCCCAGCTGGAACCGCGGCGGGAGTGCTGGGCTTGGCAGCCCAGCCTACGAAACTGCGGGCGCCTCGTTCGAGCACGATGACGGCGCGCTGATCCGCAGGCTTCATTTCGCCGGCAACGGCCCGCTCGTCGCGATCTCGCCACGGCGGTCGTAACGCCGCGCGGTATCCAGCCGGCCGTCGCCATCGCTGTCGAACTCGCCGGAGACCGGAAAACCGTTGTCGTAAAAGACCGACTTGACCACATTGCCTTGTGGGTCCAGCCACTCTTCGCGGAATATCACGCCCATCGCGTATTCGCCGCGGTAATCGATCGTGCGATCCAGTCCGTCGTCCACCACCCAACGCTGCGGCTGGTTGTGATGGAAGCGCGTGACCGCTTCGTAGCCGCCGTCGAAATCATCGTCGCTTTCGACCATGTCGGTCGCTCCGTCGAGGCCAACGCGGACGAGCTGATCGGCCTTCCCGTCGCGATTGCGGTCGGATTCGACGCGCTCCAGACGTTCGCCCACGAAGAACAAGCGTTCTTCAGCGTGGCCGTCGCCGTCGTAATCGATGCTGGTGCCGTCCGACGGCCGGTTGTAGACGATCCAGACCATCGCCGCGCCCGCAAGCGCGCCGAACAGCAAGCATCCGATCACCGTGAAGACCGAAACGCCGCGGCGCGCGGGCAGCGGCGAAGCAGCGTGCTCCGGCGCGTCTCCCGCATCGTCCTCGATGTCTTCCACCTCGGCGCTTTCCCATCGCTCGACGACGGCGCGTGCGGCCGCGTAATCGTCATTGCCCACCTGCACCAGGATTTCGGTGTTCGCCGGCAATTCGCCGATCGCTCCCTGCAGATACTCGCCCTGGATGAATGCGTGGATGCCTTCCCCTTCCAGCATCTGCCGGATGAGATGCGCATCGGTGATGTTCGCGGCCCGATAGATGGTGATCATGCGTTTTCCTTTGGTGCGCGAGGAAACACCGGCCGCGGCACTTTACAACCACTGCCACCACGAACGCCATGCGCACGATGCGCAGCGCGCAATCTTCCCGCGATGCGCTTGCCTGATCCTGTTTCCCCGCGGATGACGCTACCGCTTCCATGTGATGTTTTGCGCCGTCGTGCGAATCAATGATGGCGCGATATCGCACGGCAACGGTCAGCAATGGCCGGTGCCGCCGGCGACTGCGCGACTTCGAGCCGGGTTCGCGCCATGCCCGATTCATTACCCCTGTTTCATTACCCATGTCCCATCTCACCCCAAGGAATCCGACAATGAAATCCATCAACAGGATCGCATCCGCCCTCGCCTTTTCGCTCGTTTCCGCCACGGCGCTGGCGGCGCCGCCTCCGAACTACTCGCAGCAGGTCTATCTGTGCAATTCGCACCTGCAAGCCAAGGTCGACATCACCTTCGGCCAGACCGGCACCACCGTCAACGTGCTGACCGAGTCCGGGCAGGTCAAGGACAATCCGTTCGCGCACGGTGTCGCGACCGGCATGGAGTATTCCGCCTTCGTGGCGGCGTCGACCAGGCCCAACGACACTTCGTCGTGGAGCATCAACAGCACGCAACAGGACGGCGTGGTCGGTACGCCGCAAAGCGCGATCGACATCGGCAACAGTACTTTCGTCAACTCGTCGAACTGCCAGATCAAGGGCACGGTCGTTCTGTCCACCGGCTGCCCGGCCGTCAGCAAGATGAGTCATGACGACGTGACGATCGAGCGCACCTGGATCGGCTGCGGGCTCTAATCCCGCATAGGCCTTTTTTTCCGAAGCATTCCGGCGACAGGCACTGCCTCCGGAATGTTCACCCGTCCTCGCGCAACCGCGGATCCATCCACGCGCGCAGCGCATCCACCAGCGCGTTGATCGCGACGATCAGCGCGCCCACCACCAGCACCACGCCCAGCACCAGCGTGTAATCGCGATTGAGCGCGCCCTGCACGAAATAGCGGCCCATGCCGGGGATGCCGAATACCTGTTCCACCACCGCCGAGCCGGTGACGATATTGATCAGCGCCGGCGACAGCCAAGCGACCACCGGCAGCAGCGCCGGCTTCAGGGCATGCGCGAACAGCAGTCGCGCTTCCGACAGCCCGCGCGCGCGCGCGGCAGTGAGATATTCGGCGTTGAGCGTATCGAGCATCGACGCGCGGGTGAGCCGCGCGCAGTAGGCGAGGTTCGGCAGGGCCAGCGCGATCACCGGCAGCACGATGCTGTTCCACTCGCCCCAGCCGCCCGCCGGCAGCCAGTGCAGCGTTACCGCGAACAGCAGCACCAGCAGCGGCGCGACCACGAATTTCGGCACCGCCAACCCAAGCCCTGCGAACAGCATCAGGCCGCGATCCAGCCACGAACCGCTGCGCAGCGCGGCCCATACGCCCATCGGAATGCCGCACAGCAGCGCCAGCAGCAGCGCGAGTCCGCCGTTGAGCAGCGACACCGGCAACGCCTGCGCAACCAGTTGATTGACGGTGTAGTCGGGATACTGGAACGACGGGCCCAGATCGCCGCGCGCCACGTCGCCCAGCCACGCGACGTACTGCGCCGGCAGCGGCCGATCGAGCCGATATTTCGCATCGAGTGCGGCCTGCACTTCCGGCGGCGCGGATTTTTCGGTGTCGAACGGGCCGCCCGGCGCGGTGCGCAGCAGCACGAAGCACAGGGTGGCCAGTAGCCACAGCGTCAGCAGCGCTTCGAGCAGGCGCGATGCGAAACGCTTCATCGAACCCCGCTCAAGCGCGCCGGATCAGGACTGCAGGCCATCAGACCTGCACGTCGAACAGACGACCGACGATGGATGCCGCCGCCATCGCCATCGCACCCCAGAAACCGACACGCAGCGCGCCGCGGAGCTTCGACGCGCCGCCGGCCCACGCCGCCAGAGCGCCCGAACCCAGCAGCGCTGCGAATGTCACCGCGAACGTGACCGCCTCGATGCGGCCTGCCGGTGCGAACACAACCGCTGCGATCGGCAACAGCGCGCCGCATGTGAACGCGGCCGCGGACGCCATCGCCGCCTGCAGCGGCCGCGCACTCAGCGCGTCGGTGATGCCGAGTTCGTCGCGCTTGTGCGCGCCCAGGGCATCGTGCGCCGTCAATTGCTGTGCGACCTGCACGGCCAGCTCGGGCGTGAGGCCGCGCTTGACATAGATATGCGTGAGTTCCTGCAACTCGTGCTCGGGCTCTTCGGCCAGTTCGCGGGTTTCCTTGGCGATATCCGCGCGTTCGGTGTCGGCCTGCGACTGCACCGACACGTATTCGCCGGCGGCCATCGACATCGCGCCGGCGACAATGCCGGCCACGCCGCTGCCGAGCACCGCGGTGGTGGTGGCGCCGGTCGCAGCCACGCCGACCAGCAGGCCGGCGATGGAGATGATGCCGTCGTTGGCGCCGAGCACGGCCGCACGCAGCCAGCCGACGCGGTCGGTACGATGGGTTTCGACATGCCAGCGGCGCATCGCGTTCTCCTGTGACGGATGGAGTCTTCCGATCCGTCGTTATTGTGACAGGCGCAGCCAGCGCGAAGGGTGACGATCCAGCGGATTCGCCTCGAACCCGCGCACCTGCGGCGACACCAGATGTTTCGACGTATAGAAGTACAGCGGAATCAGCGCATGCGCGTGCAGCAACCGGGTTTCGGCGGCGCGCAGCCAGGCGTTGCGCGCGGTCTCGCTGCGCGCGGCATCCGCATTCGAGAACAGTTCGCGATAGCGCGCATCGTCGTAGCCCGGCCAGTTCAGCGCGCCGTCGGCGGCGAACGCGCCGAGGAAGTTGCGCGCGTCGGCGACGTCGCCGATCCAGCCGCCGCGGAACACCTCGGTGATCGCGCGCTGCCTGCGGTTCTGCACGAACACTTTCCACTCCTCGTTGCGCAGCCGCACGCGTACGCCCAGCGTGTCGCGCCACATCGACGCCACCGCCAGCGACAGCCGCCGATGCGGCGTGGACGTGTTGTAGCGCAGCTCGATCGTCAGCGGATTGCGTTCGGAATACCCGGCGGCGCGATACAGCGCCTTCGCCCGCGCCTCGCGCCGCGGCTGATCCCAGTCGGCCCAGTGGATCTTCGCGGCGGCGTAACCGGGAATGCCGGGCGGAACGATGCCGTAGGCCGGGGTTTCGCCGAAGCCCGTGACATAGCGCGTGAGCTTGTCGCGATCCACCGCCAGCGACAGCGCCTCGCGCAGCTGCGGGTCGTCCTTCAGCGGCGGCCGCGTGATGTTCATGCCGAGCCAGAACGCGCCGACGTACGGCGAGATCCGCAAACGCTCGCCGAAACGCGCGCGCAGCTGCGGCAGGGGCTGCGGCGGCACGGTCTCGGTGATGTGCAGATCGCCGGCGGCGAAGCGCTGCAGTTCGGCGGCGGCGTCCTCGGTGACGTGGAAACGCACGCGCGGGATGCGCACGTCCGCGGCGGCGTGGAAACGCGGGTTGCGTTCGACGGTGAGATTCGCCTGCGGCGTCCATGCGACCAATCGATACGCGCCGTTGCTCACCAGCCGCCCCGGCCGCGTGTACTGGTTGCCATGCTGCGCGACTGCCGGCAAATACACCGGAAACGCGATCGGCAGCGTCAGCAGCGACGGCAGGAACACCTGTCGCGTGGTATGGATGCGGATCGTTCGCGCGTCGGGCGCGTCGATGCCGAGCGTCGCCGGCGGCGATTTGCCCGACTGCACATCGGTCGCATTGATCACGGCATCGAACTGTTCGGCGAACGGCGCCGCGGTGTCCGGCGCGAACGCGCGCCGGAAACCGGCGACGATCGCCGGCGCCGTCAAGGTTTCGCCGTTGCTCCAGCGCAGCCCTTCGCGCAGATGGAAGGTCCAGACGCGGCCATCGGCCGACACTTCCCAGCGTTCGGCCATGCCCGGAATCAGGCGGCCGGTGGCGTCCTCGCTCACCAGTCCTTCGTAGAGATCGCGCAGCACGTTGCCGCAGGCCACTTCCTGGCAGCGATGCGCATCCAGCGTGGACGGCTCGGGGCCGTTGCCGCGCTCCAGCTGCGCCGTGGCCTGCGCGGCGGCGTCGATGGAACACAGACACAGCAGCAGGGCAACGATACGCGTCATCGGCGGCGGCTATAGTGCGGAGCTTGCGATGTTAGGGCATGGCCCCCATGTCGCCTACCTGCGTCGTCGGGCCGGAGTTTTTCCCTGCCCGGCGCGTATTGTTTTCCGCAGTCCCGTTGCCTATCCCCCCGTTGTGGAATTCCCATGTCCAGCCCCAGCCATGTCGCCGACGCGCCCATCACCCATCGCGACCAGTTGGTGGCGGAACTCGCCTCCGGCGAAAAACCCAGAGCCGCCTGGCGCATCGGCACCGAGCACGAGAAGTTCGGCTTCCTTCTCGACAACCCCGGAGCGGATCCGGGGCAAGCCTTCGCGCCGCCCACGTTCGACGGCGAGCGCGGCATCGAAGCCCTGCTCAACGGCCTCACCCGTTTCGGCTGGGAGCCGGTGCAGGAGCACGACCGCACCATCGCCCTGCTCAAGGACAGCGCCTCGGTCACGCTGGAACCCGCCGGCCAGCTCGAACTCTCGGGCGCGCCGCTGGAGAACATCCATCAGACCTGCGCCGAGGTGGGCAGCCATCTGAAGGAAGTCAAAGCGGTCGCCGACGAACTCGGAATCGGCTTCCTCGGCATGGGCTTCCAGCCGAAGTGGCGTCGCGACCAGATGCCGTGGATGCCCAAGGGCCGCTACAGGATCATGCGCGACTACATGCCCAAGGTCGGCAGCCTCGGCCTGGACATGATGACCCGCACCTGCACCGTGCAGGTGAATCTGGACTACAGCAGCGAAGCGGACATGGTGAAGAAATTCCGCGTCTCGCTGGCGTTGCAGCCCATCGCCACCGCGCTGTTCGCCGATTCGCCGTTCACCGAAGGCAAGCCCAACGGTTATCTGTCCTACCGTTCGCACATCTGGACCGATACCGACCGCGATCGCACCGGCATGCTCGACTTCGTGTTCGACGACGGCTTCGGCTACGAACGCTATGTCGATTACCTGCTCGACGTGCCGATGTACTTCTCCTATCGCGATCACGAATACGTGGACGCCAGCGGCCAGAGCTTCCGCGATTTCATGGCCGGCAAGCTGCCGGCGCTGCCCGGCGCGCTGCCGACGATGCGCGACTGGTCGGACCACATGACCACCGCGTTCCCCGAAGTACGGATGAAGAAATTCCTCGAGATGCGCGGCGCGGACAGCGGCCCGTGGGGCAGGATCTGCGCGCTGCCGGCGTTCTGGGTCGGTCTGCTGTACGACGATGCCGCGCTGGATGCCGCCTGGGATCTGGTCAAGGATTTCAGCATGGACGAGCGCAACGCCCTGCGCGATGGCGTGCCGAAGCTGGCGTTGAAGGTGCCGTTCCGCGGCGGCACGCTGCTGGACCTCGCCCGCGAAGCGGTGAAGATTTCCGCCGCCGGGCTGCAGCGCCGCGCGGTGCTCAACAGCAACGGCGTCGACGAAAGCGGTTTTCTCACCCCGCTGATCGAAGTGGCGGAAAGCGGCGAGACCTCGGCCGAGCGCAAGTTGGCGCTGTATCACGGCGCGTGGAAGGGCGATATCGACCGCGTGTTCCGCGAATTCGCGTACTGACCTGCGGCACCTGTCGCGACTTGCGTCGCTCCCACAAACCCGGCGGCATTTCGTGTGGGAGCGACGCAAGTCGCGACGGGGCGGAAGAAAACCTTCCGTAGAGCGGCTTTCAAGCCGCTGGACCTGAAGCGCCATCGTTTCACTCTCGTCAGCCGTGGGCACGGCACATCATTTCGCCGCTGATCAAGCCCTGCGTGGGCCGGCCTTCAGGCCGCTCTACAGACCACCCCAGGGCTTCTCGCATATGCCTGCCCGCACGGAGGTAATGCATACGAATCCATATCCACCCGCCCCGGCTTTTGTGTACGCTCGACGGTTCGCACCCCACTGCGAGCCCCCATGCGCATACGCGACACCCTCGAATTCGCCGAGACCGACACCCTGCTGCGCGACGACGTGCGGCAACTGGGCGCCATGGTCGGCGACATGCTGGCCGAACAGGTTTCGGCCGAACTGCTGACCCAGGTCGAATCCGTGCGCCGCGCCGCGATCCAGCGCCGCGAGCAGGGCGACGACATCGACGAACTGGCCGAACGCCTCGCCGCGGTGCCGATGGAAGGCGCCGATGCCCTCGTCCGCGCCTTCGCCGCTTACTTCGGCGTGGTCAATCTGGCCGAACGCATCCATCGCATCCGCCGTCGCCGCGATTACCAGCGCAGCACCGACGCGCCGCAGCCCGGCGGACTGACCGCGGTGCTGCGCGCGCTGCGCGAGAAAGGCGTGACCCTCGACGAACTGCGCGAACTGCTGCCGCGGCTGCGGATCGAGCCGGTGTTCACCGCGCATCCGACCGAAGCCGTGCGCCGCTCGCTGCTGCTGAAGGAGCGCACCGTCGCCGAGCTGCTGATCGGCGACATCGACCGCCAGCGCACCCCCGCCGAACGCGGCGCCGACACCGCGCGCATCCGCCAGGCGCTCACCGCCAGCTGGCAGACCAGCGACACGCCCGCGCAGCAGCCGACCGTGGCCCACGAGGTCGAACACATCGGCTTCTATCTCAACAATGTGCTGTATCGCGCGCTGCCGGTGTATTACGAAGCCTTCGCCGACGCGATCGAACACGCCTACGGCGATGCGCCCGGCTACGAACGTTTCGAATTGCCGCCGATCCTCCGCTTCGGCACCTGGGTCGGTGGCGACATGGACGGCAATCCCAACGTCGGCGCCGATACCATCCTCGCCGCGCTTTCGGCGCAGCGCGCGCAGGTGCTGGCGAACTACCGCGCCGACCTGCGCGCGCTGGGCGAAATCCTCACCCAGAGCCGCGGCCGCGTGCAGGTGGACGACGCCATCGAAGCGCGCATCGTCGAATACACCGCGCTGCTGCCCGCAGCCGCCGCGAAGCTCAGCCCGCGACTGGGCGACATGCCTTATCGGCAATTGCTGGACCTGATCCGCGCGCGGCTGGCGGCGACGCTGGCCGGCGGTGCGCACGGCTATGCCGACGCCGACGGGCTGCTGGCCGACCTGCAGGCGATCGACGCCAGCCTCGTCCGCCATCGCGGCGAACACGCCGGCCGCTTCGCGCTGCAGCGCGTGCTGTGGCGTCTGCGCACCTTCGGCTTCCATCTCGCCACCCTCGATCTGCGCCAGGATTCCGGCACCCACGATGTCGCGATCGGTGCGCTGCTGGGCGACGCCGACTGGTCGTCGCGCGCGCCGGCCGACCGCATCGCGCCGCTGCATGCACTGATCGAAGGTCATGCACAGCCCGCCATCGATGCCGCCGGCGCGCAGCCGACGCTTGAGGTGATGCGCACCGTGCGCGAAGCGCGCGCGAGCTTCGGCACGCATGCGTTCGGCCCCTACATCATCAGCATGAACCGCAGCGCCGCCGACGTTCTGGCGGTGCTGGCGCTGGCGCGTGTCGCCGGTTGCGTCGAGCGGCATGACGAGACCGGCGACGAAGTCCCGCTCGACGTCGCGCCGCTGTTCGAAACCATCGACGATCTGCGCGCCGCGCCCGAGATCATGCGCGCGCTGTTCGACGACCCGGTCTATCGCCGCCACCTGCAGTCGCGCGGCGGCCGGCAGACGGTGATGCTGGGCTATTCCGACAGCGCGAAGGACGGCGGCATCCTTGCATCGCGCTGGGCGCTGCAGCGCACCCAGGCCGAACTGCTGGAACTCTCGCAGCAGGCCGGCGTGCGCATCGTGTTCTTCCATGGCCGCGGCGGCTCGGTCAGCCGCGGCGGCGGCAAGACCGAGCGCGCGATCATCGCCGCGCCGCGCGGCACCGTCGACGGCGTGCTGCGCGTGACCGAACAGGGCGAAGTGATCCACCGCAAGTACGGCATCCGCGCGCTGGCGCTGCGCAATCTGGAACAGGCCACCGCCGCCGTGCTGCGCGCGAGCCTGCGCCCGCGCCCGCCGGAACCGCGCGAACCGCGCTGGCGCGAACTCGCGACCGAACTCGCGCAGACCTCGCGCGGGCACTACCGCGCGCTGGTGCACGAGCATGCGGATTTCCCGGCTTATTTCCGCACCGCGACGCCGATCGACGTGATCGAACGCCTGCGCCTGGGCTCACGTCCGTCGAAACGCCGCGAAGGCGGCATCGATGCATTGCGCGCGATTCCCTGGGTATTCGCGTGGTCGCAGAACCGCTCCGGCCTGACCGGCTGGTACGGCGTCGGCACCGCGCTCGCCCACGGCATCGCCACCCACGGCCACGACACCATCGCCGCGATGGCGCGCGACTGGCCGTTCTTCGCCGCGATGCTGGACGACATCGAAATGCTGATGGCGAAATCCGACCTCGCCATCTTCGAACGCTATTCGCGTCTCGCCGGCCCGCTGCACGACGCGTTCTACGCCGGCATCGCCGCCGAGTTCGAGCGCACCGCCGACACCATCCTCGCGCTGCGCGGGCGCAGCCAACTGCTGCAGGACGACTATCGCCTGCGGCTGTCGATCCGTCTGCGCAATCCGTACGTCGACCCGATCAGCCTGCTGCAGGTGGAGCTGCTGCAGCGCTGGCGCGATACCGGCCGCGAGGACGATGCGCTGCTGCAGGCGCTGGTGGCCACGGTCAACGGCATCGCCGCGGGCATCCAGAACACCGGCTGACTTTTTTTGTGGGAGCGACGCAAGTCGCGACGCGGGCCGGCTGACCTGAACGCGCGGCTTTTGGCGTTCTGGCTTCCGTATCGATGACCGGGACGGGAATAACCCCCGCGTATCGGTATCGCGTCGGGGATATCGGGGATGTTTACAGGGGGCGCCACGCGCGTCCCCTGCGGGCAAGGTATCTGCCGCCGCGCTCGACAACCCCTCATTGGAATCATCGAATGAAACATGGAACCCGGACCAGGCTCGCCTTGGCCTGTGCTTTGTTGCTCGGCGCCGTCGGCGCCGCCCATTCCGCCACGCTGGTCACCGACTGGAACGACCAGGCGCTTCAGGCCGTGCGGGCCACCCGCATGGCGCCGCCGATCTTCGCGCGCGCCAACGCCATCGTGAACACCGCCATATACGACGCCTGGGCGGCGTACGACAACAAGGCCAACGGTACTCAGCTCGGCGGCGAACTGCGTCGGCCGGCCTCCGAGCGCACCGACGCCAATCGTCGAAAGGCGATGAGCTTCGCCGCCTACCGCACGCTGGTCGAACTCTTCCCGACCCGCACCGCGCAGTTCGCCGCCGAAATGGCGCGCCTGGGCTACGACCCCGCCGACACCAGCGGCAATCTCGCCACCCCGCAGGGCGTGGGCAACGTCGCCGCCGCAGCGCTGATCCAGTTCCGCCGCAACGACGGTTCCAACCAGCTCGGAAATCTCAACGGCGGCGCGCCGTACAGCGATTACAGCGGCTACGTGCCGGTGAATTCGCCGACGCAGATCATCGACCCCACCCGTTGGCAGCCGCTGTCGGTGCCCAACGGCAGCGGTGGCTTCAATACCCAGAGCTTCCTGGTGCCGCATTGGGGCAACGTCAAAGGCTTCGGTCTGGCGCGCTATAACCAGTTCGCGATCAAACCGCCTGCGGCGCTGGGCAGTTTCGAGTTCTGGCGCCAGTCGGTGGAAGTGCTGACGTACAGCGCCACGCTGAGCGACCGCACCAAGACCATCGCCGAATGGTGGGCCGACGGCCCGGGTTCGGAAACCCCGCCGGGCACCTGGATGCTGTTCGCCAAACAGGTTTCGGATCGCAAGCACCACACGCTCGGCCAGGACGTGCGCATGCACTTCGCGCTGAGCAATGCGATGTTCGATGCCGGCATCGCGGTGTGGGGCTACAAGCGCCAGTACGACTATGCCCGCCCCGTCACCACCATCCATCATCTGTTCAAGAACAGGCCGATCGTGGCGTGGGGCGGCGAAGGCCAAGGCACGAAAGTGATCCTCGGCCAACACTGGCGTCCGTATCAGGTCGCGACCTTCATCACGCCGCCGTTCTCGGAACACGTCTCCGGCCACAGCACCTTCAGCTCGTCCGCAGCCGAGGCGCTGAAACTGTTCACCGGCAGCGACAGCTTCCCGAATTCGGTGGTCGTGCCGGCCGGTTTCTCGGCCGTCGAACCCGGCGTCGTGCCAGCGCAGCCCGTCACGCTGTCGTGGCCGACGTTCTCGGCGGCCGCCGATGAAGCCGGCATCTCGCGCCTGTACGGCGGCATCCACTTCCGCAACGGCGACCTGGAAGGCCGCAAACTGGGGCGCAAGGTCGGCGCCCAGGCGTATGCGTTGACCCGCGCCTACATCAACGGCAGCGCGGGCAACTGATCCACCCGCCCGGGCCTTGGCTTCGCCGGGGCCCGGACTCGATACAAGTCACGAAAAAAGCCGCAGCGATGCGGCTTTTTTCGTGTCTGCGATGCGATGCGCGTAACGGCATCATGCCGCGTCGCCCGCCGTTCGACGCGGCGTACCTTCGAGTCAATAGTTGGACATCACCGACACGATCGCCGGAATGCTGATCAGCGTCCCCAGCGCACCGGTCACGATCCCGATCCATGCGCGGATCTTGCTGGTCGTCGCGCCATAACTCGACTCCTGCGCCTTCCATTTCTTCAACCCGAGCACGCCGAGCACGATCGCGAGCGGACCCAGGATGATGCCGAAGAAACAAAGCACGACCGACGCGATGCCGATGTAGCAGGAAAACGCCGCCAGCGGATTCGTTGGGATGATCGCGTCGATTGCGGTGGCGGATGGGCGTTGCTGGTCGGTCATGGGGTTGCCTTATGTCAGGTCGATTGGGATGCGAGCATCTTATTCCACGCAATGCGTGTGCTTTCGTAGGGTGGGGTGAGCGCAGCGATGCCCACCATTCGGGCGTATCAGTTCCCGCAGAAGCTGGGCGAGCATGTGGTCAAATGACTCAGATGATGCGATGGTCTGATTGCAGGGTGGGCATCGCTGCGCTCACCCCACCCTACGCGCCTATCTTGCGCGGTGTGGGAACCTTCGTAATACACAAGTGTAGAAATGCGCACACATTCGACACCCATTAGAAGTTAGTTTTCGGACAGCGCACGGCATTTTGCCAAGTTCTTAAATAAACTTGCGGGATACGATTCTGGATTATTCAACTTAACCTTAGCGATTACCTGCGAAATAACACCCTTAGTTACTTCCGGAACCGCACTTGAAAATTTTGCAAAAGACTCACCATGCTTCATTCCAATAGCCATCAGAATCGACCATTGAATGAAGCGATTGCCGTGTACGCAGATCAGGCTCTCTCGTCCGGTGTAATTTTTTGACTCTTTTTGCAATTCTTCATCTACAGCGCGCAGCGCTTGAACAACCTCCCACAGAGCCGGGCCGGTTAGCGCCTTATTAAAAAGTTGCTTGTATGGGGCTTTACTTATGTCATCCCAAAGCTTGCCTATTTCACGTTTCGCCTGTACTGCCAATGCAACGTCTTGGTGAGAGCATGCTAATGCGACTGTAGCCTCAGCGAGATCAAATCTCTGCCCTGAAGCACCAGAACCGCTGCCTGTCTTATAGGTGTATTCAACGCCTTCAATATGCAACTCTTGGCGAATTCTTTCCTGCTCAGGATCTAAAGCCACAAAGTCGCGCTTTTCAATTGCATTCTGCGTGTTTGTGAATCGGGTAACTTCCGAGCCAAATGTCTCTTCGCTCTTTGAACTTGATATTATTCTCAATGGAACCATTGCTTTTGAAACAGCTTCTAAATTCTGCAATGCAGCAGCATGAATTGACCCTACAGTCTGCGCGCCATTTACAACAGAAAACCCAGAGCATTCAAATATTCCAAACTCAGTAGAATTGCCTCCTAGAGGCTTTTTTGCAACATCGCTTGAAATGGCAGTAATGCCATTGTTGAAATACCAAAAATCTTGAGGTCTATCTATTAGTGTTTTAACTATATCCTGATTAACTACACTGCTTCCGATAAAATGTCGCAAATTGCTGTCGAATAGCCTGCTCCCATGAGTCTGCAACCAAGCTGAAACATCTGCGGCTGAAATCTGACCATAGATTGCGAAGTGTGGCTCTCTCACCTGCCCCCATGCCGTTATATGAACCTCTATCGAAATGGGCGTCCCAGCAACGCCGGTTGCAACAGCCTTATGCAAATCAGTCTGCGCAAGAACTCGTACAGACATTAATTCTGACGTGTCATTTTGCGATTCAACATAATCATTAATTACAGCCGAAACGTCGACATTCAGGCTTTCTTGTCCGGTATGCGCAATTACAAGCGCAAACTTTGCATTTGCATCATACAATGCACTTTCAATATCAGTTTTTCTGGCTTTTATTCGGTCATTCAAGCCCTCTAAATCATTATCCAAAACCTTTCTCACGCCCTCAATGAATTTGAGCGCATCGCCCAGCTCAATTGAACCATGCCCGTCGCTATGCCACTTCGTCTGTGCCAAATAAAGAGTTCGCTCTTTGGCATCAAAATAAATTAAATCTATTCCACCGTCCTTGCTTCCATCTGTTACAAAATTTCCAACTTCATTCAAGGGAGCTTCGGAAAGATGAGATACCGCCAGCACACTCAAACCACGCGACAAAAATGCTTTTTGATACTGTGCTGAATCAACATGAGATAGGTAATCTCCCATGTAAACAACATCTTTAAGGTGCGTGGTGATGTATCCCTCGATGTGCTTAACATGTAGCTTTGACATAGAAATGCATCCGTTGCCATGATGGGTTTTGCTGCACCCTACACTACCATCAGTTCTTGAACCGACTGCCGCTCCGTTATCGCGGCTTCCGCCGCTCCCACGGGATTGCGGATAACACTTACGTCAGCCCGCCGCGCCTTCCAGCGCCCCCACAAATGCAGCGACGCCGGTCGACTGGACATCACAGCGCCTATCCTTATACTCCCCCCCACTACCAGACGCGACCGCCATGCCCCACTCCCCCGCCGAGAAAAAGAAGGCTCTGACCCGCCTGCGTCGCATCCGCGGGCAGACGGATGCGCTGGAGCGGGCGCTGGAGGCCGGCAGCGACTGCGGGGCGGTGCTGCAGCAGCTCGCGGCGATCCGCGGGGCGGTGAATGGGTTGATGGCGGAAGTGCTGGAAAGCCATCTGCGCGAGACCTTCGGCGATGTCGCCGCCAAGGACGCCGCGAAGCGCAGCGCGCAGGACGAAAGCGTGCAGCAGGCGATCGCGCTGGTGCGTTCGTATCTCAAATAACGTGTGTTGTCCCACCTACTATTCGGAGTATCGCCATGAAATCACGCGCCGCCGTCGCTTTCGGTCCCGGTCAACCGCTGCAGATCGTCGAGATCGACGTCGCACCGCCGCGCGCGGGCGAGGTGCTGGTGAAGATCAGCCACACCGGCGTTTGTCACACCGATGCGTTCACGCTCAGCGGCGACGATCCGGAAGGCATCTTTCCGTCGGTGCTCGGCCATGAGGGCGCGGGCGTGGTGGTGGAAGTGGGCGAAGGCGTGACCTCGCTGCAGCCGGGCGATCACGTGATTCCGCTGTACACGGCCGAATGCCGCGAGTGCAAATTCTGCAAATCGGGCAAGACCAATCTGTGCCAGAAGGTGCGCGCGACGCAGGGCAAGGGGCTGATGCCGGACGGCACGTCGCGCTTCTCGTACAACGGCGAGCCGATCTTCCACTACATGGGCTGCAGCACGTTCAGCGAGTACACGGTCGTCAACGAGATCTCGCTGGCGAAGATCAATCCGGAAGCGGATCACGAAAAAGTCTGTCTGCTCGGCTGCGGCGTCACCACCGGCCTGGGCGCGGTGCACAACACCGCGAAGGTGAAGGAAGGCGACAACGTCGCGGTGTTCGGCCTCGGTGGCATCGGCTTGGCGGTGATCCAGGGCGCGCGTCAGGCGAAGGCCGGCCGCATCATCGGTATAGACACCAACCCGGGCAAGTTCGAACTCGCCAGGCAGATGGGCGCGACCGAGTGCGTCAATCCGAAGGATCACGACAAGCCCATCCAGGACGTGATCGTGGAGATGACCGACGGCGGCGTGGAATTCAGCTTCGAATGCATCGGCAACGTGCACGTGATGCGCGCGGCGCTGGAATGCTGTCACAAGGGCTGGGGCGAGAGCGTGATCATCGGCGTGGCGGGCGCAGGACAGGAGATCAGCACCCGCCCGTTCCAGCTGGTGACTGGCCGGGTCTGGCGCGGCTCCGCGTTCGGTGGTGTCAAGGGGAGAACGCAATTGCCGGGGATGGTGGAGCAGGCGATGCGCGGCGAGATCGATCTGGATCCTTTCGTGACCCACACCCTGCCGCTGGAACGGATCAACGAGGCCTTCGATCTCATGCACGAAGGCAAATCGATCCGCACCGTCATTCACTACTGACCGGACGAAATCTTGGAACGCATCGAACATCGCGCCTGTTTCGGCGGTTGGCAGGACGTCTACCGACACCATTCCGATACGCTGGGCTGCACGATGCAGTTCGCGGTCTATCTGCCGCCGCAGGCGGAGCAACGTCGCTGTCCGGTGATCTACTGGCTGTCGGGCCTGACCTGCAACGAACAGAATTTCATCACCAAGGCCGGCGCGCAGCGGTATGCGTCGGACCACGGGGTGATCGTGGTGGCGTCGGATACCAGTCCGCGCGGCGACGACGTGGCCGACGCCGATGGCTACGATCTGGGCAAGGGCGCGGGCTTTTATGTCAACGCGACGCAGGCGCCGTGGTCGACGCACTACCGGATGCAGGATTACGTCGCGCATGAACTGCCGGCGCTGATCGAAGCGCGTTTCCCCGCCACCGACGTGCGCTCCATCAGCGGCCATTCGATGGGCGGCCATGGTGCGCTGGTCACCGCATTGCGCAACCCGGGGCGCTATCGCAGCGTGTCGGCGTTCTCGCCGATCGTTGCCCCGTCGCAGGTGCCGTGGGGACAGAAGGCCTTCGCCGCGTATCTTGGCGATGATCGCGAGGCGTGGAAGGCGTGGGATGCGTGCGAACTGATCGCGACCGTGCAGGAACGTTTGCCGATCCTGGTCGATCAAGGCGACGGAGACGAATTCCTGGAGACGCAATTGCAGCCGGAACGCCTGCAGGACGCCTGCGATGCGACGGGTCATCCGCTGGATCTGCGCATTCGCAAGGGTTACGACCACAGCTATTACTTCATCGCCAGCTTCATCGGCGAGCACTTCATCTTCCACATGCGACGGTTGAATCTCGCACGTTGATATCTTGTAGGAGCGGCTTTAGCCGCGAGCTTCACCCAACGCAAAGCTCGCGGCTAAAGCCGCTCCTACAGGGCGAAATCGGTGTAGGCAAAACGTCCGTCGCGCAGCACGGTCTCGCCTGTCGACACCGCGATCGGCGCTGCGAACATCGGGCCGGCATGCACCAGCGTGTGGAATTCGCCGTTCTCGCCGCAGGGGTCGCAGGCGGCCGGCAGATCGCGCAGCAGCGCCTCATCGAAATCGCGACCGCTGAAGCCGGCGTCGAGTTGTTCCGTATCCACGCACACCACCTGCGCGCGCAGGCCGCCGGCGATCATCGTGCGCGCCAGGGTCGCGGTGTAATCCGGCGATGGATCGAAGAGCGGAAAATGCGGCGTCCAGTCGAGTCCGGCGCACAGCGCTTCGCGATAGGCGCGGATATCCGCGAGGAACAGATCGCCGAACGCGATATCGCGCAGCCCCGGCCAGCGCGTGCGGGCGCGATCGAGCGCATCGGCGAAGGTGGCGCGATAGATTTCGTTGCTGGCGCGCTGCGGCATCCACGCTTCGATCACCGGCAGGCCGCAGGCCGCGGCCTGCGCGTGCAGGATGTCGCGACGGATGCCCTGCATCGCGATACGGTCGTAGCCTTCGGTCAGCGTGGTGACCAGGCCGACCACTTCGACATCATGACGTTGCTGCAGGATATGCAGCATCCAGGCTGCATCCTTGCCGCCGCTCCACGACAGCAGCAGCGGCAACGTCATGCAGCGCTGACGTCGCGCAGCTCCCAGCCGTTGCCCGCGAGCAGACGCAGGCGATGCTTGAGGATGGTGCCGGGAATCGAGGTGATCGCGATGAGGTCGATCTTCAGATCGTGCTGTTCGCCGCGCACGGTGGCGGCGGGATCGGTCGCGCCGAGCCCCGGATCGACAGCGTCCGGATCGTCCTGCGTCGCGCGCCAGCGCTGGAACAGCGCGTCCTCGCGCAGCGCCGCCTGCAATTCCTCGGCCATGCCTTCGGGTCCATGCGAACGGAACGCGAATACGCCGGCAGCGCTGAGCGCGCCGGGGTCTGGAATGCTCAGATAGAAACGCGTGGCCATGGTTCGATCCGTTCGCAGTGGGAAGACCAGCATAGCCCAGCAGCGGCCGCCCCATGCGCGACCGTCGCCGTCGGGCAGCGGATCATTCCTTGAATTCGTGCGGCTCGGACGCGAAACCGATCACCAGCGAACCCTTGCCGACGTTGACCATGCCGGTGAGGCTCATCACGCTCTCGAACACTTCGACGCGGGCATCGCGACAGGCGTCGATCAGCGAGACGTAGCCCGGCAGCAGGCGCATTTCCTCCAGATCGCCGCCGTAGCTCAGGCACATGGTCGGCGTCATCAGGCCGCTGCGCACGCGCTCGATGGCGAAGGCGAACAGTTTGCGCACGGCGGTATCCCAGCCGCGGATCTTCGCCACCGGCTTGGTCTCGCCGCGGTTGCAGTACAGCACCGGCTTGATGTCCAGCGCGCTGCCCAGCGTGGCGCTGAACAGGCTCACGCTCTTGTCGCCCTTGGCCCGCGTGCGCGAACGCAGATACATCAGATCGCGCGGCACCATGTAGGCGTGGGTATTGATGGCGAGGTTGTCCAGCCGCGCGCGGATCTTGGCCACGCCTTCGCCGGCGTGGATCATGCGGATGGCTTCGACCGCGGTGACGCCCTGCCCGGCGAACAGCGACTGGGTGTCCATGACCCGCAGCGCGAATGGCGCGGTATGCCCGGCCGCGGTGCGGATCGGCCGGTATTCGTTGAGGATCACGAAACTCGCCTGGGTGGCGTTGTCGAAGATCGGGCTGCGGTTGCGGGTGACCGTGAGGCAGAAAACGTGGTCATATTCGATCACCAGTTTCTGCAGGAACACATCGCGGATCTGGTTGACCGTGAACGGCATGGTCTCCGCCTCGGCGCCGCGCTCGGCGACGTGCGAGTGGAGGAATTCGAGCGTGGCTTGTTCATTGCGGTGATCGGCAAGCACCGCGTCCCCGATCTTGACCGTGATCGGGAGGATTTCGATGTGATTCCGTTCGATGTAGCTCCCTGGCAGATCGCATGCCGAATCGACAACGAGACCTATGCGCATGATGGCGGCTTCCGAAGGGGGCGAGAGTTACGACTGCCTTCCTTGCGAGAATATGCCCGTCGAGATGAACGCGGCCGCCCCTGTTCAGCCGCGCTGCACGCCAACCGGCAACTCCGCGACCCGACGCATCTCGGCGTCTTCCAACAACGCCGGATCGCGCAGAGCCGCTACTGCGAACTCGTGGGCATCATTCCCCCAAAACAGCGAACTGCCAAGTGCCAGCGTGGGTACGCCGAAAACACCCGCAGTCAGCGCGACTTCCGTGCAGTTGCGCAGCATCGCCTTCACTTCAACGGAATCCGCTACGCCGACCGGCAATCCCAGCATTTCGCGCACCGGTTCCAATGCCTGCGCGGTGTCGGCAACACGCCCCTGCGCCCAGATCCAGTCGAACAGCGCATCGATGGATACGGGCGACGCGCCTGCTGCAATGCACAAACGCAGCGCGGGCAACGGATTGAACGGATGCTTCGGCGGGAACCGCAGCGGCACGCCCGCCTGACGCGCCTGCCACAGCACGTGCTGGTATGTGAATTCGCGTTTGCTGGGAATTTCCGCCGGCCCTTTCTGGCCGCGCGTGTCGAGCACGGCCGCGAACAGGATCGGCACCGGCACGATGGCGTGCTCGGTCATCAGCGCGCGCACCTTCGGCCACTGCAGATAGGCGAAGGGCGAAATGAAATCGAAATACCAGCGGTTGGCGGGTTCGGGCATGTCAGGTTCCGGAAAAAAAAATGGCCGACGGCTCAACAGCCGACGGCGTTGTGCTCGGCGACCGCGTGCAGCAGTTCGTCGCCTTCGGCAGCGCCGGAGAGGAACAGCACGGGCCGCGACAGGTTGTAGTGATCGGTGGTGTCGAAGAGGAGATCGAGCTTGCCGTCGCGGTCGAGATCGCCGGCGAAGATTAGATGCGGTGTGGCATCGTCGCCCAACATGAGGCCCGGCCTGCCCTCCATCTGCTGCGCGGTCATGCGCACCAGGATCTGGCTGCGCTCGCCCTCGATCAGCGCAATCGCGCACATCAATCCGCCATCGGCCACAGCGGTTTCGCAACGGGTCGCAAGCCGGTAGGCCTTGTCGCCCAGCGTCAGGGTCTGTGCGACGAGGCCGGAATCGCCGGCAGTGTCTTCGATCCGGGCCCGCGCCACCGGCCCGGCCTGCAGGCCGGTGCCGCGCAGATAGGTGAGGACATCGGCCTTATCGCTGCCGACCTCGCTGCCGGTGGCCTGGCCTTCGGCGTCGAGCAGTTCGTCGAACACGGTTCTCACCCGCAGGCGCGCGGTGTCGAGCCGCGCATCGTCCGCCTGCACGCGCAGCGCGAGCCAGCGCTCGCCGTGGCGCGCCACCGCTTCGCCCTGATGGAACGTGCCCGGCGGCTGCAGCGCATGCGCGCCGGGCAATGCGAACGCCAACAACAAGGACAGCATCGACCCGCTCCGGACTCAGTTCTTTCCGGCAGGATACGCCCTCGGCAGCTCGCCTTCCGCGCGCAGATAGCGGTCGCGCAGTTCGGTCTGTCGGCTGCGCATCGGGATCGCGCGGCCGTCGAACCACACCTGCGCCGCCACCGTGCTCACGTCCAACGGGTCGCCGGTCCACAGCACCAGATCGGCGCGTTTGCCCACCGCGATGGTGCCGATGCGGTCGCCCACGCCCAGCACGTCGGCCGGCACCCGGGTCAGACCGGCGAGGCCGTCTTCCCACGGCAGCCCGCTGGCGACCGCGATGCCGGCGCCCTGGCGCAGCTTGCGGGCGTTGTGGCTGGGGTCGTTGGACTGCACGAAGCTGACCGGCACGCCGGCCGCGCGCAGGCGCGCGGCGTTCTGCAGGGTCGCGCCGATCTCGTCGAAGCTGTGCGGCAGGTTGGCGAAGGGATCGACGAACACCGGCACCTTCGCCGCGGCCAGCTGCGGCGCGAGGATCCACGCCTCGGAACCGCCCTGGATCGCGATACGCACGCCGTGGCGCTGCGACCAGCGCAGCAGCTGGCGGATGTCGGCGGCGCGATGCACGCCCACCATCACCCGGCCGCCGTTGTTGAGATAGCGCGCCAGGGTGTCGCGGCCGGCGGGCGTGAGCATCGCCATCGGCGAACCGGCGGGGATGCGCCCGCGCACTTCGTCGATGAACTGGTCCAGCAGCATCCACTGGCTCGCGCGCGTGCCGCCGCTGAGCCCGGCGCCGTCGCTGCCCAACTGCACGAACAGCAGCTTCGGCCCGGCCGGATCGGCGCTGCCATCCAGCCGCACCACCGCGCCCTGGCCGGCGATGATCGAGCCACCGTTGACCGCATTCGCGCCCAGCAGGGTGAAACCGATGCCCTCGACCCGCGCGATCGGCACCAGCAGCGAGGCCGGATTGTAGGCGAGGGTCACGTCGAATTCGGGCCGCACCACCATCTGCTTGCCCTGGCCGAGCGCCAGCGACTGGTCGGTGGTCGGATCTTCCGCCGACACTTCATCCAGACCGATCGCGGTGACCCCGCCGAACAGCGTCGGCGTGAGCGGCTTGCCGCCGGCATCCACCACCTCGACGCCATTCGCGGACAGGCCGCGGCCGACCGCGGCGATGTTGCCGTCGCGGACCAACACGTCGGTGTTCTGCAGCGTGCCCTGCGCGCCCGCGGTGTGCACGGTGGCGTTGCGGATCAGGACATTCTGGGCGGCGGCGTTGCCGACCAGCAGCGACAGCCCGATGGCCAGCAGTGTTTTGCGGAAGCAGCGGCTCATCGCACGCCTCCTTCGATACCCTGTCCGGGAATGCTCTGGCCCAGCATGAAATCGGAGGTCGGCTGGCGCGACGGGTCGTTGCGGTCGTAGACGCGCGCGCCGTCGACATAGACCTGCTCGGCCTTCGCGTACACGCTGAACGGGTTGCCGCTCCACAGCACCACGTCGGCCATCTTGCCGGCTTCCAGCGTGCCGGTCTTGTCGAGGATGCCCAGCGACTTCGCGGCGTTGGAGGTGATCCAGCGCACCGCGCGTTCCGGCGGAATGTCGATGCCGACGCGCTGCGCGCTGGCCATCACTTTCGCCGCTTCCTGATTCAGGCGCTGGATGCCTTCGTCCGAATCCGAATGCACGATCGCGCAGCCGTTCTGCGGCCTGTCGACGAGGGCGATGTTTTCCTGGATGCCGTCGAACGCTTCCATCTTGAAACCCCACCAGTCGGCCCACAGCGCGCCGCAGATGTTTTCCTTCGCCAGGCGGTCGGACAGCTTGTAGGCCTCCACGCCGTGGTGGAAGGCGCTGATCTTGAAACCGAATTCCTTCGCCAGATCCATCATCACCGCCATCTCGTCGGCGCGGTAGCAGTGGATGTGCACCAGGATGTCGCCGTTGATCGCGCCGGCCAGCGTGTCCATCTTCAGATCGCGCTTGCCGCCGCTGTCGTTGGAACTGTCGGTGGCGTCCGACGCGCTCTGCCACCAGCGCTTCTTCTGCGCGGCGGCCTTCTTGGGCCGGTTCTTCTTGAGATATTCGCTGGCGTCGATGAACGCCGCGCGATAGCCGGCGACGTTGCCCATCCGCGTCGAAGGGCCGCCGCGCTCGCCGTACACGCGCTTGGGATTCTCGCCGCAGGCCATCTTCAGGCCCCAGGGCGCGCCCGGGAATTTCATGCCCTGGTAGGTGGTGGCCGACACGTTCTTCAGGGTCACGCCGCGGCCGCCGATCAGGTTCGCCGAACCGGGCAGGATCTGCAGCGTAGTCGTGCCGCCGGCCAGCGCCGTGGCGAAACCCGGGTCCTGCGGCCACACCGAATGCTCGGCCCACACGCCCGGCGTGGTGGGCGAGGTGGCTTCGTTGCCGTCGGAATGCGAACGCGTGCCGGGGCTGGGATACACGCCGAGGTGCGAATGCACGTCGATGATGCCCGGGGTGATCCACTTGCCGCGGCCATCGACGCGGATGGCGTCGGCGGGCGCGTCCAGATTCGCGCCGACCGCGACGATCCTGCCGTCGCGCATCAGCACATCCGCGCCGTCGAGGCGCGTGCCCGTGCCGGTGAGTACGGTGGCGCCGCGGATCAGCACCGGCGGCGACGCGATCATGCGGTAGGTGCTGGCGTACGGATCCTGCGCGAAGCGCGAGGCGCTTTTCGCGGGTGCCTCGGCGGCCCGTGCGGGCGACAACGCAGGCGCCAGCACCAGCGCAGGCAACACGGTCGCGGCCAGCGCGACGACGAAAGTTCGATGCATGACGATTGATGCCCCCGGCAAGACGCCCACTCGGACGGTCCGCCACCCTAGCCCGCTGCCGCCCCGGTGCCAACCATGACCAAGGTCATGGTGCAAAATGTGAGGCATTACCGGAGAAGACACATGAAAGAAAAAGACCAGATCGTCGAGAACTGGCTGCCGCGCTACACAGGCGTGCCGCTCGACCAGTTCGGACAGCACATCCTGTTGACCAATTTCGGCGGCTATCTCGGCCACTTCGCGCGCATGACCGGCGCCCGGATCGTCGGCATCGACCGGCCGATGCCCAGCGCCACCGCCGACGGCATCACCATGATCAACTTCGGCATGGGCAGCCCCAACGCCGCGACCATGATGGATCTGCTGTCGGCGATCATGCCGCACGCCGTGCTGTTCCTCGGCAAATGCGGCGGGCTGAAGCGCAAGAACCAGCTCGGCGACCTGGTGCTGCCGATCGCCGCGATCCGCGGCGAAGGCACCAGCAACGATTACCTGCTGCCCGAAGTGCCGGCGCTGCCCGCGTTCGCCCTGCAGCGCGCGGTGTCGACGATGATCCGCGACCTCAACCACGACTACTGGACCGGCACCGTCTACACCACCAACCGCCGCGTCTGGGAACACGACGAAGCCTTCAAGGAACGCCTGCGGATGATGCGCTGCATGGCCATCGACATGGAGACCGCCACCATCTTCGCCGCCGGCTTCGCGAACCGCATTCCCGCGGGCGCGCTGCTGCTGGTGAGCGACCAGCCGATGATCCCCGAAGGCGTGAAGACCGAAGCCAGCGACGCGAAGGTCAGCGCCGAGTTCGTGGAACGCCATATCAGCATCGGCATCGAAGCGCTGAAGCTGATCCGGCGGCACGGCAAGTCGGTGCGGCATCTGCGGTTCGACGAATGATTCCACCGTGCGCAGCCGGCTTTCCGCACGGCTGCGTGCTCCTCCTGCGATCCCGACCACAATCACGAGGAGATTCATCATGACCACCCGGACCTACACCGGTTCCTGCCACTGCGGCGAAGTCCGCTTCGAGGTCGATCTCGACCTCGAAGCCGGCAGCGGCAAATGCAACTGCTCGATCTGCCGCAAGACCCGCAACTGGAGCGCTTCCGCCAAGCCGGACGCGTTCCGTCTGCTCAGCGAGCCGTCGGCGACGACCGACTATTTCCGCAACGGCATGGTGCACTGGCCGTTCTGCAGGACCTGCGGCGTGCGTCCCTACGGCCACGGCGACATCCCCGAAGCCGGCGGCCCGTTCTATTCGGTGCAGCTGGCGTGCCTGGACATCGCCGACGAGGCGCTGGCCGCGGTCGAGGTGCGTTATTCCAACGGCCGCGACAACGACTGGTGGCACGAACCGAGCGCCACAGAAAAGGCCTTCCTGTGAACGCGCCCGCGATCGTCGACTTCTGGCGCGATGCCGGCCCCGACAAGTGGTTCGCGAAGGATGACGCCTTCGACGCCGAACTGCGCGCGCGTTTTCTCGATGAACACTTCGCGGCCGCGCGTCGCGAACGCGAAGCCCTGCTCGACGATGCCGACGGCGCGCTCGCGCTGATCCTGCTGCTGGATCAATTGCCGCGCAACGCGTTCCGCGACAGCGCGCATGCCTTCGCCACCGACCCGCTGGCGCGCGAATACGCGGAGCGCGCCATCGATGCCGGATTCGACACGCGCGTCGACCCTGCGCTGCGGATCTTCTTCTACCTGCCGTTCGAGCATTCCGAAGCGATGACCGACCAGGACCGCACGGTCGCGCTCTGCGAAGCGCTCGGCGATGCGACCTATCTCAAATATGCGGAGGCGCATCGCGATGTGATCCGACGCTTCGGACGGTTTCCGCATCGCAATCGGGCGTTGGCGCGGGTGAGTACGACTGAAGAGCAGGATTGGTTGGATGCGGGGGGTGGATTCTGAGCGCACTGCTTTGTTCGAACGCTATCAACAACTCACGTCGCTGCCTCGAGTGACGTCGAAGAAAACAGCATGCAAACGTAAGACAACGGCAGACGGCGCTGGCGACTGATCCGCTTCGCGCTTTGCTCCCCTCTCCCGCCGGGAGAGGGGCTGGGGGAGAGGGTTTGGCGAAGCAGTGATTCTCGTCGGCAGACGAACCCTCATCCGGCGCTTCGCGCCGCCTTCTCCCGCCGGGAGAAGGAAAGAGCAGGCGCTGCCGTGTGTGGCGGCTTTTGTTGATTGTGGCGAGCGTTATCGCTGCTGAAAGCGTCGCGACTTGCGTCGCTACCACAGGAAAGCTGCTCCCACACGAAAGTTGTTCCGCTCGTCGCCGCTGCGCCTGGACTTTGGATTTAACCGGTCACATGCAAAGGGCGCCGAAGCGCCCTTTGCGTCGATACGTCGTGTCTTGGATCAGTGCGACGCGCCGTCGGGCTCGTAGAACCCGGTGTTGACGCGCGCGGTACCGATCGGGATGCCTGCGGTGAAGGCGGTCACTCCGAACACCTCGTTCAGGGTGGCGGCGGCTTCGGCATTGAGAGTCACGGCGACGTTGTCGATGCGCAGCAGACCGTAGCGGCCGAACGACTGCACGTTCGGCGCAGCGTTCAGCGCGAGATCGAACAGGGCGATGCGGCCGACCACGCTGTCGTTGACCTTGGCCAGCCCGGTCAGCACCGGCGCACTGCCGGTGGTGTCGATCACGAAACTGCTCACGTTCACGGTGAGCGCACCAGCGCTCAGATTCAGGCCGCCGTTGTGGACGATCTCGCCCTTGTAGCTGGCGGCGTCGATTTCGCCGGTCGGGATGGGGAATCGCGCATTGCCGTTGCGGATCGAGGCCGGGAAGCTGGGCGAAGCGCTTACGCCGAGCGTGCCGAGCGCACCGAGAAATTCGCTGGACAGCGCCACGCGGGTTTCGCCGCCGATGGTGTTGACGGTGGGCGCTGCGGACACCGAGCCGACGGCGAGCGTCATCGCAGCGGCGAGTACGAGAGAGCGGAACAACGGTCGTGGGGATTTCATGGAAAGGCTCCTTGCTGGTTGGGGGAAGTCTCATGGCCGTCTGTTCGACGCCCCCTGCCGCGTATCGAAGTCGACCGTCCGGCATCTTCTTGCGATGCTGTCGTGCGGCTGACGATGATGTTTGGCGCTGCCACGAGCGACCCGGACTTTACGTGCATGCACATGACGAAACGATTGATTTCGCTAAACCTTCGCTGAAGCCTCCGCTATCTCGATGAATGCACGGATCGGATCCGGTTTTTTTTGAAATTCCATCTCAGTTCCGGCATCTGCATTGCATCCATGCATCAGCCAGCACCGTGGTTTATTTTTTATCGGGTTGCGTTGCGTTTCCGAAAGATGTTGCGCTGCGACAAGCGATTGCGATGGGCCATTGGTACGTGGATCGCTCTGATGCTGCGCAATGGCGAGCATGCGATTCGTGCATCCCTGCCCGGAAGCAAAATGCCTGGAACTCTTTTTTTTGCTGAGGCGGCGACTTCATCGCGGATCGAAATCGGATTTCAAGAAAAAAAAATGGCGGCCAATGGCCGCCATTCTGGTGTCGATCAACGCGCGACGCGATCGGATGCATCGCAATGGCGGGCTTGAGCCCGCCCTACGTCACTTCGACAATTGCTGCCACAGGAAGGTGTAGGCCAACGCGCGCATATGTGCTTCCTGCTGGTTGTTGGCGGCGCCGCCGTGGCCGCCTTCGATGTTTTCGTAGTAGCGCACGTCGGCGTTCATCGCTTCCATCTTCGCCATCATCTTGCGCGCGTGGCCCGGGTGGACGCGGTCGTCGCGGGTGGAGGTGGTGAACAGCACCGGCGGGTATTCGGTGCCTTCCTTCAGCATATGGTAGGGCGAGAAGGTCTTGATGAATTCCCAGTCCTTGGTGTCCGGGTCGCCGTATTCGGCCATCCACGAGGCGCCGGCCAGCAGGTGGCTGTAACGCTTCATGTCGAGCAGCGGCACCTGGCAGACCACCGCGCCGAAGAGGTGCGGGTACTGCACGATCATGTTGCCCATCAGCAGGCCGCCGTTGCTGCCACCCTGGGCACCGAGGCGCTTGGGCGAGGTGATGTTGCGCGCGAACAGGTCTTCGGCGATCGCGGCGAAATCCTCATAGGCCTTATGGCGGTTGGCCTTGAGCGCGGCCTGGTGCCAAGCCGGGCCGTATTCGCCGCCGCCGCGGATGTTGGCCAGCACGAACACGCCGCCCTGCTGCAGCCAGCCGCGGCCGATCATCGAGTTGTAGGTGGCGGTGTACGACACCTCGAAACCGCCGTAGCCCCACAGCAGCGTGGGCGTGCTGCCGTTCATCAGCACGTGTTTCGGGCGGACGACGAAGTACGGCACCTTCGTTCCGTCCTTCGAGGTGGCGAACTGCTGCTCGGTGACCATGCCGCTGGCGTCGAAGAACGCCGGCATCGATTTGAGCTTTTCGGGCTGCTGGCCGATCTCGACCAGCGACAGCGTGGTCGGGGTGAGGAAATCGGTGGTGGTCATCCACAGCGCGTCGCTGTTGTCGACATCCACCGCGCCGATGCCCACGGTGCCCACCGCCGGCGCGCCGACCAGCAGGCTCTGGCGCCAGCTGCCCTCGCCGATGGGCGTCATCACCCGCACCTTGCTCTTCACGTCGCTGAGCAGGTTGAGGACGAGATGTTGTTTGGTCCAGACGTATTCGGACAACGAGGTGTGCTCGTCGGGCAGGAACACGACATCGAATTCGCGGTTGCCGGCCATGAACTTGTCGAAATCGATCACCAGCAGCGAGCCGGCCTCGTAGGTGCGCTCCTTGAGCTTCCACGGCTCGCGCAGTTCGACCGTCAGCCACTGGTTGTGCACCGCTTTCTTCGACGAATTGGGCACGTCGATCTTGACCAGCTTGCCGTCCTTGCCGCGCAGCAGCAGTTCGTCGTTGTAGAAGGCGATGGTGCGGCTGACGAAATCGCGCTCGTACCCCGGGGTGAGATCGCGGTACGCGGCGATGTACATGTCCTGCGGCTTGCCTTCGTACACGACCTTGGCCGACTCCATCGGCGTGCCGCGCTTCCATTCCTTGACGACGCGGGGGTAACCGGACCCGGTCAGCGAGCCGGTACCGAAGTCGGTGTAGACATACACGGTGTCGATGTCGACCCACTGCAGGCCGCCCTTCGCTTCCGGACGCGAGAAGCCGTCGGCCACCCAGGTCTTGGTGTCGAGATCGAATTCGCGGCTGACGTCGGCATCAGCGCCGCCGCGCGACAGCGCGACGATGCAGCGTTCGTACTTCGGCTTGAGGCATTCGACGCCGTGCCACACCCAGTTCTCGTTCTCGGCGACGTTCAGCGCGTCGAGATCGATCACCGTTTCCCACTGCGGTTCCGCCTTGCGGTATTCGACCAGCGTGGTGCGCCGCCACAGCCCGCGCGGGTGGTCCTTGTCCTTCCACAGGTTGTAGTAATAGCCGCCGATCTTCTCCACGCCCGGGATGCGCGCGTCGGAATCGAGGATCGCGCGCAGGTCGGCTTCGAGTTTCTGGAAGCCGGGCGCGCTGCCGATCTCGGCTTCGGCCTTGGCGTTGCGCTCGCGCACCCAGTCCAGGGCCTTCGCGTCCTCGACGCCTTCGAGCCAGAGGAAGGGGTCGGCGGCGGAAGCGGCAGTGGTTGTGGGCATGGTCGGCTTGGAGGCGGGGGCGGGAGTCGCGGCGAGGGTCGCGGCAGTCGCCGAAACCCCGGCAAGGGCGAGCGCGACGGCGAGGCAGACATGCGAATGCTTGGGCATGCGGGGGTCCGGGACATGGGGACGGCAGGGGCCGCCACGCTAGCACAGCCTGCCCGGCCTCCGCTCTGCCGGGGGTCCCGCCGGGTTTCCCGCTCTCGACGCTTTCCGTCGGCGTTGCCTGCCGCGCGCTCAGGCCGCCCGTGGCATCGCCTCGCGCCGGCCGGGCACGGATTTCGCGCGGATCGGATGGATCGTGGCCATCGGCAGGACCCGCCGGCGCTGGCTGCTCTGCCGCAGCGCCCGGGCGACGCCCCATGCGCTCAACGGCGACGCCAGCAGCCAGAACGGCAGCCAGCCGAAGGTATCGCTGACCCCGCGCGCCGCCGGTAGCGACAGCATCGCCACCAGCGCCAGCGCGATCGCGCCGAGCAGGGCCTGTTCGAGGAGAGACATGGACGACGGCTGAGGCTGGGACATGACGGCGCTCCGGTTGGGCTGGAGGCCAGTGTTGTGGGCGCGGGTCTCAGGGGCTGCGACGCGATCGGGCCGGCGGGGTAGGATGCGGCGGAAATCATCATGCGCCGGGATGCGCGTGGTCATCCTCAATCATCGATCGGAGTCTCCATGTTCCACACCCTGTTCCTGATCGCGCAGCTCGTCAGCGCCGACACCTCCTTCGCACAGGCCAAGGCGCGCGCCGACGAGTACGAATCGCTGCTCAGCCCGAAGGACAGCGCGGCGCTGGTCGAAGCGCAGAGCAAGGCGTTGACCGCTGCGCTGGATGCCTGCGGGCCGGCCAAGAGCTCGTTCGCGCCGTTCACCATCGTCGTCCGGGTCGGCACGAGTGGCGTCGCCGAGCGCATCTGGCGCAACGACGATTCGCCGTTCGCGACGTGCCTGGACCGGAATCTCACTTCGGCACGGCTGCCGGTTGCGGCGGGCAAGCCGTTCCATGCGTCCTATGAACTCAGCTTCGCGCCGTGAACCGCAACAACGCAGCCGGGCAGGATGGGTTGAGCGAAGCGATACCCATCGCTTTTCGCGCAAACGCATGATCTCCGCACATGACCAACTATCGACGCAGCTGGACGCCTGGCAGCACATTTTTCTTCACGGCCAATCTGGCCGGCCGCCGCAATGACCTTCTGATTCAACATGTCGACTTGTTGCGTGAAGCGTTTCGAGCGGTCTGGGCTGCGCATCCGTTCACCATCGATGCGATCGTCGTATTGCCCGAACATGTGCATGCGATATGGACGCTGCCGCCGGACGATGCGGACTATGCCCTGCGTTGGCGCCTGATCAAAACGCGGTTTTCACGAGGATTACCCGCCACCGAAGCGCGCTCGGCCAGCCGTGTCGTCAAGCGCGAGCGCGGCATCTGGCAACGCCGCTATTGGGAACATGAAATCCGCGACGAGCACGATATGCAAAGGCATGTGGACTACATCCACATCAATCCCGTGAAACATGGATATGTGCAGCGGGCTTCGGATTGGCCGCATTCATCGATTCACCGTTACATCGCGAAAGGCGATCTGCCGACGGATTGGGCCTGCTTGATGGATATTGCCGGTGCCGGTGCCGGGGAACGAAACGATTGATGGGGATTCGTTGTTCTGACAAGCCATGATGGGTATCGCTTCGCTCAACCCATCCTACGAAAGACACGAAAACGCTCAAACTCATTGCGCTTTCGAAGCCGGAGACTGGCTCGCACTTACTTCTGATAATTGCTGACCGCAAGTTCCAGCATTGACTTCATCTGCTCGCGCAGCGACGACGGCTCGACGATTTCCGCGTCCGGGCCGTAGTGCAGGATGTCCATCAGCAGTTCGCGCGGCGCGCTGTAGGGAACCTTGCGTTCGAAACGGCCGTCGGGCAGGAAGCGGTCCTGCTGCTGCGAATGCCAGTGTTCGTCGGCGACCCAGCGCGCGATCTTCGGATTGAAGACGATGGTGGCCCAGCCCTTCGGCGCGCCCGAGAAGATGCCGTAGCTGCCAGCGAGGTGATCGTTGAGTTCGGCGTCCGGCACATCGCGCGCGGGCGTGTCCTGCATGCGCGCGGTGGCGATGCGATCGACCGAGAAGCTGCGCAGCGCGTCGCGATCGTGGTCGTAGGCGTCGAGATACCAGTTGCCGCGGTAGTGGGTGATGCGCTGCGGCGAGACCACGCGACGGGTCTTTTCGTCGGTGGAGCGCGCGCGGTAGTCGAAATTCAGCTGTCTGCGCTCCAGCACCGTGGAGCAGACGATGCGGAACACCTGCTCGTCCATGGTGCGGGTGCGGTGCGGGATGACGCGTACGCGCTCGACCGGCCAGCGCTTGCCGGGGGCGTGTTCCTCCAGCAGCTTTTCGATGCGCTGCTGCAGCGGCGCCAGCGCCGAGGACAGCACGCCGCCGCCGGTACGGCTGAGCAGTTGCTGCGCGGCGAGGAGTGCGTGCAACTCTTCCGAATTCAGCCACAGCCCGGGCAGCTCGAAGCGCTCGCCCTCGTTGGGGTCGTAGCGGAAGCCCGCTTCGCCGTCGCCCATGATCGGCGCCATCAGCGCGTCGCGCAGGAAGGCGAGGTCGCGATAGGCGGTGGCGCGCGAGCACTCCAGCTCGTCCTGCAGGCGCTTCACCGTTACCGGATAGCGGGCGCTCTTCAGGATGCGGTGCAGGGAAAGAATGCGTTCGTAACGGTCCATGTGCTCGATTATGGCGGATGCCGGGGCAGGCGGTCATGCGCCCCTGTGCAGTCCGACAGCGTACCGCAGCGGGGTCGCAACGGATGCGACCGGGCGGTCGCATCGTCGGGTCCGGAGCTGCGGGCGGACTGGACAGCGTCGCGGCGCCGTGTTCGCCTATGCGCCTTCGCCCGACCGGCCACCACAGGAACCGCACAGGATGAGCAAGGGGAACACATCGGGCCGTCGCGTTCGCACCGCGGTCGCCGCGGGCCTGCTCGCCGCAGGGCTGGTCGCCATGCCGGTGTCTGCCGCGAAGCGCACGCAGCGCAGCGAACAGCCGCCCGCACCCGCCCAGCCGATGCTGCGGCCCACGCCGTTCTCGTCCGGCCCGCTCGCGGGCACCGCGCCGCCCGGCTGGGCGCTGCAGACCGTTCCCAAGGTCGAGCGCCAGACCTTCTACGACCTGGTGCTGGACAACGGCACCATCGTGCTGCGCGCCCGCGCCGATGGTTCGGCCTCGTCGCTGCGCCACGGCCTGTTCGCCGATCCCGCGAACACGCCGACCATACGCTGGCGCTGGCGCACCCAGCGGGTGCTGGAAGGCGCCGACATGACCCGCAAGGACAGCGACGACTACGCGGCGCGGCTGTGCGTGTTCTTCGACCGCGATCCCGAGAGCCTGCCGCTGAAGGAGCGCACGCGGCTGAAGTTCGATCGCGCCCGGCAGGGCAAGCAGGTGCCGTCGGCCGCGCTGTGCTACGTCTGGGACAACCGCCATCCGGTAAACACGATCATGGATAGTCCGCAGACGCCGCTGATGGCGCTTGTAGTCGCGAGCAGCGGCAGCGCGCAGGTGGGCCGCTGGCAGTCGCTGCAGCGCGATGTGATCGACGACTACCGCCGGGCCTTCAATGTCGCCCCGCCGCGGATCATCGGCGTATCGGTGGGCGTGGATACCGACCAGACCGGCGAATCCGCCACCACCTGGTTCGGCGATATCGAATTCCTCGGCGGCCCGCCGCGCTGAAGCCTCTGGCCGGTCCGCCGCGCAATTTCCGCTCAAATCATCACCGCCCGCACTGCTCCGGAGCCCGCTCATGTCCCTGCCCATGCCCTCGCCTGGACCCGCCATCGCCCGCCGCGTCGGCTGGCTGCTCCTGCCGCTCTCGCTGCTCGCCGCTACGGCCGCATGGGCCGGCCCGAAGGAAGACCTGAAGGCGCTGAGCGTCAAGTTCCTGGCGTTGCGCAGCTATCACGTCACCATGACGAACAGCGACAAGCGCATGCCGAAGATGGAGATGGATTTCGTCGCCCCGAACCGCTATCGCATGCAGATGCCGATGGGCACCCAGTACGTGATCGGCGACGTCATGTACATGACCATCGACGGCCGCACCATGCGCGTGCCCATGCCCAAGGGTACCGTCAGCCAATGGCGCGAGACCGACCGCTGCTTCCGCGAGATCGACAAGATGCGGATCGAGGCGCTGGGCGTGGAAACGCTGAACGGCAAGCCGGCGAAGAAGTACCGGATGACGCAGACCACCGGCAATCCGCCGACCAGCACGCTGCTGTGGGTCGGCCCGGACAATTACCCGATCAAGATCGAAACCACGGGCAACGCCGGCAAGGGCGCCAGCACGATGACCATCGTCTATTCGCGCTTCAACGATCCGGCCATCAGGATCGAGCCGCCGAAGTAAGGCGGTGGCAGTCGGCCTGCCGTCATCGGCCTGCCGTCATCAGGATTCTGCAATCCGCGCTCGCCTGCCGGCGTCCGCGGCAGGCACAATGACCGGATGTCATCGCGACCGCCGAACGAGCCGAGTCTGAACCTGTCGCCCTCGCCGGGCGACGCGTTCAAGACCACCACGTGTGTGTGTGCGCCCGCCCGATCGCGGACGGCGCCCCGCCAAGCAGGTTCTTTCGAATGAAAGAACCGAAGATCGATCTCTCGCCCTCGCCGGGCGACGAGTTCAAGACCACCACGTGTTACATGTGCGCGTGCCGATGCGGCATCCGCGTGTGGATCAAGGACGGGCAGATCCGCTACATCCAGGGCAACCCCGACCATCCGGTCAACAAGGGCGTGCTCTGCGCCAAGGGTTCGGCCGGGATCATGCAGCACTACTCGCCCGCACGGCTGTGCAAGCCGCTGCTGCGCACCGGCGAACGCGGCAGCGGCGAATTCCGCGAGATCGAGTGGGACGAAGCCCTGGCGCTCGCGACTTCGTGGCTGAAACCGATCCGCGAGCGCAACCCCGACGAACTGGCGTTCTTCACCGGCCGCGACCAGTCGCAGGCGCTCACCGGCTGGTGGGCGCAGCAGTTCGGCACCGTGAACTACGCCGCGCACGGCGGTTTCTGCTCGGTGAACATGGCCGCGGGCGGGCTGTACAGCATCGGCGGCAGTTTCTGGGAATTCGGCGAGCCCGACTGGGAACACTCCCGCTATCTGATGCTGTGGGGCGTGGCCGAAGACCACGACTCCAACCCGATCAAGATCGGCCTGGGCAAACTGAAGGCGCGCGGCGCCAAGATCGTCGCGGTCAATCCGGTGCGCACCGGCTACGGCGCGATCGCCGACGAATGGATCGGCATCCGCCCCGGCACCGACGGCCTGTTCGCGTTCGCGCTGATCCACGAGCTGCTGCGCAGCGACCGCATCGATCTGGATTACCTGGTGCGCTACGCGAACGCGCACTGGCTGGTGATCCGCAATCCGGGCGGCGCGGATGATGGCTTGTTCGCGCGGGATGAGGCGGGGAATGCGCTGTGCTGGAACAGCGGCCCCCTCCCCAGCCCGTCCGGCCAGCAGGCACAGCCTGCTGGCGTTCGTCAGCGCGCGGACCAATGGTCCGCAGACGCGCCTCCTCACCCCCCGCATGCGGGGGAGGGAGATTTGCGCGCAGCGCAAATGGGTGGGGGCGCTTTCGCAAGCGCCAACGCCACCGACATCCACCCCGCCGTCGTCGGCGAATACACCCTGCCCGATGGCCACATCGCCATCCCCGTCTTCCAACTGCTGGCCGAACGCTATCTCGACCCGCAGTATTCGCCCGATGCGGTCAGCGAACGCTGCGGCATCCCCGCCGAGACCATCCGCCGCATCGCGCGCGAACTCGCGGAAGCCGCCTTCGACAGCAATTTCAGCCTGCCGGTCGCATGGACCGACAGTTGGGGCCGCGAACACAGCGAAATGGTCGGACGCCCGGTGTCGATGCACGCGATGCGCGGGATCAGCGCGCACAGCAACGGCTTCCACACCTGCCGCGCGCTGCACGTACTGCAGATGCTGCTGGGTGCGGTGGATGCGCCGGGCAGCTTCCGCTATCAGCCGCCGTTCCCGAAGCCGGTGCCGCCCGCGAATCGCCCCGGCAAACTGCGTCGCGAGAACGGCACGCTCGACGCCGCGCCGCTGGGCTTCGTCCACGGGCCGGAAGATCTGGTGGTGGACCGGCACGGCCAGCCGCGGCGCATCGATCATGCGTTCTCGTGGTCGTACCCGCTGTCCGCGCACGGCCTGCTGCATACGGTGATCCGCAACGCGCACGCCGGCGACCCGTACAGGATCGACACGCTGTTGATGTTCATGGCGAACATGAGCTGGAACTCGGCGATGAACACCCGCGAGACCATCCACTGGCTCACCGACAAGGACGCCAGCGGCGAATACAAAATCCCGCGGATCATCTACAGCGACGCCTACGCCAGCGAGATGGTGGCCTACGCCGATCTGGTGCTGCCCGATACCACGTACCTCGAACGCTTCGACGCGATCAGCCTGCTCGACCGGCCGATCTCCGACGCCGACGGCGCCTCCGACGCGATTCGTCATCCGGTCTTCGACCCGGCCACGCAGACCGGCAGCGACGGCCGCCCGCGCGACGTGCGCGGCTTCCAGTCGGTGCTGCTGGATCTGGGCGCGCGCCTCGGTCTGCCTGGCATGACCGATGCGGACGGCATGCCCGCGTATCGCGACTATGCCGACTACATCACCCGCCACGAACGCGCGCCGGGCGTCGGCCTGCTCGCCGGCTGGCGAGGCGCCGACGGCAGCGAAACCGGCAAGGGCCAGCCGAATCCCGAGCAGCTGCAGCGCTACATCGAACATGGCGGCTTCTGGCACGCGCCGATCCCGGAAACGGCGCGCTATTACAAGATGGCGAACCGCGATTATCTGCAGTGGGCGCATCGCTTCGGCTTCATCGCGACGACCGAACCGGTGGTGCTGGAGCTGTATTCGGAGACGCTGCAGAAGTTCCGCCTCGCCGCGCAGGGACACGGCGCGCAGCAGCCGCCGGACGAGCATCGCGAACGGGTGGCGACATACTTCGATCCGTTGCCGATGTGGTACGAACCCTTCGAAGGCGCGCAGACCAGCGGCGAGACTTTCCCGCTGTCGGCGCTGACCCAGCGCCCGATGTTCATGTATCACGCCTGGGGTTCGCAGAACGCGTGGCTGCGGCAGATCACCACGCGCAACTGGCTGTATCTGCATCCCGACACCGGCGCGCGCTACGGCATCGCCGACGAGGACTGGATCGAAGTGTCGTCGCATCACGGCACCATCACCGTGCAGGCGAAGTTCGCCGGCAACGTGCAGGCGGACACGGTGTGGACCTGGAACGCGATCGGCAAACGCAAGGGCGCGTGGAAACTCGCGAACAACGCGCCGGAAGCCGAGAAAGGCTTCCTGCTCAACCACCTGATCTCCGACATCACCCCGCGCGGCGATTACGCCAACGCAGATCCGGTCACCGGGCAGGCGGCGTGGTTCGATCTGCGCGTATCGATCCGCAAGGCCGACAGCGCCGGCATCAGCGCGCCGCAGTTCCTGCCGGTCGCCAGCGATGCCGCCGACAACGCGCCGCTGCGCTACGGCGCGGCGATGCGCCGCAAGGATCACGTATGAACGCCGACCTGCTCATTACGCTGCTCGTGCTGTGCGGCGCGGTGGCGCTGTTCGTCAGCGAGAAATGGCCGGTCGATGTCGTCGCACTGCTGGTGCTGGGCAGTCTGCTGGTGTTCGGCGTCGTCAGGCCGAACGAAGCCCTGTCGGGTTTCAGCAGCCCGGCCACCATCACGGTCGCCGCGATGTTCGTGCTCAGCGCCGGCCTGCAGCGCAGCGGCGTGCTGCAGAGCGTCGGCGACCTGCTGGCGCGCGTGCGCTGGTCGTGGCTGATGACCCTGGTGATGATGGCGCTGGCGGCATTCTCCTCGGCGTTCATCAACAACACCGCGATCGTCGCGGTCCTGCTGCCGCTGGTGATCGCCGCGACCGTCTCGCGCGGCCGTTCGCCGTCGAAATTCCTGATCCCGCTGTCGTTCGCGGCGCAGTTCGGCGGCGTCTGCACATTGATCGGCACCTCGACCAACCTGCTGGTCGACTCGCTGGCGCGGCAGGCCGGGCAGCCGGGTTTCTCGCTGTTCGAATTCAGCGCGCTCGGGCTGTGGTTCGTGGCGGCGGGCATGCTCTACATGATGGTCGCCCAGCGCTTCCTGTTGCCCGACCTGGGCATCCCCAGCGGCGGAGACGACGATCATCGCGGCCGTTATCTGGTGGAGCTGCGGGTGACCGAAAAATCGCCCGCGATCGGACGCATGGGAAACACCGTACTTCCCACCGCCACCAAGGACGCTTTCCTGCTGGAGGTGGCGCGCGACGGCCTGCTGTTGTCCAATCCGCGCAGCGAAACCATCGCCGCCGGCGACCGCCTGTTGATCCGCGGCGAGTGGACCGAGATCCAGCGCGTGCGCAAGCAACTGCAGCTGGAGCACGACACGGTCGCGCGCGATCTGGGCGGCAACCCCGAAGAAGCGCGCGTGCATGCCGAAGTCATGATCGCGCCCGGCTCGCCGTTGGCCGGAAAATCGCTCGCGCAGCTGCGCTTCGGCCATGTCTATCGAATGCGCGTGCACGGCCTGCAGCGCAGCGGCGCCACGCCGCGCCAGCGCGTCGACCATATCCCGCTGGCGGTCGGCGATGTGCTGCTGGTGGATGCCGGCGCGGCCGCGCTGGAAGAACTGCGTACGAATCCGGCGGTGGTGCTGCTGGGACAGCGCGCGCAGCCGAGGATCGACACCCGCCGTGCGGTGCTTTCGATGCTGGTGCTGACCGCCGCGATCGGTGCGGCGGCGCTGGGCTGGATGCCGATCGTGGCATCGTCGCTGCTGGGCTGCGCCGCGCTGGTGATCCTGCGTTGCCTGGAACCCGAGGAAGCGTACGCCGCGATCGACTGGCGCGTGATCGTGCTGCTCGCCGGCGTGCTGCCGCTGGGCATCGCGCTGCAGAATTCCGGCGGCGCCGATTGGGTCGCGCACAACGCGCTGGGCTGGATCGGCGGTTACGGCCCGCTGGCGACGCTGGCGGTGATCTATCTGCTCACCGCGCTGATGACCGAAGTGATGAGCAACAACGCCGCCGCGGTGCTGGTGGTGCCGATCGCGATCTCCGCCGCCGACGCGCTGGGCGTGGACACCAAGCCGTTCCTGGTGGCCGTGGCCTTCGCGGCGTCGACCAGTTTCGCCACGCCGGTCGGTTACCAGACCAACACCATGGTCTACACCGCCGGCGGGTATCGTTTCTCCGACTTCCCGAAGATCGGCGTTCCGCTGAACCTGCTGTTCTGGGCCATGGCGGTCGTGCTGATTCCGCGCTACTTCCCGTTCTGAGCGACCGGACCGATGACCGATCTGCCGCCAGCCTCCACACACACGCCACGAAGCATGATCGCCGCGAGACGCATGCACGCGCGGCGCATCGCCGGCTGGAGCTGCATCGCGCTGGGCAAGATCGGCAGCCTGTTGCTGCTTTGGGCGATCGTCACCGGCGCGGAACGCGGTTTCGGCGACAATGCCGCGGGCGAGGATGGGTTGTTCGGGTTGCTCGGCATCGCGCCGCTGTTCGCGATGACGCTCGGCGCTGTGGCGATCGGCCTCTGGATATTGACGGGAAACGAACGCACATGACCGACCTGCCGCCGCCGTCGAAAGTGAAACTCGGCCTGGTGATCGATCTCGACACCTGCGTCGGCTGCCATGCCTGCGCGGTCAGCTGCAAGCAGTGGAACGCGGGCGGCATCGCCGGACCGCTCACCGATGAGCAGCCCTACGGCAAGGATCCGTCGGGTGTGTGGTTCAACCGGATCCACAGTTACGAGGTGGCGGCGACCGCCGGCTGCGGTTCGACACAGGCGCAACCCGCCACCACCCTCCACTTTCCGCGCAGTTGCCTGCACTGCGAGACCCCGGCCTGCGTGACCGTCTGCCCCACCGGCGCCAGCTACAAGCGCGCCGAGGACGGCATCGTGCTGGTCGACGAGGACAAATGCATCGGCTGCAAACTGTGTTCTTGGGCCTGCCCGTACGGCGCGCGCGAATACAGCGCGGTCGAAGGCGTCATGAAGAAGTGCACGCTCTGCGTCGACCGCATCTACAACGACAACCTGCCGGAAAGCGAACGCCAACCCGCGTGCGTGCAGGCCTGTCCGACCGGCGCCCGGCATTTCGGCGACCTCGGCGATCCCGAGTCGAAGGTCTCGAAACTCGTCGCCGAACGCGAAGGCGTCGCGCTGATGCCGGAGCTCGGCTACAACCCGGTCAACCGCTATCTGCCGCAGCGGCCGCGCCGCGCTGGCGATGCCGAAGCGGCGAAGCCCGTGTCGCACGACGAAGCGCTCGACACCGCCGCATTGCCGCCGCTGCTGCGCTGGATCGACAAGGTGTTGTCGCGATGAAAGTCATGGGCCGCAGGCCACCGCTGCCGCTCGCAATTCCGGCATTGAGTTATCTGGCATTCGAGGGCTGGCTGTTCTTCACGGCACCCGGGTTGCCGAGGGCTCTGCGCTTCACGATGGTGTCGATTCTGATCGTCGGTGTCGTGCGGGGAAACAGGATCGCCGTCCCGCTGTGGATGCTCTGCAATCTTTTCGGCGCACTGATGTGCTGCATCTGGTTTTTCCGCGCTTCGCAGACATCGCCGACGACATCCTTGATCTACGCTGCGCTCGCTGTCGCAGCGCTGTGCAACGTCGGCTACCTGTTCTTCGGTCGCTCGCTGCGCGATTTCATGGTTCCGGAAGCCCGCTGATGCACCCCGCCTTCTCCGTCCTGTTCTTCACCACCCTGTCCGGCACCGGCTTCGGTCTGTGGTTCTGGCTCGCGCTGCGCATCGCGCTGGGCGACAAGCCCGAATGGTTCGACGGCCTGGGCTGGATGTTCGGACTGCTCGCCGGCGCGGCGCTGGTCGCCGTCGGCGTCATCGCATCGCTGTGGCATCTGGGCAAACCCGCGCGGGTCTGGCGCGCGTTCTCGCAGTGGCGCAGTTCGTGGATGTCGCGCGAAGGCGTGGCCGCGATCGCGTGCTTCGCCTTCGCTGCGGCGCTTTTCGCCGTGATGTGGCTGACAGGCGCCGGCTGGCCGACGCGCCTGGCTGCGACCGCGCTGGCGATCGGCTGCGTCGTCGCGCTGTATTGCACGGCGATGATCTACGCCTCGCTCAAACCCATTCCGGCATGGCGGCATCCGCTGGTGGTGCCGGGTTACCTGCTCTTCGCCGCGCTCGGCGGAGGCCTGCTGTTCGGGCCGTTCGCCGGCACCACGCTCGATGCGCCGAACATCGTCGGCGCGGGCATCGTCATCGGCGCCATCGCGCTGTGGCTGGTCAAGCGCGCGTACTGGCGCGCGATCGACCGCGACCCGCTGCCGCTCGACACCGGCGACGCGGTCGGCCTGCCCGGGCGCACGGTCTCGACGTTCGAGCGACCGCATACCGAATCGAATTACCTGACCCGCGAAATGGGCTTCGTCGTCGCGCGGAAGCACGCGAAGAAACTGCGCGTCGTTTCCGTAGTGCTGTTCGCGCTGATCCCCGCGCTGTGTGCACTGCCGGTGTGGCTGCTGCCGCACGGCGATGTCACCGCATTGCTGTGGGTGGGTGCGGTGTCGTTCCAAGTGGGCGCGTTCGTGGAACGGTGGTTGTTCTTCGCCGAAGCGAAGCATCTGGTGATGTTGTATTACTGAATCCCGCGAACCTTTACCTTTGTGGGAGCGACGCAAGTCGCGACGCTTCAACCGAGAGACCGATACGGCACCAAACGATCAGTCGAACGAAGGTTTCCGCAGGGCCTGTCGCGACTTGCGTCGCTCCCACATACAGCGAATGCGCCAGCGTCAGGCGATGAACTCGCCCGCACCCAGATCCAGCAACTGCTGCGCGACCTGTTGTCCCAGCGCATCGACATCATCGCCCACCGCTTCGCTGCGCACCGCGCGGCCGTCGGCGACCGAGCCGACGAGGCCGGCGAGATGCAGCGAACCGTCCGCGCGCAGCTGCGCGAACGCCGCGACCGGCACCTGACAGCTGCCGTGCAGCGCGCGGTTCATCGCGCGCTCGGCTTCGACGCAGCGTCGCGTAGGCGCGTGGTTCAAGGCTGCGAACAATTCGTGTATCGCGGCATCGTCGTCGCGGCATTCCATCGCGATCGCGCCCTGCGCCGGCGCGGGCAACCACTCCGGCGCATCCAGCCGCGCGCGGATGCGGCTGTCGAATCCGAGCCGCTGCAGACCCGCGCACGCGAGCAGGATGGCGTCGTATTCGCCGGCATCCAGTTTCGCCAGCCGTGTGTTGACGTTGCCGCGCAGATCGAACAGTTCCAGATCCGGCCGCAGCGCACGCAACTGCGCCTGGCGCCGCAGCGAGGAACTGCCTACCCGCGCGCCGGGCGGCAGCGCAGCGATGCCGTCGTAATGGTTGCTGACAAAGGCATCGGCGTGATCCGCGCGCTCCAGGATCGCCGGCAGCGCGAACGGGCCGTCGAGGTCCATCGGCACGTCCTTCAGCGAATGCACCGCGCAGTCCGCGTCGCCGCGCAGCATCGCCAGTTCGAGTTCCTTGAGGAACAGGCCCTTGCCGCCGACCGCCGACAGCGACCGATCCAGTACCTCGTCGCCGCGGGTGGACATCGGGATCAGCTGGACGTCGATATCGGGATGCCGCGCGCGCAGCAGCGCGGCGACGTGCTCGGTCTGCCACAGGGCGAGCGGGCTTTTGCGGGTGGCGATCTTGAGGGTGCGCATGGGGGGATTATCGCCGGGTGGGTGGCGTTGTGTCTTGGGCTATGGCCGCCATGGCCGAATCGAAGGTCTTGTGGGAGCGGCGGGAGCCGCGATGCTTTGCGTGGTATTGGCCAAAAGCAGAGCTTCCGCGCTTTGCGCGGGTCACTTTCTTTGTCGCACTGCGCCGCGTGCGGCGCGAACGGCGTAGACGGCCCGAAGAGCCTGCCCCGTACTTGATACGGGGGCGAGCGCCATAGGCGCGAGTCAAGAAAGTCACCAAAGAAAACTCTCAGTGCCGAGGCAAATCTACCGTCGGGAAGTTGGCCGGGATTTTTCGATGCGGCATCCTGCCGCGTTGAAAAACGGCGCACCTCCTTTGCGCCGCCCTCCGGGTCTCCAAATGAATTTGGCAGCGCAGTTTCCTTTGTTTCGATGGGACGATGAACTATGCGCGCATCAAATGAAATGGCTGATCGGATGCCGTGAAAGATCAAGCTCATCCTGGTTTATGAAGCGATACTTGTTTGCGCTCAGTACGCTTGCCCGCCGCACGTCGTAGTGTTTCGCAGTTCGTCGCTTCGGCTATGGCGGGTCAGGACCCGCCCTACGAAAACGGCTTACTGATCGGTCGCGGCGGCTCCGCCCCCCTCCCAACCTCCCCCCGCGCTTCGCGCAAGGGGAGGGGCTGGGCGGCGCAGCGGATACAGCGTTGGCGGATTCGTTCGTTTCGACGCATCGCAAAGCGGCGGCGAGCACCCAGCAATCGTAGACCCGGAGGGCGGCGCACAGGAGGTGCGCGGTTTTTCGACGCGGCAGGATGCCGCATCGAAAAATCCCGGCCAACTTTCCGACGGCAGATTTGCCTAGGTACTGGGAGTTTTCTTTGGTTACTTTCTTTGCGACAAAGAAAGTGACCCGCGCGCCAGCGCGGAAGCTCTGCAGTTGTTTTTTATGGGTATTGCTACGCTTACCTCATCTTACTCGCTGCATAAAATCAATAGGTTAGATTAGCCATGAAAATTCGCAACTGGCAAATAAGATTCTCCGGTCTGCGACGCATGGCGGCGAACTCTTCCAATAATCTCAACGAACGAAATAGCACCAGAAAGAAATAGATAAAGATGACTTGCATCAAATATAAGAAGTTTTGATTGCCTTCCTGACGCGCTATCAACGGCAACACTCGAATAGCCCGAGATGGAAACCATGACGCCCATCGTATTGTCAGCTTTATCATCGACCTTTGCACGTAGCGAATCGATATCAGTAGCGGCAGCTTGGGATGAAGTGAATTTCAGCTCAACTAGATAAGTGGTGCCTTCAATAGTTATCGAGCCATCAATTTGACGTCCGTTGCTTACATAAGGTCTGCGATTCTGTATTTCACAGTAATCAAGGAGATCATAAAACCAGTCTTGAAAATCATATCCGCCTTTCTGGGTTCCAACCTTTGAGTGAAGAGAGTCTAGGCGTATTTGCAGCTTCGACTTATCAGTCATGCTTCGCTGTATTTTCTGCCTTTCTTCCTTGGCAACTGCTTTAGCTTGTTCTCGTTCCCGCTCACTCCTTACTTCTTCATCTTGTGATCTTAAGTATGCTTTTATCTCCATGACCGCCTTATTGGCGTCGGTGATCTTTTGCGCCGAATCCTCCCAATTTCTCAGGTCAGGAAACGATGTTTGCTCCGATAAATCTCGCGCCATTTGAAAAATAAGTGCCTTACCTTTATCAGAAGCTTGAAGCTTCGGAAATGTCCGATCTAAAAATTCACGTTTGCTCTCCCCTTCTGCCCACGTTGAAAGGTGACTTTCGGCGATATGACTAGAGCGCAAGAATTTTCGTAGAGCCTCCTTTCGCCAAAATGACTTCAGCAAAGCTTCATAGGTCAGATCAATGAATCTAGGAGTGATTTTGGCCGCCATATTTCTGCTCAAGCAAGGACTAAATTTCCAAACTGCCATTAGCAACTGACGAAAACTACAAATGCCTCACCATATCCCTCAAATGCGGCACACACCGACGACTCACCTCCAGCGGCTTGTCCCCATGCCGTAACACCGCCTCGATCCGCCCATCCGTCGCGCGACGCAACTCCACCAGCTCCTCCCGCGACACCAGACAATTGCGATGGATCCGCACGAAACTCTCCGCGAACTCGTGCTCAAGCGACTTCAGCGACTCCTCGATCAGATCCTCCCCGCGCGCGTGGTGCACCACGACATACTTTTCTTCCGCCTGCAGATAGCGGATGTCCTCGATCGCGATCAGGCGCAGGCTGCCGCGCAGGCGCGCGCACAGATGGCTGCGGCGCTTGCCGTTGACGGCGCCGCCGTTCGCGCCGTTGGACGCGGCCTCTTCCTGGCGCGGGCCGCGGCCAGCGACGAAGGTGCGGGCGCGGTCGAGGGCGGCGGCCAGGCGCTCGCGGCGCACCGGTTTGACCAGATAGTCGACCGCGGCGGCGTCGAACGCGGACAGCGCGTGCTGGTCGTAGGCGGTGCAGAACACCACCGCGGGGCGCGGGTCGAAGGTGGCGAGGTGGCGCGCGGCTTCCAGGCCGTCGATGCCCGGCATCGAGATATCCAGCAGGACCACGTCGGGGGTGTGCTCCGCGCAGGCGTCCAGCGCGGCGTTGCCGTCGCCGGCCTCGGCGACCAGTTGCATGTCGGCATGCTCGGCGAGCAGCGCTCGGAGCCGCTCGCGGGCCATCGGTTCATCGTCGGCGATGAGGACTTTCACGTCATTGTGCGACTTGATCCCATGGCCCGATGGTAGCGCCATCCGACGCCAACGGTCACCCGTCCGTTTGGACGGGGCTGGCAGGCGTTTGAAAAACGGCCTGCCGGGGCGGCCATGGATGGCTGCCGCGACGAAGCGGCGCGCAAGCGATTGATTCGTCGGGAACAAGTCCGGCCATGTCGGACTTGCGCCTGGAAAACGTACGGGAAGTACGTTTTTCCGAAAAGCACGCGCTAGCCGGCCGCGAATCGCGCCTGCATCCAGTCGCCCAGGTCGCGGATTTCCTCGGCGCAGGCCTGGTGGGCCATCGGATAGCGGTGCCAGTCCACGGCGAAGCCGAACTGCCGCAGCATCGCCGCGCTCTGCTCGCCCGCGCCGTAGGGCACCACCGGGTCGTACTGGCCGTGGGCCATGAACAGCGGTTGGCGCTCGGCGCCCGGGCGCAGCGCGGCGGCGGCCCTGGTGGGCGCCGGCAGATAGGTGGACAGCGCGACCAGGCCGGCCAGCGGCACGGTGCGGCGCAGACCGACGGCCAGGGTGACGGCGCCGCCCTGCGAGAACCCGGCGAGGATGATCCGCTCCGGCGGAACGCCGCGCTCCGCTTCACGCGCGATCAGGGCTTCGACCTGTTCGACCGATTCGGCGAGGCCGGTTTCGTCGGCGCGATTGGCAAGGTCCATGTGCGCGATGTCGTACCAGGCGCGCATGCGCGTGCCGCCGTTGATGGTGACCGCGCGCACCGGCGCGTGGGGGAACACGAAGCGCAGCGCGGGCCAGCCGGGGCGCACCAGTTCGGGAACGATCGGCGCGAAGCCTTCGCCGCTGTCGCCCAGGCCGTGCAGCCAGAGGATGGTCCAGGTGGGAGCAGGGCCGGTGGTGCGTTCGACGCCGTCGAGCAGCGTGGGGGGATGGGAAGTCGTCATCGGCCTATTCTGGCGGTCGCGTCGCGACGCCGCCACCGTCGGCGCGCGATCACTGCGGGGTCTTGAACAGATCCTGCAGCCCGGATTCCACTGCGCCGCCGATGGCGCCACCGATCGCGCCGCCCGCGGCCGAGCCTATTGCACCACCGATGGCGCCGCCGATGGGGCCGGTGACTGCGGCGGGCACCCCGCCGGCCGCACCGCCGATGGCGCCGGCCACGGCCGTGCCGGCGGCGGCACCCGCAACGCCGCCGACCGTGGCGCCGACCGATGTGCCGACCGCCGTACCGGTACCGCCGGCATTGGCAGCGGGTGGCGCAGCGGCGTTGGCACCGGTGTTGGCAGCGGGCGTATTGGTCGCGGGGCGGTTCGCGGCAGCATTCGCTGATGCGTTCGCCGGGGCATTCGCGGGCGCATTGGCGGGCGCGTTCGGATTCGCGGCGTTCGCCGGCGCGGTGGCGGGCGGGCGATTCGCGGGCGGTTGGTTCGCAGGCGGCTGATTCGCGGCAGGCGCATTCGTCGCGGGACGGTTCGCGGCGGCATTGGCCGGCGTCGGCGCGGCGGGCGCCGGGCTGGGGCCAAGCGGTTTCGCGCCTTCGGCCACGGACTTGTCGATGCCCGCGCGGCGCTGCTGTTCGGACTGCTGCTGCATCTGCAGGCGCGCGTTGCGCGAAGCGGTGGGATCGGGAATCTCCGCCGCCGGGTTCAGCGTGCTGTTGCGGATGCGGTCGGCCTGCGCCTGCGCGGCCATCTGGTTCAAGGGCAGATAGTCGGTGTGGAAATTCAGTTCGACCGAGGAATTCAGTTCGAGATCGGTATTGATCTCCTCGGTGCGCTGGCTGCGTTCGGTCGACACGTAGCTGATGGTGTTCTCGACCTCGGCGCTGGCGCCCCACGGCCCCACGCCGAAACTGCCGGCGGCCTTGACCCGGTTCTTCATTCCGAACTCGCTGCCCTTGTCCTCGCTGGCGGCGCTGCGGGTGTCGATATGGAAACGCATCGACGCATTGATCCTGCCGCTGTCGATCACGATCCGCTGCATGCCCAGCATCACCATCGTCGCGAGCTGCTGCTGGCGCTGGCGGGCGAGATAGCGGCGTGCGAACGGCACCAGCTGTTCGGGATTGCTGGCGTCGATGGATTCCTCCGGCGGCACGCCCAGGGTCGCGCGGACCTCTTCCTGCCCCGGCATCGAGGCGCCGGGCCGCAGCCGCAGTTTGATGTTCGCCATTTCCTCCTGCAGATCGGCCAGTTCGTCCGGGTCCATCTGCTGGCCCGGCTGCGGCATCTCGTCGGCGTCGGGCGTGTCGTATTCGATCGATTCCGGAAAGTGATCCGCTACCCACTGCCGCACCTGGACCAATCCGAACTGGGTGCGTTCGAAGCCTTCCGCGGAGGCCGACACCGCGTTGAGCAACTGCAGGTACTGCTGCATCTGCTGCGCGTTGGCGTCGATCATCGCCTTGAACACGCCGTTGATGAGATCGGTGACGAAGCGCGGGAACGACACCGCGTTCAGCACGTTCTTCGTGATGCCGGCGATGCGGTTCGCGGACTCGCCGAAATCCGGCTGCGCGTCCTGCGCGCGCGCCAGCGGCGCCGACGGGCGCGGTTCGGCGCGGCGTTCGATCTCGCCCTCGGCCTGGCCTTCCTCGGCGATCAGTTCGGCCGCGAGCGTCGACACCTTCACCATCGCCTGCGCCAGCGCCTGGCGCTGCGGCGGCGACAGCGCGCCGTAGTTCGGCGTGCGTTCCAGCACGTCGCGCACAGCGACCCGGATCCACGGCGGCGGCGCGGCCGATGCCGGCGGCGCTGCGGTCGGCATGGCGCGCGCGGCCGGCATGGTCAGGCCACCATCGGCAGCGTTGGGTGCATCGCTGCGGGCATCGGCAGCGCGGACGCTGCCGGCAGCGAGGCGAGCCAGCGCTGCGCGGCGACGATGACTTCGACATCCTCCGGCTTGGCCGCATCGAGGCGGATCGCATTGTCGGCATAGTGATCCGCCAGCCACAGCAGCACCGTCTGCCCGCTGCGGCCGCGTTCGACGTACTGCTGCGCGGCGCCGGACGGAATACCGTTCTGGCTGCCGACGATGGCCACCAGCCGCCACAGATCGTTGACCGCGAACGCAGCCTGCAGCGTGCGGTCGCGCAGGAACACCAGCGCGGTGTTGAGGGTCTCGACGATGTCGCGCGCGGCGATCGACGCCATCGGGTCGACGCGCTGCGCGAGGAATGCGGCGAAACTCTGGGCGTGGGTCGCGACCACCACCTGTTCGCGCAGGTCGACGCCGTCCGCCTGGGCGACGATGCCCTCGCACAGCACACGCATCAGCCGGTCGAAGTGCGGGGCCTCGATCACCCGCGCATAGATCGCGCTGCGCTCGTCGGCGCCCAGGCGCTCGCGGCGGCCGCGCCAGAACGCATGCAACAGATTCGCGGTCGGCCCCAGCGGCTGGGTGATCGCGCCGCTGACGAACAGACCGGCGATGAGTTCGGCGGTGGGCAGCAGTCCGGCGCGTTCGAGTTCGCTGGCGAAATAGAGCGGCGCTGCGGCATTGAGCTGGACGCGGTCCTCGACGGTCGGCGCGCCCTCGGGCAGATCGAAGTCGATGCCCGCCAGCGCCTGCGCATAGGCAACGTCGTGCGCGTCCAGCGCACCCAGCGCGGCCGACACCGCACCCAGCAGCGCGGCATACGGATGCTGGGGCGGAAGACGCACGGCGGGCGGCGGCGGCGCGAGGCGGAGCATGGCGCGCGGGCCTCAGGTCGTGGCGGGTGCGGACGCGCCCGCCTGGTTCGATTTCACGTTCGGATCGAACGGCGTGGCGTTGCCCTGGATGCTGGCGATCATGCCCGGCGAGGCCAGCTTCTCCATGGGGAAATAATCCGACTTGAAGTTCACCCGCACCTCGCCGGTGAGCTTGGCCTTCATCTCCTGGCTGGAGCTGGACGTTTCGTCGACCGACGACGACACCGTGGTCATGTGGCTCTGCACGTTGGTGTTGGCGCTGGCCGCGCCGCCCCAGCCGAAGTGCGCGCCGGCGACGCTGGTGTTCTTGTTGTAGCTGGAATCGCGGTCGTACAGCGAGGCCTTGGCGTCGCGCTTGGCGTCGTCGCTGGCGCGGAAATTGAACACCACCTTGGCGTTGATCAGGCCGTCGGTGACCACGATGCGGTTGATGCCCAGCATCACCATCGACGACAGCATCTGCTGACGGCTGCGCGCCATCTGCATGCGCGCGGCCATCACCAGCCGGCCTTCCTGCTCCTCGTCGGACAGATCGGTCACCGGTTCGGCCAGCTGCAGTTCCTGGCTGACCCGCGCCAGCGCCTCCTCGGCGCTGTCCTCGTTCTTCATGCCCAGGCGCGGGCCGGCGTCGCCATCGCTGGTGTCGATGGCGAAATCGGTGGGAAACCGCTGCGACATCCAGTCGCGCGCGTTGTTCATGCTGATGTTGTCGGCGGCGAACTGGTCGACGGTCTGCGACACCGCCTTCAGCAGTTCGGCATAGGCCTCCATCTGCTGGATCGATGCGTCGACGATCGCCTGGAACACGTTCTGGATCAGCCCGCCGACGAATTTCGGGAAGTCGACGGCGCCGACGAAGTTCCTGAAGTTCTCGGCGCCCTGCTTCACGGAGCCGGCTTCGAAATCGCTGCCGGCGAAGGTGCCGATCTTTTCGGAGGCCTTGTTCTTGGCCTGATCGACCGGGTTGGCCAGCGCCTGCGCGGGCGCGCCGCGTTCCGAAAGCTCCTTCGCGAGCACGCCCTGGCCGGGCGTGAGCTCCTGTTTCGCCAGGCCCTGCGGGTTGGCCATGTACGAGGCCACGCGCACCATCGTGCGCGCGATGTCCTGCTGCTTCTCGGGTTCGAGCGCGCGGAAACCGGCCGAGGATTCCAGCAGATGGCGCACCTGCGGACGCACCGCGCGCAGCGTGTCGTCGTCCAGCCAGGCCGGTTCGGTGTTCGGATTGCGGACGAAGGAAGCGGACATGGCGGGCTCCGTGGCGGACATCAGGCCGTGGGCGCGGCGGGAGTGGAGGTCGATGCGCCACCGGCGGCGGCGGACGCCGGCGGCCGGTTGGTGGCCAGGGTCTTGACCATCCCGGGCTGCGCGTTCATCTGGATCGCGGCGATGGATTCCGGGTTCGCCAACTTGTCCAGCGGCACGTAGTCGCTCTTGAAATTGACTTCCATGGTGCCGGCGAGGCTGGCCTTGGTGGTGAGGCTGGCATCGGCGCTGGTCTGGGTGACCGAGGTCATCTGGATCAGCGGCTGCGACACGCTCTTGTAATCGCCGGTGGTGTAGAAGCTCGCGTCGCGGCGGGTCTCGGCGATGGTGCCGTTGGGCAGGCGCACCACGTTGCGGCCGGGACCGCTGCGCTGGATGGTGCCGCCGGTGACCGACTCGGTGTTGACGGTCTGGTCGCTGTAGTCGAACTGCTGCGCGGTCTTGCGGAACTGCATGTTGTCGCGCGCCTGGAAGTCGTACATCACCTTCGCGGTGAGCTTGCCGTCGGTCACGACGATGCGGTTGATGCCCAGCATCACCATCGTCGCCAACAGCTGCTGTCGGCCGGTGGCCAACTGGGTGCGCGCAGCCGGCACCAGCAGCGCTTCGACCAGATCGTCGTCCAGGCGCTCGACCGGCTTGTCCAGCGGCAGCGTCTGGTTGATGCGGGCGATGGCGGCGCCCTCGTCCACCCCTTCGCGCACCGTGACCCGCGGCTGCGGCGGCGCGGCCTGACCGCCGCCGCTGTCGCCGAAATTGCCGAAGTCGCCGAAGCTGTCGCCGCTGTCCATCGAAATCTGGAACACGTCCGGAAACTGTTCGACGAGATGGTCGCGGCCCTGGTTCTGGGTGGTGTTCTCGTCGCGGAACTGGTTGAGGCTCTTGGACACGTCGGCGACCAGCTTGGCGTACGCCTCCATCTGTTCGATCGAGCTCTGCACGATCGAATGGAACACGCCGTTGATCAGCCCGGCGCAGAAATCCGGAAAGTTCACCGCCTGCAGCAGCGCGCCGGCCGCGGCCACGCCTTCGCGCGCGCCCTGCGCGGTGAACTTGCCGTCCTGGTCGGTGTTGCTGCCTGTCTGTCGCTGCGTCGCAGTGCTCTCGCCGGCCAGCGCCCGCACCTGCGGACTCTGCTGCTCGGGCTTCAGCCGCATGCCGTCCGGTTCGGCCAGATAACTCGCGATCTGCACCATGCCCTTGGCCAGCGTTTCGCGCTTGTCGGGCGAAAGCTGGTTGAACGACTCGCTGCTCTCCAGCAGCCTGCGCACCTGCAGCCGCGCGATATCGAGCGTCTCGCGGCTGGCCGGCGGCGGCGCGGCGCGCGCAGCGACCTGGGTTCTGTGCGGGAAGATGGCGGACATGTCCAATCGCTCCGGTGGGGATGGGTCGCACGGACGACGCGAGCGCAGCGGGCGCCCGCAGCGGGTGCAGGCGGACTACTGCAGCGCCTGCGCGTCTTCGATCGCCTCGCGCATCTCGAACTCGATCGGCCGCACGTACAGGCTGATGCGCGCCTGGCTGGTGGGCGTGACCCGCAGGCTCAGCACCGAGAAATGCCCCTGCTGGCCGACATCGTCGACGCCGAAGGCATCCAGCCAGCGCGACAGCGCGATCAGCTGGCGCGGGCGCTCCGCGAGGCCGAGCTTGATCAGATCGAGGAAACGCGCGGGCAGATCGGGAATCGCGGCCAGCAGGATTTCGAGTTTCAGTTCGACGCCGTCCGGCGTTTCGCGGATGCCGATCAGCACGCCGCCCGACGGCAGCTCGAAGCGACCGCCCAGCGCGACGCCGACGATCCGCATCAGGCTGGGCAATTGATGGCCGATGCCCAGCCGGTTCATCAGCGGCCCGAGCGCACTGATCGCCATCGGTCCGCGATGCAGGAAGGTCACGCGCTGGCTGCCGCTGTCGCGCTTGCAGCCGATCGAGGTGAAGATCGGCATCAGCGTCGGCATTTCGGTCATCACCTGGCGGGTCAGCATCGCCAGACCGGGGGACAGCGCTTCGACCTGGTTCGGCTGCAGTTCGTAGTAGATCTTGGTCGCGTACAGGCCGTCCTCGTCGAACGAACTGCCGAACCACGCGCCGAAGTTCATCCAGCTCATGCCGCCGAAACCGCGCCACTCCTCGCTGCGGTTGTCGAACCAGCGCAGCGCGTCGCGGCCGAACACCGGCTGGATGAGGCGACGCATTTCGCGCGTCGCCTCGTCGCGTCGCGACACCGGCGATGCGCCGGGGCCGAGCGGCTCGATGGTGAAGCGCAGCTTGTTGGGTTCGGCCTCCGAGAACGAGGGCTCGTACGGCACCGCGCCCGGGGTGAGCGCGTTGTGGGCGTACGAGACATCGTCGTCGGGCAGATAGAACGTGCGCTCGATCAGATCGCCGATGTACGGCATCGGGTCGCGGGTGCCGAGCGCCTGCGAGGCGGAATGGAGCGAGCGCTCCACCAGATGCCTCATCGGCTGCGCACGTGTGCCATGGTGGGACATGATCGTTCTCCGTGGAATATTGCGGTCGCGTGCTCGAAAGCGGCGCGGTCAGAAACTCGGAAGACTGATGCCCGCCGAATCCAGGACGTCCCGGGCGATCTGCGGCATTTCGATCGGCTTGCTTGTGATCGTCGGCGACTCGACCGGCTGCGAGAAATCCTCGACCCGCTGGTCGCCGATGCCGCCCACCGCGATCAGTTGCTCGCAGGCCTGCAGCAGATCCCAGTCGGTGGGTTCTTCCATCGGCCGGTCGCTGCCGCGCAGCTGCGGGTTGGTCAGGGCGTTGGTCGAAATCACCTCGCCCATGCGGTTCGTCAGGCGCTGATGGTTGATCGCCAGCCAGGCGATGATGATCGCGCCGCATTTGGCCTGGGTGCGGTAGCGGTGACTGTTGCGGGTGCCGCCGAGGTAGTTGGCGTTGACCTGGTCCATCACCTGCCACATGTCGCGCGCGCCGAACGAGGTGCGGATTTCCTGGTCGCTGAGCAGGTCGCGGTATTCGATGATCAGCGTCTTCAGCTCTTTCGAGAACTGATAGGCGATGCCGTAGCAGTTGCGCGACAGGCTGGCGGCGAGATCGCGCGCGGCCTTGCGCACCTGCTCCTGCGAGACCGACAGCGGGATCTGGCTGCGGAACATGCGGTCGACGGTGAGCTGTCGGCCGAACGACGACACCGACGAGACGAAGCGCAGCCACAGGTCGCTGAACTCGCGGTTGGGCTGGTTCATGCTGGGATCGCCGCCGGGGGCGCCGAACGCGCGCATGTACAGATCGCGGCGCTCGCCTTCGGTGATGCGCTCCGACGACTTCTTGTAATAACTGTAGAGATAATCGCCGGTCTTGCCGTAGCTCAGCGGCAGCAGGCCGGCGCGGAACAGTTCGACGATGCGCTCCACCACCTGCGGCATCCGCGCTTCTTCCAGCTGGTAGGCGAAATAGATGGCCTGGGCGGCGTCGAGGTTCTCGCGCACGATCTCGCTGTCGGTCGCTTCTTCCAGATCCGGCAGCGCGATGTCGAACGACGACGGCGGCGCGCCGCCGACCACGCCGCTCTGCATCTCGTAGACGTTCTCGATGCGGCTGGCCAGCCACGGGTCGTTGAAGCTGATGCCGTCGGCGGCGAGCTTGCGCACCACCGCGGCCAGATTGCGGCCGCTGAGCACGCAGACCCTGGAGACGAGGTTCGGGATGGATTCCTCGCCCGGCTTGCGGTCTTCCGGGTCGCCGCCGGGGCGGATGCACCCGAAGATGCTTTCGTCGATGAGTTTCGCCTTGATCTGCGAATTCAGGCCGACCGGATATTTGCGGCTGAGCAGATCGAACGCGGCGTCGAACAGTTCGCGGCTCTCGCGGTATTCGCCCTGCGCCGCGCTGACCTTCTGCACGAAGCCGCGACGGTCGGCATCGGTCACCCCGTCCAACTGCAGCAGGCCGCAGATGCCGACGATCTCGCGCTCCGCGCGCTGCAGGTGATCGAGGAAATTCTCCGGCACGCGCTGGGTGCCGATCAGCCCGTATTTATGGACGTAATCGGTGTTCTTCTTCTGGCCGTTGGCCTTGGCGGCCTTCGCGGCCGCAGCTGCGGTCGATGTCGCGTCGTCGGCGCCGGCGGCCAGTTCCTCCCAGGCGCGCTGCGCGTAGGTCGCGGCGACCCTGCGGTAGAACGGGTCGGCGACGATGTCGCTGCCGAGCGTCGTTTCGATGTCGGCCAGCTCTTCGAGTTGGCCGGCGCTGAGCCCGCCGCTGGTGTCGGCGGTGTTGAGGATGGTCTTCAGGACCTGCCGCCGCGCGCGCAACTTCTGCCGTTCTTTCAGTTCGCGTTCGCCGAGGTCGACCAGGAGGATACGGTTCATGGTGTTCTCTGCTCTGTTGTTGGCTCGAAGGCCGGAAGTTGCGGCCGCGGCCCGGCTCACGCCGGACTTGCTGCCGTTGGTGGTCGCCTTGGCGCGCGCAGCGCGAGGCTTGGAGGCCGCGGCGCCCGGGGTCTTGCGGGGCTTGGTGGAGCTTTTTCGGGTCGCCATCGGAATCTCCTGTTGCGGGGTGTTCGCGCGGTACGGCCTGCGGGATCTGTCGGAACTGCGTGCTTCGGAACTGCGTGCGTCTGCGCGGTCAGGCGGCGAGCGCGGGTGGAACATCGGTGGGGAGGTGTTGATCGGAGCCGTATTCGTCGAAACCTTCTTCTTCGCGGATGCTGCGGTCGATGTCCGCGTCCAGCGCGCGCAGCGCGCCGAGCGCATCGAGCACGCCGCTGCCGCAGCCGACCACGCCGGCCTCGGCGAACGGTCGCGCGCTCGCGATCAGGATCCGCCGCGCGTCGTCGCCGCTCAGCGGCCACGCCCGGCGCTGGGCGCGCGACGCCAACAGCGCGCAGATCGCGGCGACGTACGGCGCGGCGAAGCTGGTGCCGCTGGCGTGTTGATAGCCGTCGAGACCGCAGGTGAGGATGTCGCGGCCCGGCGCGCACAGCGCGACGTGATCGCCGCGGGTGCTGAAGGACGCCGGACGCAGGGTGCGATCGATCGCGCCGACCGCGATCACGCCCGCGTGCGCGGCCGGGAAATAGTGTTCGGTCAGGCCGGAATTGCCGCTGGCCGCGACCAGGATCACGCCGCGCGCCAGCGCATAGCGCACGATTTCCTCGTGCGGCCGCGGCGCATCGGCGTCGAGCATCGATTCGGGCGTGCCGAAGCTCATGTTGATGACCTTCGCGCCCAGATCGATCAGCCGCTTCATGCCGGCGTCGATGTTGTCCAGCGCGCCGACGCCGACGCGCTTGTCGCCGGAGCCCAGCGCCGCGCCGAGCACGCGCACCGGCGTGAGGCCGCAGGCACCCGCGGCGCCGGCCGGCATGCCCTTGCCGCGCGCGGCGATGATGCCGGCGCAGCCGCTGCCGTGGCCCACCTCGTCCTGCGGACGTTCGCCGGCGCGGCGGTAATCGCCGACCAGGGTCACGCCGCCGACGGTGTCCGGATCCAGGTCCACGCTGTCGAAACCGGCGCGCAGTCGGTTTTCCAGTTCGACATGCGCCAGCGACACGCCGGTGTCGGCGAGGCCGAGCACCACCGCCGGGTCGCCGCCTTCGTAGCGCAGCGCTTCGTCGATGCGCGTGCACTGCCGCACCCAGGCATTGTCGACGGGCTTCGCGTTCGCGGCGCCGACATGTTTCGGCGCGGGACCGTCGGCGAACGGAGCGTGGCTGAGATGGTTCGCGGTGACGCGCTCGATCATCGGCAGTTCCGCCAGCGCCTGCAGCAGCGCATGCACGCCGTCGGGCTCGCTCACCTGGATGCGCAGCACGCGGGCGACGCCGCTGATCTGTTCGATCTCGTCGAAACGCTGGCTGCCGACGACCGCGCGCGCGGTGCGCGGCACGCGCGCGCTGTGCAGGCGCACCGCACGCAGCGCGCCGCCGTGATGGCGCAGCAGGCGATCGATGACGCCGCCGTCGATGCGGTCGGCCATCGCCGCGCCGTAGCGGCTGCACGCGCGCCAGCCCGGCACGTGTTCCGGCATCTCGCCGAGTTTCAGGGTGACCAGCAGGCGGCCGCGGACGGTGGTGTAGGCGGTATTCGATGTTGTGCTCATGGCCTGCTCCACTGGCCGAGCTGGCCTTCGCTGAGCTGCACATGGGCGATGTTGCCGTCGCCGAAATCCACTTCCGCATCGCAGCCCAGCTGCGATGCCATCGGCGCCAGCACGATGCGTCCGTCCTCGGCGCCGACCACGTCCACGCTCTGCCCGGCAACGCGCACCCGCGGCAGCCGGCCCGCGCGCAGACCGGGCGCGGTGAGATGCAGGCGCGCGCCGGATGCGCCGGCATTGGCGCCTGCGCCATTCTCCGCATGCGTCACCCGCGTCACCCGCGGCGCGGCGGCGCGCATCAGCGCCTGCTGCAGGCGGTTCACCGGCATCCGCGACAGCCGCGCGATCACGTCGGTGCCGGCCTTTTCCTTCAGTTCGTTGAGCTGCTGCACGGTGCGCACGCCGATGCGCTCCAGCTGGCGCTGCTCGCTGTCCGAGATCTGGTCGCCAAGCGCTTCGCGCAGCGAGAATTTCGGATCTTCGGCGCTGTAGTCGACCGCGTTCTCCTCGATCATCGGCTTGGTGATCGTGGTCAGCTGCAGCTTGATGCTGCTGGCCTCGGTCTCGCCGGGGCCGGCCGGGCGCAGGTAGATGTCGTCGTCGAGGATCTGCACGAACGCGCGCAGATCCAGCGAGATTTCCTTCACCGCGAAGGTCAGCGGCAGTTTGCCGAGCCGCGCCTTGATCGCCATGCCGGCCTGCGCCTTGTCCAGTTGTTCGGTCAAGGCCTGGATGAACAGGTCGAACGGGACGCCCGCGTCCTGCAACAGCGGCGGCAGCTGCGCGCTCATGCGTGCACCTCCGCATCGCCGCAGCTGGTCCAGGCCAGGGTCAGCCGCGACGGCGTGGCGATCCACGCATTGACTTCGCTGCTGCGGGTGAAATCGGCGAGCAGCACACAGCCGCCGTCGCGGAACACCGGCTGCACGTCGATCGGCAGGGTCATCTCGACCTGCGACAGGCGCATGCCGTCGCGCGACTCGATCGCCACCAGGCCATCGTGCAGCTCATCGAGCAGTTGCGAGAGTTCGCGCAACATCACGGCGTGCCTTCAGCGGGCGGAGCCGCCGGTGCGGGGGCCGGTGCGGGCGCGGGCGGCGCTGCGGCGCGCCCGGTCATCGAATGCTGCTGCACCAGCGCCATCTTGGCCGCGTCGGCCATGCGGTCGAGCGGCAGGGTTTCGCTGACGAAATTGAGTTTGACCTCGCCGAACAGATCGGCGCGCACGGTGGATTCGTTCTGCGCGTTGACCGCCAGCGTCGAGACCATGGTGGTGCTGCCGCCCTGGCTGATCGCGCCGCGTTCGCCCCAGTTGTTGGCGCCCTGCGGGTCGCTGCTGGTCGCGTACTGCACCGCGGCGGCGTCGCGCGCGGCGGCGCGGAACATCACCTTGGCGCTGATGCTGCCGTCGCGCACCGCGACGCGGTTGAGGCCCAGCAGCACCATCGTCGCCAACAGCTGCTGGCGTTCGGCGCCGACCTTGTTGCGCACCTGCGGAAGGATCTGCTGTTCCAGCAGTTCGCTGGTCAGCTCCTGCCCGTCGACGCCGTAATCGGCCAGCCAGATCGGGCTGAGTTCTTCGGCGCGCGGCGCCAGCTGCGGTTCGCTCTCGCCGGATTCGGGCAGTTTGAGCACGACATCACCGGGATAGCGCGACACCAGCCAGTCGCGCGCCTGGTTGAAGGTGACGTTCTCTTCGGTGAACTGGTCGACGGTCTTCGCCACCGCCGACACCAGGCCGGAATAACTTTCCATCTGCCGGATCGAGGCGTCGACGATCGCGTCGAAGGTGCCGTGCACGAGCTGCGAGACGAAGCCGGGGAAGTCGATTTCGTTGACCATCGCGCCGGCGCGGCGGGCGATGGTCTCGGTGGCCGGCGGTTTGCTGGACGCGACCGGCGCGGACGTGGCGGACCCCGTCGCAGGCGCCTGTCCGGCAGGCTGTCCATCGGCCTGCGCGCGCGCGACCGCCGTTCCGTTCCGGGACGGAAAGATCCTGCCGCTGTTGCGCGTGGTGTCGGACACGGTGCGCTCCTCAGGCCGCGGGGCTCAACGACACATCGGGCTTTTCGACGTTGGCGTCGCGCCAGCCGTTCTCGCGTTCGTAACGGCCGTCGCCGCGCAGCGTCAGTTCGATGACGGCATCGGGGTTGCCCTGCGACAGGCCGCGGAAGCGGTAGTCGATGCGGACCCGCAGGCGCGCCACGCCATCGGCGTCGGCGCAGTCCTCGATCTTGGCGATGACTTCCACGCCGTACGCCAGGTTCGCGGGCATGCCGGCGGCGATGCGGACATCGCCGAGGCTGCCGTTCGCGGCGCGGAACTCGATCGTCAGCGGCAGCGGCGTGGGCGCGCTTTCGATCGCCGGCCAGTCGTTGATCTCGATGCGGACATCGGTGGGCGCTGCGGAACTGACGGTAGGCGACAGCGTCGACGGCGACTTCAGTCCTTCGAGCTGATCCAGCGCCCAGCGGCTGCCGCCGGCTTCGCCGATCACGCGGCTCATGCGCGCGCCGAGCACGCGGGTGGGTTCGATCGGTTCACGCCGTTCGCCAGCGGCGTCGAGTGCCTGCGCGCGTGCCTGGGCACGCACGGGCCGCGGCGGCGACGCCAGGCGCATGCCGCTGCCGCGCATCGAGAGCGATTGCGCCGTAACGGCGGCGACCGGCAGATGCAGGATGCGCCAGTTGCCGTAATCGGGCTGGGCCATGTCGCCGAACGCCGCGGCGAAATCCATGAACGGCAGCCAGTCTTCATAGCCGTTGTTGGCCGGATGGAAGTCGATCGGATCGTTGTCGAACGCGACCCGGGTATCCCACGGATTGAGGATCTTCACGCGCACCGCGTTCGGATCGTCCAGGTCGCCGCGGATGCCGGCCACCACCACCGCATGCGGCGCACCCACGATCACCACCCACAGCGGCCCATAGGTGTTCAGCCATTCGGCCCATTGCCGCGGCGTGTGGTAGATGCTGGCGTTGGACGGCTGATCGATCACCTCGAAGCCGTAATGGTTGCGCGCGGCGTTGAGCAGTTCCCAGCCATACGAGCTGGCGAGGCTGCCGCCGATGTCGTTGATGATCGATTCCGGCGACTGCGACTGCTGCCGGCGATGCGCGATCAGCATCGCCATGGAGGCGGCCCAGCACGCATCCTTGTTGGGCTGCGGAATCAGACTCACGGGAATGTCGGACGGACCGTCGTTGCCCAACGCGCGGCCGTAGGCCAGCGAGCGGGCACCTGCGGCATTCCTTGCGGAAGCGCCCAGCGAGAATGCCGAAGCCGATGCCGGCTGGCGGCCGGAGACGCCGCCCGAATGCATGATCTGGAACTGCAGATAGCCGCCGGTATTCGCGGTGCGGCCCTCGTACAGCGCCAGGAAGTCGGCGAACGACAGCTTGATCGGCCCGCGCGCGGGATCGTGCATGTGCATGATCGTATCCGAGCCGTCCTCCGCGCCGCCGCTGGTCATGCCGACCAGCACGCGCACATGCCCGCCGCCCGCGGCGCTGGCGACCTGGTCGATGTACAGCGGCCCGTTGTTGGCGAGCATGTCGCGCCAGGCGTCGATGGTGTAAGACGCGGGCGCTTCGGCCATCAGGTTCCAGGCGTCGGCGACGAAGCCGCGCTCGTGGCCGTACAGGCCCTGATTGAAGGCGTCGAACACCGCGACCTTGTCGGCGATGGCGCTGTCGGGGATCGACTGCTGGTCGCGCCAGCCCACCACCATCGATGCGGCGGCGGCCCAGCACGACATCGGGCTGGTCTGGTAGGTCATCGGCGTATCGGTCCAGTGGATCGAGAAACCGTTGCCCAGCGTACGGCTGCGCGCACGGCCCGGCGCGCCCAGCGACAGGCTGGTGGTGCGGCCTTCGATCCAGTCGATCTTGTTCCGCATCAGTCGGCAGCCACGGTTGAGATCGTCGGTGTCGCCGCCGGTATGCACGCCGACCACGTACGAATGCGGCTGGCCGCCCTGATTGCTGATGTAGTAGACCGGCGAGCCGCTGGCGCGCTTGAGAGTGAGGATCGGATAGCTGAAGGTGCTGTCGTCGTCGGCCAGCGCGGCGATGTAGCCGGCGTGCAGGTGCTGCTTGAAACCGTCGATCGCCGCGGTGAGTTCCGGCACCTTGGTCGAGCGCGAGGAATAGCCGCAGACCACCACGCCTTCCGGGCGCGACTGATTCAGCTCTTCCAGACTGTCGAACCACTGGCCGTTGGGCGCGTCGATCGGCACGTTGTCGATCACCGCCAGATCGGTCGCCGGGTTGCTGCCGGCATAGCTGGCGGGAATGCGCCACGAGGACGATGTCACCGTGGTGCGGCCGAAGGGTTCGGTGGACGCGCCGCCGTTGCCGTTCTTGCCGGGAATGATGGTGACGCTGGCCATGCCGTGCAGGTTGTGGGCGCAGGTGAGGATGCGGTTGCGGCCGATGTAGAAGCCGGTGCCGCGCCCACCGCCGCCGCTGCCGTCGTCCATTTCCAGCAGGCAGATGGCCGAGTGCGGGAAGATCGTGGTGTTGGGCACGCCCGCGAACCATTCCTCGCGCGCCAGGCTGAAAGCGTCGGCCTGGCAGGTCAGCGCGCTCATCGGATCGGCGGGGTCGTAGAACGGGGTGATGATTTCCTGCGCCATCGAATAGCCGCGACGCGCGCCCAGGCTCTGCGCGACCGCGCCGCCCGCCAGCGCCGCGGCTTCGGCGGCGACGTAGCCCATGTAGGTCTGCCAGTCCCAGACCGAGTTCGGACAGCTGGTGTGGGTGGTCCTGGTGTCGACTTCGGAATGACCGAGCACGTGCGTGCGGTCGGCCGGAATGCCCAGCTGCGCGCACAGCCACGCCACCAGTTTCGCCGAGCTGCGGTACTGCGCGTCGGTGGGCGCGTGGTCGCGGGTGGTGGTGGCGTTGTGTTCGATGCCGATGCTGCGGCTGTTGGCGCCGTTGGCGTGATGCGCGGTGTCGCCGTGCGCGACCATCTGCACCACTTCGCCGCCGCGGCCGACGACGTAGTGCGCGCTGACCCGCACGCGCTTGTCGCCCATCATCTGCCTGGGATTCTGGAACCAGTTCCTGACCGTCTTGTCGTAATCGTTCCGGCTGGCGGTGATGTGGATGACCACGCGGTCGACCGCGACGCCGGCCTTGCGGCCGCGGGTGTAGTTGTTCGGATGCGCGGGCGAGAACGACAGCGCATGCGGATATTCCGGCGCCGGATCGCCCAGCGCGCGGGCGTACCACGCCTGCGCCTGCGACAGCGGCTCATCGTCGGGAATGTCGCCGTCGATGCCCATCGCGTCGGGATCGGTCAGCGCTTCGTGGCCGGTGTCGTCCTGCAGCGCGCGGCTGCGCGTTGCGTAGCCGTTGCGTGCATGACCGTTGAGGTGGCCGTTCGCATGGCCGTTGGCGCGGCCGAGCGACTGCGCGGTCGGCGCGGCGGCAGGCGTGTTCGTCGGCGTGATCGACGCGGGCACGTAGCAAGTACGCGTGGTGATCATGTCCATGTAGTACACCCAGTCCCACACCGCGTTCGGGCAGGCCCTGTGGGTGGTCTTCCCGTCGGCTTCGGCGTGGCCGAGGATGTGCGCGCGGTCGGCGGGGATGCCGTACCGGTCGCAGAGCCACGTCACCAGCGCCGCCGACGCGCACATCTGCGCCGCGGTCGGGGTCAGGCCCCGGGTGTTGGCGACGTGCTCGATGCCGATGCTGGTGCCGTTGGCGGAACCGGCATGCCAGGCGACATCGTTGTGCGCGACCATCTGCACGATCTCGCCGTCCTGGCCAATGACGTAATGCGAACTGACCTTGGCGGTCGGATTCTTGAACCAGCTGATGGTGCCGTTGATGTTGGCGCCGCCGTCGGTGATGTGGATGACGATCCTGTCGATGGTGCGGGTGCCGCTGACCGCTCGGAAGTTGCCGGTGGCCGCGGCTTCGAAGCGGCTGGCCTGCGGGTATTCGGGCGTGGTCAGGGTGAGGCCGCGGGCGCCGTACCAGCCCTGCGCGCTGGTGGCGACGCCTTGGTCGGCCGCACTCCCATCTGGAATCGGCCCGCCGATGTCGTAGGCGCTGTCCTCGTCCTCGACCGACAGGCTGCGCACGCCGCGCACGTTCTGCGCGAAGGTCAGGGTCTGGCCCCAGCCGGCGGCGATGCTGCGGATCCAGGCCAGCTTCTCGCCGGTGATCCTGCAGCCGCGGTTGGCGTGCTCGTCGAACGCCGCGACGTGCACGCCGACCAGATGCGCCTGCGGGCCGAGCGCGCCGTCCTCGATCCAGTACACCGGCGAACCGCTGGTGCCGGCGAGGGTCTGCAGGTTGTAGGTGAAGGTGTGGTCGGTGGGCAGCTCGCGGATATAGCCGCCCATCATGTGTTGCCGGTTCGGATCGATGTTGTCGTTGACGTACTGCTCGATCGGCGTGTTCGCCTCCCACCACGCGGCGTAGCCGCTGACCACCACGCCTTCGGGCCGCGACTGGTTCAGTTCCTCGACCAGATCGAAATAGCGGCCGGCAGGCGCGGCGTTGGCGGCAGGCACGCAGATCAGTGCCATGTCGCGGTCGAAGTCGCCGTTGCCGCTGTAGCCTGTGAACTTGCGGAAGTTCGCCGACGAGACCTTGAAGCGGCCGAAGGGTTCGCTGGCCGAACCGGTCCCGCCGCCGTTCTTGCCCGGCACCACGATCAGCTCGCTCTGGCCATCGACGACGTGCGCGGCGGTCATGATCAGGCGCGGGCCGATGAAGAAGCCGGTGCCGTTCAGCCCGCCCTCGGCGGTGCCGTCGGGCACGCGGATCTGGCAGGTCGCCGAATGCGGCATCACCGTGGTGTCGGCGACGCCGAGATACCACATCGCGCTGTCGACGAAGAAACCGAGCTGGGCGCGCAGCGCGTCCCACAGATTGCCCGGGTGGTAATCGGAAGAGATCAGCAGCGAACGCGAGGTCGCCACCGGGCGACGGCGGCTGCCGTTGCGCAGCGCCAGACCCTGCGCCGTCGGCGCGGGCGCGGACACTGGCGATGCGACGTTCGCCGGTGCGGGCGCCGCGACGGGCGGCGGCTGCTTCCACAGGTCTTCAGAAAAACCGTCGCTGTAGCCCACGCTGGCGTTCGCGCCGTTCACACCGTTCGATGCCTTCGCATCCCCGCCGGCGCGCGGCGCGCGGTCTTCGTCGCGCGACGGCGGCGGCGTCGCGGTGGTGTTGTCGCCGCCCCAGCCGAGTTCGCCGCCGCTGCCGCCGTAGCCGTTGCTGCCATACGCCGACGCGCCGCGACTGCGGACCGTGCGCCGCAGTCCGCGCTCGGACAGGCCGGACAGGCTGACGTACATCGTGCCGCGGTCGGGCATGCGCAGCGAGATCGGCGTGCTGCGGTCGCTCTCGCGATACGTCGCCAGGCCGAAATACAGCCGCTGCTGGCCGACGAACCGCGCCACGATCTCCGGCGGCACCAGGTACACCGCTTCGCCGCGCTGCGCCGGCGACGCGCGCAGCAACCGGCTGGTGAAGAAGTTGGCCGCGGTGCGCTTCGCGCGGCTCTCGGGCTTCAGCAGTTCCGGGTCGGTGGCGAGACCGATCTCGAACAGCGGCAGTTCGGAGCGTACGGTGAATCCCAGCACGCTGAAACGGTCATCGATCGATTCGCGGTTGGCACGGATAACGGCCATGACGGACTCCTAGCGGGACTTGCGTGCGTTGACGGCGGCTGCGGCGGTTGCGCTGGCGGACGCGGGGATGTGGGTGTGCGCATCGGGAGCCGCACCGGAATCGGTACCGAAATCGAATCTGATCTCGTCCGGGGCGCGGCTCTGGAAAGCGGGATCCGGCGCGTCGTCCATGACCGTCGAGATGCGTTCCCAGAAACGCTGCTGGGCATCGATGCCGATGCCTTCCAGATGCGGCTTCATGAATTCCAGCACCGCGTCCAGGTGCCGGAAGAAGGCGCGCGCCCCGGTCTGCACGTGTTCGACCGAACCCCGCCACTCCGGCGCCAGGCTCGGGCCGTCGCCGCGCTCGCACCAGATGCGGACGATGAAGACGGCGGTGCGATCCTCGAGCAGTGTCATGGGCGCCTGACCAATACCGGTGGATTGCCGGTGCGATGGCCGACTGTGCGCCGCCGCCATCACCGCCCCGTCACGCCGACATCACGCCGACATCACATCGAAAACGGCAGGTGTGTGATGTCGGGTGATGGGGGCGTGATGTCGACGCTCCGAAGGGAGCGATGGGTGATGCCGTACCCAGCGAGGGTGGGAAATCACCCGGCTGCCACTTCGATCAGGTCGCAAGGCACTGAATCGCCGGGTACATCGCAACATGCCGGGTTGGCACAGCATTTGCTGCGAGTGAGGCATTCGGCGCAGGTCGCGAACATGCTGGTCCGCCTTGCGCCGGGGATGGGACGCACGTGCGGCGGGCCGCGTCCGGGCCGCGGACCGGCTTACTTTCATCTTCCAGAAGCACCCTCTGAACGGAGTTCGCCATGTCCAACGACAACAGAAGAGAGCAACACAAAGTGATTCTTCATAACGACAATCACAACCAGCGCGGCAAGATAATCTCCACGAGTGATATCCCTGTGCGCATCAAGCCACAGCACCTCATTACGACCAACAGGAACCATTACACTTCGCATTCCGGCAATACGACGCACATCCTGGATCTTCAGAACAAGTTCGATGGTCGGGAATCGTTCCAGGTCCATTCTCACGACGGGCGCAACTGGCACCAGATTCCCAAGGGCAATACCCGACAGAGGGGAGATCAGGTGCCGTTGTCACCTCGCTCGAATCAGAGCTTGACCGACAGGTACTGGTGAATATAGGAAGGCCGTTCGCCAGGTACGCCTGCAGCGCGTCGGATTTCCGGCGGTAATACCGACAAGGCGGGCTGCAGGCACGTCTCATGCAGCGATGAAGAATCTCAGCTGTCGAGTTGGCGCAGACTCAGTTCCAGTTGCGCATCGGCCGCGGCCAGATGCTGACGGGCGGCGGCGATCATGCCGCGGGTGCCGGCGGCAGGCAGCGGCGACATCGGACCGTGCGCGAGCGATGTCGGGACATACTCGAAATGCAGCGGCGCCTGCAGCGCATGCACCGGCTCGCCGCCGCCATCCCCGCCGATCGCGCTGTCGGCGATCTGCCGGTAGAGCGCCAGTGTTTCGCGCATGGGCTGGATCGCCAGTTCGCGGCGCAGCATGTCGCGGCAGGTCTCGAACTGGCGCAGCGCCTGCGCGCGCTGGCCGCTGAGCACGAACAACTGCATCAGTTCGCGATGCACGTCCTCGCGCAGGGTGTCGCAGTCGAGGATCGACTGCGCGTAACGGATGCCCTCGCCGTATTCGCGGCGGATCGTGGACAACTGCATGAGCCGCCACAGCGCATTGAGATAATGGCGACGATGTTTCTCGCGCTCGCGCAGCGCCCAGTCGTCGGTGAATTCCATCAGGATGTCGGACTTGTACAGCGCCACGCCCGCGCGCAGGTCCGCGATCTCGGCTTCGCCAAGCAGCTCGATCGGACGGCTCAGGCCGGAAGCGATGCGGCGTTCGAATTCCTCGATGTCGAGCCAGACTTCCTGCGAACCGTTCAGGCCGATGGCGCCGCGGCGGTCGCTGGCGATCAGGTCGCCGTGCTGGAACGGCGGGCATTCGACCAGCCGCCGCAGACGCCACAGCGCGGTGTTGAAGGAACCGGCGGTCATCGACGCCATCCGCTCCGGCCACAGCGTGCCGAGCAGCTCGGTGCGGCTGAAATAGCGGCCCCGGCCCAGGGCCAGATAGGCCAGCAGGCTGCCGCAGCGGCCTGAGACCGCCGTGATCCGTTCGCCGCCGGCATCGTTGGCGACACAGAGGGAACCGAACAACCAGATGCGCAACATCCTGTCGTGTCCTTTGCGATGGCTGAGCTCCGCAGTCGCGCGCGATGCGCGTGCGACAGCCTTTCGTGCGCGCGCTCCATACGCGCTCGATCCGCCCCCCAGTGCGGCCCGCTGCATCCCGGGCTCTGGATTAGACGCGGGAATGCGCCGCCGCAGGCCGCGGCTTCGGCCGGAATGCGCAGCGGCCGCGTGAAGCGCCGCTTTCCGTTGGTCGTCAATGCCGGTCCGATTCAGCCGTGGGGCGCTGAGGACAGCGAAACCGGACAACTTGCCGCCTGCCGCCATCCCGCGCATCCGCCGGGCACGACAGCGACGGATACGAGACGATACGCAGGGCAAGGCCGCCGGTGCAGTTCACGATGGCGGCGCCGACCAGGACGAGGTTCACGCCATGCAACTCCCCATACGCATCCGCAAGGCCCGGCTGGCAGGACAGTTGACCCAGGCCGAACTGGCGCGCCGGATCGGCGTGAAACGCAGCGCCGTCACCCAGTGGGAACACCCGCTCGGCACATCGCCCAGCATGCATCACCTGATCCAGATCGCGATCGAGACCGATACCTGCGTGGAATGGCTGGGCACCGGTCGCGGCCCCAGCCGCTGCGACGGCAAGGCAGCGCCACCGCCGCTGCCGCGCGACGACTGCGCCCAGGACGCCAGCGAAAGCGAGGCCCTGCTGCGCTTCCGCAAACTGCCTGCGCAGAAACGCAGGATCGCGCTGCAGATCCTCAAGGTGCTGTCGACCTGAATCGCGATGCGCGCAATGCCCGGATTTTGAGCGCGCTCAATAAGCGGACGGCATCGGCGACTAGACTGCAGGCATGTCGTCGCAACGCATCCCATCGAAACGGTTCACGCGCATCGCCTCGGTCGCCGCCGCACTGTGCCTGTCGGCGCATCTGTTCGCCGCCCCGCCGGCGGGCACGCGCGTCGATGCGCCCAGTCCGACGCTCTCCGCACCCGCGAAAGCCAGGGCGGCTTTCGCGCTGAAACCGGGCGGCTATCTGTGGATGCCGGAACTCGCGCCCGCGGGGCCGGTGGTGATCGTGATCAGCCTGCCGGAACAATTGGCGTACGTGTATCGCAATGGCGTGCGCATCGGCGTGTCCACGGTCAGCACCGGCAAAGCCGGCTACGAAACGCCGACCGGCGTGTTCACGATCCTGCAGAAACAGCGCGAGCACTACTCCAATCTCTACGACAACGCGCCGATGCCGTTCATGCAGCGGCTGACCTGGGACGGCGTGGCGCTGCATGCCGGCAGCATTCCCGGGTACCCGGCTTCGCACGGCTGCGTGCGCCTGCCGTACGCGTTTTCCGAAAAGCTGTTCGCGACCACCAGCCACGGCATGACGGTGGTGATCGCAAGCGAAGCGTCGCATGCGCCGGAAGTGGCCTCGCCCGGCTGGTTCGCGCCGGTCGATCCCGCTACCGGCGCACCGCGCGGATCCATCGATATCGCCGATGGGAGCGGCGACGTCTGGATGCCCGAACGCGCGCCCGAGGGGCCGCTGACCATCGTGTTGAGCACGCGCGACGGAACGCTGGTGGTGCTGCGCAACGGCGTGGAGATCGGCCGCGCGGCGGTGCAGGTCATCGACGAACCGATGCACGGCACGCATGCCTACGTGCTGCTGGAAGGCGCAGGCGAAAGCCCGAACGCGGTATTGCCCGATCATCCGGCGCTGCGCTGGCTGGCGATTCCGGTGCCGAACGCGCGCACGCCGCGCGAAGGCGACCTGCACCAGGCGCTGGCCACGGGCCGGATCCGGGTCGCGGACGCATTCGCGCACCATGTCTACGAGGACCTGCGCCCGGGTGCGACCGTGGTGGTCACCGACGAATCGATCCAGCGCGCCGCGCCGTCCGACGGGCTCACCGTGCTGCGCGCGGACGAGACCGCGGTCGCACCTGAACCGCCACCGCCGCCACAGGCGCGGCCACCGGCGGAGTGAATCGCCGCGTTGTTCATGTATTCACGGTTCGCATCGGGCATGCTCCGGCGATGCCCAGACCCGCTTTCTTCCTGGTCGCAGCCGCCGCGCTGGCGACGGCGCTGTCCGCCGCAGCCGCCGATGCGGATCATGCGTCGGCCGGCCACTCGTCCGGCGGCCACGCTTCCGCGGGCGCGACATCCATGGCCGCGACGCTGGCCGCCGCGCGCGCCGATGCCGCAACCCCGCTGTTGACTCGGCTGCAGCGCCTCGCGCCCGGCGCCGACCCGAAGGTCATCGCGCTGGCACTGGAAGCGGCGGAATGCGCCGCAGCCTCGGGCAGCGTTGCGCCCGCGCGGCGGCTTGCGGTGATCGACTACTCGCGTCCGTCCACCGAACCGCGGCTGTGGGTGTTCGACCTGCAGCACGCGCGCCTGCTTTACACCGAACACGTCGCCCACGGCCGCAGCAGCGGCGAGAATTTCGCCAACGCGTTCTCGAATCTGGAAAGCAGTCACCAGTCCAGTCTCGGCCTGTTCGCCACCGCCGAAACCTACCGCGGCGGCAACGGTTATTCGCTGCGGATGGAAGGACTGGAACCCGGCGTCAACGATCTGGCCCGCGCGCGCGCCATCGTCATGCACGGCGCGCCCTATGTGGATCCCGCCCAGGCGCTGCGTCAGGGCCGCCTCGGCCGCAGTCTGGGCTGCCCGGCGTTGCGTCCCGCGATCGCGAACGAAGTGATCGACACGCTCAAGGAAGGACAGCTGTTGTTCGCGTATTACCCCGACCGGCAGTGGCTGGCGAATTCGAAGTTCTTCCGCTGCGGCGCGAAGCGCACCGCATCCGTGCGGGCAGGATCTGCACAGGCCGGCGCTACGACCGCGCAGCGATAGGCGGACGCACTCAAACGCCGGCCCACCACGCGCCCGCCGCGAACGCGGCGATGATCGCGATGACGCCGGGCAGCAGCCACAGCAGGAACGCCCGACCGCCGCGCAGCCCCGCCATCAGCAGCTTGCTGAGCGAATTGGCGACCAGGGCGATGAACACCGGCCAGCGGGCGTCGCCCGCATCGATGGCGCCATTGGCGACGAGTTGCGCCACCGACGCCGCAGCGGCATGCAGATCGGCCAGGCCGCCGAGGCCCGCGGCGATCCCCACCCCGGTGTCGCCCAGCCAGCGATGCACGCCGGCCGACAGCAGCAGGATCGCGCTGACGATGGCCGCGAACGCCAGCGCATGGCGCGGCTCGAACGGCCGGCCGGGCGCGACCGCGCCGCTTTCGACGCCGGTCGATGCGCTGCGCGCATGCACGATCCACGCCGACAGCATGGCCGCGACTCCGGCGAAGATCAGCGGCCACATCAGCATCGACAGCAGCGGCCGCGACAGTGCGCCGGTCACCACGCCCAGCATCAGGATGGTGGGGATGTTGGAACACAGCGCGGCGCTGACGCATTGCATCCGCCACTGCGGCGACGCCCGCGCACGGTCGCCCATCGCGGCGATGGTTGCGGTGCTGGACACGAAACCGCCGATAAAGCCGGCCAGCGCCAGACCGGCACTTGGCCCGAGCATGCGCAGCGCGACGTAGCCCGCCGCGTTGATCGCCATCACCAGCACCACCAGCATCCACAGCGTGTGCGGATTCAGCGCCTGCCACGGATCGATGGCACGATCCGGCAGCAGCGGCAGCACCACCACCGCGGCGGCGGCGAGCAGCAGCGCATCGTGCAACTCCTGTCCGGTCAGCGTCTCGCGGGTGAAATCGTGCAGCCGGGATTTGCTCACCAGCACCACCGCGACCACCACGCCCAGTCCGGCGGCGACCGGCAGCGCGGTCATCGCCAGCACGCCCAGCAGGAACGTCACCAGCATCGCGACTTCGGTGGTGAGGCCGGGGTCTTCGGAGCGACTGCGGCGATAGCTGGCCAGCGCCGCCAGCGCCACGAACGCACCGCCGACGGCGATGCCGACGACGCCGATCTGCTGCGCGATCGCGCCGGCCAGCCCCAGCAGGATGAACGTCCGCACGCCGGCCGCAGCGCGCAGCGGGCCTTCGCCCTTGCTGCGCTCGCGTTCGATGCCGATCAGCAGACCGATCGCGAACGCGACGCAGTAACCGTAGAGTTCGTCGGCATTCAATGGCATGGGGGCATCGGCGGATGACTGCGCATCATGCCGGGCAGTCTACGCCCCGCACCGCATCGCACCGCATTGAGCACGGCATGCGGCGCTCAATGCGAGAACAGCACCGGCAGATGCGAGGTCTGCAGCAGTTCGCGGGTGGTGCCGCCCAGCAGCGCCTCGCGCAGCCGCGAGTGGCCATAGCCGCCGGCGACCACCAGGTCGGCGCCGACCGTGCGCGCGTATTCGAGCACGGCGTAGGCCACCGAGAAATTCATGCTCGGCCGCGTCACCACTTCGACCCGCAGCCCGTGGCGGGCGAGATGCGCGGCGATGTCGGCCCCGGGTTCGCCGCCATGCGCGCTTTCGCCGACCGCGGGATCGATCACCAGCACATCCACCGCGTCGGCCTTGTGCAGCAACGGCATGGCGTCGGCCACCGCGCGGCTGGTTTCGCGCGTGGGTTTCCACGCGATCACGACGCGCTTCGGCGGCAGCGTCGCGGCATGACCATCGGGCACCACCAATACCGGGCGGCCGGAATGGCGCAGCATGTCATGGAAATAATCGTGCACCAGCATGTTCTCGGCGCCGTCGCGCGGCATCGTGGGCAATACGCTCAGGTCCGCGTAGCGGGCCTGCATGGCGGCGGCGTTCTGCGGATACAACGACACCGCCTCGGTCGTGCGCACTTCCAGCGGCACCGTCGCATGCGCGAATTTTTCCCGCAGGGCGTCCGCCTGTTCGCGAGCGCGCTTGCGCGCCTCCTCGTGCAGACGCGCATAGACGTCGTACGCCATCGCGCCCCAGTCGCTGGGCATCGGCGCCGGCACGTCCACCGTCACCAGCATCGCGACATGCGCATCGAACGCTTCCGCGAGCGCCATCGCCGCGGCGGCGGCGGCCCGTTCGCTGTCCGCGTTCACGTAGGGAACCAGGATGTCCTTGAACATGACCACACCTCATCACGATGGCACGGGAATCGACATTAGCGCACCGATCCGCGCGCCGCGCCTTGATCGAGCTCAAATAGCGCGCGATCCGGCTGCGTATAGTCGAGATCGCGCCATTCAGACAGCCGTGCCCTGCGAACGTCCGTGCCCTGCGGGCGTCCCTGTTACATTCCCAGGCAAACGCCTCCGACCCTGTCCGCTCACGCGGAAGCGAGTTCGAATCGATGGCTTCCCGGTCGCCCGCACCTCCGGAACAGTCCGGCAACGGCATCGCCAGCGACGGCATCGTCGACCACGCGCCTGCCGTGGTGTTCCGGGCGCGCGGCCTGCGCAAGATCTATCGCATGGGCGAAGTGGAAGTGCCGGCGCTGCGCGAGATCGATCTGGACATCGGCGGCGGCGAATTCATCGTCCTGCTCGGGCCGTCGGGCAGCGGCAAGTCGACGCTGCTGAACATCCTCGGCGGGCTGGATGTGCCCAGCGCGGGCGAAGTCGCGTACTGCGAGCACCGCCTCGACGGCGCCGACGAAAGCGAGCTCACCCGCTTCCGGCGCGAACATGTCGGCTTCGTGTTCCAGTTCTACAACCTGATTCCCAGCCTGACGGTGCGCGAGAACGTGCAACTGGTGGCGGACATCGCGGAAGATCCGATGCCGGTGGACGATGCGATCGATCTGGTCGGATTGACGCCGCGTCGCGATCATTTTCCGGCGCAGCTGTCCGGCGGCGAACAGCAGCGCGTGGCGATCGCCCGCGCGATCGTGAAACGCCCGGCGGTGCTGCTGTGCGACGAACCCACCGGCGCGCTGGATTACCAGACCGGGAAGCTGGTGCTGGAAGTCATCGAGAAGATCAATCGCGAACTCGGCACCACCGCGGTGGTCATCACCCACAACGCCGCCATCGCCGGCATGGCCGACCGCGTGATCCATCTCGGCGATGGCCGCATCCAGCGCATCGACACCAACACGCACAAGCTGCGGCCATCGCAGCTTTCGTGGTGATGCGGTGATGACCATGCGCGCCCTAGACCGCAAGCTGCTGCGCGACCTGCGCCTGATGTGGAGCCAGGCGCTGACCATCGCCCTGGTGGTGGCCAGCGGCGTCGCCGGATTCATCACCACGCTCAGCGCGGTGGATTCGCTGGCGCTGGCGCGCGACCGCTACTACGCCGCCGACCGTTTCGCCGATGTCTTCGCCACGGTGAAACGCGCGCCCGACGCACTCGCCGCCGCGCTGGCCGAGGTGCCCGGCGTGGCCGACGCGCAGACCACGGTGGAGCACACCGTGCGCATCGAGATTCCGGAGGTGTCCGATCCGATCATGGGCCATCTGATCGGCGTCGATCCGCGCCGCCCGCCGCGCATGAACCGCACGACCCTGCGCAGCGGCCGCGCGCTGCATCCCGAAGGCGCCGCACAGACCGCGGCCCGCAGCGACGGCAGCATCGATGCGCTGGTGTCGGAAGGCTTCGCGCAGGCGCGCGGACTCGCACCGGGCGCGACCCTCACCGCGCTGATCGACGGCAAGCGCCGCAGCCTGCGGATCGTCGGCATCGCGCTGTCGCCCGAGTACATCTTCGCCGGTTTCGGCGGCATGCCCGACATGCGCGGTTTCGGCGTGTTCTGGGTCGACCGCGACACATTGGCGGCCGCCTACGACATGGACGGCGCGTTCAACCGCATCGCGATCAAACTGGCGCCCGGCGCGTCGGAAACGGCGGTGATCGCAAGACTCGAACGGCTGATCTCGCCCTACGGCGGCCGCGAAGCCTACGGCCGTGAAGACCAGACCTCGCACGCGATGCTGGACAGCGAGATCAAGGAACAACACGTGCTGGGCACGATCCTGCCGTCGATCTTCCTCGCCGTAGCAGCGTTCCTGCTCAATGTCGTGATCTCGCGACTGGTCGCCACCCAGCGCGAACAGATCGCGGCGCTGAAGGCGCTGGGCTATCCCAACCGCAGCATCGGCGGCTATTACTTGAAGCTTGTGTTCGTCATCGTGATCGCGGGCCTGCTCCTGGGCATCGCACTGGGCAAATGGCTCGGCACGATGTTCATCGGCCTGTACGCCGAGTTCTTCCACTTTCCCAGCTTCGAACATCGCATCGCGCCGTGGCTGTTGCTGGTGAGCGTCGGCATCACCCTCGGCACGGCGGTGCTGGGCACGCTCAATACGCTCTACGCCACCATGCGCCTGGCGCCTGCGGAAGCGATGCGGCCGCCGTCGCCGGGCCGCTACCGGCGCACGCTGGCGGAGCGGCTGGGCATCGCGCGCATGCCCACCACGCTGCGGATGATCCTGCGCAACATGGAGCGCCGCCCGCTGCGCACGCTGCTGTCGATCGGCGGCGTGGCCGCGGCGGTCGCCATCGTGGTGATGGGCAATTTCTTCCGCGATGCGATCGAGGCGGTGGTCGACAGCAAATTCAACGTCGAGATGCGCAGCGACGTGATCGTGTGGATGGCCGAACCGGCGAACGACAGCGCGCGTTTCGAAATCGCGCGCCTGCCGGGCGCGATCGCGGTCGAATCCGGCCGCGATATCCCCGTGCGTTTCGTCCGCGGACACCGCAGCGAACGCGGTGCGATCCAGGGCTACGCGGCGCGGCCGGAACTGCGCCGGATCGTGGATGCCGACAATCGCCAGGCGCTGCCGCGCACCGACGGGCTGGTAATGACCGACCGCCTCGCCGAGAAACTCGGGCTGCGGGTCGGCGATGCGGTGCGGGTCGACGTGCTGGAAGGCCGCGCGCGGACGGCGATGGTGCCGCTGGTCGCCACCGTGCGCGACATGATGGGCCTGAACGCCTACATGGAGCGGCGCGCGCTGAACCGTCTGCTGGGTGAGGACGATGTCAGCACCCAGTTCTCGACTGCGGTCGAGCGCGGCGGCGAGGCGCGCTTCCTGCAGGCCGCGATGACGGTGCCGCGCATCGTCGGCGCATTCAGCAAGGCGACGCTGTGGCGCAACATGCAGGAGATCAGCGCCCGCAACATCCGCATCATGAGCACGATCCTGACCCTGCTCGCGGCCGTGATCGCGGTCGGCGTGGTCTACAACAATGCGCGCATCGCGCTGGCGGAGCGCAGCTGGGAACTGGCCAGCCTGCGCGTGCTCGGCTTCACCCGCGCCGAAGTCTCGACGGTGCTGCTCGGCGAAATGGCGATCGGCATCGCCGTCGCGCTGCCGCTGGGCATGTGGCTCGGCAACGGGCTGGTGCATCTGATCGTGGAACTGATGCGCACCGACCAGTTCTTCTTCCCGGTCGCGATCCTGCCGCGCACCTATGCGTGGGCCGGCATCGCGGTCTTCGCCGCCGGCGTCGCCAGCGCGCTGGTGGTGCGCCGGCGCATCGACCGGCTGGACATGGTCGCGGCCCTCAAAACCCGAGAATGATGGAGAACCCCATGCGCCACACCCGGACCTGGATCATCGGCGCCCTCGCGGTCGCGGCGACTGCCGCGCTGCTGGCCTGGGCGTTCGCGCCGCGACCGGTGCAGGTCGAACTGGCCACCGCCAGCGTCGGCCGTTTCGAGATCACCATCGACGAGGATGCCAGGACCCGCATCCGCGACCGCTACGTCGTGTCCGCGCCGCTGGCCGGACGGCTGTCGCGGATCGCGCTGCGCGAGGGCGATCCGGTCGCGCACGACATGGTGCTGGCGGCGTTGGCGCCGACGCTGGCGCCGATGCAGGACGCGCGCACCCGCGCGGAACTCGCGGCGCGCGTGGACACCGCCGACGCGATGGTCGCGCGCGCGGGGACGCGGATCGAGCGTGCCAAGGTCGCGCTGGAACAGGCGCGGACCGTGCTCAAGCGCGAGGAGAAGCTCGCGGCCGGCCGGTTCGTTTCCGCCGGTCAGCTCGATACCGACCGCCTCGAAGTGCGGGCGGCGCAGAAGGAACTCGACAGCGCGACCCAGGATCGCCATGTCGCCGGGCACGAGCTGGAGCAGGCGCGCGCCGCGCTGGCCGCCGTGCGCAGCGACGACGACGCCACGTTCGCGGTACGCGCGCCGGTCGCGGGCCGGGTGCTGCGCGTGCTGCAGCGCAGTGCGGGCACGGTCGCGCTGGGCACGCCGCTGCTGGAGATCGGCGATACCGGCGACATGGAAATCGTCGCCGAACTGCTGACCGCCGACGCGCTGCGGGCCGCGCCGGGCACGCCGGTGCGCATCGAACGCTGGGGCGGCGACGCGCCACTCGCGGGCAAGGTGCGGCTGGTGGAACCGGCCGCGTTCACCAAGATCTCCGCGCTCGGCGTCGAGGAGCAGCGCGTGAACGTGCTGATCGACATCGCCAGTCCGCCGGAACAGTGGCGTGCGCTCGGCGACGGCTACCGCGTCGGCGTGCGCATCGTCGCCCTCGCCCGCGACGACGCGCTGCGGGTGCCGGTCAGCGCGGTGTTTCCGTCGACGCGCGCCCCGGCGGGCGAAGACGGCGCGCGCGCGATGGCGGTGTTCGTGGTCGACGGCGGCCGCGCGCGGCTGCGCACGATCGAGGTCGGCGGCCGCAACGGCGAGGACGCGTGGATCGTCTCCGGCCTGCGCGCCGGCGAACAGGTGATCGTCTATCCCGGCGATGCGGTGACCGACGGCGGCCGCGTCGAAGCCCGCGACGTGGCCGACGCGCGATGACAGCGAAAGCACAGGACATTCCGGACGCGCAGGACACGCGCGACGGCGGCCTGACATCGACCGAAGCCGCCGCGCGCCTGCGCCGCGATGGCCCGAACCTGCTGCCGCAGCCGGAGCGCCGCGGCTGGCCGCGCATGCTGCTGGACGTGATCCGCGAACCGATGCTGTTGCTGCTGGTGGCCGCGGCGGCGCTGTATCTGCTGCTGGGCGAAGCGCGCGACGCCGCGATCCTCGGCGCGTCGGTGCTGCTGGTGATCGCACTGACGCTGTATCAGGAACTGCGCTCGGAGCGCGCGCTGCAGGCGCTGCGCGACCTCAGCAGTCCGCGCGCGCGGGTGCTGCGCGACGGCGTCGAAAGGAACCTGCCGGCCCGCGAACTGGTGGTCGGCGACCGGATCTCGGTGACCGACGGCGACCGTGTGCCGGCCGACGCCCGCATCGTCGACGGCGAGTTCGAGATCGACGAATCGCTGCTCACCGGCGAGTCGATGCCGGTGCGGCGCATCGCCGGCGCCGATGCCGCGGCCGCGCGAATGCAAGCCGGCACGCTGATCGTGCGCGGATACGGCAGCGCGGTCGTCGACGCGACCGGCGCCGCCACCGGGATGGGCAGGATCGGCGCCAGCCTGCAGACCCTGCACGCGGAGCGCACGCCGCTGCAGCGCGAGATGCGCCGCGTGGTCGCGCTGTTCGCACTGATCGGCATCGCATCGTGCGTGCTGATGTTCGTGCTGTACGGCTGGCTGCGCGGCGATTGGCTGCAGGCGCTGCTCGCCGGCATCACCCTGGCGATGTCGAACATTCCCGAAGAATTTCCGGTGGTGCTGACGGTATTCCTTGCGCTGGGCGGCTGGCGCATGGCGCGTCAGCGCGTCCTGGTGCGGCGCCCGCCCGCCATCGAGGCGCTGGGCGCGGTGACCGTGCTGTGCACCGACAAGACCGGAACCCTGACCGAGAACCGCATGGCGCTGCAGGCCGTCGAGCCCGCCGACGCATCGAGGGCGACGGACGCGGTCTGCGACGATGCACACGCGCTGCTGCGCTGCGCGCGCCTCGCGAGCGCGCGCGGGACCCACGACCCGATGGATCGCGCCATCCTCGATGCGGATGTCGATGACGCGTCCGCTGCGGGCATGGTCGATCTGCGCCGCTATCCGCTGTCGTCGGGATTGCCGGTGTACGCGAACGCATGGCGGTCCGGCGACGATCCGTCGCTGACCGTCGCCTGCAAGGGCGCGCCGGAGACGGTGGCGACGCTGTGTGCGCTGGCGCCGGACGCCCTCGACGCGGCGCTGGCGCAGGTCGGCGCGATGGCGGAGCGCGGCTTGCGGGTGATCGCGGTGGCCGAGGCGGAATGGCCGCGCGACGCCGCGCTGCCCGACGATGTCCGCGGTTTCCGCTTCCGGTGGCGCGGCCTGCTGGGTTTCGCCGACCCGTTGCGCGCGGGCGTGCCTGATGCCGTCGCCGAGGCGCGCGCCGCCGGCGTGCGCGTGGTCATGCTGACCGGCGACCATCCCGACACCGCGCGCAACATCGCCGCGCAGGCCGGCCTGTCCGGGCGGCCACGGGTCGCGCTGGGCGCCGATCTGGCGTCGCTCGACGACGCGGCGTTTTCGGCCGCCGCAGGCGATTTCGATGTCTTCGCCCGGGTCCGACCCGAACACAAGCTGCGGCTGGTCGAAGCATTGAAGGCGCAGGGCGCGGTGGTCGCGATGACCGGCGACGGCGTGAACGATGCGCCGGCGCTGACCACGGCGCACGTCGGCGTGGCGATGGGCGCGCGCGGCACCGATGTCGCCCGCGAAGCGGCCTCGATCGTGCTGCTGGACGACGACTTCGCCTCGATCGTTCGCGCGATCCGCATGGGCCGCACGATCTACGACAACATCCGCCGCGCCGCACGCTACATCATCGCGGTGCACATCCCGATCACCGGAATGGCCCTGTTGCCGCTGCTGCTGGACGCGCCGCTGATCCTGCTGCCGCTGCATATCGTGTTCCTGGAGATGATCGTCGACCCGGCATGCTCGTTCGTGTTCGAGCGCGAGCCGCCGGCCGGGGACATCATGCGTCGGCCGCCGCGCGCCGCCGATGCGCGCCTGATCGATGCGGCGACCTTCGCCGGCAGCATCCTCCGCGGCGTGATCGCGTTCGTCGCGGTGCTCGCGGTCTATCTCGGCGCCGGACGCGGCGGCGTGCCCGCCGCGCAGCAGGCCGCGCTGGCATTCACCGCACTGGTCGTCGGCAATCTGGGACTGATCGTGCTGCACCGCAGCGGCGGCAGCCTGTGGCAGGCGCTGCGCCGGCCGAACCCGGCGTTTTCCATCGTCGCAGCGCTCACGCTCGCGCTGCTGGCGGCGATCACCCTGCTGCCCGGTCCCGGCGCATGGTTCGGATTCGCACCGCCTCCGCACGCGTGGCTGCTGCAGGCCGCGGCGACGCCGCTGGCGTTCCTGTTCGCCGCGGATCTGTTCGAACGCCGTTTCTTCACGTGATTTGAGGTGTATCAATACCCGGACCCGCATCGCGTGCGATGTTTTTCCCCCACTGGACAGGAGAGCACCATGGATCGCGTGAAAGACAAAGTCTGCATCGTCACCGGCGGCGCGCTGGGCATCGGTCGCGCCTGTGCCGAACGTCTGGGCCAGGAAGGCGCCAAAGTGGCCGTGTTCGATCTTCTGGATGCCGAAGGCAATACGCTGGTCTCCGAACTGCGCGCGCAGGGCATCGACGCGCGCTACTGGCATGTGGATGTCGCCAGCGAGCGCAACGTGCAGACCGCGATCGATCAGGTTGCGGCGCTGTTCGGCAGCGTCGATGTGCTGGTGAACAACGCCGGCATCTCCGGCTCGGTCAAACTCACCCACGAAATCACCGAAGCCGAATGGGATGCGGTGCAGGCGGTGAACGTGAAGGGCGTGCTGTTCTGCGTGAAGCACGCCATCCCGCACATGAAGCACGCCGGCGGCGGCAGCATCGTCAACCTGTCGTCGATCTACGGCCTGATCGGCGCCGCCGACATCCCCGCGTATCACGCGTCCAAGGGCGCGGTGCGCCTGATGAGCAAGACCGATGCGCTGTGCTACGCGCCCGACCGGATCCGCGTGAACTCGCTACATCCCGGCTTCATCTGGACGCCGATGGTCGAGCATCACCTCGGCGCCAGCGGCGCCACCGATATCGACGCCGCGCGCAAGGCCGTGGGCGACCTGCATCCGCTGGGACACATGGGCGACGTCGACGACATCGCCTGGGGCGTGGTCTATCTGGCGTCGGCCGAATCGAAATTCGTTACCGGCAGCGAACTGGTGATCGATGGCGGCTACACCGCTCGATAACCCGAGAATTTCGTAGGGCGGGTCTTGCACCCGCCACGCCAACCGAACCACTTTTCACCGACAGAAAAACACGTCGTTTCACCCGTCGCGGTAGTTCGCGGTTCGTCGCTTCGTTTTTGGCGGGTGCGAGACCCGCCCTACGCGGCATCCCGGGCCGAAGGCGGCGGATTCAAGCGCCAACGCTTCTGCGCACCGCATCGAAATCCCGCACCGGGCGCACTTCGATGCTGCCGAAGCGGATCCACGGGAATTCGTGGGCGATGCGCACCGCGTCTTCCAGGCTGTCGGCTTCGATCAGATTGAAGCCGGCCAGCACTTCCTTGGTTTCGGCGAAGGGGCCGTCGGTCACCCGCGCCGTGCCTTCGCGCACGCGCACGGTGCGCGCCTGCGTCGGCGCCTCCAACTGCTGCGAGCCCAGCAGGCAGCCGCCTTGCTTCAACTCATCCGCGTGGGTGATGCAGCCGTGCATCAGGCGGTCGTATTCCGCCGGCGGCAGGGTCGCCATCAACTCGGGATCGGTGTAGACCAGCAGCAGATATTGCATCCTCATTCCTCGGGGCCGAACGCCGGGCCATGATGCCCCAGCCCATGTCAAAAAAAAATTTCCGGGCGCGTGTCGATTCCGCGCCTCCCCGTTCGTCGTGATGGGTATGGGCGGCCGAAGTCTGCATTGCAGGTTGCCCGATCCCTTTCCATTGAGGAGAACGACGATGAAAGTCATGGTGATCGTGAAGGCCACCGCCGATTCCGAAGCCGGCGTGATGCCCGATCAGGCACTGCTGGCCGCGATGGGCCGCTTCAACGAAGACCTGGTCAACGCCGGGGTGATGCTGGCCGGCGAAGGCCTGAAGCCTACCGCGCAGGGCGCCCGCGTGCAGTTCGACGGCGCGCAGCGGCGGGTGGTCGACGGCCCGTTCGCCGAGACCAAGGAGCTGATCGCCGGCTTCTGGCTGTGGCAGGTGCGCTCGCTGGACGAAGCCATCGAATGGGTCCGGCGCTGCCCGAACCCGCACAACGGGCCCAGCGAAATCGAGATCCGGCCGGTGTTCGAGGCCGACGACTTCGGCGAAGCATTCACGCCGGAGCTGCGCGAACAGGAAGACCGTCTGCGCGCACGTCTTTCGTCCGAGCCGTGATCGGGAGCCCCGCGCGATGTCCTTCCAGGCCTATCTCGACAACATCCAGGCGAAGACCGGACACGGTCCCGAGCAATTCAAACGGCTCGCCGCCGCCAAGGGTTTCGCCGACGGCGACGGCCTGAAGCCGGGCGTGAAGGCCGGCGACATCATCGCCTGGCTCAAAAGCGACTTCGCGCTGGGCCACGGCCACGCGATGGCGATCGTGGCGCTGCTCAAGGGTACGAAACGTCCCGGCGACTGAGCCGCACTGCATTCCAGCCGCACAGCGGCACACGCCGCCGATCCGAACCAACGAATCAGAACGACCCGACTCGCGACCCAGGAGATTCCCGATGCAATTCATCGCTTACCTCAACTTCAACGGCAACTGCCGCGCCGCCTTCGATCTCTATCGCGACGTGTTCAAGGGCGACATCAGGATGCGCATGACCTACGGCGACTCGCCGATGCGCGACGAAATGCCGGCCGACAGCCACAACCTGGTCATGCACACCCTGCTGGAAGCCGACGGCGCGGTGCTGATGGGCGCCGACGGCCCGCCGCCGCACGGCGATCCGGGCCAGGGCACCTGCGTCAACATCAGCGTCGACACGCCCGAGGACGCCGAGCGCATCTTCGCCGCGCTGTCCGCAGGCGGCGAGGTGCAGATGCCGCTGCAGGAAACCTTCTGGGCGATCCGCTGGGGGGCCTTCACCGACCGTTTCGGCAAGCCGTGGATGATCAACTGCATGAAGGAGGTGTAAGCCATGTCCACGCAAGCGAAGTCCCGCCAGCTGTTCATCAATCTGCCGGTCGAGAACCTCGATCGCACCGTCGCGTTCTTCGGCGCGCTCGGTTTCGGCTTCAATCCGCAGTTCACCGACGAGAACGCCACCTGCATGGTGATCTCCGAGCACATCCAGGTGATGCTGCTGGTGAAACCGTTCTTCGCCGGCTTCACGAAGAAACCCATCGCCGACGCCCGCGCCGCCACCGAAGTGCTGCTGGCGCTGTCGTGCGAATCGCGAGACGAGGTGGACGCCATGGTGGCCAAGGCCGTCGCGGCCGGCGCCGCCACGCCCATGCCGGTCAAGGACATGGGCTTCATGTACCAGCACGCATTCGAGGATCTGGACGGCCACCAGTGGGAAGTCTTCTGGATGGATCCATCGGCGATGCCGTCGGCGTGATATCGGCGAATTCTTCGCCACAGTCGTTCCAGCAATCGTTCCGCCACAAACCGCAACATCCGCAGTACACCGACCCAACCCAGGAGAATGCCATGAGCTATGTCGACGGTTTCGTTCTGCCGGTTCCCAAGAAGAACCTGGATGCGTATCGCAAGCTGGCCCGCAAGGCCGGCAAGATCTGGAAGGAGTACGGCGCGATCGAGTACATCGAATGCGTGGCCGACGATGTGCAACCCGGCAAAACGACCTCGTTCCCGCAGTCGGTGAAGCTGAAGCCGGACGAGGTGGTGGTGTTCTCGTGGATCGTCTACAAGTCGCGCGCGCACCGCGACAAGGTCAACAAGCTGGTCATGGCCGATCCGCGGCTGATGGCGGGTATGGATCCCAAGAACCTGCCGTTCGACGGCAAGCGCATGTTCTTCGGCGGCTTCAAGCCCATCGTCAGTCTTTGATGGATGCATCCATGGAGGGAGGGCATCGACGGTCGCGGGCTTGCCGGGGCCTGGTCGGAATGGTGTGATGCCGCCGATGACCGCAGACCGCACCCGACGCACCCTCGATGCCCTGTGGCGGATGGAATCGCCGCGGCTGGTCGCGCGCATCGCGCGCATGACCGGCGATGTGGCGATCGCCGAGGAACTGGCGCAGGACGTGCTGGTCGCCGCGCTGGAGCACTGGCCGGGCGACGGCGTGCCGGACAACCCGGCGGCGTGGCTGATGGCGGCGGCGAAGCGTCGCGCCATCGATCATCTGCGACAGCGCGCGCTGCACGCGGGCAAGCAGACCGAGTACGGCCTGGAACTTCAGCTGCACGGAACCGACATGGCCCACGATCGCGCGGATGAACATGCGGACGACGACATCGGCGACGATCTGCTGCGGCTGGTGTTCGCCGCGTGTCATCCGGTGCTGCCGCTGGAGTCGCGGGTCGCGCTGACCCTGCGCCTGCTCGGCGGGCTGACCACCGCCGAGATCGCGCGCGCGTTCCTGCAGCCGGAGCCGACCGTGGCGCAGCGCATCGTCCGCGCCAAGCGCACGCTCGCCGAGAAGCAGGTGCCGTTCGAAGTGCCGCGCAAGGCCGAACTGGCCGAACGCCTCGACGCCGTGCTGGAAGCGATCTACCTCATCTTCAACGAAGGCTATGCCGCCAGCTCCGGCGAGGACTGGATGCGCCCCGCGCTGTGCGAGGAAGCGCTGCGGCTCGGGCGCGTGCTGGTGGGCCTGTTGCCGGGCGAATCCGAAGCGCTGGGCCTGCTCGCGCTGATGGAGCTGCAGGCCTCGCGCGCGAAGGCGCGGGTCGCCGCCGACGGCAGCCCGGTGCTGCTGCTGGAACAGGATCGCGCGCGCTGGGACCGCCTGCAGATCCAGCGCGGTCTGCAGGCGCTGAACCGCGCGCAGCAGCTCGGCGGCGCGCGCGGACCGTACGCGCTGCAGGCCGCGATCGCCGCCTGCCACGCCCGCGCGACGCGCGCCGACGACACCGACTGGGCGCGGATCGCGGCGCTGTATGCGGTGCTGGCGCAGGTGCAGCCGTCGCCGGTGGTGGAACTCAATCGCGCGGTGGCCGTCGGCAAGGCGCAGGGGCCGGCGTTCGCGCTGCCGCTGGTCGACGCCCTGTGCGACGCACCGCAGCTGCGCGACTACGGCCTGCTGTACGCGGTGCGCGGTGATCTGCTCGAACAACTCGCGCGCCGCGACGAAGCACGCGACGCCTTCGAGCGCGCCGCATCGCTCGCCGCCAACGCGCGCGACCGCGACCTGATGCTGACGCGCGCGGCGCGCTGTTCTACGACGGGCTGATTGACAGCGGGCTGATTGACGGCGGGCTGATTGACGGCGGATTGATTCGCTGCCCGTTCGTCGATGGCGATGGCACGCAGCGTGCCGTTCTCATCGAAATACGAATGCTTGCGTTAATTTCCCGTGAGCATTCGCGACCAGGGTCGCAGGCCAATCAAATCCTAATCCTTCGCTCACGTTTGACTAACAAACGGATCATCTTCGTTTAATCGGGGCCGCCCAGCATGCGGCCTCATGACACCTCTCCCGTCCGCCTCCGCACCCCACCGCCTCGATACGCGCGGCTTCGCCAAAGGCGCTCTGGTCGATCCCGACCACGCGCGCCGCGCCGAGACCGAAGCCTTCATCGCCCAAGTCTATCGCGCGCGTTACGGCGCCGAACTCACCCAGTTCCTGCCGCATCTGCTGGCCTTCGACGATGCCGCCGGCCGGCTGCAGGCGGCGGTCGGGCTGCGCTGCGGCTACGAAGGCCCGCTGTTCGTCGAGCAGTATCTCGATGCGCCCGCGGAAGCCGCCATCGCCGAGACCATCGGCCGCCCGGTCTCGCGCGATCAACTGGTCGAGGTCGGCAATTTCGGCGCGCTGTCGGCCGGCGATGCCCGCGAACTGATCCTGCATCTGACCCACTGGCTGCATGCGGCGGGTTTCCGCTGGGTGCTGTTCGCGGCGACGCGGCAGTTGCGCAACACCTTCGACCGGCTGCACCTGGCCACCGTCGAACTGGCCGAGGCGAACCCGTCGCGGCTGCTTCGCGATCCGGGCCAGTGGGGTCATTACTACGATGCGCAGCCCAAGGTGATGTTCGGCGATATCGCCGCCGGGCACGCCTATCTGTCGCGCTCGCAGCGCGTGCCGGCCGCGGCGCCGGCGATGCCGTGGCTGCCCTGTCTTGCGGCGGGTGCGCTGTGAACGCGGCGGCGAACGCATTCGCCCCGCTGCTCGGCACGCTCCACGGCGACACGCCGCGCGTGCTGTGGCGCGACGGCGCGCTGAGCGACAACGCACTCGCCGAAAACGTGCGCCTGCTCGCCGACGCCATCGCCGCCAGCGGCGCGCGCCGCATCGCCAGCCGGCTCGACAACGGTCCCGACTGGCTGGCGCTGGATCTCGCGATCCGCACGCTCGACGCCGTGCATGTGCCGCTGCCGACCTTCTTCTCTCCCGCGCAGGTGGCGCATGCGCTCGCGGGCAGCGGCGCCGACATCCTGATCGTTCCCGCGGACGCGCCGTTGCCCGATGCCTTCGCGGCATGCGCGGCGCACGCGCTCGGTGACAATCTGCAGTGGCTGCGGCTCGATCCGGCGCCGACCACGCTGCCGTCGGGCACCGCCTGCATCACCTACACCTCCGGCACCACCGGCACGCCGAAGGGCGTGTGCCTCGACGCCGCGGCGCTGCTGTCGGTGGCGCAGTCGCTGGCCGACGCCGCCGCGCCGCTGTCGCCGAAGCGGCATCTGTGCCTGATGCCGCTGTCGACGCTGCTGGAGAACGTCGCCGGTGTGTACGCGGCGCTGCTGTCCGGCGCGCAGATCGCGGTGCCGCCGCTGGCCGAAGTCGGCTACACCGGCGCATCGGGGCTCGACGTACCGACCCTGCTGGCCTGCCTGCACCGCTACCGGCCCGAAAGCGCGATCCTGCTGCCGCAGCTCCTGCTGGCGCTGGTGATGGCGGCCGAACAGGGCGCGACGCTGCCGGATTCGCTGAAATTCCTCGCGGTGGGCGGCGGCCGCGTCGGTCCCGCGCTGCTGGCGCGCGCCGAAGCCGTGGGCCTGCCGGTGTACGAAGGCTATGGCCTGAGCGAATGCGCATCGGTGGTCTGCCTCAACCGCCCCGGCGCGTCGCGCATGGGCAGCGTCGGCAAGCCGCTGCCGCATGCGAAGGTGTCGGTGATCGACGGCGAACTGTTCGTCGAAGGCGTGCGCTATCTCGGTTATCTCGACGAAGCCGGTGCATCTTCCGGACCCATCGCCACCGGCGACCTGGGCCACATCGACGCCGACGGCTACGTGCACATCACCGGCCGGCGCAAGCACGTCTTCATCACCTCATTCGGCCGCAACGTCTCGCCGGAATGGGTGGAAAGCGAACTGCTGCAGCATCCCGCGTTCGCGCAGGCGATCGTCCATGGCGAAGCGCGGCCGTTCAACGTCGCCATCGTCTGGCCGCGACGCGCCGACCTGGACGACGACGCGCTGCGCGCCGCACTGCGCGACGTGAACCGCGGCCTGCCCGATTACGCCCAGGTGCGCGACCTCGTGCGCGCCGACGCGCCGTTCTCGTTCGCCGATGGCCTGGCGACCAGCAACGGCCGCCCGCGACGCGACGCGATCCTCGCCCGCTATCGCGATGCGGTGGACGCGCGCTATCCCGATCCCGACGCAAGCATTTCCGAAGTTCCCACGCTTCACGGAGCCACCGCATGACCGCGCACACCACGCCTTTCCACGACATGCCTGTCCACAGCATGCCGTTCCACGACCGGCTGCTCGCCGAGACCCAGCGCGAACGCCAGTCGCTGCTCACCGTTCCGATCATCCAGGAGGCGCTGGCCGGCAGGATCGCCCGCGACGACTACATCGCCTTCCTCACCCAGGCCTTCCACCACGTGCGCCACACCGTGCCGCTGCTGATGGCCTGCGGCGGACGGCTGCCGGCGCGGCTGGAATGGCTGCGCACCGCGGTGGGCGAATACATCGAGGAAGAGATGGGCCATCACGAATGGATCCTCGACGATCTGGTCGCCTGCGGAGCGGATCGCGACCAAGTCGCGCAGTCGCAGCCCGCCGAGGCCACCGAACTGATGATCGCCTACGCCTACGACACCATCGCCCGCGGCAATCCGGTCGGCTTCTTCGGCATGGTGCTGGTGCTGGAAGGCACCAGCGTCGCACTGGCCACGCGCGCCGCCGAAACCATCGAAACCTCGCTCGGCCTGCCGCGCAACGCCTTCAGTTATCTGCGCTCGCACGGCGATCTGGACATCGAGCACATCGGCGTCTACGAGCGCCTGATGAACCAGCTGGACGACGAAGACGACCGCCGCGCGGTGATCCACGCCGCGAAGCGCTTCTACAAACTCTACGGCGACGTGTTCCGCACCCTGCGCGACGACCGCAGCGTGTTGGCGGAAGCCGCATGATCGCGCTCGCCGACCGTACCGTGCTGTTGACCGGCGCCAGCGGCGGCATCGGTGCAGCCCTCTGCGACTCCCTGGTGGGGGCCGGCGCGCGCGTGGTCGCTGTCGGACGCAACGAAACGCGGCTGCAGCAACTCGCCCGGCGACATGACGCCGGTCGGGTGGTGCCGCTGGTCGCGGATCTTGCGGACGACGACGGCCTCGCGCACGTCGTTTCCACCGTCTCGCGCTTCGAGCGCACGCCATCGGTGCTGGTGCTGGCGCATGCGCAGAGCGCCTTCGGTCTGTTCGAGGACCAGGCCATGGCCGACCTGCGCGCGCTGGTCGACACCAATCTGCTGGCGCCGATGGCGCTGATCCACGGTCTGATGCCGATGCTCAAACAGCATCCGCAGGCGGCGGTGGTCGCGGTGGGCTCCACGTTCGGCAGCCTCGCGTTCCCGGGATTCTCCGCGTACAGCGCAACCAAGTTCGGCCTGCGCGGATTGATGGAAGGCCTGTCGCGCGAATACGCCGACGGCGGCCTGCAATTCCAGTACCTGTCGCCGCGCGCTACCCGCACCGCGTTCAACACGCCCGCGGTGACGGCGATGAACCGGGAAATGAAGGTCGCCGAGGACGACCCCGCCGACGTCGCCGCACAGCTGGTCGCCGCCATCGCCAGCGGGCGCCCGCGGCTGCAACTGGGCTGGCCGGAAAAACTCTTCGCGCGCCTCAACGGCGCGCTGCCCGGTCTGGTCGACCGCAACCTGAAATCGCAACTCGCCATCGTTCGTCGCCACGCGCGCACAGCGTAGGCATCTTCATCCATCCGAGGAAACCGCCATGATCCGCTTCCACAACCGCATGCTCGCCGCCGCCGTCGGCGCCGCGCTCTTCGTCGCTTCCGCATCGGCCGCATTCGCGGGCGAGGTCTCGCCCCAGGTCTCCGCGGTGCGCGACCGCTGGGCCGAAGTCAACTACAACACTCCGAAGGCGCAGCGCGAAGCCGCGTTCGATGCGCTGGCGAAACAGGCAGCAGCCGCGCGCGCCGCGCAGCCTAAAGATGCGAACGCACTGATCTGGGAAGGCATCGTGCTGTCGAGCTTCGCCGGCGAGCGCGGCGGCCTGGGCGCGCTGGGCCTGGCCAAGCAGGCGCGCGCCGATTACGAGCAGGCGATCAAGCTCGATCCCAACGCGCTCGACGGTTCGGCCTATACCAGCCTGGGCGTGCTGTATTACTCGGTGCCCGGCTGGCCGGTCGGCTTCGGCGACGACAAGAAGGCGCGCGAACTGCTGCGCAAGGGGCTGCAGATCAATCCCAACGGAATCGACCCGAACTATTTCTACGGCGATTTCCTGCAGGACCAGGGCGACTGGAAAGGCGCCGCCGCGGCGCTGGAGAAAGCCCTGGCCGCGCCCGCGCGCCCCGGTCGCGAACTGGCCGACCAGGGCCGCCGCAAGGAAGCCGCCGCGCTGCTGGCGAAAGTGCGCACCAAGCTTGCGGCGCGCTGAGCGGCGACCCACACTCCACGGATGCGCATCCTGCTGGTCGAAGACGACGAATCCCTGGGCGAAGGCATCCGCACCGCGCTGCGTCGCGCCGCCTTCACGGTCGACTGGCTGCGCGACGGCGTGAGCGCGCTGGCCGCGATCAAGGACGGCGGCATCGATCTGGTGGTGCTGGATCTGGGCCTGCCGCACATGGACGGCATGGAAGTGATCCGCCAGGCCCGTCGCGCCGAGGCGATCATGCCGATCCTGGTGCTGAGCGCGCGCGAGCGCGCCAGCGACCGCACGCTGGGCCTGGATGCCGGCGCCGACGATTATCTGCCCAAACCCTTCGACACCCAGGAACTGCTGGCCCGCGTGCGCGCACTGCTGCGGCGCGTGGGCGGCCGCGCCACGCCGATCCTGCACTTCGGCGCGCTGTCGCTGGATCCGGCGCGGCTGGACGTGGTGTGGCGCGGGAAATCGCTCGACCTGCCGCGTCGCGAATTCGCCCTGCTGCGGCTGTTGATGGAGCAGCGCGGCCGCCCGATCTCGCGCGAGTCCGCGCAGCAGCGGCTGTACGGCTGGGACGAGGACGTGGCGAGCAACGCGCTGGACGTACACGTGCACGCGCTGCGCAAGAAACTCGACCCCGCGCTGATCCGTACCCTGCGCGGCGTCGGCTACGCGCTGGACGAGAAGGTCGCGCAGGACACGGGCGGCGCATGACGATGTCGGAAAGCGCGCGCCCGAGAAGCATGGATTCGAACACCACCGCTTCGAAAAGCGCGGCTTCAAGAAACACCATCTCCATCCGCCGCGTGCTGCTGCTGTCGATCATCGGCATCACCACCCTGGTGCTGCTGGTCGCCTCGGTCTTCAGCTATCGCGCCGGCCTGCAGGAAGCCGGCGAACTGTTCGACGCCAAGCTCGCGCATTCCTCGCGTGTATTGATGAGCCTGGTCGACGAACCGCTGGCCGACCTCGCCCTGCGTTCCGATGGCGCTACCAGCGCCGACGACGCCATGGTGATCAAGGTCTGGCGCGGCACCAGCGAAGGCGTGGGCGAAGCGCTGGCCATGCCCGACGGCCACGCCTACGAAACCAAACTCGCCTTCCAGGTGCGCGATGCGCGCGGCACGGTGCTGCTGCGTTCCGACAGCGGCCCCAGCCGTCCGCTGGCGCCGCTGACGTCCGGGTTCGCCAATCTCGTCATCGACGGCGAGCACTGGCGCACGTTCACCCTGAAATCGGCCACCGGCCGCTGGTACCAGTCCGGCGAGCTGTCCGCGATCCGCGAAGAGATCGCCGAGGAAATCGCGTTCGGCACGCTGATGCCGCTGCTCGCCGCGGTGCCGCTGGTGGCGCTGTTCGTCTGGCTCGCGGTGAACTGGGCCAGCCGCAGCCTGCTGCGCGTCTCCGACGCGGTGGAACAGCGCGCGCCGGAACGCCTGACGCCGATCGAGCTCGAACGCGCGCCGCGCGAAGTCCAGGGCATCCTCAACGCGGTGAACGGCCTGCTCGATCGCCTCGACAAGGCGCTGGCGCGCGAGCGCCGGTTCACCGCCGACGCCGCGCACGAACTGCGCACGCCGATCGCCGCACTGAAGGTGCATGCCTACAACCTGCGCCAGTCCGCCAACGACGACGAGCGCGAGCATTCGCAACGCCATCTCGACGCCGGCATCCTCCGCATGGAACGTCTGGTCGCGCAACTGCTCGCGCTCAGCCGCATCGAAAGCGGCGCCGTGCCCGCCGCGCACCGGCATGTGGATCTGGTCGCGCTCGCGCAGCGGCACGAACGCGACTACGCCGCGCTGGGCAGCGGCGACGGCAAACGCATCGTCCTCACCGCCGAGCCCGCGAGCGTGCTGGGCGACGAACTCACCATCGACGCGCTGCTGCGCAACCTGCTGGACAACGCGATGCGCTACACGCCGCCCGGCGGCGAGATCGCGATCAGTGTTGGCCGCGACGGCGATCGCGCGCAGATGGTGATCGAAGACTCCGGCCCCGGCATTCCCGAAGAAGCGCGCCAGCGCGTCTTCAACCGATTCCACCGCGAACTCGGCACCGGCGTCGAAGGCAGCGGCCTCGGCCTGTCGATCGTCGCCCAGGCCCTGCACCAGCACCGCGGCGACATCGTCCTCGACGCCTCCCCCACCCTCGGCGGCCTGCGCGCCACGGTCACCCTGCCCGCGCTGTAATCGCGACAGCCCTCATGGATCACGCCGCTTCCGCGTCGCCCCGCTTGTGGTGCGCCGCCGCTCTTCTGTAGGAGCGGCTTCAGCCGCGAGCTTTCCCCCGGCAACACATACCGTCGCCCTGTGGGAGCGACGCAAGTCGCGACGCTTTCCGCTGTCATCCCGCACGCACGCGCAGCGTGCGGAGCAACCTGCTTGTACCGGTCATTCCATAACGCGATGCAGCCGACGCACCCTCGCGCGAAGCGCTGGAGAAGCAAGAATAATGTCAGCGCAACAAGAGCACCGGAATCCGACACGTGCGCAGCAACTGCGTGGTCGTGCTGCCCAGGATCATGCTGCGGATCCGGGAATGTCCGTAGGCGCCCATCATCAGCAGATCGATGCGTTCACGCTCCACATGCCCGGCGATGGCGGCTTCCGCCGCGCCCTCGACGATCCGCGTGCGCGGCGCGAAACCCGCGGAGGTCAGGACCGTCGTCGCCCACGCCATCGTTTCCCTGCGTACGTTGTCGGCCGCACCGGCCGCCATCAGCACATCGCATTCCAGGCCGCGCAGCAGCGGACTGATCGCCACCATCTCCACGCAACGACGCGTCGTCGCGCTGCCGTCGAATGCGATCAGGAACCGCTTCGGCGCGGCGAACGCGCGCGACGCCACCAGCACCGGCCGATGCACCGCACGCAGCACGCGTTCGAGATGGCCGCCGAGATGGCCTTTCGCGAAATCGGCATGCTCGCCGCGCTTGCCGATCACCAGCAGCCGCGTTTCCGACTCCAGCCCCAGCAGGGTTTCCAGCAGCGCGCCATGACGCTGACGCACCTGCGCGCGCACGCCGTGCGCGGCCCCGGCTTCGTCGCGCAGACGCTCCAGCAGCGCGCGACCGTGCGCCTGCGCGAGTTTGCCGCGCTTTTCGTCCAAGACGACCAGTTCGGCCAGCAGCGACTCCTGCGCGCCCAGCGCGAGATTGCCGCTGAGGTCGGCATGCGCGGAACGGCCGGTGAGATCGGCGTACGCCGGATCCTCGGCGCGATCGATCGCATGCAGGAATTCGAGTTCGGCGCCCAACCGCGAAGCCGCCCACGCCGCATGCGCGGCGACGCTGGGCGCATAGGTCGAAAGATCGAGGGCCGCGAGCACGCGGCCGTCGGTATGGATCAACGATGCGTTCATGATGTCGTGCTCCTCAGTGTCCGCCCATCAGGCGCTCGGCCCCGGGCTTGTCGTGAACGGCGAGCTGGTCGACCAGGGTCGCGCTCGCCTCGTTGAGGCCGACGATGTCGACCGTCGTGCCCTCGCGCCGGAATTTCAGCACCACCTTGTCCAGCGCGCCGACCGCGCTCAGATCCCAGAAGTGCGCGTCGGACACGTCGATGGTGACGCGCTCCAGCACTTCCTTGAAATCGAAGCGCGCGGCGAAGTCGGTCGCCGAAGCGAAGAACACCTGCCCGGTCACGCGATACGTGCGCGACGTGCCGTCGTCGCCTTCGACCGAATCGATGTGCAGCACGCAGCCGACCTTGCGCGCGAAGAACAGCGCCGACAGCAGCACGCCGGTCAGCACGCCCTTGGCCAGATCGTGGGTCGCGACCGTCACCACCACGGTCGCGATCATCACCAGGCTCGACGATTTCGGATGCGTGCGCAGATCGCGGATCGACGACCAGCTGAACGTGCCGATCGACACCATGATCATCACCGCGACCAGCGCCGCCATCGGAATCTGCTTGACCCATGGCCCGGCGAACACCACCAGCACCAGCAGCACCACGCCTGCGACCAGCGCGGACAGGCGACCGCGCCCGCCGGATTTCACGTTGATCACCGATTGCCCGATCATCGCGCAGCCGGCCATGCCGCCGATGAAACCGGTGGCGATATTGGCGACGCCCTGACCCACGCATTCGCGGTTCTTGTCGCTGGGCGTGTCGGTCAGATCGTCGACGATCTGCGCGGTGAGCAGCGATTCCAGCAAACCCACCGCTGTCAGCGTGAGCGCGTACGGCAGGATGATGGTCAATGTCTGCAGAGTCAGCGGCACATCCGGCATCAGGAACATCGGCAGGCTGTCGGGCAACTCGCCCATGTCGCCCACGGTGCGGATGTCCAGCTTCAGCCACAGCGCCACCGCGGTGAGCGCAACGATGGTGATCAGCGGCGACGGAATCGCGCGGGTGATGCGCGGGAACAGATAGATGATGGCGAGACCGGCGGCGGTCATCGCGTACACCGTCCACGGCACGTCGATCAACTCGGGCAACTGCGCCATGAAGATCAGGATCGCCAGCGCATTGACGAACCCGGTAATGACCGAGCGCGAGACGAAGCGCATCAGCGCACCGAGCTTCAACGCGCCGGCCGCGATCTGCAGCACGCCGGTCAACACCGTGGCCGCCAGCAGATATTGCAGCCCGTGTTCCTTCACCAGCGTCACCATCACCAGCGCCATCGCGCCGGTGGCGGCGGAAATCATGCCCGGCCGACCGCCCGCGAACGCGATCACCACCGCGATCGAGAACGACGCGTACAGACCGACCTTGGGATCGACGCCGGCGATGATGGAGAACGCGATCGCTTCAGGGATGAGCGCGAGCGCGACGACCAGACCGGCGAGCACATCGCCGCGGATATTGCCGAACCAGTCGCGGCCCGGACCAAGGATCTTGTTCAACGGAAAACTCCCTTGCTCCCGACGCGGAACGCGCGGGATGAGGTTGAGGATTGCGATATCGGATGCCCGCGAAGCGCATACCGATGAGAGTGCATTCATGCAAACCCGGATGCGGGCATGCAGCCACCGCCTGCGGTGCAGGCGCGCTGTGTCGATGCAGCGCTAGGGTGGCGTGATCATCATGAAATCGGCGGTTTCCGGTGCAGAAGCCGGTTTTCGGCAGGGCGACAGGATAACAGACGCATCCGCAGGGACGCGGCCGATTGATTGCGGATGACATGCGATATGCGGCAACAACCTCGTTTCAGCCACTCGCAGCCCAATCCTCCGGCACTCCCCCAGGCTTCAGTTCCGCACATGACTTTCCCGTGGGAGCGACGCAAGTCGCGACGCTTCCGCTGTCATCCCGAACGCACGCGCAGCGTGCGGAGGGATCTGCTTGTCCCCATCATTCCCGCAAAGTCGCGACGCTTGTCTCCTCCCTCCGCGCAACGCGCGGGGGGAGGCCGGGAGGGGGGCGAAGCAGCGGCAGACCTTTCACGCATCGTCCCGCATCACTTCACCCGCTTTCGATCAGGACAGGGCGGCGGCGGCGGCGGTGGAATCCTCGGCAATTGGCTTTTCGAGTACTCGGTAATGCCAGCATCGATCGCGCGTCGGCCGGCGAGGACGTCGAGCAGATCAGTCCGCAACATGCCGGCGGGATCATAATCGTCGCCGACGGCAAGCAGATTTCCGCCATGCACATGCATCGAATCCGATGCCTTTTCGGCAAACAAAACGTAATAGCCGCCGGCTTCGACGCGAATTCCGCAACACCTGGATGTCGAATAGCGGATGCGCCTGATTTTCGATTTTCCGCGAATGCGGTCGACGACCTGGATGATCGCAACCGCCATGTGATCGGCCGGGTCGGGCGATACGCCGGTGCCGATCAACCGGAAGACGACGACATCCTTCGCTTGTTGAACGATCTCCTTGTGGAGCGAGTAGTTCATGCACTCGCAGGCGGATGCGAAGCCCGAGACCAGGAAAAGCAGAACGAACGTCAAAGCTCTCATCTTGAAACTCCGAAGCGATCCATCGTGTCCCGCAAATGTTCCAAACCCGACACCCCGCACGAATCGCCACGCCCCCGATGTCGTAGCCCGGGTAAGGCCGAAGGCCGCACCCGGGGCTCTTCGGTGAGGTATTTCCTCTACTCATCCCGGGTGCGCGCGTTGCGCTTACCCGGGCTACTCGCTACTCGCTGGCGACGCTTTTCGTAGGATCGGTTGAGCGTAGCGATACCCATCATCGAACCACGGCGTCTGCCGTGAAATCAGAAAATAGGCATTAAAAAAATCATAGAAAATTACAGATCGAAAAGCGATGGGTATCGCTACGCTCAACCGATCCCACTTGTTGACGCCAAGATGCCGGGTGGCTTGAACGAATGATCAGGCCTCATGATATCCATGTGCCCGCATAGCCGGTAACCACCCAAAATCCTGACAGCTTTTCAATGGTGTATGTGCCGCCTCCAGAGCCGAACATGAAGCCGGAGATGTCATCCACATCTACCTTGAGCGTCCGCGGAGAAATGCGCCGTATGTCGACGATGACCGTCATCCGCGCTTTACGACCGCTCTTTGTCAAGTATCCACTTTCAGTTTGACGGCATGTCGTAGCAGGGACGACATTTCGATTGAACTCGTGGATCAGACTGAGCTGCTCTGGCGTTGGATCTTCACCCATGAAATCCAGGCAATATGTGAATAATTTCCTGTCTCGATGATCGAATATTGCAGCAATGGCGTCGTCGGGCGCGGATTTACAGCCGCTCAGGAAAAAAATCGAAAGAATCAGGACTCTTTTCATGAGACCACGCTAAACCCGATACCCCGTATGAATCGCGACAATCCCCGCCGATAGATTCTTGTACGAACACCGCGCAAACCCCGCAGCATCCATCATCCCCTTCAGCTGATCCTGCGGCGGATGCTTGCGGATCGATTCGGCCAGATACTGGTAACTGTCGCTGTCCTTTGCGAACAGCTTGCCCAGCTGCGGCAATATCCTGAACGAGTGGAAGTCGTAGATCGGCTTGAACCATTCGGCGGTGACTTCGGAGAACTCCAGCACGCGGGCCTGGCCGCCGACGCGCAGCACGCGATGCATCTCGCGCAGGGCGGCATCCTTGTCGGTGACGTTGCGCAGGCCGAAGGCGATGGTGACCAGATCGAAGCTGCCGTCGGGGAACGGCAGCTTCTCGGCGTTGCACTGCACATACTCGAAGCCGCGGACGTTGCCGCGGTCGGTCATGCGGTCGCGGCCGACGCGCAGCATCGCGCCGTTGATGTCGCCGAGCACCAGTTCGCCCTCGTCGCCAACGCGATCCTTCAGCAGCGCGGCGATGTCGCCGGTGCCGCCGGCGAGATCCAGCACGCGGTCGCCGGGGCGCACCTGCGCGGTGGCGACGAAATAGCGCTTCCAGACCCGATGGATGCCGAGGCTCATCAGGTCGTTCATCAGGTCGTAGTTGCCGGCGACGGAGGAGAACACCTCGCCGACGAGCTTCTGCTTCTCGGCGACGGGCACGTCGCGGAAGCCGAAATGGGTGGTGCCCTGCCCGGACGACTCGGGCGAAAGCTCGGAGGACACTGGGGTTTTCTTTGGCTTGCTCATGTCGCCAGTTTAACCCGCCAACCGATGGCATCCGGGGCACGCTCACCGGGCCCGCTCACATCGGTTTCTTCACCATCAGCCAGAAGATCGCCAGCACGCTCAGGAACGCTGGCCAGCCCAGCCAGAACCACCAGCGCATGACCCGGAAGTACGCCGGCGGCAGCGGCGTGCCGGTGGCCGCCGCGGCGCGGGCCAGGTCGCGGGCGCGCAGCTGCAGGCGCAGCACCGGCAGCCAGCAGGCGCCGATCACGAAGAACAGGATCAGCGCGGTCTTCAGCCAGAACATCGACAGCGGCATGCCGGCCATCCGCGCCAGCCACAGTCCGCTGGCGAACTGCACGATCACCGCGGGCGCGGTGAAGCAGGCATCGGCCATGACCACGGTGCCGGCGGTGGCGGCGATCTCGCGGGCGTCGCCGCGCCGGTGCGCCATCCACAGGAAGAACGCGATGCCCAGGCCGGTGCCGAACAGCAGCGTCGACGACAGGATGTGGATCCACTTCAGGGTCAGGTAGTCCATGTCATCTCCTTCATCTCACTCCACCCGCTCATCGCCTGTCCACCAGCACCCACAGCACCGCCAGCGCCGGCAGCACCGCGAGATTCTTCGCCAGCCCGCCCAGCGGATCCAGCCACAGCGCCGGCAGCCGCGCGCCGAACACCAGCGTGTAGGCGAGCACGCTGAGCAGCATCAGCGCGATGCACGGACGCGGCCGCCAGCCAATCAACAGCCAGACCGCGAGCAACAGGTCGAGGCCCGCCGTTGCGCGCGCCAACGCCACCGGCGCGAGCGCGGCGAGTGGCGAGCCGGCCGCAAGCGCCTCGATCTGCGCCGCGGGCGTCGCGAACCCGGCCCACGCCGACAGCAGCCACAGTGCGATCATGCCGAACTTCAGCAGTGGCGCAAGGAAATACAGCTGCGCCTGCCAGCGGTCCTGCACCTGGCTGGGATGCGCGTCCAGCGCTTCGCGCAGCGGGCGCGGCGCGAAATCGAAACGCTCGCGCAGCGCGGGCAGCGCATCGTCGCCGACGACGTTGCCGCGACGGAGCATCCGCCACATCGTTTCGCCCATCGGGCCGCTACCCAGCCACTCGCCGACCGTCACCTGCAGGCCGACCAGCGCCTCGGGCACCGCGACCGCACGCGTGCCGGGGATGCGCAGCCATGCGCGCCAGGCGTGCTGATAGTCGCGCAGGGACATGACCTCGGGGCCGCCGACCTCGTGGATGCCGCGCACGTCGTTGTCGACCGCGCGCGCGACCAGTTCGCCCAGATCCTCGGCGGCGATGGGCTGGATCGGCCACCGGCCGTCGCCGGGCAACGCATGCGCGAACGGCAGCGCCGCCAGTGCGCGCAGCATCGACGTGCCGCCGTACGACCCCGTGGGCGAATACACCACCGACGGCCGCAGCGCGACCGCCGACAGCGGCAGCGCGGCCAGTGCGTCGTCGAAGCGGTGCTTCGATGCGATGAACGCGCCGTCGGCGGGCAGGCCCAGCGCGGAGATCTGCACGAAGCGGCGCACGCCGACATCGACGCAGGCGCGCGCCAGCGCCAGCGGGCCGTCGACATGGATGGCGTCGAAGGTCTGACGGCCGGTTTCGCGCAGGATGCCGGCGGCATTGACCACGGCATCGACGCCCGCGAGCGCATCGCGCCAGTGCTCCGGCGCAGTCATCGTCGTGAAGTCGCAGAGGCGCTCGTCGTCGCGCAGCGTCCGTCCGCCGTGCCTGCGCACGCCGCGGAGGACGCGCCAGCCGCGCCGACGCAGTGCGGCGATCACATGGCCGGCGATGAAACCATCGCCGCCGAGGACCAGGACCGTGGCGGCGCGATCACGCTCGGTCGGCGCCGGCACGGGGGTGATGGAGGACATGCGGGCACGCTAACCGAGCCCGTCGCACAGCGCCAGCCCGGTGCGGTCTTCAGCGCAGCGGCGCATCGCTGCGAGCGCCATGAACCTGAACTCAGTCGATCAGCACCATCCGCACGCAGGCATGGGTGATTTTTTCCGGCGGATTATCGGCTTCGCCGCGGGTGTGGACGGTAACCGTCAGCCCTTCGCGCTGGAACAGATCGTGGATCACGCGATTGTGTTCGCCGCGGTAGGTGTCGCGCTTGAATCCCATCGTCTGCAGCTCGGCCGCGAAGCGGTCGAAATCGACTTTGCAGATGTCGCTGAGCGGCGGATAGGTGCCGGGAGGATCGGGCCGGAAGCTGAATTCGAAGCGGGGGCCATCGGTGTTGGCCGGATCGAACTCGAACGACGACCACCAGTCGCCGGTGAGGCGCTCGCCGAAACCCAGGCGCCCGGCGTCCGACGCGAACGCGACGCCGAAGGTCTGCTGCAGGCGCTCGGCGGTGATGTCGCGGATGGTCCTGCTGTCGCGGATCAGATCGAGCAGACGCAGCAGCGACCGTTCGGCATCGAGGCGCGGCGAAAACGCCGGCGAAGGGGCGGTGGACGTCATGGCCGGACTCTCCTTGGCGGAACGGGAGGAAGCGGACGGGTCGTTCGCGCAGGCGGCGAGGCCGAGGGCGATGAATAATGCGGGCAATCTGTGTACCGACATCGGGGGATGTCCTTGATTTGAAAGCAGCTACCAGGAGTGGCACTTGAAACTATACGCCTTGGTGGAACGGCAATAGACGGGGCAGAGGCAGCCATACTGCTTACTCTGACGTACTGCAGATCTGAACGCGAAGGGCTGCGCGCAGAGGTCAGCAAACTGAGGCGGATAAGGCCGCGATCAACGAAGGCACACCAGTATCTCCGGGCGGATATACGGCTTGTGAGCAGTGGCGCGATTTCACCGGCGCAAGCGTGGCGGGTGCAGACGGACGGGCGGATTGATTTTTGTGACGAATGCTGCAATAACGGCAATACCATCGCCAAAGTCGATAGACAAAGCCCACAAATGGATTGGATGACATTCATTTCTTCTATCGTTAGCTCTAGTGCGTGGCCGCTTTCGATGCTGGCAGTCATCGTCTTGTTGCGTACGGAAATAAAATCATTATTTAAACTTGTTACAAAGATTAAAGCCGGGCCAGTTGAAGCCGAGTTCGAACGAGAGATGGATGAGCTGAAGCGCCAAGCTGATTTGGCCTCACCTCCTACTCAGACTAGTGAAAAATTAAGCGTTGCAGACCAAGAAATCATCCAACTTGCATCAATAAATCCGAGATCCGCTATTTTGGAAGCATGGCGATTACTAGAAGTAGCCGCAGAAAAATCCTTGGAGAAGAAAGGAAAAAGACTAAACGACAGTGAAAGAACATCAATTGTATCTGTCGTTAGAGAACTTTCTGCCAATCAGATTCTTAGCCAAGAAGAAGTTTCTATCCTCCACGAACTACGCGCATTAAGAAACGATGCAGTTCATGCAAAAGATTTCAACCCTACCGAATCTTCGGTCGTGAACTATTTGACGCTTGCTCGAAGGCTAAAGCTAAAAATGGCTGATAATTAATCTGAGGAATATCCCATGCTGCATAAAGACCACGCAATATTCGTTGCATGCATTCACAGCAAGAAAAAAATGACTGTCAGATTTTTTTCTAACAAGGAGCAGACTTACGTAACAAGAACAATTGCGCCTATGGATTTTGGACCAAAGAGAGGAGAGTCTCCTCCCATTGACCGTTACCACATCTGGGATTTTGATAGCCCCTCAAAACCTCATCCTTCATCGCTTGAACCGTCACAAATCCAGCTCATGGCGGCTATAGACCAAGCATTTGATCCCGCTGTGTTTGTCACATGGGCACCAAATTGGCACCTATCACGAAATTGGGGCAACTACTCATAACCAGCAGCAAGTGACCGTTACAAAATGTAGCGGCTGAGATCCGGATCCTGCACCAGCTCACCGAGGTGGGTGTCAACGTAAACGCGGTCGATGGTCACCGTGGTGCCGCCACGATCCGGCGCCTCGTAGCTCAGCGTATCGAGCAGGCGTTCGAGGATGGTGTGCAGGCGCCGCGCGCCGATGTTTTCCTGGCGCTCGTTGACCGTGGCCGCGATCTCGGCGAGACGCTCGACGGCGTCCGTCGTGAACGACAGTTCGACGCCTTCGGTCTTCAGCAGTTCGACGTACTGCAGCGTCAGCGAGGCCTTGGGTTCGGTGAGGATGCGGACGAAATCGTCCTTGCCCAACGCACCGAGTTCCACGCGGATCGGGAAGCGGCCCTGCAGCTCCGGGATCAGATCGCTGGGCTTGGCGAGATGGAAGGCACCGCTGGCGATGAAGAGGATGTGGTCGGTCTTCACCACGCCGTACTTGGTGCTGACGGTGGAACCTTCGACGAGCGGCAGCAGATCGCGCTGCACGCCCTCGCGGCTGACATCCGCGCCGTGGCTTTCGGAACGCTTGGCGACCTTGTCGATCTCGTCGATGAAGACGATGCCGTGCTGTTCGCAGGCCTCGATCGCGGCTTCGCGCACGTCGTCCTCGTTCACGAGTTTGCCGGCTTCTTCCTCGATCAACTGCACGCGCGCGGCGCGGATCGTGAGTTTGCGGGTGTGGGTCTTGCCGCCGGACAGGTTGGAGAACATCTGCCGCAGCTGTTGGCCCATCTCTTCCATGCCCGGCGGCGCCATGATGTCGACGCCGACGTTCACGGCGGTGTCGATCTCGATCTCGCGGTCGTCGAGCGCGCCTTCGCGCAGCTGTTTGCGGAATTTCTGCCGGGTGTCGGCGGATTTGTCGGTGACGGTGCCGGCGCTGCTCTCGCCGCTGCCGACATCCAGCGTGGCGGTGCCCGCGCCGGCCTCCGCGCCGAAGCCGAAACCGCCGGCGGCCTGCCGTTTCGGCAGCAGCGCATCGAGGATGCGGTCCTCCGCGCGTGCCTCGGCCTGCGCACGCACGCGCGCCTTGGCCTGTTCGCGATACATCTTCACCGCGGTGTCGGCCAGATCGCGGATGATCTGTTCGACATCCTTGCCGACATAGCCGACTTCGGTGAAGCGCGTGGCCTCGACCTTCACGAACGGCGCGTTGGCCAGTGTCGCCAGGCGCCGCGCGATCTCGGTCTTGCCGACGCCGGTGGGACCGATCATCAGGATGTTCTTGGGCATCACTTCGTTGCGCAGCGCCTCGTCGAGCTGCATCCGCCGCCAGCGGTTGCGCAGCGCGATGGCGACCGCGCGCTTGGCGGCGCTCTGGCCGACGATGTGGCGATCGAGTTCCTGCACGATTTCGCGCGGGGTCATCGTGCTGTTGACGTGTTCGGTCTTGTTGGGCATGAGAATTTTTCGTAGGAGCGGCTTCAGCCGCGATGATTTTGTGGGAGCGACGGAAGTCGCGACGGGTCACGGATACTTCTATCGCGACTTCCGTCGCTCCCACAGAAGCGATTCAAAGTTCTTCGACGACGATATTGCGGTTGGTGTAGATGCAGACGTCGCCGGCGATGTTCAGCGCCTCGACCGCGATGCGGTTCGCGTCCAGTTCGGTATGCGCCAGCAGCGCGCGCGCCGCCGACAGCGCGTACATGCCGCCGGAGCCGATCGCGACCAGTCCGTCCTCGGGCTCGATCACGTCGCCGGTGCCGCTGATGATCAACGACGTTTCCTTGTCGGCCACTGCGAGCAAGGCTTCGAGCTTGCCGAAGCGGCGCTCGGTGCGCCAATCCTTCGCCAGTTCGACCGCGGCGCGGGTGAGTTGGCCATGCTTTTCCAGCTTCGATTCGAACAGCTCGAACAGCGTGAACGCATCGGCGGCTGCGCCGGCGAAACCAGCCAGCACCTGGCCGTCGCGGCCCAGCCGGCGGACCTTCCGTGCGTTCGATTTCATCACCGTGTGGCCGAGCGTCACCTGGCCGTCGCCGGCGACGACCACGCGGCCGTTGCGGCGCACCGACACGATGGTGGTGGCGTAGAAGACATTGGGGTTGTGGCTGGGATCCATGGAACTTCCTGCGGCTCGAAGCGGGCGTCCAAGGGTTGTGGGGACGCCGTCCGCGGGACGCAAGGGATGACGAATGGGGCAGGACGCATGCTGTGGCCATGCATTCCGGATGGTTCTCGCATTCGAGCCATCGGCGGGAAGAGCAAATCCCCCCTGCCCCCCTTTTTCAAAGGGGGGGGAAGCAAATGCATTCGCGAGCTACATGCGTGCGGATCACCCTGCGGGTACGAATACTGCGCCGATCGGGCAGCGCGCGGATTTCAGCGGGCGCTGCGCTTGCTTCGCCACGTTGCTTTGCCGCTCTTGCTTCGCCCCCTTTGAAAAAGGGGGCTACGGGGGATTTGCTTTTGGATGTCATGCGTCCTGAGTCAGCAGGCCGAAGCCGCGGAAACTGCTCACCATTTCGAGCCGAATGCAAAACAGCGGCCTGAAGGCCGCTCTACGGAGAACGATGTGAAAGTGATGTGGAAAACGATACGGAAATCGACAGAAATTCAGCTTTTCCGCTTCGCCCGCGGATGCGCGCCGTCGTAGACCTTTGCGAGGTGCTGGTAATCCAGATGCGTGTAGATCTGGGTCGTCGCGATGTCGGCATGGCCCAGCAGCTCCTGCACGCCGCGCAGGTCGCCGGACGACTCCAGCACGTGACTGGCGAAGGAATGCCGCAGCAGATGCGGATGCACGCGCTTGAACAGGCCCTGGCGCTGCGCGAGCCGCTGCAGGCGGATCTGCACCGCGCGCGGGGTGATGGTGGCGCCGCCGCGCCCGGGAAACACCGGCGCGTCGGGCTGGCCCTGCGATTCGCGCCGCCAGTCGCCCAGCGCCTTGCGCGCGTGCGAACCGACCGGGACGCTGCGCTGCTTGCTGCCCTTGCCGAGCACGGTGACCAGACCGTCGGCGAGATCGAGGTCGCGCCAGCGCAGCGCGCACAGTTCGCTGAGGCGCAGGCCGGAGCTGTAGAAGAGTTCGAGGATCGCGCGATCGCGCACGCCCAGCGGCGCGTCGGTCGGCAGTTCGACCAGTTGCACCGCTTCGTCGACATCCAGCACCTGCGGCAGTTTGCGCGGCGCTTTCGGCGCGCGGATGCCGGCGGCGGGGCTGGCGGCGATGCGCCCGTGTTTCAGCAGCCATTGATAACAGCTGCGACAGGCGGACAGCCGCCGCTGCAGGCTTTTCGGCGACAGACCGCGGCGGTGTTCGGCGGCGATGAATGCGCGCAGTTGTTCGGTATGCACGGTCGCTAGATCGTCGATGCCCTGCGCCGCGGTCCATGCGACCAGCGCATCGAGATCGCGGCGATAGGCGTCGAGCGTATGCGCGGACATGCGTCGCTCGATCTGCAGATGCGACAGGAAATCCTCGACGTGCGGCGAGGCGGTCACGTCATGCGTCCGCGTCAGGCGTGCGCATGTCCGGCATCGGCGCGTGCCTCAGTAAACCGTCGCATCGCGGTCTCGAAAGCTTCGCCCATCATCCGCAGGAACAGCGTGCCCATGCCGGGAAAGAAGCGGTTGGCGTCGCGGCTGCCGACCGCGAGCAGACCCAGACCCGGCAGCGGCAGCAGCGCGCTGCTGGCCACGTCCTCGGCGCGCAGGCCGTACAGCAGCGCGTTCTTCTCCGGCTGCAGGCGGCCGCAGATCGGCTCGCCGTCCTTCAGACAATCGCGGAACGGCGCGAGTCGGGCGTCGTCTTCGGCCAGCGTCTGCAGCCAATCGGTGTCTTCCAGAGCCGCGACGGGTTTGAACAGCACCATCCGCACCAGATCGCCGTTGAAATCCTCGGCCAGGGTCGCGGCCATGGCGCGCGCGGTATCGGCGGCGCTGTCCTGTTTCATCAACGCGAGCGTCAGTTGATGGGTGCGCACCGCGAGGCGTTCGTTTTCCTGGGCGTTGCCGAACAGCTCGTGCAGGCGCCGGTTCAGTTCGCGGTTCTTGTCGCGGAGGATTTCGAGTTGATAGCTGGCGAGCGATGCGGCCGAGCCCTGCTCGCGCGGCACCACCAGGGTCAACGCGAGATCGGGGAACTGCTGCAGGAACGTCGGATGCCGGCGCAGCCACGTCGCGATTTCGTGCGCGCCGAGTTTTTCCTGCGCCTGTCGGTCGAACTTGTCGGTCATTGCCACCATTCCCCTTCGAATACGAATGCGGTCGGGCCGGACATCGCGATCTGCGCGCCGTCCTCTGGCCACGCGATCTTCAATGTGCCGCCGGGCAGTTCCACCGCGACCTCGCGATCGATGCGACCGCGGCGCATCAGCACCGCCGCCGCCGCGCAGGCGCCGCTGCCGCAGGCCAGGGTTTCGCCGACGCCGCGCTCGAACACCCGCAGCCGGATGCGGTCGCGGGCGACGATCTGGGCGAAGCCGACGTTGACCGATTCCGGAAACGCCGCGTGGCGCTGCAGCGCCGGGCCGAGCGTAGCGACCGGCGCGGCATCGATATCGTCCACTTCGATGACCGCATGCGGGTTGCCCATCGACACCGCACCGAAGCGCAGCGGCTGGCCGTCGATGTCGACAAGGTATTCATCCTGCGCGGCATCGAAGCCCGCGAGCGGAATCGCTGCGACCGGCGCGAACCACGGCACGCCCATCGCGATGCGGTAGTGATGCAGGTCGAGCACGTCCACGGCGTGGGTGCCGGCGGGGCTGTCGAGTTCGAAGTGACCGGCGAGGCAGCGCTCGGGGTCGATCTCCGCGCTGTCGCGCAGCATCCAGGCGGCGACGCAGCGCGCGCCGTTGCCGCACTGCTGCGAGGACGAACCGTCGGCATTCCAGATGCGGTAGGACGCGGCGGCGCCCGGGCTGCGCGGCGGTTCGATGGTCAGGATCTGGTCGCAGCCGACGCCGGTGTGGCGGTCGGCGAGCGCACGGCAGAGTTCCGGCGTGGGCGGCGCGACGGCGCGGCGCAGATCCAGCACCACGAAATCGTTGCCGGCGCCGTGCATCTTGGTGAAGCGCAGCAGCACGCGCGACGCGGTGTTCATTTCAATGCGCGGGCGTGCCGTCGGCCGGAGGCGGCGGCGCGGCGGCGTCGGTTGCGGGCGGCGGCGCAGTGTCGGTCGCGGGTGCGGACGCTTCGACAGGCGCTTCGACGGCAGGCGCTACAGCAGCAGGCGCTGCGGGCGGGTCATCGGCCAACACCAGCGGGCCCTTGTTGCCGCAGCCGGAGAGGGCGAACGGGACCGCGAGCGCGAAGGCGGTCGAAACGAAAACGAGGCGTTTATTCATGGGCGCAGTGTAGCCGCCGTGGCTCCGGGACGGAATGCGGAGCGGAGGCGGCCGCGTTCAGGCGTCCCGCTCACCGGACGGTTCGGGGCGCAGCCACAGCCACATGGCGACCACGGCCATGATCGCGGTGCCGGTGGCGGCCATCCACAGCTTCGGCGCGGTGAGGAACATCACCACCGCGCAGGCGCTCATCATTGTGGTCGCCAGCCATTTCGCGCGCCGGCCGACCGCGCCCTGCGCCTGCCAGTCGCGGATCATCGGCCCGAACCGGCGATCGGCGAGCAGCCGCGTATGCAGGCGCTGCGAGCCGCGCGCGGCGGCGAAAGCCGACAACAGCACGAACGGCACCGTGGGCAGCCCCGGCACGACGATGCCGATCACCCCCAGCGCCAGACTGGCGTAGGCCAACAGCCACCACAGCCAGCGCGTGCGCCGGGGCGCCTGCTGCGGCGGTGCCTGCTGCGGTCCCTGCGGCGGTGATGGCATGGGTGCGGCGACGCCTGCCCGCGGACGGGCAGGCGAAGACACCTACTCGGCGGCCTTGGGCGCGCTCACGCCCAACTGGTCGAGCATGAACGCATACATTTCCGCCTGCTCGCGGTAGCGGCGGAAGCGTCCCGACTTGCCGCCGTGGCCGGCGTCCATGTTCGTGCGGAACACCACCGGATACTGCGAGGTATTGAGGTCGCGCAGGCGGGCCACGTACTTCGCCGGCTCCCAGTACTGCACCTGCGAATCCCACAGCCCGGTGCCGACGAACATCGCCGGATAGGCCTGATTCGACAGATTGTCGTAGGGCGAGTACGACAGCATGTAGTCGTAGTACTTCTTCTTTTCCGGGTTGCCCCACTCGTCGTATTCGTTGGTGGTCAGCGGGATGCTGGGATCGAGCATGGTGGTGACCACGTCCACGAACGGCACCTGCGACAGGATCACCCGGTACTTGTCCGGCGCCATGTTCGAGATCGCGCCCATCAGCAGCCCGCCTGCGCTGCCGCCGTAGGCCGCGACGCGGTCCTTGGCGGCGTAGCCCTTGGCGACCAGGTCGTCGGTGACGTCGATGAAATCGGTGAAGGTGTTCTTCTTGTTGAACAGCTTGCCGTCGTCGTACCACTTGCGGCCCATTTCCTGGCCGCCGCGGATGTGGGCGATGGCGTAGACCATGCCGCGATCAAGGAGGCTGACGTTGGTGACGCTGAAACCCGGATCGCTGGAGCTGCCGTAGCTGCCGTAGGCGTACTGCAGCATCGCCGCGGTGCCGTTGCGCTCGAAGCCTTTTTTGTAGACCAGCGAGACCGGCACCTTCACGCCGTCGCGGGCCGTGGCCCAGACCCGCTCGGTCGCGTATTTCGACGCGTCGTAACCGATCACAGGCTGCTGTTTCAGCGTGCGGCGCTCGCCGGTGACGGTGTTGATCTCGTAGGTGGTGGTGGGCGTGGTCAGCGAGGTGTAGCCGTAGCGCAGCCACGGCGTGGCGGACTCGGAATTGGTCGAAAGACCCATCGAATACGCCGGCTCGTCGGCCTTCACGTATTCGCCGCTGTCGGCGGACGCTTGGCCGGCGCGCAGCAGACGGATGCGCTCGAGACCGTCGGAACGTTCGGCGATCGCAGTGAAGCCGTCGAACAGCTCGTAGCCGTCGATGAACACATCATCGCGGTGCGCCACCCATTCCTTCCACTCGCGGCGCGAGGTGGCGCCGCTGTCGGCGGTCATGAGTTTGTAATTGGCGGCGGGCTTGCCGTCCGCGCCCGGCGCATTGGTGTGGATCACCCAGCGGCCGCCCAGGTGATCGGCGTCGTATTCGACATCGCGTTCGCGCGGGGCGAGCACGGTGAAGGTCTTCGGGTCGGCGGCGGGCGCGCAGCGCATTTCGCTGGACACCGTGCTTTCCACGGTGATGCAGATGTAACCGTCGTCGCGGGTGCGACCGATGCCCATGTAGAAGCTGTCGTCCTTTTCCTCGTAGACCAAGACGTCGGCGCTGGCCGGCGTGCCCAGCACGTGCTTCTTCACGCGCACGCTGAGCAGGGTTTCGGGATCGTTCTCGATGTAGAACAGCGTCCTGTTGTCGTCGGCCCAGACCAGATTCGCCGACACGCCCTTGATCTCGTCCGGATACAGCTCGCCAGTCTCCAAATTCTTGAAGCGCACCGTGTACTGGCGGCGGCCGTTGTCGTCCTCGGCGTAGGCGAGGAGTGTGTTGTCCTGGCTCACGGCCATGTCGCCGACGCTGTAGTAGTTCTTGTCCTTGGCCAGGACATTCACGTCCAGCATCACCTGCTCGTCCTTGCCCTGGCTGCCGTCGGCCGCGGCCCTGGCGCGCAGATAGACCGGATAATCCTTGCCGGCCTGGAAGCGGCTGAAATACCACCAGCCGCGCTCGCGGTACGGCACCGAGTCGTCGTCCTGCTTGATGCGGCCGACGATCTCGTTGTACAGCGTCTCCTGCAGCGGCTTGAGCGGCGCCATCAGCTGATCGGCGTAGGCGTTCTCGGCGTTGAGATAGCCCAGCATCGCCTTGTCCTCGCGCTTGTCGTCGCGCAGCCAGTAGTACTCGTCGCTGCGCGTCGCGCCGTGCGGCGCCTTGACGGTGTGCGGCTTTTTCGCGGCGTCGGGCGGCGTGGGCAGATCGGCGGAGAGGGCGGTCAACGGAATGGTCAAGGTCATGGCGATGGCAAGCACGGGGATTCGGAGGGGCGACATGGAGATGATCCGCAGAGCCGGAGCGGCGGGAGTTCGGCAGTATCCCAGAAGTCCAAGCCTGCGGGGCCGCCATGGCCGATGTCGCCGACCGGGACCGTCACTGTTATCGTGGCTGCCTGCCGGGCAGCGCGGGAGCCCATGCGCGCCACAGGCACACGACAGGCACGGATACCGTCGCCCTCACGACGACGATCTTCAACCATCGCTTACCAACGCGGCCCTGCATCGGCCGCCCAACGAAAGGTCAGGCTCCATGGAAGACTACCCACGCTCGTCGCCGGCATCGTCGGCATCGACGCCGACCGGCCCCGCGACCATCAAGGTCAGCCTCGACGAATGGGCGACGGTGCGCCGCAACGGCGGCGCCGAACTCATGACCGACGGTCTGTCCGGCTGCGTCGCGGTGGCGGTCCGCACCGACGACAGGATCGCGCTCACGCATGTCTTCAGCGATGCCTACGAACGCAAGCGGACAGACGCCGGCGTCGAGGACCGGTTCGATGCCTACAAGGGCGACTTGAACCGTTTCATCGCAGGCGTTGGCGACCGCGACGCCATACGCGAATTGCATCTGGTCCACAACGGTAACCCCATCGGGATGGGACGCGAGCGCAATCTCGCCGGCCTCATCGAGGATCATTTCGTCCAGAGCAACGCGGTGCACGCCGACCGCATCCGCACGCACGTCGACAACGGCTGCACGATCACCTCCGACGACCTCTATCTGAAACGGACGGACAGCCAGGCGCTTTACGTCGGCGGCTATACGAACACCACACTGACCGGGCTTCGACCCGATCTGGCCGAGGGAATCGGGCCGCATCTCGCCCACGGCACGTTCGCGTGCTCGCTGGGACACCCGGCCCCCGCCGATATCGAGGTCGCGCCGCGCGCAGGCGGCGCCGTCGCGCACTCGCCCGGCGCCCGCTATGTGGCGCCCCTACCGGAACCGGAATTCGTGGCACCGGTCGGGCCGCCAGCTGAACTGACCGCGGCCGTTCGCGCGAAGCTGGAGGGCACCGGCATCAATTTCGGCTACCAGAAAGCATCGGCCGCCGGCACGATCGCGACCGCGGCGCACGCGGCCGACATCAGCGGCGATTTCACGCTGACCGCCAATGCCGCCAAGGACAAAATCACTCTCACCAAAGGCGAGGAATCGCTGGAATTCAGCGTCAACGGCCGGCAAGTCAAACTGCTGCCCGCAAGCGTGCCCCTGGCCGAGCCCTCGGTTGCGCCAAGCAGGTCGGTCGCGGAGTCCTCCACGCCGAGCGCGGCCCACACACCCATCGCCGAATCCTCCACGCCGCGGATCGGAACACCGGTCTCTTCCGGCAGCCCGCCATCGCTGTACCAGCAGGCGTTCGATGCGCTCGGCCCGCAGCGCGAGACGCTGGGCATCAAGACCGAGCAGCAGGCCATCGAAAGCGCGCGCGAACTCGCCTCGCATGCGAGCCATAGCGGACTGACCGCGATCTCGCGCCTCGAAGTGGCGACCCCGGATGGCGGAAAACCCTCGCTGGTCGCCCATCAGGACGGCCCAGCTCCTCACCAGACGTCTCCGCTGGCAATCGAGACACTGCAGCAACATGCAGGCATGGCACCGCGGGATATGTCGCAGGACAGTCCGGACAAGACGCGCGCTCAGACCCTTTAGCCGGGCGCGCCGGCCGGCGATGATCAGCCGGCGACCAACCGCACCCGCGCGAAATTGCGCTTGCCCACCTGCAGCACGCCTTCGAAGCCGGGCGCGAAGCTGGTCGCCGGATCTTCGACCACCTCGCCATCGACCTTCACCGCGCGCTCCTTGAGCTTGCGGTTGGCTTCGGAATTGCTGGGGGTGATGCCGGCGGCGGTCAGCAGCGCGGCGATGCGGATGCCTTCGGCCGGGACGGTCACGTCCTGCAGCGCCAGCAGGGTCATGTCGCCCTCGCCGCTCACCGCGGCCTGCCAGCCGGCGATAGCGGTGTCGGCGGCCGCTGAATCGTGGAAGCGGGTCGCGAGTTCGCGGGCGAGGCGCAGCTTCACGTCGCGCGGGTTCAGTTGCCCGCTGTCGATATCGGCCTTCAGCCGCTTCGCCTCATCGATGCCGATCTCGAAGCTCAGCAGCTCGATCCAGCGCCACATCAGCGCGTCGCCGATCTTCATGGTCTTGTTGACGATATCGATGGCCGGCTCGTTGATGCCGATGTAGTTGCCCAGCGATTTCGACATCTTCGCCACGCCGTCCAGGCCTTCCAGCAGCGGCATGGTCAGCACGATCTGCGGCGGCTGGCCGTGGTGTTCCTGCAGGCCGCGGCCCATCAGCAGGTTGAATTTCTGGTCGGTGCCGCCCAGTTCCACGTCGGCCTTCAGCGCCACCGAGTCGTAGCCCTGCACCAGCGGGTAGAGGAATTCATGGATCGCGATGGACTGCTGCGCGGCGTAGCGCTTGGCGAAGTCGTCGCGTTCCAGCATGCGCGCGACCGTGTGCTGGCCGGCGAGCCTGATCATGTCGGCGGCGCTCATCTTCCCGAACCATTCGCTGTTGAAGCGCACTTCGGTGCGGTCCCTGTCCAGCACCTTGAACACCTGCTCGGCGTAGGTCTCGGCATTGGCCAGCACGTCCTCGCGGGTCAGCGGCTTGCGGGTGACGTTCTTGCCGGTGGGGTCGCCGATCATCCCGGTGAAGTCGCCGATCAGGAAGATCACCTGATGCCCGAGATCCTGGAACTGGCGCATCTTGTTCAGCAGCACGGTGTGGCCGATGTGCAGGTCGGGCGCGGTGGGGTCGAAGCCGGCCTTGATCCGCAGCGGGCGGCCGCCGGCCTCGAACGCGGCGAGGCGGGTCTGCAGCTCCTCGCGCTTGATGATTTCGTCGGCGCCGCGCGCAATGAGGTCGAAAGCCGGGTTGGGGGCGTCAATGGACATGGGAGTCGAACCGTGAACGTGTAGGGGAAGAAGGGGCCGCGAAGGTGACGCCGCCTGCAGTTCCGGGGCCGCCAGCATGAACGGGGCGTTAAAGTCTAGTTAAACCGAAATGTTAAAAAAATCCAAGCCCGTCAAGCATTTGACGCATTCTTTTCGAGTCAACTATGGTACCGGTCTTGGCCGTCCCGACTGGGGAATCCGTTCAATGACATCACCGTCGAGTCGCACCCTGCGTAATCGCCTCGTTCGCCTGCGCAATCTGCATCAGGCCACCGAGCAGGAAGCCAACCAGATCCTGCCCGAAAACGCCCCCGCCCAGGGCTTCAACGGGCGCTGGACGCGCCGCCAATGGGCGCAGGCCAGCCTGGTCGCCACCATGGTCGCGCTGCTCGGCACCATCGTCCCCGGCTTCGACACCGTGCTGCAGCCCACGCCGGCCACGCCCATCCAGACCCTCTCGCTCAAACTCCCGCCGCTGTCGCTGGCGCGGCAGAAGGGCAATCTGGGCGACAGCTGGCAGGCGGTCACCGTCCGCCGCGGCGCCTCGCTCAAGCATATGTTCGAACAACTGGGCATCCCCGCCGCCGACCTGGAGCGCGTGCTGGCCCATCCGGGCGCCAAGGCCGCGATCGGCCAGGTCACCCCGAAGACCCAGCTCTCGGTGGACCTGCCGATCAACGGCAAGCTGCGCGCGTTGCGCTTCCTGCGCGGCGACGGCCAGCGCATCCAGCTGGAACTGACCGACGACGGCGTGCGCGAAACCGTGCTGAGCCGCGATGTGGACGTGCGCACCGTGGTGCTGAGCGGCAAGGTCGGCGGCTCGCTGTTTCGTTCGGCTCGCAAACTGGGGCTGAGCGGCGCGCACCTCGACCAGCTCACCGACGAAATCTTCAAGTACGACATCGACTTCGATTCCGACCTCGACGCCGACGACCTCTTCAGCGTGGTGGTCGACCAGATGTGGGTCGACGGCGAGCTGGAGAAGACCGGCGCGGTGCTGGCTGCGGCCTTCACCATCGACGGCAAGCTGCACACCGGCTTCCGCCACGTCCGCAACGGCAAGCCCGAATACTTCACCGCAGACGGCCGGCCGCTGAAGAAGAGCTTCATCCGCATGCCGATCCCGTACGCCCGGCTGAGCTCCAGCTTCGGCACGCGTCGGCACCCGGTGCTGGGGCGCACCCGCATGCACAAGGGCGTGGACTACGCCGCGCCCACCGGCACGCCCATCCAGGCCGCCGGCGATGCCCGCGTGCAGCTGGTCGGCTGGCACGGCGGCTACGGACGCGCGGTGATCCTGGACCACGGCCGCGGCTACACCACCCTCTACGGTCACATGTCGCGCTTCGGCAACATCCGCCAGGGCCAGCGCATCCCGCAGGGCACGGTCATCGGTTACGTCGGCAGCACCGGCATGTCGACCGGCCCGCACCTGCATTACGAATTCCGGATCAACGGCGTCCACCGCAACCCGCTGAGCGTGACCATGCCGCCGCCGGAGCCGCTGCGCGGCACCGAACTGGCGAGCTTCCGCACCGAGACCCAGCGCGCGATGACCAAGATCCGCACGGTCGAGAACATCGTGTTCCCGGACGCTGTGCAGACGCCGGAAAAAGCGCTGGCGATCGCGCTGGAAACCACCCCGGGCCGCAAGCCGCGCAAGAAGGGCTGAGTCCCGCGTCGTAGGCTGGGCTGGGCTGAGCGCAGCGAAGCCCAGCCTCACATCAAGCCGATCGTAGCCGCCAAAACATGCCGGGCTTCGCTGCGCTCAGCCCAGCCTACGAGTGTTGTCCGACATCCTGTTTTTGTTCGGTGCTTGCCGGCCGCGACTGGCAAGCCCTGCCGTCATCGCCGATCATGCGGGGATGACGACCAAGACGCCTGACCTGTTCCTCGGCATGATCTCCGGCACCAGCGCCGACGGGATCGATGTCGCCATCGCCCGCTTCCACGACTCCGAAAATGAGCGCGCGCCGCGCGCCGAAGTGCTGTTCGGCCACACCTATTCCTGGGATGCCGATCTGCGGGCCGTGCTGGTCGAACTGGGCCAGCATGCGCCGAAGCTGACCCTGGACGAGATCGGCGAACTGGACGTGCGCATCGGCGCGGCCTTCGCCACCGCCGCCGCGCAGGCGATCCGCGACAGCGGCCTACACCACGAAGACATCGCCGCGATCGGTTCGCACGGCCAGACCCTGCGCCATCGTCCCGACGGCCGCCGCGGCGACGGCGTGCACCGCTTCACGCTGCAACTGGGCGACGCGAGCGTGATCGCCGAAACCACCGGCCTCCGCACCGTCGCCGATTTCCGCCGACGCGATGTCGCCGCGGGCGGCCACGGCGCTCCGCTGCTTCCCGCGCTGCATGCGGCGCTGCTGTCGTCGCCAACGGAAGACCGCGCGGTGCTGAACCTCGGCGGGATCGCCAATCTCACCCTGCTGCCGGCACAGAACGGCGGATCGGGTGACGGATCGGAAGGCCAAGGCGTGCGCGGCTTCGACACCGGCCCCGCGAACGGGCTGATGGACGCCTGGTGCCTGCGTCACACCGGCGCCGGCTTCGACCGCGGCGGCGCGTTCGCCGCGGGCGGGCGGGTGGACGACGCGCTGCTGGCGCGACTGCTCGACGACCCGTGGTTCGCGCTGCCGCCGCCGAAATCGACCGGCCGCGATCAGTTCCATCTGGGCTGGGTCGAATCGAAACTCGGCGGGACCGAAACGCCGGCCGACGTGCAGGCGACGCTGCTGGCGCTGACCGCGCGCACCGTGGCCGACGCCCTGCGCGCCACCCTGCCCGGCGTCGCGCGGGTGATCGGCTGCGGCGGTGGCGTCCACAATCCGGCGCTGATGCGCGCGCTGGCCGAGGCGCTGCCTAGGATCGCGGTGGAATCCACCGCGGCGCACGGCATCGATCCGGACGTGGTCGAAGCCCTGGGCTTCGCCTGGCTGGCGCGGCAGACGGTGCTGGGGCGCCCGGGCAACCTGCCCGGCGTCACCGGCGCCGCGGGGCCGCGGGTGCTGGGGGCGATCCATTCGCCGTAATCCGGTTCTGCAATTCGATTTTGTAGAGCGGCCTTCAGGCCGGCCCAGGCAGAACCCGGCCGGCGACGACATCAGGGCCGTGCCCACGGCTGACGAAAACGAAACGGTTGCGTATCGGAAGGAAGCAGCGGCCTGAAGCCCGCTCTACGCCCGCTCTACAGGATCGATCTCAACCGCCGAGCTTCTTGCCCACCGGCACGTCCTGCAGGAAACGCTCCAGCTCGCTCGGGTCGAACTGCGCGGGCGGCGGCGCCTCCGGCTCCGATGCAAGCTGCGGCTGGTCGCCGATCCGTCCGATCAGCGAGAACCCCGGATCGTTGGGCACGGTTTCCAGCGCGGCGATCACCGACTGCATCACGTCCGATTCGGAACCGTCGAAACGCAGCGCCCCGCCCTCGCTGGCATACAGTCCGCGCTCGATCAGATGCAGGATCGTCTCGTGCACGTCCCAGCCGTTGGTGCGCGCGACCTTGCGGATGCGCTCGGCCAGCATGGGATCGATATCGCGGAGGACGAGGTCGGTCATGGCGTCATGACGATACGGTGGCCGGCGCCGCGGCGGTGGCATTGGCGCTGCGGACCAGCCAGAAGCACAACAACAGCGCGGGAATACCGATCAGCGCGGTGCCGATGAAGAAGATCGCGTAGGCATCGAGCAGCGCATGCGATTTGGCCAGGCCGTCCACCGCCGCGCCCGACAGGCCCTTGAGGAATTTGCCCGGCATCGCATAGAACGAACTCAGCAACGCGTACTGCGTGGCGGTGTAGCCGAGCGTGGTCAGGCTGGACATGTAGCCGACCAGCGCCACGCCCGCGAAGCCGGCGCTGAAATTGTCGATCGCCATCACCACCGAGAACACCTGCGGATCGGCGCCGTGATGGGCGAGATAGGCGAACGCGAGATTCGAGGCCGGACCGACCACCGCGCCGATCATCAGCGTGGTGACGAAGCCCAGACGCAGCGCGCACAGCCCGGCGACGACGATGCCGACCGTGGTCGCGACCCAGCCAACCGTGCCGCGCACCGTGCCGACGACGGCCTTGTCGATGCCCAGATCGGTGTAGAACGGATTCGCCATCGGGCCCATCACGAAATCGGGCAATCGATAGAGACTGATCGCCAGCAGGATCAGCAGCGCGGCCTTGCCGTGATCGCGGAAGAACATGATCAGCGGGCCGACGGCGCCGTCGAAGAAACGCAGCAGCGGCCGCACCAGCGGCCGCGACCACGTCGCCTCGCGCACGGGCGCAGCGTCCTTGGCGCGGCGGACCAGCAGCCAGATCGCGACCGGCACGCCGACCGTGAACGCGACATCGTCCCAGCCCCACGGCTTCTTCCAGAAATTGTGCGCCACGATCATGTAGGCGATCGCGGCGACGCCGATCGCAAGGGCGCACAGCCAGCGCACCACCATCGCGTCGGAGACCCCGAGATTGCCTGCGCGCGGGTCCGGTACATCGATCGCGCTTACATCGTTGCCGGCGGTCCGCGACTCCCGCGCGAACAGCACCGCAAGCATGCCCAGACCCATCAAACCGGCGATGAGTTCGTACGACGCCACCCAGCCGATCTTCGCCGCGATCACCAGGATCCAGGCATCGGTCAGCAGCAGCGCGAAGCGATAGCCGAGCTGATAGGCCGAACTGAGCAGCGACAGTTCCTCGCCGTTGTCGGCGCTTTCGATGCGCCACGCGTCGATGACGATGTCCTGGGTCGCCGACGCGAACGCGGCGACCAGCGCCAGCGCCGCGAACGCGATCAGCCCGCCCTGCGGGGTGAGGATCGCCATGCCGAACAATCCGATCGCGACCACCGCCTGCGCGAGGATCATCCAGCCGCGCCGGTGGCCGAGGAGCCTTCCCAGCACCGGCACATCGACCTTGTCGATGATCGGCGCCCACAGGAACTTCATCGAATACATGATGCCGACCCACGACAGGAAGCCGATCGCGGTCAGTTCGGTGCCGCCCTCGCGCAACCACAGGCCCATGGTGTTGCCGACCAGCATGAACGGCAGGCCGGCGGACAGTCCCAGCAACAGCATCACCGCGACCTTGCGCTGGCGCAGGCCGCGCAGCACGTCGCGCCAGCCGGGGCGCTTTTTCGGGATTGCGGGCGTCGGGGCTGTGGCGCTCGACGTCATCGATTGCGTTTTCGCGTCGCTCATCCGGCGCGGCTCATGCGTCGTGGCTCATACGTCTTGGCTCATACGGAATAATCCACGACATACGGCGCATGGTCGGAGAAGCGCGGATCCTTGTGGATCGCGCAGCCCTTCACCGCATCGCGCAGCGACGGGGTGATGAACTGGTAATCGATGCGCCAGCCGACGTCGTTGGCGCGGGCGGCGCCGCGCTGCGACCACCATGTGTATTCGGCGGCGTCCGGGCGCAGCACGCGGAAGCTGTCCAGCCAGCCCTGTTCGGGCGCTGGGGTGCCGTCGCCGCAGGCATCGCCGATCTGACCGTTGAGCCAGGCGCGTTCCGCAGGCAGGCAGCCGGAGTTCTTCTGGTTCGAGGTCCAGTTCTTGATGTCGTTGCGCGCGCGGACGATGTTCCAGTCGCCGCACAGCACGTAATCGCGGCCGCTGCGCAGCCATTCGTCGAGGATCGGCTTGAGCCATTCCATCACCTCGAACTTGAAGCCCTGGCGCACGTCGCCGGACGATCCGGACGGGATGTAGAACGAGACCACGCTGAGATTACCGAAGCGCGCCTCGATGTAGCGGCCCTCGTCGTCGAACGGCGCCCAGCCCAGCGAGGTGCGCACCTCGTCCGGCGGCCTGCGGGTGTAGATGCCGACGCCGCTGTAACCCTTTTTGGTGATGGCGTCCTTGAAGAACGCCTGGTAACCGTCCGGAAGCAGCTCCGGCACGTGGAGCTGGTGCTCCTGCGCCTTCGTCTCCTGCACGCAGAGCACGTCGGCGTCCTGCGCGCGGAACCAGTCGAAGAATCCCTTGGTGGCCGCCGAACGCAGGCCGTTGGCGTTGAAACTGATGATGCGCATGAAAAACCGGAGTGGCGGTGTCGGAACGGGATCGGGCAAGAGTAACGGATTCGCGCCGGCTTGCATGGCCGCGGGCCGCACGGCCGGGCCGGCTGCCGGCAGCGGGTTTATCATCGCCGCCTCCCCGCCGCGACGCATGCCCGTGACCGACCACCGCACCCGTTTCCTGCAGCTCGCGCTGCGCGTCGAAGCCCTGCGCTTCGGCGAGTTCACGCTCAAATCCGGGCGCGTCAGCCCGTATTTCTTCAACGCCGGGCGCTTCGACTCCGGTGCCGCACTGTCGACGCTGGCCGCTTGCTACGCCGATGCGGTGGACGCGGCGGGACTCGGTTTCGACCTGCTGTTCGGGCCGGCGTACAAGGGCATCCCGCTGGCGACGGCGCTGGCCTGCGAATACGCCCGGCGCGGCCGCGACCTGCCGCTGGCGTTCAACCGCAAGGAAGCCAAGACCCACGGCGAGGGCGGCACGCTGATCGGCGCGCCTTTGGCGGGCAAGCGGGTGCTGATCGTGGACGACGTGATCACCGCCGGCACCGCGATCCGCGAGGCGCTGGCGCTGATCCGCGAGGGCGGCGGCATCCCGGAGGGGATCGTCATTGCCCTCGACCGGCAAGAGGTGGCGCCCGACGGCAGCGCGTTGTCGGCGGCTCAGGCGGTCGCCGCCGAATCGGGAATTCCCGTGATCGCGGTCGCAGCTCTGGACGATCTGCTTGCATTCGCGGGCGAAAGCGCCGAACTTCTCGACCAGCGCGAGCGACTGTTGGCCTACCGGGCCCGTTACGGTTGCCGCGCGTCCACCCAGAACGCGCCGACCGGGGGGTAGGCCTGAAGATGTCTCCGCGAATGATGCCTGCGCCGATACCTGCGCGATCCTTGCCGCCCGCGATCTCGAATCGCCGGTGTCTGACCCTGCTCGCCGTTGCCTTGGCGCTGGGCGTGGCGTCGATCGCGAGCGCCCAGCAGAAACCCAAGGAACGGAAACTCTATTGCTGGGACGAAGGCGGGCGCCGGGTCTGCAGCGACGCGCTGCCGGCATCGGCGGTCGGCCGCCAGCGCACCGAGTTCGATCCGAAGACCGGCACCACCGTGAACCGCATGGCCCGCGAGATGACCCCGGAGGAGCGCGTACGCGCCGCCGCCGAGGAGGAAGCGCGTCGGGCCGAAGAGCAGCGCGCGCGCCGCGAGATGGCGATGGTGGTCTCGTACGACAACGAGGAAGACCTGAAGCGATCCTTCAGCAACCGCTTCGAGCTGGTCGAGGAATCGCTGAAGGGGTCGGAACTGGCGCTGATCAATCTGCACAACAGCCTGCTCAGCCTGCTGCGCCAGGCCAATGCGCTGGAGCTGGAATCCAAACCGGTCGGCAAGGTGCTGCGCAACAAGATCCTCACCCAGCACGCCGAGCTGCAGGGGCTGCGGGCGCTGAAGCAGCGTCAAGAGATCGAACGCGCCGCGCTCAACGCCGAATTCCAGGAAGCGCTGGCGCGGTACCGGGTGTTGAAGAACCCCCAGAGCGCTGCGGCGCCTGCGCCCGTCACTGGCGGCTGAGCGATACGCCGGGGAGCGTTGCGCTCCCTCGCCCCTCTTCGTAGAGCGGCCTTCAGGCCGCTACTTCCGATACGCAACCATTTCGTTTTCGTCGCTCGTGGGCACGGCCCTGATGTCGTCGCCGGTCGGGTTCTGCCTGGGCCGGCCTGCTCAGAACGGCAGCACCAGATCCGGCTTCTGCTGCAGCAGGCGCTCGCGGAACACCGCCTGGATCCGCGCCAGCGCCTCGGCGTTGTCGGCATCGAAACGCAGCACCAGCACCGGCGTGGTGTTCGACGCCCGCACCAGGCCCCAGCCATCCGGCCAGTCCACGCGCAGGCCGTCGATGGTGGATTGCCGGCCGCCCTCGAAGAACGCGCCCTCGCGGAACTGTTCCACGAACGCGTGCGGATCGCCGCCGGGCGCATCGACCTTGATTTCGGGCGTCGATACGCCCTTGGGCAGCGCGTGCAGCACGTCGTCCGGCAACTCCGGCGCGGTCGCCAGGATTTCCAGCAGCCGCGCAGCCGCGTAGATGCCATCGTCGAAGCCGTACCAGCGCTCGGCGAAGAAGAAGTGGCCGCTCATCTCGCCGGCCAGCTCCGCGCCGGTCTCGCGCATCTTGGCCTTGATCAGCGAATGCCCGGTCTTCCACATCAACGGGCTGCCGCCGTGGCGCAGGATGTGCGACGACAGGCGGCCGGTGCATTTCACGTCGTAGACGATCATCGCGCCCGGGTTGCGCTCCAGCACGTCGGCCGCGAACAGCATCAGCAGCCGGTCGGCGTAGATGTTCTCGCCGTCGCGGGTGACCACGCCCAGGCGGTCGCCGTCGCCGTCGAACGCGATGCCCAGGTCGGCATCCAGGCGCTGCACCATCTTGATCAGATCCTGCAGGTTGTGCGGCTCGCTGGGATCGGGGTGATGGTTCGGGAAGGTGCCGTCGATCTCGCAGTACAACTCCTCGACCTCGGCGCCGATGGCTTCGAGCACGCGCGGGCCGATCTCGCCGGCGACGCCATTGCCGGCGTCCACCACCACCTTGAGCCGCCGCCCGAGCTGCACGTCCGAGGCGATGCGCTGGACGTAGTCGCCGCTGATGTCGCTCTCGCTCAGGCTGCCGGGCGCCGCCGCCACGTGCAGGCGGCTCTCGGCGACGCGCGCATGCAGGTCGGTGATCGCCTCGCCGTACAGCGTCTCGCCGCCGATCACGATCTTGAAGCCGTTGTAGTCCGGGGGGTTGTGGCTGCCGGTGACGGAAATGCAGCAGCCGGTGCGCAGGTGATACGCGCCGAAGTAGATCACCGGCGTCGGCGCCATGCCGATGTCGATCACGTTGATGCCCGCCTTGCGCAGACCCGCGACCAGACCTTCGACCATCTCCGGACCGGACAGCCGACCGTCGCGGCCGACGACGATGTCGCGCAGATCCTTCTCGTGCATCAGCGAACCCACCGCATGGCCGATCAGTTCGGCCACGTTGCGGTCCAGGGTGCTGCCGACCACGCCACGGATGTCGTAGGCGCGGAAGATGCTGCTGTCGATCAGCACCGGCTTCGCCTTCGGCTGCTCGCGGATGTCCAGCGCCGGCGCGGCAGCGGCTTCGCTGGCCTCGTTGGCCACCGCCTCGAGCAGCGTCGGCGAGGTGTCGACCGTCTCGACCTCTACCGGCATGCGCCAGATCCGCCAGGTGACATAGACGAGAAGCGCGAAGATCGCCGCGGCGATCAGCGAGGCGACCGCGCCCATGCCCAACGCCTGTGTCGGCGGCTGCGAGGTGGCCGCCACCACGCGCAGCCCGGACTCCGCGACCGCGGCGGCCAGGCGCTCGGCGCCGTCGGCATAGCTCTGATCGCCGCGTTCCCAGAGCGTCACATCGCCCTGACGCAGGCCGAGGTAGGTATCGCCGACCATGCCGATGGTGTCCAGGCCCGAGGTCAGCTCGGTGAACGGCAATTGGATGTAGGCCACGCCGACCAGGCGGTCGCCGGCTTTGGCGGGCGCGGCCAGGGCCAGGCGCGGTTGGCCGAGGTCGCGGATCACCCAGGTGCGGATCCTGTTCTCGACCATGGCCGACTCCAGCACCGCAAGACGGCCATAGCCGCCCTTGGGCAGCGCGGCGTACACGGTTTCCAGATCGGTCGGAAACACCTGCACCAACGACACGTTCGGCCAACCGGCGCTGATGACCTTGCTGGCGCTGGCGAAATCCGAGGTCGACAGCGCGTTCTGCACTTCGGGCAGCGCCAGCGCCTCGCCGAAGCGCTTCTGGTGCTGCAGCAGCGCCTGATGCACCAGCCGCACGCCGCTGTCGCGGGTGGCTTCCAGATCGCTGCGGCGGTCGCCATCGCGGAACTGGGCGACGCCGCTCCAGCCCAGCCACAGCGCGAGCAGCGCGCACAGGACCGCGAGCGGCCTCATGGCGGGGCGGAGTTGGATGAGCTGCTGGCGGATGCTGTCTTTCATCGATGCTGTCTCTTTGCCGTCTTGCGGTTGCCGGCCGTCGAACGACCGGATGTACGGGGCGTGCTCATGTAGCGCATCTCGTGTCGCGCGCACCCCTGCGCTGCGTGTCTCGCGCCGCGCTGCCTCACGCCACGCCGGTATGGCCGAAGCCACCCGCTCCCCGGGCGCTGTCGACGAAAGTATCCACGACCTCGAAGCTCGCGCGCACCACCGGAAGTATGACCAGTTGCGCGATCCGGTCACCCGGAGCGATCACGAAGGACTCGCGGCCCCGGTTCCAGACGCTGATCAGCAGCGGGCCCTGGTAATCGGCGTCGATCAGGCCGGTACCGTTGCCCAGCACGATGCCGTGTTTGTGGCCCAGTCCGGAGCGCGGCAGGATCACCGCGCACAGCCCGGGATCGCCGATGTGGATGGCCAGCCCCGACGGCACCAGCGCGGCGTCGCCCGGCGTCAGATGCAGCGGCGCGTCCAGCGCCGCGCGCAGATCCAGCCCGGCGCTGGCCTCGGTGGCGTAGGCCGGCAGCGGCCATGCGTCGCCGAAGCGGGCATCGAGCAGTCTGACTTGCAGGGTGTGGTTCATCGATCGGTTCCGCGTACGCGCTCGGAGGCCGCCCAGTATCGCGGCATGCCGCGCCATCGCCAAACCTGCGGCGGCGGTCGCCTCTGCACGAGCCGACAGCCCGGCGCCGAACACACGCCATCATCGCGAGGCTCGGCGCCCGATCCGCCGCCTCAGAGCCAGCGACGCACCCGGCCGCGATACGCGGCGTATGCGTCGCCGAAAACGACTGCCAGCGCGCGCTCTTCCGGCACGATCTGGAAACGGGTGATGTACAGCACGAAGAGCAGCGGAAGCGTCATCGCCGGTCCATTGGCCAGGAAGATGCCCCAGGCGACCAGCAACAGCAGTTGTCCGAGATACATCGGATTGCGGCTGTACCGGTGCAAGCCATCGACGACGAGATGACGGGTGGACTCCGGACGCATCGGATTGACCGTGGTCCCGGCACGACCGAAACGCAGCTTCGGCAGCAGATTGCACAGCAGTCCGGCGACGCCGATCAGGATCGCAAGAGGCGTGCGCAGCGGCAGTGCATACGCAATCCCCGGCAATCCGTGCGCGACCGCCCACATCGCCGCGCCGACCAGCAGCATCACGACCGGCGGCGGAATGGCCGTGTCGAGGATCGAGCGCCGAACGGACATGGGTGCAAGCGCGCGATGCGCTCAGACATCCGCATCCGTGGGCCAGCCCTCGCCGGTGCCGCGATGCAGCACGGTGTCGGTCTCGAGTACGCCGCCGGCCGGGATCGACGCCTGTTCGGCCAGCCGCGCGTAGATCGCGGTGAAGTCCGGGCGGGTGGCGTCCATCAGTTGTTCGTAGCTGTCGATGACGAAATAGGTCTTCTGATAGCTGTCGATGCGGTAGCGGGTACGCATGATCCGCTCCAGGTCGAAACCGATGCGGTTCGGCGACGCGCTGTCCAGGCAGTGGATGCTTTCGCCCTTGGAGCTGACGATACCGGCACCGTAGATGCGCAGGCCGTCGGCTTCGCGGATCAGGCCGAACTCGACCGTGTACCAGTACAGCCGGGTGAGATTGGCCAGCGCCTCCGGGCCCAGCGCGTGCGCCTTCACCCCGCCGCGGCCGTAGGCGGCCATGTAATCGGCGAACACCGGGTTCATCAACAGCGGCACGTGCCCGAACAGGTCGTGGAACAGGTCGGGCTCGGCCAGATAGTCGAGCTGCTCGGGCTTGCGGATCCACCAGGTCACCGGGAAGCGGCGGTTGGCGAGGTGCTCGAAGAACACCAGCTCCGGCAGCAGCCCTTCGACGCCGACGATCTCCCAACCGGTGGCGGCGCGCAGCATGCGGTTGAGATCGTCGAATTTCGGGATCTGGTGCGCCGACATGCCCATGTCGCGCTGGCTGCGCAGGAACTCGGTGCCGGCGCGGCCGACCAGCAACTGCTGCTGGCGCTCGAACAGCGTCGCCCAGACCTCGTGATCGGTGCGGGTGTAGGCACTCCACGGCTGCTCGACCACGCCGGTGGCGTACAGCGGCACGTAGCCCTTGTCGGTCATCTGGTGTTCGACGCGCTGCGGGGTGGAGGTCATGGCGATCCGGTGGGGCGGGCAAGGCATCCACTGTAGGCGCCTTTCGGCGCAACGGGCTTGCTTGGTTGCAGGCATCGGGGCCGGATCTGCAATAAAGTTGCGTCATTCGCCCAATCGGAGCAATCCATCATGCCTGCCGTGGAACTCGACCGCATCGACCTGCTGCTGCTGGCCGAGTTGCAGCGCGCCGGCCGCCAGACCAACGCCGAGCTGGCCGAGCGCGTGCATCTGTCGCCATCCGCCTGCCTGCGCCGGGTGCAGCGCCTGGAGCGCGACGGCGTGATCGCCGGCTATCGCGTCGAACTGGACCCAGAGCGCCTGGGCCTGGGCCTGCAGGCTTTCGTGCGCGTGCAACTGGCGCGCCACGACGCCGAGGCGGTGGCCGCGTTCGCGGGCTTCGTCAACGAGTGGGACGAGGTGGTGGCGTGTCATGCGCTGACCGGGGACATGGATTATCTGGTCCATGTGGTGGTGCGCGATCTTGAGCACTTCTCGCGGTTCCTTCTGGACCGGTTGTTGAATCAGACGGGGGTGGCGGACGTGAATTCGAGTTTCGTGTTGCGGACGGTGAAGGCGTTCAAGGGTTTGCCGTTGGGGCGGTGATTTTTCACTCTTATCCCGACAATTCGATTGTCATCCCGAGCGTAGCAAGGGATCTGCTTTTTTGGCGCGAACGCAGTGACCATCACAAGCAACTGCAGAGCTTCCGCGCTGACGCGCGGGTCACTTTCTTTGTCGCAAAGAGGGTGTTGCCGAAATCATATAATTCGACCTTCACTGATTGGATGTCGAGATGGAAGCTCGAAAGCGCAAAGGCCCTCTCCCAAAGATGCAGGCAATGGAACGGCAGGCACTGCGAGACTTGATTC